>Ga0255336_100021_pt1 | contig 389999 bp, 364 predicted proteins | sample MeOH1_35cm_T3_17_FD_189102 | JGI IMG/M metagenome (GOLD analysis project Ga0255336, IMG submission 189102) | Sandy soil microbial communities from University of British Columbia, Vancouver, Canada - MeOH1_35cm_T3_179 | ecosystem: Engineered > Artificial ecosystem > Sand microcosm > Unclassified...
GCTCGGCTTGCCCAGGCAGTGCGGCTCCATCTTCGCCCATTGGGCGTCTGTCAGTACGAAGCGTTCCATCAGAAGCTTGAATCACTTCCAAGCCCAAAATGGAATCCTGAATCTCAACAAGCCTTAGGTCATGCACCATCAGCGCGCTTCTCATCTAGGCATGATTTGAAATATGAACGCCGCCGAAAAGATCCAATTGACCGAGCAGCAGATCGCCCGCATTTCCCGCGCCCTCGCCGAGCCCCGGCGCTATCGGATGTTGAAGCAGATCAGTGCCGCCACCGATCCAATGTCCTTCGGCAGCCTGATCCGATCCCACCTCGTGAGCGCCGCCACGGTCTCGCATCATGTGAAGGAATTAGAGACCGCCGGTCTCATCCGCATTTTCCGCGAAGGCAAGTTCGCCAAGCTGGCGCTCGAACGCAAGACGCTGACCGCCTATATCGACGAGCTTGCCGGCATCTGACCTGGCGGCGCCCACCGGCCAACCGTTCTGTGCCAAAAAAGACGCGCCGGCCTGCTGTCTCGCCCCCGGCTGTTCTTTTGTCTCGGCAACCGATTGAGCTTTGCCGTCGCCACTGATAGACTCAACCTATCCTTTCGCAATGCGTCAGGTTCTCCTTGCGCTTCTTTCCCATCCGTCTCGTGGTGCCATTGGCCTTCGCCTTGGCCCCGTTCATGACGCACGCCGCCACGCCCGGCCCCGGCTTCGATTGCAGCCGTGCCGCAACACCGGTCGAGCATCTGATCTGTGCCAGCGACACGCTGTCGACGCTCGATGGCGAGATGGCGGCCGCCTTCCGCGCCCGGCGCGAAGCCGCAGACGAGACCGGCCGCGCGGCACTGCTGACGGAGCAGCGCCATTGGCTGATCGAGCGGCTCGGCACCTGTCAGATCCCGATCAAGGGTGATGTGCCGGAGCCAACGCGGCCGGCCGCTGAGGCCTGCCTCGCCGGCTCCTACCGCAACCGCATCGCGGCCCTGGCCCCGCCGGCGGAGGCCGCCAAACCCGCCGCCCCGGCACCGGCTCAAGCGCCGGCGGCGACCGCGCCGCCGGCACCCGCGGCAACGGTTCCGGCCGCAGCACCCAAGCTCGACCATTCGATCCTCCCGGCGCGCGGCGACAATGAAGCGCTGCTGACCGTTGCCGGGTTCGGCCGCTACGCGATCTCGACCCAGAGCGATCAGGGCACCGCCATACAGCTCGTCAACCGCATGGCCGGGCTGAGCACGGTCCAAGGCATCGCCGGCGCGCGCGACGGGCGGCTCGATACCTTCCTCGATCGCGGCACCTACAAGCTGCGGCTCTCCTCCGATCCCAAGGGCTCGGGCGATGTCGCTGTCTCGGTCAAGCCTTCGCTCGAACTGGAAGCAACGCCGGTGCAGCTGGTCGAGCTGAAGCCGGTGGTGGCGGAGCTGGGCGATCACGAGCAGCGTTCCTGGTGGCTCACGGTCAAGAAGCGCCAGCGCTATGTGTTCGAGGCGGCCGGACGCCGGCTCGACGAGCTGCGACTGTGGCGGGACGGCGCCTGGATGATCGATGCCGTGCCGGAAGCCTCGGTGCATGACGCCGCACGCGGCCAGCCGCTTGCCTTCCGCCGGCTTTCGGCCGAGTTGGAGCCCGGCCTCTACAAGCTGACCGCCTATGGCGGCGAAGGCCAGCCCTGGTCCTCGGCGGCCACGACCAATCCTTTCATGCTGCGCTGGGGCGTGCCGGCGCTCGGTGCCGCCGACCGTTCGACGCATGAAGCGTCGCCGTTCGGCATCGACCGGTTCCTAATCCCGGGCGGCACTCTGTCGGTGCGCCTGGTGCTCGACCAGCCCGACGCCGCGAGCGTGACCGTGACGCCCTGGGACGCGGCCCATCCTTTCCCGAACGGCGGCAACCGCGCCTTCATCACCAAGAAGTCGCGCGATCCCATCGCCGAAATCTCGCCGCAGGCCGAGGCGGACGGTAGCGGCCAGGAAGGCGACGAGGAGGACGCGGCACCCGCGCCCAAACCCAGGCCCGATAAGAACGGCCGGCTGCTGGTGACGATCGAGCGGGCGCCGGGCGCCCGGTATCGGCTGGAAATCTTCAACCACGCCGGCGAGACGATTCCGACGCCGATCGCGAAGTCCGGCGATCATCTGCTGACGGCCATGCTGCCGGGCAACCCGGATGACGAGATCGATCCGACCTTCATCCTCACGCACAACAATCGCGATGTCGTCGCCGCTTCGGTGCTGGAACTGCCGGCCGCCCTGCCCTGGCGCCGGCATTTCAATCTGACCGATCCGGCCTCCCTGTTCCTCCATGTCACCGGCACGCTCGATCTGAAGATCGAAGGCGGCGGCGCGAAGGCCGAGTTCGTGGTCGAGCCGTTCCTGACCCAGGCCGGCAATTTCAAACCAGTGAAGCCCAAGCCCTCGGGTGCGGTCTGGAAGCTCAGCCCCGGCTATTGGGCGCTCAGGGCCAATCCGCTGCCGGACGGGCGCGGCGTGCTGACCCTGTCCATGACCGAGGACGGCAAGCCGGCGGCGACGCAGGACCATGCGCGCCTGACTGCGGCGCTCTTTCCCAAGCTCGATATCGCCGCGGACAATGGCTACACCCTCTATGCCAACCGCCCGGGCGGGACGCCGTTCGGCGCCGAGCTCCGCCACTTGCCCATCGATCTCGCGGCCCCGCTCGCCTTCGAGCTGCCGGCCGCGGGCAAGGTCGAGCTGCCGGTGCGGATCGCCGAAGCCGGCCGCATCACCGCCACCGCCGAGGACGGCACGGCGCTGCCGGTCGCGATTGACCAGCAACCGGCGCCTCCTTCAGTCGCGGCGGGCACGCATAAGCTGACGCTCGCGGGCTTCCCCGACCGGCCGAGCTATGTCTCGATCGGTTTCCTGGCGGATTCGCGCCGGACCGACACGCCGCTGCCCCTGATCCCGGCCGACCAGACCAAGGTCCCGGACCTGCCGGCCCGGCCGCCGGGACCGCCCGGCTTCTATGATTTCGCCTCCGGCCAATCCATGACCTTTTCCCTGCCGGTCCAGCAGCCGGCGCTCTACCGCATGGAAAGCCTGGGATTGGCCGAGATGGCGGGCACGGTGCGCACGCGCATCGTACCGTCGCTGGCGACGGCGCAGGCCAACGGCGTCGGCCGCAACTTCCTGCTGCAGCAATATCTGCGCGAGGGCGACTACCAGATCACGGCCAATACCGCCGGCAAGAGCTATGGACGGGTCGGCGTCGCCATCGACAAGATGCCGGTGATCGATCACGGGCCGATCGAGCCCGACTTGCCGGCGCGCCTGACCTTGCAACCGGGCGAGGCCGCCGCCTATCGGGTCCATATCGCGGCCGAGGGCGAATATCATCTGCAGACGCTCGGGCTCGGCCATGATTTCACCATGCGGCTCGATGACGAGGATGGCTGGCCGCTGATCGATCCCGCCAGCAAGGCCGATGCAGATCTCAAGCTCAAAGCCGGTGATTACCGCATGATCCTGCTGCCGGCGCCGGTCGAGAACCGCGCCGTGACCTTGCTGCATCGCGTGGAAAAGCCGGTGGCGCGCAGCGGCCACGGTCCGTTCGAGGCGCGTTTCGCCGAGGATCTGGAAAATCGCTGGTTGGAGCCCGAAACAGGGCAGTCCCGCACGCCCGATGGTTGGCACTTCACCCTGCCGGCGCCCGCCGACGTCACGGTTTCGATCGATGCCGGCATGCGTGCGGTGATCACCGGCCCCGGGACGGGCGAGCGCGCCGCCACGACCAACGCGCCTTGGCACGGCAGGCTGGCAGCCGGCGACTACGTCGTCGAGACCGTGAGCGCCCAGCCCAACAACCGCGTCGATTACGGGCTTCGGATCGAGACCGATCAGCTTGTGGCCGGGCAGCGCCGCGCCGTGACCGCACCGGCGACGCTGAAGCTGTCGCTCGGCGCCGATCGGCAGATCGAGCTCGCCTCCTTCGGTGCCGCCGACGTCGCCGGCCGGCTTTACGATGCCGCCGGCCATCTGGTCGCGGCCAACGACGATCGCGACAATGACTGGAATTTCTCGATCGCCGGGCGCTTTCCGCCGGGCGAGTACACGCTCAAGATCGATCCGGTCGGCAGCAAGAGCGCTGCCACCGAGGTGGCGCTCGCCGAGCCCGAGGAGGCCGTGGCGCCTGTCCTCGCCTTCGATCAGCCGACGAGCTTCGCCGACGGCAAGATTGCGATCGTGCCGCTGCCCGACACCAAGCCCGGCAGCTTGCTGCTGGTCGGCGCCGAGGCTGCGGTTCCGGTCGGGCTGGCGCTCGAAGCCAAGGACGGCGATAGCTGGCATACGCTCGACAGCGCCAGCGGGTTGCAGCCTTATCTGGCCCTGCCGCGCGGCGATGCGGTGCGAAGCTATCGCGTGCGCGTCTGGACCGTCGATGGCGGCAAGGCGCCGATAGCGCTCACCGCGACGGCCGCGGCACCGTCGAGCGCCAGCGAATCCTCCCTCGCCGGCGGCCTTGCCTTGCCCGCGATCAAGCTCGGCGGCCGCATGATCGGGGCCGCCTCCGTCACCCTATCCCAGCCCGGCCTGCTCCAACTGGCCGAGACCGAAGTGAGCCTGCGTTCCGGCGGCACGGTCGAGCGGCGGCTGGCGCATGACGACAGCGGCGCCATCACCGCACCCGGCCAAATCATCTGGCTCACCGACAAGCAGCCGCGCAAGGTGACGGCCCGCCGGGTCGATCTCGCGACAGGGCCGGCGCGGCTGACGCTCGATCGTGCCGGCCCGCTGGCGCTCCCAATCGCCGGCTCGGATCGACCGAGCCTGTGGCGGATCGAAGGCCAGGGCGGTCAGCCCGGCATCGCCGTGCTGTCGGCCGACGCCAAGGACGCGCCGCTGCTGATGGCGGTCGGCGCCGACAATGGCGCGGTCGCCGGTGCCGTCGGATTTGCGCCGGCCGGCCTGGCCAAGCCGGTGCTGACGCTATGGCCGGCGAGCCCCGGGCTCGATCCGCTGCCGGTCACGATCGAGCGCATCGGCTTCAAGGTCCCGAAGCCGCTCCCCGCCGCTTCCGGCATCACCGACGGCAAGCTCGCGGCGCACGAAGCGCAACAGATGATCCTGCCGACCGGGCAGAAGCGGTTGTCGCTGACGCTTTCGGCCGAGAATGTCGCCGTCCTGCTCGAAAAGGACGTGCCGCAACTGCTGATCCGCAGTGCCGGCACCACTGCCGAGATCGTCGAAAGCGACGCCGATGCCTTGCTGCTGCTCAATCCCGGCGGGGCGGAAGCGCTCTTCACCCTATCGGTCGAGGCTATCACCGGCCCGGCGCTGGCACTGGCGCCCGGCGGGCTGCTCACCCGCAACAGCCCGGCGCCGCAGACGCTGCATCTCACCGTCACCGAAGGCGAGCCGGCATCGCTGCGCATCGCCGGTACCGTGCGCCAAGTGACGGCGATCGACGCGGCCGGACTGGTCACGCGCGGCGCCGAGGCGCGCGCCGGCAAGGGTAGCCGGATCGATATCGAGGTCAAGCCGGGCCTCGTGGCCCTGGCACTCGACGGCCCCGCCGGGGTGGCCGAGCCGGACAAGGAAGTGACGCCGCCCGCGAGCCTGGAGCTCGACGGCCGGCATATGGCGATCCGCCTGCCGGCCGGGCCGACCCGGCTCGTCCATATCGAGACCGAGGCGCCGATCGTGCTGCGCGGCAAGACGGCGCCGTCGCTCTTCGCCGCCGGGGCCGCCCTCAATCTGGTCCAAGGCGAGCAGCAGCCGCTCGATCTCAGCCTCGATTCCGCCGCCGCCGGCCCGCTCACAGGTACGGCCCGGTTCGAGATCGTGCCGCCGCTGCCGATCAAGGACGGGCTCGGCCCCAAGCTCAGGCTGCCGCCCGGCCAATCGCGCCTGTTCAGCTTCAGCCTACCCGAGGAGCGGGCGATCGGCGTCGGCGTCCGCGCCTCGGTCGACATCGCCAACTGTCGGCTCTTCTCGGCTGCGGGCGAGGAATTGGGCAGCGGCCTCGTCCAGATGCATACGCTCAAGCCCGGGACCTATTTGCTGGCCGTCGACGTGCCGGCCGACGGCGTCGCGGTCGATATCGAACCGGCCCTGGTCGGCGCCACGCCACCCGGCAAGGGGCCGCCGGACGAGGTGAAGGCGCAGTACCTCGCCCTCGTCGCGGCACAGAAGTAGGAGTGCGCATGTCCCGCGTCCATCGGCCCGCCCGGCGCCTCGGCACGCTGCTCCTTGCCGGTCTGCTGCTCGGTATGGCGTTGCCCTCTGCGGAATCGGCCGAACCGCCGGCCCTGACCGTGCGCCAACCGGCCGGCAGCGTCATCGTGCCCGACAAGTTCCTGCGCCGCTGGGACCCGGTGACGCTCTTCTTCGACAAGGATACCGGCCCGGCCAAGGGCGGTGCCGAGGATGCGCCCGAACGCTACGTCACCGTCAGCCCGGCCGTGCCCGGCGGCTGGAGCTGGCTCAATGCGCGCACGCTGCAATTCCGCCCGGCCGAGCCGTGGCCGGCGCTCGGCCGCTTCGCCTGGCATATCGGCGAGCGCACGATCGAGCTGACCCGGCTGCTCGACCCGACGCTCAAGACCAATCCGTCCAACGGCGCCGGCAATCTCGATCCGGTCGAAACCATCACCCTGCAATTCGCCGAGCCGCTCGATGTGAAGGCGCTGGCGCAGATCCTCGACATCGCGCTGACGCCGCTGCCCGGGCTCGACACCAGCCAGACCCGGCACCTGACCCCGCGCGATTTCGACATCAAGACCATGGAGCGGACCGGCCGGGGCGACAAGGCGACCTACGTCGTCGAGCTGCATCAGCCGATCCCGAACGGCATGCGCGTAACGGCAACGCTCGACCTCTCGCCCGACAAGGGACTGGAAGGCACGGTCCAGCGCATTGAATTCACCACCGCCGAGAGCTTCCGACCGACCTTGCTCGGCTGCAACAATCAGCGCGTGCCGCTGAGCGCCGAAGGCACCATCTACGACCAGACCGCCGCCCTTTCCTGCCGGACCGAGCTGGCGCAGGCGCCGGCCGAACCCCAGCCCGCAAGCGACGAGGATGCCGACGAGAACGAAGCTGCCGACAATCCCGATGCGGCAGCGACCGGCGATGCCGCGCCCGCCGAAGACAATTATTACGCCGAGCAGACCGTCGACGGCATGGTGATAACGCCCAAGGCGAAGAAGCCGGGCCCTGCGAGCACCGCTGACAAGCCGGCCGTCGGCACCGTGACGCCTTCGGTCCGGCCCGACACGGGCGCCAAGCCCGCGTCATCGCCCAAGCGCGAGCTGATCGTGCAATTCTCGGCCGTGCTCGGCGCCGTCGATCCGATCGCCGCGCGCAATCTGGTGCGCATCTCGCCGTCGGTCGAGGGCGTCGAGATCAAGCCGGTCGGCGACCAGCTTCACGTTACCGCCAAGTTCCTGACCGACACGCTCTATCAGGTGGCGCTCGAGCCCTCGGCCCTGACCGACCGCACCGGCCGGCCATTGCAGCAGAAGGGGCGTAGCGCCGTCTGGCTCTACTGGCCGGCCGAGAAGAATTTCCTCGAGCTCAGCTACAGCTACGGCATGGTCGAGCGGCAGGGACCGCAGATGGTGCCGCTGCGCGGACGCGGCTTTGCCGAAGCCGACGTGCGCATCCATGCGATCGATCCGCGCGACCTGTCGTTCTGGCCGTTCCCCGCCGCACCGGTCACGACCAACGACGCCGACCGGCCGCCCTCGACGGGCGAGGCGGCCGAGCCCTGGAAGGATACGGCACCGCTCAGCCTGCCAGCGCAGATCGCCCGCTTCGGCTCGCCCAGCGTCTCGTCGCTGATGCGGCTGCCGTTGACGCCCTTGGGCGCGAGCGCCCGGTTCGGGCTCGACCTCGCCCCCGCCTTCGCCCAGATCTCGGGCAAGAGCAAGCCCGGCACCTACCTCGTCGGCGCGCGCGCACTCGACAGTGCCGGCAGCCGCGCCTGGATGCGCGTGCAGGTGACCGACCTCAGCGTGACGGCGATCGAGGAGGAGAAATCCGTCCGCTTCGTCGTCACCTCGCTCAGCGACGGCATGCCGGTCGATAAGGCGCATGTCGAAGTGGATGGCGGCCCGAAATACCGCGTGCTGGCGAGCGGCGACACCGCCGCCGACGGGCATTTCACCCTGGAGGTGAAGGCGGGCTCACCGCGGCCAAACCGAGTGATCGTCGCCAAGGACGATGATGTCATGGTCCTCGATCCGAGCCAGCCGCTCGAACGCTACAATGCCCAAGGCTGGTTCCAGGATTACAGCTGGCTCGGCTGGATCGGCGCGCCGCAGGATCGGCTGGATGCGCGCCACCCGGCGCCCCGCACCCTCTGCCATGTCTTCACCGAGCGGCCGATCTATCGGCCGGACGACGCGGTCCATATCAAGGGCTATCTGCGCAAGCTCGACAACGGCTTGCTGACCCCGACCGGGCAGGATGCGAGCAAGGTCGAGGTGGTCGTGTCAGGGCCGGATGACGCGGAATGGCGCTATCCGGTCAAGGTCGAGGCCAATGGCAGCCTGCATTTCCTGTTCGAGGAGAAAACCGCGGCCACCGGTCTTTACCAGGCGCGCATCGAGATCGGTGGTGCCCGCTGCGCCGCGGCCAATTTCAAGAAAGACGCCTATCGCCTGCCGCGCTTTCAGGTGCGGCTCGATGCGCCGAAGAGCATCCCGCTCGACCAACCGGCCGAGGTGGACATGACCGCGACCTATTACGCCGGCGGCCCCGCCGCCGACCGGCCGGTGCGCTGGCGGGTGACGCAATTCCCCTACGCCTTCGCGCCCAAGCCGCGCGACGGCTTCGCCTATGCCACGGATGCGCGCTACCAGGCCCATGCCGGCTTCGACAGCACGGCCACGTTGGAGCGCGAGGACAAGACCGACGGCGAAGGTCGCGCCAAGCTGCCGCTCGACCCGACGCGCGAGAAATCGAACCAGCCGCGCCGCTACGTGGTCGAGGCCACGGTCACCGGCGACGACGACAAGACCGTGACCAACACCCAGGATGTGCTGGCGCTGCCCGCCTTCGTGCTGGCGCTCAAGGTGCCGCGCTATATCGAGCAGGCCAAGAGCATCCCGGTCGAGGCGCTGATGGTCGATGGCGACGGCAAGCCGATCGCCGGCCGCAACGTCACCATCCGGCTGCTGCAGCGGCAATGGAGCTCGATCCTGCAGGCGAGCGACTTCACCGACGGCAAGCCCAAATATCGGACGGAGGTCGCGGACGAGAAGCGCATCGAGCGCAGCCTCGTCACCGGCGCCGACGCGGTGAAGCTCGACCTGCCGATCAGCGAGGCCGGCGTCTATATCGTCGAGCTCGACGCGACGGACGCGCTCGGCCGGCATCAGATCGTGAGTGTCGACCTCTTCGCCGGCGGCGGCTCGCCCGTGACCTGGTCTCGGCCGCCGGCCGAGACCTTCAAGGTGACGCCGGACAAGCCCGCCTACGCGCCGGGCGAGACCGCCAATCTGGTGCTGGAAAGCCCGTTCCAGAACGGCCGCGCGCTCGCCATCGTCGAGGCGCCGGACGGCAAGAACAAATATGAATGGGTCGATGTGAAGAACGGCTACGGCAAGTTCGCCCTGCCGATCAACAAGGCTTTCATGCCGCGCCTGCCGGTGCATTTCGCGCTGATGCGCGGGCGGCTGAAAGGCGACAACCCTCCCGGCCCGCTCGATCTCCGGCGGCCCGAGACGATCGCGGCCACGGCTTGGATCGGCGTCACGCCGGTCAAGAACATCGTCAAGGTCGAGGTCTCGGGACCGGCCCAGGCGCAGCCGGGCGACATGGTCGACCTCACGATCAAGCTCAGCGACGATGCCGGCAAGCCTGTGCCGGGCGAGGTGACGCTGTGGCTGATCGACCAGGCGGTGCTGGCGCTGGCCAAGGAGGCGCCGCTCGATCCGCTGCCCAATTTCATCCATGACCGCGGCAGCCGCACCGCCTTCATCGACACGCGCAACCTGCCCTTCGGCCTGTTGCCGCTCGACGAGGATCCGGGCGGCGATGTCGGCTCGGGCGATCAGCAACTGCTGAACAAGGTGACGATCCGCAAGAACTTCAACCCGATGCCCTATTACAACCCGTCGCTCGCGGTCGATGCGAGCGGGACGGCGACGGTGCATGTCCAGCTTCCGGACGATCTCACCATCTTCCGCATCCGCGCCAAGGCGGTGAGCGGGCCGGACCGGTTCGGCTTCGCCACCGGGCAGATCCAGGTGCATCTGCCGGTCATCGTCGAGCCGAACCTGCCGCGCTTCGTGCGGCCGGGCGACAAATTCGCGCTCGCCGGCATCGGCCGCATCGTCGAGGGCGGCGGCGGATCCGGCCATGCCGAGCTGAAGATCGACGGGCTCGACCTCGATGGCGGCGCCAAGACCCGGAACTTCGATTGGCAGCCGGGCATGCCGCAGCATTTCGCCTTCCCGGTGACGGTGCCGAGCCCCGGCTACGACGAGAACGGCAAGCTCGCGCGCAATACGGCGACGGTGACGCTGGGTGTCCAGCGCGACAGCGACAAGGCGCGCGACGCCTTCCAGGTCGATCTGCCGATCAAGCTCGATCGCGATCCGGTGCGGCGCAAGGAGCTCGTCGATATCGTCAGCGGCACCAAGCTCGACCTCGCCGCGATCGACGGCACGGCACGGCCGGGCACGGTACGCCGCACGCTGCTGCTCTCGACCGAGAGCGGGCTCGTCCGCCTCTTCGCCGGGCTCAATTATCTGCGCGAATATCCCTATGGCTGCACTGAGCAGCGTGTGGCTTTGGCCCGTGCCGAACTGGGCTTGCAGCAATTCGCGGCGGCGTTCGGCAGCGACGACAAGCGCGCGGCCCAGAGCGTCGACCAGACCCTCGCCTGGATCGCGACCGTGACCCAGAGCGACGGGCTGGTGAGCTATTGGCCGGGCGACAAGGGCTCGGTCAGCCTGACCGCCTGGACCGTCGATTTCATGGTCGAGGCCAAGAAGGCGGGCTTCGCGGTCGACGCCACCCAGCTTGCGACGCTCACCCGTGCACTGCGCCAGGCGCTCCGCTCCGACTATCAGAATTTCGTCAGCGGCGCCGATTATATCGAGCGGAGCTGGGCGCTGGCGGCGCTCGCCACGGCCGGCGAGCTCGATCGCGGCTATGCGACCGAGCTTGCGCGCAAATCCGACCAGCTCTCGCTCGAGGGCATCGCCCTCGTCCGCTCCGCGCTGCAATCGGGCCAGGCGGCCGATGCGCCGGTGCTGAAATCGCTCGACGATGCGTTGTGGCAGGGCCTCGTCATCAAGCAGCGCGACGGCAAGGAGGTCTATGGCGGGCTACAGGACGGCAGATGGACGACACGCTTCCCGCAGATCCTGCCTTCGGAGACGCGGGTGGTGGCCCAAATCCTGCGCGCCACCGCCGATGACGGTGCGGACAAGCGACGCCTTCTGGTCAATGCGCTGGTGACGCTCGGCCAAGGCGATGGCTGGGGTTCGACCAACGCCAATGCCGAGGCGCTGCTGGCCCTCACCCGCTTCATCAAGGCCGATACCGGCGTGCCGCCGCAGCAAGTGGCGCTGGCGCTGCCGGCCAGCGCCCAGCAGATCGCGCTCGGCGGCGATCATCCGGTGCAGCGAATGGTGTTGCGCGACGGCGGCACCGTCTCGGTCACGGCCGCTTCGGCGACGGCAGAGCATCCGGTCTCGGTAGAGAGCGATCTCACCTGGATGCCGACCGAGGATGGCAGCCATGTAGCACCGGTCGCCAACGGCTTCGTCGTGACCCGCGAAAGCGCCCTTATCGATCCGACCGGCGCCCCGCCCAAGCGCACCAAGCTCGACCAGCCGGGCACCCCGCTCAAGCTCAAGGTCGGCGATGTGGTCGAGGACAGCGTCGAGATCGTCAATCCGGCCGATCGCTATCAGGTCGCGATCACCATCCCGCTCGCCGCCGGCATGGAGCCGCTCAACCCGGCGCTCAATACCGCGCCGCCGGAAGCGACCCCCTCGGCCGAGCCGACGCTCAAGCCCTCCTATGTCGCCTTCCTCGACGACGAGGTGGCCTATTTCTACGACTCCCTGCCCAAGGGCACCTACGCCTTCCATTTCCGCGCCAAGGCGTCGGAAGCCGGCCGTTATATCCAGCCGGCGGCGAAGGCGGCGATGATGTATGACGATGCGGTCGCGGGCAAGGGTGCCGGCGCGATCGTGGAGATCGCGCCGGCACCCTGACGGGCCAATAGCGGCTTCAGCCCCGAAAATACGGGGCTGACAACCTCCTCTTGAAATCGGAGGAAGATCGCCCACCGATTTCGCTGATGAAGCCAGGCTATCTCGAAGAGATGCGCCTTAATAATTTACCTGTGCAATAAGCGGCCGCTTACGCGCGTCAAATTTCTGCTTAAAAGCATCCGACACATTCGTATCGGCAACAATTAGGCTAAAATGCCTCCAATGGGGAGCGGCGGCAAATTAAGAACCCCAAATAGTTCTGAAGACCTTTTATCTTCCCCGAGATCGATATCGGCCGAGGCTTCGGGTGCATCCGTGCGGTCCCGGCTGCACGACCGGCGCAGGGCCACCTTTCCTGCCGGTTGCCCATATGGCACTGTCTCGGTCGACAGGTTCCTCCCATGACCAACGCCATCCCGGTACCCTCCCCGCCGCCTTCGCGCTTGATGCTAAGGCGTGCCGTCGCATCGGCGCGCCGCTCCTGGTGGCTGCCGCCGCTACTGGCGCTCGCCCTGTTCCTGTGGCAGCGATCGACCTTCATCGAACCGCGGCCGAGCGCCATCCTGACCGACCGTCACGGCGCCTTCCTGGCCCAACTCGCCGGCGGCGCCGAGGGCTATGGCTACTGGCCGGTCGACAAGATTCCGGACCGCGTGGCGGCGGCGATCCTGGCGCTGGAGGATCGGCGCTTCTGGGATCATCCCGGCATCGACCCGCTCGCCATCCTGCGCGCCGCGCGCGCCAACCTCGCCGGTCCCCATCGCAGTGGCGCCTCGACGTTGGCGATGCAGCTGGCCCGCATGCAGTACCCGGCCGCCCGCGGCTATCTGGTCAAGACGGTCGAGGCCGCGACAGCGCTGCTCATGACCGCCCGCTACGGCAGGCTGGGTGTGTTCGAGCAATATCTCCGCCTGGTGCCGCTCGGCCAGAACAGCCACGGCATCGCCCATGCCGCGCGCTGGTACTTCAACAAGCCGGTCGAAGATCTAAGCTGGGCCGAGATCGCCTTTCTTTCGGCTATCCCGCAATCGCCCTCGGCCGACAATCCCGGCAGCGAGCGCGGCCGGGAACGCATCGTCGAGCGCGGCGGCAAGGCGCTCGCCCGGCTGCGCGAGCAGGGCGTCATCGACGATACCGAGCTGGCACAAGCGCGGCTCGACCTCGCCGACCTGCGGCCGCGCACCTATCCGACCCGGCCGCCCGAGGCGCTGCACGCCATCCTGCACATCGCGGATCTTGCCAAGGCCGGACCGCCGATCGAGCAGATCCGCAGCACGCTGGATCTCGGGCTGCAGCGCCTCGCCGCCAAGCTGGCGCGCGAACGGCTCGCCACGCTCCGGGCCGAGGGCGCCCAGCAGCTCGCCCTCATCATCGCCGACCGGTCGAGCCGCGAAGTGCTGGCGATGGTGGGCTCCGACCGCTACGGCCCCGCCGATGCCGGCCAGATCGACTATGCGCTCAGGACGCGTTCGCCCGGCAGCACGCTCAAGCCTTTCATCTTCGCCGAGGCGCTGGAGGATGGCGCGATCGCGCCCTCGACCATCCTCAACGACACGCCCGACAACGGCACCGGCATCGACAATGCCGATCGCCGGTTCCTCGGCCCCCTGCTGCCGCGCCAGGCGCTCGGCAATTCGCGCAACGTCCCGGCCGCCTCGCTGGTGCGGCTGAACGGGCTCGACCGGACCTACTGGTTCCTCGCTAATCTCGGCCTGCATGACGAGGCGCGGCCGGCCGACCGCTACGGGCTCACGCTCTCGGTCGGCGGCCTGCCGACGGCGCTCGACCGGCTCGTCACCGCCTATGGCGCCATCGCTAATGATGGCGAGCTCGCGCCCCTGCGCTGGTATCGCGACCAAACGCTGCCGGCGCCTCGCCAGGTGCTCGGCGCCGACACGGCCCGCATCGTCACCGCCTTCCTGGCCGATCCGATGGCGCGGCTGCCGAGCTTCGCCCGGATGGGCTCGACCGAATATCCGTTTCCGGTCGCGATCAAGACCGGCACCAGCCAGGGCTATCGCGACGCCTGGGTCGCGGCCTTCACCGAGCGCTATCTGATCGGCGTCTGGGTCGGACGGCCCGACGGGCGGCCGATGGCCGGGCTCAGCGGCGCTTCCAGTGCCGCGCTCGTCGCCCGCGACCTGCTGACGGCGCTGCACGAGCAGGATATGGACGGCATGGCGGACGGTGCCTTCAAGCCGCCGCAAGGGCTGCGCGCGGTGGCGCTGTGCGCGGCGACCGGCCTGCCGAGCGACGGCGGCTGCGCGCGGGAGCTGACCGAATATGTCTCGGCCGTGCCCGTGCCAGGGCTGCCGCCGCGCGAGGCATCGAGGCGGCTGCGCATCGTCGCCCCCTTGAACCACACGAGCTTCATCCGCAATCCGGAAGCACCGCCGGGCAGCGCCTTCCTGCCGCTGCGCGTCGGACCCGAGGCGGGTGACGGCCAGATCGTCTGGTATGTCGACGGCCGGCCTTACCGGACCGCCGGCACCGCCGAGACCGTGCGCTGGCCGGTCGAGCCCGGCCGGCACAGGATCGAGGCGCGCCCGGCCTTCGGCGAAGGTGGAGCCGCACCGGTCGAGGTCACGATCCAGTAGGGCCGGTACCGCTCAGCGGCGAGCGAGGGCCGCGTCGATATGGCGGGCGAGCTCGGTCAGGCGATAGGGCTTGCGCACCAGCGCCAGCCCGTCGAGCCGCGCCAGCAGATCGGCGTCGGCATAACCCGTCACCATGATGATGCTGAGATCGGGCCGGTCATGGCTGACCGTCCGCGCCAGCTCCAGCCCGGTCATGCCCGGCATGGCGTAATCCACGATCATGAGATCGATCCGCTCGCGGCCGGGCGCGAAATAGTTGAGCGCGGTCCGGCCATCGGGCGCATCGACCACGCGATGGCCGAGCGTTTCGAGCTGCGCCGTCAGCACCTCGCGCACATCCTCCTGATCATCGACCACGAGCACCATGGCGGCTCCCTGGCGCCGCGCGCCCTCTTCCTCGCTTGCCGCCGGCTTCTCCGTGTCGCCGACGGTGCGCGGCAGATAGATCTGCACCTCGGTCCCTTCGCCCAGCCGGCTCAGCAGCCGCACCGTGCCGCCGGATTGATGCGCCAAGCCATGGATCTGGCTGAGGCCGAGGCCGGAGCCCTTGCCCGGCTCCTTGGTCGTGAAGAACGGCTCGAAGGCGCGGGCGAGCACCTCGGCGCTCATGCCGGTGCCGGTGTCGGCCACCGACAGCACGACATATTCGCCCGGCACCAGATCGGCCAGCCCGTCGCCCGCCGCCACCCAGGCGTTGCGCGTGCGGATCAGCACGCTGCCGCCCGACGGCATGGCGTCCCGCGCATTGATCGCCAAATTGAGCAGCACCAGCTCCATCTGCGTCGGATCGACCAGGGCGGCCAGCAGGTCGGGCGCCAAATCCGTCCGCACCTGGATCTTGCTGCCGAGCGTGCGGCCGAGCATCTCGACCAGCCCGCGAACGATGATGTTGAGATCGACCGGCTTCGGCTCCAGCCGCTGCTTGCGCGCATAGGCCAGCAGCTGCTCGATCAGCTTGGCGCCCCGTTCCGCCGAGCGCAGGGCAGAATCGATCAGCCTTTCGAGGTTGCGGTCCTTGGCGTTGGCCCGGATCAAATCGAGATTGCCGGTGATCGACGCCAGCACATTGTTGAAATCATGGGCGACCCCGCCGGTGAGCTGGCCGATGGTTTCGAGCTTCTGAGCCTGCAGCAGCGCCGATTGCGCCTGCTCGCTCTCCGTGACCGCCTGCTCGACCCGCTCCTCGAGCGTGGCCGCGAGCGCGCGCAGCTCGTCCTCGGCGCGGCGGCGCGCGGTGACATCGGGAAAGACGCAGAGCACGCCGGTGATGCGCCCATCCTCCGCGCGCAGCGGCACCGCGCTGACCGAGACCACGACCCGCTCGCCGCTGCGCGGATCGACCGAGGCGATCTCGTAGCCGGACACCGTCTCGCCGCGAAGCGCACGCGCGATCGGAAATTGGTCGGGCGGGATCGGCTCGCCCTCGGGCGTGGTCCGGATGATCTCGGCCGAAAGATAGAATCGGCCCTCCGCCTCGGTCCGGCCGATGCGCAGCAACCGTTCCGCTGCCGGATTGACGAAGGTGACGTTGCCGCCGACCGACAGCTCGATGATCCCGATCGGCGTCACTTCCAGAAGGCGCGCCAGCCGCTCCTGGCTGTCTCGGAGCGTCTGGTCGGTCCGCATGCGCTCCATTTCCTCAGCCTCGGCCGCCGCCCGGATCGCCGCATTGCGCGAGGCCCGTTCGAGCGCCAACCCGACCCGCGCCTCCAGCTCCGCGTCGGCGAAGGGAAGTGCGAGGAAATCATCGATCGCGGCACGGCCGATCTCGTCGCCGGTCGGCTGGCGCAGCAGGATGAGCGGCGACGACGGCACCGCGCGGAAATCGCGATCACTAAGGATGAGATCGCAAGCCGAAGCCTCGGGCGGCTCGGCAAAGGACTCGACCCGATGGCGCGCAGCAAGCAGGGCCGACAGCCGCGCGCGCAGGGCGGTATCTTCATGGACAACGAGCAGCCGTGGCGGATTTGCCGTGTTCGGCTCCGATGATGCCACCAGCACCTCACCCTTCAAGACCACCCCGTGCGGCCGCATGGACGGACGAAGCGGATTTGCCTCGGTCGTTCGACGAACGCTAGAGCGGCCAAGTTTCCTCGATATAAATTACTCTCGCCTCGGATGCAGCGATATTCGGTCAGCCGGCCAGCAGCGGCGCCAGGAAAGCGCGCAGATCGTCGGCCAGCAGATGCGGCTGCTCCCAGGCGGCGAAATGGCCACCTCTCGGCATCTCCGTCCAGCGCCGGATGCCGGTATAGACCCGCTCGACCCAATGACGCGGCGGCATGCCGATCTCACGCGGAAAATGGGCGATCGCCGTCGGCACGGCGATCCGGTCGCCGGGCGCGAAATGCGGGGGATGCTCGCGGATCTCCCGGTAGAGACGAAAGGATGAGGCGATCGTGCGCGTGAACCAATAGATCGAGATGTTGGTCAAAAGCTCGTCCTTGTCGAAGACGCTTTCGACATCGCCGCCGCAGTCGCTCCAATTTCGGAACTTCTCCACGATCCAGGCGGCAAGGCCGACCGGTGAATCCATCATGGCGTAGCCCAGCGTTTGCGGGCGCGTCGCCTGGATGTGCGCGTAACCCCCCTTCGCTGTCGAGCCAGTCGGCGCGTTGCGCCAGCCATGCGCGTTCCTCATCGAGCATATCCTCGGTCGCACCGAGCGGCGGCCGGTAGGCGCCTGGAACATAGTTGAGATGAATGCCGATCAGTCGGTCGGCGTGGCGGAAGCCGAGCCAGCTCGTGACCGCGGCACCATGATCGCCGCCCTGCGCCGCGAAGCGCTCATAGCCGAGGCGGCTCATGAGCTCGGCCCAGAGCGAGGCGATCGCGGGCACGCCCATGCCTGTCCGGCGCGGCCGATCGGAGAAGCCGTAGCCGGGCAGCGAGGGCACCACGACATCGAAGGTAAGATCGCGATCACCGGCCGTTTGAGCAGCGCCGGTCAGAAGCGGGATGATCTTCGCCATCTCGGCGATGCTGCCGGGCCAGCCATGGGTCAGGATCAGCGGCACGCCTCGGCCCCGCTGCGCCCGCTCATGGATGAAATGGACACGTTGGCCATCGATGTCGGTCGTGAATTGCGCGAAGCCGTTCAATCGCCGCTCGGCCGCGCGCCAATCGAAGCCGTCCCGCCAATGATCCATGAGGCCGCGCAGATAGGTGATGTCGGTGCCGTGCTCCCAGCCGACATCCTCGGGCTGATCCGGCCAGCGCGTCCGCCGGAGCCGTTCCTTGAGATCCTCGACATCCGCCTCGGGCACGGCCATGCGGAACGGCTCGATCGACATGGCTATTCGCCCAGCCGGCGCAGCATGCCGACCAGTCCGGGCCAGCGGACCTCCGCGCGGAACTCGATCAGCGTATCGGCGTACCGGATCGTCTCCATATGCCTGAGCGGATACCAGTCCTGAGGCGGCGCGTCGTCGGTCATGCCGATACGGTTCCGGGACACAGCCGAGTTGTCAAGCCGATGCACGCACGGGATGGTTTGGGACCTTTCCCGCGCCAGCGCGTTCCCCGGCATCATCCCCGGCGCCCGGAAACCCCATGGCCGCAAATCCGAAGACCGAAAGCAACCGTTGCGCGATCTCGCTCGACGCCGTGAATTTCCTGCTGGCCGACGTCCGCGGCGCGCTCGGCCCCTTTCTCAACGTCTTTCTGGTGACCGAGCTGCATTGGAGCCAGTCCGAGGTCGGTCTGATGACGACCACCGGCGGCCTCGTCGGCATCGCCTGCCAGACTCCGATCGGGGCCGCGATCGACGAGACACGCGCCAAACGGGGCGCGATCGTGCTCGCGGCGGCCATGCTCGCCATCTGCGCCACCGTCATCTTCGCCCTGCCCCGCTTCTGGCCGGTGGCGATCGCGAACGGCATCATGGCGGTCGTGGGTGATGTATTCGGCCCGGCGGTCGCGGCCCTGACGCTCGGCCTCTATGCGCGCGAGCGGTTGGCCCGACGGATGGGACGGAACTCGGCCTTCGACCATGCCGGCAATGTCGCAATCGCGCTCGCGGCCGGCGCCGTAGGCTATGTCTTCTCGCAGCGCGCCGTGTTCCTGCTGGTGCCGCTGGCGGCACTGCTCGCCTCGATCGCGGTACTGTCGATCCCGGCCCGCGCCATCGATCTCGACCGGGCGCGCGATGCCGAAAGCGGGACCGACCATGCCGGCTTCGGCATCCTGATCCAATGCCGCCCGCTGATGATCTTCGGCCTGTGCGTGATGCTGTTCCATCTCGCCAACGCGCCGCTGCTGCCGCTGGTCGGGCAGAAGTTAGCGCAGGCCCATCCGAAGGAAGCGACGGCGATGATGTCCGCCTGCATCGTCGCCGCCCAGCTCGTGATGCTGCCGATCGCCTTGCTGGTCGGGCGCACGGCCGATCGCTGGGGACGGAAGCCGCTGTTCCTGGCCGGCTTCGCCATCCTGCCGATCCGCGCCGTGCTCTACACGATGTCGGACGAGACCGCCTGGCTGATCGGCGTGCAGCTCCTCGACGGCGTCGGTGCCGGAATCTTCGGCGCCTTGGCGCCGCTCGTCATCGCCGACATCATGCGCGGCACCGGCCGCTATAATCTGGCGCAAGGTGCCGTCGCCACCATGCAAGGGATCGGCGCCTCGCTAAGCGGCCTCGCCTCGGGCGAGATCGTCGATCATCTGGGCTACAGCGCCGCCTTCCTCGCCTCGGGCGGCGTGGCACTCGTCGCAGTACTGATCTTCGCCTGGCAGATGCCCGAGACCGCCGACGGCAAGATTGCCGCACCGGCCCGGCGAGCGATCGAAGAGGTTCGATAAGACGCGCCCTCTCCGCTATATCCGTCCAGCTATATCGTTATAGGACGGAGATATTTGATGCGCTTCTTGATGTCGACCTTGGCCGTGATAGCGGCCGGACTGGCCACCCCGCTCGGAGCCGTGGCCGCGACCATTTCCTTTACCGAAGACCCCGCCGAGACGGCGCCGATCGCTGTCTCGACCGACCTCGCCGGGGCGACGATCGATACATCGCTCGGCCGGGCAACCGTCAGCATCGGCAGCCTGACCGGCCAGAGCACCTCGCTGCTCGATATCGCGCTGGTCCAGCCCGGCACGGCCTCCCAGACCGGCGGCGGCAAGGGCGTCGCCGATATCCTGCAGTTGCTGAGCTTCATCTCGAACGGCAATGTCGTCGGCTTCGAGGCGATATACCTGTCGGACGAGGGCGGCCAAGGTTTGGCCAACCCCGGCTTTCCGGGGAATCCGACCTTCTGCTCGACGATGCCGGTCAACGAGCCCGTCTGTGCGCCGGGGCAGCCCAACAGCGAGTTCATCAAGACCGGAGCGCCATTGAGTTTCGACGAAGCGCTGACCTTGCCCGGTATCGACGGCTTGACCGATATCGCCGTGACCGTCCAATCGCCGCTGCAGGATTTGCCAGTTCCCGAAGCGCCGGCCTGGACGCTGCTTGCGGCCGGCCTCGCGGCGATCGCCGCCATGGCAAGCCTCTCGCCGCGACGCACGGGCCGGCTCGTTGCTGAAGCAGTTGGTCAGCGAGGCTGAGTCGAAGGGGGAAACAGAGCGGGCGCTTCCGGTGCCGGAGCGTCCGCCTCGACCATCTTGAGTCGGCTCGGCTGCAACTCTCCGGCCCGTTCGAGCACGGGATAGGCGACCGAGCAGATGTGCGAATGGATCCGCTTCAAATCGCGCAGGATGTCGAGATGGAGCGAGCTCGATTCGATGCTTTCCGGCCGGCCGTCGCGCAGCCGCGCCAGATGGCTTTCGGCGGCGGCGAACTCGGCGGCGCGGAGCTGCGCCTTCTCGGCGATGAGCTGGCGCGCGATGCGGACATCGCCCGACATGAAGACGCTGAAGGCGAGCTTGAGATTGTCCATCACCTCCTGATGGATCGCCAGCAGCTCGGCCTCGCCCTCCTTGGAGAAGGCGAGCTTGCGCCTGATCTTCTTCGCCGCCAGTTCCATCAAATTCTTGTCGATGATGTCGCCGACATGCTCGAGATTGATCGAGAAGGAGATGACCTCCATCGCCCGATGGCCGTCTCGATCGTCGAGGCTCTCCCGCGTGATCCGGGTGACATAGAGCTTCACCGCCTCGTCGAGCTTGTCGACGGCATTGTCCATCCGGCAGATCTCGCCCACGAGCTTGCGGTCGTCGGTCATGAGCGCGGTCATGGTCTGGCGCAGCATATCCTCGACGATATCGCCGATGTGGAGTGTCTCGCGCGCGGCGCAATCGAGCGCCACGGCGGGAGCGCTCATCGCCGATTCATCGAGATAGAGCGGCGTCGCGAGATCGGTCCGCCGCTTCCGCTCCGGCAGGAAGCGGGTCAGGAGCGAGGCCATGGCATCGAGCGGCAGGATGAACAGCAGCGCCAGCGCCAGATTGAAGGCGACATGGAAATAGGCAGCCATCCGCGCCACGTTGGGCTCGATCCGCTGGAGTTCCTGGGCGATCGGATGCAGGAACGGCAGCACGATGACGCAGCCGATGACGCGATTGACCAAGTTGCCGACCGGCAGGCGCCGGCTCGCCGGATTGCCGGGCTGGCCGCTTTCCAGCAGCGGATTGACGGCACTGCCGAGATTGGCACCGATCACCAGCGCCATTGCCGCCTCCGGCGTCACGAAATTCGCATAGGCGAGCGACATGACCAGCAGCACCACGGTGACGCTCGAATGCGCGGCCCAGGTCAGCAAGGCCGCCAGGAACACGCAGAGCAGCGGCTCGCCGGTGATGGCGCCGAGCAGCGTGCGCGCCACGGGTGCCGTCTCCGCCGGGGCGAGCGTGTCGAGCAGGATGTGGAGCGCCAGCAGCATCAGCCCTAGCCCGATCGCGACGCGGCCGAGATCGCGTGTCCGCGTCTGGCCGCCGCGCCGGAAGGCGACGAGCCCCACCAGCAGCAGCACCGGGGCCGCCGGCGAAACATCGAAGGACAGGATCTGGACGATGAGCGCTGTGCCCACATTGGCGCCCAGCATGATCGCCAGCGCCGGCACCAGATCGACCGCCCCGCCGGCGGCGAAGGAGGCGGTCATGAGCCCGGTCGCGGTGCTGCTCTGCAGCAGCGCCGTGACCAGGATGCCGGCGCCGAAGGCCAGGAAACGATTGCGCAGCGCCACGGCCAGGAATCGCCTGAGATCGGAGCCGAAGGCCCTGACGACGCCGCTATGGACCATGTGCAGGCCCCAAAGCAACAGGGCCACGCCGCCGGTCAGGTCGAGCAGGATGAAGCTTCCCAAACGCCCGTTCTCCAAACGAAGAGATCAGGATGTTAGAATCGTCCAAACCCTGTCAACAAGCGAGGGCGGTACTCAGCTCCAATTGCCGCCCAGCGCCTTGTAGATATCGACGATGCCGGCATTGGCGCCGGTCTCGGCGACGCTGAGGGAATCCTCGGCGCTGAGCCGGGTACGTTCGGCATCCAGCAGCGTGAGGAAATCGATCGTTCCCTCCTTGTAGCGCAGCCGGGCGAGCTCGGCGGCGCGCCGCGAGGCCTCGACCTGCTCGGCCAGGCGGGCGATCTGGGTCTGCTGCTGGCGATAGGCGACGAGCGCCGTCTCCAGATCCTCGATCGCGCGCAGCACCGCCTGGTCGTAGGAGGCGAGGCTCTCGTCGGACTTCGCCTCCTGAGCGCGCAGCCTGGCATGGGCGCTGCCGAGATCGAGCGCCGGCCAGGTGACGCTGGGGCCGACCGACCAGGCGGCGGCGCTATGGGTGAAGAGTGCCGCGACATCGCCGGAGAGCAATCCCACGAAGCCGGTCACGTTGACGCGCGGAAAGAGATCGGCGGTGGCGACGCCGACCCGCGCCGTCTCCGCCGCCAGACGCCGCTCGGCGGCCTGGATATCGGGGCGACGGCGCAGGAAACTGCCAGCATCGCCGATCGGCAGCAGCTTGACCAGCGGCGCCGGCGGCTCGGCACGCGGAGCGACCTGGGCATCGAGTGCCCCCGGCCGCTCGCCGACCAGCACGGCGAGACGGTAATTGGCCCGCGTCTCGTCGGTGATGAACTCCGGAATGGTCGCCTGGATCGCGGCCAGCCGCGCCTTGGCGCTCTCGACATCCTCGGGATCGCCGCGCCCGATCTCGAGCCGCGTCTGGGTCAGCTTCAATGTCTCGCGTTGGGTCTGGGCGTTGTTCTCGGCGATGACCCGGCGCTCCTGCGCGCCGCGGAGCAGGAAATAGTTGCGCGCGACCTCGGCCGCGACCGTCACCTCGGCGTCGCGCAGATCTGCCTCGTTGGCCTCGGCATCGGCATCGGCCGCCTCGACGCTGCGCTGAACATGGCCGAAGAGATCGATCTCCCAGGACGCGTCGAAGCCGATATCGGCGCTGCCGATCGGCACGCGGCGAGTGCCGAATCCTGGGATCTGCTCGTCGCTCCGCGTGTAGTTGGCGTCGCTGGTGATGTGCGGGAACCGGTTGAGATCGGCCTCGTCGAAGAGCGCCCGCGCCTCGCGGACCCGCGCGACCGCGGCCTTGAGGTCGAGATTGCCCTTGAGCGCGCGGCCGACCAGATCGTCGAGCACCGGATCCTGAAAGGCGTGCCACCACGCTTCCTCGGGTGCGGCCCCGCTATAAGTCTGCGGATCGGCGTTGTGGACGGCGGCCGGCGGGGTGTCCGGCAGATGATAGTCCGGACCGACGGCGCAGGAAGCGGCGATGAGCGAGACGCCCGCGACCAGGCCGAGACGGAAGATGTTCATGGCAGCTCTCAAGCTTGCGAGTGGTGATGGGCGATGGGGGCCGCTTGCGTGGCGGCGGCAGCCTTGCGGCGGCCGTCCGGGATCAGCCGGCGGATCGTCCAATAGAAGACCGGCGTCAGGACGAGACCGAACAGGGTCACGCCGAGCATGCCGGAGAACACGGCGACACCCATGGCGCGGCGCATCTCGGATCCGGCGCCCTCGGACAGGACCAGCGGCGCCACGCCCATGATGAAGGCGATCGAGGTCATCAGGATCGGCCGCAGGCGAAGCCGGCAGGCTTCGAGCACGGCATGGAGCAGCGTGTCGCCCTCCATCTCGCGCTCGCGGGCGAACTCGACGATCAGGATCGCGTTCTTGCAGGCGAGCCCCACCAGCACGATCAGGCCGATCTGGGTGAAGATGTTGTTGTCGCCCTGCGAGATCTGGACGCCGGCCAAGGCCGAGAACAGGCACATCGGCACGATCAGGATGACTACGAGCGGCAGGCTCCAGCTCTCATACTGGGCGACCAGCACGAGGAAGGCCAGGAGCACGCAGATCGGGAACACGTAGATCGCGGTATTGCCGGCCAGGATCTGCTGATACGTCAGTTCGGTCCATTCGAAGCTCATGCCGTTCGGCAGCTCCTCATGGGCGATGCGTTCGAGGGCTGCCTGCGCCTGACCTGTGCTGAAGCCCGCCGCCGGACCGCCATTGATCTCGGCGGTGAGGTCGCCGTTATAGTGCGAGGTACGCTCCGGCCCGGTCGTCTCATGCGTGGTGACGAAGGCGCCGAGCGGGATCATCTGCCCCGCGGCATTGCGCGTCTGCAGCTTCAGCACATCCTCGGGCTGCAGACGGAAATGCTGGTCGGCCTGGACATTGACCTCGTAGGTTCGTCCGAACCGATTGAAATCGTTGACATAGAGCGAGCCCAGATAGACCTGCATGGTCTCGAACAGGTCGGTGAGCGAGACGCCCTGCGCCCGCGCCTTCTCGCGATTCACATCGGCTTGGATCTTGGGCACGCCGATCTGGTAGCTGGAGAAGATGCCGGCGAGGCTCGGATCCTGCCGCGCCTTGGCCATCACCGCCTGCGTCGCCTTGTAGACCGCGTCGGGCCCGAGCCCGGCATGGTCCTCGATCTGCATGCGGAAGCCGCCGATGCTGCCCAGGCCCTGCACCGCCGGCGGCGGGAAGACCAGCACGACGCCGTCGGTGATCGCGGCATATTCCTTGGTCAGCGTCTGGGTCAGCGCCGCCATCGACAGTTTCGGATCGCGCCGATTGTCGAAATTATCGAGCACCGCGAAGACGATGCCTGAATTGGGGCTGTTGACGAAGCCGTTGATCGAGAGGCCCGGGAAGGCAACCGCATGGGCGATGCCGGGCGTGTGGAGGGCAATGTCGCTCATCCGGCGAATGACCGCCTCGGTCCGGTCGAGCGTGGCCGCGTCGGGCAGCTGTACCGCCGAGACCAGATAGAGCTTGTCCTGCTGCGGCACGAAGCCGGTCGGCGTGCGCACGAAGCCCAGCCCGGTCAGCACCAGCAGCCCGCCATAGATGACGAGCGCGATGCTCGACCGCCCGAGCAGCTTCGAGACGCGGCTGACATAGCCATGGGACGCCCAGGCGAAAGCGCGGTTGAACGGCCGGAAGAACCAGCCGAGCAGCTTGTCGAGCAGCCGTTCAAACGCGTCCTTGGGGGCACCATGCGACTTCAGCAGCACGGCGGCCAGCGCCGGCGATAAGGTCAGCGAGTTGAAAGCGGAAATCACCGTGCTGATCGCGATGGTGAGCGCGAACTGGCGATAGAACAGGCCGGTCAGGCCGCTGATGAAGGCGGTCGGAACGAACACCGCACACAGCACGAGCGCCGTCGAGACGATCGGCCCCGTCACCTCGGTCATCGCCTTGCGCGCCGCAGCGGCCGGTTCGAGCCCGAGCTCGATGTTGCGCTCGACATTCTCGACCACGACGATGGCGTCGTCGACGACGATGCCGATGGCCAGCACCAGGCCGAAGAGCGTCAGCGCATTGAGGCCGAAGCCCATCAGCAGCATGATGGCGAAGGTGCCGATGAGCGAGACGGGCACGGCGATCAGCGGAATGATCGACGCGCGCCAGCCCTGCAGGAAGACGACGACCACCAGCACGACGAGGGCGATCGCCTCGAACAGCGTATGGATGACGGCGCTGATCGATTCCTTGACGAAGCCGGTCGTGTCATAGGCGATCTGGTAGTCGACGCCGGGCGGGAAATCCTTCTTCAGCAGCTCCATTTCCTTATGGACGGCATCGGCCATCTGGAGCGCATTCGAACCCGGACGCTGGAAGATCGGCAGGGCGATCGCCGATTTGTTGTCGAGCAGCGAGCGCAGCGCGTAGCTGTCGGAGCCGAGCTCGATCCGCGCCACGTCGCGCAGATGGCTGATCTCGCCATTGCTGCCGGCGCGGATGATGATGTCGCCGAACTCCTCCTCGGTGGTGAGGCGGCCTTGCGTGTTGATCGAGAGCTGGAACTCGGCCTGGCCGGGCGCCGGCGGGGCGCCGAGCTGGCCGGCGGCGACCTGGACGTTCTGCTCGCGCAAGGCCGCGACCACATCGCCCGCGGTCATGCTGCGCGAGGCGAGCTTTTCCGGATCGAGCCAGACGCGCAGCGAGTAAGGGCCGGTGCCATACATCTGCACATCGCCCACGCCATAGACGCGCGCCAGCGGGTCCTTCACATGGAGCTGCGCATAGCTCGCCAGATAGAGCATGTCATAGCGGTCGTCGGGCGAGGTCAGATGCACGACCATGATCAGGCTGGGCGAGGCCTTGGTCGTGGTGACGCCGACGCGCTGCACCTCCTGCGGCAGACGCGCCAGCACCTGCGAGACGCGGTTCTGCACCAGCACCTGCGCCTTGTCGCCGTCGGTGCCGAGCGCGAAGGTGATGGTCAGCGTCATGACGCCGTCCGAGGTCGCCTGCGACGACTGGTAGAGCATGCCCTCGACGCCGTTGATCGACTGTTCCAGCGGCGAGGCCACGGTCTCGGCGATCACCGACGGATCGGCGCCGGCATAGGTCGTCCGCACGATGACGGTGGGCGGCACCACTTCGGGATATTCGCCGATCGGCAATTGCGGCAGGGCCACGAGGCCGGCGATGAAGATGACCATGGACAGGACCGCGGCAAAGCGCGGCCGGTCCACGAAAAACTTGGAGAAGTTCATGGCTCTGCTTTCCGGAGGAAGCGTTTTGTTCGGTATGGTCGGGGCGGCCTGACGGCCGCGCCCGTTACGGTTCGAGCGCGGCCGCGACCTGGGGAGCCTTCGCGGCGACGGTCGTGACCTTGTCGCCCGACTTCACCTTCTGGAGGCCACTCACCACGACCATGTCGCCCTGCTTCAGGCCCGAGGTGACGATGCGCGTATCGCCAAGCGTGGCACCCAGCGTCACCGGCCGATACTCGACCGTGCTATCGGCATTCACCACCAGCACGAAGCGCTTGCCGAGATCGGTGCCGAGCGCGCGCTCCGGCGCCAGCGCCACCGTCTCCGCATCGTCGCTCAACAAGCGGATGCGGGCGAACAGGCCCGGCGTAAGCTTGCCGCCCTCATCGTCGAAAATGGCGCGGCCATTGATCGTGCCGCTCTTGGAATCGACGGCATTGTCGAGGAAGTGCAGCTTGCCGCGATGCGGGAAACCTTCCTCGTCCATGAGGCCGAGCTCGACCGGCGCCGGCTTGCCGCGCTGGGCGGCGGCGTATTTCAGATAGGTCTGCTCGTCGGTATTGAAGGTGGCGTAGATCGCTCCGTCCGAGACGACTGTCGTCAGCAGATCCGAGGTCGTCACCAGATTGCCGCGGGTGATCATCGCCTTGGAAACCCGCCCGTCGATCGGCGAGATGACGCGGGTGAATTCGAGATTGAGCTGAGCCGAACGCAAGGCTGCCTGGGCGGCCGACATGTCGGCCTTGGCCGAGGCCGCTTCGGCTTCGAGCCGCTCGAACTCGCTGCGGGCGACGGCATTCTCCTTGATCAGCCGCTGGCCGCGCTCATTGTCGGCATTGGCCAGCACGGAGCGGGCTCGGCTGCGCTCGACCTCGGCGGTCAGGCGGTCGACCTCGGCCTGGAACGGCCGGGGATCGATCTGGAACAGCACCTCGCCCTGCTTGACCCGGGCACCTTCCTGAAAGCGGACGGCATCGATGAAGCCGCCGACACGCGGCCGGACGCCGACGGAATCGATCGCTTCCAGATGACCGGTAACATCGTCCCACTGGCGCAGCGCCTTGAACGTGACCGGTGCCACCTCGACCGTCGTCGGCGGCGGTGGGGCCGCCTGGGAATGCGCCTCCTCGCCGCAACCGGCGAGAAACAGCACCATCGTCAATGCGGCAAGGCTTGAAGCGGCAAAGTGAATGCGCATGGCAGATCCCTGTCGCCCCCTCGAACAAGGCGGGCGCCTATGAGTGACTTAAAGATATCGACCGGCGATGCCCCCGCCCGGCGCGCCATCGCGCCAAGCCGATCCGGCACTGCGATCTCCATCGACGTGAATGGGCCCGGCGAGGTGACGGCGACGTAGTCGCCCGCACATGATCCGCGGACCCCGGCAGCCCCGTCTCGCGCGCTTGGACAGAGCGCATCTCGTCCGGACCGATAGGCTACCATTCGGTATTGTATCGAAAGGTACGTTACGGCATGATCTACGTCAAGAGCGTTCCCTATCGCTTGGTATAAAAACGCCGGCGTGCGACGGGAAAAGCGTCTGAAACCTTGTGGAAAACCATGCTAACAGATTGCTGCCAAAGGCGTTCGTGAAGGCCTTATTACCGCCCCTGGACGTCGGGGGATAGGCTGTTTATATATCGATCGGTAAAAAACCAGAAGGCCATTGCGATGGGACGCCCACGCGAGTTCGATGTCGATCATGCCTTGGATTGCGCGCTGGAGCTGTTCTGGCGCAAAGGCTATGAGGGCACCTCGCTCTCCGACCTGACCGACGCCATGGGCATCACGCGCCCGAGCCTTTACGCGACCTACGGCAACAAGGAAGAGCTCTTCCGCAAGGTGCTCGACCGCTACGACGACACCTGCATGAGCTTTACCCGCGAAGCGCTGGAGGAGCCGACCGCGCGGGCCGTGGTCGTGAAGCTGCTCTATGGCTATGCCGACGCGCAGACCGACCCCCAGCATGCGCCGGGCTGCCTCGGCACCAGCGGCGCGCTCGCCTGCTCCGACGAAGCCGAGCCGATCCGCCAGGAGCTGATCGGGCGCCGCATCGCCGGCGAAGCCGCCCTGTGTCGCCGTCTGGAGCAAGCGAAGCTGGACGGCGATCTGCCGCCCACCGCCGATCCCACCAACCTCGCCCGCTATGTCATGACTTTCGCTCAAGGCATGGCCGTGCAAGCCGCTTCGGGTGCCGATCGCGAGGCGCTTTATCAGCTCTGCGACACGGTATTGCTGGCCTGGCCATCCCACTGACGAGACCGGCTAAGGATCTTCGATACAACTCTTAATCGTATATTATCAAGATATCAATATTGGAGTTGTCATTACCAGGGTAGTTCATTATAATCATTCCAGCGGAGGGGTCCATCAACTGTAGCCAGGCGCAGCAATGCTTGCGCTGGCAGGGGGATGATATGACTTCAAAGCACGGCAATCTTCCACGAGGCCTTGTCGCCGCCGGTACCGACCTTAATTTCCGAGGCCGGTTCGGACGGATGTTCCCGCATCTGACACCAGCCCGCTTCGGCCAGAATGATACCGAGGAGCAGCAGAATCTCGGCAAGCTGGCTACGGCCATGGTCTCGTCCTTCGACGCGCCCAAGGACGGCGCCGACGGCGAGGAGAGCGGCATTCCCGCGCTCTACACTTATTTCGGCCAATTCATCGATCATGACCTGACCTTCGATCCGGATTCGAGCTTCCAGAAGCAGAAGGACCCGAAGGCGACGATCGATTTCCGCACGCCGGCCTTCGATCTCGACAATGTCTATGGTCGCGGCCCGAACGATCAGCCCTACATGTATGCGGGCGACGGCAAGACGTTCCTGCTGGGCGATCCGCTGACGCTGGGTACGACTAGCGCCTGGGACTTGCAGCGGAACGGGACCGGCCGCGCGCTCATCGGCGATCCCCGCAACGACGAGAACACCATCGTCTCGCAGCTCCAGGGCCTGGCGCTGCGCTTCCATAACCGTGTCGTCCAGAACCATCCGGATCTGAGCTTCGAGGCGATCCAGGAGATCGTTCGCTTCCACTATCAATATCTGGTGGTCAACGACTTCCTGCCGCGCATCATCAGCGCCCCCGTGCTGAACGGGCTCAAGAGCAACGGCCTGCCGGATCAGGCGAAGCTGAAATTCTTCACCGATCTGAACAATCCCTACCCCTTCATGCCGGTCGAGTTCTCCACGGCCGCCTATCGCCTTGGCCATTCGATGGTGCGGCCGGGCTATCGGCTGAACGACGCGACGCTGATGCCGATCTTCCCGCTGCCGCCGGCCCAGGCACCGGGGTTCCCCGAAGGCCTGACCGGCTTCCGCAAGATGACGCAGGATTGGGGCATCGATTGGGGCCGGCTCATCGATCTCGACACGCGCAGCTACGGCTCCATGACGCTCGACGGCGCCAATCAGGTCGCGAACTTCAATCGGCTGCAGCTCGCCTATCGGATCGACACCGCGCTGGTCGATCCGCTCGGCAGCTTGCCGGCATCCGTGGCCAGCAACCCGCCCCCCTCGCTCGCATTCCGCAACCTGCTGCGCGGCCGGGAATTCAACCTGCCCTCGGGCCAATCGGTCGCGGAAGCGATGAGTGTACCGGCGCTCCAGGACAATCAGATCCTCATCGGACAGGGCGTCGACACTCCCGACGCGCCGTTGCCCAACATCGTCTCGGTCGGCGGCCCCGCCTTCACCAACAACTGCCCGCTCTGGACCTATGTCCTGGCCGAAGCGATGCAGAACAAGACGGTCATGACCACGCCCACCACGGAATCGGTCCAGATCACCACGCCGCAGCTCGGACCCGTCGGCGGCCGGCTCGTGGCCGAGGTGTTCTATGGCCTGCTCTTCGCCGATCCGGGCTCCTATCTCAGCAAGAACCCGCATTGGACGCCGCCCGGCTGGGGGCAAGACTTCACGCTGAAATCCTTCGTGAAGTTCGCGCTCGGCCTGTAGAGGACAGTGTGCGGCCGGCAACGGCCGCACACCTTCACGCGAGCTTGGTCGCGATATTGACGATCGTGTCCGCGGTCGAGGCGATGCCGGCGATCACCACGCCGAGCTTGGTCGCGCCCGCCGTGCGTCCGAGCGCCTTGCCCTGCATGGCGTCATAGGTGGCGCAGCGTGCCTTGTAGACATCGTAGAACTGATCGTTCGACTTGCTTTCCGCCTGCAGCTCGTTGATCTTGTTCAAAAGATCGGTCACCGATTTTTCCATCAGCTTCAGCTGCTGCCCGGTCTTGTCGTCGATCTGCTTCGGCGCCTTGCCGATCTCCCGCATGAGATCCTGCGCCTTGCTCCACAGCTTCTCGGCTGATTTGTCCTTCATGCCGTTCTTGGCGTTGTACTCCTTGAGCTGATCCTCGAGCTTGCCGATGCTCTTGACGAAGGGTGCCCCCAGCGCCGCCGCCAGCTCCTTGCCGAGCTTGCCCGCCGTCAGCTTCCTGTCGGTCCAGCGGTCGGCCAGCCCCTTGTCGCTGTCGATGATCTCCTTTTCGACCTTCTCGATCTCGCGCACATACTGGCGAATCTCGCTGGCCATCGAGACGAGCGTCTTGGCGGTGCCGAGCAGCGTCACGGCGAGCGTGCCCATGGAGAGGGCTGCCGAGGTCACGGAGGCCGCGACCGAGATGGTGCCGAGCGCCATCTTGAAGCCGAACGCGATCTTGTAGCTGCTCAGATCCTTGCTCTTGGCGGTCTGCTTGTTCCATTCGCCGAGCGCCGCCTTGGCAATGACGCCGCCCTGAGCATCGACGATGTCGCCGCAGACCTTGTTCAGCGTCTTGGCCCGATCCTGCGCCTCGCGGACATCGACCGGCGGGCTCTTCTCGTAGCGCTGATCGAGATCCTCGATCGCCGACTGGACCGTGTCCTTGAGCTTCTTGAGCTGGTTGGCGGCGACCTCGATCACCTTCTGGCCGACGATCTTCTCGTCCTTGAGCGCCTTTTCGAGGCCGGCGGGCGGGCTCTTGATCAGCACCGTCACCTGCATCTTGGGCACGACGAGGTTTTTGACCTTCAAGCCGGCAGCGAGATCGAAATCCGAGATGAGCGTAAGATCGGCCATGTGCTTGTCCCCGACGGAACGGCCCCCCGCGGACCGCCAGATAGAGCGCCAGACTGGTCCCAACCTTTCCTGCTGGCAAGGCGCGGCCCGGCCGAGAGCGACGGTTTTGACGGATTGTCCCGTCGCCTTTGACGGATCTGCCCGGCGCGTCCTGCTATTGTCCTGATAGTATCCGGTTGCGATCGAAGAGGGAGGCATGGTGAGCCAGGGGGATTTGTTCCTGGGCGTCGATGGCGGCGGGACCGGCTGCCGCGCGCGGCTGGTCGACGCCGCCGGCAACCGCCTGGGCGAAGGCAAGGGCGGTCCGGCCAATATCCGGCTGAGCCTGGAGGTGAGCTGGGGCCAGATCCTGGCGGCGATGGACCAGGCGCTGGGCCGGGCCGGCCTCGATCGCGACGCCCTGCCGCGCATTCATGCCGGCCTCGGCCTCGCCGGCATCACCGGGCCGGCTGATTCCGCACGGGTCGCGAGCGCAGCACCGCCCTTCGCCAGCATCGCCGCCGAGACCGACTCCCACACCGCCTGCCTCGGCGCCTTCGGCGGCCAGGACGGCGCCATCCTCATCATCGGCACCGGCAGCGCCGGCTACGCGTTCGTCGGCGGGCAATCGCATCAGGTCGGCGGCTGGGGCTTCGAAGTCTCGGACGATGGCAGCGGCGCCCAGATCGGACGCGAGGCGGTGCGTGCCGCACTCTGCGCCCATGATGGCCTGGGGCCGGCAAGCGGCCTCACCGGCGCCGTCATGACCCGGCTCGGCGGCCATCCGGCCGAGATCGTCGCCTGGGTCAATGGCGCCCGCCCGGCCGACTACGGCAGCCTGGCACCGCTCGCCTTCGAGTGGGCAGCGACAGGCGACGCGGTCGCGATCGGCCTCATCCGCCAGGCCGCCGACCATGTCGATCATTTCGCCCGTCGGCTGACAAGGCTCGGCGCCGCCCGGATCGCGCTCATGGGCGGCCTCGCTCCCGCGCTCGGCGGCTGGCTCAGCCCCTGGCTACGCAGCCTGCTGGCCGAACCCGAGGGCGACGCCATGGACGGCGCCGTGCTGCTGGCACGCCGGACGGCCGGCCGATGATGCGCGCCTTTCCTTTCATTTCATCGAGATCAGCATGACCGAGCCTGCCCTGCCCGCCATGGCGATCGAAGCCGCCCAATCGCCGGACGCGGCGCGGCGCCAGATCGAGCGTTGCGGCCCGCGGTTCAAGATGCTGGGCGCCACGCTCCGCGCCCTGAGGCCGCGCTTCGTCGTGACCTGCGCGCGCGGCTCGTCGGACCATGCCTGCCACTATGGCAAATATCTGATCGAGACCGGCCTCGGCGTGCCGGTCGCCTCGATCGGCCCGTCGGTAGCCTCGCTCTACAATGCCTCGCTCCAGCTCGAAGGCGGGCTCTTCATCGCCGTCTCGCAATCCGGCCGCAGCCCCGATCTGCTGCGTCTGGCAGCTTCGGCCAAATCCAGCGGCGCCTTCGTGCTTTGTCTGGTCAATGACGAGGAATCGCCGCTCGCCCGCCTCGCCGACCTGTTCATCCCGCTTTGCGCCGGACGCGAAGCGAGTGTCGCCGCGACCAAATCCTACCTCATGTCCGTGCTCGCCTTCCTCCAGCTCGCAGCCTATTGGCGCGAGGATGCCGGCGCCATCGCGGCTGTGCAATCCGTGCCCGGTTGGCTCGAAGAGGCATCCCGGCTCGATTGGGGACCGGCGCTCCAGCAACTGAGTCCCCTCGCGGGATTCTATGTCGTCGGCCGCGGCCTCGGTACCGGTGCCGCGCACGAGATGGCCCTCAAATTCAAGGAAACCTGCCGGCTCCATGCCGAAGCCTTCAGCGCGGCGGAGGTCATCCATGGCCCGTTGGAGCTGGTCCGCCCCGGCTTCGGCGCGTTGGCACTGACCCAGCCGGACGAGACGCTGGCCTCCAGCCTCGACACGATCCGCCGCATGGTGGCGCTGGGCGCCACGGTGCTGAGCACCGAGGCCGGCATTCCCGGCACCGTGCCCCTGCCGGCGCTGCCCGGCCTGCCGCCGGAGGTGGCGCCGCTCGCCGCCGTGCAGAGCTTCTACATGGCGGTGCCGATGCTGGCGCGGTCACGCGGCCTCGATCCGGACGCCCCCTCCAACCTCAAGAAGGTGACGGAAACCGTCTGATGCGTCAGCTTCTGACCGGCGCAAGCCTGTTCACCGGCGAGGCCGTGCTTCATGACCACGGGCTGCTGATCGAGGATGGCCGCATCCTGGATCTGGTCGCCGATACGACCTCGGCGGACGAGATCGTCCGCCTGCCCGAGGGCAGTCTGCTGACGCCCGGCTTCATCGACACGCAGGTCAATGGCGGCGGCGGCGTGCTGTTCAACGAAGCGCCGACGGTGGCGGCGATCGAGACGATCGTGGCCGCCCATCGCCGCTTCGGCACGACCGGGCTGCTGCCGACCTTCATCACCGACGAGACGGAGAAGATGCACCGGGCGGCCGAGGCCGCAGCGCGGGCGGCCCGCCTGCCGGGAAACGGCGTCCTCGGCCTCCATCTCGAAGGCCCGTTCCTCAGCCTGGAACGGCGCGGCGTCCACAGCGCCGCCTTCGTCCGCGCGCCCGACGAAGCGGATATCGCCTTCCTCGCCGGCCTGCCTTCGACCTTTGCGGACGGCAAGGTGCTGCTGTCGCTGGCGCCGGAAATGGTGACGGATGCGGATATCCGAGCGCTGGCCGAGGCCGGGCTCATTCTCGCCGGCGCCCATTCGGCCGCCTCCTGCGAGCGCACCCGGCAAGCGATCGGGCTGGGGCTCCGCGGCTTCACCCATCTCTTCAACGCCATGCCGCCTATCGGCAATCGCGAGCCGGGCATCGCCGGCGCCGCCCTCGTCTCGGCCGAAACCTGGTGCGGCATCATCCTCGACGGCATCCATGTCCATCCGGCCGTGCTCGAGCTGGCGCTCGCCGCCAAGCCGCGCGGCAAACTGCTGCTGGTGACGGACGCGATGACGCCGCTCGGCACGGACGCTTCGAGCTTCACCCTCTATGGCGAGACCATCCATCGGCGCGACGGCAGGCTCGTGACCGGCGACGGCAGGCTGGCCGGCGCCGACCTCGATATGGCGGCGGCCGTGCGCAACGCGGTGAGCCTGCTCGGCCTCGATCGCGCGGAGGCGCTGCGCATGGCCTCGCTCTATCCGGCCGAGTTCATCGGCATGGCCGATCGGCGCGGCCGGCTGGCGCCCGGCTTTATCGCCGATCTGACCCTGCTCGATGACGGGCTCGGCGTGCTCGGCACCTGGGTCGCCGGGCAGTGGCGATCCGCTTGACGCCTCGCGCCGCCCTCGCCGCCCTGGCGCTTTGGAGCGGCGTCGCGCAGGCGGAACCCTACCGCGCCTTCGCCGGCCATCCGCTCGCGTTCGCGCAGAGCAGCGGCAAGGTGGTCGCCTTCTATCTCGACAGCGACGCCATCGCCGCCGGCTATCGGCTCGACGACACGACGGCCGGCGATCTCACCCATCTGCTCTATGCCTTTCTGGAAATCCGGGATGAGGACTTCAGGCTCGCGGTCGATCGGGGGCTCGGCGATGCGCGCATGAGCGCCTATTTCGCGGCCCTGAAGCAGCGCGCGCCCGGCTTGACCCTGCTCGCCTCGATCGGTGGCGCCATGGGCTCGAAACCCTTCTTCGCGCTCACCCGCTCGGCCGAAAGCCAGGGGCATTTCGTCGATGCCGTCCTGCGGTTCCTCCGGACTCATCCGATGTTCGATGGGATCGATATCGATTGGGAATTCCCGACCGACAGCAGCCCCTCGAACGGTGAGCCGCAGCTCGGCGAGCCCAAGGATGGCGAAGCCTATGCCCGGCTGATGCAGGCGTTGCACGCAGCGCTCGATACGCTCGGGCCGCGTCACTACCAGCTGACCTCGGCGGTCTCCACCGCCGCTCGGCTGACGCGAGCGATCGATTATCGCGCCGCAGCCGAGGCGACCGATCTCTTCTTCGCCATGAGCTATGACTATTATGGACCCTGGGCACCCAGGATCGGGCACCACACGCCGGTTCTGCCGCCTGACGATCCGGCGCTGGGGCCGGTCGGAACGGCGCCGCTGCTCGAGGCCGGGATTCCGCCCTCGAAGCTGGTGCGCGGCGTCGCCGCCTACAGCCGCGGCTGGGCGCTGTCGCCCGCGGGCACGCTGGTCGCGGACTATAACGGCCGGGACGGCACCGAATCCTATCGGGACCTGGCCGCCCTCTATCTCGGACCGGACGGGAAGGGCCGGCAAGGCTATCGGGTCGAGTACGACCAGGCGCTTCAGGCCTATGCGCTGAAGCATCCGGTTTCCGGGATCTATATCGGCTATGACGACCCGCGCGCGGTACGGGAGAAGGGCCGGCTCGCGGCCCGGGACGGGCTCGCCGGCCTGTTCGGCTGGGAGCTGTCGCAGGATAATGGCGACCTGCTGAACGCCATGAACGAAGGGCTCGGCAACCGCCTCAGATAGGCCGGCGCGGCGCGCCGAAGAACGAGACCGCGTCGCCGTAGAAGAAGGTCGTGTTGGCGGTGAGCCGCCCGGACCTCGGATCGGCTCGATAGGTGAAATCCGGCCCGATCGAAGCGGCATGCAGGCTGGTGCTGCTATAGATGATCGCCCGGTTGAACACGGCGTCGTACGAGGCGATCTGCTCGAAGATCGGCGTATGGCCGTGGATGAAGCCCGTCGGCGGATTGGCGGCGAGCTCGCCCTTCAGCATGGTCTCGTAGCGCTCGCGCTGCTCGACGCTCAGCACCTCGTAGCCGGTGCCGCGATGGCGGTAAAAGGCGGTGCCGCCATGCGGGTCGGAAAACAGATAATGCAGGATGACGATGTGGTTGGGATCAAGGAAGTCCGTATGCGGGACCTTCTGCCGGATGCCGACTTTGTCGGGCGGCGTCGTCACCATCGAGAAGGTGCAGCGGCAATCGATCACGTCGCGGTCGCCCAAACCGAAGATCTCGGGAATGATCGAGCGCGTGAAGAAATGGGCGAAGAGCGGATAAGGCGCCGGGATCGGCGCCTGCACGCCGGGATAGAGCGCCGTCGCCGGCCGGAAGGCGGCGCTGGTCGCCGCATGCTCGACCAGCTGATCCGCATCCAGGAGGAAATTGTCGATGACGATGACGGGGGCCCTCTGCGTGCCGACATGGTCGACCCGCATCTGGAACTTGTCGTGCAAGAACGGCCTGACCTTCATGGCCCCCACCTATCGCTGCCGTGCTCAAGCTATCAATATTTGGCGGTGACCTGGAAGTAGAAGGTCCGGCCATTGTCGTAGATGGCCCGGAGCAGGCCGGTGCCGGTGACGTACTTGTCCTTCTCGTCGGTGATGTTCAGCACATCAAGACTGGCGGCGAAATTCTTGGTGATGTTATAGGTGAGCGCGCCGTCCAGCTCGCCGCCATCGTCCTGGAAATATTTCTCGGCGCGGTCGATGCCCTGGTAGATCTGGGAATGGACCGTGTAGGAGAGATGGGCGTCGATCCCGATATCGTTGTCGTAATAGGCCGTGATGTTGCCGGTATGCTTGGCGGCGCCCAGCAACTGGCGGCCGCCGATGCCCGGGGTCGGATTGTCCTGCGAGCTGTCGGCATAGGTATAGTTGGTGGCGAAGCCGAAGCCCCAGGCGATCGGCTGCTGCCAGGCCAGCTCGAGACCGCGCGAATGGCCGCTATTGTTGGTCGGCGCCGTGATCGTATAGGTGCTGAAGATCGGATTGGAGAGGCCCAAGGGATTGTTGGGGTTCTGCGTCAGCATGAGATTGAGCGCGCGCGCCTGGATCGTGCCGGCATCAAAGGTCGAGGACATTTCGAGATCGAAGAGTCCGGCCGACACCGAGGATTGCGGCGCGTAATACCATTCGGTCGAGAAATCGAGGTTGGTCGACCGGGTCGGCTTCAGCGCGGGATTGCCCTGCGAGCCGCTCAGAAGCTGATCGTTGAGCGTGGCGCCGCCGGCCAGCGCGTAGTAGTCCGGGCGTGTCACCGTCCGCGACGCGGAGACGCGGGCCACGACATCCGGCGTCACATCGGCCTTGAGGCTGAAGCTCGGCAGGATGTCGATATAGTTCTGCTGCGAACCGTGAACGTAATAGGCGCCGAAATCCGACCCCAGGACCGGCTGGTCGTTGGGGCCCAAGGGGTTCGAATCGTATTTGGTGATGTCGTCCTGGGTCGAGGCGACGCGGATACCCGCATTGCCTTGGAAGATCCCCCGGTTGAACAGCGCCATCACGTAGCCGGCCGTGTCGGTTTCCTTGATTGCGAAATAGGCGGGCGCATAGAAGCGCCCGGCCGAGGTCTGGCCGGTGAAGCCGATCAGCTGCTTGATGAGCTGCTGCAGCCCGTTCGGATCGACCGACAGGGTAAAGGGCGTCGAGATGCCCGCGCCATTGCCGAAATCACTCGGGAACAGCCCATCCGAGATGCCCGCGAGCGTCGGTCCGCATTGCGGCAGGTAGCAGCCGTAGTTCTCGGACTCGACCTCTTTGCGAACGTGCTGGGCGACGCGGACGCCGCCCTTGACCGCCTGGATGAGCCCGCTGTCGAAATCATATTGCACATCGAGCTGACCGGCGGCCTCGGTATCGAGCTGGGCGAGGATCGTGTCGCCGACCCAGTCCTGGTTGCCGTCGCCGGCGAAGGCGCTGTAATTGGACGGGTTGTTGAGGCCGACGGCGCCAGGAAAGGCGAGCGAGAGCGGATTGGTGCCGTTCATCCCGTAGGACAGGCCCGAGCCCGTGCCCGAGGTCGTGCCGTAGGCGAACTGATCGGTGGCACCCTTGCCGCGGGTCCAGTCGAGCTGGACATGGACGGTCCAGTTCGAGGTCGGGTGGTAGTTGGTGTCGAAATCGACGAAATAGGTCGATGAGCTGGCGCCGGGGCGGTAGATGTCGTTGATGCCGGGATTGCCGCGCGCCGTCGAGCCCGGGAAGGTCGCCGAGGTCAGGACGCCGTTATTGACCGTGTAGGCGGTCGGCGCCACGCCGTTATTGACGAAGTCGTTGAGGTTGACCAGGTCGCCCTGATTGTAGTTGGACGCGTTCAGGTAGCTGTAGAAGCCGTCGAGCTTGATATCCCACTGGCTGTTCGGCCGGAACTGGATCGTGGCGTCGCCGCCCTGGCGCAACCGTTCCTGCTCGAACAGCGCATTGTTGATGATCTGCGGATAGAGCGCGCCGCGGATCGCGGCGGGGAACGGGTTGGGAGAGCCGTTGGCGAGCGTGTCGCCGGTCGGAATGTTGCCGTAACCCAGCTCCTCCTGGCCGTCGCGGCGCAGGAAACGGTCTTCGCTGAAGCCTTGGATCATGACGCCGATCCGGCTGTCGTCGCTCTTCCAGCCGAGCAGGCCGTTGAACTGGAAGCCGGCCTTGTCGGCGAGATCGGAATAGGCGCCGCCGATCGAGGCTTCGGCCGTGATCGGATTCTGGAAATCGAGCGGCTTGCGCGTCACGATGTTGACGTTGCCGGCGGTGCCGCCCTCGGGCAGATCGGCCTGCGAGCTCTTGTAAACGACGGCGTGATCGACGATTTCCGACGGAAACAGCGAGTAGGACACGCTGCGGCTGGCGGCGCTCAGCTGGTCGAGGATGAACCAGTCGCCGGTGGCGACCGCGTGGCCGTCGATCAGCGTCTGGGTCAGCGTCGGCGCGGTGCCGCGGATCTCGATGCGGTCATTCTCGCCGAAGCCGCCCGAACCGGGCGCCGCGGACTGGATCGTGGTGATGCCGGGCAGGCGCTGCAGCGCGTCGGCGACGTTCTTGTCGGGCAACTGGCCGATATCGGTAGCACTCACCGCCTCGACCACGCCGTCGGCGTTGCGCTTCACCTCCAGAGATTTCTGCAGCGAACCGCGGATGCCGGTGACGGTGATCTGCTCGGTCTGCGGCTCGGACTGCCCGAGCTCGGGCGTCTGCGCCGGCACTCCCTGCGCAGTCTGCGCCTGTCCCGCCTGAGCCGGCGCGGCGGTGCCCGGCGCCGGTGCGGTCTGAGCCGTCTGCGCCGCCGACGAAACTTCCTGTGCATGCGCGAAACCGGTCACGGTCATCATCGCGACCAAGCTGACCGAGCCTCGAAGTAGCCCCTTCCCCGTACACATTGATCCGCCTCCTGACATGTTCTTGGTGTCTGCCTTCGACGGTTGCCGGCCACGGCTTCGCTTGAATTGACGCATCACCCCCGATGCCCCCTCTGATCCGTCCCGCCGGTGTATTTTTCTCGAATTCGGCGGGGTGGCTGGTTTCAGCAGACGTCGCTCCTACGCCTCGCTATCGAAACCGAACTGAAATAAGACGAAAGGCTCAAACCGGCAGAATGCCGAAAATGACAAAATTTAGTTGGCATGCTGAAATGACGATGACAGTGCTTCGCCGCACAAAATCAGGGATTTGCCCCCGAGAATGCGTGATTCGGGTTTAGTCGCGCGTGAAGGAAGAGAAGGGCGAGCAGTGAGCTAAACCCGCTCCACTTGCCGCAAATAGTGCTTCAGACTCGCCAGCGCCTCTGCGAGTTGTTCCCGTTCCAGGTCTGGTTGAGGCGCATTTCGCAGCACATACTCCGCCGTGCGCACGACATCCCGCCAGCGCGGATGGCGCGGCAGGGTCTCGATCAGCAGATATTTGTCGAGGGTACGGGTCTGCAGCGAGCTGCGGTCCATATAGACGCGCCAGAGCCCACTCTCCTCCGCCAGCTCGATCTTGCCCTTGTGCTTGCTCTTCTGCCAGCAGGCAAGCGCCAGGGTCATGACGTCGACGAGTGACCGGCGATAGCCCTCGCTCGCTTCCAGGCTGTCCGCGAGCGCATCCGCCGGCATCGCCGGCTCCATATAATCCGATTCGACCGGGCTTTCGCCCTCGGAAGGCATCGGCTCGTCGCGCACCGCGATCAGTTCGGCGGGCGGCGGTGCCGCGACGAGCAGCGGCATGGCCGGGACCGCTGCAAAGCGCCAGGCGAGCAAGCCGGAACCGGCGATGCCGCCGGCGCCGGCCAAGCAGAGCAGCACGAACCATAGCCAGAGTCCGCCAGCGAGCGCCGATCGGTCGGCCATGATCAGGTAATGCCAGCCGGTATCGGGCAGTATCGACGGCCCGTATGTCGCCTCGCGTACCGAATCGGCGACGGGCGTCGCCAGCACCGGCGTGCCCTTGGTGTCGAGCAGCATGATCCGGATGCCGGGGCGTTGCAGAGCCGCCAGCCTTTCGACCAGACGGCTCGCCGGCAGGCGGAAGGCGACCATGCCCTCGACCGAGCCGTGCTGAATGACCGGGCGTGCCAACAGCACGCCGTAGCTGTCCTCCATGCGCTTGATGCCGGAGACGACGAGGATCTTCTGCACGTCCTGGGTCTGCTGCAGCTGCGCCATCACCTCGCGATAGGCCTCGGCCAGCGGCTGGTCGCGCTGGCGCGGCTGGGTCAGGTCGGCGGCGAAATTCGCGTCCTTCCGCAGCGAATAGACGACCCGGCCGAAGCGATCGACGAGATAGAGATCGTCGAACAGGGTCGAGGCGATCAGGCTTTGAAAACTCGAATGAAACCGGTCATGGACGCTGGCATAGGCCGGCAGCGATGGCGGCATCTCCTGCGGCGCCATCTGGCTTTGGCCGTAAAAGGAGCGCAGCAGCGCCGCCGCCCGCTCCGGATCGGGCGAGATCTGCGCGAAGGCGGGCGCGAAGCCGTAATATCGGCCGATGCTGTAGCCGATGAAGCTGGTGCTGGCGAAGGCGGCGCTCTGGCTGCGCGCGAAATCGACGAGCGTGGTCAGATCATGGCTGGCAGAGGTGTCCGCGATCTCGATCTGGAACTGCGTCCGTTGCTCGATGGTATCGGCGAGCACCATCAGGGCCGCGAGCAGGACCGCGACCACAGGGAGCAATGGAACGATGCTCCGCAACCCTCTGCTCTTGAGCCCCCCCACTGCCCGCCCCCCAAATGTCGGCGTCCAGGATGCGATTTTGACGATTTTGCCGTTGATCCGATGAAGCCGATTCGTCTTGCGGCTGTCAAGTTCCGGTAGAAAAGATCGCGCGCTTAACCCTTCCGGTTCCGCCATCATCGCCGCCGCCCCCGCTTTTTGCGCCGCCTCGCCCCCGCGTTCTGACGCTCTCCGATTTCCAGGCTATGCCTTTGACACAGCGATTACACCGTCACGAAACCGTCAATATCGTTCATCGGCACGCCGGGGCTTGATCCGGCCCCCGCTTGCCGCTTGTCTCACCGCCGTACCGACCGAATCCGCGTCGGCTGAGAGCGAGATCAGCGATGTCCCGAGTTCCGCTAGCTGTCATCTTCGGCGCACCCGGTCCGGCATTGAGCGGCGAGCAGCGCGCCTTCTTCCGCGATGCCGATCCGCTCGGCCTGATCCTGTTCAAGCGCAATTGCGAGACCCCGGATCAGCTGCGCCGACTGTGCGACGATTTCCGCGAGGTGGTCGGGCGCGAGGATGCGCCGATCCTGATCGACCATGAGGGCGGCACGCATCAGCGCATGGACCCGCCGGTCTGGCCGGCCTTCCCGGCGCCGGCGCGATTCGGCGCGCTTTATGCCAAGGATGCGGCGGCGGCCCTCGACGCCGCTCGCCTCAACGGCCGGGCGATCGGTTCGCTGCTCCGTCAGCACGGCATCACCGTCGATTGCGCGCCCCTGCTCGACGTGCCCGTCGCCGGCGCCGACCCGGTGATCGGCGACCGCGCCTTCTCGCACGATCCCGAGCAGGTGGCCCGCCTCGGCGACGCCTTCGTCGAGGGCATGAAGCAGGCCGGCGTCACCCCGATCATCAAGCATATCCCTGGCCACGGCCGGGCCATGGTCGACAGCCACAAAGAGCTGCCGACGGTCGCGACGCCGCTTGCCGAACTCGATCGCAGCGATTTCGTACCGTTCCGGCGCCTGGCCGCCGCGCCCTGGGCGATGGTGGCCCATATCCGGTTTCCGGAGATCGATCCGGTCTGGCCGGCGACGACCTCGCCGGCGGTAATCGAGCGACTCATCCGGGGACGCCTCGGCTTCCAGAACGTGCTGATCTCGGACTGCATCTATATGGAAGCGCTCGGCGGCAGCCTGCCCGAACGGTGCCGCGCCGTGCTCGCCGCCGGCATCGATGTCGCGCTGTCCAGTCATGGCGATGTCGAGGAATGGCAGGGCATCGCCGCCGCGGCCCGGCCGCTGACCGAGGCGGCGCTGGCCCGGCTCGCCCGCAACAAGCTTCCCGCGCCCGGCGAGCCGATCGATGTCGACGCCGCCGTGCGCGACATCACCGCCAGGCTGGCGGCGTAAAGCGACGGAAAACCGGCATTCGCTGACGAAAACAACGAGTTTGCAAGCTAGTGCTGAGGCGCCAAGCCATGCCAGGGTCGATCTCAAGGCGGCAGGGTCCCGGAGGGCTGGCCGCCGCGCAACGAAAATCCGGGGAAGGACCCCGATGATCAAAGCCATCATCGCATTCCTGCTGGTCGGCCTGCTGCCGGCCCGGGCGCTCGCCGAAGCGGACCTGACGATCGTGGCCAGCCTGTCGACCGGCTGGGTGCGCAATTTCAATCCGTTCAACGAGACAACGCGGCTGCACAGCGTGCGCGACTTCGTCTATGAGCCGCTGGTCGTGTTCAACGCCATGCATGGCGGCACGCCGGATTTCCGGCTCGCGACCGACTTCAACTATTCGGGCAATCTGCTGCAACTTTCCTTCAAGCTTCGCGACGGGGTCGAATGGTCGGACGGCCATGCCTTCAGCGCGCGCGACGTGGTTTTTACCTTCAACATGCTGCGCGCCCATCGCGAGCTCGATTCCCAGAACATCTGGGACCGGATCTCGGCGGTCGAGGCGCCGGACGCCGACACCGTCCTCTTCACGCTGAAGCGGGTGAATTCCAACATCGCCTTCGAGATCGTGCGCGTGCCGATCGTGCCTGAGCATGTCTGGAGCAAGGTCGCCGACCCGGTCACCTTCACCAACGACAATCCCGTGGGCTCCGGCCCCATGACCGAGATCCGCCGCTTCACCTCGCAGATCTATCAGCAGTGCCGGAACCCGCATTACTGGGACACGCAGCATCTCAAGGTCGATTGCCTGAACTTCCCGCAGGTCGGCACCAACGAGCAGTTGCTGACCGCGGCCGCGGCCGGGACCATCGACTGGTTCGGCGCCTTCCTGCCCGATATCGAGCGGACCTATGTCGCGACCGATCCCAACCATCACCGCTATTGGTTTCCGCCGGGTGGCACCGTCGCGATCAACATCAATTTCGACAGCCCCGATCCGAGCAACCGCGCCGCCTTCCGCAACGTCAATTTCCGCCGCGCGGTCAGCATGGCGATCGATCGCGGCGCCATCGTCGACATCGCCGGCTACGGCTATCCGGTGGTCAATGAATATGCGAGCGGGCTCGGCCGGACATATCTCGGCTGGGTCGATGCCGAGGCCGAGAAAGAATTCGGCGCCTACGCCCATTTCGACAAGGATGCCGCCCGCGCGCTCCTCGCAGAAAGCGGCTTTCGCGACCGCGACGGGCGCGGCTTCGTCGCCAATCCCGACGGCCGGCCGATCAGCTTCACCATCCTCGCGCCCAATGGCTGGACCGATTGGGTCAACACGACCGAGCTGGTGGCGGAGAGCCTGAACCAGATCGGCATCCATGCCAGCGTCTCGACGCCGGAGCCGGCGGCCTGGACGCAGAAGCTGATCAGCGGCTCCTACGACATGGCGATCAACGGCTATCTCACCGGCGAGACGCCCTATCGCTCCTTCGATATGGGCTTCCATTCGCGCTTCTCGGGCAAGACCCGCTTCGCCGCGACGCGCTTCGTCGATCCGGAGCTGGACCAGGCGCTCGACGCCTTCATCTCGACCATCGATCCGGCCGCCCAGCGCCAGGCGATGAACAAGGTGCAGATGATCCTGGCGTCGAACATGCCCTATGTGCCGCTCTATTCGAACCCGATCTGGTACGAATACAGCACCAAGCGTTTCAAGGGCTGGTTCAACGGCGACAACCCGGTAGCGCGGCCGGACGTGTTTGACGGCACACCGGAACGGCTGCTGCACCTGCTGGCGCTCGAGCCGGTGGCGCCCTGAGATGGCGTTCCTGCTCCGTCGCCTGGGCTTCTACGTCGCTGCCTTCATCGCCGCGGCGAGCTTCAATTTCCTGATCCCCAGACTGATGCCGGGCAATCCGATCGACACCATGTTCGCCCAGGCCGGTACCGCCCTGCCGCCGGAAAGCCTCGATGCGCTGAAGCGCACCTTCGGCTTCCTCGACGAGCCGCTGCCGCTGCAATATCTCCACTATCTCGGCAGCGTCTTCACCTGGGATCTCGGCCTTTCGGTGAAGTTCTATCCGCTGACCGTCAATCAGGTGCTGGTGCGGGCGCTGCCCTGGACGCTGCTGCTGGTCGCGACCTCCTCGCTCTCGGCATTCGCCGTGGGCTCGCTCGCCGGCGCTCAAGCGGCCTGGAAGCGCGGCGGCGGCTTCGACAGCGTGGGCGCGCCGGCGGCCCTGGTGCTGCAGGCGGTGCCACCGCTCGTGACCTCGCTGCTGGCGCTCTATCTCTTCGCGATCAGCCTGAAATGGCTGCCGACCGGCTTCGCCTGGGACCCGATGATCGATCTCGACTGGTCCTGGCAATCGGTCTGGAGCGTGCTCTATCACGCCGTGCTGCCGGTGACGACGCTCGCGCTGGCCCAAATCGGTGGCTACCTCGTCACCATGCGCAACAGCATGATCAATCTTCTCGGCGAGGACTACATCACGCTGGGCCAGGCCAAGGGCCTGACCGAGCGCAGGCTCAGGCTCGCCTATGCCGCCTACAATGCGCTGCTACCGGCCCTCACCAGCTTCGCCATGAGCCTGGGAGCCGTGTTCGGCGGCTCGCTCGTGACCGAGGTGGTCTTCAACTATCCGGGCCTCGGCTACACCCTCTATGAGGGCATCACCTCGCGCGACTATCCGCTGATCCAGGGCCAGCTCCTGATCATGACGCTGGCCATGCTGAGCGCCAATTTCATCGCGGACCTGCTCTATATCCTGGTCGATCCGCGCCTGAGGAGGGCCTGACCATCCGCGCGATCCTTCTCGCCCTGGCGAGCAACCGGAAGGCCGCGATCGGCGCCGTCATCGTCGGCTTCTTCCTGCTGGTAGGGCTCCTGGCGCCGGTGCTGGCGCCGGCCGGCCCGAACCAGCGCGTCGCCCGCCCGCACGAGCCGCCCAGTGCTGCCCATGTGCTGGGCTCGACCCGCATGGGCCGCGACGTGCTGGCGCAGACCATCCACGGCACCCGCACCTCGCTGCTGGTGGGGTTCGTCGCCGGCCTGGTGGTGACGGCGATCGGGGTGGCGGTCGGCGTCACCGCCGGATATTTCGGCGGCCGGGTCGACGAGGCGCTCAATCTCGTCACCAACGTCGTGCTGGTCATCCCCAACCTGCCGCTGATGCTGGTGCTGGCGGCCTTCGCCGGCGAGGCCGGGCCGTTCACCATCGCCCTCATCATCGGTCTCACCGCCTGGGGCTGGGGTGCCCGCGTCACCCGCGCCCAGACCCTCACGCTGCGCCGCCGCGACTATATCCTGGCGTCCGAGCTGCTGGGCGAGCCGGCCTGGCGTATCATCGCGATCGAGCTGATGCCCAACCTCGTCTCGATCATCGGCTTCAACTTCATCGGCAGCGTGCTCTACGCGCTCATCACCGAGGCGACGCTCGAATTCCTCGGCCTCGGCGATCCGCTGGCGCTGAGCTGGGGCACCATCCTCTATCACGCGCAAGAGACCTCGGCCCTGCGCGTCGGCGCATGGTGGGAGATCGCAGCCCCCAGCCTGGCGCTGGCGCTCTTCGGCAGCGGCCTGTCGCTGATCAATTTCGCGGTCGACGAGATCGCCAATCCGCGCCTGCGCAGCCTGCGGGTGCCGCGACGGCTGCTCGCCGCCCTCATGCCGGCCGGCGTGACGGATTGACGATCGTACCCATGCCCAAGACGCCCCCGCTCCTCAGCGTGCGCGAGCTCAGCGTCGATTACCTGTCGCGCACCGGGCCGAAGCGCGCGGCCGAGCGCGTCTCCTTCGATCTCGACCGCGACGAGGTGCTGGGCATCGCCGGCGAATCGGGATCGGGCAAGAGCACGGTCGCCTTCGCCATCGCCCGCCTGCACCGCCCGCCCGCCTTCGTCACCAGCGGCCGCATCGTGCTCGACGGCCGCGACGTCCTGGCGCTCCGAGGCGAGGCGCTCCGGCAATGGCGCTGGCGCGAGGTGAGCGTGGTGCTGCAGAGCGCCATGAACGCGCTCAACCCGCTTCTCACCATCCGGTCCCAGTTCGCCGATCTCTTCCGCGCCCACGGCATCCGCGACAAGGCGGAGATCCGCGAGCGCAGTGCCGAGCTCTTGCGCATGGTCGGCATCGCGCCGGACCGGCTGATGGATTATCCGCACCTTTTTTCCGGAGGCATGCGGCAGCGGCTGGTCATCGCCATGGCGCTCGCCCTCGGCCCCAAGCTCGTCATCATGGACGAACCGACCACGGCGCTCGACGTCGTGGTTCAGCGCGAGCTGCTCGACGAGGTCGCCTCGCTGCGCCGCCGCCTCGGATTTTCCGTGCTGTTCATCACGCATGATCTGGCGCTGATGAGCCAGTTCTGCGACCGGATCGGTATCATGCTCGACGGCGCCCTGGTCGAGATCGGCACGACCCGGCAGATGGTCGAGGCGCCGGTCCACCCTTATACGCGCAAGCTCTGGAACGCCATTCCGCCATTGCATCCGCCCGACACGCCGTCCCGGCGCATCTTGGAACGCGCGCCATGACCGCGATTCTGGAAACCAGCGGGCTCGGCATGGTCTATCGCGGGCGTCAGGATGTCGTAGCACTCTCCGATGTCAGCTTCTCGCTCCGGCGCGGGCACGCGCTGGCGCTGGTCGGGGAATCCGGCTCGGGCAAGAGCACCTGCGCCAAGCTGCTGACCCGGATGCTGCCCGCGACCGAGGGACGGATCCTGTTCGACGGCGAGGATGTCACCCAGCCGGGCGGACGACGGGAGATGCTGGCCTATCGCGCCCGGGTCCAGATGGTGTTCCAGGACCCCTTCGCCGCGCTCAACCCGACCCATGACGTGCGCCATCACCTGACCCGGCCGCTGGCCCTGCACAAGCCGCGGCTCGGGCGCGGCGAGCGGGCGGCGAAGGCAGCCGAGCTGGCGCTCATGGTCGGCCTCGATCCGGGCGAGATCCTCGACAAATATCCGCATGAGCTGTCGGGTGGCCAGCGCCAGCGGGTCAATCTCGCGCGCGCCATGGCGGTCGATCCGTCGGTGCTGATCGCCGACGAGCCGACCTCGATGCTCGATGTCTCGATCCGCCTCAGCGTACTCGATACGCTGGCGCCGCTGAAGCGCGAGCGCGGCGTCGCCATGCTCTACATCACCCACGACCTCGCCACGGCCCGCTACGTCGCCGAGGAGACGGCCGTGCTCTACGGCGGACGCATCGTCGAGATGGGGCCGACCGCTGCCGTCATCGATACGCCGCGCCATCCCTATACCCAGCTGCTGGTCGCCGCCGTGCCCGAGATCGGCCGGCCTTTCGGCGAAGGGCTGGCGCGCGAGGCGGCACGGGTGCGCGCCTTGAGCCGCGAAAGCGGCGAGCTGCGCGAGGTGGCGCCCGGCCATCTCGTCCGCGACTGCGCCGCCCATTGACCTGACACGCGCCGATCCCCTATTTCCCATCTGCGAACGGCAGCAGGTGGAGGCGTATTGGACCGGCGGCTCATTCGGGATCTCGACATCCTGACGCTGCAGCTTTTCGTGGCCATCTGCGAGGAAGGAACGCTGACGCGCGCCGCAAGCCGGGAAGCGATAGCACCCTCGGCGGTGAGCAAGCGGCTGGCCGAGCTGGAGTCCGCACTCGGTGTCCAGCTCTTCAGCCGCCGCGCGAACGGCATGGTGCCGACCACGGCCGGCCAGACCATGCTGCACCACTCGCGCAGCATGCTGCAGAATTTCGAAAGCGTCGGCATCGAGCTCAAGGAATATGCTCGCGGCATACGTGGATATGTCAGGGTCGGCGCCAACCTGTCGGCGATCGTGCAGTTCCTGCCCGAGGATCTGAGCGGTTTCCTATCCGCCCATCCCGATATCAAGATCGATCTGGTCGAGCGGCCGAGCCGCATGATTCTCGAGGATATCGAGGGCGGCGGCGCCGATCTCGGCATCTGTTCCGCCGATGTCGGCGCACACAATCTATCGACCACGACCTATCGCCATGACCGGCTGGTGGTCGTGGTCTGGCCCGAGCATCCGCTGGCGTCGCTGGCACAGGTCGCGTTTCGCGACACGCTCGATTTCGACCATATCGGGCTGCATGCGAGCAGCTCCATCCTCGCCCGCCTGCTCACCTCGGCTCGGCAGGGGGCGACGCCACTCCGCCTCAAGATCCATGTGCCCGGCTTCGATGCGCTCTGCCGCATGGTGCAGGCAAAACTCGGCATCGGCATTATTCCCGACCGCGCCTACGAGGTGATCGGCAGCCCGCTGGGCCTCCGCGCCGTGCCGCTCGCGGACGATTGGGGACGGCGCCGGCTGCAGATCGTACACCGCGGCGAACCCACGCTGTCGCCGGCCGCGAAGCTGCTGCTCAGCCATCTGGCGAGCGTGGAAAGCCTTCTGGCTTAGCCGGTTCCCGTTTCCAATCGACGCTGTGTTCTCGATTGGAGAACGCAGCTTGGCGCAAGGCGATTGGACAGGCCGCCACTCGTCCGCTCATATCCAAGTAAAATAGCATGTGGGAGGAGCAATGACCGCTCCCTTGGAAGGAATTCGCGTGCTGGAGATCGGCACGCTGATCGCAGCGCCGTTCGCCGGCCGAATTCTCGCAGAATTCGGGGCCGACATCATCAAGATCGAGGCGCCGGGACAGGGTGATCCCTTGCGCAAATGGCGAAAGATGCATGAGGGAACTTCCCTCTGGTGGCGTCTTCAGTCGCGCAACAAGAAATCCATCGGCATCGACCTGAAAACCCCCGAAGGCGCCGACATCGTCCGTCTGCTGGCGGCCGATGCCGATATCCTGATCGAAAACATGCGTCCCGGCACGCTCGAAAAACTGGGCCTCGGCTGGGATGTCCTGTCGAAACTCAATCCCGGCCTCACGATGGTGCGCATTTCCGGCTATGGCCAGACCGGCCCCTATCGCGACAGGCCCGGCTTTGGTGCCATCGGTGAGGCGATGGGCGGTATCCGCTTCACCACCGGCGATGCGGACGGCCCGCCGGCGCGCGTCGGCATCAGCCTGGGAGATTCGCTCGCCTCGCTATACGGAGTGATCGGCGCGCTCATGTCGCTCCTGACGGTGAAGACCGGACGCGGACCGGGGCAGATCGTCGATGTGTCGCTGTTCGAGAGCGTCTTCAGCCTGATGGAGACGCTGGTGCCTGAATACGATCTGTTCGGCTTCGTCCGCGAGCGCTCGGGCGGTTCGCTCCCCGGTATCAGCCCGTCGAACACCTACCGCACGCGGGACAGCCAATATGTCGTCATCGCCGGCAACAGCGATCCGATCTTCCGGCGACTCATGGCCGTGATCGGCCGGCCCGATCTGGCCGCGGATCCGGCGCTCGAACATAACGACGGACGTGTCGCGCAGAACGGCATGATCGACGCCGCGATCGGCAATTGGACCGGCGCGCTCGACATCGAGACCGCGTTGGAGCTGCTGGAGGCGGCGCAGATCCCCGCCGGCCGCATCTATTCCGCCGCCGAGATCGTCGCCGACCCGCACTACCAGGCCCGCGACATGATCCTGTCCGCCGACCTGCCGGATGGGGCGCGCATGAAGATGCCCGGCATCGTGCCCAAACTGTCCGGCACGCCGGGCGAGGTCCGCTGGCTCGGTCCGGACCTGGGTGAGCATACCGGCGAGATTCTCCGCTCGCTCAAGTTCGACGAAGGCGAGATCGCGCGGCTGCGGGCTCTAGGGGTCGTGCAATGACTGAGCTCGATTTCGATCTCGACTGGCTGATCGTGCAGGAGGTGGCTCCGCGCGACGGGCTGCAGATCGAGCCGGTCTGGGTTCCGACCGCGGATAAGATCGCGCTGATCGACGAACTGTCGGCAGTGGGCTTTCACCGCATCGAGGCGGGCTCCTTCGTCTCCCCCGCCGCCATTCCCAATCTGCGCGACGGGGCGGCCGTGTTCGCCAGCATCGATCGGCGGCCCGACTGCATTTACACGGCGCTGGTGCCCAACCGCAAAGGGGCTGAGCGGGCCGTCGCGGCCGACGCCGACGAGATCAACATGGTCGTCTCGGTCAGCGAGACCCATAACCGTGCGAATATGCGGATGAGCTGCGCGCAATCCTTTGCCGGCTTCGGCGAGGCGATCGAAGCGCTCGGGCCGAACGGTCCGATGCTGAACGGCACGGTCGCGACCGCCTTCGGCTGCCCGTTCGAGGGGCGGATCGCGCCGAGGCGTGTGCTGGCCTTCATCGAGCGGCATCTGGCACTCGGCATGAGGGGCATCACGCTCGCCGACACGACCGGCATGGCCAATCCCCGACAGGTCACGGATCTCGTCCGCCAAGCGCTCACGCTCGTCGGCCCGCAAGCGCTGACACTGCATTTCCACAACACGCGCGGCCTGGGCCTCGCCAACGTCCTGGCCGCCTGGGAGGCCGGCGCCCGGCGCTTCGACGCCTCCCTCGGCGGTCTCGGCGGCTGCCCCTTCGCGCCCGGCGCGACCGGCAATATCTGCACCGAGGATCTCGTGCATATGTGTCACGAGATGCGCATCGCCACCGGCCTCGACCTCGAACGGCTCATCGCCCTCTCGCGCCGCCTGCCGGCCCTGCTCGGTCACGACGTGCCGGGCCAGGTCGCCAAAGCCGGCCGCGCCTGCGACCTCCATCCCTCGCCAAGCCTCGTCCCGGCCTGATCCAGCCTCGCTTCCGACTGCCTAAAAGCAACAATTCGAACGACAGGGAAGAACACCATGGAAGACCAACCGGCCGGCACGGCGCCGGAGCTCGTGGCCGCGGCCCGCAAGGTGACGTGGCGGCTGATGCCGATCATCATGCTCTGCTATCTCTTCGCCTTCTTCGACCGCATCAATATCAGCTTCGCCAAGTTCCAGCTGCAGGCCGATTTGCATCTGAGCGACACCGCCTACGGCCTCGGCGCCAGCCTGTTCTCGGTCGGCTATGTGCTCTTCGAGGTGCCGAGCAACATGGCCCTCTACAAGGTCGGCGCCCGGCGCTGGATCGCGCGGATCATGATTTCATGGGGCATTGCCACGGCGCTCATGATGTTCGTGCGCAGCGAGACGGAATTCTATGCCTTGCGCTTCGTCATCGGCGCGGCCGAGGCCGGCTTCGCCCCTGGCATTCTCTATTTCCTAACCCTGTGGTTCCCCGCCGCCTTCCGCGGCCGCGTCACCTCCTATCTCTTCCTGGCCTCGGCCGGCGCCGGGCTCATCGGCAGCCCGATCTCGGGCCTGATCCTTTCCGGCCTCGACGGCGCCCTGGGCGTGCGCGGTTGGCATTGGCTGTTCCTGGCCGGTGGTGTTCCGTGCATCCTCCTGGGCCTGCTCGTGCTGGTCCGGCTCGAGGATCGGATCGAGGACGCCCGGTGGCTGAGCGCGCGCGAAAGAGCGATCCTGTCGCATAATATCTCCGCCGAGCGCGGTGGCATCGCGGGCGGACATTCCCTGCTGGGCGCGCTCCGGACGCCGGGCTTCCTGCTGCTGGGCTTGATCTATTTCCTGATCCAGATCGGCTCCTATGGCCTCAATTTCTGGGCGCCGCATCTCATCAAGGTTGCCGGCACCAAGGATCCGGTGCTGATCGGCGGCATGACCGCCGTGCCCTATATCGCCGGCGCCGTCACCATGTATCTGATCGGCCGGCGCTCCGACAATTCGGGCGAACGGCACCGATATGTCGCCTATTGCCTCGCTGCCGCCGCGCTGGGCTTCGTCGCCGCCGGCCTGTTCGACGACCAGCCGACGGCCCTGCTCTTGGCGCTGGCGGTCGTCGGTGGCGGCATCGTCGCCTCGATCCCGGCGTTCTGGGCGCTGCCGCCCAAGCTCGTCACCGGCGCCGGGGCGGCCGGCGGCATCGCTCTCATCAACACGCTGGGCCAGTTCGGCGGCATCGTCAGCCCGATCATGGTCGGCCGCATCGCCGATGTCGCCGGCAGCACCACCCCGGCGCTCTACGTCATCGCCGGCCTATGCGCGCTCTGCGCGATGCTGGTCATGCTGGGACTGCCGGAACAGCTCCGGCAACGGGAAGGCCGGACCGCCGAGCCGATACTGGACAAAAACTTCGCGGTGGGGAGCATGTCTGCTTATCCCGAGGGCGACTGATGCCGGCCGCCGTCAGCTCAGCGCCAAGGCGACGGCTTGATCCTCGTCGAGATATTGGCCCATTCTCAATAGCTTGCTCAGCTGCTCCGGCGGGAGAAGTTCAGGCAGGAGCGCCTTCAATGTCTCGGCCGCCCGTCGTTCGTTGCTCGGCTCGGCAACGTCGATTTCGGCGACATGCACGGCGTATCCCCATAGACGCGCAGCATCTTCCGGACGCCCGGCCTTCGCGAGGCGCAAGGCCAGATGCGGCAGCAGCCAGTCGAAAAATTCATCCTCCCGGCTGAGCGGGACCGCTTCGCGCGCGACCAGAAGCGCCTCGTCGAGACGGCCATAGGCCGTCAGCATCCCGGCCAAATTGCCGGATGCGTGGCCGACGAAGCGCCACTGCTTGTGACGGCGCGCCAATTCCAAAGCCTCATGCACCGTTTCGATCGCTGTGGGAAGGTCACCTTCGGACCATAGCGCGTCGGCGAGATTGTCCAGAGTGGCGATGATGGCCCGAGTGGCACCCGCCGCCGTGAACAGAAGTTTCGCCAGCTCATATTCCTGCCGCGTGGCCCGGCAAGACCCCTTCGCGATATGAAACACGCCGAGAGAGACCGCGCAGATCCCCAGGCGACGCTTGGAGGCGCCCGCTGAAAGGAATATCCGCGCCAGAGCCAGAGTGTCCTCGGCGGCCTTCGTCTCTCCGGCCGAGGCCAATATTTGGCCGAGCAGGGAGAGAGCCGTGCCGCGCTCGGCTGCCTCGTCCATTCGGGCAAACAAGGCCACGGCGCTTCGCAAGGCCGTCTTCGCTCGTTCCGCCGATCGGCCCATCGTCAAATATCCGACGGCAAGCCAAACGCTCGCCGCGATCATGAGCGGCGTGCCGTCCGTCAGGGCCGCAGCCGCCGTTTCCGACCAGCGCCTTCCTTCGGCCACGAGACCGAGCATTTGCCAAAGCGGCCGCGCGTATCCGGCGATCGCCGAACCGAGGACGACATCTCCGTCCGGAACGAAGCACCAGCGTAAGGCCGCGCGCAGATCGGCAAGCAGCCAGCCATAGCGCGCAATAAACGTCTCGTCATCCACCAAGTCCCAGTCGCGCAGCGCCTTCTCCATCGTCGCCGCGACATAGCGGGCGTGACGGTCATGTAGCGCCGAATGTTCTTCGGCCTCGGCGAGCTTCTCGGCAGCATAGGCGCGGACGGTCTCAAGCATCCGGTAGGATATCGGTGCCAGCCCCAGATCGACGGAGACGAGAGACTTGCGGACGAGACTGCCGAGCAGCTCACCGCACTGCTCTCTTCCCAGCAACTCGTCGATGGCGACAGCCTCGGCCGCCTCAAGTGAGAACGGCCCTGGAAACACGGCGAGCCGCCGGAGCATCACGCACTCAGCGGGCGATAGAAGCGCATGGCTCCAATCGAGCACCGTCTCGAGCGAACGATGGCGCGCCGTGGCCGTGCGGCTGACGCTGTAGGGAAGGCTGACTTTCTCTTCCAACCGATCGGCCATCGTCTCCAGCCCCAGGTTGGGAACCAGGGAACCGATCATTTCGATGGCGAGCGGCAAGCCGTCGAGCCGCCGGCAAATGGTACCCGCTGCCTGGGCCGCGGCATCGGTCAGCTCGAAATGCGGATCGGCCGCCTTGAGCCGTTCGACGAGCAGGGCCACGGAAGGGATCGTGAGCGCCTCCGCCGCGGACTGGACCCGCTCGGCAGGAACCGGCAGCAGCGGAAGACGATAGACCTGCTCGCCCTGGCAGGCGATCCGCTCTCGGCTCGTGGCGAGTAAGCCGATCGACGGCGCCCCCGCCAGGATCAGCTCGACGAGCGGTGCCACTGTCACGACAAGATGCTCGCAATTATCGAGCAGGATCAGCAATTCCCGGTTCTTCAGCCGGCGTACGAGCTCTTCGGCCGGCGTTGGGCCGCCCCGGAGCTCGACCCCGATCGCCGTGGCGATCAGGCTCGGCACCAGAGTTGGATCCTGCAGCGACGAAAGGTCGATGAAGATCGCGCCGTCACGATAGCGGCCACCGACCATGCGGGCGAGTTCGAGACCAAGGCTGGTTTTGCCGACACCGCCGGGGCCCACGATCGTCACCAGCCGCCTGTGCCCCAAAAGCGAGCGGAGCGTCGACAGATCCGCCTCGCGCCCGAACAGCCGGTTCGACGGCGGCAGCAGGGCCGATGGCGGTTTGCCCGCTGACGATGGATCAGCTTCGCCCAACGGTCCCGCGAAGCGGTAACCGCGCTTGGGCTCGGTCACGATCCAGGCGGCGTCGCCCTTCAACGCCTTACGCAGCGCCGAGATATGGACTTCGACATTGTGTTCCTCGACGGTGAGACCGGGCCAGACCCGCCTCATCAGCTCGGCTTTGGTGACGAGGTCCCCGTTCGCTTCCACCAGTACCGTCAGCAGATCAAGCGCCTTCGGACCGATATCGACCGGTACGCCGTCCATAAGCATCTCGCGGCCCGGTTCCAGCTCATACGGACCGATCACATGCTTCCGCTTCATCTCACCCCGGCAACTTTCGTGCGCCCCTATAGTCCGACAAATGGGGGAACCAGGGCAAAAAATGAATGATGCTTTTGCGCAACGCTCCCTTGGTCGGCGCCTTGTGGAGCGTGACCTGCCGCATCGATTGCGTCTGCTTGAGGCTTAGCGGAGCCTGCCCCCACACTGGCGCATTCTATCGGACAAATGGCGCATCCTGCAGTATCGGCTGCGGGCGGCGACGTGATCAAATATAGACAACATATGAAGTTGGCATAACGCCGGACACCACAAGTAAAGAGAGCAGACAACGTGAAAGCAGACTTACCAAACGTTATGGATATCACGAGCAAAGTGGAGATCGACCGAGCTGTGGCCACGCTCACTCTGTCCTTCAACACGGATCCATTTGCACGATGGCTGTACGACAGGGCGGATCAGTATCTGCTCCACGCCTCCCGGATATTTGGGCTTTTCGCGGAAGATTCGTTCGGCGCGAAAACGGCGCAGCGAACCGAGGACGGGTTCGGGATCGCGCTTTGGCTTCCTGCCGGCATTCACGGCGATGACGAGCCGCTCGGGGCGGTTCTCGCCGAGAGCATGACGGAGGAGAAGCTGGCAGAAGCCGGCGCCGTCTTCGAGCAGACGGAAAAATATCGGCCGATCGAGCCTCATTGGTACCTGCAGCTCATCGGGGTCGAGGCACGGCAACAAAATAGGGGATATGGTGCGGCGCTGCTGCGGCATGCGTTGCACCGCTGCGACCGCGACCATCTGCCGGCCTATCTTTGGTCGTCGAACCCGTTGAACACCTCGCTTTATCGCAGGCACGGCTTCGAGACGATGGGAACGATCCAGGAGGGCTCCGCGCCACCGATCATCCCGATGCTGCGGCCTGCACGGTGAGGGGCTGAGCAGACCTATTCCTTGGCCGACGCCTCCTGCTTGCCGGTATTCTCGACCCACCCGCCGCCCAGCGCCTTGTAGAGCGTGGCCTGCTGCGTCAATTGCGCCTGCTTGAGGCCGAGCAGGGTCTGCTGGGCGGTGTAGAGGGAGCGCTCGGCATCGAGCACCGGCAGATAGCTGTCGACCCCGGCCTTGAAGCGCATCTGCGAAAGGTTGAGGCTGTCCTCGGTCGCCGCGACCAGGTCGAGCTGCGCCTGGACCTGTCGGCCATAGGTGCCGCGCGCGGCGAGCGCGTCCGCGACCTCGCGGAAGGCGGTCTGGATCGTCTTCTCGTATTGGGCGATCTGGATTTTCTTTTGGGCCTTGGCCAGATCGAGATTGGCCTGGGTCTCGCCGGCGGTGAAGATCGGCAGGCTGATGTTCGGCGCCAAGCTCCAGGTGGTAGCCCCGCCGGTGAAGAGCTTGCTCAGCCGGTCGCTGGCGACGCCGTCCGACGCGGTGAGCGTGATGCTGGGAAAGAAGGCGGCCCGGGCGGCGCCGATATTGGCGTTGGCGGCGAGCAGATCATGCTCGGCCGCCGCGATGTCCGGCCGCCTGGCCAGCAGATCCGACGGCAACCCGGCCGGCAGATCGGCGACCATCGCCTGATTGTCGAGGCCCCCGCCTCCCGGTAGATCCGCCGGCATCGACTGGCCCAGCAGCAGGACCAAGGCATTCTCGTCCTGAGCCGCCTGACGCGTATATTGAACTAGGTTGGTTCGAGCGGTGTCTACGGCAGTCTCCGCCTGCCGCGCGCTCAGCGCCGTGGCGGTGCCGCCGTTGAGCTGCAGCTTGGCGAGATCGTAGCTCGCCGTCTCGCTTTTCAGCGTCTCCTCGGTCAGATGCAGCAGTTCGCGATCCGCCAGCACGGCGAAATAGGCGCCAGCGACCTCCGCGATCAGACTGATCTGAGCGCTGCGGCGCGTCTCCTCCTCGCCCAGATATTGCTCGAAGGCCTGGCTCGATAGGCTGCGGATGCGGCCGAACAGATCGAGCTCGTAGTTGGTGAAGCCGACGCTGGCGTTGAAGAACCGAAAATAGGCCGATTTGCTGCCCGTCGGGATCGGCGCCGAACCGGAGCTCGCGCCGCCGCCCAAGCTGCCGAGGGAGAAGGCGCTGCCGGCCGGGATCGATTCGAACTCGCCACCGCCGCTCACATCGATATGCGGGAACAGATCGGAATGCTGCACGCGGTATTGCGCCTGCGCCGCCTCGATATTGAGGGCGGCGACGCGCAGATCGCGATTGTTCTGGAGCGCGATGCCGATCAGCCGTTGCAGCGCGGGATCGCCGAAAAAATCGTGCCAGCCGAGCATGTCAGCGGTGACGGTCTGCGTGGTCGAGACGGCTTGATAGGCCGGCCCTTCCGGAAATTTCTCGGCGACCGGCGCTGCCGGGCGATCGTAATCGGGAATGAGGCTGCAGCCGGCCAGCATGGTGCCCGCCAGCAGCGTCAGAGCGAGGCGTCTCATATCGTCGCCTCCTCGGCATGGCCGGATGCCTGCGGCGGGTTCGCCTTGCCGTTCGTCACCCGTTTTACCTTGAACAGGCTCAGCACCGTCACGAAGAAGACCGGGACCAGGAAGATCGCGAGGATGGTGGCCGAGACCATGCCGCCCGCGACGCCGGTGCCGATGGCATTCTGGCCGCCCGATCCGGCGCCGCTCGACAGCGCCAGCGGCATGACGCCGAGGATGAAGGCGAGCGAGGTCATCAGGATCGGCCGCAGACGTTCGCGCGCCGCCTCGACTGCGGATTCGACCAAGCCCATGCCGCGATCGAAATTCTCCTTGGCGAACTCGACGATCAGGATGGCGTTCTTCGCTGACAAGCCGATGGTGGTGAGCAGCCCGACCTGGAAATAGACGTCATTGTCGAGGCCGCGCAGCCAGGTGGCGAGCACCGCGCCGAGCACACCGAGCGGCACCACGAGCAGAACCGCGACCGGGATCGACCAGCTCTCATAGAGAGCGGCCAGGCATAGGAACACGATCATCAGCGAGCCGGCATAGAGGTAGGTCGTCTGCGAGCCGGATTTCTGCTCTTCGTAGGACAGGCCCGTCCACTGATAGCCGAAGCCGGGCGGCAGCTTGGCGGCCAGTTCCTCCATCGCCTTGATCGCGGTGCCGCTGCTGAGGCCGGGCGCCGGCGAGCCCAGGATCTCGACCGAGGGCAGGCCGTTGTAATGTTCGAGCTTGGGCGAGCCGTAGCTCCATTTGCCGGTGGCGAAGGCCGAGAACGGCACCATCTGGTTCTGGCCGTTACGGACGTACCAGATGCTGAGATCGTCCGGCAGCATGCGCGAGTCGGGCGCGCCTTGCATGTAGACGCGCTTGACCCGGCCGCGATCGAGGAAATCGTCGATATAGGAGGTGCCCCAGGCGGCCGAGAGCGTGGCGTTGATCTGGCTCAGCGTCAGCCCGAGCGCGCTCGCCTTCTCGCGATCGATCTCGATATTGTATTGCGGCTCGTCATCGATGCCGTTCGGGCGCACCGCGACCATGCGCGTGTCGCCCCTGGTCATGCCGAGGAGCTGGTTGCGCGCGGCGATGAGGGCGGCGTGACCCTTGTTGGCGGTGTCGACCAGCTCGAAATCGAAGCCCGTCGCGTTGCCGAGCTCGAGCACGGCGGGGGGCGCGAAGGCGAAGGCCTGGGCATCCTTGATCTGACGGAAACGCGCCATGGCACGGCCGGCGATCGCCTGGACGCGGTTCTGGGCACCGGGCCGGAGGCTCCAATCCTTGAGCCGGACGAAGGCGAGACCGGAATTCTGGCCGCGGCCGCCGAAGCTGAAGCCGTTTACCTCGAACACGCCTTCGACGGAGGCCGCCTCCTCGGTCCGCAGATAAGTCGCGATCTCGTCCAGCACGGCCTGGGTGCGCACCGAGGTGGCGCCCGGCGGGGCCGTCACCTGGATGAACATGACGCCTTGATCCTCGTCGGGCAGGAAGCCCGTCGGAATGCGCAGGAACAGCACCGCCATCGCGCCGACGATGCCGGCGAAGATGATGAGGGACAGGAACGGATGCCGCACGGCCCCGCCCACGACCTTGATGTAGCCGCGATTGGTGCGGTCGAAATTGCGGTTGAACCAGCCGAACAGGCCGCGCCGCAAATGATGGCCCGGCTCCGGCTTTTTGAGCAGCGTGGCACACAGCGCCGGCGTGAAGATCAGCGCCACCAGCACCGACAGGATCATCGAGGTGACGATAGTGATGGAGAATTGGCGGTAGATGACGCCGGTCGAGCCGCTGAAGAAGGCCATCGGCAGCAGCACTGCCGTCAGCACCAGCGCGATACCGACGAGGGCACCCGAGATCTGGTCCATCGAGACGCGCGTCGCCTCCTTGGGCGACAGATCCTGCTCCCGCATGACACGTTCGACATTCTCGACCACGACGATGGCGTCGTCGACGAGCAGGCCGATGGCCAGCACCATGCCGAACATGGTCAGGCTGTTAATCGAATAGCCGGCGAGGTTGAGCACGGCGCAGGTACCGAGCAGCACGACCGGGACCGCGATGGTCGGCACCAGCGTCACGCGCAAGCTCTGCAGGAACAGATACATGATGAGGAAGACGAGCACGACCGCGATGAACAGCGTCTTCACCACGTCCGAGATCGAAAGCTCGACGAAGGGCGTGGTGTCGTAGGGATAGATCACGTCCACGCCCTGCGGGAAGTTCGGCCTGAGCCGCTCCATCGTGGCGCGGACCGCTCTCACCGTGTCGAGCGCATTGGCACCGCTGGCGAGCTTGACGGCGATGGCCGCCGCCGGGTGGCCGTTATATTTCGACTGGATCGAATAGGTCTCGCCGCCGAACTCGATGCGGGCCACGTCGCGCAGCAGGACCTTGGCGCCGCTCGGCTCCACCCGCAGCAGGATCTGGCCGAACTGCTCGGGCTTCTGCAGATATGACGGGCCGATGATGGTGGCGTTGAGCTGCTGGTTGTCGATTGAAGGCAGCCCGCCCAGTTCGCCCGCCGCAACCTGGACGTTCTGCGCCTGGACCGCGGTCGAGACATCGGTCGGTGTCAGCCCGTAATTGTTGAGCTTCGCGGGATCGAGCCAGATGCGCATCGCATATTGCGAGCCGAACAGCAGGTAGTCGCCGACACCGGGCGTGCGGCTGATCGGATCCTGCACGTTCGAGGCGGCGAAATCGCCGAGATCCGTCGAGGTGAGCTTGTCGTCGGTCGAGACGAAACCCACGACCACGAGGAAATTCTTGGTCGCCTTGGCGACGGTGATGCCCTGCTGCTGCACCACCAACGGCAGGCGCGGCTGGGCGAGCTGCAGCTTGTTCTGGACCTGGACCTGGGCGATGTCGGGATTGGTGCCCTGGTCGAAGTTCAGCGTGATGGTGATGGTGCCGTCCTTGTCGCTCTCGGCCGAGAAATAGAGCAGATGGTCGAGGCCGCTAAGCTGCTGCTCGATGACTTGCACCACGGTGCTCTGCACCGTCTCGGCCGAGGCGCCGGGATAGTTCACCGAGATCGAGACGGCGGGCGGCGCGATGCTCGGATATTGCGCGACCGGCAAAAGCGGGATCGAGATGGCGCCGGCGAGCATGATGACGAGCGCCAGCACCCAAGCGAAGACGGGGCGGTCGATGAAGAACCTGGACATGGCTATCGGCCCTCAGCGCGCGGCCGGCTGGTCGCCGGCGGCATTGCCGGCCGCGGCGTTGACGGGTTTGGTCTGTCCGTCGGGCGCCAGCTCGACCTCCTTCGCCGCGACCTCCGCCCCCGGACGGACCGACTGCAGCCCCTTGACGATCAGCCTGTCGCCGTCGCCCAGCCCTTGCGCCACCAGCCAATTCTCGCCGATCGTCCGTTCGGTGACGAGCGTGCGCAGCTCGACCTTGCCGTCCTTCCCGACGACGAGGGCGGTGGGCTCGCCGCGCTGATTGTGGGTGACCCCCTGCTGCGGTGCCAGGATGCCATTCTGCCGGACCCCTTCCTCCAGGGTCGCACGCACGAACATGCCGGGCAGCAGGACGTTCTGATCATTCGGGAAGATGGCGCGCAGCGTGACCGAGCCGGTGCCCTGATCGACCGTCACCTCGGAGAATTGCAGCTTGCCCGGCTGGTCGTAGGTGGTGCCGTCCTCCAGCACCAGCTTGACCGGCGCCTGGTTGTCGCCGGCGGTCTTGATCTGGCCGGCCGCGAGCTCGCGCCGGAAGCGCAGGATGGCGCTGCTCGGCTGGGTGACATCGACATAGATGGGATTGAGTTGGGTGACGGTGGCGAGCGTGGTCGTCTGGTCGGCCGTGACCAGCGCACCCTCGGTCACCGCCGAGCGTCCGGTGCGGCCGGAGATCGGCGACAGCACCTTCGTGTAGGCGAGGTTGATCTGGGCCGTCGTGATCGAGGCCTGGGCCGAAGCGACATCGGCCTGGCCCTGGCGCAGGGTCGCCACCGCATTGTCGAGATCCTGATGGCTGACCGCATTGGCGGCGGCGAGCGGCTTGTAGCGATCATACGTCGCCTGCGCCACGGCGACCGAGGCCTGGGCGCGCAGCAACGTCGCCTGCGCGCTCGCCAGGCTCGCCTCGTAGGGCGCCGGATCGATCTGGTAGAGCTGCTGGCCTTCCTTGACCGCATCGCCCTCGGTGAAGAGCCGCTTCAAGATCACGCCACTCACCTGCGGCCGCACCTCGGCCACGCGGAAGGGCGAGGACCGGCCCGGCAGCTCGGTCGTGAGCGAGACCGGCTGCGGATGGAGTGTCACGACCTCGACCTCGGGCTTCGGTGCAGGGCCGGCCTGTTTTTGATCTTCCTTTCCCTTGCAGCCAGCCATGACAGCGGCGACGAGAACAAGCAGGATCAGCGGCCTGCTGGATGGAAGGCGTAAGCGGAGGGGAAGCGTCATGACACTCTCGGTAATCGGCTGGATCATCCGCGGCACGGCCCGACTCGGGCCGCCACCCCTTGGCGACAAGGTGCGGGCGTATGGGACAGGTAGAAACCAATCAGTTTCCGTGGTAGGAAACTGTCCGGTTTCTTTTCGTCGGTCAAGCCTTCTGTGTGCAGCGCGGTAGAAATTTTCTCAACGGTTCGACGAATAGTGATTGCGAGATCGGGCGAAGGCGACCGGCAATGGATAGAGCAGAGGCTTAGAGATGGCAGTTTCCTTGGCGTCCCGGTCGGCGCCCGTCCCGCAGCGCAAGGCGCGCATGTCCGACGAGGACCGCCGGAGCCAGCTCATCGGCGCCGCCGAGACGGTCTTCCTGGAGCGGGGCTTTCATGCTGCCACCATGGACGACATCGCCCGCCAGGCCGGCATGTCCAAGAAAACGGTCTATCAGGTGTTCCCGGCCAAGGCCGCCCTGTTCGAGGCGCTGCTGATGGACCGGTGCTCGATCTTCACCGTCACCATCGCCGACGATGCCCGGCCGCCACGCGCCGTGCTGACCGACGTGCTGTGCCGCTCCGTCGCCCATGCGCTGACCGAGCGGCAGATCGCGATCCTGCGGCTGATGATCGCCGAATCGCCCCGCTCGCCCGAGATCACCGCGGCGCTCGAGCGGCTCGGCGTCGGGCGCGGCAAGGGCGCGCTCGAGAAATGGCTGGCGACCAAGACCGAGGAAGGCACGCTCGCGGTCGACGACCCGCAGGAGGCCGCGACCCTGCTGTTCTGGACCGCCGCCGGCGATTTCGTCATGCAGGCGCTGCTGAACAAGGGGCCGATCACGACGCCGGCCGCCATCGAGAAGCGGGTCGACCATGTCGTCGCCGCCTTCTTCCGGGGGATGGAAGCCGGGAGCGCGGGGTAGCGGCGGACCATCTGGTCCGGAAGCTCGCCCGCGAGCGCTGGCGTGCTTACGGACGCGGCCTCGTCTTGCCGACATCGTGGTTCATGCCGATCTCGGCGCAGCTGCGGCCGAGAGCCCTATGAGGCCGGCGGATAGTTGGACGGGAAGAGCGCCCGTTTCGCCGCCTCGTCCATCTCGCGCTTGAAGACATGGTCCTTGCCGAGGGTGCGGGCGCGCGCCACCGCCGGCCGGGCGTCGATCGCCTGGAACCAGCGCTTGATGTTGGGAAAGGCGGAAAGCGGATCGTCCGACCCGGGCAGCGCGAAGGACGCACGGTCGATCCAGCCCCAAGCCGACATGTCGACGATCGTATAGTCCTTGCCCACGATATGGTCGCGATCTTCGAGGCGCCGGTCGAGCACGCCGTAATGCCGCTCGACCTCGCGCCGGTAGCGGTTGACCGCATAGGGCAGCTTCTCTGGTGCCGCGCGCTGGAAGTGCACGGCCTGACCCGAGTAAGGGCCGATGCCCGAGGCGATGAACATGAGCCAGGACAAAAGCGCCGGCCGGTCGGCGGCCGTGCCCACGAAGCGCCCGGTCTTGTCGCCGAGATAGAGCAGGATAGCGGTCGAATCGAAGACCGCGGCCTCGCCGCCGGGACCGTCCGTATCGACGATCGCCGGCACCTTGCCGTTGGGATTGATCGCTCGGAAAGCCGGCTCATGCTGCTCGCCCTTGGCGGTATCGACCGGCACCGCCTCGTAGGCGAGGCCGGCCTCCTCCAGGAACAGCGCGACCTTGGCCGGATTGGGGGCGAGATTGAAATAGAAACGGATCACGATTCATTCCTCTAAGGTGAAATTCCGGACATGCTTGCTGCGTCGCTCGGATCAGGCGCCCAGCCGCTCGATCAGCGGGGCGAGGTCGGTCAGGCGGGCGACACGGCAATCGGCCCGATACCCCAATTGCTCCTCGCCACCCCGCATCAAACGATAGAATTCGGCCGGCCCGATATCGGAGCTGGCCGGGGCCGGCAGGCCCTGGGCGCGCTCGATCCAAGCTACCTTGAAGCCGAATCGCTTGGCGCCGGCGACATCGAAGCCGTTGGAGGAAACGAACAGCACCTCGTCCTTGCTAATGCCGAGCGCCGGCTCGACCAACGCGTAGCAGGCGGGATCGGGCTTGAACGCCTTGGCGCGGTCGACGCTGATGACATCGGCGAAGTAATTGGCAACCCCGGTCGCAGCGACCAAGGCTTCGAGCATCTTCGGGCTGCCGTTGGACAGGATGCCGAGCTTGTATCGGCTCAATTGGTCGAGCGCCTGGCGCGCTTCGGGATGGAGGTCGAGGCTGAGATATTTAGTCATCAGCCGGTCCTGGACCGTTCCGTCAGGCTCGATGCCCACACTCTTGAGCGAGAATTCGAGCGCGGCGCGGGTCACCGGCCAGAAATCCTCGTAGCTCCCCATCAGGCTGCGCAACCAGGCATATTCGAGCTGTTTCAGCCGCCAGAGCTGGGTGACGAGATCGCCCTTGCCGCCGCACAGCTCGGTTGCGAGCGTGCGGACCGACTGCACATCGTAGAGCGTCCCATAGGCGTCGAATACGATCGCACGAATGGCCATCTGGTGTTTCCTCTTCGCTTACTCTCCGGCCTTGAGTCCCGGAAAGCTGTTGTTGACGGTGAGTTGCGGGACATTGCTGGAAAACGGAATTCCCGCCTCCCTGAGCGCGATCTCGATGCGGCGGTAACATTCGGTGCGAATCTCGAACTGCTTGCCGGGGGGCGTTTGGATCCGGCAGCGAAAGATCTTAGTGCCGGGCTCGATGCGATAGAGCTTGGTCGTCAGCGGCTGCAGGATGACCGCGGCCAATTCGGGCTCGGCCAGCATCTCCTCGCCGATCCGCGCGATGATCGCCCTGACGCGCTCGCCCTCGACCTCGGTCGTGAGCGGCAGATCGAACCGGTCGATCACCCAATCGCGCGACCTGTTCCTGACGGCGCCCAGGAGACCGTAGGGAACGAAATGGATCGGTCCGTTCTGATGGCGCAGCGCCAAGGTGCGGAAGGTGATCTTCTCGACCGTGCCCCGCGCCTCGCCCGCCTCGATATAGTCGCCGATCCGGAACGCGTCCTCGACCAGATAGAAGGCGCCGGAAAAGAGATCCTTGACCAGCGTCTGCGCGCCGAAGCCGATGGCGATGCCGATGACGCCGGCCGAGGCGAGGAGCGGCCTTATGTCTATATCGAGCGCTGCCAGCACCATCATCAGCGCCACGGCAACGATGGCGATCCGGCCGACGCTGCGCAGCAAGGGGTGGATCGTGACGCGCCGGCTGTTCCTGCCGTCATCCTCGCCCGCCAGGATCACCGCCAGTGCCGCCTCGTAAAGCCGCCAGGCCTGCCAGCAGATGAGCATGGCCAAGCCGGCATCGACGATATGCTCCGCGAGCGTGCGCATCGCCGCGCCCGTCACGAGCCCCGGCAGATCGATCGACCAGACCCAGGCCAGCACCAGGATCGCCATGACGCCGAGCACCCAGCGCGCAGCATGGCGTAGCCGATCGACGAAGTTGTCCATCAGCGGCGGCGCGATGACGGGTTCGCCGGCCGCCAGCGTCTCGACCGCCACGATCTCGTCGGTGCCATTGCGCGAGGGCACGAACAGCGTGGCGAGGCCGCGCCGGCCGCCTCGCGCCAGTCGCAGCCTCAGCCGGCCGAGCATGATGCGGACTGCGCCATCCAGGATCGGCGCCGCCGCCAGGATCGCGAGCGTGCCCAGCACATGGCGGAAGGGCGGCTCGCCGTCGAGGATCAGCCCGACCGTCCAGGTCGCATAGATCCAGGCCACGACGAGAGCGGCGATGCCGTGCCAAAGCGGCACGAAGCCACCTTGACCCGACCCCGCCCGCAGCAGCCGGCGCAGGCTGGCGAGGCCGATCACCAATCCGGAAGCGATCAGCAGCAGCCGCGGCAACCCATCGCCGATCCAGGCCAGATAGAGGCTCTCGGCCAGGATCCAGCTCACCATGCCGAGGATGATCATGCGCGCGACGAACCGCAGCACGACCCGGGACCGGTCGTCGTCGAGCGGAAACGGCGCCACCAACATCGACAGGAATGAGACGGTACCCCATGTCACGGCGATGTTCTGGGCCGCGGCATCGGCGATCGCCATGAACACGTCGGTGCCATGGAACATCAAGCCGGCCTCGCCGAACAGCAGCCGGACCAGCCCGAGCGACACGACCAGGGCGACGATCGGCGGCAACAGCGTCGTCAGCAGCGCGCGGAACGCCAGCCGGAAGATTCCCGCCTCTTCCGACCACGGCATGACGAATCGCAACAGCCTGTGGCCACCCCAGCCGCAACCGAGACCGGCCAGCAGCGCGGCCAGCAAGGAGAGCAGGACGAAAGCCGCCGAGCCGTTCCCGCCATTGTCGGACAGCAGGTTGGCGGCCTGACGGAATCGCCCGGGTGCCGCGCCGGCATCGTCGAACATGGCCGCGGACGCGGCGCCCAACCGATCGAGAAAACCGCCGATCCGGTCGAGAGCCATGCCGATGAGCGTGTCATGGGCGAGGAAGGAGCCGGCAGCCGGATCGGGGCTGTTCACCGACGATGCCCGCGCACGGTCGGCCGGCGATCCGTCCCCAATTCGGTCTTTCGGCAAAAATTCCCTGACCGCGCCATCTCTTCCATCCGAATGCGATCGCATGAGAACGCCGACGGCGCTCCAGTGGACCGAATTCTAGAGCGAGAGACTTAAAACTCAAGGAGCGATCATGATCGGCCTATTCACGACTGCTCCGGTATTCGAGAAGGGCGGCCATGTTCCGCCCCTCCAGCACCGCGAAGGCAGCGGCGGCCTCGGCGCCATCGAGCGACAGGTCCGGATCGAGCCCATCGGCCAGCCGCTCCAGCTGCATATTGTTCCAACCGAGCAGATGGAAGAGGTTAAGCTTCTGCTCCGGCGTGGGCACGCGTCCGATCTCGCCGGCGAGGAGCTTTTTCGGCACCGCCGGGTCGGCGATGAGGGGCCGGCCGAGCCCGACCAGATCGAGCTCGCCGCGCTCGACCGCCTCGATCATGCCTGCCCTCGTGCGGAAACCGCCCGTGACCATCACCGGCATGCGGGCGGCGGCGCGCACGGATCCGGCGAACTCGACGAAATAGGCCTCGCGCTTGACCGTGCTCGGGCGCGGCGCATCCTCGCCCTCGTCCTTGAGGGCGACGCCGACGACCTTGGGCTGCTCCAGCGAGCCGCCGGACAGTTCCAGCAGATCGAGGCTCGTCTCGTTGAGTCGCCTGACCAGCGCCAGGCATTCGGCGTGGGTGAAGCCGCCGCGCTGGAAATCGGAAGCGTTGAGCTTGAGCCCGAGCGGGAAGCCCGGCCCGACGGCGGCGCGCACGGCATCCAGCACCTCGATCAGGAACCGCGACCGGTTCTCGAGCGAACCGCCCCATCGATCGGTCCGCCGGTTGGCGAGCGGGCTGAGGAATTGCGAGATCAGATAGCCATGCGCGCCATGCAACTCGACGCCGGTGAAGCCGGCTTCACGGGCGTTGGCGGCCGAGAAGGCGAATTGATCGACGGCACGCAGGATCTCGGATTCGACCATCTCGCGCGGCGGCGCGAACGTCCAGCCGGCGCCGCGGACGATATCGATCTCGACGCAGGATGGCGCCAGCGGGGCCGCATTGATGGCGGCGTCGACCTGCCGGCCGGTATGGCTGAGCTGAGCCCAGAAATGCGCCCCCTCCGCCCTTCCCGCTTCGGCCATGCCCGCCAGCTCTTCCACGCCGCCCTGATTATCCAGCACGATATTTCCCGGCCGCTCCAGATGCCGCCGGTCGACCTGGATATTGCCCGAGAGCAGCAGCCCGGCACCGGAGCCGGCCCAGCGCCGATAAAGCGTCGCTAGCCGAGGCGTCGCCCGGTTGGCGGCATCGGCCATGCCCTCGCTCATCGCCGCCTTGACCAGGCGGTTGGGCAGGCGCGCGCCGCAGGGCAGGTCGAGCGGCGTCGAAAGCAGATTTGTCATGATTACTCTCCAACCGGGGCAACCGAGCCCGTTGCGGAAATGGGGCGGACGCCCTACTTTCCATCCACACAACAGCGATCGCTGTCATTTGATACGACAGTTATCACTGTCGTATCCTGTGTCAAGGGGGCCTCGGATGGTGCGGGTTTGGCAGGAGGATGATCCCAAGGCCGCGCTGATGGCGGGCAAGCGGAAGCTCATCGTCGAGGCGGCACTGCGGTCATTCCTCGATGAGGGCTATGCGGAAAGCTCGGTGAATCGCATCGCAGCCGAGGCCGGCGTCTCGATCAAGACGCTCTACCGGCATTTCGACAGCAAGGACGATCTGTTCAGCGCGGTCATGGAAGCCGCCTGCGCCGATGGGGCGGCCGAGACGAGTGACGAGCCGGCCTGGCTGGCAGAGCCGCCGCCGACGGGCCTGGCGCTCGCCGGAGAGGATTATCTCCGCCATGCCCTATCCGTGGACCAGCTGGCGCTCTATCGCGTCGTCATGCAGGACGCCCATCGCTTCCCAGAGCTGGGGCGGCGCTATCGCGACGAGATCGTCGGCCGGCGCGCGGCACTGTTCGCCCGCTATCTCGACCGCTGGCTGCCTTCGACCGGCTGGAAAGTCGCCGACTGGGAGGCGGCCGGCGCCGTCTTCGAAGGGCTGCTCAAGGCGGGGCTGTTCGACGAGCTGCTACAGGGCGGCCCGCAGCCGGACGAGGCGGAAATCATCCGCCGCGCCGGTGACGCGGCCGCCAGGCTGCAAACGCTGTTCGAGGCCCGCCTTCTGTAGCTCTTACGCCTCGACCGCCCACGGATCGTAGGAGCCGACGGTCCAGATATGGCCCTCCGGATCGCGGCAGGTGAAGGAACGCCCGCCATAATCCATGTCGGCGATATCGAAGACGATGGTGGCGCCGGCCGCCTTGGCTCGCGCATAGACGGCATCGCAATTGGAGACGACCAGATTGGGCGTCTGCGTCTCCCGAAGCCCGATATCCTCCGGCTGGCGCATGAGCGCGTCATAGGCCGTGCCTTTGACGACGGAACCCAGCATCACCATGCCGTTGCCGAAGCTGAGCTGTGCGTGCGCGATCGTGCCGTCATCGTTCGGATAGATGGCGTGCTTCTCGAAGCCGAAGGCTCGGCACAGAAATTCGATCGCCGCCGGCGCGTCCCGATAGCGTAATCCCGGTATCACCGTCGATCGGCAGTCCTTCGCGAAACCAGACATTTCATCCTCCGCGCGCCGCCCGTCAACGCGCCGGGAGACGGGCCTGATAGATCGAGAGATTGGAATAGGCGGCAGCGAGCAGCGGCGTCGCGACCCCGGCCTCGCGGGCGCGCCGGATCAGATCGCCGATGATCTGGTCGGCCTCGACCGCACCGCCGCCTTGCAGATCGCGATACATGGAAGAGGTCTGGGTCGAACTCGGATCGGTCAGCATCTTCCGGGTATTGGCCAAGACGGCCTCGCTCGGCGGATGCCCCAAGGCGGTGACGGTCTCGACGACCTCGCCCAGCAGCGCCAGCACGAACTCGGTGCCGCCCGGTGCGGCCGCGATCTCGCCGATATGGCCCCGCATCAGGCAGGTGACGCCACCCAAGGCCGACAGCAGCACCCATTTCTCCCACATCTCACGCTCGATCGTCGGCGACAGGCGAGCATCGAAGCCGGCATCGCGCATGAAGGCGTCGAGCCGTTCCGTCCGCGCGGAGGCGGCACCGCTCATCTCGCCATAGGCGAGGTCATGGAGCTTGTTGAGCTGGCGGATGCGACCCTCGTCATCGATGAAGCTCGCGATCTTGCAGACACCGCCGACGAATGCCTCGGCGCCGAAGCGGGCGGTGATGGCATCGACATGCTTTATGCCGTTGAGCACGGGCAGGATCATGGTCCCAGGCCCGACCGCCGGCGCCACATCATCGAGCGCCTGTTCCAGCGCGAAGGCCTTCACCGTCAGCAGGATCGCGTCGAAGGGGGCCTCGATCACGTCGGCGGTGACGAGCTTCGGCGCCAGCGTGACATCGCCATGCGGGCTGACGATCCGCAGCCCATTCGCCTTGAGTTGCGCGGCCCGGCCGGGACGCACCAGGAAGGTCACGTCGCGGCCGGCCTCGGACAGCCTGCCGCCGAAATATCCGCCGGTCGCGCCGGCGCCGACGACCAGGAGACGCATCGCCTACTCCGCCCCCTCCACGATGCGGATATCGCGCACCGCCGCAGTGCCGAGCCTGTCGAGCGCCTTGGCATAGGCCGGGCTTTCGAAGGCCGTCACCGCCTGCTCGACGCTGTCGAACTCGACCACGACGACCCGCTCCATCACGCCGGACTCGAAGGTCTTGACCGGCATGCCGCGGACGATGAAGCGGCCGCCCTGCCCCCGGATGGCCGGACCGGCGATCTCGGCATAGGCCGCCAAGGCGTTCATATCGGAAATGGAGCGATAGGTGACGACGGTATAGGCCTTGGGCATGGCGGGCTCCTGAAGAGGGCATGAGGTAGGAATATTCTCACTGCCGACCGACACGCTGTCGAGCCCCGGCGGGGCCGTGAACCGCTTCGTCACATGGGGGACAAGCAAGGGTGCAATGCAAAATAGATGGCATATGCCATCTTTATGAAGAAGGCATATGCCCTATATCTTGTCACCGAACCCGCCGTGCGGGCCGTCAACCCGGAGGAAAACATGATCAAATTCGCGATCTCGGCCGGTCTCGCCGGTGTTCTGGCCCTGACCATGGCCGCAGCCTCGCCCGCGCCGAAGGTCATCGAGCCCGGCCATGCGGTGCATGAAGGCCAAGGCGTGGTGACTGCGCTCAGCACCGATGCCTCGGCAGTCACCTATTGGACCGATGCGGCCGATGGCTGGCATGTCGTGACCACGGTCGATACCGTCGTCGGCCAGCAGAATGGCGAGGACAAGCATGCGGTCGTCCGCTTCTCGTCTCTGCTCCAGCCCGGTCAGACCCAGCTGATCTCGGTGCCGGCCGATACCGCCGAACACCAGCAGGTGCTGCGCATCCGTCGTCTCGACAGCAGTCTCGAAGTGTCGCGGGTGCCGGCGCCCTCGGCCTGACCGTAAGATAATAGATCGAGCACATCAACAGGGCGCAGCCGCAAGGCTGCGTCCTTGGCTTGTTTGTGGCCGCGTCACTTTCTCGCGTTCTTTCGACAGTGGAGCCTTGAGCGGTTTCGGCCGGTCCCGTGTTCATCGTGGGCATGCCGGCCCCAGGACGAGACTCCCGCCCGATGAAAATCGCCCAGATCGCTCCGCTTTTCGAATGCTGCCCGCCCAAGCTCTATGGCGGGACCGAGCGCATCGTTTCCTATCTGACTGAAGAGCTGGTGCGCCAAGGGCACGATGTGACCCTGTTCGCCAGCGGAGATTCCGTGACCTCGGCCCGGTTGGTGCCGTGCGCGGAGACGGCGCTCAGACTCAATCCGCGGGTCAAGGACCCGATCCCCTACCACATCATGATGCTGGACGAGGTCAGGCTCAGGGCCGAAGAGTTCGATGCGCTGCACTTCCACATCGATTTCCTGCATTTCCCGCTGATCCGCGATTTCGCCGACCGCACGGTGACGACGCTGCACGGACGGCTCGATCTGCCGGATCTGCCACCCTTCTACGAGGCCTTTCCCGAAATCCCCCTGGTCTCGATCTCCGTGGACCAGCGCCGGCCGATGCCGCCGGTCAATTGGGCCGGCATGATCCATCACGGCCTGCCGCGCGATCTGCTGCCCTTCACCGCGGCGCCGGAGGGCGGCTACCTCGCCTTCCTCGGCCGCATCTCGCCGGAGAAACGACCGGACCGCGCCATCGAGATCGCCGCCCGCACCGGCATGCGGCTCAGGATGGCGGCCAAGATCGACAAGGCCGATCAGGCCTATTGGAACGAGGCGATCGCGCCGATGGTCGCCGCATATCCCAATGTCGAGTTCATCGGCGAGATCAACGAGCACCAGAAGGCCGAATTCCTTGGTCAGGCGCAAGCGCTCCTGTTCCCGATCGACTGGCCGGAGCCGTTCGGGCTGGTGATGATCGAGGCCATGGCCTGCGGCACGCCGGTCATCGCCTTCCGCTGCGGCTCCGTGCCGGAGGTGATCGATGACGGCGTCTCAGGCTTCATCGTCGACGATCTGGAGATGGCGGCCGAGGCGGTGACGCGGGTCGGCATGCTCGACCGCGCCGGCGTCAGGGCCGCCTTCGACCGGCGCTTCACGGTCGAGCGCATGGCCGAGGATTATCTCACCCTCTATCGCAGCCTGCCGGGCACGCGGACCGAGGCGGCGCATCTGCGCCGGGCGCTCGGCCAGGAAGTCGGGCTGCAGGCGATCGCCTGATCCGATGGCGTTCCGTCGCAGGCTGGAACCAGTCCTGCGGACCATGGGTTTCGAACCCATGGAAAGGAGGCCGAGAATGAAGATGATCGCCATGGCCGCTTCGGCGGCGATGCTGCTGGGAACGGCAGTTTCAGCGCATGCGCAGGTGCCCGCGACCGGAACATCGGCGGCGAGCCCGCCCGGTTCCGTCGCGCCGAATACGCTGCCCGGCCTATCGGCGACGCAGCCTGGGCTGGGCACGGCCCTTCCCGGCACCCTGCCGACCGGCATCGGGATAGGCTCGGAACCCGGCCTGCCGGGCGCGTTCGGCATCAGCCCGGCAGTACCTTCCGTTCCACCGTCGCTGTCCACAGTGACCCCGACCGTGCCGAGTGCTGCAACCGCCACCGGAACCGGGTCGCGTTGCGCCACGCTCGCCGCTCCGACAGGCACTGTCGGTCAGCTCCTGGAAGGTGAAGCCGGAACCTGTCAATCGTCCTGCACGGGAGTCTGCTGAGGTTCCGCCCCGATGGCAGGCGGCATGGTCCCAAGCGACCGCCGCGGCGCCAGCCAGGTTACCAGATCCCAGGCATTGCGGATCGCTACCAAGAGCAAGATTAGAAGGAGAACCGCGATCGGAAGCTGCGCGCGGGCGCCGGCGTAGCCCGCCGCCGCAGCGCCCGCCAGCCCTGCATAGATCACCGTCGGAGCGACGCCGTAGCACCAGAAATCCGACCAATGGGCGGGACTCGTCAGGCGCCCGAGGCGGACCGCGATCAGGAAGGTGAACACCAGGCCGCCAATCGCGACAAAGCCCACGAGCGGCGCCGGCACCACAACGCTCGTTTCCGGCACCAGCGCGATACCGCTGATGACCAGGATCAGCGCCAGATGCATCACGGTCGGCGTCACGTAGAGCTTGATGCCCTGCATGATGCTCGAATGCTCGCGCCCGGAGCTCAGCGTGGCGACGATGAAGAGCAGCCCGATCAGCTCGCCGGCCGCCGATCCCGTCACCTGATAGAAGCTCTGCCAGCCGCTGAACATTCGGGAAACGCCTGTCGTCCTGGACCGCGATGACAGGAGCTGGAACCCAGATCCTGCTTGATCATCACGGATATTCTAGACAAGCAGATTTATGTAGGGAAAGCGGCGGAACGCAAGGCGGGATATCGGAAATGCAACGCCGCCGGCGATCCCTCGCCGGCGGCGCTTCTCACACTCTTGCCGAGGCCGTTACTTGCCGGCGTGGCCGCCGGTGGCCGGCACCGCGCCCTCGCCGGCGCCCGAGTTCTTATCCTCGAGCTGATATTGGGGCATCGCCGCCAACTGATCCTTGGTCTGATCGAGGGTCAGGCGATTGTTGTTGAGCTTCAGGCTGGCGAACGGCACGGCGACGTACTTGCCGCCGATCCCGGCCGTCGAGCCGTAGGTCAGCACGACATCGGCGACCTTGCCGTCCTTGCCCAGCACCATGTCCTTGACGCTGGCGACATCCTGGTTGTTCCGGTCATAGACCGAGGAGCCGATGATCTTGCTCGCCCGCATCTGATCGGTCTGGATCATGGTATCCGATGCGAAGGCGGCCGAACCGAGCGACACCGCCATGACGACGGCAAGGCCGGAGCGCGCGATGATCTTGTTCATCTTGTTCACCCTCTTTGTTTTCGCTCTCAGGAGCAGGCCTCTAAAACCCGCGAGCGGGTTTTCGGTTCCCCTGGGAAAAGAGAGGACGTTCCGAGCCGCTAAAGCGCCGCCCTGACGATATGCGCGCCGGCCGCGGCGAAGATCTCGCACTGGCCGGCATCCGCGCGCGCATCGGTCACCAGCGTCCAGCGCGCCGGCAGCGGGGCCCAGAAGCTCTGGCCGCCGCGCGACAGCTTGGTCGCATCGGCGAGCACGATTACCTCGCGCGCCTGCTGCATCATCAGGCTCTTCAAGGCGATCTGGTCGAGGCTCGCCTCGCACAGGCCGCGATCGGCGACGATGCCGTCGGCGCTGGTGAAAAGCTTGTCCGCCGTCATCCGCCGCATCGCATCGGTCGCCAGCGGCCCGACCGTGCTCATGCTGGTCGCCCGGAGCGCGCCGCCCAGGACGGTGAGATCGATATCCGGCTCCGACAGCATCGGCACCAGCGGCAGGCTGTTGGTAATCACCCGATGCCGGCGCCCCTTGAGCAGCCGCCCGAAGGCGGCGACGGTCGAGCCGGCATCGAGGATCAGCACATCCTCCTCGGCGAGCAGCGCCAGCGCCGCGCGCGCGATCGCCTCCTTCTGAGCGCCGTTGATCGTCTGCCGTTGGCTCAGGCTCTCTTCCGGCCCCGCATGGGCCAGGATGGCCCCGCCATAGGTGCGTTTGACGGCGTTGCTGTTCTCCAGCAGCTGGAGATCGCGGCGGACCGTCGAGGCCGAGACGCCGAAGCGCTGCGCCAGCGCCTCGACATCGGCCTCGCCGCCGCGCAGCGCCTCCAGCAGGACGGATCGCCGCTCCTTGCTGCGCATGCCGGTCAGGCGGCGGCAGCCTGCTTCGGCGCGAGCTCGACCGCCTGGCGCAGCGCCTCGATCAGGCTGCGCTCGTCGGCGATGCCCTTGCCGGCGATATCGAAGGCGGTGCCGTGATCCACCGAGGTGCGGATCACCGGCAGCCCGACCGTGATATTCACGCCGGCCTCGAGGCCCAGCACCTTAATCGGGCCGTGGCCCTGGTCGTGATACATCGCCACCACGATGTCGAAATCGCCGCGCGCCGCCAGGAAGAACAGCGTATCCGCCGGCAGCGGGCCCTTGACGTTCCATCCCTTGGCCTGGCAGGCGGCGATCGCCGGCGCGATCTTCTCCGCTTCCTCGCCATGCCCGAACAGCCCGTTCTCGCCGGCATGGGGATTGATGCCGCAGACGCCGATCCGGGGCGCCTTGATCCCGGCCTTGACCAGCGTCTCCTGCGCCCGGCCGATCACCCGCTCGACCAGCCCCGGCTCGATCCGGGCGATCGCGTCGATGAGGCCGATATGGGTGGTGACATGGATCACGCGCAGCTTGGGCGAGGTCAGCATCATCGAGACCTCGGGCGTTCCCGTCAGATGCGCCAGCAGCTCGGTATGGCCGGGATATTTATGCCCGGCGGCGTGCAGCGCCTCCTTGCTCAGGGGCGCCGTGCAGATGCCCTGCGCCTCGCCCGCCTCGACGATCTTCACCGCCCGCTCGATATAGCGGTAAGCCGCCTCGCCCGAGATCGGCGAAAGCTGGCCGAACGGGTGCCCCTCGGGGATGAGCTTGAGGTCGATGCATTCGACCGTCTCCGGCGTGAAGCGCGCCTGGGACGCCCGGTCAAGGCTGTCGACGCGCAACCGCGTGCCGACGATCTCGCCGGCTTGGCGCAGGCGCCCGGCATCGCCGATGACGAGCGGATTGCACAGCTCGTGCACCTCCGCATGCGCCAGCGCCTTCATGATGACTTCCGGGCCGATGCCCGATGCATCGCCCATCGTGATCGCTATGGTCGGACGGGTCGTCGTCGGACGGGTCATGGGGGCTTCCTTTTGCCTGATGAGACGCAGATGCGCGGCAATCCGGGCGAGACTGCCATGATCGCCGAACGCGCCCGCCTTGGTGACGATGGGAATGGCGACGGCGCCGATCGAGAGGCCGAGAGATACGCCCGGCTCGATCTCGTCGACCAGCCGGATTCCGTTCACGCCGAACCGCGACAGCAGCGCCGCGGCGGTTTCCCCGCCAGTCGCGGCGAGGCCGCCCAGATGTGCCGCCGCCGGCCGAAGCGCGTCGGCGAGCGCGCCGACCAGCCGCGGCCCGATGGCGAGATCCGGCGCCTCACCCGTCCGGATCTCGACCAGCACATCCTCGCCGGCATCGAGCCCGTCGATCACGCGCCTGGCTAAAACGGCGTTGCCCGGCCCGGCCCGGCCGTCGAGCAGCATCGCCGGCTCGACCGGGAGATAGCGGATCTCGTGCACCGCCGCCAGGTGTCTGGCCGCCGCTCGCGAGGCCTCGGCGAGCGAGCCGACCACGATGAGCGTGCCCTTTTCGGTGACGGGCCAGACGATCGGCTCGGCCTGCCCTGGCGCTGCGGCGGCGAGCGCATGGGCGAGCCCTGCACTGCCGATGAAGAAGCACGCCTCGTCCGCGGGCAGGCTCGCCTCGGCGATGCGGGCAAGATCGTCGTCGGTCAGCGCGTCGCAAACGGCGACGATATCGCCGCGCCCGGCGAGGTTGGCGAAGGCGGCTCTCAACACGTCCCGGCCGGCGCGAATGGTAGCAAGCGGGATCCTATCGCCCGGTATGCCGGCGGTCGCCAGCATCTCGACCAGATCGGCACTGTCGTAGCTATGATCGCGGCGCCAGATTTCGGCCTCCTCCAGCGGCCTGCCGCCGACCTGGACATGGCCGTCCTGGGTCGTGCGGCCGGTCGCCGGAAAGGCCGGCGCCAGAATGCCGAAAGCGCGGCCCGCGCGCTGTCGCACCGCCTCGATCGCGGCCACGGTCTCTGCGGCAGGATGGCCGCGCAGGGTGGAATCGATCTTCTTGAAGAGGATGCGGCCGCCATCGAACAGATGGCCCAGCACCGCGCGATGCCGCGCCACCGCTGCCGCGGCCGAAAGGCCCCGGCTGTCGGCGTCGTAGGACAGGACCGGCATATCCGGCGACGCCCCGCTGCCCTCGCCCCAGCCGACGATCGCCGCCCGGCCCCGCTTGGCGAAGGCGATCGCGCAATCGGAGGCGCCGGTCAGATCGTCGGCGACGATCAGCCATCGGCCGGTCATGTCATCTTCCGGCCTGCGGACGGATACCGGCGCCGATCGGGCGGGCCTCGCCCTCCGGCTCCTCCTGCCCGACCATGCGCGCCGTCCAGGCGGTGACGAGCGGGACCAGGATCGCGGTCACGATGACCGTCGTCGCCACCAGAGCGGTCGCGGGCGCCGCCGCGGCGGCATAGGCCGGATTGGCGGCCGCGACGAGAGCCGGCACGGCGGCGGCATTACCGGCGGTCGAAGCGGCGGCGACGCCGGCAACGCCCGTGCCGCCGGAAAGACGATCGGCGAGGAACAGCGGGACGCCGGTGATGACCACGACGCCGACACCGAGCAGAACGCCCAGCAGCCCCGCCTGCCAGACCTTGCCGAGATCGAGGCCGGTGCCGAGCGCGAAGGCGAAGAACGGGATCAGGACCGGCACGGCGCGGGACAGGAAGTCGCGCATCTCGCGGTCGAGATTGCCGAGCAGCATGCCGGCGATGAGCGGCAGGATGCCGCCCAGCAGCGTCTGCCAGGGAAAGGCCGACAGGCCGGCGACGCCGAGCGTCACCATGGTCAGGAACGGCCCGGATTCGAGCGACATGATCGAGTAGGCGCCGACATCGCGCGGCCGGCCATATTGGCCGAGCAGCGCCATGTACAGGCCGCCATTGGTGTCGTTCATGGCGGCGACGATGGCGAGGGTGGAGAGGCCGGCGAAGAGCCCGCCCTCGATCGGTGTCTCGCCGAGGAGATGGCCGAAGACGATGCCGAAGAGCACGGCCACGCCGACCTTAACCCCCAGCAGGATGCCGCCCTTCTTCAGGATATAGGGTGTCGTCCGGACGTCGATGCTGGCGCCCATGCAGACATAGAAGACGGCGAGGATGGTGAGCGCGCCGCCGCTGAACAGCGCGCCGGTGAAGGAACCGAAGAATTTCGGCGTGCCGGGGAGAAAGGTGGCGAACAAGGCGCCGATGACGAGCGGCACCACCATCATGCCGCCGGGCACGCGCTCGATGGCGCGCTTGATACCGATCTGTCTCACTCTTCCTCCCATGCGCATTCGGCGCAAATATTAACGCTTATGGCTTAGATTAGCTCCAAGCGCGGGAGGATCGTGCGCATTGTGCGCATGACAGTCAACATTTCTGCGCTAAATGCGCAGATCATCAAATCGGCAGGACCGGCCGCCCGGCCCTGCCGCTTCCGTCCTAATAGTGCCAGCGGCGCCAGCCCGGCCGGCCGTAACGCCAAGGATGCCCCACGACCACGCCCACCGACGGCGCCACCACCACGGGCCGGGCGACCACGACCGGCGGCGCCACGACGGCGACCGGCGGTGCCACTACTACCGGCGGCGCCACGATCACAGGCGGGGCGGCGACGACCGGAAATCCGAGATTGACGCCCACGCCGATGCCCGCCTCGGCCGGCGCCGCCAGCGCCATGGCCGCGACTGCCAGACCTGCGATGGCCAGCGCGCGCATGGTCGGAACGCTCTTGATATGAGCCGCGAATGCCAACTTCATCTCACTACTCCCTATCTCTGGCCGCAGGCGGCGCCGAACCTGGCCCCCCGATCCCGCGACTTCATGAGATTGTAGTGACGCGCCCGGCCGGACATCCCTGCGTCCGCACGCCGCAGGGAAGGCTAGCTCCGGTGCGGCTCGGCCCAGACGGTGCGCGTGTAGGGCTCGGCGTGGCCGGACATATAGACGGCGAAGCCGGCGATCCATTGCTGCGTCGGCGCCCGCTGGCCATGGATCACGAGCAGCAGCAGCAGAAGGGCCGCTCCGAGGCGCCGCGGCGCCGAGACCGGCGGCGGCAGCGGCTCGGACCACCACACGAAGCAGAGCCCCGCGCAGATGCCGAGCAGGCAGCCGGCGATCGCCTCGGACGGCGAATGGTATTCGAGGGCGACGCGCGAGACGCCGACCGCGATGCCCGCCGCGAAGCCGAGCAGCAAAGCCAGCAGCCTTGTGCCGTCGGACCTGCCCTGGACGCTGAGACGAGCCCCTATGCCCATGACAGCCGTCGCCAGCAGCGAGTGGCCGCTGAACCCGGTGAAATCGATCGAGCGGATGCCGATGCCCCAGCCGAGAAAGGCGATCTTGGTCGCGGTCACCGTCGCCGAGGCCAGCACCATCACCAGCATCCAGACTGCGACCGCCCGCCATGCCCGCCCCGCAGCGAGCCAGGCGGCAATCGCAGCCGCGGCCGGCAGCATGGCCGCCGCATCGCCAAAATTCGTCAGACTCTGCCAGAACATCAAATTATGGTTCCGCTTCGGGAAAAGAGCGTGGCGTCGGGTAGCTGATCTCGGAGACGGAAATATCGGTTGGCGGCCTCCCGCCGATGAGGACGATCGCATTCGAGGAAATTCATCGGCCCCGTCCCAGTCAAGCCGATTCGGATTGCCATCGTCTTAAAGCACAGATTTCGTCACCGGCAGCCGCACGCTATCGTGCCGCTGCGGTGCCGCCCGCCAGCCTCGTTCGATCGGAATTTCGCGGCGATGCAACGGCTCTGGGAGTTGAAAACATGGTCACACTCGAAAAAGCGCACCGCGTCATCGCCGCGGGCGAAGCGAAGGCACGGGAAATCGGCCAACCGATGAATATCGCCGTCGTGGACGAAGGGACCAATCTCAAGGCTTTCATCCGCATGGACGGCGCCTGGCTCGGCAGCATCGATATCGCGATCAACAAGGCCTTCACCGCCAAGGCGTTCGACATCTCGACCCGCGATCTCGGCCAGAACAGCCAGCCGGGGGATCAGTTCTTCGGCATCCATGTGTCGAACCATGACCGGGTCATGATCTTCGCAGGCGGCATTCCGCTCAAGGTCGGCGGCAAGATCGTCGGCGCGGTCGGCGTCAGCGGCGGTAGCGGCGAGCAGGATCAGGCGGTCGCGGAGGCCGCAGCGGCCGTCTGCAGCTGAATGGAATGGGAGCTGTCGGGGTCTGCCCGGCAGTTCCAGCCCTCGCATGGTCAGCGTGGCGCGGCCGGCGATCCCGGCCTTTACCAGAGGTGACGGAACCCGAAATCAATTCTACCGTTCGTGGTCGGCATCGGTCTGGAGGCGGCGATGGGACGAATTGTCGTTCGTTGGGCGCTCGCGGCTATCCTCTGCAGCACTTTTATTGTCTGGCAGCGCCAGGCGACCGCCCAGGCGGTCGATTGGTCGACCCACGGCTTCGATCTGCTGCGCACTGGCTACAACCCGCGGGAACTCACCCTGAATCCGTCGACGGCGGCGGGATTGCATCTGCTCTGGTCGGCCGATATGGGCGACGCCGTCAATGCGCAGCCGCTGTCGATCCACGATGTGCTCATCAACGGCGTGCCGACCGAGATCTTGTTCGTCGCGGCCACCAATGGCGTCATCGCCGCGTTCAACGCCGCGACCGGGCAGCAGATCTGGCGAGATCAAGAGCAGGTGCAGAATCTCGGCACCGCCTGCCAATTCTATCCGAACGGCATCTTCGGGATCGCCGACACGCCGGTCTATGATCGGCAGGACAATGCGCTGCTGTTCGTGGACGGCGCCGGGCTCATGTACGAGATCGACGCGGCGACCGGTCAGAACAAGCCCGGCTGGCCGATCCAGATCCTGGCCAATCCCGAGCTGGAATATGTGCGCGGCGGCCTCAACCTCTTCAACCGCATCGCCTATGTCACGGTTTCCAGCTATTGCGACCGGGGTGCCTATAACGGCGCGGCGATGGCTGTCAACATCGACACAAGGCAAGTCGTCGCAAGCTTCGTTCCGGCCTCGCTCGGCAATGGCGGCGGGATCTGGGGCTATGGCGGCGTCGCGATCGACACCAGCACCGACGCGATCTATCTCGCCACCGGCAACAGCCTGTCCGGAGAGCATCAGGGCCTCGCCGAGAGCGTGGTCCGCCTCGATCTCGGCCTGAACGTCGTCGCGTCGAACTATCCCGGTCTTGTCGGCAACGACGTCGATTTCGGCACCGTGCCGCTGCTTTACACGACCGCCTGCGGTCCCCAACTCGCCGCCATGAACAAGGACGGCGCGCTCATCACCTTCGCCGCGAACAGCATCGGTTCCGGACCGTTGCAGAAGATACAGGTCAGCTCCACCGCCCTCATCGGCATGGCGGCGCTCGACCCGACCAGCGGCCTAATCTTCGTCGAAAACGCGGGCGACAGCCCGGATGGGACGTTCCAGCACGGGCTCGTCGCCTTCAGCCCGAACGGCCAATGCCAATTGGAGCCGGTCTGGCAGGCGGTGCAGGGTCCCAACTTCAGCGGCAAGGTCGGGCCGCCCAGCACCGTCAGCGGCGTCGCCGTTTATGGCGACGGCGGCGGCAACACGCTCCATGCCTTCGACAAGTCCGGCACGGAACTATGGAACAGCGGCTCGACCATTCAGGGCCGGATCGTCTCGGCGCCGGCCATCGCCAACGGCAAGCTCTTCTCCGGCGCCTATGACGGCCATATCTATGTCTTCGGCGTCGCCCCCTCGCCGCTCGTGTCCGCGATCCTGCCGGGTGCGCGCTCGGTGGAGGCCGGCACGCCCGCGACCGTGTTCGCGACCATGGTGAACAGCGGCACCACGGCGCTCGGCAATTGCCGCCCGAGCCTGCCGCTCTCTGCCCCCGCGGGATTGGCCTTCGGCTACCAGACCGTGGATCCGGCGACGAACCAAACCGTCGGCCAGCCGAACCAAGCCGCCGCGATCGGCGCCGGCGGGGCCCAAAGCTTCGTGCTGTCCTTCCAATCCGTAAGCGCGCTCGCCGCACCGGGCCAGCAGGTCACGTTCGCATGCGACGGGGTCACGCCGGCGCCGAGCTTCCCGGAGATCGGCGCGGTCGATCTGAGCTTCTCGGCCAGCTCAATCGCGGATGTAGTGGCGCTGGTGGCGACGGGGTCCGGCGACGGCATCCTGACGGTGCCGTTCTCGCGCAACGCTCCCGGCGCCTTCGCCGCGGCCAGCGTCAATGTCGGCGCCGCCGATACACTCACCGTCTCGGTCGATACCGGCACGGTGCCGCTCCCCCTCGCCGTCTCGATCTGCGAAACCAACCCCGCCAATGCCCAATGCCTGGCGCCCCCGGCTCAGGCGATCCAGGTGGGCTTCACGCCGGGCTCGACCCCGACCTTCTCGGTCTTCGTCACGGCGACGGCGGCCGTGCCGTCTTCGTTCGGGCTGTCGCGGATCTTCGTGCGGTTCGTCGACGCGAACGGCGTGGCGCACGGCTCGACCAGCGTCGCGGTCGAAACCGATTGATCGCCGCCGCTCGCCGGCGATAGAGGCCCTAGTCCGGCGACGCGGCCCGCTCGAGCTCTTCCAACACGATCCGCGCGCCCGTGCTCGATTGCGACATCTCGTAGGGAGACAGCTGCGCGAGGTTGCGGTTGGGAGCAAACAACCATCGTTCCGCATCCTTGCCGAGCGTCAGGCGAGCCTTTTCGGCGATCGCGTGGAAAGAGGGCTGAGTTGTCATGATGACTCCTTCCCGAGCTGTGCAAGCGGGCGCACCATATCAAACGGACCGGCTCGGCGCAGGCGGAAAGCGCACCGATACGCCTTCAAAGCGACAGCCCAGCAATGCGACGAGAAGGCCCTATAGCCCCTCCGGCTTGGGCTCCAAGGCGGCCTCGACCGCTTCCTCCGCACGCTCGAGCCAGATGAAATCGAGCTTCTTGCGCGCTTCTTCGGGAATGTCGTCATAGTCGCGGCGGTTGCGGGCCGGCAGCATGACGCGGGTGAGGCCGGCGGCCGCGGCGGCCACGACCTTTTCCTTGATGCCGCCGACCGGCAGCACCAGCCCGCGCAGGCTGATCTCGCCGGTCATGGCGGTATCGCTGCGGATGGTGCGCCCGGTCAGCAGCGACACCAGCGCCATGAACAAGGCGACGCCGGCGCTCGGCCCATCCTTGGGGATGGCGCCGGCGGGAATATGGACATGGATGTCCATGCGCTCGAAGCTGCTCTGGTCGATGCCGAGCGAGGCCGCCCGGTTCTTGACCAGGCTCAGCGCCGCCTGCGCGCTCTCGCGCATCACGTCGCCGAGCTGGCCGGTCAGGATGAAGCCGCCCTTGCCGGGCGAACGGGACGCCTCGATGAAGAGGATGTCGCCGCCGACCGGCGTCCAGGCGAGACCGGTGGCAACGCCCGGCACGCTCGTGCGCATCGCGACCTCGTTCTCGAAGCGCGGCGCGCCCAGAATGGTCAGCACGCTCTCGGGATCGATCTTGATCAAGGTGGCGCTGCCGTCGGCGATCCGGACCGCGGCATAGCGGAACACGCGCCCGATCTCCCGCTCCAGGCCGCGCACGCCGGCCTCTCGTGTGTAGAAACGGATGATCGCGCTCAGCGCCGCATCATTGATCTCGACCTGCTCGGGCTTGAGCCCATTGGCCGCGAGCTGGCGCTCGACCAGATAGCGACGCGCGATCTCCAGCTTCTCGCCTTCGGTATAGCCGGCGAGGCCGATGATCTCCATGCGGTCGCGCAGCGGACCCGGGATGGTGTCGAGCATGTTCGCGGTCGCGATGAACACGACCCGCGACAGATCGAAGGGCAAGGCCAGGTAATTGTCGCGGAAGGTCGAATTTTGCTCCGGATCCAGCACCTCCAGCATGGCGGAGGCCGGATCGCCCTGGATGCCAGCGCCCATCTTGTCGATCTCGTCCAGCATCATCACGCAATTGCGCGTTCCGGCCTTGCGGATGCCTTGGATGATGTTGCCGGGTAGCGCGCCGATATAGGTCCGGCGATGGCCGCGGATCTCGGCTTCGTCATGGACGCCACCCAGGCTGACGCGCACGAATTTGCGGTCCATGGCCTTGGCGATCGACTGGCCGAGCGAGGTCTTGCCGACGCCGGGGGGCCCGACGAAGCAGAGGATCGGCGCCTTGCCGCCAGGCGCCAACTTGCGCACGGCCAGGAACTCGATGATGCGCAGCTTGATCTTTTCCAGGCCGAAATGATCGTGATCGAGAATCCGCCGCGCTTCGGCGATGTCGATCAGCTTTTCCTCGGGCAGATTCCAGGGCAGCTCGATCAGCCAGTCGAGATATGTCCGGATCATGCCGTACTCGGCCGCCGCCTCCGGCATGCGCTCCAGCCGGCGCACCTCCTTGCGGGCGGCCTGCTCGACCTCGGACGGCATCTGCGCCTTGGCGATGGCCTCGCTCAGCTCGGCCATCTCGTCGGCTTTGCCTTCCTCGCCTTCGCCGAGCTGCCGCTGGATCGCCGCGAGCTGCTCGCGCAGCAGCATCTCGCGCTGCCGCTCGTCGAGCGCGACCTTGGTCTGCTGCCCGATCTCCCGCGACAGGCGCAGCACCTCGATCCGGTGGGCGAGCAAGCGGGAGAGCTTCTCGGTCCGCGCTCGGATATCGATCGTCTCCAGCAGCTCCTGCTTTTCCTCCGGGCCGACATCCAAATAGGCGGCGACGAGATCCGCCAGCGCCGACGCCGAATTGGCACCGCGTATGGCGGCGATCAGCTCCGGCGGCGCCTGAGGCAGCAGCTCGAGCGCCTCGACCGCTTGGCTCTGCAGATTGAGGAAGCGCGCCTCCATCTCGGAATCCTGGACCTGCGCTTCCGCGATCCGGGTGATGCGCGCGACCATGAAGGGCTGCTCGCGCGTGAACTCGGCGACATAGAAACGCTGCTCGCCCTGCACGATGATGTTGTGCGAACCGTCCGGCGCCGTCATATAGCGCAGCACGCTGGCGATCGTGCCGGTGCGATGCAGGTCGATCGCGGCGGGATCTTCCTGTTCGGGATTCCGCTGCATCAGCAATCCCACCTGCCGACCCTGGCGTACCGCCTCCTGGGCAGCCGCGACCGAGCGCGGGCGGCCGATCGTCAGCGGCATGATGACGCCGGGAAACAGCACGAAGCGGCGTACCGGCACGATGATGATGGAGTCCGACGGAATCTCGATCGCGGGGCCGGCCGAACCGCCGATGTCCGGGGCGCGAACGATTCTATTTCGGTGCAGCATGATCAGCCCCGAGCCTGCTTGCGCAGCGTGACGATGAGGCAGCCATTAGCGGCGGTGCGGGCGACCTTGTCGTAGCGGCCGGGCGGCAGGCGCACGGCGCGGCGGAAACTGCCCTGCGGGAGCTCCAGCCGATGGATCACCGCGGTCCGGAGCTCCGGCGGCAGCGTGCGCTGGCCCGCGATGAGCAGCACGCCCTCCTCGATCGCCAGCGTCACGCCCTCCGGATCGACGCCGGGCAGTGCCGTGAAAACGATCACATCGCGCTCGGTCTCGAGCACATCGACCGGCGGTTCCCAGCAGGGCCTGGCCGTTTCCTCATGCTGCAGCCCGAACATGTGACGATGCATCCGTTCGGCACGCGCCAGCATGTCGACAGCCTCCGACCACATCCAGTTTCGCGGATTCGACGTCCTCATGAAACACCTCGTGCGGGATCGGCCTGACCCGGCGCCAGGATATTCGTCGGTGCCCCCGAAGGCGATAGGTTTTGGACGATCGGCTGAATGAACCGATCTTGTTTCCTCAGCCCGCTTCACCCTCCGCCGCGATCCGATCCAGCAGGGCCACGGCTTCGCTCGGCAGCGTCAGGTCGGCCGCCGCGAGATTTTCACGCAGATGCCCGGCCGACGAGGTGCCGGGAATCAGCAAGATATTCGGTGCGCGCTGGAGCAGCCAAGCGAGCGCCACCTGCATCGGTGTGGCCCCGAGCCTCTCTGCGACCTCGGAGAGCGCCGTCGATTGCAGCGGCGTGAAGCCGCCGAGCGGGAAGAACGGCACATAGGCGATGCCGCCGCGGGCGAGATCGCCGATCAGGGCGTCGTCGTCACGATGCGCCAGGTTATAGAGGTTCTGCACACAGACGATCTCGCAGATCCGACGCCCTTCCGCGATCTGCGCCGGGGTGACGTTGCTCAGCCCGATATGACGCACCAGCCCCTGCCGCTGCAGCTCGGCCAGGACCGTGAGCGGCGCCTCGATCGACCCTTCGGCAGGGCCATGGACGCCGAACATGCTGCGAAGATTGACCACGTCGAGCACGTCCAGGCCCAGATTGCGGAGATTGTCGTGGACCGCCTGGGTCAGCTCTTCGGGCGCGAAGGCCGGCAGCCACGATCTATCCGCGCCACGCTTGGCACTGATCTTGGTGACGATGACGAGATCGTCGGGATAGGGATGCAACGCCGCGCGGATCAGCTGGTTGGTGATATGCGGGCCGTAGAAGTCACTGGTGTCGATGTGGTCGACACCACTCGCCACCGCCTCGCGCAGCACGGCGATCGCACCGTCGCGGTCCTTCGGCGGCCCGAACACGCCCGGGCCGGCGAGCTGCATCGCGCCGTAACCGAGGCGCTTCACCGTGCGCTCGCCGAGCTTGAAGGTTCCGGCCTTGCTGATATCGATCATGGATTGTCTCCTCCGGAACGATATGTAGACCGTTTCGCCTCGCGCGATAATGGAAGTTAATCGGGACGGGCTGTTCGGAATTTCGAACAATGCCGGCCTCAGGGCTGCGCCGGCAGATCGAGCCCCAGTTGCACGGCACCGCCCGGCTCTTCCTGCTGAAACCCCGAAACCGTCACGCCGAGCAACCTGATGCCCTTCTCCGGCGGGAAGACCGTCCTGACGAGCTCGCGGCTGACTGATCGGAGCGTCTCGCGCGACGCCACCGGCGCGCCGAGCGTGCGGCTCCGCGTCGCCTGCTGGAAATCGGCATATTTGATCTTCACGGTGACGGTGCGCCCGTAGGCTTGCGTCTTGGCGCACCATTCCCAGACCTCGTCGGCCATCGACCGGACGCCGGACTCGATTTCGTCCGGCACCGTGAGATCCGTGGCGAAGGTCGTCTCTGAACCCGAGGATTTCCGCGGCCGATTCGGCATGACCGGCCGGTCGTCCTCGCCGCGGGCGATGGCATGATACCAGGGGCCCGATTTCCCGAACTGTTGCTGCAGGAACGACAAGGACTGTGCGCGCAGGTCGGCGCCGGTGCGGATGCCGAGCCGCTCCATCTTCTCGGCGGTGACCGGCCCGATGCCATGGAATTTGCGCACCGGCAGGGTCTCGACGAAGGCGGCGCCGGCACCCGGCGGCACGACGAACTGGCCGTTCGGCTTCCGCTGGCCCGAGGCGACCTTGGCCAGAAATTTATTGTAGGAGATCCCGGCCGAGGCGGTGAGGCCGGTCTCCACCAGAATCCGGGCGCGAATCTCGGCGGCGGTGGCCGTGGCCGAGGGGGCGCCCGCCCAATTCTCAGTCACGTCGAGATAGGCTTCGTCGAGCGACAGCGGTTCGATCAAATCGGTATAGGCAGCGAAGATCGCGCGGATCTCCTGGGAGATCGCCCGATAGACATCGAAGCGGGGCGGCACGAAGACGAGTTCGGGGCATTTGCGCAACGCCGTCGTCGACGGCAAGGCGGAGTGGACGCCGAAGGCGCGCGCCTCATAGCTCGCCGCCGCGACCACCCCGCGCTTGGCCGGGTAGCCGACGGCGACCGGCCGTCCTTTGAGCGTGGGGTCGTCGCGCTGTTCGACCGACGCATAGAACGCATCCATGTCGACATGGATGATCTTTCGAATCACATCGCGGACCATCGTGCCGGCATCATAGCATCCGGAACAAACGACGAACAGAAGCTACTGCACGCCGATAACGAGCTCACCGGCAGTCCGGCCCCCTCCATTCCGGGTCATTCGGCATGCGGCGGGGCGGCGTTGGGGTCCATCCACATCACTTCCCAGATATGGCCGTCGGGGTCCTCGAAGCTCCGGCCATACATGAAGCCGAAATCCTGCACCGGCGTCGGATCGGCCTTGCCGCCGGCATGTGCCGCCCTTTCGACCATCGTCGCAACGGCGTCCCGGCTGTCTTCCGACAGGCACAACAGAACCTGCGCGCTGGCATGGGCGTCGACGATCGCTTTGGATGTGAATTGCCGCCACTTGTCGTGGGTGAGCAGCATGGCATGGATCGTTTCAGAAATGACCATGCAGGCCGCCGTGTCGTCGGTGAACCGCGGATTGTTGGCGGCACCCACCGCCTCGTAAAAGGCCATCGACCGTTTGAGATCGGTCACCGGCAGGTTGACGAAAATCAGCTTCCCCATCGCATCTCTCCCTACAAGACGCATCGGCATCCGCGCCCGGCACCCCAAGGACGGCCCGACCGAACGGCATCCGAGTGTGGTCTTTCAAGCTCAGTCGATCTCTATGACGAGCTTGCCTCGGGCATTGCCGTTCTCGATGGCGGCATGCGCTTCCGATGCCGTTTCCAGGGTGAAATTACGCGGGTCGACAATCACGCTGAGCTGGCCCGAGTCCGCCAGTCGCGTCGCCTCGCGCATGATGTCGCCGTGATGTTCGCGGCCGATTCCGGTGAGCAGCGGTAGCAGCGTGAAGATGCCCGAATAGCTGCCGGCCTTGAATGACAGCGGCGCCAGCGCATGCGTGCCCCAGCCAAGAGCGCTCACCACATGGCCGAATCGACCGACCGCCTTGAACGACGCGTCCAGCACCGCGCCGCCGACGCTGTCATAGACGATGTCGAAGCCCGCACCGCCGGTATGCTCAGCCACATATTGCTCCACGGACCGCGCATCATAGTCGATGGCGGTGGCGCCGAGCTGCTCGACGATCGACCGTTTGCCGGCCGAGCTCGTGGCATAGACCTCGGCGCCGAACGCCCGGGCGATCTGGATCGCGACATGGCCGACGCCGCCGGCGCCACCCTGGACCAGCACCTTTTGGCCCGCACCGACGCGCGCGCGATCGACCAGGCCTTCCCAGGCGGTGATGAAGGCGAGCGGCATCGCCGCCGCCTCCCGCATCGAGAAGCGGCCGGGCTTGAGGGCGAGCAGCCGCGCATCGACGGCCGCGAACTCGGCAAGCGACCCTTGATGGCCACCCACGCCGCCGGCCAAGCCATAGACCTCGTCACCGTGCTTGAAGCCGGCGACGCCAGGGCCGACCGCCTCGACCTCTCCGGCGAGATCCAAACCCAGGATCGCGGGCAGCGGCTGCTTCGCGTGCGGCGCTGCGCCGGCCCTGATCTTGGTATCGAGCGGATTGACGCCGCTTGCCCTGATCCGGACGAGCGCTTCACCGGCCGCGGGGACGGGCCGCTCTACTTCGGCCAAGCGAAAGGGCCCGCCGGGCCGATCCACAACAAGAGCCCGCATCATGGTTCTTTCCTTCCCTTGACCGATCTGATCCACCGTCAACATATTTGCTTCGCTTCACCATCGGCGTCTTTCGAAATCGTACAAAAGGTTGTTTGGCCCGGCCGGCTCGAAATCTTGAACACCAAGGCTGGCCTGCGTCACGCCGATTTGACACGGATCAATCCAGCGACAAAATCGCCATGCGGCCATTGCAAGTATCCATGACGATTTGGTGGCCGCCCTTTGACGTGTATCAAATGATGCACCGCCGACCTATGCGAGAACATCACCGGCTTTGAACGGACTTCGGGGATCTCGCCATGCATCTTTCCAATCTCGTCCGCGCCTTCGGGGCGGCAGCCTGCGCCCTTCTCACCACTTCCGGCCTTGCCCATGCGGATGGGCTGGTGCAGGAGCCCGGCACCATCGAAGTGCGTCTGCGTGGCCTGACCGTCATTCCGGAAGTCAGCTCGACGATCTCCGCGATTGGTGGGCATGCCGACGTGTCGACCACGGAAGTCCCGGAAATCGACGGCACCTACTTCCTGACCCAGAACTGGGCGCTGGAGCTGATCGCCGCCGTGGCGCAGCATGATGTCCATGCGCGCAACACCGCCATTGGCGATGTCGATCTCGGCAGCGCCTGGCTGCTGCCGCCGACGCTGACTCTGCAATATCACTATCAGGCGCTGCCGACGCTCGACCTCTACGCCGGCGCCGGCATCAACTACACCTTCTTTCTCGGGCCAAGCCTGCCGTCGAACGGCCCGGTGAAGAGCATCAGCTACGATAATAATGTCGGTGGCGCGCTCCAGGCCGGCTTCGACTTCGCGCTGTCCGACCGCTGGGTACTGAACCTCGATGTGAAGCAGCTTTTCCTCAACACCACGGTCAGGCTGAATGGCGGCGCGATCAAGGCCGACGTCGATCTCAATCCGACGCTGATCGGCGTCGGCGTCGGCTATCGCTTTTGATCGGCGCCGACAGCACCCGAATCGCGGAGCGGGCGGCAGCGGCCTTCCAGAATCCCGCCCGCGACCGGCCGTTCCGTCACTGGCTTCCGGACGGCATCCTCCCCGAACCGTCGGTCCGGCATCTCGCCGGCCTCGGCTTGCCGGGCGATCCCCTGGGTGATGGCGGCGGCCGGCGCGAGACCAACAATGCCGGCCGCGCCTTTCTCGCGAAAGAGACACCCGATCCTGTCTGCGCGGCGCTCGTGCAGGCCTTTCAATCGCCCGAACTGGCCTCAACCCTGGCCGCGCGCTGTGCCGCCGATCTCGACGGCACGTTCCTCAGGATCGAATATTGCCAGGACATCGACGGATTCTGGCTCGAGCCGCATACCGACATCGCGGCCAAGCGCTTCACGCTGCTCGTCTATCTGAACGATCCACCTCCCGGCGAGGATTGGGGCACGGATATCTATGACGGCGCTGGTGAGTCGGTCGACCGCGCGCCGTCGGGGACCAATGCCGGCCTCGCCTTCGTCCCCGGAGCCGACACCTGGCACGGCTTCAGGCGCCGGCCGATCACCGGCGTCCGGCGTTCGCTCATCATCAATTACGTCGTGCCCGAATGGCGCGCCCGTCACGAGCTGGCCGTGCCGAAGGACCCCGTCCGCCTGATTTGATTCAGATCAAAGTGGCGGCGCTGTGCCCGGCGCAGACAATCCTTCATGGAGAATCTTCAGCCTCGGCATAGCGACCAATCGGCAGACTCGGCATGACGGCGATTTCCTATGGCGCCGTCCTGAGGTTCCGCCCCGCATTCGGCGATAGCGGCATTCCGGAAACCTGCGCCCATTGCGATACGCGACAGACCAGCGTGTGCAGCACCATCGGCGACGCCGACCTGCATCGGCTCGCTTCACTCGCGACGGCAACCACGGTCGAGCCCGGCGCCAGCTTCATCGCCGAAGGCGAGCCGGCCGAGAGCTTCTTCAACATCACGCGCGGAACCGCCAAGCTCTACAAGCTGCTGTCCGACGGCCGGCGGCAGATCACCGGCTTCTGCCGCGCCGGCGATTTCGTCGGCCTCGCCGCCGAAACCGATTACAGATTCACCGCCGAGGCGATCGAGCCGGTCCGGTATTGCCGCTTCTCGCGGCGGAAACTCCAGGCGCTGCTCGAGGATTTCCCGGCCTTGGAGCGAAGGTTGCTGGATTTCGCCTCGCACGAGCTGGTCATGGCCCACGACCAGATATTGCTGCTCGGCCGCAAGACCGCCTGCGAACGGGTCGTGAGCTTCTTCCTGCTGCACGAGGAACGGGCGGCACCCTGCGGCCCGGGCACCGGTATCGTGCGCCTGCCGATGACCCGCACCGATATCGCGGACTATCTCGGTCTCACCATCGAGACGGTCAGCCGCACGCTGTCGAGATTGAAACGGAGCGGCCTGATCGCGGCCCCCTCGCTGAGCGAGGTCAGGCTGCTCGATCGCGCCCGCATCGAGGCGATCGCCGCCGGCGACGCGCCCGGGATGTAGCGCCGACGTTGGAGATCAGGGCGGCGGATCCTCGTCGAACAGGATGCGGCTCGCCGCCCCGTCCATATCATCGAACTGTCCGTGGCCGAGCGCCCATAGGAACACGGCGAGGCCGGAGGCGCCGAGGACGAGGCTGAGCGCGATCAGCCACAGGATCACGGTCATTTCCCACTCTCCCGAAACCGCAGGCTGTTGAGGATCACCAGCAGCGACGAGCCCGACATGGCAGCAGCGGCGAGCCAGGGCGTCACCCAGCCGAGCATGGCGAGCGGCACCATGACGAGATTATAGCCGATCGAGAGCGCGATGTTCTGACGGATCAGCCGCCGAGCGGCCCGCGCCGCGGCGAGCGCGGTGGCGACCGGTCCGAGTCGGCTGCCCTGAAAGACCAAGTCGGCGACGGTCTGGCTGAGATCGGCCGCCGTCGCGGGCGACATGGAAACGCTTGCGGCCGCCAGGGCCGGCCCGTCATTGAGCCCGTCGCCGACCATCAGCACATGGCGGCCCTCGGCCTCGAGCACCGCCAGCTCCGCCGCCTTGTCGACCGGGCTCATGCCGGCCGCGTACGGCCCGATGCCGACTTGCCCGGCAACGGACTGAACAGGCTCGGGCCGATCGCCGGAGAAGAGTTCGATCTCATAACCGCGCCGCTTGAGCAACGCGATCGTCTCGGCGGCATCCTCGCGCGGTCTTTCAGCGAAGACGAAGCGGAGCGCGGGCTTCCCCGGCCGCTGGAGCCACAGTTCCGGGCCAGTCGCGAGCGGCCCGACGACGATGCCGCAGAAGGCACGGCTGCCGAGCCGGATTTCGCCCACAGGCGTCACGCGGCGCAGTCCGGCGCCGGGCTTCTCCTCGACCCCTTCGGCCGGCCTCACGCGCGGCGCCGCAGCGACAAGGGCGCGGGCGAGCGGATGACGGCTGGCCACGGCGAGGCTCGCCGCCTCCTCGAGATCGCCAGACGTGCAAGCCGGATCGGGCACCAGTGCGAGCGCAGGCTCGGTCAGCGTGCCGGTCTTGTCGAAGATGATCGTGTCGACCGAGGCCAGCCGCTCCAGCGCAGTCGCGGATTTGAGCAGGATGCCGGCCCGGAAGAGCCGGCCGGTCGCGATCACCTGCACGGCGGGCACGGCGAGCGCCAGCGCGCACGGGCAGGTAATGATGAGCACGGCAGCGGCATCGAGGATCGCCGCGGTCCAGGACACGCCGAGGATCAACCACCAAGTGAGGAAGGTGCCGAGAGCGGCGAGATGGACGACCGGCGCGTAATAGCGCGCGACGCGGTCGGCGAGCCGCACGAAGCGGCCGCGCCCCTGCTCGGCCGCCTCGATCAGCCGGACGCATTCGGCGAGCAGCGTTCCCTCGCCGGCGGCCGACACCGCGATCACCAGCGGGTTACCGAGATTGATGCTGCCGGCGAACAGCTTGGTGCCCGGTCCAGCCGGTACCGGCACGCTCTCGCCGGTGACGATGCTGGTATCGAGCGTCGACGAGCCGGATTCGACGACGCCGTCGATGCCGACCCGCTCGCCCATTCCGACCAGGACGCGCTCGCCGACCGCGACCCGCTCCTGGGCGCGCCGCTCGACGGTGCCGTCGGCCCGAAGCACGGCGACATCGAGGACGCGCAGGCCGATCAGCTGCTCCGCCGCCTCCCGCGCCTTGCCCCGGGCGCGATGATCGAGCAGCCGGCCGATCAGCAGAAAGAACAGCAGCATCGCCGCCGAATCGAAATAGGTGTGCGGGCCGCCCCGGATCGTCTCGGCCAGGCTGACGCCCGTCACCAGCAGGACGCCGAGCGAGATCGGCACGTCCATGTTGGTCCGGCCATGACGCAGGGCCGAGAGCGCCGAGCGGAAGAACGGCCAGCCGGCGAACGCGATCGCGGGCAGGGCGATGATCGCCGAAGCCCAGTGCAGCAACGCCCGGGTCGCCTCGCCCATGCCTTGGCTGAAGCCGACCCAGATGCCGATCGACAGCAGCATCAGATTGCCGGCGGCGAAGCCCGCGACCGCCAGCGCCTTGACCAGTGCGCGGCCGGTACGATCATCGCCGGCCTGGGAACTCACCGCATCGAATGGCACCAGCCGATAGCCGAGCTGCTCGACCGCATGCACCAGCGCCGCCGCCGTCACCTCCGACGGGCGCCAGCGCAGGCGCAGGCGCCGCGTGGTCATGTTGACGCGGGCATCGACGATGCCCGGAATCTTGGCCAGGATCGATTCGATCAGCCAGACGCAGGCCCCGCATTGAATGCCGTCGACCATCAACACGAGCTCGGCGATGCCGTCGCCGCTCAAGCGGACATAACGGTCGAAGTCGAATCCGGCTCCTTCCTCGGGCTTGGGCGCACGGGCCGCCGGATCGAGCACACGCTGCCGGTAGTAGCGCTCCAGCCCCAGCCCCTGGATGATCTCGAACGCGGCGGCGCAGCCGGAGCAGCAGAACCGAGCACCGGCCGGCGCCGGCAGCCCGCAATGGGCGCAGAGCGCTGCCGGGGGAACGGAGGCTGGCGACAGGCTCACTGCACGAGGACCCGGCGCGTCGCGCGATAAGAGACATCGCCGCTATCGGCCGTGGCCTCGATCACCCAGCGGCCCGGTGCCGGCAGCGGCACCGTCGCGACATAGCGATCGCCCTGCCAGGCGAAATCGAGATTCGTCGTTTCGGCCGGGCCGACGGGCCTGGAGGCGATGGCGTGCAACTCCAGCCCCGGCAAAGGCTTGCCGTCAGGCCCGGCCAGCGCCGCTTCGAGCCCCCGCTCCCTGACCGAGAGATCAAGGTGCCAACCGAGCGCCGCCTGCCGGGCCGCGGCGTCGAGCACTGCGTTGTAACGGTTGCCCGTCTCGAAGGCATGGTCGTCGACCGCGCCGGGGAAGCTCGCCAGTGCCGACCAGATCATGCCGGCATTGACCGCCGCCACCGTGAGCAGGCCCGCGGCAACGGCGGCAGGAAAGAAGCGCCAATTGCTTTCGCTCGTCATCAATTCTCTCCCGCAGACGGTCCGATGAAGACCGAGCGATAATCCGCCTCCTCGCCCGAGACGGGGTCGCGCAGCACGAAATCGAGCGGCACCTTGCCGCGCGCCGAGGACGGGCCATGGACCAGCACCCGTAAGGTCGTGACTGTGTCCGCCGCCGCCGGCACCGTCAGCACCGCGCCGTGCTGATTGATGCCCTCCGGCAATGACAGCTCCGTGCCTTCGAGCCCCCGCACGCTCAGCTCCAGCTCCTGAGGGGCCGGCTTCTTGTTGACGAGGCTCAGCGTGTATCCGTTACGCAGTGTGCCGTCAGACAGGCGCACGAAGAGCGGAGCGCGGTCGCGCTGAACGGACAGGCCGATCTCGGTCCGGGTCAGGACCGCGAGCGCCATGGCGCCGACACCCAGGCAAAGCAGCCCCGCATAGATCAGGGTGCGCGGGCGGACGAAGCGTAGCACCGGTGGGACGGCACCTTTCGTCCGCGCCGCCTGGCGGGCAAGATTATCCCAGTTAATCAGCCAGTTCGGCCGGTCGAGCTTGGTCATCACCGTGTTGCAGGCGTCAACGCACAGCCCGCAATTGATGCATTCGAGCTGCTGGCCGTCGCGGATGTCGATCCCGGTCGGGCAGACATTGACGCAGGCATTGCAGTCGATGCAGTCGCCGAGGCGTTGCTCGGGCAGGTCGTGATGCTTCTTGCCGCGCGGCTCGCCCCGCCGGGCCTGATAGGTGACGGTCAGCGTCTGCTCGTCGAGCATGGCCGCCTGGAATCGCGGCCAGGGACACATATAGGTGCAGACCTGCTCGCGCGCCCAGCCGGCCAGCAGATAGGTCGTCGCCGCGAACAGGAAGGTGAAGAAATAGACCTCCACCGAAGCGGCGCCGGTCCAGAACTCGCGCGTCACGGTCGGCGCATCGACGTAATACATGATCCAGGCGCCGCCGGTCCAAAACCCGACACCGAGCCAGACGGCGTGCTTCGCCGCCTTGCGCCAAGCCTTGTCCCAATCGAGTTTCCGCGCGTCGCGTCGCATACGGGCGTTGCGATCGCCTTCGATCATCCGCTCGACCCACATGAACAGATCGGTCCAGACCGTCTGCGGGCAGGTATAGCCGCACCAAACGCGGCCGACGAGGCTCGTGACCGCGAAGAGGGCGATGGCCGCAAGGATCATCGTGACGGCGAGGAAATAGACTTCCTGGGGCCAGAATTCCCAATTGAAGATGTAGAGCCGCTCGTTCCACAGATCGAGCAGCAGGGCCTGATCGGGCCGGCCGGGACCACGGTCCCAGCGCAGCCAGGGCAGCAGGTAGTAGATCGCCAGACAGGAGATCAGTATTGCCCATTTCAGCCGGCGAACCGGGCCGTGCACCGCCATCGGATAGACCCGGACCCGATCCCCGACGAGACGGAGATCGCCGGTATGGATCGACTCCTCCACCGGTGGCTCGATGGTGGGCAGGATGGTCATGCCGAAATCGTCATGCTGGTCATTGCCCGCCACCCAGCGAGTGGACATAGAGCGCCAGGCTCTTGATCGTCGCCTCGTCGAGCCGGCCCGCCCAGGCCGGCATCATGCCTTGCCGGGGTAGCGTGATCTGCCGGACGATCGTGTCGCGGTCATTGCCATAGAGATGCGTGGCCGAAGCGAGCGGCGGGGCGCCCAGATCCTGGTTGCCCTGCCCCTTGTCGCCGTGACAGGCGGCGCAATTGTCGGTGAAGAGCGCGGCTCCGGGCTCGGTGCCCTCGCGCGAGCGACCGCCATAGAGCGCCCAGACATAGTCGGCGACAGCCTGGATCTCCGCGGGCTTCAGGATCTTGTCGGCGCCAAAGTGCGGCATGTCCGAAACATGGGCGTTCGGATTGCCGGAGCGCGCCCCGAAGCTGATGGTCTGGTGGATCTGATCGAGCGTTCCGCCCCAGATCCAGACATCGTCGGCCAGGCTGGGAAAGCCGGTCCGGCCGGAACCGCCGGAACCGTGGCACGGCACGCAATTATTGGCGAAGGCCGACTTGCCGGCGACCAGCGCTACCGCCAGCACGCCCGGATCCTTCTGGATGTCGGCCAGGCTCTCGGCCTTGATCCGGTCGAAAATCGGCGCCCGCTCCACCTGGAGCTGCTTCAGCTCTTGGTCGAGGGCCCCGCGCGAGGTGTAGCCGAGCGTGCCGGGCGTATGCCAGGTGCCGAGCGGGATCGCCGGATAGAGCACGCAGATGACGGCCGCCCAGGCGATGGTGGCGAGCCAGACATAGAGCCACCATCTGGGCAGCGGCGTATTCAGCTCGCGCACCCCGTCCCAATCATGGCCGGTCGTCTCCTTGCCGGTCAGAAGGTCCTTTTCGATCTTGGTTGGCATGAGGCGGCCCCTTACCGGTCGTCGTCCAGCGGGATTCGGCCCTGCTGTTCGAGAGTTTTGCGGTTCGACGGCCAATATGCCCAGAGCGCGATCAGGCTGAAGGACAGCATGACGAACGGCGTCGAGTTGCGTTGGATGAAATGGACGAGATCCATGAAGTCGGACATGCCGCCCTCCTATTGCTTCAGCTGTTCTTGGTTGGTGTCGGCAAAATCGACCATGGTGCCGAGCACCTGGAGGTAAGCCACGAGCGCGTCGAGCTCGGTGACCTCGTGCGGCTTGGCGTTGACCGCGACCGCTTTCGGATAGCGCTTCAGGAGCTCGGTCTGATCGGCGTCGGCATCGGCCTGCGTCTGCAGATCTTTCTTCGCCTGCGCGACCTCCTCGTCCGTATAGGGTACGCCGAGCAGCCGCAGCGTGCGGAGATGGTCCTCGACCCGGGCGTAATCGAGCGGCCGGTTCGCGAGGAAAGCGTAGGACGGCATCAGCGTCTCGGGCACGAGCGACGGCGGATCGATCAGATGGGCATAGTGCCAATCATTCGAATATTTGCCGCCGACGCGGGCGAGATCCGGTCCCTTGCGCTCGGAGCCCCATTGGAACGGGTGGTCGTACATGCTCTCGGCGGCGAGGCTGTAGTGGCCGTAGCGCTCGACCTCGTCGCGAAGTGCGCGGATCTGCTGGCTGTGGCACAGGTAGCATCCCTCGCGGACATAGATGTTGCGCCCCATCTGCTCGAGCGGCGTGTAAGGCCGGACACCGTTCACCCGCTCGATCGTGGTCTCGACGGTGAAGAGCGGAATGATCTCGACCGCGCCGCCGACGGCGACCGTGAGCAGCGTCAGCACGACCAGCAGGATCGCGTTCTTCTCGATCGATTCTTGGCTGAGGAACATGGGTCAGGCTCCGACCGGGGCGGTCGACTTGTCGTGGACCGTCATCCAGAAATTGTAGGCCATGAGGAGCGCGCCGATCAGGAAGGCGATCCCGCCCACAGCCCGCATCACATAGAAGGGATGGGCGGCCTGCACCGCCTCGACGAAGGAGTATTGCAGGAAGCCGTTGGCGTCGTAGGCCCGCCACATCAGGCCCTGCATGATGCCGGCAACCCACATCGAGGTGATGTAGAGGACGATCCCGAGCGTCGCGATCCAGTAGTGCCAGGAGATGAGGCGGACCGAATAGATCTTGGTCCGATGCCAGATCACCGGCACGAGATAGTAGAGCATCCCGAAGGTGATGAAGGCGACCCAGCCGAGCGCGCCGGAATGGACATGGCCGATGGTCCAATCGGTGTAATGGCTGAGCGCGTTGACCTCGCGAACCGACATGACCGGGCCTTCGAAGGTCGACATGCCGTAGAACGCCACGGCGGTCACCGAGAACCGCAGGCCCGGATCGGTCCTGAGCTTGTCCCAGGCGCCCGACAGCGTCATGAGGCCGTTGATCATGCCGCCCCAGGAGGGCATCCACAGCATGATCGAGAAGGCCATGCCCAGCGTCTGCGCCCAGTCGGGCAACGCCGTCCAGTGCAGATGATGGGGGCCCGCCCACACATAGATGAAGATCAGCGACCAGAAATGCACGACCGACAGCCGGTAGGAATAGACCGGCCGGTTCGCCGCCTTCGGGATGAAGTAGTACATCATCCCGAGGAAGCCCGCGGTCAGGAAGAAACCCACCGCATTGTGCCCGTACCACCATTGGATCAGCGCATCCTGGGCGCCCGAGAAGAGCGAATAGGATTTGGCGCCGAAGAACGAGACCGGCAGCGCCAGATTATTGCCGATATGCAGGATCGCGATGGTCAGGATGAAGGCGAGATAGAACCAGTTCGCGACATAGATATGCGGCTCGCGGCGCTTCAGGATGGTGCCGAGATAGACGATCGCGAAGGCGACCCAGACGATCGTCAGCCACAGATCGATATGCCATTCGGGCTCGGCATATTCCCGGCTCTTCGAGAAGCCCATGACATAGCTGAGCGCGGCCATGACGATGAAGAACTGGTAGCCCCAGAACACGAAATCAGCGAGCGCCTCGCCCCCGAACAGGCGCGCGCGGCAGGTGCGCTGCACGACATGGAAGGCGCTGCCGATCAGCGCCGAGCCGCCGAAGGCGAAGATGGCCGCCGAGGTATGAACCGGTCGCAGGCGCCCGAAATTCAGGAATTCGAGCCCGAAATTGAGCGAAGGAAAGCTGAGCTCGAGCGCCAGATAGACGCCGACGGCGAAGGCCACCACGCCCCAGAAGACGGTGGCGACGACCGCCTTTCGGACGATCGCCTCGTTATAGGTCTCGACGCCCGCCGCCGTTGGATAAGCAGTCGCGGTCGGCGGCCCGACCTCATCGATCGCGATATCAACCATGGCGAGCCCGCTCCGTCGTGATCGCGGCCAGCTCGGCGGTATCGAAATGGCGGCGGACCTGCCCCACGATGAAGGCAACGGCGAAGCCGGCCAGCGACAGGCCGAACACCGACATCTCGAGATCGAGCGCATTGGCGGCAAGGATGAGGCCGAGAATGGCAAAGAAAATCATCATCAGCCCGATGATGAGATCCCCCGGGTGGGCGTTCATGTTGACCTCCTGACGAAGCGGCCTCGTGACCGTCGATACAGCAATGCTTAGGGCGCCCGAGGCAGGCGGCATTGATCTCGATCAAACAGGCAGCACCGTTCCCGGAATAGTAGAGTGCCGGGAGGTCGTTCATGGATCTGGATACGCTCGCAGCATTGTGTGCCGCCCACGGGCTTACGCCGGCCTCGATCGGCGATGCCGGACTCGTCGGAGCGCTCTTCCTCGCCGGGCTTTCGGGAAGTGCCGTCCATTGCGGACCGATGTGCGGGCCTCTGGTGCTGGCGCAATCGGCCGGGCGTCTCGCCGCCGTTCCGGCGCCGCGCCTGTGCGAGCTCGCCCGGCTCCGGAGCGGCCTGCTTCTGCCATATCATCTCGGTCGTCTCGCGACCTACGGATCGCTCGGGGCGGCCGCCGCTTCTTTCGGCGCCGGATTGTCCCGGCTTCCCTGGTTCCGCGACGCCTCTGCCATCCTCCTGATGATCGCGGCCGGCCTTTTCCTCTACCAAGGGCTGGCGCGGGCGACCGGCAGGCGAAGCACCCTTTCACGCTTGCTGACAAGGACCGCTGCCCGTTTCGCGGGGCCGGGCTGGCTCGACCATCTGGCGCTCGGCCTCGTCCTGGGGCTTTTGCCCTGCGGGTTTCTCTATGCCGCGCTCGCCGCCGCCTCGGGCACGGCGAACCCGGCCTTGGGCGCCATCGCGATGATCGCCTTCGGGCTCGGCACGGTTCCCATGCTTGCCCTGATCGGCGTTGCGGGCCATGCCGCCATGAACCGCCTCAATCGCCTTGCGCGCGCCGCCGGTACCGTCGTGATGACGGTCAACGCCCTCATTCTGCTGGGATTGGCCGTGACCCGCCTCTTCACCTGATTCCCGGCGCAGGTCCTTCGACGATGCTATTTCATGGGTCGGCGGAGGCTGTTGAGATAGGTGTCGAAGAGCTGCCAGCCGCATTCGCGGACGAGATCGCTCGCCGTCCGCATATGCGCGATCAGCTGTTCGTTGTTCTGGTGCCATTGATCGCAGCAGGCTGCCATCGTCGGCCCCGGCTCCTTGCCGAGCATGCGCACGGCGAGGCCGCTCATGGTCTGCAGGGTCTCGAGCCTCATCATATCCACCTGGTTTTCCCAGAGCGCCTTCGCCGTTTTGGCCAGGATTTCGCCGGTACGGCTCGATAGCTCGGTGCCGCGCTCCTGCGCGCCGCCAAGACCGACGGGCAGCAGCGGCCCAAAGTCGAATGGCCTGGCTTGGGTGTCCGATGTCTTGTCCAACATGATCCCGTCCTCTCCTGATGACCGCCGATGCTCACCCGGTCTTATCCGGGGGCTGAGGCACGTTCCGCAGCAGGGCATACTCCCCTCGCGCTCGCCTTGATCGGAATCAATCGCCGCCCGCGGACCTCTCATGTCCAGGAAGGAGGGGCCGTTTGATGCGCATCAAACGGTCATCGCCCGCCGATCGACTATGGTTCGAGCAGCGCGGGAAAAGCTCTCGCCATCGGGTAGCCGGAAGCGGCATGTCGAGCCGATCCGGGCTCTTACAGATTGAATTACAGCAGGAGCTTCGCATGCCGGATTCGACCCTCGCCGCCAACCCCGGAACTCCTCCGGCTACGATGTCGGCCCTGCCTCAGCCCGAAGCCGCAGGCCCCTGCGCCGATCCGCTCGACCGTCTGCTGCATGCGCGCCAAGCTCGGTTCACGGGCTCGCTCTCGCTCATATCGCTGGCGCTCGCCTTCCAGGATTGGGGCCTGCATCTTGCCAACGCGCCGGGGCGGCAGCTGGAGCTGTTCCGCCTGGCCGCCCAACAATGGTCGAGGCTCGCCCACCTGTCGCAATGGCTGATACCCCCACCCCAAGATCGGCGTTTTCGCGACGAGTCCTGGTCGCAGCCGCCGTTCAACCTCCTGTCGCAGTCCTTCCTGCTCGCCGAGGATTGGTGGCGCGAGGCGACCATCGGCCCGCCCGGCGTAGCGAAATCTCATGGCGATGTGGTGGCGTTCGCCACACGCCAGATCCTGGACGTCTTCTCGCCGTCGAACTTTCCCTGGTCCAATCCGGAAGTGCTGCAGGCGACAGCCAGCCAGGGCGGCGCGAACTTCGCGAACGGCTTCCGCAATCTGCTGGCGGATCTGGCCCAGCTTGCCGAAAAGACGGCGCCGGCAGCGGCGCTGGGTTTCGAGGTCGGCAAGAACCTTGCGGTGACGCCCGGCAAGGTCGTGCTGCGCAACGAGCTCATGGAGCTGATCCAATATGCGCCGATGACGGAGAAAGTCAGACCGGAGCCCATCCTGATCGCGCCGGCCTGGATCATGAAATATTACATCCTCGACCTGTCGCCGGAAAACTCGCTGATCCGCTACCTCGTCTCCCAGGGGTTCACCGTCTTCTGCATTTCATGGCGCAATCCCGGCGCCGAGCTGCGCGACACCGGCTTCGACGAGTATCGTCGGCTCGGCATCATGGCGTCGCTCGAGGCGATCGGGGCCATCTGCGGTCCGGCCAAGGTCCATGCGTGCGGCTATTGCCTCGGCGGCACGCTGCTCTCGATCGCGGCCGCCGCCATGGGTCGCGACGGCGACGATCGCCTGGCGACGGTGACGCTGCTCGCCGCCCAGACCGACTTCACCGAGGCGGGCGAACTGCAGCTTTTCACCGACGAGAGCCAGCTCGCCCTCCTTGACGACGTGATGTGGCGCCAGGGCTATCTCGACAGCAGCCAGATGGCCGGCGCCTTTGAAATGCTGCGGTCGAACGACCTCATCTGGTCGCGGGTGATCAAGAGCTATCTTCTCGGCGAGCAGGAGCGGTTCAGTGATCTCATGGCCTGGAATGCCGACGCGACGCGCATGCCCTACCGGATGCATTCCGACTATCTGCGCCGGATGTTCCTGCGCAATGATCTCGCCGAAGGCCGCTTCACCGTCGAAGGCCGGCCGGTCGCGATCGACGAGATCCGCCCGCCGATCTTCGCCGTCAGCACAGAGACGGATCACGTCGCCCCCTGGCGTTCGGTCTACAAGATCAACCTGCTTCACCAGGGCGATATCAGCTTCGTGCTGACCTCGGGCGGCCATAATGCCGGCATCGTGAGCGAGCCGGGACATCCCCATCGGCACTACCGCATCCACCGCTCGAACGGCGATGCCTATCTGGCGCCCGAGGATTGGATGGCGGCAACGCCCGAGACCGAAGGGTCCTGGTGGCTGGCCTGGGTCGACTGGCTCGCCGGACATTCCGGCGATCCCGTGGCGCCGCCGCGCCTTGCCGCCCCCAAGAAGGGATATCCGGCATTGGGCGATGCGCCCGGAACTTATGTCCATGAGGCTTGAACGGAGAACCGACATGGATGCCGCCCCCCCCACCGCCGTCGATGCGCTGATCGAGAACCGGACCTTCGACGAGATCGCGGTCGGCGACAGCGCCAGCGTCACCCGCACGGTGTCGCAGCAGGATATCGAGCTGTTCGCGATCGTCTCGGGCGATGTCAACCCGGCCCATATGGACCCGGCCTATGCCGAGACCGATATGTTTCACAAGGTCATCGCGCACGGCATGTTGAGCGCCGGCCTCATCTCCAACGTGCTGGGCACCAAGCTGCCGGGGCCGGGGACGATCTATCTCGGCCAGGATCTGCGCTTCCTGCGGCCGGTCGGCATCGGCGACACCATCACCGCGACCCTGACCGTCACGGAAAAGCGTCCCGAGAAGGGCGACCTGGCGCTCGATTGCCGCTGCACCAATCAGCATGGCGACATCGTCATCAGCGGCACCGCCCATGTGCGGGCACCGACGGAGAAGGTGAGCCGTCCCAGGATCGAACTGCCCGAGGTGCGGCTGAGCCGGCACGAACGCTTCCGGGCGCTCCTCGCCGAGACGGCCGGCGCCGAGCCGCTGGCCACCGCCATTGCCCATCCGTGCGATGCCGCGGCTCTCGGTGCGGCGATCGAGGCCGCTCATGCCGGCCTCATCCGGCCGATCCTGGTCGGACCGCGAGCCAAGATCCTGAAGGCGGCGGCAGATGGCGGGCTCGATATTTCCACCTTCCGCCTGGTCGATGCCCCGCACAGCGACGCCGCAGCGGCCGAGGCGGTGGCGCTGGTGCGGCGGGGCGAGGCAAGTTTGCTGATGAAGGGCTCGCTCCATACCGACGAGCTGCTTCGTGCCGTGCTCGCCCCCGACGGCCTGCGCACCGGCCGCCGGCTGAGCCATGTCTATCTCATGGACGTGCCGAGCTATCCGCGGCCGTTGCTGGTGACCGACGCCGCCGTCAATATCGCGCCCGACCTCGAGCAGAAGCGCGACATCGTGCAGAACGCCATCGATCTCGCCCATGCCATGGGGATCGAAACGCCGCGGGTCGCGTTGCTCTCGGCGGTGGAGACGGTGACGCCGAAGCTGCGCTCGACGCTCGATGCGGCCGCCCTGTGCAAGATGGCCGATCGCGGCCAGATCACCGGTGGCCTGGTGGATGGACCCCTGGCCTTCGACAATGCCGTGAGCCCGGCCGCCGCTGCCGAGAAGGGCATCGTCTCCGAGGTGGCCGGCCGGGCCGATATATTGGTCGTGCCCGATCTCGAGGCGGGAAACATGCTGGCCAAACAACTCACCTTCCTGGCCGGGGCCGATGCGGCCGGAATCGTTCTGGGTGCGCGCGTGCCGATCATCCTGACCAGCCGGGCGGATGGCGAGCGGACACGCATGGCGTCCTGCGCCGTCGCAGTGCTGCTGGCCCGCCGCCATTTCGGCGCGCGACCGGCTGACGCCATCGCTGGAGCCTGACCATGACCGACGCGGTTCTGACCCTCAATGCCGGCTCGTCGAGCATCAAATTCTCGCTGTTCGAGATCGACGAGGCCGACGCCTTGACGCTGGTATCGCATGGCGCCGTGGACGGGATCGGCTCCAGCCCGCATTTCGCAGCCCAAGACCCGGCCGGGAAGGTGCTGACCGAGCATCGCTGGTCCGAGCCGGAACCGGAGTTTCAATCGCTTATCGATCACGTCCTCGATTGGGTCGAAGCGCATCTCGGCCGCGACAGGCTCGTCGCCGTCGGCCATCGCGTGGTGCATGGCGGCCCCGACCATGATCGCCCGGAACGCGTCACCCCGGAATTGCTGACGGCGCTCGACCGGCTGACGCCGCTGGCGCCTCTGCACGAGCCGCACAATGTGGCGCCCATCCGCGCCATCGCCGAGGCCCGGCGCGATCTGCCGCAAGTCGCCTGCTTCGACACCGCGTTTCATCATTCGATGCCCGCGGTCGCGACCCGCCTCGCACTCCCGCGCGAGTACGAGGCGCAGGGCGTGCGGCGCTACGGCTTTCACGGCCTGTCCTACGAATATATCGCCGGGCGCGTGCGCGAGGTGGCGCCGACGCTCGCCGACGGCCGCGTCATCGCCGCCCATCTCGGCAACGGCGCCAGCCTGTGCGCCTTGCAACAGGGACGCAGCATCGACACGACCATGGGCTTCACCGCCCTCGACGGGCTCGTCATGGGCACGCGCTGCGGCAGCATCGATCCCGGCGTCGTGCTCTATCTGGAGCAGGAATGCGGGCTGATGGCGGCGCAGGTCGAGGATCTGCTCTACCGGAAGTCCGGGCTGCTCGGCGTGTCCGGCATCGCGAGCGACATGCGGACGCTGCTGGCGAGCGAAGATCCGCATGCGCGGGAAGCGGTCGAGCTCTTCGTGTTCCGGATCGCCCGTGAGATCGGCGCGCTCACGAGCTCGCTCGGCGGCCTCGACGGCCTAGTGTTCACCGCCGGCATCGGCGAGCACGCGCCGGAGATCCGCGCGCTCGTCTGCGCCCGGCTCGGCTGGCTCGGCGCTGTGCTCGATCCCGATGCCAACGCCCGCAGCGCGCCGGTGATCAGCACGCCCGAAAGCCGCATCGAGGTGCGGGTCATCCCGACCGACGAGGAAGCCATGATCGCGCGCCACACGCTCAACGCCATCGGGCCGCGCGCTCGCCGGCCATAACGAGGATACCGAAATGTCCAACGCAACTGAAACGGCCGCGGCGCCGCTTGTCGACCTGCGCGGCAAGCGCGGACTGGTGGTCGGCATCGCCAACGAGCACAGCATCGCAGCCGGCTGCGCCGACGCCTTCACGCGAGCGGGCGCAAAACTGGCCGCGACTTATCTCAACGCCAAGGCCGAGCCCTTCGTCCGTGCCGTCACCGACCGGCTCGGCTGCGAGATCGTCCTGCCTTGCGATGTCCAGATCGAAGGGGAGCTGGAAGCGGTGTTCGCCCGGGTCGCCTCGGAATGGGGCGGCCTCGACTTCCTCCTGCATTCGATCGCCTTCGCCCCGCGCGAGGATCTGCATGGCCGGGTAACGGATTGCTCGGCGGCCGGCTTCGACATCGCCATGAATGTCTCCTGCCATTCCTTCATCCGCATGGCCCGGCTGGCCGAGCCTTTGATGGCGGACGGCGGCTGCCTGCTCGCCGTCACCTTCTACGGCTCCGAACGGGTGGTCGAGCATTACAATCTGATGGGTCCGGTCAAGGCGGCGCTGGAGAGCAGCATGCGCTACGTCGCGGCCGAGCTCGGTCCCAAGGGCATCCGAGCCCATGCGATCTCCCCCGGCCCGATCAGGACGCGGGCGGCGAGCGGCATCGACCGGTTCGACGAGATGCTGACGGCAGCGGCGGCGCGCGCGCCCGAGCATCACCTGGTCGAGATCGAGGATGTCGGCAATCTTGCCGCGTTTCTGGTCAGCGACGCGGCGCGCCGCATCACCGGCACAGTCATCCCGGTCGATGGCGGCGAGCACTTGTCGGGATAGGGTCCAATCCGTCTCTATTCAAATAGTTAGAGCGCGGTCTCTGGTTTGGCCCCGACCGCTCGGGCGGCCTTGTACGCTTCGAGAAACTCCCTGGACGACACCTCATCCGCAAGGGCCCGAAGCCTGCTCGCCGATTCATGCCCCAACACCATTTCGGTGCGGCTGTTGGCGGCGGCCCACAAGGCGATCCCTTCAGCCAAGCGCTTCCTACCCAGCGCCGTAAGCGACGCGTGTTTCGTGCGCTTGTCGTGGGCGTCCTGCCGAAGCTCGATCATACCGTCGCGCACCAAGGGGCGCAGTGCGTAGGTCAGAGACGAGATGCCGATCGCCAGGCGCTCGGCGAGCGCTTGCAGCGTCGGACCATCCTCGCCGCCGAGACGATCCGTCTGCAAGAGCAAGCCGACCTGCGTGGACTTCAGGCCAGTCGGCGACACAGCCTCGTCATAAAGATGGCCGAGCCGGCGGGCGGCATGGCGCAGCGCCGTGTGCGTGCAGTCGAGTTCGCCCAGGGCGTCGCCGAGCTCGATGGTGGCATCGTCTGATTCGCTCATGATCTCATGATAGTTGGGCACCGTAGCATTGACAAGGAGCAATCGCGCGATTAAATGGTTGGGCGCTCAATAGTTGGGCACACAACTTTATGGAGATGCCTATGTCCGACCGAAAAATCGCCGTTGTCACCGGAGTGTCCTCCGGTATCGGCGCCGTCTATGCCGATCGCCTCGCCAAGCGCGGCTATGATCTCGTGCTCGTTGCGCGCCGATTCGATCGCCTCGAAGCTCTCGCCGACAAGATCAAGAAGACCCACGGCGTGAATGTGGAAGCACTTCAGGCTGACCTGGAGAAGGACAGCGACGTCGCCAAGGTCGAGCACCTGCTGTCGACCAACCCCGCTGTGCGTGTCCTGGTGAACAATGCCGGCCTCGCCCGGCTCAAGCCGCTCGAGCAATCCTCGCTGCAGGAATCGCTCGCGCAGATCGCGTTGAACGTCACCGCCCTGACGCGCCTTACCCATGCGGTTCTGCCGGCGCTCCGGAAGCTGAACGACGGCGTGATCATCAACATCGCCTCGGTGCTCGGCATTCACGCCTGGTCCGCCAGCGCCGTCTACAGCGGTACCAAGGGCTTCGTGTTGAACTTCACCCGCGGCCTTCAGGATGAGCTCGCGAACACCGGCGTGAAGGTCCAATTGGTCAACCCGGCCTCTACCGCGACTGAAATCTGGGACAATTCGGGCATTCCGCTCACGGCTCTCGAGCAGGGGACGATCATGACCACGGAGAACATGGTCGACGCGGCTCTGGCTGGCTTGGACATGGGCGAGAACATCACTTGGCCGTCGGTTGCGGACGCGACCCTGTGGGACAAGTACGACCAGGCGCGCTCCACGCTGTTCGCCGCCACCCAGACCGGCAAGCCGGCTCCCCGGTATAACGTCGCCTGATACGACGACGCGAAGACGCGCGGCCCTTGACGCAAGGTCATCGGCATGCGCGTCTCGCACCGGTCGATCCTGCGCATTGCTACCCGCCGCGATCGGCGCGCAACCTCCTTCACGACGCACCTCGCTTCGCAAGCGTCATGTGGATGCGATGAATGTTCACGCGTCCCAGACTTGGGCGGATTTCCTAAGCCCTCTCGGCGGCGGCCCTGATCGCCATATCCAGGCACAGATCCTGGCAATCGCACTCGTTCGGCCCACGGCAAAAGGACGGCCTGCCCGCTTCCACCGAATAAGCGCAGGTGAAGTTGACCGCCGCCACAAGGGCCACGACGGTCAAGCCGTCCTCGCCGGCTAGCGGCAGCGCGAGCCGCTGATATTCGACATAGCGGGTTTCCGCCACCATCATCCGATGCGTGCAGAGAACCGGTCGTCGCTCGACGACCACCATCTCATATTGCTGTTGGACGGAATCGGCCGCGTCGTTCAGCAATGCGGCCTGAACGGTCTTGCCGGTAATGTGGATGCCCAGATTGTCATCGACGCTCGTGCCGACGAGGCGATAGGTGAAGACGTGGCGACCCGGCTGCTTGCCTTCGGCGACATCAATGATCATGAGGTCGCTGAGGATCGCCCTGAGTGCTGCCGGATCGAGCTCCGATCGCTTGGGCATCGGTCGCGCGCCACGCTGTTGATCCCACCAAGCGCGAATCGTCTCGATAGGATGCCGCGAGGGCCGTTTGCTGAGTACCACCATTCGAGAGCGCCGTCCGTGAGTAGCGGATTCCGAAGGTACGACAATCGCGCCGCTGCATCCGGGAATGCCTTGACGCAGATCAAGCTCGCCCAAGTACCGTTCTAGGGAACGCCACGGCCGGCCGCCTCGCCGGTCGCCAGCTCGATGATCTCCGATGTGATCTCGTCCTGCCGGACGATCCGTTGCGTCGCCTGCAGCGCAGCGAGCTGGCGCTCGATCTCGTGGCGTGCGGACGCCATCGCTTCCATGCGCGCTTCGTTCTCGGCCGCGAAGGCGTGCAGCGCCGCGTCGCAGAGCTGGGCATGCAGATAGTCCGCGGCAAGCTCGCGTAGAAGCATCGAGGGCGGAAGATTGAGCAGCGGCGGGTTTGACGAAGGTCGCGGAAAACGTGTCATGTCGAGCGGAAACAAGCGTCGCCGCTCGATTCGGATGCCCATCTCGCCATGCCTCTGCGCAAAGATCGCATCAAGCTGGTCGATCTCGCCGGCGGCGATCCGCGCATAGAGCGCCTCGGCGATATGGTCGGCGAGCTTGGGGATGCCGAGCGAGTGGGACGGCATGGCGCTCTTCCAGACCGGCTCGATGCCCCGTTCAGCGGCAATTTCGGCGCCTCGGCTCCCGATCATGAAAATCTCGGTCGCGGCAAGGCTCGTTCCGAGCAGACCCAGGATGCGCTCGCTGAAGGCACCGACGAAGCCCTGCTCGGCGCAGAACAGAACAATCGCCGAGCCACGGCTTCCAGTATGGCGGCCCGCATCCGCGTCGGGACTGAGTGCCAGTGCCCGACCGATGGCGTCCGCCAGCATGGCGGAGTAGGTTTCGACCGCGCCGAGTTGCCCGCGCGCCTGCTGTGCGCGGGCGCCGGCGATGCCGCGCATGGCGTTGACCACGGCGCCGAGCTGATCGATGCCGTCGATCCGCGCCGTAAGATCGGCGAGCCGATCGGTCATGGCGCCGCCGGTGCCATGGTCTGGGCCAGCTTGCGCAGCGCCTCGATCAGGGCTTGCCGGCCCGGTTGATCGAGCTTGCCGTCCGTCTGCGTCTGCCGGACCGCATCTGCCGCCGCCGCGTCGATCGCCGCCGGAAGCCGCTGCCGGAACACCGGGATCAGCGCCGGCGGCAACGCATCCAGAAGTCCGTTCTGAACGGCGATCACCAGCGCCACCTCGTCCGCAAGACGCAGCGGTGCCAACTGCGGTTGGGTGAGGATGGCGCGGATGCGTGCACCGCGCGTGAGCTGGTCGCGAACGCGGGCGTCCGACATGCCGCCGAAGCGCGTGAACATCTCGAGCTCGAGGAACTGCGCGTAGTCGAGGCGCAGCGTGTCGGCCGCATCGCGCAGGGCGCGCGCCTGGGTCTTGCCGCCGACGCGGCTGACGCTGGTGCCGACATCGACCGCCGGCTTCTGCCCCTCATGGAAGAGCTTGGCATCGAGCACGATCTGACCGTCGGTGATCGAGATGAGGTTGGTCGGGATATAGGCGCTGAGATTGCCCGCATCCGTCTCGGCGATCGGCAGCGCCGTGAGCGAGCCGCCGCCGCGTTCCGGCGACAGCTTGGCGGCGCGTTCCAAAAGCCGCGCATGCACATAGAAGATATCGCCGGGATAAGCCTCGCGTCCCGGCGATTGGCGTGTCAGCAGCGCGATCTCGCGATGGCTCGCGGCGTGCTTGCTCAAATCGTCGAGCACGATGAGCGCATGCTGTCCGCGATCACGGAAATATTCGGCCATGGTGAAGCCCGCGAACGGGGCGATCCACTGCAAGCCCGGCGCGCTCGCGGCCTCGGCCACCACCACGATCGTGCGTTCCGGCGCACCGTGGGTCTCCATCGCGTCGATCGCGCGCCGGACGCTGGCGCCCTTCTGGCCGATCGCGACATAGACGCAAATCATGTCGCTCGTCTTCTGATTGACGATCGTGTCGATGGCGATCGCGGTCTTGCCGATCGCCCGGTCGCCGATGATCAGCTCGCGCTGGCCGCGGCCGAGCGCGAACAGCGTGTCGACGACGACGAGGCCGGTCTGCACCGGCTGGGTCACCAGATCCCGGTCGATGATCGCCGGTGCCGGCCGCTCGATCGGTTCCTGCCCTTCGGCGACGATCGGTCCCTTGCCGTCGAGCGGCCGGCCGAGCGGATCGACGACGCGACCGAGCAGGCCCGGACCGACCGGCACACGAACCACATCGCCCGTCCCCGCCACCGTATCGCCCGCCTGCACCGCGTCGGCGCCATCGATGAGGACGCAGCCGATGCGCTCCGGCTCCAGCGTCTGGGCGAAGCCGAACTGCCCACGCTGGAAGGACAAAAGCTCGTCGAGCCTGGCGCCGGCCAGGCCGGAAATGAACGCGATGCCGTCGGCGATCTCCTCGACCCGTCCGATCTCCTGAGTCTGCGGGCCGAGAGGCGCTGCCGCGACCTTTCGCCGAGCCTCGTAGAGCCAGCCTCCGGCGGCGGGTTCAATGCTGGTGGTCATGCGTCAGATCCTTGAGAATGCGGTCGAGATCGGCGCGCCAGCTATTCTGGATGACGAGATGAGGGGCATGCAGCTCCAAGCCGGCGATGAGCGCCGGATCGGTCCGAAATCGGAGCTGCGGCTCGATACCGAGCAGCTTAGTGAGGCCGGCACGCCACCGCTCCTGCTCGGCCGGCGGCAGCGGGCCGGCGCTGACCGCTTCGAGCGCGATGCCGGCGACCGCGAGCGATTGCCGCGCCGGGGTGGGCAGCTCCCGGATTTCCTTGACCAACCAATCGAAAAAAGCGCCCTGGGCGGCCGCGCCGTCCAGTCGGGCCAGGAGGCGCGAGGCGATCTCGACCGCGAGGCGCGCGGCCCGATCGGTCCAGCGCTCCTCGACCTCTGCCGCCTGCTTGTCGATCAGCGCTTGCGCGGCGGCCTCGCGGGCGGCGATTTCCTTCGCCGTCTCCGCGAGCCGAGCCGTGCGATCCCGCTCGGCCGCGGCATGGGCGTCGGCCAGCATCTGGTCGCGCTCCTTGGCGAAGCCGGCCCGCGTCCGCTCGATCTCCTCGAGCGCGCGCGTCGCCTCGTCGCGCTTCGCCTTGGCGTCGTCGAGGCTGCGCGCCGCCACCGCGCGACGCTCCGCGATCATCGCCGAAAGCGGCTTCCAGAAGAACCGCCCGAGCAGCCAGATCAGGATCGCGACGTTGACGGCCTGGATGCCGAGCGTCCACCAATCGATGGTCATGCCGCTACCGCAGCAGCGGATTGGCGAAGAGCAGCAGCAGCGCCACGACCAGGCAGTAGATCGCCATGGTCTCGATCATGGCGAGGCCGACGAACAGGGTCCGCGAGATGGTGTTGGCGGCTTCCGGCTGGCGGGCGATCGCATCCATCGCCGCCGCCACGGCCCGCCCCTCGCCCAACGCCGGGCCGATGGCGCCGAAAGAAACCGCGATGGCGGCGGATATGATGCTCGCGAAAGAGAGCCAATTCATGGGGTCGTCCTTTCTGGAGTGGGAAGCGAGGGCCGACCCTCATGGATGGCGCCGGCGATGAACACCATCGCCAGGATCGCGAAGATGTAGGCCTGCACGGCGCCGGTCAGCAGATCGAGCGCCATCAAGGGGATCGGCACCAGCAAGCCCGCCAGCGACAGCACGATGCCGACGACGAACACCCCGCTCATCACATTGCCGAACAGGCGGACGAGCAGTGAAAATGTCCGCGTCAAATTCTCGATGAAATTGAGCGGCAGCATCAGCGGGCTGGGCGAGGCGAAGGTCGCGAGATAGCCGCGCACGCCGCCAGCGCGGACGCCGAACCAGATAACTGCGAGGAAGACGAGGAGGGCAAGCGCCGCATCCGTCTCCAGCCGCGCCGTCGGCGGCTCGATGCCGGGCACCAGCGACGACCAGTTGGCGACGAAGATGAAGGCGAACAGCGTTCCAATGAAGGCGCGGTAGGGGCCGGGCTCGGCCTGCATGGTATCGCGGATCTGGCTGTCCACGGTATCGACGACGAGCTCCAGGGCGGCCTGAACCGACGACGGGACCAGTGCCAGGCGCCGCGTCACGAGCCAGGAGCCGATCACCAGCACCGCCATGATGCCCCAAGTGGTGACGACCGCGCCGGCGATCGGGATCGGCCCGATATGGAACAGGGGAACCGTCGAGAGCGGCGAATTCATGCCGCTCTCTCCCGCACCCGATGCATGACGGCCCATCGGCCCGCCAGCAGACCGAGCGCCGTCATCAGCAGCGGCAGCGCCCCTTCGAGGCTGACGAGCGTGAGGACGCCCGCAAGCAGAGCGAAGCGTCCGATCGTGAGGCCCACCGCCGCTTTCAAGCCACCCTCGGCGAAAAGCCGGGCACTCCGCCACAGGCCGCCGAAATAGAGGAGGCCGGCCGCCGCCCCGCCCGCGACATGGATCGCGAGGTCGATCAGCTTGACCGCGGTCGGAAAATCGTCGAACGGAGCGAGCATCATGTAGTCCTCATCCATCGCCAGGCGGACCAGCAGCCGAGCGCCAGTCCCAGCAGCATCAGCGGCGCCGTCCAGAACAGGCCGGAGCCGAACCGATCGTCGAGCCAGCGTCCGGCGAAGAGTCCGATCAGCATCGGGGTGACGATCATCCAGCCGAGCACGCCGATCTGGGCCAGGCGATGCGCCACCGAAGGCTCGCCTTCCCGCTCCGAGCGCCGATGGCGTTCGCCGCGCAGCCGGACGCTTTCGGCCAGCGGATCGCCCGGCTCCCGCTCCGGCCCGGTCATGCGAACGCCCCCGGCTTGGCGCCGCCGTCGGGACGGAGATGGCGCATGATCTGACGAATCGCGGCGAGCTGCAACCGCGTGCTTTCGACATGCTCCACCCGCTCGGCTTCGAGATCGGCGCGGAACCGGCCCAGCACCGTTTCGTGCAACTGGGCGATATCGTCCCCCAGGACCGCTTCGCGCGTCGCGACCGAGACCGTTCGCCCGGCCGTGACCGAAAGCATGCCGCGGCGCACGGCGCAATAACGCCGGCCGCCGTCGGCGGACCGCCAGCGGAGGACCGCGATCGCGAGACTGGTCAGGAAATCGGCATGGCCCGGCTGGACGCCGAAGCAGCCGCTGCCATCCTCGGCCTGGATCGAGGTCACGCCATCCTCGTCGAGGATGACCGCGAGCGGCGTGGTGATGGTGAGCCTCATGCCGGCTGTTCCGTCTTGGCAGCGGCCGCCTTGGCCGCCGCCTCCTTGGCGCGCGCCTCCTCGATCGTGCCGACCATGTAGAGCGAGGATTCCGCCCAATCGTCGGTCTCGCCGTCGAGGATGGCGCGGCAGCCTTCGAGCGTGTCGGCGCGGCGGACGCTGCGGCCGGGAGTGCCGGTGAAGGCCTCGGTCACGGCGAAGGGCTGGCTGAGGAAACGCTGCAGCCGGCGCGCCCGACGGACGATGAGCCGGTCTTCGGCCCCTAGTTCCTCGACGCCGAGCAGCGCGATGATGTCCTGCAGATCCTTGAAGCGCGCCAGCGCCTCGCGGGCGCGCTCCGCCAGATCGTAATGCGCGGCACCGACCACGAGCGGATCGAGCAGCACCGACGACGAGGCGAGTGGATCGACGGCTGGATAGAAGCCTTCGGCGGCGAGGCCGCGCGACAGCATGATGACGCTGTCCATATGGCTCGATATCGCGGTCACGGCCGGATCGGTGAAATCATCCGCAGGCACGTAGACGGCCTGGATCGCGGTGACGGCGGCGCCCGCGACGGAGGCGATCCGCTCCTGGAGCGAGGCCACCTCGGTCGCGAGCGTCGGCTGATAGCCCACGCGTGAAGGCAGCCGGCCGAGCAGGCCCGACACTTCACTGCCGGCCTGGACGAAGCGGAAGACATTGTCCATCAGCAGCAGCACGTTCTGGTGCTTCTGGTCGCGGAAATATTCGGCGATGGTCAGTGCCGTCAGCGGCACGCGCCAGCGCGCGCCGGGCGGCTCGTTCATCTGGCCATAGACAAGGACCGTACGTGCGAGCACGCCCGAATCCCGCATGTCGGTCAGCAGCTCATGGCCTTCGCGCGAACGCTCGCCGATGCCGGCGAAGACCGAGATGCCTTGATATTTCTCGACCATCGCGTGAATCAGTTCCATCACCAGCACGGTCTTGCCGACGCCGGCGCCGCCAAACATGGCGGCCTTGCCGCCCTGGGCCAGCGGCGCCAGGAGATCGATGACCTTGATCCCGGTCTCGAACAGCTCCGCTGTCGAGGCCTGGTCGGCGAGTGCCGGCGGCGGATTGTGGATGCCACGCATCGGCGTTTCGGCCGGTAGCGCCGGGCCACGGTCCCGGACCGTCCCCGTCACGTCCAGCAGCCGGCCGAGAACGGCGTCGCCAACCGGCACCGAGATAGGCTCCCCGGTCGCCCGCACGGAAGTGCCGCGCTTCAGTCCCGCCGTTGCCTGGAGCGCGATGGCCCGCACCGTCTGGGGATCGAGATGAGCATGCACCTCGAGCAGCAGCGGCTCCGGCCGGTCCCATTCAACCAGCAGGGCGGTATTTATTCCGGGAAGAGCGGTCGCGAACCGCACATCCACGACCGCACCGCGGACTGAGCGGATTTCCCCGATGAGCTTGGCTGTTTGCATAAGGGCAATGGATCCGAGGGATGCTGCGGGCGGGTGCAGGGACGGGGCGATTTCTCAAGGTGATTGTAGAGGGCGTCGCCGCGCCGCGTTTGATCCGGATCAAGACGCCCTCCGCTGCCCGAGCAGGCGCCGCCGCCGTCCTCATCCCGCAATTTTTGCGAGCGTCGAGTTGACAACCAAATCCAGCGGCCTCGAGGCATCAAGCCGGTGCCAACGGACAGCGCCGACATCCTTTTCGTCCTGCGTACGAGCAATGTCGGGCGTGGCGTCGGACGCGTCTCCCCGCCGGTCAGCGACGCGGCTCATCCGCACCGGCAGCGGCGCTTCGAGCCAGATGCCGGTAAACGCGACACCAGCCGCTGCAGCAAGCTTCTCGATCGCCGTCCGTTCTTCAAAACGCCGAAAGGTGGCGTCGACGATGACACACGAGCCCGCTTCGAGCACCGAGCGGGCGAGCGTCGACAGCCTCTCGTAAGTCCGCCTCGTATCGGCATCCGAATAGGCCGTCGCGGGGAGCCGTTCCGTTTCCATTCGTCCGAACAGCTTTTTGCGCTCGATATCGCTGCGCAGGTGAATTGCCCCGGGCGGTGCGCCGACCAGCGGCGCGAGGGCGGCGGCGAGGCAGCTCTTTCCGGTTCCCGAAAGGCCGCCGATCACGATCAGCCTCGATGGCGCCGCTTCGAGAAAGCCACGCGCTGCGGCGATGTAGGCGCGTGCTTCCGCCCAAAATTCCTCGCCGTGTCCGAGACGGGCCTGCGCCGCCAGGACCTTTGCCCGGATGGCGGCGCGCAAGCCGAGAAAGAGCGGCAGAAGGGCGATGCCTTCGATCGCCTCCTCCGCCGGGCTACAATCCTCCAAATAACGGTTCAGCAGGTGATTGGCGTCACCCGTCAAGCCGCGCTCACACAGATCCATGAGCAGATAGGCGAGGTCGTAAAAAATGTCCGTGGTTGCGAGCGCCTCGTCGAACTCGATCGCGTCGAACAGCACGGGCTCGCCGCCGATAAGGGCAATGTTGCCGAGATGAAGGTCACCATGGCAGCGGCGGACAAATCCCGCCGCAGCGCGCTGGCGCAACAAAGGTAATGCTTTGTCGAACGCCGACAGGAGAGCCGTCCGAACCGGCTCCACGTCGCAGACCGGCAGGTTTCGCGGCTCGAAAGCCAGCTCTTCCAACGTATCGAGCAAGATGTGATGCAGCGATGCCGTGGCCCGGGGCGCGTCCCGGCTCTCGACACGTCGGTGCGACGCCAATACCGCCCTCGCCAATTTGTCGACGAGCGCAGAGCCGAGCGGCCCCCGGCCGGCGATCCGGTCGAACGTGGCCTCCTCGTCGAACCTGCGCAGATGGACCGCCCATTCGACCGCTTCGCCACTGCCGTCAAGGTGGTATCCGTCGGCATCGCGAGTGATCGGTACGATGTCGAGATAGAGTTCGGGCGCGTAGCAACGATTGATCGCCAATTCGGCCTCGCATGCCGCCCGTCTTTTCTCCAATGTCGAGAAATCCATGTAGGAGAATCGCACGGCGCGCTTCACCTTGTAGACATCAGGTCCGGCCAGGAAAACCGCAGCGCCATGGGTGTCGATACGTTTGACCGGCACCCCCAGGCCATAGGTGGCGGGGTCGCTCAGAAAGGCGAAGATCTCGGTCTGATGATCATCGAGAAAGGACACCGCTTCTTTCTCCTTCGGCCACAGCGGACGAGCGGCCGTGACATCGTTCCGAACTCGTCTCTCCGCATGCGGGGTGAAGCCAGCACGGGTTCGCGGCCGGCATATTGATCCTGCGCAAAGTCAGGCATGCGCCTGATAAATATATCGTAAGAAGAAGCGTCATCGGCCTGTGGTCGGCCGGCCTCGCTCCTTCTCGTTCCTCCGGTCGGCTCGGCAGCTTGATGCGGATCAAAGCACCGGCACAGGAACGGCCCTAGAATCGCTTCGAATATCGACAGCGTCTTCGCGGGAAGCCGATCATGACTTACACGACATTGATGGTGCATCTGGAACTCGGGCAGTCGAACGCGGCTCTTCTCAAGGCGACCGCCGATCTTGCCGGCAAGTTCCAGGCTGGTGTCATCGGCATAGCGGCGAGCCAGCTGACGCCGATGCTCTTCGGTGACGGATACGGCTATGTGTCTGCGGACGTGATCGAGCAGTTCCGCGACGAGGCCGAGGAGGAGATCAAAGCGGCCGAAGCGGAATTCCGCGCGGCACTGCAATCACGAGTGGACACGCTCGGTTGGCGTGCTGACGTGACCTTCGATCCGCTGCCCGACTATATCGCTCGGCAGGCGCGCTGCGCCGATCTCGTCATCACCGGTATCGGCCGTGACCCCTCGCTTCTGGATTCATCGAGGCAACTGACGACGAGCGACCTGGTCATGAGGGCCGGGCGCCCCGTTCTCGTCGTACCCGCGACCAAGGAGACCTTGAGCGTGGACCGGGTCGTCGTCGGCTGGAAGGATACCCGCGAAACGCGGCGCGCGATCGTCGACGCGCTCCCGCTCTTGAAGAAGGCGTCGAACGTGGCCGTCATCGAGATCGCGGACGCCGCAGAGCTGCCGGCAGCCCGCGAGCGCGTGGAAGATGTCGCGGGCTGGCTGACGCAGCACGCCATTCCGGCAGAGGCCATTGCCGTCGGCTCGACCGGCGGCGATGCGGCCCAACTCGATTCCATCCTCGATGAGCGGCACGCAGATCTGCTCGTCGCCGGCGCCTACGGCCATAGCCGCGTGCGCGAATGGGTGCTCGGCGGCGTTACCAGGGACTTGCTGCTGAAGGCGAAGCGCTGCGCGTTCGTCTCGCATTAGGCCCTTCGATGCCCGGATCGTATTGCCCGCGATTGCACGGGCACCGGGAACAAATCTCTCTGATCTCGATCGCCTCGTCCGTGCGAGCCGCTTCGGCCGAGCTGAATCGACGCTCTTGAGGCATATCAATGTGCGAGCCGTGAACGCGGGCTAAGACCGGAGGCATGGAACAAGGAAGCACCATCACGGGGTTGTCCCCTCCGACCGAGCCCGTAGCACCCCCGCTGGGGCGCAGCGACCCGCGACTACCGCCCGTGGCGCCCGTCGTCAAAGCGCGACGGCGAGGATGGCGCTGGGCGCTCGCTGCTTTGATCGCCGTCGGCATCGCCATCGCCGCTTGGCAATGGCCGGCGGCTTGGCAGCCTTGGCTCGGGCTGTCCGCGCCGACGACGACGCTCATCGTCTCCGGTAATATCGAAGCCCATGAGAGTGTGGTCGGCTTCAAGACGGTGCAATCGCGGATCGTGGAGCTGCCGTTCGACGAAGGTAAATCGGTCAAGGCCGGCGCGCTGATCGCCCGCGTCGAGGATGCCGATTACCGGCAGCAGGTCGCGATCGCCCAAGCGGCGCTCGAGGTGCAGCGCCGGCAGCTCGACATGTCTCAGCAAAACCTGGTCGCGTCTCAGAAGACCATACTCAGCGACCAGGCGGACCTGGTCATGAAGAAGCTCGACTACGATCGTTATCAATCGCTCTGGAAGAGCGGCTACTCGCCGACGCAGCAGCGCGACCAGGCGGCGACCGGGGTCAAGCAATCACAGGCGGCGCTGGAGCGGGATCAGGCGTTGGAATTGGCCGCCGAGCGCAGCATCGAGCTTGCGAAGGCCAATATCCATAGTGCCGAGGAAGCCGTGGCGATGGCCGATATCACCCTCGGCTATACCACCCTCGTCGCACCGTTCGACGGTGTCATCCTGGTCCGCGAGGCCGAGCTCGGCGAGATCGCCGTGCCCGGTACGCCGGTCGTGACCCTGGCCGATCTCGATCATATCTGGCTCAGGGCCTACATCAACGAGACCGATATCAGCCGAGTGCGCCTCGGCGCCGCAGCGGCCGTCACGACCGATACTTATCCGGGCAAGAACTATCGGGGCCGGATCTCCTTCATCTCCTCGAGCGCCGAATTCACGCCGAAAAGCGTCGAGACCCATGCCGAACGGGTGACGCTCGTCTACCGCATCAAGATCGATCTCGACAACCCGACGCACGAGCTCGTGCCCGGCATGCCCGCGGATGCCGCGATCGATCTTCCCGCGCCATGAGCACGCCCGCGGCCCAGATCGAGGTCACCGGGCTGGCGAAGCGTTTCGCCGGGGTTTTCGCCATCGAGGATCTCGGTTTCGCGGTCGAACAGGGCGAGATCTTCGGCCTGGTCGGACCGGACGGCGCCGGCAAGACGACGATCATGCGCATGCTGGCCGGCGTGATGAAGCCCGACAGCGGCCATATCACCATCGACGAGGTCGATGTCGTGACCGATCCGGAACGCGCCAAGCGGCATCTGAGTTACATGCCGCAGCGCTTCGGCCTCTATGAGGATCTGACGGTCGACGAGAATATCCGGTTCTACGCCGACCTGTTCGAGGTTTCCCGCAAGCTGCGCGACGAGCGCGTCGGCCCGCTGCTTGCGGCCTCGAACATGGGGCCGTTCCGTCGAAGGCTCGCGGGCCAGCTCTCAGGCGGCATGAAGCAGAAGCTCGGCCTCATCTGCGCGCTCGTCCACACGCCGAAGATCCTTCTGCTCGACGAGCCGACGACCGGCGTCGACCCCGTCTCGCGGCGCGACTTCTGGCGCATTCTCTATTCGCTGCGTGAGAGCGGAGTCACCATCCTGATCTCGACCGCCTATCTGGACGAGGCCGAACGTTGCACGCGCCTCGCCCTGCTCCATCAGGGGCAGCTCAAATATTGCGATACGCCGCGGCGGCTGAAGGAACGCATGCCCGGCGCGCTCGTCACCATCGCCGGCGAGGATGCCCGCGCGTTGCGCGCCGCGATCAAGGATCTCGACGGCGTCAGGAGCGTGCTCATGGTCGGAGACGGCGTCCGCGCCGTCGTCGACAGCGCGGACCGCATCCCGGCGCTCCGCGAGGCGCTGGAGGCGGCCGGCGTCTCCGCAGGCGCCATCGTCCGGGCCGAGCCCAGCATCGAGGATCTGTTCGTCTCGCTGCTCGGCGAGGGACAGACCGCATCGTGAGCGATCCTGTCGGCATACCGATCATCGCCGAAGGCCTGGTCAAGCGCTTCGGCAACTTCACCGCGGTCGACCATGTCAGCTTCCGCATCGCCCGCGGCGAGATCGTGGGCTTCCTCGGACCGAACGGTGCCGGCAAATCGACCACCATCCGCATGCTGTGCGGCTTGCTGCGCCCGACCGAAGGCCGAGCACTCGTCGCCGGACTCGACGTCGCCCGCGATCCCGAGGGGGTACGCGAGCATATCGGCTATATGTCGCAGAAATTCTCGCTCTACAGCGACCTTACCGTCGCGGAGAATCTGCGTTTCTTCGGCGGCATCTACCGCGTGCCGCGGACGGTGCTGCCCGAGCGCATCCGCTTCGCCGTCGAGATGGCGGGGCTCACGGGCCGCGAGGACCTGCTGGTCTCGACGCTGGCGGGCGGCTGGAAGCAGCGCCTGGCGCTCGGCTGCGCGATCCTGCACCGGCCGCCGATCCTGTTCCTGGACGAGCCGACCTCGGGCGTCGATCCCGAATCGCGCCGGCGTTTCTGGGACCTCATCCACAGCCTGTCGGCGGACGGCGTCACGGTGCTGGTCTCGACCCACTACATGGACGAAGCCGAATATTGCAACCGCGTCGCCTTGATCGATCGCGGCCGGCTGATCGAGATGGCGACCCCGCGCGCGCTGAAGCAGCTCAAGCTCGGCGGCGATCTTCTGATGATCGAGTGCGAGGCGATCGGCCTGGCGATCGGCGCCCTCCACGAAGCGCCGGGAGTTCTCGATGTCGCGGCATTCGGCAATTCGATCCATGTCCTGGTCGAAGCGGCAGCGACGGCGCTCGACTCTCTGCCAACCTATCTCGGCCAGCGTGGCATCGCCGTCATCCGGATAGAGCGGATCGACCCGACCATCGAGGACATCTTCGTCCAGATCATCGGCGCCGAACCAAAGGACGATAAGAGGCGCGCATGAGAATCCGCCGCCTCCAGGCCATCGCGGTCAAGGAACTGCTTCAGGTCATCCGCGATCCGATCAGCCTGCTCATCGCCCTGATGATGCCTTTCATGCAGATGCTCCTCCTCGGCTACGGCGTCAGCCTCGACGTGAAACATCTGTCGGTCTGCGTCTTCGACCGGGAGGCGAGCCAGAACAGCCAGGCGCTGCTCAAGCATTTCCAAGCGTCGGATTATTTCACCATCGTCGCGGCATACGACAATTACCGGGACGTCACCTGGGCGCTCGATCGCGGCGAGTGCCGGCTCGCGATCGTCATCCCGACCGATTTCACCGAGCGGCTCGACGATACCGGAACGAGCCCGGTGCAAGCCCTGGTGGATGCGACCGACGACAATACCGCCAATATCGCGATCGGCTATGCCGAAGCCGTCGTCTCCGAATTTTCGAGCGAGGTGCAGCTCGAAACGGCGGCGCGAGCGGGAGAAATGGAATCGATGCCGCAGCCCGTCGCCGTGCAGTCGCGCGTCTGGTTCAACGAGGATCTGGAAAGCCGGAACTTCATCATCCCCGGCGTCGTCGCCCTGGTGATGGCGCTGGTCGGCGCCCAGCTCACCTCGCTCACCATCTCGCGCGAATGGGAGCGCGGCACCATGGAGCTGCTGATATCGACGCCGGTGACGCCGATGGAACTCATGCTGGGCAAGCTCCTGCCCTATTTCGGCATCGGCATGCTCGATGCGGGCTTCTGCCTGGCCGTCGCCGTCTTCTGGTTCGAGGTGCCGTTCCGCGGCACGCTGGCCACCCTCTTCTTCACCAGCGCGCTCTTCATGATCGTGGTGCTCGGCATCGGCTACCTGATCTCGACGGCGATCCGCAGCCAAGTCGGCGCGGCGCAGATCGGCCTGCTCGTGACGCTCCTGCCGACGACGCTGCTGTCCGGCTACGCTTTTCCGATCGATCAGATGCCGCCAGCGGTGCAGGGCGTGACCTATCTCGTCTTCGCCCGCTATTACGTCACCATCCTCAAGGCCGTCTTCCTCAAGGGATCGGGCTTTCTCGATCTCCTCGCCCCGATCAGCGCCATGATCGTCTATGCCGGGATCGTCGTCTTTCTCGCCGCCCGTGCTTTCCGCAAGCGGCTGGATTGACCGACCATGTTCGACCGTATCGTGCAAATGCTGATCAAGGAGTTCCTGGAGCTCCGGCGCGACAAATGGGCCCGGTTCCGGCTCGTCGTACCGCCGCTGGTCCAGATGCTGATCTTCGGCTACGCCGCGACCTTCGAGGTGTACCACGTCCCCACCATCATCCTCGATCGCGACCAGACGCTGGAGAGCCGCGACCTGATCTCGCGCTTCACCTTCGGCGACCGGTTCCGGATCGTCGGCATCGCCAAGAGCGACGCCGACGTCGAAGGCGCGATCGACCGCAGCGACGCGGCGATGGCGATCGTGGTGCATGCCGGCTTCGCCGAGCTGCTGCGCAAGGGACAGAGCGCCCCGCTCCAGGTCGTCGTTGACGGCACCAACTCGAACACCGCGCTCATTTCGCTGGGATATCTCGACCTGATCGTCGCCCAATACTCCCAGGACTATATCACCGACCTGATCCGCCGCGGCGTTTCCGGCGCCAACGGAAAGCTGGTCCAGGTCACGATCGAGCCGCGGCCCTGGTACAATGCCGATCTGAACGGCCGATGGTTCTTCGTGCCCGGCGTCGTCGGCTCGCTGACGCTGGTCCTGGTCGTGAGCCTGACCGCCTCGGCCATCGTCCGCGAACGCGAGGTCGGCACGCTCGAGCAGATCATGGTGACGCCGATCCGGCCCTACGAATACATCCTCGGCAAGACGGTGCCCTTCTTCGTCATCGGCCTTGCCGAAGTGGCCCTGGTGGCGCTCTTCGGGACACTCTGGTTTCAGATCCCTTTCGTCGGCAATCCGCTCGTCCTGCTGCTCGGCACCTGCCTGTTCCTGCTGAGCACGCTTGGGCTCGGCCTGCTCATCTCCACCTTGGCCAAGACTCAGCAGCAGGCCTTCGCGTCGAACTTCTTCATCCTCAATCCCATGTTCACGCTGTCCGGCTTCAGCTTCCCCATCGCCAGCATGCCCGAACCCTTGCAGTGGCTGACCTATCTCAATCCGCTGCGCTACTATCTGGTCGTCATTCGAGCGACGTTCCTCAAAGGTGTCGGCCTCGATGCGCTGTGGCCCGATATGCTCGGCATGGGAGCCTTGGGAGCAGTGCTGCTGGGAATCAGCATCCTGCGCTTTCGCAAGGCGCTCGACTGAATTATCGCCCGAGAAAGGTCGCTTGATAACGGCCGGGGAAGTGAATTGCATTCGCGGCATGATGACTAACATTCACGCCGCCCATTCCTAAATCGTGTCAGACAATTCCTGCATCGTGCCGATGAACTCGCCGATCAGCCATTGCGTCCCGGCGTCGCGCTCGGCGCGTTGATGCCATACGAGCTCGATCGGGACGGCGAGCGGCTCGTAGGGCAGATCGAGGATGACCAGATCGTGCTGCTCGGCGAAGCGGAGCGCCAGCCGATACGGAAGGGTGGCGACCATGTCGGTCCGGCAGATGATCGAGGGAACCGCGGCGAAATGCGGCACCGAGACGGCGACACGTCCGACGAGCCCTTGATCGTCGTCGCCCATCTCGATCAGCAGCCGCTCGATCCAGACCCGGCGCCAGACGCCGCGATCATCGACGAAGCCGTCGATGGTATCCTCGGCCGTGCCGGTCATTTCGACCACGACATAGGGAAAGGCGAACAGCCGCTCCTTGGTCACCGGCGCCTTGGTCAGCGGGTGTCCCGCCCGCACCACGATCGCCTCGCTCTCCTCGCCGACGGTCACCCTGCGCATGCGCTCCGGCAGGTCGCCGAACCATCCCAGCACAAAATCGACCCGGCCGTCGTCGAGATGCCGGACGACATCCAGCCGGTTGAAGGGAAAGATCCTGAAATTCATCTGAGGCGCCAATTTCGCGACCCGCCCGATGAGGTGGGACAGCATCATGACGGCGGTATGGTCCGACGACGCGATCCGAAAGGTACGCAGCGCTTTCGACGGGACGAAGGGCTTCGTGTTCACCGCGATTTCGATACGGCCCAACCCATCCCTCACGGCCGGAGCGAGTTCGAGCGCGCGGACCGTCGGCTCCATCCCCGCCTCGCCCAGAATGAACAGCTCGTCGCCGAGCGTGTGGCGCAGGCGTGCGAGCGCATGGCTCACCGCGGAGGCGGTGACGCCCAGTTCCCGGCCGGCGCCGCTGACGCTTCGATGCCGCATCACCGCCTCGAAAACCCGGAACAAATTCAAATCTATTCTGCGCATGCCGCCGCCTCGCTTGGGTGAATTTCGTTCATTGTCGGCTGAATACTATTCAGTAACTCAATCTGACCAAGCTCTCGTAGCATTATCCCCTATTCCATCGGGCGCCCCCAAGGGTAAGGCCCTTCTGTTGGCGGGGGAAGGACGTTGCTCGGCGGCAAATTGGTCAAATCGCGAGATCTTCTGCGTCTCGCGCCGGCTTCGTTATTGGCGTTCGGGCTCGTGGGATGCAACCGCGCGCCGTCGCAGGCCATCTTAGGCTCCTATTTTCCGACCTGGATGATATGCACGTTGATCGGGCTGGCCCTGGTCGTCGTGGTGCGCCAGCTCTTCGTCGCCCTGAGTCTCGACAAGGCCTTGCCCGCGCCGCTGGTGGTCTATCTGGCACTCACGGTCGCCTTCTCCTTCGCCGCGTGGCTGCTATGGCTCGATTGAAGCTCTTCGTTCCGGCGGAACGGCGATGACCCCGTCGCGATTCCAGACCTGGCTGGGCCGCCTGATCGCGCTCTTGGCCATCGCCGGCGCCTGCGTGTTTGGCGCCTATGCGATCGATCGGATCGATCATCGGCCCCGGACCCATGACGCTTTCATCTATGCCGACAGCGCCGGCCTCGCGCCCGATGTCAGCGGGCGGATCGTGGCACTCAAGGTCCGGGACAACCAACCTGTCCGCCAAGGCGACATCCTGGTCGAGATCGACCCCGAACCGTTCGAATTGCGGCTGCGGCAGGCCCGCGCGCAGGTCGCCGCGTTGAAGGCCCAGATCGATCTGACGACCCGTCAGGTGTCGGCGCAATCCTCCGGCGCCGATGCCGCCGCGACCCAGATCGAGCGCGCTCAATCGCAGCTGGCGCTCGCCCATGACACACTCGGAAGGCTGTCGCCGCTACTGGCCAAAGGCTATGTGACCGAGCAGCAAGTCGATGAAGCGAAGACCAACGAGCTGACCGCGCGGGCGGCACTGACCGTCGCGACTCAGCAGGCGAAGCAGGCCCGCGAGGCGGTCGGCGATACGGAAAGCCTCGCTGCCCAGCTCGCCGGCGCCGAGGCCGCCACCGCCCTCGCCGAACGCGACCTTCGCAACGCGGTGCTGCGTGCGCCGTTCGACGGCCTGGTGGTCGGGCTCGACATCGCGGAGGGGGCCTATGCCGCGGCCGGCCACCCGCTCTTCACGCTCGTCAGGGCCCATGAGTGGTACGCCGTGGGCAATTTCCGCGAGACGGAATTGCCGAGCATCGCGCCGGGCGATCCGGCGACCGTATGGCTGATGGCCGATGGCGACCATCCGATCGCCGGCACGGTCGAGAGTGTCGGCTGGGGTGTACGTCCGGAAGATGGCGGCGGCCCGTCCCTGCCGGCCGTCGGCCGGACGCTGAACTGGGTTGTCGTCGCCCAGCGGTTTCCGGTCCGGATCCGGCTGTCCGACCCACCCGAGGGCGCCATGCGGATCGGCGCCACGGTTTCCGTCCTGGTTCGGCACGATGTCCACTGATACGGCGCAGGCGCCGGCGTCCACTGATAGGGGGCAAGCGCCGGCATCGGGCTTTCTGTCGTTCCTGCGCGAGGAGCTGGCGCCTCGGCCCGGCCGGTTGGCCGCGGTGGCCCGCATCTCGGCGGGCTGCACGCTCGTCGTCGCGATCGCGATGGTCTATCAGATCCCGCTTCCGGCCTACATGGCCTATGCCGTGTTCCTGGTCAGCAAGGGCGAGACGGCCAGCACTCTCTTGACCGGCGTCGCCGCCGCGCTGGCATTCACCATCGCGATCGCCCTGACGCTGACCTTCTATACCCTCGACGCATCCGAGCCGGCGCTGCGGCTGCCGCTGATGGCGCTCAGCACCTTTATCGCCATGTTCCTGGTGCGGACATCGACACTCGGTCCGATCGCCTTTCTGGCCGGGTTCGTCCTGGTGCTGTCGCAGACTCTGCTCGACCGGATTCCGAGCCTCGAAGCATTGACCCGGCTGGTACTGTGGCTTTGGGTCGTCGTCATGGTGCCGGTCGCAGTCACCGTCATTCTGAACCTGCTTATCGGCCAGAACCCGGCACGGCTCGCCCGGCGCACGGCACTGACCCTGCTTCGAGCCTTTGCCGATGCCCTGGTCCGCGACGATTTCAGCCTGCTCCACCCGCATCAGGACGCGGCGATCGAGCTCATCGAGCTGCGGCAGCGGGCCGAGATGTTCGATCGAAGCTTGCATGTCCACGCCCAGGCCGACGGGGCGTCGATCGAGGCGTTGGCCGAATTCATGGCGCTATTCCAAGCGCTCCCACCCGGCCTTCCGATCGAGACCCGACTGCCCATGGCCGAGGCCTGCGAGGCATGCGCGAGGGCGCTCGAACGAAACGAGGCGCCGGCACTGCCGCTGCCCGGCCCGAGCGAGGCGACCATGGCATCCCTCTCCTCGACCGCGAGACCGATCATCGTCGCCATGGGCAATGTGCTGGCCCGTCTCGGCAACGAGCTCGCGGCCCGGCGAAGCGCCGTCGCGACCAAGGAAGTCGCGGCACCTCGATCCCTGCTGTTCCCGGATGCCTTCAGCAACCCCGATCACGCACGCTATGCGCTCAAGACGACGATCGCGGTGATGGCCGCCTATATCATCTATAGTGGCCTCGACTGGCCCGGCATCAGCACCGCCATCACGACATGCTTCTTCGTGGCGCTGGGCAGCCTTGGCGAGACCGTGCACAAGCTGACCTTGCGGCTGGCCGGCGCGCTGATCGGCGGCCTCGCCGGCGGACTCTGCATCGTCTACCTGCTGCCGCAGATGACCGATATCGGTCAGCTCTGCCTGCTGATCGCCGTGGCCGCGGCCGCCTGCGCCTGGGTCGCGACGGCGAGCGAGCTACTATCCTATGCCGGCATGCAGATAGCATTCGCCTTCTTCCTGGGCGTGCTGCAGGATTACGGTCCCTCGACCGATCTGACCGTCCTGCGGGATCGAATCGCGGGCATCTTTCTCGGCAATATCCTGATGTCGGTCGTCTTCAGCGTGTTGTGGTCGACCAGTGCCGTCGATCGGGCACGCGCGACCATCGCCAAGGCATTGAGAAGCTTGGCCGGGTTGCTCGCGGATGGCGAGCCGTCCAAGAGCGCGTCCCGGCTCGCCGCCATCCGGGCGCTCGCCGAGGCGCGCCGGTTCACGACACTGGCCGTCTTCGAGCTGCGCCTACTGCCCGACCGGACCCGCCGGGAAGCGCTCGCCGGCTCCTTCCTCGGATCGATCGAGCGTCTTGCCGCCGCCGCCTTCACCGTCGTCGACCAGCAACCGAACGCCGGACCGGCAACGCATAACGAAGCCGCCTCGGCCTGGCTGAACGCCTGGGCGAGCCGCCTCATGTCGAAGGGGGCTCCGAGCGCGCCGGTCGCCATCCCGGCCGAGGACATTCCGGTTGAGATCCAGGAAGGCATGCCGCTGGCTGACCGCGCGGCGATCGAAGCGCGAGCATTTCTTCAAGCGGAAATCGTCCATGCCGGCGCGGTCCGGACCTAGTCGAATGGCGCTCTCCCGGATTATTCCGCTCGTCGCGACCTTGGCTCTCGCCGCATGCTCGACCGACGAGCTCGCCTTGGCGCCGGCCACGCCCGCGCATCCCTGGGTCATTCCGCCCTCGCTCGACATCTTGCCGAAACCAGGCTCGACCAGCGCCGACGAGGTTTCGTCGGCAGCGTCATCAGCCCCCACGGTCGAGGGTGGAAAAGGCTGGGCGGCGAACGCGCCGGCGATCCCGAGACGGGAGAACGCGGTCCCGATCGATCCGGCGCGGCGCTACGACCTGGCCAGCCTGATCGACCTTGCTCAGCGCAACCATCCGGAGACCCGTGAGGCTTGGGAACAGGCCCGGCAGGCCGCCCTCGCGGTCGGGCTCGTCGAAACCGGCTACTTGCCGCAGATCACGGCTGAGGCCGTCGGCGGCTTCCAGCACACGCCGCTTCCGATCCCGACCAATCTGATCGCGCGGGGCTATTTCACCAGCAACACCATCGAGGTGCTGCCGACCCTGACGGCGAAATGGCTGCTGTTCGATTTCGGGCGCCGGGCCGGCGCAGAGCAGGCGGCGCGGGCGGGATCCTTCGTCGCCAATGTCGGCTTTACCGGCGTCCATCAGAAGCTGATCTACGAAGTTAGCCGCGACTATTTCGCTCTGGGGGCGGCGCGCGGGCGGCTGCGCGTGGCCCAGCAGGCGCTGAAGACGGCACAGATCATCCAGGATGCGAGCGAGACGCGGCGGCAGCATGGGCTTGCCACCGTCGTGGAGCTGGCGCAGGCCCGGCGCCAGACCGCCGAGGCGCGCTTCAACCTGGCACGGGCGACCGGGGCCGAACATGCCGCTTATGCAGCACTGATCGCCAGCATCGGCATTGTGTCCGGCACCCCTGTGGAGGTGACGGACAGCACGACGCAAGACCTGCCCGCGCCGCCATCGGGGGATCTCGACCAGTTCGTGCGTGACGCGCTGTCCAATCGCCCGGACATCATGACGATGCTCGGCAAGCTGAAGCGGGCCGAGGGAGCGTTGATCAGCGCGCATGCCGATTACTACCCGACGGTCGGCGTCGAGGCCCAGGCCTACCAGAATGTCGGCGCGCTGAGCACCCAGGGCAGCCGCTATTTTTCCGTCGACGAGCCCGGCGCCAATTTCCTCTTCAAGATCAGCGTCCCGCTGTTCGATGGCGGCGCGCGCGACGCGAGGCTGGCGACGGCCCATTCCGAGATCGCGGCCGCCCGGGCCTCGCTGGACCAGGCCCAAGATGTCGCTGTCCGGCAGGTGAGCGACGCCTATGACGGGCTTCGGACCAGCTTCGCCGAATATTCGGCGGCTCTGCCCCTGACGGAGGCGGCCCAAACCGCCTATGACGCGGCACTGGACAGCTATCGGCACGGGTTCGGCACCTACACCGATCTGGTCAATGACGAGACGGCGCTGAGCCAGGCGCAATCCGAAAAGGAGGACGCCCATGCCAACGTATTCACGGCGGCGGCCGCGCTGGCCTTCGCGACCGGGACTATTCTCCCGCCGCAATGATCGGGGCCGGCTGGGCGTGGGCCTTTCAGGGGCCGCTCGGTAGCGCTTAGGGGCGATAGCCTGAGGGAGATGCCGACCTGGCGCGATCTGCGGAGGTTGCCTAAAATCACCTAACCAACGAAATCATCGATGATTTTGGTAGCGGGAGAGGGACTTGAACCCCCGACCTTGGGATTATGATTCCCCTGCTCTAACCAGCTGAGCTATCCCGCCAAGAGAGCCGGGGTTATCGGGAAAAGCCCGGCCCCTGTCAAGCGCCCTCCGCGCATGCCGTCACGCGGCCTGCTCGGCCTTGCCTTCGCGCCGGATCCAGCCGCCGGCGATGAGGCGGGGGCCATCATAGACGACGCCGGCCTGGCCCGGCGCCACACCGTTCATGACCGGCTCGTCAAGCTCCAGCACGGCGCTCCCCGCCCCCGTAGCGTGGAGGCGCGCCGGCACGGGCGGCTGGGCCGAGCGCAGCTTGACCATGACCGGCCGATCCTCGGCACTCATCGCCTCCGGATCGAGCCAGTTCATGCCGCCGAGCTCGACTCGGGTCGCGGCCAGGGCCTGGCGCGGGCCGACCACGACCCGGGCCGCATCGGGTTCGAGCTTCAGCACGAACAGCGGCTCGGCCTGGCCGCCGATATTGAGGCCACGGCGCTGGCCGACGGTGAAATTGATGATGCCATCGTGCCGGCCCAGCACGGCGCCGTCGCGATCGACGATCTCGCCCGGGGTGAGCGCGCCCGGCCGCAGCTTCTCGACCAGCCTGGCATAGTCGCCGGTCGGCACGAAGCAGATATCCTGGCTGTCGGGCTTGTCGGCGACGCCCAGGCCCAGCCGAGCCGCGATCCGCCGCGTCTCGGCCTTGGGCAGGCCGCCCAGCGGGAAACGCAGAAAATCGAGCTGGGCGCGCGTGGTCGCGAACAGGAAATAGCTCTGGTCGCGCCCGGGATCGGCCGCGCGATGCAGCTCCGGCCCGGCGACACCGGCGACACGCCGGGCATAGTGGCCGGTGGCGAGCGCGTCGGCGCCGAGATCGCGCGCCGTCTCCAAAAGATCGGTGAACTTGACCGTCTGGTTGCAGCGCACGCACGGGATCGGCGTCTCGCCCTGGATATAGGCATCGGCGAAATCGTCGATCACGCCGGCGCGGAACCGCTGCTCGTAATCGAGCACGTAATGCGGAATGCCGAGTGCCTCGGCCACGCGCCTGGCATCGTGGATATCCTGGCCGGCGCAGCAGGCGCCCTTCTTGCCCACGGCCTGGCCGTGATCGTAGAGCTGCAGCGTGACGCCGACCACGTCGTAGCCCGCTTCCTTGAGGATCGCCGCCGTCACCGCGCTGTCGACCCCGCCGGACATGCCGACGACGATGCGGGTGGCGCCGGGCGCCTTGTCGATACCCATCGAGTTCAGGGGCGAGTTCATGACCTGATCATAGACTTAAAGCGGCCAGCGCGGAAACCGGCGCGCGTTCAGCCCATCATGTTGCGGGTGGCGGCCGGCAGCCGCACGGTCAGCCCGTCCAGCTCCTCGCTCATGACGATCTGGCAGCCGAGGCGCGAGGTCTTGGTCAGGCCGAACGCCAGGTCGAGCATGTCCTCCTCGTCCTCGCTCGGCTCCTTCAGCGTCTCGTACCAGGAAGGGTCGATGATGACGTGGCAGGTCGAGCAGGCGAGCGAGCCTTCACAGGCGCCTTCGAGATCGACGCCATGCTTGTGCGCGATCTCGAGCACGCTGAGGCCGATCGGCGCGTCGACTTCGAGGCGCTCTCCTTTGGCGTCGATGAAGACCATCTTGGGCATGGACGAACTCTCTTGATCCTATGGTCGGAGCCAAAGGGCGTGGATATTCCGCACCGCGCCCGCCACGTCCAGCAAAATCGCGGGCACGCGGATCAGCCCAGCGCTTCGGCCAACAGGGCCGCACCGACGACGGCGCGCTCCGGCCCATCGAAGCCGTCGAGCAGCCTCATGCCCGTCCGGGCCGCCAGCGCTCCAGCATCGGCGAGGCCGGGCGCGATCAGTCCCATGACCGGCGCTTCTGCCACGAGCAATGCCGGCAGATCGGCCGGATCGCGTACGGCCGAGCCGCCGGCCAGCCGAACGATCCCGTCTCCGACCTCGAGCCTTGCCAGCGCCAGCCCGTTCGGCAGCGCGGCCAGATGGAGATAGCTTCCGGCGCCGGCCCGATCGAGCCCGCCGCCGAGCGCCAGCCCGACCGAGCTTTCGATCAGCCGCCGAACCTCGATCCCGCCGGCCTCGACCGCCTGCATCAGCATCACCCGCGCCGCAGCGGGCGCATCGAGCGGCACCAGCACCACGGCACCGGCGATCGGCCGGCGCACCAGGATGGTAAGTTTGTGCCGTGCCGTCTCGAACAGAGCGGCAAGACGGTCGGAAAGCGACAGGCCCCGCGCGTCCGGAGCCTCGGGATCGGCGAGCGCCTCGATCCCGATATCGGTTTCGTCGGCCAGGCCCTCATGACCGAGGACGAGCTGCCCGGCCGCATCATAGCCGGCCAGCGCCGGGATGAATTCGATCGAGCCGGCACCGCCGATCAGCTCGACATTACCGCCGACGGACGCGGCGACGAGCAATCCGGTCGGGGTCAGCTCCAGCCCGATGGCAAGCCCGACATCCTCCACCTCGTCGGAGCGCTCCGCCGGCTCCTCGATCTGGATCAGGACACGATCAGACACTGTCAGACGTGGAAGGATTCGCCGCAGCCGCAGCGGCCTTTTTCATTCGGGTTCTTGAAGGTGAAGCCGGCCTGCAGCTTGTCCTCGACATAATCCATCTCGGTGCCGATCAGGAACATGGTCGCCTTGGGATCGATCAGGATGGTGACGCCGCGCTCCTCGACCACCTCGTCCCAGCGCCCCTTCTCGTCGGCATATTCAATGGTGTAGCTCATGCCCGAGCAGCCGCGCGAGCGCACGCCGACCCGGATGCCGACCGACGGCTTCTCACGCTGGGCCAGGAGCGCCTTGACCCGCTCAGCCGCCGCTTCCGTTACCGTCAATGCCTGAAAACGCGCCATGCCGCCTGCTCCGATCCTCGTCCGCTTCCGCTTCCGCTTCCGCTTCCGCTTCCGCTTCCGCTTCCGCTTCCGCTTCCGCTTCCGCTGAAACTAGTCACTCTGCGAAAGCATCGCAACATCGGCTATGTGGCGCGCCCCGCCGGCTTCGGCAAGGGAGCGCACCGCAGCGCCGATCTGCGCCGCCGCCCGATCGATCTCGGCCTCGATGGTGAACCGCCCGAAGCCGATCCGCACGGCGCCGTCGGCCCGGCCCCTATCGATGCCGAGGGCGGTCAGCACATAGCTCGGCTCGATCTCGGCCGAGCTGCAGGCCGACCCCGTCGACAGCGCCAGATCCGGCAAGGCCGAGATGAGGTCGAGCGCCGCCACGCCGGGAAAGGACAGGTTGAGATTGCCCGGCAACCGCCGCTCGGCATCGCCATTGACGGCAAAATCGATGCCGGCCTCGCCCAGCCGCGCGCGCAGCCGCTGCGACAGGGCGCGCAGCCGTGCCGCTTCGACCGCCATCTCGACGGCCGCGAGCCGCGCGGCCATGCCGAGCGCAACGCACAGCGCCGGCGACAGCGTGCCCGAACGCACGCCCCGCTCCTGCCCGCCGCCGCTGAACAGCGCCTCCAGCCGGACGCGCGGCCGGTGGCGGACATAGAGCGCGCCGATGCCCTTGGGCGCGTAGAGCTTGTGGCCGGAGATCGAGACCAGGTCGAGCCGCATCGCCTGGACATCGAGCGGCACCTTGCCGAAGGCTTGCGCGGCATCGCTGTGCAGCAGCACGCCCTTGGCCCGGCAGAGCGCGCCGATCGCCGCCAGATCCTGGATCACGCCGATCTCGTTGTTGGCGGCCATGACCGAGACGAGCGCCGTGCGCTCGTCGAGGGCGGCTTCGAGCCGGCCGAGATCGACCAGCCCCGAAGACTCGACCGGCAGGATCTCGATCTCGAACCCCTCGCGGCCGAGATCGCGCACGCTTTCGAGCACGCATTTATGCTCGGTCGCCAAGGCGACGATCCGGTTGCGGCGTTCCTTGAGGAACCGGGCGGCACCCTTGATCGCAATATTGTTCGATTCCGTGGCGCCGGAGGTGAAGACGATCTCGCGCGCCTCGGCACCGATGAGCGCTGCGATCTCGGCGCGCGCCGCCTCGACTCCATCCGACGCTTCGAGCCCGAAGGCATGACCGGTCGAATGCGGATTGCCGAACCGCTCGCCGAAATAGGGCAGCATGGCCTCGAGCACGCGCGGATCGACCGGGGTCGTCGCCTGGTAATCGAGATAGATCGCTTCGGCCGAGGGCCGGCGGCTGTTGCGTAGCATGGCGGTCACGCCGCACTCCTTTTCATGTCTGCCCGGCGGGCGAGAGCGCCCCAGGCCTCGACCAGCCGATCGATCTCCGCCGCCTCGGTATCCCGGCCGAGGCTGATGCGGATCGCCGAGCGGGCGAAATCTCCCGCGCCCATCGCTTCCAGCACATGGCTCGGCCGAACCTTGCCCGAGGAACAGGCCGAGCCGGCGCTGACGCCGATGCCGGCAAGGTCGAGCGCCATAACCTGCACCTCGCTGGCGAGACCTGGCAAGGCGATGCAGCAAGTATTGGGAATGCGCGGCCGCTCGGCGCCGAAGAGCCGCGCCCCCGGCGCCAGGGTCAGGAGACGCTTCTCCATCTCGTCGCGCAGGCCGGCCAGGCGCCCGTAGTCGGCGACGGCATCGACCGCCTCGGCGATCGCAGCGCCGAAGCCTATGATGCCGGGCAGGTTCTCGGTACCGGCGCGGGCGCCGCGCTCCTGGCCGCCGCCGGTTTGCAAGGCCGCGATATCGAGCCCCGGCCTGACGGCGAGCGCGCCGACGCCGGTCGGGCCGCCGAGCTTGTGCGCCGATATGCTGACCAGATCGGCGCCGAGAGCCGCCATATCGAAGGGGATCTTGCCGATCGCCTGCACGGCGTCGCAATGGACGACGGCATCGGCCGCATGCGCCAGCCGCACGATCTCGGCCATCGGCTGGATCACGCCGGTCTCGTTGTTAGCGGCCATGACGGAGACAAGGGCGGGCGCCCGAGTCGCGAGCAGCCGTTCGAGCGCCCCGAGATCGACCGTGCCGCCTGGCTCGACCGCCAGGGTTTCGGCGCCGGCCCCCGCCGCGCGCACGCAATCATGCTCGATCGCCGAGATCAGCACTGGCCCATGGCTCACACCCCGGAGCGCCAGATGATTGGCTTCGGTGCCGCCGCTGGTGAAGACGATCCGGCCACCCTCGGGCAGGCCGATCGCGCGCGCCACGGCGTCGCGGGCCGCGTCGAGCCTGCGGCGCGCCTCGCGCCCGGCTCGATGAACCGAGGAGGGGTTGCCGCAAAAAGCGAGGATTTCCGCCATCGCGGCGATGGCGGCGGGCCTGAGGCCCGTGGTCGCATTGTGGTCGAGATATACGAAGCGCGCGCCGGTTTCGCCCATCACATCACTTCACGGTTCCATCGCAGCCCTGCGATGCGCTACAACGCGGCGGCCTTGGTTCCGACCACGAGAATACCCATCTCAGCCTGTGCAGAAACATGAAGCCCGCCATGGTATGATCGCAGGCACCCGACCCGGCAGGAGCCGCTATACTGGTTTCGTTCGCGCTTGCGAAGCCGGTCTCGTCCTGTCACGAAATATAGATAATCCGTCCGTCCCCATCAAGATTGGCCCCTCAGATGAACAGAGTGGATTTGGCCGCCCTGGCGTGCCGGCATGGAGGCTGTGCCCGCCATGCCTGAGGTGATCATCAACGGCCCCGAGGGCCGTATCGAAGGCCGTTACCAGCATTCGAGAGAGCCGAACGCGCCCATAGCCCTGCTGCTGCACCCGCATCCGCAGCATGGCGGCACGATGAACAACAAGATCGTCTACGCGCTGTTCCGCGCCTTCACCAAGCGCGGTTTCTCGACGCTGCGCTTCAATTTCCGTGGGGTCGGCCGCAGTCAGGGGACCTTCTCGCGCGGCGAGGGAGAGCTGTCCGACGCCGCCTCGGCGCTCGATTGGCTGCAGACCTACAATCAGAACGCCGCCGGCTGCTGGATCGGCGGCTTCTCGTTTGGCGCGTGGATCGGCATGCAGCTGCTGATGCGCCGGCCGGAGATCGACAGCTTCATCTCGGTGGCGCCGCCGGCCAGCATGTATGATTTCAGCTTCCTCGCCCCCTGCCCGTCCTCGGGCCTGATCGTGCATGGCGACCAGGATGAGATCGTCTCGGTCGAATCGGTGCAGAAGCTGGTCAACAAGCTGTCGCATCAACGCGACATCAAGATCGACTATAACATCACCAAGGGCGCCAACCACTTCTTCACCGACCACATGCCGCAGCTCGAGCAGGCGATCTCGGACTATCTCGACGCCAACCTCGCGCGCACCCTCGACGCCCGTAATCGCTGAAGCCGGCCAAACGAAAAGGTCGCTTGCATCTTTCGACGCAAGCGACCCGATATTGCTAGATTTCTCTGGAACTTAAAGCTGCTTCAGGAACTCCACGATCGCCTGCTGATCGGCGGGCGGCAGCGACCTGAAACGCGCGATGACGGCACGAGCATCGCCTCGGTTGCTCTTCGCGATCGTGCTGCCATAGGCCGGGCAGATATCGGCCTCACCATCGGGATATCTTACTCCGCCCAGGGCGCTGGGCGGTGCCGACGGAAGCGGACAGCCGCCGCCTTCGACATGCCGGCCCTTGTCGTCCGGCTCCGGCAGATCATGCAACTCGATGGCCGCCCGCAGCGCGTCATCGACACTCTGCACGACGAGCGGTCCGTTATTCACCCTCGCATCCGAATAGACAGTGCTCGCGGGTGTGCTTTCCTGGGTGAGGTTGCTGAGATAAACGCGGCCGTCATGCAGGAACGGCGGCCCGATCCGCCCGATACCCATCAGCGGTGCCGTCCGGAACTCGCGTCCGTTGGCGATGCCGCTGTTCTGATGCGGCAACCCGTCGTCGGTCAGGCTTCGCGGCAGATCGAACGAGGGCCCGATGCTGCCGTCGGCACGCTGGCGGAAGGCGACCACGGGGAGCCTTGAGGTCGGTATGATCCGCTCGCCGTCGATGGACGGTCCCTGATGCAGCAGCAGGTCGGAGAATAGCGGCGCCCAGACATTGTTGACGTGACTGGTTCCCGTATCCGTGGGCAGCTGACCCGTCTGCGTCACCGGCATGTGGCATCCGGCGCAGTTGACCATGCGGTCCTTTTGATTGATCGCATGATCATCGAGGCCGTCGCCACCCCTGGGCATACGTCCCTGAATCTCGCGATCGGCGAAGGCGACGAGGTCGACACCGAACAATTCGGCGCCGCGGCGCACGATCGCCTCCTCGGTTCCGGGACGGCCGGCGGTCTTTGGATTTGGCGAATTCAGGACCTTGAGGAGCTCGGGCCCGAATTCGGGTGGTGCCGTCAGTCGCAGCAGCGCGCGCAGGCTGATCGGGGTCGATTCCGGCACCTGCGGCGACGGAACGGAGCTCTGGCAGCCGGCGCGCTTGGAATTGACGAAGCTGACCAACTCGCTGTTATTAAGCGGGCTGGTGAAGCCGAGTTCGCCCTGCACGCCGCCAACGACGAACTGCAGCATGAACGGCCCCCCGGCACGCACGCCGAACCGGCCGACATGCATGGTCGGATCGCCGCCGACAAAGGCATTGTTCGATGTGTTCTCATTGTGCCGGCCAGCAATGCATTCCTTGCCGGCGCATTCGGGAAACAGATCCGAGACGTCGATCGAAGTGTTGATCGGCGTTTTCTCTTCATTCTCGTTGGAGATGATCTGGTCGTCCGTCACCGCTTCGATCAGCCCGCGCCCGATATAGGGCGGGCCGGACCGTTCGCCGATCGCCCGGCGAAACCCGGTCGGGCTCAGATGAGTGACTGGATCGACGCCCGCCGCAAGATTCGTATCTTCGGAGAAGGGGGGCAGCGGGTCGGGCAAGCACCCGGGCAGCGACGGACGCGTGTGCTGGGTGGAATTGCTGGAGAAAGTGGTCAGACCGTCGATAGTGCCGGTCGAAGGCTGGATGTCGGTGAACACGGTGAAAGCCGCGGCCTTGCCGGTATTGGTCAGTGCATCGAGATTGTCGGCAGGGCGGCCGCCGCCCGTCGCCGGATTGAACCCGACGAAATTGAAATTGGTCGGCGTCGCGCGGGCGGCACGCGACACTTGGGAAGGGGTGCTGACGAGCTTGTCGGTCCCCGGCGCCCGCACCGCTTCGACCGAGTTCTCATGGCAGCCGAGACAGAAGGGCTGATTAGCGGCCGGGCCAAGTCCTTGGGCCGCGACATGGGGGGTCGTGAAGAAGGTCAATCCTTCCATCACTGCTTGGCGCTCGGCGGTGGAAGCGCTTGGATAAACGAGCGATTCCAAATCGGGCATGGTCAGCGGAAAGGAACCGACGACGCCGAACTGATCACGCGGAACACGTTCCACAGGACGTAGCTGAGCGGGATCGGTCGGCGTGGCGACGGGACTGAGGTTGGCAGCGGTTTGTGCCTCGGCGCGCGAGGCCGCGAGAATGCAGAGAGTCGAGATCGACCCGAGCAGCAAAGAATGCGCGACGATGCGAAAGGTTCTAGGAGTTGGCGAACATCTCCCTATTCTCATCATGACGATCCTTACTATAGTAACGGAGTTAATTGCGCCTGCTGTCGACGATGACCGAGGCGAGAAAAAGCTTGTAACGATCAAGCATGCCGATATTATTTCAGAACATGTGTTTTCTACTACGAATGTAACACACTATCATTTAGATGGTCGTCTAAATGGGGCAGAGATAAATTCCGGCCAAGACGAATTCCTAACACCATCAAAGTTTTCCTCTGCACACATGCAAAAACACTCGACAACCTAGCTGTTGTCGAGGAGCAATCTAGAGTTGACCAAGTATGGGAGCGGCCGTAACAAGCCGCCCCCTTGAAGATCCTTTAGTCGGTTGCGCGGACGCGGCGACGGACGAAGCCCAGTCCGAAAAGGCCGCCGGCAAGGAGCGTCATGGTCCCCGCCTCCGGCACCGCCGCCGTCAAGATCCCGGCGCCGGGAGTCGATTCAAACGCGTAGTCGACGAGGGACGTGCCATCGATCTCGGCATAGCCGAAATGGATTCCGTCGCCGAGCGTAAAGGCCAGGCCGATGAAATCGTCGGCAGCCGAGAACGGAATCGCAGTCGCCTTCGGAAAGGCGGAGAAGCCGAAAAGCTCCCCTTTTCCGTCGATCGCGGCGCCGGCCTCGAAATCCGCGACCTGACCGAGGAAGCTGGTCACGAGGCCGGTGCCTGTCGTCGCAACCGCATCGGGCGGACCCCCGGCTGGGAAAGGGCGCTGAAGGTATAGCTGGCGGCGTCGTTGCCGAAACTGATGGTCGCCGGCGCAGACGCGAAGTCGGTATTCGCGGCGACGCTGATCACCGAAGCTTCCGACGCCGTGACGCTACCGGCCCAAAGCAGAGCCGCCATCGCCACCAGCCGCCCTGCCCGCCCGACATTGCGGGACGGCCCGGTCATGCCCGCATGCCCTTCGGGAAGAACAGCCCTTGATTGGCGTTGACGGCACCGAAGGCGATGTTCTGGACCTGGCGGGTGCTGCGGGCGAAGGCGAGGCCGTTTTCATCGGTCGGGACGATGTTGACCTTGCCGTCGAGGGTCACGCCCTGATCGTCGGCGGCACCCGACAGGCTGGCCCGAACGGCGGAGATCCGGTCGGTCACCTCGGCTTGGCCGGCTTGCAGCAGCAGCAGCCGCAATTCGGAGGCGTGGTAGGCTTCGATCGCCAGGATGCCGGTCGCCGCGGAAAGGATCTCCCGATTCTGAAACAGCGGCGCGGCGCCGTGATAGGCGGTAACACCGACATCCTCGAAAATGAAGCCGCCGACGAGGAAGTTCACCTCGCTGGCATAGGGATCGAAGCGCTCGCCCAGTCCCGCCGCCTGGAAGATCATGTTGAAGCTATGCTCGATATCGATATCCGGCTGCGACACGGCGCTGCTGCCGAGGATGGAGCGGATGAAGAGGACGTGGCCCAGTTCGTCCTCGGCGATCTCCTCGGCGATCTGCTGAATCGCCGTGCTCCTGAACTGCACCTTGCGCCCACCGGTGACTTTGCCGGGCGCGCCGCCCACGCCGGTCGTGTCCTTGGCGGGGATGCCGCGGCCGGTGACGGCCCGGAGGTAATACTCCGTCTCGAGATATTCGAGATTGAGGGCAAAGTTCAGAATATCCGCATCGGTCACCGCCGTGGTCGCCGTGTCCGCGGCAGCATTCCGCGTGCCGGCGAACATCGATCCACCGGCAGCCAAGGCACCGAGCGCGAAGGCGCTGGTGCCGGCACGCTGGAGCAACCCGCGCCGGTTCATGCCAAAATCTTCAGGGGGGAGTGTGGTCATTTCGGAAGCCTCTCGTTTCAAGACGAAGAACACTTGCCTTGACGGAGATAGCGGACACCGATCGATTCGACAGAGAGAATGCGGTAAAGGTTTGTTGATTTGACAACAATAAATACTGAATAATTCCGCTTGAATCCTTTGATTTTCCGAAACGACCCAAGGGCCGCATATCGAAAATATACAGCCATGTCGCTCTTTTGCCTTCGTCGAACTGCCGGATCTTCATCGCACCGGCAGCGATCGGGCATCGGTTCGTCCGGCAAGGCGACGGTCTTTCGACCGTCGCCCGCTCGGCCGGGTACTCTAGCGATGCTGCCTAGGGCTGGTAGACGATGATCGTGTCCCAGAAGTCGCAATCATGGCGCGCACCGAACACCGCATTGGTGAAGGTGGCGAGGTTCGGCACATTTTCCGAAAGATATTCGGGCACGCCTTCCTTGCCGACGAAGCGCGGCCAGGGGGTATTCATGTTTCCGCCATTGGGATTGCCGCTTTTGGCGAAATTCGTCCAGGCGGCCACCAGCTCGTCGGACAAGGTGCTCTCCTGCGAGGTCAGCGCCGGCGACTGGCTCGCCCCCGAGACGCCGAGAATGCCGCCATGCCAGCCAGAGAACAGGAACTGGATGTCGATCGTGTGCGCCGCGAGCGGCGTGAAACCGGGCATCGGCGGATAGTAATAAGGCGCATTCTGATCGTTGAACTCATACTCGTAGACGGGCGTGCCGCCTGCCGTCCACAGAGCGTCGATATGACGGTTGCGGCAGGCGCCGGGATAGGTCGTGACCAGATCGTAGGTCGCTTGGGGGTTGGAGCCGGCTGGATATTTCGCCAGGACCTTGCCCGCCGTTCCGGCCGGATAGTTCGGGCCGCCCGGATATTCCGCCCCGCTATAGGCGGCCGTGACCGCGGCCACGTACTGTGCCTCCGTCATCGGCGTCTGCGGCGGACCCGTGAAATATTCCGTATTGCCGATACCGAAATTCCCCTCGTCCTGCACGTTCCCCGCAAGGATCGGCATATGGATGTAGGCGCCGCTCTTCCAGGCGGTATTCGGCGTTACGGGGATGACCGTGCCGTCGACCATCGGGCCGGTCACATACGGGCTGTTTGCATTGGCCGTGCCCTGGAGTTGCAGGATCTGCGCCGCCGAGAGGCTGCGAAGACAGGCCGCCGCCGATGCGTCCGTGCCGGGGCACCCGGCCGCCTGGGCGAACTTCCCGCCATTGGTCACGCCGGTCGATAGCGGCGGGAGCGACGACAAGGGCGAGCTTTCATAGATGGCCCTGTTGAAGAGCCCGACGCTGAGCGGCGAGATCATGTTGGCACCGGTATCCTGGGCACCGGCCGACTGGCCGCCGAGGGCGACGAGATCCGGATTGCCGCCGAACGCCGCCGCGTTGCGCTGTACCCAGCGGAGCACGGCCTGGATGTCCATGATGCCGTAATTGGCGAAGTTGTGGCCCTCGGCATCAAGCGCGGGATGCGCCAGGAACCCGAACAGCCCCAACCGATAATTCAAGGTAACGACAACGGTGGGCGTGCCCGCCGGCCCTCCCGTCGCTAGCTTGCTGCCGTCATAATCATTTGATTCGCCGTCGACATTGCCGCCGCCATGGATCCAGACCAGGACGGGCAGGCCCGCTTGCGGGCGGTGGCCGTTCCCGAGCTTGGTCGTGAAGACATTCAGATAGAGACAGTCCTCGGTGACGCTGGCCGGGCCAGCGAAAACACCCAGCGTCGTGACTTGCGGGCAGGTATTCTCGAACGAAGTCGCATCCAGCACCCCCCGCCACCGCTCCACCGGCTGCGGCGGCTGCCAGCGCAGATCGCCGACGGGCGGTGCCGCATACGGTATGCCCTTGAACTCATAAACACCGTTTACGAACGAACCCCGCACAGGCCCTTCGACGGTATTGACCTCGGGTCCGCCGCCTCGCGCCGCAGGATCCGCGGCGGCGTCCGCCGGCCGCGCTCCGAAAAGCGCAAGCGTTACGCAGACGAGCGTGCTCGCTGCGACAATCAGGCATTGTCGTTTCATTCCATGCCTCCTAGTTGGTTTCGCTCCCTTGTCATCGGCGCCCTGCTGAGCAGGAGGGAGGAATGCACTTCTGCGGCGCTGGTAGGCTTTCCCTGCTGCATGCCGCACATTCCGCGGCACAACAAAGCGCTTATGGCTCGCTTAACGCGAACAGAATGAGAGATACCATCCGGATTGAATATTCATATTATACTTTGGTAGTATAACGTGCATCAAATCCTTTAAAATTTTTTTGCGATTCGGGTCAGAATACTGAGATTCTCTTGATTCTGAGGCAAAAGTCTTTTTGGAATCTTTCTCAAAAACAACAAAATGAAGGAGTTATTTCCACCATACGGAAAACGACAAGATTTCTTTCTCGTTATCCGAGAGCAAGCATGGAGCCACCATCCTCCGCAACGGCGAGAGGCGCAGCATCGTGCCGGCCAACGTCTCTTCAACGTGCCGGCCCGTTGGGAATCGCCGGAAGTCGAGCGCCTAGGCTAGTGGTGCGATGCTAATGGATGGTTCCCATCCGTTAGCTGAATTGCTGCACTATCTTATTGGTCTGGTGGTCAAATCTATCCAACACTTGGGAACCAGGCGTTAGATTTTGAGCACTAGGCTGCCGGCCGATCCAGCCGGCCGCCGGTCTGCGGCGCGCGCACGCCGGTCGTCCCCGGGAAGCTGAGCGGCAGCCCGGCCAGAGAGCGCACGGCTAGATACGCGAAGGCCTGCGCTTCGAGCGCGTCGCCGTCCCACCCCTCCGCTTCAACCGGCATCGGCGGCTGGCCCAGCTCCTCGGCCAAGGCCGCCATCAGCGCGGGATTGCGCCTGCCGCCGCCGGTGACCAGCCAGCGTTCGACCGGCACCGGGAAGTGCGCCGCCGCGCGCGCGATCGAGACGGCGGTCAGGCGCGTCAGCGTCGCCGCACCGTCCGCCGGCGACAGATGGTCGGGCACGAAGCCCGCGAACTCGTCGCGATCGAGCGATTTCGGCGGCGAATCCGCGAAATAGCGATGGGCGAGGCAGCGCTCGACGGCCGCCCGATCGACAGTACCGGCGCGGGCGAGCGCGCCGTCCTCGTCGACCGGGCGGCCGGTGTGGCGCAAGGCCCAATCGTCGATGAGGGCGTTGCCGGGGCCGGTATCGAAGGCAAGCATGCCGGTCTCGCCGATCCAGGTGACATTGGCGACGCCGCCGATATTGAGCACGGCCACCGGCTTCGGGCAGGTGCCGGCGAGCGCCCGATGATAGGCCGGCACCAGCGGCGCGCCCTCGCCGCCGGCGGCCACGTCGGCGGTGCGGAAATCGGAGACGACCGGCACGCCGAGCAATCCTGCCAAAAGCGCGCCGTCGCCGATCTGCCAGGTCCGCCCGGCACGCGGCCGATGCAGTATGGTGTGGCCGTGGAAGCCCACGAGATCGGGCCGGCCGAGACCGTTATTCGCGATCAGCGCCTCGACCGCGGCCTCATGCAGCAGCGTCAACGCGCGCTCGACCTCTTGCACCTCACCGCTTAACGCTTCGCTCCCCAGCACCGCGCGCAGGCGGCGGCGGAAATCCGCCTGATAGGGAATAGTCAGCGACGGCCCCGTGACCAGCCGGAGATCGCCGTCGGTCTCGACCCAGGCCGCATCGATGCCGTCGAGCGAGGTGCCGCTCATCAGCCCGATCGCCCGCATCATGGAAAGCCCCATTGTCCAACCCTTTCTGGCCGCCCCGCCGCCATGCTACACAAGCGCCCCGGTATTGGCCCGCATTTCGATAGTTCGAGAGATCATGACCCAGTTTCGTTCGCCGCTGCTGCGTAGCTTCGAGGAGCGCGGCTTTCTGCATCAATGCACCGATGCCGAAGGCCTCGACAAATTGGCGCTCGAAGGGCCGATCAGCGCCTATATCGGCTTCGATGCGACGGCGGACAGCCTGCATGTCGGCAGCCTGGTCCAGATCATGACGCTGCGCCGGCTGCAGCAGGCCGGCCACCGGCCGATCGTGCTCATGGGCGGCGGCACCACCAAGGTCGGCGACCCGTCGGGCAAGGATGAGGGCCGGAGGCTGCTGTCGGACGAGGATATCGAGCGCAACATGGCCGGCATCCGCCGGGTGTTCGATCAGTACCTCACCTTCGGCGACGGCCCGACCGATGCCATCATGCTGAACAATGCCGACTGGCTCGACCAGCTCGACTACATCCCGTTCCTGCGGGATTACGGGCGGCATTTTTCGGTCAACCGGATGCTGAGCTTCGACAGCATCAAGCTCCGGCTCGAACGCGAGCAGCCGCTGTCGTTCCTCGAATTCAACTACATGATCCTCCAGGCCTACGATTTCCTGGAGCTGGCGCGGCGCGAGCGATGCCGGCTGCAGCTCGGCGGCTCGGACCAATGGGGCAACATCGTCAACGGCGTCGAGCTGACCCGCCGGGTCGTGGGCACCGAGGTCTTCGGCTTCACCTCGCCGCTCATCACCACCGCGTCGGGCGCCAAGATGGGTAAGACCGCCGCCGGCGCCATCTGGCTCAACGAGGAGAGGCTGCCGAGCTACGATTTCTGGCAATTCTGGCGGAACACCGAGGATGACGATGTCGGCCGCTTCCTCAAGCTCTTCACCGACCTGCCGCTGGACGAGATCGCCCGGCTGCAGGCGCTCGGCGGCGCCGAGATCAATGAGGCGAAGAAGATCCTCGCCAACGAGGTGACGGCGCTCGCCCACGGCCGTGCCGCCGCTGAGGCCGCGGCCGAGACGGCGCGGCGCGTGTTCGAGGAAGGGGCCCTCGGCGGCGCCCTGCCCTCGATCGAGGTCGCGCGCGCCGAGCTCGAAGCCGGCATCGGCGTGGTCGAGCTCATGGTCAGGGCCGGTCTCGCCAGCTCCAACGGCGAGGCCCGGCGTCTCATCAAGGGCGGCGGCGCACGGGTCAAGGACGTTCCCGTTAAAGACGAGCAGCAGCGGCTTTCGCTCGCCGATCTCGATGAGCAGGGGGTGGCCAAGCTGAGCGCCGGCCGCAAACGTCACGCCCTTATCCGACTATCCGGCGGTTGAGGCTTCACAAACGGCAACATCTTTCATAATTATTGAACCGAATTGCAGCGAGACTGTCGTTTCGCGCAGTGAGGCTCGGGCAAGGCTGTCGTAAGGTATCCCGGGCAGCATGCGACGAACCTTCCTGGATAAGCAGACACGAATGGCTCACGACCTTATCGACGCGCTCAAGCTGCACGACCTCTGGTTGAAAGGAAGAGGCGGCCAGCGGCTCGATATGCCGTGGGCCGATTTTTCCGGCTCCAGCCTCGCCGGCTGCAACCTGCGCAAGGCGCGGCTGCCGGGCGCGCGTTTCGATTATGCCGACATCAACTCGGCGAATTTTTCCGAGGCCGACCTGTTCGCGGCCAATTTCGACAATGCCCAGCTTTATCAGGCCAATATGCAGCGCGCCGATCTGCGCGGCGCCACGTTTCGCAACGCCATGCTGGCCGAGGTCGATTTCACCGACGCCGATTTGACCGGCGGTGTGCTGTTCGACGCCCGGCCAGGCGATAAGAAGATGACGAACCAACTCGGTAGCCACGCCGGCGTCGATCTCAGACATGCTGATCTCAGCGGCGCGCGAGGAACCGCCTCAGTCTTCCAGGGCGCCATGCTCGCCGGCGCCAAGCTCCGCGGCATCGATCTCTCGGGCGCCGATCTACGCCGGGTCGATCTCACCGGCGCCGATCTTACCGGCGCCGATCTTACCGGCGCCGATCTCCGCTCCGCCATCCTGACCGCGACCAACATGACCGGCGCCAAGACCGACGGCGCCAACCTCGACCTCACCATCGGCTACACGCCCGGCTCGGACAGCCTCAACCCCGATCTCAGGGACATGATCGCGCGCCATTGCACCTGGGCCCAGACCTTCGGGGCCAAGGGCAGCCAGGCAAATTTCACCAACGCGGATCTGCGCGGCTTCGACCTCGCTAGCCTCGACCTCTCGGCAGCCGTCTTCAAAGGCGCCAACCTGACGGGCGTCAGCCTGAGCCGCGGGACCTTCCTGCTGTGCGACTTCACCGACGCCGCCATGACCGGCTGTGACATTTCCAGAGCCAGCCTGCGCGGCGCCTCGTTCAAGAATGCCGTGCTGGAATGCGCCAACCTCGAGGATGCCGACATCAGCGCCGCCGACATTCTCGACGCCCAACGCAAGCCGACCGGCCGGAAATGGCCGGCCAACTTCATGGGCGCCAAGCTCACCGGCGCCCGGATGGCCCGCACCCGGCTCGACGGCGCCAACATGATCGGCGCGGATCTCGCCGGCGTCGATATGAGCAAGGCGATGACCGAGGGCGTCCGCTTCAAATAAGCGTCAGGGCTTGGCGGGTGCCGGGGACCCGCCCGGATCGGGCGCGTCGAACAGAAACAGCCGCCTCAGCATGCCGGGCGCCAGCGTGCTCAGTGGGTTGACCGTGATCTTCGGATCGTCGATCGGCCCGCCCATGCGGAAATTCGCGGAAAAGACGCCGCCCCCCTCACCGCCGGTTAGGAGATCGCCGAGCAGCGGCACATTGCCGAGCACGCTGTTCAGCGTATAGGCCGGCACCAGCAGCCCGTCGAGCGACAGGGTGTTGGCGCCGAGATCGATCGAGCCGTCGATATTGACCCCCATCGCCCCGCCATAGGCGCGGGCGTGGTTCAGGGCGAGCTTGTGGTCGTAGAGTTCGAAATCGCCCTTGAGCGTTGTGAAGGGGATACCGTCGCCGGTCATCAGGTTGGCGATCGAGGCGAAGGAGGCGAGCGACAGCAGCCGCACCATGAAGGGCGCGCCGACGAACCGGTAATCCTTGCCCTCGACATGGCCGGTGAAGCGCCGCCCCTCCGGTGCGGGCTTGGAATCGCCGGTGACGGTCAGATTGCCGCCATGGACGCTGTCGGTGATGTCGGCCAGCCGCATCAGCGCGCCGTAATCGTCGGTCGCCAGCGCGAAGCGCCCGCCATCCTCGACATGGTCGAGCCGGAAGCTGACCTTGCCCGCCTTGTCGAAGGCGGCGTTCAAGCTGCCGGCCGCGAGCGTATGATCGGCAACGGCGGCGCTGAGCTGCACGTTCTTGAGCTCGCGGTCGGTTCCCAGGATCACGCGGTCGCCTTGCAGCTCCAGCACCACCGCCGGCCCCTTGTCCGCGCCGGGCTTGTCGTCCTTCTGCTTGTCGAGCCGATCGACCATCTTGGCCATGTCGATGACCGGCCCGTGCATGCCGATGCGCCAGGGCTCGTCCTGATGGGTGACCGTCAGCACCGCTTCGGTCCGGCCGACATGCAGGCGGGAGAGATCGGCACGAGCGAGCTTGCCGTCGGCGAAATCGAGTCCGCCCTTGAGGTCGAGATCGGGCGCCTTCAGCGACAGGCCCTCGATCCGGTTGAGCATTCCGTCCGTGGTGATGAGGGTGAGATCGGCATGGGCAGCGGCACCTGGCGCCTTCTGCCAGCCGAACTCGTCGATGCTCATCGCGGCACCGGCGAGATCGAGGCCGAGCACGGCGCGGTTGTGATGGCCGTCGAGATCGTCATAGAGCATCTCGGTCGCGACCGGGCCATGCACACGGTCGGGCAGCGGATCGGCATTGAAGCGCTGCCGCGCCGCATCGTCGAGCACGGCCTTGGCGCGCACCTCCGTTCGCGGCGGCGCGGTGCCGGACAGGCGCTGCCGCATCGACAGCTCGGTCGGCACATCGCCGATCTTGGCGTTGCCCTGGAGCGTCAGCTTCTGCGGATCGAGCGCCAGCGCCATGGTGCCGGCGGTAAGGTCGTGGCCGAACGCGGCCTTGCCGATCGCCAGATCGGTAAGCTGCGCCTTTGCGCCGTAATCGACCTCGGCGAAGCTCAGCGCGTTCTTGAGCGGAAACTGAAAATGCAGCGTGCCATCGACGGCGCCCTCGACGGTGGCAACATCGATGCCCATGGCCTTGCCGTAAGAGAGCGGCTTGGTATCCAGCACGGTGAGCACGTCGCGCGTCGGTCCCTGCAGCGCCAGATCGATGGTCATGCGCTCGAAGGGGGCGCCGAACTGGTCGATCGTGACCAGACCGCTGGAAATCGACAGGCCCTTGAGCCGGCCCGATGTGAGCGTGAAGTCGAGCTTGTCGGGCGCGAAGCCGACGCGTGCATCGGCGCCCTCGATCCGTGGCAGGCCGCGCATATACTGGATCGTCCCGTTGCGCACATTCATGCCGCCGGAGAGGCGCTGAAGCTGCATCGGCTTGTCGGCGGCGCCGGGCGTGAGATCGAACCCGATATCGGCATGCAGCTCCTCGATCGCGCCGACCGTGAGATTGGCGGCGATCCAGTCATGAGCATGGTCGGACAGTCCCGGCGGCCAGATCGCGGCCAGGCGCTCGAGCGGCAGGTCGCGGACGGCGACGTTGCCGGCGATATCGACGGGACCGCTCGGCATGCCGCCGGACAGAAGATCGGGCGGCAGCTTCGTCGCCATGCCGGTCACCGCGACAACGGGGCCGCCGAGATCGAGCCTGAGCGTGCCGAGCGTCAGCTTGCCCTCGGCCGGATCGAACTGCGCTTCGAGCCCCGCGCTGGTCACGGACAGCCGGCCGCCGGCCAGATGCGGGTCTATCAGGGCGCCGGCGCCGCCATCGATCCGGACGGTCATCGGACCGACCTGGCCGCCGGCCAGATCGAGCGTGCCGCCGAAGCCGGCGGAAAGCGGCAGCGCCAGCTCCTTCATCGGCGCGAACGCGGCCGGCAGCGCCTCGGCCAACTTGGCCGGGTCGACCCCGTCCGTGCTGGTCGAGAAGGCGAGCTGACGGGTCGTGGCGTCGTAGTGGAAATGGCCATAGGCCCGGGCGGTGGACCGGCCGAGCCCGATCGTGGCCGAGAGATCCGCCTCGACGCCTTCGGTGAGGCGGGTAAGGTCGAGCTCGGCATCCGACAACTGCCAGGCGACGCCGAGCGCCTTGTCGTCGACGGTGAAATTCGCGCGCAGGATCGAGATCTGGTTGAGGTAGCTGATCGGGGCGCCGGGCTCGCGCTTGCCGGCGAAAGTGGCGAGCAGCGCCTTGAGCGGTGGCGGCGGTTCTGCAAGCGCCGGCTCCGAGACGGCCGACGGCGTGCCGGCGCCGAGATCGACTCCGAGCTCGCCCGCCTCGTTCCGTACCAGATGCAGCGCCGGCCCGATCACCGCGATGCGGGTCGCGGCGATGCCGCCGCGCAGCAACGCATGCAGGCTGAGCGAGATGGAGAGCTTCGGCACCGCGATGATCTGGATGCCGGCCGGGTCCTCGATGCGGATGTCGGAACCGACGAGATCGATGGTCGAGCGCCCGGACGTCCAGCTCAGGGCTGTCCGGTCGATATGGATGGTCAGCAGATCGGCGCGGGCATTGAGGTAGGCGACCACCGCCGGGGTCAGCCAATTGACCTCGACCGGACCCAGCTCCAGCCGCAGCATGAGCAGCACCCCCGCCAGCAGCACGGCCGCGAGCAGGCCGCCGACAGCTTCGACCAGCAGGACGAACGGACGGAAGCGGCGCTTGCGCGGCGGCGTAGGCTCCGGCGGCGTCTCGTCTTCCTCGAGCGCCCGCCAATCCTCGCTCTTGCTGTCGCCCTTCACCGCGTTTCCTTGCGGCCCGGCCGCGCCGGCGCTACCAGTGGTGCCGCTATGAGTGACGCAGGCCGCGCGGGATCATGCGGGATCGCGGCCAGGATATACAGTCGATGGATCACACTTTGTCTTTCGTGGCGGCTCACCAGTTCGCCGATATGCCGGCCCCGGCCGATCGCGGCCAAGCCGATATCGAATGGGAGCGCTGGCGGCAGACGGCTGCGAACGCCGATCCGGCTCTTGCCGACGCGATGCACGCCGCGGAAGCATTGCCGGCGGCGCGGCGTTGGCTCGATGCCATATTCGGCAATTCTCCCTACCTGACCCGCCTGGCGTTGCGGGATCCGGCCATCGTCTCGACGGTAATGCGCCAGGGTCCGGACCACACCTTGGCCGAAGTCATCGGCGCGCTCAACGCCGAAACAGCGCAAGAAGCGCGCCCGGAGGTCATGTCGCGCCTGCGCCGCGTCAAGCGCCAGGCCGCTCTCATCATCGCCATGGCGGATATCGGCGCGGTCTGGCCGCTCGATCGGGTCACCCGCGCGCTCAGCGACCTCGCCGACGCCGCCCTCGGCGCCGGCCTCCGCTACCTGCTGCGCACGGCGGCATCGGCCGGTCAGATCACGCTCGCCCACCCCGACTCGCCCGAACGCGAGAGCGGCGTCTTCATCCTCGGCATGGGCAAGCTCGGCGCGCATGAGCTGAACTATTCGAGCGATATCGACCTCATCATCCTGTTCGACACGGAAAAGGTGCAATATCACGGCCGCGACAGCGTGCAGGGGCTGATGGCCCGCTTGGCGCGCGATCTGGTCAAGCTGCTCGAAGAACGCACGGCGGACGGTTATGTGTTCCGCACGGACCTCAGATTGCGCCCCGACCCGGCCTCGACCCCGCCCGCCGTCTCGGTCGCGGCGGCCGAAGGCTATTACGGCAGCCTCGGCCAGAATTGGGAGCGCGCCGCCCTGATCAAGGCGCGGCCGGTCGCCGGCGATCTCGAGGCCGGCCGGGCGTTCCTGGCGGCGCTGACGCCTTTCCTGTGGCGCAAGCATCTCGATTTCGCGGCGATTCGCGACATCCATTCGATCAAGCGCCAGATCAACGCCCGGCATGGCGGCTCGACCGAAAGCATCGCCGGCCACAACATCAAGCTCGGCCATGGCGGCATCCGCGAGATCGAGTTCTTCGCGCAGACCCAGCAGCTCATCTGGGGCGGCAGGCTGCCGAGCCTCCGGTCGAGCTCGACCATCGAGACGCTGTTCGGGCTGGTCGCGGCCGGCCGGATCGAACGGCGCGTCGCCGAGGAGCTGGCGGCGGCCTACGGTTTCCTGCGCCGGGTCGAGCATCGCCTGCAGATGATCGAGGACAGCCAGACCCACACGCTGCCGCAGGAAACGGCGTCGCTGAACCGGCTGGCGATCTTTCTCGGCTATGCCGATCAGCAAGCCTTCGCGGCGGCGCTCATCGCCGAGCTGACGCGCGTGCAGCGGCATTTCGGCGAGCTGTTCCGGGATTCGCCGCCGCTCTCCGCCGGCGGCAACCTCGTCTTCACCGGCAAGGAGCCGGACCCCGAAACGCTGGCGACGCTCCGCCATATGGGCTTCAAGCAGGCCGAGCGGGTCGCCGAGATCATCAGCGGCTGGCATCGCGGCTGGCTGCGCGCGACCCGGTCGCTGCGCGCGCGCGAGATCCTGACCGAGCTGGTGCCCAGCCTGCTGCGCGCGCTCGGGCGCACCGCCGATCCGGATTTCGCCTTCACCCGCTTCGACGAGTTCCTCAGCCGCCTGCCGGCAGGCGTGCAGCTCCTGTCGCTGTTCCAGCATCGGCCCGAGCTGCTGGGCCTCGTCGCCGAGATCATGGGCGAGGCGCCGTTGCTGGCGGTGCAGCTTGCGCGCCGGCCGCTGCTGCTCGACGCCGTGCTGACGGAAGGTTTCTTCGCGAGCCTGCCCAAGGCGCCCGAGGAAGCACTCGCCGTCCTGGCCGCCGATCTCGAGCTCGGCCTCGGCCATGCCCGCCACTTCGAGGATCTGCTCGATCTCACCCGCCGCTGGGCGAGCGATCGGCGCTTCCAGATCGGCGTTCAGCTTCTGCAAGGCCGGATCGACGGCGATCGGGCCGGTCGCGACTTCACCCTCATCGCCGAGACCGCGATCGCGGCACTCGCACCGCTGGTCCAGACCGAGTTCGCGCGCAGCCACGGCGTCGTTCCCGGCGCCAGCTTCGCCATACTGGGCCTGGGCAAGCTCGGCAGCCGCGAGATGAACGCGCTGTCGGATCTCGATCTCATCTTCATCTACCGGGCGGCCGAGGCGGTCGAGCAGTCCGACGGCCCCCGCCCCCTGCCGGTGATCAGCTATTTCGCGCGTCTCAGCCAGCGCATCATCTCGGCGCTTGCCGCCATGACCGGCGAAGGCGTGCTCTACGAGGTCGATATGCGGCTCAGACCCTCGGGCAATGCCGGGCCGATCGCCTCCAGCCTCGAATCCTTCCGCCGCTATCACGAGGAAGACGCCTGGACCTGGGAACGCATGGCGCTGACGCGGGCGCGGGTGATCACCGGCGATGCCGGACTCGGCCGCGATATCGACCAGGCGATCCGAGCCATCCTGACCAAGACGCGCGATCCCGGGACGCTGCTGCGCGACGTGGCCGATATGCGCCGGCGGATCGCCAAGGCCCATCACGACCCCCTGCCCTGGGACTGCAAGCATCGCCGCGGCGCGCTCGTCGATCTCGAGTTCATCGCGCAATATCTGGCGCTGGAGCAGGCGCCGCGCGATGCCTCGGTGCTCACCGTGCCGACCAGCGCCGTGCTCGAGCGGATGATCGCCATCGGCCGCCTCGACTACCGGACCGGCCACGGCCTGATCCGCGCGCTGGAATCCTGGCACCGCATACAGCAGATCCTCCGCGTCAGGCTGGGCAAGGTCGAAAGCGAGCCGGTCGACGCCGATCTGATCGACCGCGCGCTCGCGCACGCGACCGGCCTCGCCGATCCCAAGAGCCAGCATCGGCGGCTGGCACGCATGGCTCTGCTGGTGCTCGCGCGCTACCAGCGCTTGATCGACCAGCCCGCCGGAATGTTAAAAGCATCGACCACAACCACGGAGCCGCCCTTATCATGACACTTTCGATCGGCGACAATGCCCCCGATTTCACGCTGCCGACCGACGGTGGAGGCTCGATCAGCCTCTCCGCCTGCAAGGGCAAGAAGGTGATCCTCTATTTCTATCCGAAGGACGACACGCCGGGCTGCACGACGGAAGCTTGCGAGTTCCGCGACGCGGCACCCGACTTCACCGGCGCCGACGCCGTGGTGATCGGCGTCTCCAAGGACAGCGCCGCAGCACATGACAAGTTCAAGGCCAAGCATTCGCTCAATTTCGCGCTGGCCGCCGACACGGACGGCAAGGTCGTCGAAAGCTACGACGCCTGGGTCGAGAAGAGCCTGTACGGCAAGAAATACATGGGCATCGACCGCTGCACCTTCCTGATCGACGGCGGCGGCGTCATTCGCGGCATCTGGCACAAGGTGAAGGTGCCGGGCCATGTCGCCGAGGTGCTGAAGGCAGCGCAGGCGCTCTGATGACGCTGCCGGCGACGCTCGGCGCCGGTGCCGCGGCAGTGCTGGAGACGGCACAGCCGGCGGACAAGGTGGCGCTCAGCCACGATATCGCCGCGGCCTGGCGCGCGGGATCGTTGCCGCTTGGCGACGGCCCGCCGCCGCCCGATCGCCCCGCCCGTCCACAGCACCCGGCCCTGCTGCTGCCGCGCGACATGCCGAAGCGGCGCTCGGCCGGCAGCCTGGCGAGCCGGATCGCCCTGCTCCACGCGCTCGCCCATATCGAGCTCAATGCGCTCGACCTCGCTTGGGACCTGATCGCCCGCTTCGGCGCGGACCTGCCGCAGGGCGGCCATGGCGATTGGGTCCGCGTCGCCGACGAGGAGGCGACCCATCACGCGCTGCTGGCCGAAAGGCTGGCCGCCCTCGGCGCCGCTTATGGCGATCTGCCGGCCCATGACGGGCTGTGGCAGGCGGCGGAGGCAACTTCGCACGATCTCCTCGCCCGGCTCGCGGTCGTGCCGTTGGTGCTGGAAGCGCGCGGCCTCGACGTGACGCCGCCGATGATCGCGAGCCTGGAACAGGCGGGCGATGCCGAAAGCGCTGCCGTGCTGCGGCGGATCTACCGGGACGAGATCGGCCATGTCGCGATCGGGCGCCGCGCCTTCGAGCGCCTGTGCGCCGTGCGCGGCCTCGACCCGGCATCGACCTATCAGGAACTCGTCAGGCGCCACTTCAAGGGCAAGCTCAAGCGCCCCTTCAACACGAGCGCGCGCGACGAAGCCGGGCTCGAATCAGGCTTCTATGAAGCGCTGGCCGATATCTGACCCATCATCGAGAGCAAGATCGACATATGCCATCCGTTCCGATCCTGGAAACACCGCGCCTACGCCTCCGCAGCCACGAGAAGACCGATCTCCCGACCTATCTGGCGATGCGGGCCCATCCGAACGTGTTCCGCTTCACCAGCGGCCGCCCTTTCACGCAGGAAGAGGCCTGGCAACGGATAATCATCTCCGTCGGGCAGTGGCTGCTGTCGGGCTTCGGGGTTTGGGCTATCGAGGATAAGGCCTCGGGCGATTTCATCGGCGAGCTCGGCTTCAACGATGCGCGCCGGGACGGGCTCGCCTCGACCCACGGCATCCCGGAAGCGGGTTGGCTGCTGGCGGCGGACAGGCACGGCAAGGGCTATGCGACCGAAGCCGTGCGGGCGATCCATGAATGGGGCGACGCCCATTTCGCCGACGGACGCACCGTCTGCGCGGTGCGGGTCGGCAACCAGGCCTCGATCCGCCTGGCGGAAAGGATCGGATATCGCCTCAAGGAAGAGACTGTCTATCGCGAATTGCCCGTGCTTTTGTTCGAGCGCAACCGGCCTCTTTGACCGCGTAGAGGCATGTTCGAACAGAGACGTCCGATACCTAGCTCCGGGAGCGACCATGGACCCGCTGCAGAAGCTGAACCAACTCCGCGCCGATCACGATACCGATCGGCCCGGCACGCTGGCCGCCCTTGCCGAGCTGGCGCTCACCCTGGACGAGGAGCTCGGCGCCTACGCTCAGCTCGTCAACCATGTCGTCGGCGACGAGGAGCGCGACCGTCCGCTGGCCGTTACCCTGCTGAGCCGGCTGCTGGCGCGCAAGCCCGAGGACGAGACCGGTCTCGTCGGTGCCCATCTGGCGGTGGCGCTGTTCCTCAACGGCGACAGCACCGAGGCGCTCGAAGCCGAGCTCGCCGCCCGCCACCCCGGCGTGCCGATCATCGGCTGGATCCGGCTGCGCTGTGCCGAATCCCTGGTCCAGGCCAAGGAGATGGAGGCGGGCGCCGTGCTCGTGACGGCGACATTCGACGGCCCGCTGCTGGCGGGAACGGCGCATGCCAGCAATTTCGACCGGCCGATCGCCGTCGCCTGCAACAATCTGGCGACCGGCCTGTTCGAGGCGCCGATGATCAGCCGGATCGGGGCCGAGGCGATCGAGCGGACGGCCCTTTTGAGCCGTACCTGCTGGATCCGCTGCGGCAGTTGGGTCCAGCATGAGCGCGCCGATTATCTCCTGGCTCTCGCCTATAACGCGCTGCGCCGCCACGATCTGGCCGAGGATGCCGCCCGCCACGGGCTCGATCTCATCGCGGCGCATGAGGGCGAAGCGGTCGATCGCGCCTTCCTCACCGTCGAACTGGCCCTGGCACTGGACCGGCTCGGCCGCGCCGAGGAAGCGGCGGCGGCGCGGCAGGAGGCGCTGCAGCTGGCCGAGCCCTTCCGCGAGAATGCCTTCCTCGCCCCCTGGTTCGACGGGCAATTCGCTCGGATCGACGGCGAATTGCCCGTGCTCGTCAGTCCGGAGGCTTGATCAGTCCAGATCCTCGACCTCGCCGGCCACACCCTTGATGCGGGCGGCGAGCGAGGCTTCGAGGAACTGGTCGATATTGCCGTCCAGCACCGCGCCGGAATTGCCGGTCTCGACCCCGGTACGCAGATCCTTGACCATCTGGTAGGGCTGCAACACGTAGGACCGGATCTGGTGCCCCCAGCCGATCTCGGTCTTGGTCGAGTTCAGCGCATCGGCCGCGGCCTCGCGCTTCTCCAGCTCCTGCTCGTAGAGGCGCGCGCGCAGCATGTCCCAGGCGATCGCCCGGTTGCGGTGCTGCGAACGGTCCTGCTGGCTGGAGACGACGATGCCGGTCGGGATGTGCGTGATGCGCACGGCCGAATCGGTCTTGTTGATGTGCTGGCCGCCGGCGCCGGATGCGCGGTAAGTGTCGATCCGGCAGTCCTTTTCCTGGATGTCGATCTCGATCTTGTCGTCGATGACCGGATAGACCCAGGCCGAGGCGAAGCTCGTATGCCGGCGCGCCTGGCTGTCGAAGGGCGAGATGCGCACCAGCCGGTGCACGCCGCTCTCGGTCTTGAGCCAGCCATAGGCGTTGGCGCCGATGACCTTGATGGTCGCGGATTTGAGCCCGGCCTCTTCGCCCTCGCTCTCTTCCAGCCATTCGGTCTTGTAGCCATGCTGCTCGGCCCAGCGCAGATACATGCGCGTCAGGATCAGCGCCCAATCCTGCGCCTCGGTCCCCCCGGCGCCGGCATGGATCTCGAGATAGCAGTCATTGGCGTCGGCCTCGCCCGATAGCAGGCTCTCGAGCTCGCGCTTATGCACATCGATCTTGAGCGCTTCGAGCTGCGCCTCGGCCTCGGCGATCATGGCCTGATCGCCCTCGGCATCCGCGAGCTCGATCAGCCCCAGCGCATCGTCGAGCTCGCGCTCGATCTTGCGGTAGCCGCTGATGGCGTTGTCGAGCCGCGTGCGCTCGCGCATCACCGATTGAGCGGCGGCGGCATCGTTCCAGAGATTGGGGTCTTCGGCCTTGGCGTTCAGTTCATCGAGGCGACGGAGAGATGTTTCCCAGTCAAAGATGCCTCCTCAGCAGCACCAACGACTCACGAATGTCGTCGGCGACCGCCTGCGTTTCAGCACGCATCGCTTGATCCTTCCAGAATGGTCGTCCGGGTTTAATACAATCCGGTCGTCCCGGTCGAGCTTGTCGGTGGCGGCGGTGCCGGCACCCGCGTGCCGACCGGTGGCGGCGGGGCCGTGCCGGGCGGCACCAGCACGCCGGCACCGTAATCGTTGGTCGCCGCCGCCGGCTCCGCCTGGGCCGCCGCATCGTCCGGCGAGAGGGTCTCGACGCCCTGACCGCCATCGACGACCTCGTCCGAGGGCTCGGTGCCGGGCTTGAACGCTTCCCAAATGACGTTGCGGTCGCCCGGCTCGGCGAGCTTGCCGGTCACGGCGTTGACGCGCGCGAGGCGGATGCCGGGCGGAATGCGGAAATCGGTGGGCGGCTTGCCGTCGAGCGCGTCGCCCATGAACTCGGCGAAGATCGGCGCCGCGGTATGGGCGCCCTCCTCGGTCCGGCCAAGCTCGCGCGGTTGGTCGAATCCCACATAGACGCCGACCACCAGATCGGGCGAGAAGCCCACGAACCAGGTGTCGTTCGGGCCGTTGGTGGTGCCGGTCTTGCCCGCGAGCGGCATATGCAGCTGCATGCCGACGCGGATGCCGGTGCCGCGCTGGATCACGCCTTCGAGAATATTGACCATCTGATAGGCGGTGCCGGGATCGAGCACCTGCTCGCGCGTGTCGGGCAGCTCGGGCACCGTGCCCGGCGGCGTCCAATCGAAGTCGCCGCAGCGCGGGCACTCGCGCGTCTCGTGCTTGAACACGGTCTGGCCGTTGCGGTCCTGCACCCGGTCGATCAGCGAGGGCGTGATCTTCTTGCCGCCATTGTCGAGCATGCCGTAGGCGGCGGTGAGGCGGAACAAGGTCGTCTCGCCGGCCCCCAGCACCATGGCCGGCAGCAACGGCATCTTGTCCATGACGCCCAAGCGCTCGATATAGGGCGCGATCTTGTCGATGCCGAGCGTGTTGGCCATGCGCACGGTCATGGTGTTGACCGAATGCTCGACCGCGAAGCGCAGCGTGTGCGGGCCGGTCAGATTGTTTTCACCCTCGGTATTCTTGGGCTCCCACAGCGGCAGGTCCGGCCCCTGATATATCGCGACCGGATCGGCCAGGATGAGCGTCGAGGGCGTCATGCCGTTTTCCAGCGCCGCCAGATAGGCGAAAGGCTTGAAGGTCGAGCCGATCTGGCGCTTGGCTTGGGTCGCGCGATCGAACTGGCTGATGTCGTAGGACCAGCCGCCGACGATGGCGAGCACCCGGCCCGTATGCGGATCGAGCGCGATGAGCGCCCCCGACACGGCCGGGATCTGGCGCAGCGCATAGAGCGGCTGGGCCGAAGCTTCCTTCTTCGGCGGCTCGGCCTTGGCATCGGCGGCCTTCGCCGACACGGCCTCGACCAGCACGAGATCGCCGCGCTTCACCACCTGATCCGGCGATTTCGGCGTGGCGCCGACGCGCTGGTCTTCGAGCGTCGGCCGCGCCCAGCTCATCTCGGTCATCGGCAGGAAGCCGGTCTTGCCGTCGGCGAAGCCCAGATCGACGCCGTCGCCGCGCACCGTCCGCACCAGCGCCAGCTTCCAGGGCGCCGCCCCCGCCGGCACGGCGGCGCCCGCCACCGCCTTCTGCCAGTTGGCATCCTCGGCGCCGAGCTCTACATGGCCGACCGGGCCGCGCCAGCCATGGCGGCGGTCATAGGCCGTGAGCCCGTCATGCATCGCTTTGTCGGCGATGGTCTGGAGCTGCGGCGACAGGCTGGTGCGCACCGACAGGCCGTTCTTGTAGACCGCATCCTCGCCGAAGCGCTGAATGAGCTCGCGCCGCACCTCCTCGGTGAAATAGGGCGCCGAATAGACCTCGGTCTCGTCGCGGCGCTTCAGCTGGATCGGCTCGGCGATGGCGACCTTGGCCTCGGCCTCGGTGATGGCGCCAGTCTTGGCCATGCCGTCGATCACATAGTCGCGCCGGCCGCGCGTCGCCTCCGGATGGCGAATCGGGTCGTACTCGCCCGGCCCCTTGAGCACGCCCGCCAGCAGCGCCGCTTCCGAGATGCTGAGCTCGTCGAGCGACTTGTTGAAATAGTTGAGCGCCGCGGCGGCGATACCGTAGGCGCCGAGCCCGAAATAGTTCTCGTTGAGGTAGAGCTCAAGGATCCGATCCTTGGACAGCGCCTCTTCCATGCGCACGGCCAGGATCGCTTCCTTGATCTTGCGCGCGAAGGAATATTCGTTGCCGAGCAGGAAGTTCTTCGCGACCTGCTGGGTGATGGTGGAGGCGCCGACGCCGCGCTTACCGGCGGCGACGCGGAACACGTCCTGGACCATGGCGCGGGCGATGGCGACCGGATTGACGCCGCCATGATGGTAAAAATCGCGATCCTCGGCGGCGAGCACGGCCTGGATCATGCGCGGCGGCATCGCCTGGATCGGCACGAAGATGCGCTTCTGCGTCGCATATTCGGCGAGCAGCCTGCCGTCGCCGGCATGGACACGCGTCATCGTCTCTGGCTGATAGCTTTCGAGCCGCTGAAAATCAGGCAGATCCTCGGCGTAATGCTCGAAGACGACATAGGCAGCACCTCCCCCCACCAGCAGCAGGGTGAGGAGCGTGATGAGCAGGGATCTGATGTGGCGCATGGACGGGCCAAGGCTCGTATGTAGGGGCAGGCGATCAGCAAACGCTGTCCTATGGACTCCCCTCCGCTTTGCCAAGCGGAAATAGGTAGCACCCGGACTGAAGGTTGCATCGTCGTCGGCGGCCTACAACCCCTTAGCGGCGTTTTTAGCAGGAACGCATTAAAAGATTGTCGATCGCGGCATCGATGATTATTGTCAGCGCTGCGAAAATCATGGGTTGCCCGTTCGGCTTCGCGCCGGAGGGCGACGCCGCGCCGGGGTTTCCTGTCGCTCGCAGCCAATTGGCGCTGCAGCCGGACCCGGTGGGACGTTGATACCCGGCGATCGTTGATGAACCTCGAAGCCGAACTCGGATTCCCGGGTCGCGGTGGACTGACAGAGCCTTGCCATGATGACCCTTCGAGGTCGCCGTTCGGCAGGATGACCGCAGGTCCCGCAGGCTTCGCCCCAACTGGGAGCGTGCCGCTCCGCCGTTTTCGCGCGGCGTGATGCAAGGCGCGTTCCGGAGTAGTAGCGCATGGCGCGACGCATGCTTATCGACGCGACCCATCCCGAGGAAACCCGGGTCGTCGTCCTAAACGGCAACCGTCTCGACGAATTCGATTTCGAGACATCCACCAAGAAACAGATCAAGGGCAACATCTACCTTGCCAAGATCACGCGGGTAGAACCTTCCTTGCAGGCCGCCTTCGTCGAATATGGCGGCAATCGCCACGGCTTCCTGGCATTCAGCGAAATCCATCCCGACTATTACCGCATCCCGGTCAGCGATCGCGAGGCGATGATGGCCGAGGAGCGCGCCGCCGAGGAGGCGGAGGAGCACGGCACCGAGGCGCCGGCCGATCGTCACGGCGATGCCGGGCACCCGACCGACGAGGTGCATTACGATTCGGTCGAGGATGCCGCCTTCGATGCTCACGATCATGGCGATCACGAGCATGGCGATCACGGTCACGAGCATCACGACCACGTGCCGGGCACCGTCGAGGCGGCCCCCTACACGCCGGCGCAGCCGAGCGACGACGGGCTGAGCCCGGTCGCCCAATACGCACCGGCCGAGACCACCGGCGACGAGCCGGCGACGCAATCCTCCGAAGCCGCGGGTGAGGCGCCGGAATCCGGCCACACCCAGATCGTCGACCTGCATGACGAGCCGGTGCCGGTCGAGACCGTCGGCGGCGATGAGTTCGAGGAGGCGCAGACGCGTCCGCGCGTCCGCCATTACCGCAACTACAAGATCCAGGAAGTCATCAAGCGCCGGCAGATCATCCTGGTGCAGGTGACCAAGGAAGAGCGCGGCAACAAGGGCGCCGCCCTCACCACATACCTGTCGCTGGCCGGCCGCTATTGCGTGCTGATGCCCAATGCCGGGCGTGGCGGCGGCGTCTCGCGCAAGATCACCAGTGCTGCCGATCGGCGCCGGCTCAAGGAGCTGATGGACGAGCTTGAGGTTCCGGACGGCATGGGCATCATCGTCCGCACCGCCGGCAGCGAGCGCTCCAAGGCCGAGATCAAACGCGACTATGAATATCTGCTGCGGCTTTGGGACGATATCCGCGAGCTGACCCTGCGTTCGTCCGCCCCCGCCCTCATTTATGAGGAGGGCAATCTGATCAAGCGGGCGATCCGCGATCTCTACAGCCGCGATATGGAAGAGATCCTGGTCGAAGGGGCGGAGGGTTATCGCACCGCCAAGGAATTCATGCGGATGCTGATGCCGAGCCATTCGGCGCGCGTGAAATCCTATCGCGACCCATCGATCCCGCTGCTGCACCGCTTCCAGGTCGACAGCCAGATCGACCAGGTGCACAACCCGGTCGTCCAGCTCCGCTCGGGCGGCTACATCGTGATCAACCCGACCGAGGCGCTGGTCTCGATCGACGTGAATTCGGGCCGCGCCACCAAAGAGCGCAATATCGAAGAGACCGCGACCAAGACCAACCTCGAAGCCGCTGAAGAGATCGCGCGCCAGCTGCGGCTTCGCGACTTGGCCGGGCTGGTGGTGATCGATTTCATCGATATGGAGGAGGGTCGCAACCAGAAGGCCGTCGAAGGGCGCCTCAAGGACGCAATGAAGTCCGACCGCGCGCGCATTCAGCTCGGCCGGATCAGCGCTTTCGGCCTGCTGGAGCTGTCGCGCCAGCGCATGCGCTCCTCGCTGATCGAGGCCTCGACCCAGCCCTGCCCGCATTGCAACGGCACCGGCACGATCCGCTCGACCGAATCGACGGCGCTGGTGGTGCTTCGGGCGCTTGAGGATGAAGGCATCCGCCGGCGCACGGCGGAGGTGGTCATCTATGTGCCGACCCAGATCGCGCTCTACTGCCTCAATCAGAAGCGCGACGCGCTGATCCAGATCGAGCAGCGTTACGGTTTCCGCGTCTCGGTCGCCGCCGATGATTCGCTGATCCCGCCGGCCTTCCGGCTCGACCGGCTGCGGGCGCTGACCCCGGCCGAACTCGCGGCATTGCCTGTGCCGGCGATGATCGAGATCGACGAGGAGGAAGAGGAGCCCGAGGAGTCCTTCGACGAGGAGGTCGAGGTCGCCGAGGGCGAGGAACGCGCCGAGCATACAGGCGAGGCCGAGCGCGGCGAGAGCGACCAAAACCGGCGCAAGCGGCGCCGCCGGCGTCGGCGTCGGGGCGAAGGTGATGAGCCGCGTGAGGCTGATGCCTCGGGCGCAGCACCTGCAGAGGATGCGTCCGGCGAAGAGCCCGGGGAAGCCGAAGCCGACGAGGCCGGTGATGCCGACGAACAGGCGCCCGCGGCCGAGGCCGGTGAAACGGCCGAGGAAAGCGCCGAGCGCAAGCGCCGGCGGCGCGGCAAGCGCGGCGGCCGTCGGCGTCGCCGCGAGGAAGAGCAAGGCGTCACGGCCGAGCCGTTGCTTCCCGGCGAAGGGCCGCAGCCCGAATATGTCGAGGATTACCCTTCGGCGCTCGATTACGCCCGCGATGGCCGCGAGCATATCTTCGCCGAGCGGGTCGAGATGACCCCCGACCAGGCGCCGGCGGAGACCGCGCCTGCGATGGCCGCCGCGATCGAGGCGGCGGAAACCGCCGTCCCGGCCCTGCCGGAAACGACCGGCGAATCGGCCGCGCTCGTGGCCGAAGCCCCGACCGTCTCGGCCTCCTCACCGGAAGCTCCGCCGGCCGAGCCGGTCGCCGAGGCCGCCCCGAAGCGCAAGCGCACACCACGCAAGAAGGCCGCCGCCGCCGAAGCCGTGCCGACCGAGACGGTGGAAGCACCGCCGGCCGCCGAAACCGCCGAGCCGACAGCCGAGGCCCCGCCCAAGCGCAAGCGCGCACCGCGGAAGAAGACAGCGGCGGCCGAGGCGGCCCCGGCGCCGGAGACGGTAGAGCCGACGGAAAGCGTCCCTGTGGCGAGCGCGCCGGTGCCCGACGCCCTACCCGCCCACGCCGAACCCGAACCAGCCTCGCCAGCACAGCCCAAGCCCGAGCCGGTTGCAGCCGTGCCTGCCGCCTCGGTCGAGACTGTGCCGTCGGAGTCAGACCGGCCGCGTAAGACCGGTTGGTGGAAACGGCTGATTTCCTGATCACATCGGCAACTCATTACTCGAATACGGAAAAGGCGCCCCTCCGGGCGCCTTTTCTCCGTCACGGCCCAATCGCCGCCGCGTAGCCTTGAGTGCCCGTGGGAGCTCACATGCTCCGCCGTGAAGTCACCCAGAATTCGTACCGCGGACGCTTGAGGGTGCAACCGGTCGATGAAATCCATTTGATGTTTATCCGTCCTTCCCAACCTCAGACGACGAACAAAGACTACGTATAATTACGCAGTACAAATACGTATATTGCTGCCATACGCGATTTATTGCTATGATTTCGTACACCCGTATTCAATACCGACCTCGGGATTTACTCAGAGGGGGTCCTTTTAGGAGGTCGGATGGAAACGATGCATTGGCGGCTGCGCCACGCGACATCAGATCTGCACCGTTCGGTCGACCAGGCATTCGATGTCGAGGGCCTCGAATCCAGCTCTCTCGAATATTGCCGCAGGCTGGTGAAGCTTCACCAGATTTACACGCTCGTGGAAAATGCGCTGGACGCGGTCGACTGGGCGGATGCGGGGCTCGATCTGGCCCACCGTATAATGCGGGTCCGATGGATCGAGGAGGATCTCGCAAAGCTGGGCTGCACGCCGGCGGCGGCGCTGGCCTTTCCGGCGCTGTGCCTCTCTTCGCTGGGCGAAGGGCTTGGCTGCCTCTACGTCATTGAAGGCTCCACGCTCGGCGGACGCGTCATCTATAAACGGGTGAAGGCTCGGCTGGGCTTCGATGCCGACCACGGCGCCCGCTATTTTTTCGGCTATGGTGCCGACACCGCCGAGATGTGGGCCTCCTTCATCGGCAAGCTCAACAGCTTTGGCGCGAACACCGCGATCGGTGCCGACGCCGAGATGGCCGCCCGCCGCGTGTTTCTTCTTTTCGAGCAAGCCTTCAGACCAGCGAACTGATGGCTCCGGCCACCACGCCCTGCCGAATCCCGAGGAGGCAATGATGGGCACGATTTCTGCCGACGGCGCGAAAGTGAACGTCACCGACTGCGACCGTGAACCGATCCATATCCCGGGCGCGATCCAGCCTCATGGCGTCTTGCTGGCCCTCGATCCGGCGGATATGACCATCGTGCAGGTAGCGGGCGACACGGAGACCCTACTCAGCACCACGCCGCAGGCGCTCCTCGGACAATCCTTTGAAGCCCGCCTGGGACCGGCCGCCATGGTGAGGCTCGGCGGCGTTCTCGACAGGGAATCCGTCCTGCCGCACCCGCTATTCGTGTTCGAGACCAGGATCGAGAACGCCCCGGCACCGCTGGACGCCATCGTCCATATCAGCGAAGGCACCATTATCGTCGAGCTGGAAACGCAGCGCGATGCCGGCGAGGACGATCCGCTGGCCCTCGTCCAGCAAATGATCTCACGCGTCGCGGCAGCCGATTCCTTGGCCAGCTGCGCTGACGCCGCGGTTACCGAGACCCGCAAGGCGACGGGATTCGATCGAGTGATGCTCTACCGCTTCCTCAGCGACGATTCGGGCAGCGTGATCGCGGAGGACAAGGCGGATTGCATGGAGCCCTATTTGGGCCTCAGATATCCGGCGTCGGACATTCCGAAGCAGGCCCGCGCTCTTTATCTGACGAACTGGCTGCGGCTCATTCCGGATGCGGGCTACAGCCCGGCGCCGATCATGCCGGCCCTCAATCCCAAGACCGGCAAACCCCTCGACCTCTCGCACAGCGTGCTTCGGAGCGTATCGCCGGTGCATCTGAAATATTTGGCTAATATGGGCGTGGCGGCCTCCATGTCCATGTCGATCGTGATTCAGGGCCGGCTCTGGGGATTGATCGCCTGCCATCATCGCACCCCGCATTTCCTCAATACACGTCGTCGGGCCGCCTGCGAGCTTTTTGCACAGATGTTGTCGCTCCAGCTTCAGACCAAGCTCGAGAGCGAGGTTTCGGCCCAAAGGATTCAGGCCGGCGAGATCCGTCGCGAGTTGGTCGCCCACTTGCCGCGTGACGATTTCGCCGAGGCGCTGATATTCAGCCGCCCGAACCTAATGGATCTCATACCGGCACAGGGATGCGTCGTGTTTGTCGACGGCACGGTGTCGAGCACGGGCCGCGTGCCGCCGACCGAGCGGCTGCTGCGGCTCATTCGCTGGCTCGATGCGCAACAGAGCGATGGGATCTACGCGACCAATTCGCTTGCCTCCGTGTTCCCGGAGGCTGCGGCCTATTGCGATATGGCGAGCGGCGTGCTCGCCCTTTCGGTCTCGCGCTCGCCGAAGGATTACGTGCTGTGGTTCCGTCCGGAACTCCGTCAAATCGTGCGGTGGGCGGGCAACCCGGCGAAATCGGTCGAGCCCGGATCGCAAGGCCTCGCCCTGTCGCCGCGGGCCTCCTTCGCGGCTTGGGAACAGACCGTCAGCATGCAATCGGAACCCTGGAGCGATGGGGATCTGGAAAGCGCGGCAACGCTGCGGACCTCGATCTTGGAGGTGGTGCTGCATCGCCTCGATTGGGCGATGCGCGACCGGCAGCTTGCCGAAACCCGCCAGCAGCTGCTCATGGCGGAACTCGACCATCGGGTCAAGAACACGATCGCCGTGGTCCAGTCGCTGGTGAGCCTATCGAGCAAATCGGCTCGATCGCTGACGGAATTCACCGACGGCCTGCATGATCGGCTGATCGCCATGGCGCGCGTTCAGAACCTGCTCACCCAGACGCGCTGGGAAGGGATACCCCTGCGCACCCTCATCGAGCAGGAAGCGGCGGTATTCCAGGACGGGAGCGAAGATTGCTGCGAAATCGTCGGCGATCCGGTCGTGCTGGCCCCGCGCGCCGCCGCCGCGCTCAGCATGGCGCTGCATGAGCTGGCCACCAATGCCGGCAAGTACGGGGCACTTTCGACAGCAGCGGGTTGGGTGAGGGTTCAGTGGCAGGTAGCCCCGTCCGCGGCAGAGCTGGTCCTGACCTGGGCGGAAACGGGCGGCCCTCCGGTTTCTCCGCCGACGCAACGGGGTTTCGGGCGGACTTTGCTCGAACGGTCCGTCGCACATGATCTCGGCGGTACGGTCACTCTCAATTTCGAGCCTTCCGGCGTGACCTGTCATGTGACTATTCCCCTGACCCAGATCATATCCCGGACCTCGATCGGTCCGCTGGAGCAGCCGGCGGCCAAGGAGACCGCCGATCCGTCGACCTTCTCGGGATGCCGGATTCTACTGATCGAGGATTCCGGGCTCGTCGCCCTCACGGTCCAAGCCATGCTCGAAGACGCCGATATCCAGATTGTCGGGCCGATCGGGAACCTGCGTGATGCCGTGCGAGCGGCAATGGAAACCCCCTTCGACGCCGCCATCCTCGATGTCGATCTCGCCGGCAATCCGGTATGGCCGGTCGCCGACGCCCTGCATAAACGGGGCCTGCCATTCGTCTTCACCACCGGCTACCAGGAGGCGGTCGTGCCGCAGCGGTTTTCGGGCCGGCCGGTCCTCTTGAAACCTTACCGCTCGGCCGACCTGATCGCGGTACTTTCCGAGCTGTGTTGCCTGACCAAGGCGAGCTGATCAAGCCAGGTGCCCCTTTCATGCCGGGCTTCGCGAGTCCCGCCATCGCCGCATAGCGCGACGGTTGCGCAAGTCTCAGCATCGTAACCATATCGGATGCGGCTTGATAAGGACCGGCTGAAGTGCCGGGGCCGAGAGCCGGAGCCCGGTCCGCCTGCATCGCCGCGATGCGGACGGTGAATCGGCCTCCTACCGATCGCAGCCGGGACCCGTCGATTTCCGGCGTCCCGGCCATCCCCGAAAGACATCTCATGAACTGGATCGTTCAATCGGCGACGGGCGTCCCCGCGCTCGTCGATATCATCGAGGGCGTCTTGGTCGTCCTCGCGCTCTACACCGCCTGGCGCAGCATCTTCTATATCCGCAATGACAATGTCGGCATCGTCGAGAAGCTGTGGAGTCTCAGCGGTTCGGTCGAGAACGGCTTCATGTCGCTCGACGGCCGCGCCGGCTTCCGGCCCGAGGTGCTGCGCGGCGGCGTGCATTTCCTGGTCCCGTTCCAATACCGCGTCCATAAGCAGCCGCTGGTTACGGTGCCTCAGGGCACCATGGCCTATGTCTTCGCGCGCGGCGGCCTGCCGCTGCAGCCGGGCCAGACGCTCGCCATCGATCGGTCGGACCTTTCCTTCGAGAATACGCGCGCCTTCCTCGTCCATGACGGTCAGCGCGGTCCGCAGCGCCGCATCCTGCGCGAGGGCGTCTATGCCATCAACACCGCGCAATTCATCGTCTTCACCGCCAACGGCACCCATGCGGTCGAACTCAGCGACGCCTCGATCATCGACGAGATGCGCGCCATCCTCGACGAGCGCGGCGCGTTCGAGCCGGTAGTGATCCGCGGCCAGGACGATTCGATCGGCGTGGTCATCGTCCATGACGGCCCGGCCCTGGAGCATGACGAGATCATCGCGCCCACGGTCGGCACCAACCCGGCCCATGCCGAGGGCTTCCACAACAGCTTCCAGGATGCGGAGCGCTTCCTCGCCGCCGGCGGGCGGCGCGGCCGGCAGGAGCAGGTGCTGGTCGAAGGCACCTATTTCATCAATCGCCTGTTCGCCACAATCGAGATTCTGCCCAAGACGATCATCGAGATCGGCAAGGTCGGCGTCGTCGTTTCCTATACCGGCCCGCACGGCGTCGACCTCTCCGGCTCAGAATACAAGCATGGCGAGCTGGTCGAGAAGGGCCGCCGCGGCGTCTGGCAGCGGCCGCTCCAGCCCGGCAAATACGCGATCAACCCTTATGCATTGAAGGCCGTGCCGGTCCCGACCACCAATTTCGTGCTTCGCTGGGTCGAGGGCCGCAGCGAGGAGCATGGCTTCGACCGGAATCTGAGTGAGATCCGGCTCATCACCAAGGATGCGTTCGAGCCGATCCTGCCGCTCTCGATCGTGCTGCACATCGCTTATGAGGATGCACCCTGGGTCATCCAGCAATTCGCCGACCTGAAGCTGCTGGTCGAGCAGACGCTCGATCCGATGGTGAGCGCTTATTTCAAGGATGCGGCCCAGAGCAAGACGCTGATCGAGCTGGTGAGCCAGCGCGCCGAGCTGCAGCGCGAGGCGGTCGAGCAGATGAAGGAGCGCTTTCAGAAATACAAGCTCAACGTCATGGAAGTGATGATCGGAACGCCGCGCGCCGCCCCCAACGACAAGCATATCGACACCGTGTTCGAACAGTTGCGCGCCCGTCAGGTCGCCAAGGAGCAGCTCGCCACATATGACAGCCAACGCGTCGCCGCCGAGAAGGAGCGCGAGCTGCGCGAGGCCGAAGCCACCGCCAAGGCGCAGAGCGACCTCACCCGTTCGGCGATCCAGATCGAGGTGGCGCAGAACCAGGGTGCGGCCGAGCTGCGCCGCAAGCAGCAGGAGGCGGAGGCGACCAAGGTCACGGCCGAGGCGACCGCCATGCGCACCCGCACCGAAGGCTTGGCCGAAGCCGACAAGATCGCGGCCGTGGGCGAGGCCGGCGCGCGCTCGACCAAGGCGCAGGTCGGGGCCTTCGGCGGCCCGAGCTATCAGCTCGCCAAGGAGATCGCGATGATGCTCGAAGGCGCCATCCGCGACGCCAAGGTGCCGCTGGTGCCGAGCGTCACCCTGGGTGGCACCGGCGAGCGCGCCGGCAGCCCGATCGACGCCATGCTCGGCCTGCTCCTGAAGAATGGCGGGCTCAGCCTGCCGGCCCCCGGCGGCGCGCTGCCGCCGCAGATCTAATTCGTTAGTCGCCCTCGAACGGACAGCTTTGGCGCGCCGCCGGATAGGTTCCGGCGGCGCCCGCGACACCGAGATCCACCATCAGCCGCTCGAAGCAGGGATGCTGCTGCAGCAGCATTCGGCCGGCCCGGACCGATTCCTCCAACGCCTGGGGCGAAAGGTTCCAGCTCGTGCTGATGTTCTTCACGTCGGTCTCCAAGGCGCTCTGGTCCGGCGAGAACTGATCGAAATCGATCGCGACCTTATAGACGCGCAGGCCCGCGAACAGCGGATGACCGGGCTGGCCGGCATTTGTGCTCCCGGCACTCTGCAGCGCGTCGGTCAGATCGTTCATGCTGGTGTTGGCATAGGCGGTCGTGGCGTCGATCGGCGTGCCGATGACGGTGCTGAGCACCTTCAGCAAGCCCGGAACGGCTTCGTCGCTGCCGATGTGATTGTCCGAATCGGATCGCGCATTCACCGAGATCACGACGATGCGCTTGACCTTGCCGTCATTGATGCCGCCGAGGATCTGCGTCTGGCTGTGCGGGGCGACCAGCGCATCCATCAGCGAATGGATGCCCTGATTGTCGGCGAGGCCGCCATCGAGCAGATGCAGATAATGCTCGTTGCGATAGGCGCCCTGCCCGTTCCTGAGCGCATGGGCATAACGTGCGCGCTTATATTCTTCGAGATTGATGTAGCGCGGCAGCGGCAAACCCAGCTCCGCCTCGATCCAACCGCCGCCGGGGATCTTGCCCTGGCAGCCTTCATAGCTGTAGTTGCGCAGGCTCATCGGCGAGAGCGCGACCGGGAACGCCGCCGACGCGGAGACGCCGACCGAGAGCGGCAACTGGTCGAGATCGGAGCACAGATCGTCGAAGCGCGCCGGGGTAAAGGCGAAGACCTCGCCTGCCTCCATGTCGGTCGCGTTCATCAGTAGGATGGGGGCGCCCGGCCGGTACAGATCGGCGAAGCGGGCATGGTCGAAGAGCTCGCGGTCGAGCAGATCGCGCAACGCGTCGATCCGGGTAAAGCTGCTGAAAGCGAGGCGAGCCCAGGTCACGGGCTCGGCCGCCTGCCATTCCAGCGTGGCCATGTTGTCTCGGGCGAGGAACCGGTCCTTCAGCTCGTCCATCCGCTTCGGCCCGACCAGCGCGAACCAGCCGGCGACGACGCTGCCGCCCGAAACGGATGACACCACCCTGACATGATCGACCAGCGATTGCGGGCCGGCCGGCGCCAGATAGCTCGTGTCCGCCAGCTGATCCAGGACGCCGAGGCCGAGGGCGGCGGCACGCGACCCGCCGCCCGAGAAGGCGATCAGGATGAGCGGCGCGTTGGGGTCCGGATCGAGCGGGCTCGCGGACGGCGCATTGGCGCTGCCCGCCGCCAGCGGCTTGTTCGGATAATCGGGAATGCTGGTGCAGGCGGATAGGATCGCCGCCAGCAGCAACGCCGCCGATAGCGAGCGAGGCATGCTCCGGTCAGGTAAAGGTGACGACTTTCGGACGGACCACCGAAGTCCCGGCCAGCGCCACGGTCTCGCTTGATGGCGCATAGCCGTCCCCGCTCAAGGTGATGATGTATTGGTCGGCCGGCAGGATCAGGGTGTGGTTGGTCACGCCCACGCGATCGCCGTCGGCGAGCACGTCGCGGTCATCCTTATGGACCACCAGCAGGTATTCGATCGACATCGCATCGTCCCCGATCGATTGATGCAGCGAATCACGCCCCATGACCCCCCACAGGACCGGCGCAGGACTTTCCCCACAGATCGACTACAACCAACAGCACTGAATAAAGACTAGTTATACTGGCAAATGGCTGTATAGAATCCTTGACAATACTGCACGTTGTCCCAGCATTGCTCAAGACCAAACGACACTCAACCGACGAGATAGCAGCGCCTCGGCATTTCAGGCACGGCGTCAGGCGGCCCCGCTCTCGACCGCGCCCTGGTTGCAAGGAACGCCGATAACCCTTTCGGACGGCCCCCCTTGCATGGCCGCCTCGCCAATCGAGCCGGTTTCCGGCAGGCCGTCCCATGCGATTATGGTCATGATATTGCTACCAAAAATTGACGGGAGCGTACATGAACCGTTTGGGTTGTTTTCGGCTCGCCGCCTCCGCTCTCCTCGGCCTGATCGCGACGGCGGGCACGGCGTTGCCGGCAACGCCGCTCCAGGTCCGGACCGAGCAGGGCACGGTCGAGGGGCTGCGGGTCAAGGGTATCAGCGAATTCCTCGGCATCCCCTATGCGGTGCCGCCGATCGGCGATCTCCGTTGGCGGCCGCCGGTCGCGGCGAAGCCTTGGAGCGGCGTGAAGCGGGCGACGCGGTTCGGGCCGGCCTGCGCCCAGGTGACGACGCTCGGCGCTTTCGCCGGACCGGCCAACGACAATGAGGATTGCCTCACGCTCAACATCTTCACCCCCAAGACCGGTACCTCCGACAAGCTGCCGGTGCTGGTCTGGATCCATGGCGGCGGCAATATGGACGGCGCGAGCCGGGATTACGATGCCACCCGCCTTGCCGCGCTGGGCAAGATCGTCGTGGTCAGCATCAATTACCGTCTCGGCCTGCTCGGCTGGCTGGCCAATCCGGCCCTCGACGCGGAGGGGCATCCCTTCGCCAATTACGGCCTGCTCGACCAGCAGCTTGCGCTGAAATGGGTGAAAGAGAACATCGCCGGATTCGGCGGGGACCCCGGCAACGTGACCCTGGGCGGCCAATCCGCGGGCTCGATCGACGCGGAAGCGAGCGTCGCCTCTCCTCTGGCGGCCGGACTCTTCCACCGGGCGATCTTCGAGAGCGTCGTCCTCGACGGCATTCCGTTGCCGGCCGCGGAGAAGACCGGCGCCGATTTCGCCGAGGCCGCCGGCTGCGGGCGGGATGCGACGCCCGAGGTGGCGGCGTGCCTGCGCAATCTTCCGGTAAAGCGGATCATGCAGCTCGCCGGCACGGAATCCGTGCAAGGCCCCTATATCAGCATTCTCATCGCGGATGGTCAGATCGTGCCGGCCGCGCGCCTCTTCGCCGCGTTCAGGAACGGCACCTTTACCCATATGCCGATCATGAGCGGCACGGTGCATGACGAGCAGAATTTCTCGGCAGCGATCGCGGAGTATTTTTCCGGGCCGCCCCGGCATGCGATCACGGCCGAACAATTCCAAGACCTCGTCAAAGGCAACTTCCCGCCGGAAACGGTCGGAAAAATTGTCCAGGAATACAAGCTCGCCAGCTACCCGAACCCGCAACACGCCTGGAACGCAGCGGGCACAGACGGCCTCGTCTGCCCGCAGCTCATGCTCAACCGCGTCCTGGCGCCACAAATCCCGGTCTATGCCTACGAGTTCAACGATGCCACGGCGCCGTTCTTCTTTCCTGCCATGCCCGACTTCGAGCCGCTGGCTTATCACACGGCCGATATTCAATATCTCTTCCCGCTCTGGCATGGCGGTCCCAAGGGCATTGCCCATCGGCTGAATGCCGGGCAGCAGCGCCTCTCCGACGCGCTGGTCAGGGCCTGGACGAATTTCGCGCGGAGCGGCGACCCGAATGGGCCGGGAGCGCCGCACTGGCCGGTCTTCCGCCCGACCGCGAACGAGCCCGGCTCGTACCTCTCCGAGACCCTGCCGGTCTCGGGAACGCTCACGGACCAGCAATTCTCCGACGAGCATAATTGCGATTTCTGGGCCGGCATCGCGGCGGCCAGCCGCTGACGTTACCGCTTGCCTGAGCCCGGCGGCGCTTCGTCGCCGGGTTGGGGCGGTTCTCCGCCATCCCTTGTAAGCAATTTCCGAAACGCGTCCCGGTCGCCACGACCGCTCCGGCCGGTAAAGAAGTCGGCCGTTCGGAGCGCCGCGAGCTTTTCCGCCACGGCACTCGCGACGAACTGATTGAGGCTCGTTCCATCCTCCGCCGCCAGCCGCTCCGCCTCGGCCTTGACGGAAGCAGGCAAACGCAGGGGGTAAGTCGAATTTTTCGGGCTCATTTGCGCACCTTCATCAAAATCTCTCCCGGCAGCAGCACGGGCAGGTCGAAGCGTGCGGCAGCCGGCAGAAAGTGACGGCGATTGAAGGTGACCAGCGCGTCCGCCTGACCATTGACCGCAGCTTCAAGCACCATCTCGTCAGCCGGATCGCGGAGCTGCGGCCGCCACAGGAACCACGCTTCGACCGGCACCACCAGTTCGACCAGCCGATCGAAGAACATCGCGAGCTCCGCAGCCCGAAGCCCGCTTGCCAGCATATGCTCGGGACGATGAGAAACCGCTTCATACTCCAAGAACAGCGGCACCGTCGCCAGAAGTTCCGCCAATCCATCATCGATCGCCAAAAGCAGTGCCGACGAAGCGCCTGTCGGGCTCCGCAGGGCCGCGACGATCACGTCAGTGTCGAGCACGAGTCGCATATAGTTTGATATCACATCATCAGCGATATTACAATCTGCTTGACCATCGATGTTGACTTCAGAGCCCCGAGCAATCGCCTCGGGCGCTTCGGGGCTATCGCCAAGCACGAAGTCTCCAATTGACTCACGCATAACTCACCGGTTATTGATCTAACCAATAGCCAGCGAGTTATGAGTCGTAATGCCGTACAGTCCCGACCTGCTCTTCAAAACGCTCGCCGATCCCACGCGGCGAGCCATCTTCGAGCGGCTGTGCCGTGAGGGGGAGCAGACGGTCGGGGCTCTGACGGCTCGGTCGGGGGTCTCGCAACCGGCCGTCTCGAAGCATCTCGGCGTCCTGAAGCAGGCCGGGCTGGTACTCGACCGCCATGAAGGCCGACAGACGCATTATAGCGCGCAGCCCGGCGCCCTGGCCCCGTTGACCCACTGGACAAGCCAAATGTTCGGGTTCTGGCAGAGCCGTTTCGACGATCTCGAAGATCTGCTGAAAAGGATGGACCAATGAACGAGAACTCGACCGAAAGCCTCTCCGTCGTCGTCGAGCGGGAGATCCCGCATCCGCCGGAGAAGATCTGGCGCGCGCTCACCCAGCCGCATCTGATCGAGGAATGGCTGATGAAGAACAACTTCAAGCCTGCCGTGGATCACCATTTCAATTTTCGCGCGGACTGGGGCGCTGTCGATTGCCGCGTCGTCGCCATCGAGACGAACAAGACGCTGTCTTACACCTGGGCGGCCTACGGTCTCGAGAGCGTCGTCACCTGGACTCTCACCCCGTCGACCACGGGAACCCACCTGCGTATGGAGCAGTCCGGCTTCCGGCCGGATCAGCAGCAGGCCTATCAGGGCGCCAAGATCGGGTGGCAGCGCTTCTTCGCGGCAATGGAACAGCTCTTGGCGCGGATAGAGTGACGTGACTGCCATGAGCAAGAGCGAGAAGTCTCCATCGGAGCTGATCGACGAAAGGATCGCGGCGCTGGACGACTGGCGGGGCGAGTTGCTCTCCCGTCTCCGCGCCCTGATCAGGCAGGCCGTCCCCGAGGTAACCGAGGAATGGAAGTGGCGCGGGGTTCCGGTCTGGAGTCGCGACGGCATCGTCTGCACTGGCGAGACCTATAAAGCCGTCGTCAAGATGACCTTCGCCAAGGGGGCCGCCCTTGATGACCCGTCAGGCCTCTTCAATTCGAGCCTCGACGGCAACACCAGACGCGCCATCGACTTCCGCGAGGGCGCGGAGATCGACGAGGCGGCGCTTAAGGCCCTCATTCGCGCGGCCGCGGCGCTGAACGCGTCCCGCGCTTGATCGAGCACCCCAGGGCCTCGGCCTTGAAATCGACCGGGGCGGGCCTCATAAAGGAGGCCTTGAGCGAAGAGCACTTCTCGTCGACCGCTCAAGTCGAGCGTCTCAATCTTCCGAGCACACCCTTCCGGGCGGCCAGTAAGGCCGCCGGGTCAGTCTTCAACGACGACGGAAAGGAGCGCATCATGAAAGTCCTGATGGTTCTCACCTCCCACGACCAGCTCGGCAACACGGGCCGGAAGACCGGTTTCTGGCTGGAGGAGTTGGCGGCCCCTTATTACGTCTTCAAGGATGCCGGCGCCCGGATTACCCTTGCATCTCCCAAGGGCGGACGCCCACCGCTCGACCCCAAAAGCAACGAGCCGAACTTCCAGACCGACATCACCCGTCGCTTCGAGAAGGATGCCGATGCCGAAGCCCAGCTCGACAGGACCGTGCGCCTCGATAGCGTCAAGCAGGAAGATTACGACACCGTCTTCTACCCTGGCGGTCATGGGCCGATGTGGGATCTCGCCGAAGACGAACACTCGATCAAGCTGATCGAATCCTTCCTGGCCGCCGGCAAGACCTTCGCATTGGTCTGTCACGCCCCCGGCGTGCTGCGTCATGTCAAGACCTCGGACGGCAAGCCGCTCGTCGCGGGCAAGACCGTGACCGGCTTCACCAATGGCGAGGAGGAGGAGGTCGGACTGACGAAGGTGGTGCCCTTTCTGGTCGAGGACGAGCTGATGAACCTCGGCGCCACTTTTTCCAAGATCAAGAACTGGGGCGTCCACACGGTGGCCGACGGCCAGCTGATCACCGGCCAGAATCCGGCCTCGTCGGGCCCGGCTGCCAAGCTTCTGATCGATACGCTGAAAAAGAGCAGCCTATAGAGAGGGCCGCTGAAGTCGGGAGGCGCTGACATGCGCGCCTCCCTATCGCTTCCACATCCTGAGCCGCCGCGCCGCCTCCGCCATCCGGTCGGTCGCGCCGGCGAAGGAGAAGCGGACGAAATGGTGGCCGCGGCCGGAGTCGAAATCGATGCCCGGCGTGGCCGCCACCCCGGCCTCCTGCAGCATGCGGCGGCAGAATTCCAGGCTGTCGTTTGTCAGGTGGCTGACATCGGCATAGAGGTAGAAGGCGCCGTCGGGCGGAGCGAAATGGGTGAAGCCCGCATGGGGCAGCTCGTTCAGCAGCAGGTCGCGGTTGGCGGCGTAGCGGCGGACATTGCCGTCGAGCTCGTCCCGGCAATCGAACGCCGCGACCGCGGCATGCTGCGACAGGCTTGGCGCCGAGATCACCAGATTCTGCGCCAGGCACTCGACCGAGCGGGCGAGATCGGGCGGCATCACCATCCAGCCGAGACGCCATCCCGTCATCGAGAAATATTTGGAGAAGCTGTTGATCGCGACCGCCTCCGGCGCATGCGCCAGGATGGTCTGGGCCGGAGCGCCGTAGCCGATGCCGTGATAGATCTCGTCGGAGATGAGGCGGACGCCGTGGCTCCGGCACCAGGCGGCGAGCTCGACCAGCTCGGCATCGCCCAGCATGGTGCCGGTCGGGTTCGACGGGCTCGCGACGATGAGGCCGTCGATCGGGCGATCGAGCCTGTCGAGCAGTCGCGGGCTCGGCTGAAACCGGTCTTCCGGCCCGGCCACGAGCTCGACCGGCTCGATATCGAGCGCCGTCAGGATATGGCGATATGCGGGATATCCGGGGGCCGCCAGCGCCACCCGATCGCCGGCATCGAAGGCGGCGAGGAAGGCGAGCAGGAAGGCACCCGAGGCGCCGACCGTGACCGCGATCCGCGCCGGATCGACCTCGATGCCGTGCTGCTCGGCATAGTGCCGCCCGATCCGCGCGCGCAGTTCGGGAATGCCGAGCGCGTCGGTATAACCCAACGGCCCGCTGCGCAGCATGCGTTCCGCCGCCTCGATCACCTTGGACGGGGCGCCGGTGCTCGGCTGGCCCACTTCGAGATGGACCACGTCCGCGCCGCCGGCGTCGAGGCGATTGGCCTCGCGCATCACGTCCATGACGATAAAGGGCGGGATCTGGCCCCGCTTGCCGAGCTTGAGCGTCATGCTGCTACCGCATCAGATTGTCCGCCTGGAGCGCGAAGCCGAAACCGCGCGGATCGCGGTCGAGCGCGCAGGCGCCGGGCGATCTCGGGAAGCCGCCGGCGCAATGGAAGCCGGCGATCCGGTCCGCCGCCGGGCTCGTGCCGCCGTCGCTGGGCGAACGGGGCGCGCTGAGCGCCGCCGAAAGCGGCTGCTTGCCGGCGAGCGTCAGGTAGGCGATCGCAGCCCCGTCGGCCGAGGCGCCGCCGCCCTCCCCGCCGCTCAGCACCAGATTGGTCTGCTCGCCTTCGCCGCCGACGGCGATCACCGGCGCCAGCGAGGTCAGCACCGGCCCGTCGAAGGGCGAGGCGCCGTAGATGCCGAGATTCTCGATCAACTGGCCGGTGCCGAAGAGCTTGCCCATGCCGATGGTGCAGCTCACCACCTGGCCGCCGGCATCGGCGACGAGGAAGCCCGTGGTGGCGACCGCCTGGTCGGGCGCGTCGCCGCCGCCGGCCTGACGGGCGGCGGTGAAGGCGGCCGAGGCATCCTCGGGCCGGGCGCCGGCCAGCGCCTGCCAAGCCGCCTGGCCGAGCGCGCCGCCGCCGCCCTGGGCGAAGACGATCCGCCCGCCATTGCCGGCATCGGCAACGATGCCGGTCCGCCAGACCGGCACATAGGAGGCGAGCGCCTGGGCCGGGACGCCGGCGGCGACGAGCTCGCCGCCCAGGGAGCCGGTATAGAATTCGGTCGGGCCGCCGACCCGGAGGCGCGACAAGGTCTGCGCCACCCCTTGCTGCGGCAGCCTTTGCCCCGCTTCGAGCGGATTGCCGTTCGGCCCCTGGGCGTTGAGCCCGGCGGCGGCGAGATCGGCCAGAAGCTGCGATGTGATGGTGATGCCGTTCAAGGCCAGCTGCTCGACCGGGCCGACCGCCTGCTGCCAGCGCATCGTGCCGTAGCGCGCCTGCAGCGCCGCCATGCCGCGCACCAGCCCGGGCACGGGCAGCGCCGAGCCGGCGATCGTCTGCGGCAGGAAGTCCAGTTCCTCGATCCGGCTGTTGCCGTCGCCCTTGACCAGGCAGACGCCGCCGCCATCGAGGCTGGCGCGCCCCGGCTCGGTCGCGGTGAGCGTCACGGCGATAACGACCGCGGCATCGGCCGCCCGGCCGCCCGAGCCGAGCGCGCGCCGGGCGAGATCGACCGCCTGCGGATCGTCGGCCACGATCGCGCCCAGATAGCGGCTCGACATTCCTTCGGGCGCGCTCTCCGACGAGCCGATCCCGACCGTGTCGCGAATCGAGTCGCAACCGCTGGCCAAGAGCGCGAGCACGGCGAGGCTCGCGGCTGCCGTGTGGCGGGTTCTGCCGGTCGGGGCGGGACCGGTCGGGACTGCGCATTGACGCAGGGAGGTGATTCGCTCGATTATGGCGGACCTCGCTAGGATGCCGCTCTTGATGAATGCCATGCTCTTCCGGGCCCTCGCCTTTGCTGCAGCACTGCTCCTGGCGTCAGGCCGACCGGCCGCGGCTCAGGAAGCTCCGGGGCTGATCCGCGACGCGGAGATCGAATCTCTCATCCGCGACTATGCCACGCCGCTGTGGAAGGCGGCGGGTCTCGATGCGGAATTCGTGCAGGTGTATTTGGTCAACGACCCGCATATCAATGCCTTCGTTGCGGACGGGCAGCGTTTGTTCATCCATACCGGGCTCCTGATGAAGGCGGACCGTCCGAATATGGTCATCGGCGTCATCGCGCATGAGACCGGCCACATCGCCGGCGGCCATCTGGTGCGCGTCCAGGAAGCGCTGGAAAACGCCACGGCGCAGAGCATCATCGCCTTCCTGATCGGCGCCGCCGGCGCCGTCGTCACCCGCAACGGCGCCGTTGCCGCCGCCGGCCTCGATGCCGGCCAGAGCTTCGGGCTGCACACGATCCTGGCTTATTCCGTGGGGCAGGAAGCGCGCGCGGATGCCGCCGGCCTGACATTCCTCGACAAGACCCACCAATCGGCGCGCGGCCTGCTCGATTTCTTCCGGATGCTGGAGAAGGAGGAGCTGCTGGTGCCGGCGCAGCAGGATCCCTATCTGCGCACCCATCCGCTGACCAGCGAGCGAATCGACGTGGTCGCGGCCCACGTCGCCAAATCGCCCTGGTCGGACGCCAAGGATTCGCCCGAGCTGATCGACCGGCACAACCGGATGCTGGCGAAGCTGCGCGGCTTCCTCATGTCGCCGAGCCAGGCGCTGGAGATGTATCCGGCCACGGACAAGAGCAGCTATGCCCGCTACGCCCGGGCTGCGGCGTATCACCGCGTCCCCATGGAGGAGCGCGCGCTCGGCGAGATCGACAGCCTGCTCAAGGAAAAGCCGGACGATCCCTATTACAACGAGCTGCACGGCCAGATCCTGTTCGAGGGCGGCAAGCCGGCCGATGCGGTCGAGCCCTACAAGAAGGCGGTGAAGTCGCTGCCGGACAGCGCGCTCATGCTGATGGAGCTGTCGCAGGCCGAGCTGGAGGTGCCGAACAACGATGCCATGAACCAGGATGCGCTGAAGAATCTGCGCCAGTCGGTCAAGCTCGACAATACCAGCACCGATACCTGGCACCTGCTCGGCATCGCCGAGGGCCGCGCCGGCAATATCGGCCAGGCCGCCCTGGCGCTCGCCGAGGAAGGCATCCTGGCGGGCGACCTGAAGCAGGCCTCGCAGCAGGCCACCCGCGCCACCGAGCTGCTGCCGCGCGGCACGCCCGGCTGGATCCGCGCCGAGGATATCCGTACCTCGGTCAAGAACGAGCGGGATCGGTCGTAATCTCCGTGGTGATTGAGTAGGGCGCGAACTCGGCCGCGATCCGGTCGAGCGTCAGCAGCCCGACGCACGGCATGGCCCCGGTCCGATCGATCTCGCCCGCGAGCATGAGGCGGATGAGCGCGAGCGCCGGCAGGGTCGGGATGACCGGCCCGTCCCCCGCCTCGGCGACGAGCGTCCAGCGCGCCATGCGCCGCGCCCCCTCCTCATCGAGCCCGGCCGCCTCGACCACCATGCCGCCGCGATCGCTGCCGCAGCCGATGAGGAGATCGGCGAAGCGCCGCGCGAGGCCGCTCAAGGGCGCCAGCGAGGGCAGCAGCCCGAGCCGCACCGGCCACCCCGCCGCCGCGAGCCCCAGATGCAGCAGGCCGAGCTCGAGCCCGGCACGGAAGATCACCGTGTCGCGCACTGCGAAGCGCGCGGGCATGAGATCGAGATCCGGGGTCTCGCACAGCGACAGCCAGCGCCGGCCCAGCCCCTCGATCGACGGCCGCGCGAGCAGGCTCCAGCCGGGTGCCGTCTGCCAGCGCCCGTCGCGGAACAGCCGAACCGGCCGGCCGACATAGGAGAGGATCGCGCGCACGACCGCCTCGCCGCGCGGCGCCCGGTTGCCGGGCGCGATCGCGATTTCGATCCGGTCGACGCGCCGCCAGCCTTGCACCAGCGCGTCGGCCACGGCGTTGGAGAGGGCCGGCGTCGAGCTGGCGCCGGTGACGGCGAGCACGCCCCGCGCCTTGGCCGCTTGGTCGAGGGTCGCGAAGCCCGCGACGAAATCGCGCGCATCGGCGAGATCGACATAATGCATCCCGGCCGCGATCGCGGTCGCTGCGGCGCCGAAATCGGCGCCCTGAAACGGTCCGGCGGCATCGACCAGGATGCCGGCCCCGGTGGCTTCGAGCAGGGGGGCCGTGAGCGCGCGCCGATCGAGGCGGAGCGCCGAGGCGCGGCCGGGCGGCAGGCTGGCGGCGAACCGCTCCGCCGTCGCCAGCGTCCGGCCGGCGATGACGATGGCACAGCCGGTGCTGGTGACCAGCCCTTGGACGAGTCTGCGGCCGAATGCACCGGTACCGCCGATAATCAGGATCTTTTGCATTCTTGCCGCGCCGAATCCCGGCCCCTATGGTTGCGTCGCCCGTTGAAGGACCCTTTGCCCATGACCTCGTTCCGCCGCCTGGCCCTCTTCGCCGCGCTCGCCGCCGGCCTGCTGCCGACCCTCGTGCGCGCCGCCGACCCCGCGCCCGCTCTCGCCCCGGCGCAGCAGGATCAGGTCAATCAGATGATCCATGATTATCTGCTGAGCAATCCCAAGGTGCTGATCGAGGCGCTGGAGAAGGCCGAGGCCGAGATGCGCGCCCAGGAAAAGGCGAAGGCGCAGGAAGCGGTCGGCGCGCGCCGCGAGGAGCTGAACAACGACCCGACCTCGCCGGTGATCGGCAATCCCAAGGGCGACGTGACCATCGTCGAGTTCTTCGATTACCGCTGCCCCTATTGCAAGAGCTCGGCGCCGATGATCGAGACGCTGCTGGCCGAGGATAAGGGCGTGCGCCTGGTGCTGAAGGACTTCCCGATCCTCGGCAAGGAGTCGGTCTTCGCCTCGCGCGTGGCGCTGGTCACGGCCAAGCACGGCAAATATCCGGATTTCTACAAGGCGATGTTCGCGCTGAAGACGCAAGTGACCGAGGAATCGACGCTCGATGTGGTGAAATCGATCGGGCTCGATCCGGCTGCGGTGAAGCAGGAGATGGAAGCCGCCGACATCGATGCGATCCTGAAGCATAACTACGATCTCGGCCGCGCGCTCGGCGCCGACGGCACGCCCGCCTTCGTCATCGGCGATTCCGTCACCTCGGGTGCGCTTACCGGCGAGGAACTGCGCGGAAAGATCGCAGCCCTGCGCGCCAAGCAGCCGAGCTGAACGGCCGCCTGACGGTTGCGTCCACCGCCCGGCTCGGCCAAGATCCGAGCCCGGCCGCGACTCTTTTCGAGGACGGCTTCCCCGTCGTCCTTGGCATAACGAGTCCCGATGAAATTGCGCCGTCTTGCCGTCAGCCTCGCCGCCCTGTGCACGGTCCTGGCCGGCCCCGCCCTGGCCGAAGGCTATTTCCGCTATCCGACGCTGGCCGGCGACACGGTGCTGTTCACCGCCGAGGGCGATCTGTGGAGCGTGCCGCTGGCCGGCGGCCGCGCCGCCCGCCTCACCACCCACCCGGCCGAGGAGACCAATGCCGTGGCCTCCCCCGATGGCAAGGAGGTCGCCTTCAGCGCCGCCTATGACGGGCCGATCGAGGTCTATGTCATGCCGGTCGCGGGCGGCCGCCCCCGCCGCGTGAGCTTCGAGGGCAATCGCAGCGTCGCCGTCGGCTGGACGCCCTCGGGCGAGGTGCTCTATTCGACCCAGAGCGCCAACGGCCCGTCCGACCAGCGCGTCATCGTCGCGGTCGATCCCAAGAGCCTGAAGCGCCACACGCTGCCGCTCGCCGACGCCAATGACGCCGCCGTCAGCCTGGACGGCAAGAGCGTCTATTTCACCCGCTTCGGCCTCGCCGTCTCGAACGACAATGCCCGCTTCTATCGCGGCGGCCTGTTGTCGCGGCTCTGGCGCTTCGGCCTCGACGGCGCGCACGAGGCCGAGCCGCTGCCGGTCACCGACAAGGCCAACGACCGCCGGCCGATGCCGCTCGGCGACCGGGTCTATTTCCTCTCCGACCGCGACGGGCCGGATAATCTCTGGTCGATGAACGCCGATGGCGGCGACCGGCGGCAGCTGACCCATTACACCGATTTCGGCATCCGCAGCGCCAGCCTGGCGCAGGGCAGGATCGTCTATCAGCTCGGCGCCGACCTGCATGTCTACGACGCCATCACCGACACCGACAAAACGCTCGCCATCGACCTCGCCTCGGATTTCGACCAGGAGCGGCCGCACGCGGTCAAGAACCCGCTCGATTTCTACGAGGCGGCGCATTTCGCCCCCGATGGCGAGCATGTCGCCGTGACCGCCTTGGGCCATGTGGCCCTGATGGGCGTCGGCCCGCTGCGTCGGGTCGAGGTCGCGACCCGGCCCGAAAGCCGCGCGCGCGGCGCGGTCGTCAGCCCGGACGGGAAATGGGTCTATGCCTTCTCCGAGACCGGCGACGCCAACGAGATCTGGCGCTTCGCCGCCGACGGCAGCCCCGACCGCAAGCAGCTGACCAAGGATGCGGCGGGCTTCCGCACCGACCTCTGGCCCGCGCCCGACGGCAAGAGCCTGGCGCACGCCACCGCCGATGGAAAACTGTTCCTGCTCGATCTCGGCAGCGGCGACAATCAGCTGATCGACACCGCCACCGGCGCCGATCTCGACACGGTCGTCTGGTCCGCCGACAGCAAGCATCTGGCCTTCGTCCGCTCGGATTCCGATGTCGAGCGTGCCCAGCTCTTCCTCTACGAGCCCGCGACCAAGACCAAGCAGCGGCTGACCACCGACAAGTATGAATCCAAGGCGCCCGCCTTCACGCCCGACGGTAAATGGCTCTATTTCCTGTCTGACCGCCATTTCGAGAGCCGCAACCACGCGCCCTGGGGCGACCGCAACCTCGGCCCCTATTTCGACCGGCGCGCCCAGATCTACGCGCTGGCGCTGCAGGCGGACGAACGCTTCCCGTTCCTTCCGAAGACCGAGCTGACGCAGGACGACAAGAAAGACGCGGACAAGAAAGACTCCGACAAGAAGGACGGCGACAAGGACAAGAAGGACGATAAGAAGTCCGAGGACAAGAAGGCCGACGACAAGCCCGGCCACGATGCCGGCCCCGCCATCGAGTGGAACGGCCTCGCCGACCGGCTTTACGAGGTGCCGATGGCACCCGGCAATTTCGAGGCGCTGGAGACCGACGGCAAGCGCCTCTATGTCCTCGACGATGACGGCGGCGGCGAGCACAAGGTGCTGAAGACGCTGCCGATCGAGGACAAGGATCCGAAGCCCGTCGATTTCCTCGGCAACGTCCGCGACTTCACGCTCTCGGGCGACCGCAAGAAGATCTTCGTCCGCCGCTGGGCGCCCAGCGACAAGATCGGCGACATGCTGATCCTCGACGCCGGCGCCAAGGCCCCGGGCGACCTCGACCCGGCCAAGGTGCGCACCGACGGCTGGACGCTCGAGGTCGATCCCCGCGAGGAATGGCGCGAGATCTTCGCCGATGCCTGGCGGCTCCACCGCGATTTCTTCTACGACGCCAAGCTCCACGATCTCGACTGGGCCAGGGTCCGGGCGAAATACGCGCCGCTGGTCGAGCGCGTGACCGACCGCAGCGAGCTGAACGACGTGCTGGGCCAGATGATGGCCGAGCTGGGCGCGCTCCATTCCCAGATCATCCCGGGCGACCTGCGCAAGGCCCAGGATGGCGGCCAGCCGGGCTTCCTCGGCGCCCGGCTCGAGCGCGAGGCCGAGGGCTATCGCATCGCCCATATCTTCCGCACCGACCCCGAGCTGCCGAACGACCGCGCGCCGCTGGCCCGCCCCGGCACCGACGCCAAGGAGGGCGATCTCGTCACCGCCGTCAACGGCCGCCCGGCGACCGACGGCGACGACATCGCCCTGCTGCTCGCGAACCAGGCCGGCCAGCAGGTGCTGCTGACGCTGAAGCGCGGCGACAGGCAGGTGAAGACGATCGTCACCGCCATCGACGCCCGCGGCGAATCGAGCCTGCGCTACAGCGATTGGGAGGAGGAGCGCCGCGCCAAGGTGCTGGCCGCCGGCCAGGGCAAGGTCGGCTATCTGCATCTGCGCGCGATGGGGCCCGAGGACATCGCCACCTTCGCCCGCGAATTCTACGCCCAGTACGACCGCGACGCGCTCATCATCGATGTCCGCCGCAACAATGGCGGCAATATCGACAGCTGGGTGATCGAGAAGCTGCTGCGCCGCGCCTGGGCCTTCTGGAAGCCGCGCCTCGGCACCCGCCACGGCACCAACATGCAGCAGACCTTCCGCGGCCATCTGGCCGTGCTGATCGACGAGCGCACCTATTCCGACGGCGAGACCTTCGCCGCCGGCATCAAGGCGCTGAAGCTCGCCCCCCTCATCGGCCGCCGCACCGCCGGCGCCGGCGTCTGGCTCAGCGACAATGTGAGATTCGTCGACCGCGGCTCCGCCCGCGTCGCCGAGGACGCGCAATACGCCATCGGCACCGGCGAATGGCTGGTCGAGGGCAAGGGGGTGGAGCCCGACATCGATGTCGAGAACCCGCCCAACGCGACGTTCAAGGGCGGCGACGCACAGCTGGAGGCGGCGATCAAGCTGCTGCAGGAGGAGATGGTGAAGGAGCCGGTTAAGGCGCTGCGGTAGGGGGTGGACGGTAGGTAGTGAGTTCAGATGTCACGACAAGGACCCATTTCTTCTTGCGTGCTCACGGCCCGTATTCTATGTCCGCACAATGCCGTCTACTGCTCCCTCTCACCAGCCACACCGCCCGGATTTCTCGGACGTTACGCCTGGACGTCGGCGCAATATGCAGGCAAACGTTGGCAAGAATACAAAGCCGGAAATGTTTATCCGGAGGATTCTTCATGCGATGGGATACCGCTATCGTCTGCATGTCAAAGGAATGCCGGGGAAACCCGACATTGTCTTCTCGGCACGCCGCAAGATCGTGGAAATTCGTGGTTGCTTCTGGCATGGGCACGGATGCTTCCCGATCGGACAGTTACCGAAAAGCCGTACTGAATATTGGTCTCCGAAAATAGCCGGCAATCAAGCTCGGGATGCCCTAAATATCGCTGCCTTACGCGCGGATGGATGGGAAGTCCTAGAGCTGTGGGAGTGCAGAATACGAGCCGCGCCGGACGACGTTGCCAACGAGCTTGTGGCGTTCCTGGGTTCTACTAGCGTACAGGGTTGAAATCGGAAAGCCGCACGGCGAAATGTTCATAAACGGGCCGGAAACAAGAATTTTTTGGAATCCAGACCAGTGGGCCGCTCATATCGGGTAGGTCGGCAGCGAATCCAGAATCAGCTGAGCTGTGTCTCGGGGACTGAGGGCCATGTAAAGCTGATCAATCGCCTTGCTCGGCGTCCCACCGGCGAGAAGCGATATCATCGACGCCGCCTTGTACCGGCCCGCAACATCACTGCCTTTCGTCGTCTCAAGATGGGCGTGAAATTTAATGGCAGGCCCGCGGAGCACATAGCCGATGATGAATTTTAGGACGTTCGCCTCGAACAAGGCCTGATATAGACGGTCGCTGCGAGTACTGGTCTTGACAGCGATAGCAAACAGGAAGTTCCGACCTTCGAGCGATGATTGGATGTCTTGCCATGCTGTTTCCAAGCGTTGCTGACTGGCGTACGATAAGTCTGACAATGGCGTCATGAAATTCTGATAGCCGGGCGGCATGGGGTCCGGCATTCGCAACCCAAGAATATCCGGAGTACTCAGCTTAAGCTCCATACCATCCAATTGGAGGGCTTGATCGAACGCCGCATATGCCGCACGGGCCGATTGATTGAGCAGCTTGGTAGTATCGGCACCGCGAGACATCTTCACGATTGCGATCTTCCGGGCAGGCGTCGGGATCGCGTGGGGCGGCTGAGTGAATGTAGTGGATGACCACACTCCTGTATCCATGAAGACATTCCAGGCCGCAGCGGCGTTCCAGAGCGCAGCAGCCTCCATTATCTCGTATATATCGCCGTCCACCTTGGCTGCTTGCTGTTTCGAAACCCGGAAACCCGTGGCGAAGTTGATTTCTCCGGCCAGTTTCACATTGTGCAGGGCCTGCATCCTGTAAACCCGGGAATGTCTCGACGGGTCGGGATCACCTTCAGACCCGGGAACAAACTCACCAAATGCGCAATCCATCATCCTTTGTTGTACTATCTGAAACTCAGTTTCCCGGTCTTTGACCCGGTTGACCCGCGTGTCGATCAAGCAGCCCGTTCCAGCAGCATGGCAAGCAGTGCAGATAGCGGTTCTTGTTGCGAGATCGGGGAACTCGTAGGGCATTAAGTTCCCCCCGCCCCTGTGCTCTGTTTCCGCGCGATCTCGCGGGCAGTCGCAAAAATTACATCAAGGTCTGCACCGAGTGCGTCGGCAACCTGTTGAAGGATTTTCAGCGAAGGATTACGACGGCCACGTTCGATTCCGGATACGTAGGTCCGATCCAAAGACGCTCGATCGGCGAGGTCTTCTTGGCTCAATCTGAGGAGCGTCCGGTGCTGCCGCACCGAGGCGCCGAAATATCTGGCAAGATCCAACGGCGACTCGACGAAACAATTTGGACAAGTTTCGTAGGCTCACTGGAAGGCAGCGACCACGGACTATGAGTCACTTGGAAAAATATTTTTCCCAAGATAGCTAGTCATCCGGTGACTGCCCACAGCCAACGTCGACGCCGAGATTGCGGCGCCAAAAACGAGCATATAAGGTTTAGACCATCGGAGGGATGGGACTCTTTAGGCTCGCCACTCCGCCGGTGCCAAGGAGGGCGAACGCGATGAGAAAATTGCAGGCGGTTTCACTGTTCGCCGGGTGTGGCGGTTTCTGCGAAGGCATGGAACTGGCCGGGATCGAAGTGAAAGTCGCCGTCGAGTGGGATAAGTATTCTTGCGAGACTTATCGCGCAAATTTCCCCCGGACGCCGCTATTCGAAGGCGATGTACACGATTTCCTTGCCGGGGATGGCGATGCGCACCGAAAGGAATACGGGCTGGGGGCTATCGATCTCGTGTTCGGCGGACCACCATGCCAGGGCTATAGCCAAATCGGCCCTCGCGATCTCACGGACGACCGCAACGAGCTTTACCTCCAATATGCACGAGTCGTGGGTACGCTGAAGCCACGCATGTTTCTTATGGAAAATGTTCCGAATCTGCTGCTGATGAAAAAGGGACATTTTAAGGACGCCATCCTGAAGCACTTCGCAAGTATGGGCTACAGCAACACAACGTTCTTGAAGGTCAGCGCGGCCGATTTCGGCGTGCCTCAGACCAGGGAACGAGTATTCTTTTTTGGGAGCCGGGATGACATCGATATACCCGTCGATCTGCGCGCGTATGCCAATGGCGTGCTTGAAAAGCTAAAGGTCGCCAAACCCGTGACGGTTTGGGAGGCAATCGGTGATCTGCCGTCCGAAGTCGTCCACTCCGGCAAGACAATGCCATACCCCGCTGCTAAGAACTTATCTTCGTTCCAGAAGCTGATGCGTCTCGATGAAAGCCTAGCCCCCTACTCACAGGCTACCAAACGGAAGCGCGCTCTCGGCAAGGCCAAAGCTGAGCTGCACAATCATCACACCAAGGAAATGCTTAGCAAACGGGCGCATCTTATTTCGTTCTTAAAGCCCGGCATGAAGGCTGACTCACTACCAAAGGAAATATGGGATGGCGCACGCCCCGAAAAGTGGCGCCGGCTACACCCGGATTTGCCAAGCTACACGATCCTGGCACAGATGCACCGTGATTTGAGCGAATGGGTTCACCCGAAACTTGAGCGTTGGATCACCGTGCGTGAGGCGGCACGCCTGCAGTCCTTCCACGACGGCTTCATTTTCAAATCTTCCGAATGGCAGATGTTGAAGCAAATTGGAAACGCTGTCCCCCCACTCCTGGCATTCGCGGCAGGCAAAATGGTGACCGCTATCCTTGAGGCAGCTGACGGGGCGGTAATCGCCGATCTAATGCCCGCGCAAAAACTGGTGCCGATCCAGCGGCGACAAGTGCGCAGCAGCCGGCGCATCACTGAGGATGCTGCGCTATGACCGGTATAGATGCCACAGAAGACGAGATCAAATCGGCGGCCGAAGATGCTGCCGCCGAGAGCGAAGCTAAGCCAGAGACGAGTGCCGCAGCACTGGCTGACACCGCCCGCGCCGCCGACTGGTTTGAGGGTGAGCAGGAGGAAGATGCTTCAGCGTCATTCAAAGACTACGAGGTCACCGCATCGCCCAACGACTTTAATATCACCACGATCGTTAACTTCGTTAAGTCCGGTGCGGTGAAGATCCCCGGGTTTCAGCGAAATTATGTGTGGGATATTAAGCAGGCTAGCAGGCTGATCGAATCCATCTTGATTGGTCTGCCAATTCCACAGATCTTCCTCTACCAGGAAGCCAAGAACAGCTTCCTCGTGGTTGACGGTCAGCAGCGCCTGATGTCGATTTATTATTTCGTTGAGGGAAAGTTTCCTAAGGTCTCTAAGCGGCCTAACTTGCGCAGGATCATGTCCGAGAACGGCAAGTTGCCAGACGCAATCCTCGGGGACGACCAGTACTTCACAAAATTCAATCTTCAGCTGGCTTCCAAGACAGGCCCGTCATCTCGTTTCCATGGGCAGAACTTCGCGACGCTCGGAGAGAATCAGATGGACTTCAATCTCCGAACGATCCGAAACGTGGTTATCAAACAGAATTCGCCGCAGGAAGAACCAGACACTTCCGTGTTCGAGATTTTTAACCGACTAAACACCGGTGGCGTGAACCTCCGCCCGCAAGAGATCCGATCCAGTTTGTATCACTCTGACTTCCTAAACGCCCTCAACCGAGTGAATCTCTCTCCGATATGGCGCAAGCTTATAGGGCTGCCAGACCCAGACTTACATGACAAGGACGTGGAGATCCTATTGAGGGTGTTTGCGCTCGTCGCCGATGGAGACCGATATACGGAGCCTATGAGCACGTTCTTGAATGGATTCGCTAAAAAGGCCCGTTTGACGCCAGCGCCAGTCATCGAATACATGGAAAGGCTGTTTGCAGCATTCTTCGAACGAGTAAAGGATATTCCAAGCGAGAGCTTCGCTGTAACGAAATCGGGCCGCTTCAATATCGCCGCATTCGAAGGCATTTTCCGCGCCGTTTGCACGCCTGCGTTCAAGGCAAATAACCTCGAAATCCCGACAATGACCGCTGCCCAGTTGCTGGCCGTACGCGATGATCCGGAATTTCTTGCTGCCACTCAGCAGGGGGTCGGACGTACTACTTTCGTCAAACAGAGGGTTGAACGGGCCACGGCGATACTAGGGGTATAACTCCGGTGAGCGTCGCTGCGATCGAAGCTTTCTACCGCGGGAACGTCGAGCTGATTGAGTTCCTTCTCGCGAACGAGCAACTGTCCTATGCTTCTGATGCGGCTGATAATTTTAGGCGATCCCTCGTCATTGCTATTGGAAGCTTTTTCGAGGGAGAGATCTCCGACATTGTGCGCCAGCTTCCATTCCACCATGCTAACGGAAACGCGTTCCTTACTTCGTTGATCGAGAGAAAGGCGGTGAGCCGGCAATACCATACGTATTTTGATTGGGAAAACTCGAGCGCTAACAGTTTCTTCTCGATGTTCGGGGCCGAATATAAAGCAGCATGCCAGAGGAAGCTCAACGACGAGCCCTCATTCAAATCGGCCGTCCAAGCGTTCCTAAGCCTTGGGGCAACCCGCAATCAAATCGCTCATAAAAATTATGTCTCGTTCAATGTAGATAAGACGCCTGAGGATATAGTTAAAGAGTTCCGACAGGCGTTAACATTTGTAGAATACGTGCGAGCAAGCCTATTACCACCCAAACAGCCAAATTCAGCTGAGCAATCTGGTTACCCGGCAGGGGGTGCGCAAAATAATGCTGGTGGTTCCAGAGATTCTGAATCTGGCAGGATATCACCATAAGGACGCTCGTCTTGGCATCTCGTGATCTCGTTAGTAGTTCATTCAGAAAGTGGGCGCCCGCAGCAACCCGACGGGCAGTGCCTACGACAGCGGAATAGACTGGCTTCACACCCCCTACCCCGCATCCCCCTGCCGCATCGGATGCGCCCGCGCGAACGCGTCCAGCCCCAGACACTCCCGCCCGATTCGCCTCACCGTCGGATAGGCCTCCATCGCCACCCCCAGATCCTCGGCCATCACCAGCTGCGGCACGAGGCAGATGTCGGCGAGGCCGGGCTCGTCGCCCTGGCAGAAGCGGCCGGTGCGGTCGTCCTCGGCCAGCAGCGCCTCGCAGGCGGCGAGGCCGTCCGCCGTCCAGTGCCGGCACCAGGTCTCGACCGTCGGCTTGTCGTGGCCGAGCGGGGTCCTGAGATAGCGCATGACGCGGAGTGTCACCAGCGGGTGGATATCGGAGGCCAGGAGCTGGGCCAGGCCGCGGACGCGCGCCCGGTCGCCCGGATGGCCGGGCAGGAAGGGCGGGTTCGGGTGGGTCTCGTCGAGATATTCGATGATCGCGAGCGACTGGCCCAGCACCTCGCCGCCCTCATCCTCCAGCACCGGCACGAAGCCCTGCGGGTTGAGGTCGAGGAATTCCGGCGCCCGGTGCGCGTTCTGGCGCAGGTCGAGCGAAGCCGTCTCGTACTCGATGCCCTTCAAGTTGAGCGCGATGCGGACGCGGAAGGCGGCCGGCGAGCGGAAATAGCTATGGAGCTTCACCCCGCCCTCGCCTCACTCGTCCTTGAGCGTGCCGCGGCGGATCTGGTCGAGCTCCATCGCCTCGAACAGCGCCTTGAAATTGCCCTCGCCGAAGCCCTCGTCGCCCTTGCGCTGGATGATCTCGAAGAAGATCGGGCCGATCACCGTCTCGGTGAAGATCTGCAGCAGCCGGCCGCCGGTCTCGCCGGGCGCGCCGTCGATCTGGATGCGGTTGCGGCGCAGGCGGTCGAGATCCTCGCCATGGCCGGGCATGCGCTTGTCGACCAGCTCGTAATAGCTGTCGAGCGTGTCGAGGAACTTGACGCCGCGCTCCTTCAGCGTCTCGACCGAGCGGTAGATGTCGCCGGTGCCCAGCGCGATGTGCTGGATGCCCTCGCCGCGATAGGCGTTGAGGTACTCGACGATCTGGCTCTTATCGTCCGAGCTTTCGTTGATCGGGATGCGGATCTTGCCGTCCGGGCTGGTCATCGCCTTGGATTTGAGGCCGGTGAGCTTGCCCTCGATGTCGAAATAGCGGATCTGGCGGAAGCCGAAGATGCGGGCATAGAATTCCGCCCATTCCTCCATCCGGCCGCGATGGACGTTGTGGGTCAGATGGTCGATGGCGGTGAAGCCGACGCCTTGCGGGTTGGGATCGACGCCCTCGATCGGCACGAAATCGACATCATAGATGGTGCCGCGCTGGCCGTAGCGGTCGACCAGATAGAGCAGGCTGCCGCCGATGCCCTCGATCGCCGGGATGTTGAGCTCCATCGGCCCGACCTTGCCCTGGACCGGCTTGGCGCCGAAGCCCATCGCGCGCTTCTGGGCCGCGGCCGCATCGGCGACGCGGAAGGCCATGGCGCAGACGGACGGGCCGTGCAGGCGCGCGAAGGCCTGGGCGAAGCTCTCCGGCTCGGCATTGACGATGAAATTGACGCCGCCCTGGCGATAGAGCGAGACGTTCTTGGCGCGGTGCCTGGCCACCTTGACGAAGCCCAGCCGCTCGAACAGCCGGCCCAGCTCGGCCGTGTCCGGGGCGGTGTATTCGACGAACTCGAACCCGTCGGTCCCCAGCGGATTGTCCCAGAGATCGATCCGTTCGGCGGCGGCAGGCATGACGAGGCTCCTTCGAAAATGGCTGGTTCGATATATAGTTTCAGATGAAACTTTTGGCCAGCCCCTTGACCGTGCGGCGAACGGCTCCGCAGAATGGTTGCGCATGAAACAAATTTCGGACACGCAAGCACCTGTCCCCGATGATCGGGATCTGCTCGATCTGGAGCGCTTCCTGCCCTATCGGCTGTCGGTGCTGTCGAACCGCATCTCCACCGCCATCGCCCGCGTCTATGAGCAGCGGTTCGGCCTGTCGATTCCGGAATGGCGCCTGATCGCCGTGCTCGGCCGCTTCGGCCCGCTCTCGGCCAACGGCGTCGCCGAGCGCACCTATATGGACAAGGTCCGGGTCAGCCGCGCGGTCCAGCGGCTGCTCCAGCGCGGCCTCATCGAGCGCGCGATGGACGGCGCCGACCGCCGCCGCTCGATCCTGCAACTCTCGGCCGAGGGCCGCACCATCCGCGCCGAGGTGGCGCCGCTGGCGCTCGACATCGAGCGTGGGCTGCTGACCGCGCTTTCCAGGACCGACCGCGCCGAGCTCGACCGGCTGCTGGGCCTACTCGATGCCGGTGCGGGGCAACTTATGCCTGTAGACGAAGCCAGCGCCAAATCCTCTTGATTTAGAATAAATTCGATAAGATCCTCGACCCGTTTCTACCGTGAGGATCCATGATGCCGATCAAGAACATTGGGGTTGTCGCCGCGACGCTCGGCCTGATCGCGGCCGTCCCCGCCATGGCGCAGACCTACACCTTGGCGCAGACTCTCGGCCAAGCCGGCATCAGTGGCTTCGGCATGGACAACACGCATTTCCTCGGTGCGATCTCGACCGCGGTCGATCCGGGTCGCTGCCATCTTTTCATCGCCGACTCCGGCAACCAGCGAATTCAGATCTACGATACGGCGACGTTGGCCTATGTCGGCACGATCGGCAGTCCGCCCAGCACGGGCGGCGACAATCAGCATCTCGCCGGTCCGGAAGGCGTCGAATTCGATGCGGCCAACGATCACATCCTGGTCGCCGACACTGAAAACGGTCGCGTCCAGATCTTCGATGCGCAGACCTTCGCCTATGTCGCGACGATCGGGGGATTCATGAACAACCCCGACAATAATCATTTCTCGACCCCGGTCTCGGTCAAGGTCAATCCGCGCGGCGGCCAGATCTATGTCGCGGATATCGACGATCACCGAGTTCAAATCTTCGATTCGAGGAGCTTCGCGTACATCGGCACATTAGGGGTGAGTGGTGTCGCCGGCCAGGACGCACTTCATCTAAACTTTCCAGATGATGCCGAGTACAATCCGGCCTCCAATCAGATCATGGTCGCGGACAGCGGCAATAAGCGCGTGATGTTCTATGACGCCACCACATTCCAGCCGGTCTCGCAGCTCGGGGTCACCGGGGCCTCCGGCGACGATAATGATCATTTCAGCGAACCGGTGAGCGTCGTCTTCGATCCTCTGAATAATCTCATCCTGGTCAGCGACGCCACCAATGGCCGCATCCAACTGTTCACAGCGGGCGCCCATAAATATTTCGGGACCGTGCAGAACCCTCCTAACGGTACGGGCGCCAACTTCCTTTTCGGCCGAATCTTCAACCTCAGCATCGACCCGGTTCATCGTCTGATGATCGTCGGCGATTTCGATAACAATCGGGTCGTGATCTTCAACGATACCGCCTCGCCGCTGGTTTCGAGCGTGCTGCCGGGCACGCGTTCCGTTCAACTGGGCACGGCCCCGACCGTGTTCGCGAACATCGTCAATGCCGGTTCGACCGCGCTCGCCGGCTGCCAGATCGGCCTTGCCGCCGCGGCGCCCGCCGGGCTGACCCTGGACTATCAGATCACCGATCCTCGAACCAACGCGCTTTCCGGCGCCATCGACACGCCGGCCGCCATTCCCGCAGCGCCGGCGGGCGGCGTCAGCAGCCAGACCTTCGTCCTCACCTTCAACAGCCCGACCGCGTTTGCTCAGCTCAACCAGCCTCTCGAATTCACCTGCGATGGCATTGGGCCGGCTCCCGTCACGTTCGGCGTCAATACCGTCGATCTGCTGTTTTCAGCGAGCCCCGTACCGGACGTAATCGCGCTGTCGGCGACCGGGCTGAACGATGGCATCGTGCATGTGCCGCTCGGCAATGCCGGGGCCTTCGCCGTGGCCACCGACAATATCGGCTCCGCCGCCACACTGGCGGCAACGGCCGATACCGGGGGCGCGACGCTGCCCTTGACGGCCACGATCTGCCAGACCGGCGTTGGCGGGATATGCCTGGCCCCACCGGCAGCATCCGTGCCGGTGACCTTCGCCACCGGCGCCGAGCCGACATTCTCGATCTTCGTCAGCGCATCCGAGCCGATCGCCTTGGCGGCGGGCGCGTCGCGCATTTTCGTCCGCTTCCTCGACAGCAGCGGCGTTTCGCACGGCGCAACCAGCGTCGCGGTCCAGACGGATTAGGGCGAGACCGTCTCGGCCGCGCGCTCGCGGGGCCGCACGACGACTAGTGTCAGGAACGCCCCCGCCAGGCACCAGGCGGCGAGCATGTAGAGCCCGGCCTCGAAGCTCTGCGTCTCGTCCTTGATCCAGCCGACCATGTAGGGGCCGACGAAGCCGCCGAGATTGCCGAGCGCGTTGATGAGCGCGATGCCGCCGGCGGCGGCCGTGCCGCTCAGCAGCATCGAGGGCAGCGGCCAGAACGGCGCCTTGGCGCCGTAGATGCCGATCGCGGCGAACGACATGAAGGCGACGGCGATGAGAGAGTGCGACCAGAGGCCGGCGCCGATGAGGCCGATCGCGGCCACCGTCAGCGCCACGGTGAGATTGACCCGGCGCTCGTTCATCCGGTCCGAGACATAGCCCCAGGCGAGCGTACCAATGGTGCCGACGACATAGGGCAGCGCCGTGAACAGCCCGGTCTCGGTCAGCGTCAGGCCGAGCGCGTTCAGGATCTGCGGCAGGAAGAAAGCCAAGCCCAGATTGGCGGTCGTGTCGGCGAAATAGATGAAGGCGAGCGCGAACACGCGCGGCTCGGTGAAGATTCGCCGCAGCGTCATGCCGTGCTCGGCCTCGACCGCCCTGCCCTCGCGCTCGAGCGTGGCTTCGAGCCAGCCGCGCTCCTCGTCGCTCAGCCATTTGGCATTGCGCGGCCGATCCGGCAGGCAGAAGAGCACGATCACGGCCAGCACCAGCGGCGGGATGCCTTCGAGCAGGAACAGCCATTGCCAGCTCGACAGGCCTGCGACATTGCCGATCTGCAGGATGCTGGTCGAGACCGGTGCGCCCAGCGCCAGCGAGGCCGGGATCGCGATCATGAAGGCGGCGATGATGCGGGCGCGATAGGCTTGCGGGAACCAGTATGTCAGGTAAAGGATGACGCCCGGGAAGAACCCGGCCTCGGCGAAGCCGATGAGGAAGCGCAGCGTGAGGAAGCTCGCCGGGCCGGTGACGAACACCATCGCCATCGACAACAGGCCCCAGGTCACCATGATCCGCGCGATCCAGCGCCGCGCGCCGAACCGCTCCAAGAGCAGGTTGCTCGGGATCTCGAAGAAGAAATAGCCGATGAAGAACATGCCGGCGCCGAGCCCGTAGCTGGTGGCGCTGAGCCCGATATCCTTGTTCATGGTCAAGGCGGCGAAGCCGATATTGACCCGGTCGAGATAAGCCGTGACATAGGCGATGAACAGCAGCGGCACCAGCCGGAGGAAGATGCGCCGAATGACCGCCGGCCGTTGCTCGCTCATGAATTCCGTCCCCATTCTTTTCTAATCCGCCTCGGGCGGAATGACGTTGGTCGTCCGGCCCTCGCACAGCACGTCGCGCATGGTCTCCGCGCCTTTGAGGCGGATATCCTGCCAGGCCTCGGGCGAGCGATAGGCGCTGTGAGGCGTCACGATCAGCCGGCCCTTGAGCCATTCCTCGCGCGCCCGATAGGCCCGGAGCAAAGGCGGCTCGGGCTGCGGCACCGGCTCGACCGGCATCACGTCGAGCCCGGCGCCGGCCAGATGCCCGGAGCGCAGGCACGCCTCGACCCCATCGAGATCGAGCACCGGTCCGCGCGAGGTGTTGATGAGCACGGCGTCGCGCGGCAATTGCCGGAGCTCGGCTTCGCCGATCATGCCCCTGGTCTCGCGCGACAGCATGGTGTGGAGCGACAGCACGTCGGCACGCCGGAGCAGCTCGGGCAGCAGCCGCGCCCGCTCGATGCCGAGCGCGCGATCGACGCCGTTCGGCAGCTTCGGATCGTAGAAGACGACATGGAAGCCCAGCGCCTTGGCCCGGAGCGCCACCGCCGTGCCGATCCGGCCCAAGCCCACGATGCCGAACACCTGACCGCCGAGCCGGCGCACCAGCGGCGTCTCGATCGGAACCCACGGCGCCGGCGGGTCGCCGCGCTGGACATCGTGATGCAGCAGCAGGCCGCGGCGCAGGGCCAGCGTCAGCGCGATCGCGTGGTCGGCGACCTCGGTCGTGCCGTAATCCGGCAGGTTGCAGACGAGAATGCCGCGCTCGGCACAGGCGACACGGTCGAGCCGGTCATAGCCCACGCCCAGCCGGACCACGACCTTAAGCCGAGGAAAGCGATGAAGATCCTCGCGCGTCAGCCAGTTGCGGAAGACGAACAGCCCGTCGGCCTCGGCGCTGAGCGCGTCCGGCACCGTCGCCAGCCGCTCCTCGCCGCCGCCGCGGATCAGCCGCACCTCGGGGCCGAGCACCCGCGCTTCGAGCGCGGTGCCGGCAAAGAGCCCTTCCGGCTCCAGCACGGTCAATGACGCCATCCCGGCCTCCCCAGCCCTTTGCACGCCCCCGCCAATTCGAATGGCTTGGCGCCCGGCCGCGAACCGGCCGGGCGGACGCAGATTCTTCTACTTGCCTCAGACGCTCGCGATCAGCCCGCCATCGACGCGGATGACCGAGCCGGTTATGTAGGAGGCCCGCTCGCTCGCCAGGAACGCCACCATGTCGGCATATTCCTCGGGCTTGCCGTAGCGGCCCATCGGGATCGAGCCGGTGCTTTCGGCGACCACGGCCTCGACCGACCGGTCCTCGCGCTTCGCCTTGGCCTCGTCGAGGAAGCGGATACGGTCGGTGGCGATGCGGCCGGGCAGGATGATGTTGGCGGTGATGTTGTCGCGGGCGACCTCGCGCGCGAGCGTCTTCGACCAGCCGACCAGCGACAGGCGCAGCGCGTTCGACAGGCCGAGATTGGGAATGGGCGCTACCACGCCCGACGAGGTGCTGGTGATGATGCGGCCCCATTTCGCCGCGCGCATGCCGGGCAGCACCCGGTCGGTGATGCCGACGACGGACAGCACCATCATCTCGAAATTCTTGCGCCAGACCGGCGCGGCCTGACCGGAAACCGGGGTCGGCGGCGGGCCGCCGGTGTTGTTGACCAGGATTCCGACCGGCCCGTGGCTGGCCTCGATCTCGCTCACATGGCGGTCGATCGCGTCGATATCGGCGAGATCCCAGACGAGGCCGCGCGCCGTGCCGCCGGCCGCCGTCACCGCCTTGACCGACGCGTCGAGCGCGTCGGCGCTGATGTCGGCGAGCGTGACCTTCGCCCCTTCCTTGGCGAGCGCCAGACCGATCGCGCGGCCGAGACCGCCGCCGCCGCCCAGCACCAGGGCCGAGCGGCCCGTAATTCCCAGATCCATGACCAGCTCCCTTTAAGCGATGCGCTGCAGCGCGCGCGTGTCGTGGCGCGCCAGGCGGGCGAGCAGATACTCGATCTCCGTCTTGGCCTTGGCGCTCAAGGCGCCGCCCGGCTTGCGCTGCGCGTCTGACGCGATCATGCCGCGCCTTGCCATGACGTATTTCCGCACGGCGAGGCCGATGCCCGGCTGCTGCTCGTAGCGCAGCAGCGGCAGATGCGCATCGAAGCGGTCATGCGCCTTGTCGCGCTCGCCCGCCGCCGACAGGCGCACGACATCGACCAGCATGTCCGGAAAGGCATAGCCCGTCATCGCCCCGTCGGCGCCGCGCTCGACCTCGAAATCGAGGAACAGCCCACCATTGCCGCACAGGATCGAGATCGGCCGCATCGAGCCGTCGGCCTGCCAGCCGCGCAGCGCCGAGATCTTCTCCAGCCCCGGCCAATCCTCATGCTTGAGCATGACGCAGGACGGATTCTCGGTGACGATCCGGCGGATGACGCCCGGCGTCATGACCACGGTGAAATTCAGCGGATAATCCTGGATGACGAAGGGAATGCCGGTGCCGATCGCCTCCGCCGCCTGGCGGTAATATGTGGCGATCTGGTCGTCGGTGCGCAGCGCGTTGGGCGGCGCGATCATGACCCCGGCCGCCCCCTTGTCCATCGCCGCCAGCGCCAGCGAGCGCATCGCGGCGAAGCCCGGCGCCGAGACGCCGACGATGACCGGCAGCTTGGGCGCACGGCGGATGAAGCGGGTCGCCACCGCCAGCGCCTCCTCGCCGTCGAGCTTGGGCGCCTCGCCCATGACTCCGAGCACGGTCATGCCGCTCGAGCCGCAGGCGACGTAGAAATCCGTGAGCCGATCGATCGACTCCATGTCGATCTTGCCGCTCTCGTCGAACGGCGTGGGCGCGATCGGGTAGACACCCTTGGCTTGATGGTCGAGCGGCATCGAATTCCTCCCGCCGATATTGCGTTTGGCGGCAGGATAGCGAGATCCTACAAATAGGAAAATCCGGGTTTTCCCTCCTTTATGATAAGGAAATTCCGTGAATACGCGTTTCCTCGCCACCTTTTGCGCCATCGCCGAGACCGGCTCGCTCGCCGCCGCGGCACGGCGGCTGCGCATCACCAGCGCTGCCGCCGGCGAGCAGATGCAGACGCTGGAGAAGATCCTGGGCTCGCGGCTGGTGGCGCGGCAGGGGCGCCGGGTGGTGCCGACCGAGGCGGGCCACGCCGTCCTGCCGGCCGCGCGCGCCATCCTGGCCAAGATCGAGGATCTGCGGCAGCTCGCCCAGGCCGGGCAGTTGCGCGGCCTGCTCCGCGTCGGCGCCATCTCGACCGCGCTCGTCACCGTGGTTCCGCCGGCCCTGCAATCGATGGCCCAGGAGCATCCCGAGATCGAGCTCAAGGTCATCCCCGGCACCTCGGCCCAGCTCTATCAGCAGCTCGAAGAAGGCGAAATCGATTGCGCCATCACCGTCCAGCCGCGCTTCCGGCTGCCGAAGCGCATGGGCTGGCATCCGATCCGGTCGGAGCCGCTGGTGCTGGTAACGCCGGCCGATCTCGCCGGTTCGGACGCGCGCACGCTGCTGATGGCCGCCCCTTTCATCCGCATCGACCGCACCGCCTGGAGCGGCCACATCATCACCAGCTTCCTGCGCGACCAGCGGCTCGAGCCGGAAGAGCTATTCGAGATGGACGCGCAGGAGGCCATCATCATCCTGATCGCCTCCGGCCTCGGCGTGTCGCTCTTGCCAGATTGGGGCATCGTGGCGCCGGCCGGCAGGTCGATCCGCAAGCTGCCGATCGGCGATCCGCGCTACGACCGCAAGCTCGGCCTCATCGGCCTCGCCGGCGCCCGCGAAGCGCTGATCCGGGTCTTCGCCGCGGCGCTCTCGGCCGCGGCACAGGCAGGACCGTCTTGGGTGGAAAGCGAATTGACTACTTCCGGGCGTCGATGCGGCGATACCGGACGTCGCGCCGACGGACCGGCGAACGATGCTAAAAGCGGCACCCAATGATCGGACCTCCGTTCACTGGGTGCCGCATCGACTCGAATTTATCGAGTCGAACCGTTTAACTTGCAACGCCGAACTGAATTTCGCCGTCGTTCAGGAAACATGTCTTGTTAAAGAGCTTCAAATCCAGAGGATTCGGCAATCTGACATCTCCCAGATCGGGGCACGGCTTCGTCGCCGGATCGTAAGATCGATCAATCTGGGAGATGAAGACGAAGATCAGTCCTCTGTCTCGCGCAAATGACTCAAGCGCGCGAACCTGCACCATCAGGTCCGGATTTTCACGCTTCTGATCGAGTAATTGTAGATAGTCTATGACCACCAAAGTACCACGGGGCGTTGCGGCCAGCTTCTTGATGATGTAATCCGCGCTTATGGCGTCGGAGCTATCGAATTCAAAGAGATGGTCAAACCTCGCCCGCTCCACGCCGATATCACGGAACCGATCGAGCACGTCCTGTTCCGTGTATTCCAGCGTGAAGAACGCACCTCGATTGCCACGCTTCATAGCCTCCACGGCAAGTTCAAGGCTCATCAGGGTTTTGCCCTGACCTGGTCGGGCTCCCAATAGTACCATGTCGCCGGGGACCAACCTGGAAAATAGCTTTCCGGCGGGGGCAGTCGTCGCCACTTTGGCCGCAAGTAAACTCCATCCCCCGAAACCTTCTTGCTCAGCAATACGGTCGAGCGCCTCGTGAAGCGGGATATTGTGTTCGCGAGAAACGAGTTTAGCTTTGCGCTTCAAGTGATAAACAGGCGCGGATAGCCTCATCTGAAGAACCTCCTATTGCGAGCAATATTCACAACCCCTCCTTATGCTTCGTGCTCGAACAGTTGGTTCGGTCGTCAGATTACCCTGCAGGATTCGTGCTTACCCGGATGGAGGGGGGAGGCTTGGGCCGCGCCAGCATTGGATTATAGACCAATCCTCGCCGATGGAGAATGCCAAGAGCGGGTGCGACGCGGCACGCCCCAGTCCCTCCATCGCGGCGGCGCCCGCGCATCCGTCAACTCGGCGTGCAGGCAAGCAAAAGCCCGGCAGGCGTCACCCTGCCGGGCTTTCGTCACATAGAGGCTCTCAATTCGAGGCGTGCTGCGCCGCGACCGGTTGGAAGGCGTGGCTCAGCACATAATCCGCCACATTCTGTCCGACCGTGTCGCCGGTATCGGCATCGAACTGCCAGTGCACGCCGATCCAGATCCGGCTTTCGGCATTGTCGTAATCGGCTTCGCTCAGGGATTTGAAGGTAACCGGCTCCAGCGGCATCAGATTGCCGTTGATGTCGAAATTTTTGCCGTTGAACTCGTCCGACACGAAGGTGAAGGGCTGGTTATCCTTGAAGTAGGCGCGCAGCACTTCGAAGAGGGCGCCGCCGAAGGTGGCGTGCCCCGACGGGTAGGCCGGGAAGGGCGGCGTGAAGTTCGGACCGTGCGTGTTCGTGGCCTGCCCACCCAGCGGATACCAGGTCGGATTGGGCTTGAGCGCGGAATTGCCCTGCGGGCCGGTAAAGCGGATCGCGGTGACCGGGCGCCAGAATTGGTAGTGCCATTTGGCGTCCCAGGCGGCGAGGCCGGCATCGGCCATGGCGGTGTTGATCACGGCCAGATAGCGCGCCGCATCCTCCACCGTCGCCAACCCGTTCTGGAAGGCGAGCGTGCGGGCGACCTGGTTGTAGAGCCGCCCCGGCGCGCAGATATTGGGCGTGCCGTCATAGGTCCAGAAGATACCCTGCATGGTCTCGTCGGCCGTCCGGAAGCTGGGCGTGCCGTTCTTGGGATCGCCGCCGAGCGCCAGCTCCTGATAGAAGGCCAAGGTATAGAGATCGCTGTTCAGCGCCGGCGGCGGCGCCGGGCGGAATTGCGCGGCGCTGGTCATGACGAAGGGCTTCACCTGCGCCCAGTTGGCGCCGAGCGCCGTTGTCGACTGGCTGATCGGATCGGGCGACCAGAAGCCGGCCCCGCCATGCGGCGTGAAATTGACGCCGACGACGGGTTCGGTGGTCTGCGAGCCATCATGGCTGCGCAGGGCGACGATCGCGGCCGCCGCCTTCTTGCCCAGCGCCTGGCCGGCCGCATCCGGCCCGATGAAGGAAACATCGTTTGCGAGCAAGGCGTCGAGCCGCGGCTTTTGCGAGGGGTAGAGATAGACGAGCGCATCATGCGCAGCCTGCGCGATGGCGTAATCCACCGACACTTTGCCCGAGACCGGCCCTAAGCCGGCATAGCTCTGATATTTCTGAAAGACCGCGTTCACCGCCTCGAACATGGCGATATGGGTGATGGCGAGCGCACGGCCGGTGCGCGGCGGCCCGAATTGCTGGCCGAAGATATAGGTTCCTCCGGGCGGCACCGGCGTGTGATCGATCGCCGATGTGTCCAGCGCGACCTCGTTCCAGGCGAACAGCCGCTGGTAGGTCGTCAGAGGCTCATTGGGGATGGTGGTATCGCTAAATGAAGTGGCATTCTTGCTGACTTGGCCGGCAAGCAGGGTCTGCCATTCGGCCGATGACACGGGTGCTAGTGAAGAACTGCCGGCCGGGCTCGCCTCGGACTCTTCGGCAGAGGCCGGATTCGTCGTGAAAACCTGCATTACAAGAATTACGGATGCAACCGTGATTCCGACAAGACTCTTGGGGAAACCTTTAATGCTGAACGACATGCAAAGCTCCGTCGAATGAGGATGGAATTGCAGTGATAATCGTACATTTGAACGCCATTTTTGACACGACATCGCTCAAAGAGCTAATGCTGCACGCACTCGGGGCGCAGGAAGGTGCGGAACAGAAGGTTTATACTTCGTGATAGCCTAAAAGTTGCCTGATTCTTATATCGCCCGCAAGATCAGATCCATGAAAATCTCTAAAACTCTCTGTTTTCGGCATATGACATCGGAGAGGCACGCGGGTATGGTCGATCAAATCTGGTGCGGCAGCCAGGAAATACACGCGTAGAGAGAGCTCCGGGTCCGCCCCGGCATTTTTCTCGGGATCGCGGCCTGGGCGTCGAAGCGTCGAAGCACGCAAGGGTTGTAGCACATCCCTTTCGGCGTCGAAAAGGCCGGTAAATTCGGAGAAGCTCTCATCCAGCCCGCGCGCCCTTGCCGGCCCGGCGCGACGTGCTATAAGGGCCGCTTTCCGGCGACGGGATAGAGTTGAGTTGGCGGATCGGACGATTCTGGTCGTAAACGGGCCGAACCTGAACCTGCTGGGCGTTCGCGAACCGAGCGTCTATGGCAGCGAGACGCTGGCCGAGATCGAGGAGGCGTGCCTGGAGCGCGCCGATACGCTCGGCCTCGCGGTCGATTTTCGCCAGACGAACAGTGAGGGCGAGATGATCGACTGGGTGCAGGAGGCGCGCGAGAGCGCCGACGGCATCATCATCAATGCCGGCGGCTACAGCCACACCTCGATCGCCCTGCTCGACGCGCTGACGGCGAGCGAGCTGCCGATCGTCGAGGTGCATCTCTCCAACATCCATCGGCGCGAATCCTTCCGCCATCATTCCTACGTCTCGCATGCAGCGCGGGGCGTGATCGTCGGCCTGGGCGGCCATGGCTATGAGCTCGCGCTCGAGGCCATGGCGCGGCTGCTCGCCGATGGGAGCTGAGTTAAGCGACATGACCAAACCGACCGATATCGACGGCGAGCTCGTCAAGAAGCTCGCCGGCCTGCTCGACGAGACTCGTCTCACCGAGATCGAATATGCCTGGGGCGAGTTCCGCCTGAGGGTCGTGCGCAGCCCGGCGCCGGTCCACAGCGTCGCCGCCGCCCCGGCACCGGCCGCCGCCGCTTCGGCCGCGGCCAGTGCGGCCGCCACCGCCGAGAGCGATCTCGCCGCCCATCCGGGTGCGGTGAAGTCGCCCATGGTCGGCACCGTCTATCTGGCGCCGCAGCCGGGTGCCGCCCCCTTCGTTCGGGTCGGCGACGCGATCTCGGCCGGCCAGCCACTGCTGATCATCGAGGCGATGAAGGTGATGAACCAGATCCGCGCGCCCAAGGCCGGCAAGCTGACCCGCATCCTCGTGCCGGATGCGGGCCCGGTCGAGTTCGGCCAGGTGGTGATGCTAATTGAGTAGCGCCGTGAAGCCGCTGTTCGAGAAGGTGCTGATCGCCAATCGCGGCGAGATCGCGCTGCGCATCCAGCGGGCTTGCAGCGAGCTCGGCATCCCGACCGTCGCCGTCCATTCGACCGCCGACGCCTCGGCCATGCATGTGCGCCTCGCCGACGAGAGCGTGTGCATCGGGCCGCCCTCGGTGCGCGACTCCTATCTCAACATGCCGGCGATCCTGACCGCGGCCTCGATCACCGGCGCCGACGCGATCCATCCGGGCCTGGGCTTCCTCGCCGAGAACGCGGATTTCGCTTCCATGGTCGAGGAGCACGGCCTGACCTTCATCGGCCCGACGCCCGAGCATATCCGCATGATGGGCGACAAGGTGATCGCCAAGCGGGTCGCGACCGAGCTCGGGATCCCGACGGTGCCCGGCTCCGACGGCGCCATCACCGATATCGCGGCCGCGGTCGCGCGCGCCGAGGAGATCGGTTATCCAGTCCTGATCAAGGCGTCGGGCGGCGGCGGCGGGCGCGGCATGAAGATCGCCCGCAACGCCGAGGAGCTGAAGGCCCAGGTTCCGATCGCGCAGGCCGAGGCCAAGGCGTATTTCAACAATGACGAGGTCTATTTCGAGCGCTATCTCGATAAGCCGCGCCATATCGAGATGCAGATCCTAGGCGACGGCTTCGGCGGCTGCGTGCATCTGGGCGAGCGCGACTGCTCGCTGCAGCGCTCGCACCAGAAGATCCTCGAGGAGGCGCCCTCGCCGGGCCTTACCGCCGAAGAGCGCGAGCGCATCGGCAAGGTGGCGCTCGACGCCATGCAGAAGCTCAAATACCGCGGCGCCGGCACGCTCGAATTCCTCTATCAGGACGGGCATTTCGCCTTCATCGAGATGAATACCCGCATCCAGGTCGAGCATCCGGTTTCCGAGATGATCAGCGGCATCGATCTGGTGCAGGAGCAAATCCGCATCGCCGCCGGCCAGGCTCTAGGCTACGATCAGAGTTCCATCACGCTTTCAGGCCACGCCATCGAGTGCCGGATCAACGCCGAAAACCCCGACACCTTCATGCCTTCGCCGGGCAAGGTCACGGCCTATCATGCCCCGGGCGGCTATGGCGTGCGCATCGATTCGGCGCTCTATCCGGGCTACACGGTGCCGAGCAACTACGACAGCCTGGTGTCGAAGCTGATCGTCCACGGCAAGGACCGGCACGAATGCATCATGCGGATGCGCCGCGCCTTGCGCGAATATGTCATCACCGGCATCGAGACCAACATCCCGCTGCATCAGCGGCTGCTCGACGAGCCGGATTTCATCAAGGGCGATTACGACATCCATTGGCTGGAGCGCTTCGTCGGACGCCCGGCGTGAGGTTGCGGGCGGGGGCGGCGGAATGACCGTTCTCACCCCCGACCTGCTGTTGCGCGCCTATGCCGCCGGCATCTTCCCGATGGCGGATTCGGCCGAGGACCCCGAGATCTTCTGGGTCGATCCGGAATGGCGCGGCATCATTCCGCTCGACAAGTTCCATATTCCCGGACGGCTGCGCCGGACCCTCAAGCAACAGAGCTTCGAGATCCGCTGCGACACCGCGTTCGAGGCGGTGATCCGCGGTTGCGCCGCCCCGGCGCCGGATCGGCCTCGCACCTGGATCAACGAGGAGATCGTCTCGCTCTACAGCGAGCTGTTCCAGCGCGGCCTCGCCCATTCGGTCGAGAGCTGGTACGAGGGCGAGCTGGTCGGCGGGCTCTACGGCGTGTCGCTCAATGGCGCCTTCTTCGGCGAGAGCATGTTCAGCCGCATGACCGACGCCAGCAAGGTGGCGCTGGTCCATCTCGTGGCACGCCTGGTCGCGGGCGGCTACACGCTGCTCGACACGCAATTCGTGACCACCCATCTGCAGCGGTTCGGCGCGATCGAGATCCCGCGCGCCGACTATCGAAGACGCCTGGCCCGCGCCATGACCCAGCCGGCGCTGTTTCAGCCCTTCTTGCCGGCCGGCCCGCTGGATGTGCTGCAGTCGAGCACCCAGACATCGTAGATGGCGTTTTCGAGCGGGTTCAACGCCGGGCTCGACGCGAACATCCAGCCGCTGAAGATATGCTGCGCCGTGGTTTCGCCCGGCCGAAGCTCTTCGATATCGAGATAGGCGGCACTCTCCGGGTCTTCCTCCGGCGGGTTGCGCCGGCAGTCGCGGACCTGGATCTCGAGCGTGCCGAACTTGACCGGCTGCCCCAGCGGAGCCGCGAATTTGGTGACGCGCGCCGTGGTCTTGTCGAGCCCCTGGAGCAGAGCGCCGGTGATCTTGGCCGGTTCCGCCGGCGCCGGTGGCGGATCGGGCGCCTTCACCGGCGCCGCCGCTACCATCGACAGCGCCGCCAGGCCCAGGAGCGGCCGGCGCATCAGGATCTCTTCCGATAGGGATTGTCGAGGCTGCGGGCGATCTCTTCCAGCACCTGACGGATCTGCGGCTCGGCGCAGCCCATCAGCAGCGCATCCTCGAACGCGTCCTGCGATATCTGCCGCAGCTCCGCCAGCGTCTCGGTCAGCACCTTGAGCTTCTCGACGCAGGACACCGGCTGGCCCTCGGCGTCGAGCCAGCGGATGGAGGAAAGATCCGGTCCTGTCGCCATGACGGTATCAGGGCTTGGCCGGCGCCGCCGCGTTCGGATCGGCCGGCTTCGCTGCGTTCGGGTCGCCAGGCTTGGCCCCGCCATTGGTCATCGAGAAGGCCGCCTGGGAGAAGAGGTCCATGATGCTGGTCGGCGATTGCGCGTGGACGATCTTGCCGTTCGGCGGGATCGGATGATCGTCGTCGGCACCGGGCACCAGCGCCATGAAATTGTCGCCGAGCAGGCCGCTCGCGGTGATCATCGCGACCGTGTCGGAAGGTAGCTTGATCGCATTGTCGATGCTCATCCGCACGTTCGCCTGGAAGGTCTTGGGATCGAGCGTCTCCGACAGGATCGTGCCGACCTTGATGCCGCTGATGCGGACATCGCCGCCGGTATGGATGCCTTCGGCATGGTTGAACGTGGCCGTCACCTCATAGCCGCTGACGGTATTGATCTGCGCCGACCGATAGGCGAAGACCAGGAAGACGCCGGCGATAATGAGCACGACGGCGCCCATCACCGTTTCCACGATATTGCGGTTCATCGGTCGAATCGGGTCCTTATCACGGGTAAGTCCTTACGAGGGCGTCCAGGGCTCGTACTCGCCGGCCGCCTTGGCGCGCTTGCCGCCGCGCAGGACCGAGCCGGGCGGGCGATAAGCCAGCGCCGTGCCGGTCAGATTGGGCAGATGCTCCTTCTGCCACGGCCGGCGGGCGGCCGGGTCGATGCTCGGCACCTCGAAGGCGATGTGATGCAGCCAGCCATGCCATTCCGGCGGCACCTTGGACGCCTCCGGCATGCCTTCGTAGATCACCCAGCGCTTCTCGCGGCTTTCACGACCGCCGCCTTTGATCAGCGGGCGCTGGCCCTTCTCGCGGTAATAGCGGTTGCCGAACTGATCGGTCCCGACCAGCTCGCCCTTCCACCAGGTATAGAGCCTCGTGCCCAGTGTCATGCGTGTCACTCGTAGCAAGGAATCGGCGGGACTATGGCACCTCGCCCAGCGAGTGTCGAGGCTTGGGCACGGTGCGTCGGAGTCATAGCAAACCCAGCGCGCGCAACTCCTTCTGCATCTGCACCGGCATCTCGTCCGCTTCGTCGCGATCGTGCGGGCTGCGATCCGCGGGCGCCGAGGCCGGATCGAGATAGCGCCAGCCCTGCATCGGCCGCTGCGCCATCCGCACCGTCTCGACCAGATCAGCCGCGAGCCGGATGAGGCAGAACCGCACGCCCTCGCCATCGACGCCGGGATCGAGCCCGACAATGCCCTGCCGAACCCGGATCTGGCCCTTGATCACCCAATAGAGCGAACCGCCGTCGAGAATCTCCTCGGCACGCTTGGGCATGTTGCGCGTGCGGTGAAACAGGCCCTCGCCGCGCAGGATCCGGTTGGCCTGCCATTGCCGCAGATCCTCGATGCTGTCGCAGCCGACGCACATCTTCAGCAGATGCAGCGCCATCAATGCACCTGCCTGGCCATCACCTGCGCCACCTTGGAGGCGGGCTCGCGGCCGAGCGCCACGGTGATGGCGCGGCCGACGGCGGCGAGCTTCTTCAGATCGACGCCGGTCTCGATGCCCATGCCGTTCAGCATATAGACGACATCCTCGGTCGCGACATTGCCGGCCGCCCCCGGCGCGAACGGGCAGCCGCCGAGCCCGGCCACCGCACTGTCGATCACCGACACGCCGAGCGGCAGGCAGGCGAAGATATTGGCCAGCGCCTGGCCGTAAGTGTCGTGGAAATGCAGCGCCAGCTTCTCGACCGGCACGCGGGTCGCCACCGTCTCGACCATCGCGCGCGCCTGGAGCGGCGTGCCGATGCCGATCGTGTCGCCGAGCGAGATCTCGTAGCAGCCGAGCTTGGACAGGAGGTCCGCGAATTCGGCCACGGCCCCGGGAGAGACCGCTCCCTCATACGGGCAGCCGAGCACACAGGAGATATAGCCGCGCACGCGGATGCCGTGCTCGGCAGCGGCGGCGGCGACCGGCCGGAACCGGTCCAGGCTCTCCTCGATCGTGCAGTTGAGATTGCGCCGGGAGAAGCTCTCGGACGCGGCGCCGAACACGGCGATCTCCTCGACCCCGGCCGCCAGTGCCGCCTCGAACCCCTTGAGGTTGGGCACCAGCACCGGATAGGCGATGCCCGGCAGGCGCCGGAGTCGCGCCAGAAGCGCGCCGGTATCGGCCATCTGCGGGACCCATTTGGGCGAGACGAAGCTGCCCGCCTCGATGGTCTTGAGACCGGTTCCGCCCAGCCCGGCGATCAGCGCCAGCTTGGTCTCGAGCGAAACCGCACCCTGCTCGTTCTGCAACCCGTCTCGCGGACCGACTTCGACGATTCGCACCGATTTCGGTAATGCAGCGATCATATTTATGTCCTATAAGTCGTATTGTTCGGACGCTGTGCCACTATACGGACCAAGTCTCATACGCCGATATTCGGCATGAACGTAAAATTTGATCAGATTCACGTTCTTGGCCGGTTGAATTTCTCACATTGTTAACCAAGGGTGGTCAATGTAGCTGGGTGCCAAAGCGGCCGATGCCTCGGCAAAAGGAAGGCGAAGCATGTTGAGTGAGCGTTATTACGCCGTCGATTGCGGACTGCATGCGCAGCGAACGCTGGTCTGGAATGTGCGTCGGCAATTCGAAGGCTGCGACAATGTCAGCTACGTCGTGCTCGAACGCGCCGACGACCCGACCATCCGCAAGACCCTCGCCGTTTCCGTGCTGGGCGACCGCCGCCGCTACCAGGCCGCCTGAGCCCGTCCTCCTCCGCCGTCACGCGTCATCGCCGTCGGCGGTGAACGCGACCAATTCCGCGCCTTCCTCGACCAGATCGCCCACCCCATAGCGGATTTCCGCCACCGTGCCATCGGCCGGTGCCGCGATCGTATGTTCCATCTTCATCGCCTCCAGCACCAATAGCCCCGCCCCGCGCGCCACCGCCGCACCGGGTGCTACCAGGATCTGGGTAATCCGCCCCGGCATCGGCGCCGTCAGCCGGCCGCCGCCGGCGAGATCGCTCTTCGCCGGTGCCAGCGGGTCGATGAGCCGCAGCCGATAGGCGCCGCCGCCGAAGAATATGGTGAGTTCCGCCCCTAGCCGCACGACCGAGGCGCGGACCTTGACGCCATCGACGAGGACGGCGTCGCCCGCCGCCGCGATCCCGACCGGACCGGCAGGCAGATCGAGCCGATAGCCGCCCTGCCGGCGCGGATGGGCGCGCAGCGTCACCGTCGCCTCGCCCTGCTCGAACGTCAGATCCTGATAGCCCTCGCCATTGAGGCGCCAGGCCGTGCACAGGTTCCAGGGCGACCAGGGATCGCCCGACCGCGCCGCCTCGGCCTCGACCGAAGCCGCTTGATCGCCGAGCACGGCCAGCACCGCCGCCGTCAGCACCGCATCGGGCGCGTCCGGGCGGGGCGCCAGGAGGTCCGCCTCGTGCCGGCTGATGAAGCCGGTATCGAGCGCGCCCTCGGCAAAGGCCGGATGGGCGGCGATGGCGCCGAGGAACTCGATATTGGTCGTGACGCCGACGATCTCGTACGCGGCCAATGCCTGCCGCAGCCGAGCGATGGCGGCGGCGCGGTCGCGGTCCCAGACGATCAGCTTGGCGATCATCGGGTCGTAATGGATCGAGATCGCGTCGCCTTGGCGCACCCCCGTATCGACGCGCACATACGGGCCTTCCACCGGCGCCCGGAGATGATGCAGCGTGCCGATCGAGGGCAGGAAGTTGCGCGCCGGGTCTTCGGCATAGACCCGGACCTCGATCGCATGGCCTGAGATCGCGAGCCGATCCTGCTCGAGCGGCAGCCGCTCGCCCGAGGCCACGCGCAATTGCCACTCGACCAGATCCTGGCCGGTGATCGCCTCGGTCACCGGATGCTCGACCTGGAGGCGGGTATTCATCTCCATGAAGTAGAAGCCGTCGCCCTCGGCGATGAACTCGACCGTGCCGGCGCCGACATAGCCGATCGCGCGCGCCGCGGCCGAGGCGGCCTCGCCCATGAGCCGGCGGCGTTCGGGATCCATCCCCGGCGCCGGCGCCTCCTCGACCACCTTCTGGTGGCGGCGCTGGATCGAGCAGTCGCGCTCGAACAGCGAGACGACATTGCCATGCGTATCGGCGAAGATCTGGATCTCGATATGGCGCGGCCGGGTCAAATATTTCTCGACCAGCACCTGATCGTCGCCGAAGGAGGCCTTGGCCTCGCGCTGGGCCGAGGCCAGGGCGGCGGCGAAATCCGCCGCCCGCTCGACGATGCGCATGCCCTTGCCGCCGCCGCCGGCCGAGGCCTTGATCAGCACCGGATAGCCGATCTCGCCGGCCTTGGCCGCGAGCAGCGCCGGGTCCTGATCGGCCCCGTGATAGCCGGGCACCAGCGGCACCGCACTCTTCGCCATCAGCGCCTTCGCCGCCGATTTCGAGCCCATCGCCCGGATGGCCGAAGGCGGCGGGCCGATGAAGACGATGCCGGCCGCTGCGCAGGCCTCGGCGAAATAGGCGTTCTCGGAGAGGAATCCGTAGCCCGGATGGATCGCCTCGGCGCCCGCGCGCTTGGCCGCCGCGATGATCTTCTCGCCGGCGAGATAGCTGTCGCGCGCCGGCGCCGCGCCGATCGGATAGGCCTCGTCCGCCATCTCGACATGGCGGGCCTCGCGATCGGCCTCGGAATAGACCGCGACGGTGGCGATGCCGAGCCGCCTTGCCGTCTTGATCACGCGGCAGGCGATCTCGCCGCGATTGGCGATCAGGATCTTCGAGAACATCAGCGCCAGCCGGGCTTCCGCTTGGCGAGGAAGGCCTGGACCCCTTCCCTTCCCTCCGCCGAGGCGCGGCGGACCGCGATGCGCCGTCCGGTCTCGTCCAGAAGCGCCTCGTCGACCGGGCGGTTCGCGACCAGGAAGACCAGGTCCTTGGCCTCGGCCTGCGCCTCGGGCGCGCCCTGGAAGATCGCCGCCAGCACGCCGTTGAGCGTCGTCTCCAGCTGGTCGTGCGGCACGAGCTCATGGACGAGCCCGATATCGCGCGCGCGCTCGGCACCGATCACCTCGGCCGTGACGAACCAGCGCCGCGCCTGGCGCGCGCCGATCGCGGCCACGACATAGGGGCTGATCGCCGACGGGATGAGGCCGAGCTTGACCTCGGACAGACAGAAGCTCGCATCCTCCGAGGCAATCACGATGTCGCACGCGGCTGCGAGGCCGACGCCGCCGCCATAGGCCGCGCCCTGGACGAGGCCGATCACCGGCTTGGGCAGCCGGTCGAGCGTGCTGAGCAGCCGGGCCAACACCTTGGCGTCGCGCACATTCTCCTCGTAGGAATAATCGGCCATGCGCCGCATCCAGTCGAGATCGGCACCGGCCGAGAAGCTCTTGCCGGCGCCGCGCAGCACGATGACGCGCACCCTCGGATCGGCGCCATATCCTGCGAGCACCTGGTCGAGCTCGGCGATCAGCTTGTCGTCGAAGGCGTTGTGCAGCCGCGGCCGGTTGAACGTGATCGTGGCCACGCCGCGTGCATCGGTATCGAAGATCAGGGCATCGCTCATCGGAAGCTCGCTCACATGCGGAAGAGGCCGAACCGGGTCGGCTCGATCGGGGCGTTCAAGGCGGCGGAGAGGCCGAGCCCCAGCACCATCCTGGTATCGGCCGGGTCGATCACGCCATCGTCCCACAAGCGCGCGCTGGCGTAATAGGGATGGCCCTGCGTCTCGTATTGGCGGCGGATCGGCGCTTTGAATTCTTCCTCCGCCTCAGCGGTCCAGTCCTGGCCCTGCGCCTCGAAATTGTCGCGCTTGACCGTGGCCAGCACCGAGGCCGCCTGCTCGCCGCCCATGACGCCGATGCGCGCATTGGGCCACATCCACAGGAAACGCGGGCTGTAAGCCCGGCCGCACATGCCGTAATTGCCGGCGCCGAAGCTGCCGCCGATGATGATTGTGAATTTCGGCACGGCCGCCGTCGCTACCGCCGTCACCATCTTGGCGCCATCCTTGGCGATGCCGCCCGCCTCGTATTTGCGCCCGACCATGAAGCCGGTGATATTCTGCAGGAAGACGAGCGGAATGCCGCGCTGCGCGCACAGCTCGATGAAATGCGCGCCCTTCTGGGCGCTCTCCGAGAACAGGATGCCGTTATTGGCGACGATACCGACCGGATAGCCCCAGATATGGGCGAATCCGGTGACCAGCGTCGGCCCGTAGAGCCGCTTGAACTCGTCGAATTCCGAACCGTCGACGAGGCGCGCGATCACCTCGCGCACATCGTAGGGCTTCCTCGTATCGGTCGGGATGAGGCCGTAAAGCTCGTCCGCCGGAAACAGCGGCTCGGCCGGCGCCTTGAGCGCCAGATCCGGCCGCTTCACCCGGTTGAGCGAGCCGACGATCCGGCGCGCGATGCCGAGCGCGTGGGCGTCGCTCTCGGCGTAATGGTCGGTGACGCCGGAGACGCGGCTATGGACATCGGCGCCGCCCAGATCCTCGGCCGACACCACCTCGCCCGTCGCCGCCTTGACCAGCGGCGGCCCGCCCAGGAAGATCGTGCCCTGGCCCTTGACGATGATCGATTCGTCCGACATGGCCGGCACATAGGCGCCGCCGGCCGTGCACGAGCCCATGACGATGGCGATCTGCGGAATGCCGGCCGCCGACATCTGCGCCTGATTATAGAAGATGCGACCGAAATGATCGCGGTCGGGAAAGACCTCGTCCTGGTTCGGCAGATTGGCGCCGCCGGAATCGACCAGATAGAGGCAGGGCAGATGATTCTGCCAGGCGATCTCCTGCGCGCGCAGGTGCTTCTTCACCGTGATCGGATAATAGGTGCCGCCCTTGACCGTGGCGTCGTTGGCGACAATCACGCATTCCCGCCCCATCACCCGGCCGATGCCGGTTACGATGCCGGCGCCCGGAATGGGCTCGCCATAGAGGCCGTGGGCGGCCAACTGCGAGAATTCGAGAAAGGGCGAACCCGGATCGATCAGCACCCGCACCCGGTCGCGCGGCAGCAGCTTGCCGCGCGCCACATGCCGCGCCCGCGCCTTCTCGCCGCCGCCCTGCCGCACCGCCTCGACCGAGGCGCCGAGATCGGCCACGAGCGCCGCCAGCGCCGCCGCATTGGCGCGGAAGGTCTCGGAACGGGGATCGATGGCGGAGGTGAGGATGGTCATGGGCGGGAAGCTGCTGCGGAACGGGGGCGCAGCATGCGCGGGCGGCGGGAGCCGGGGCAAGAGGGAAGTGGACAGGCGATGCAGCAGAGGGCGCTTTGAATGCCGAGTCGATCCGGATCTCCGCGAGGTCGGCTTCGGCCGTCTCCGTCAGGCGGTTCGGGAGCGCGCGGCCAACAGTTTTCTTCCCCGTTCGACGATGCGGGCGGCTTCGAACTCTTAGAGGCGGCCTTGGGCTAGCAGCCTGTCGAAACAGTCGGATCGGGGTCGGCCTTCGGTGCGGATTCCGGGGATGTTTCCCATCCCAGATCCTCCTTGAGGTCATCGAAGCATGTTTGGCACACCCATTCGTAGCTTGCTCCGAGCTTATACTCGTCGCAGGTGGCATAACCCTCATGTTGGATGCCCGGCTCCTCGAACTCGGCGAATTTCGCCCAGCAAGCCGAGCAATGGTCGTGGTCCCAGCTCTCGCTCCAACGCCTATATCGGCGTAACTGAAGCCGGACGCCTTGGAGATGGTTGGCGTTCTCGATCCGCCACTGCTTCGGATTGTCAGGGTTCACGCCGGCACCAATACGTTAGGCGACCGCACCTGATTGCTTGGTCGAGCAGACCTTTGTCGATATCCGCCTTGAGCGCTGCCTGCTCGTCAGCCGATTTCACGGCAATCGCCTCTGCATCACGAGAAAATCGCGAACCGTAACGATCCTGGTTCCCTGAAAGATTTTATGGCCCAGCAGGTCTCGCTTGTCGCCGGTCACGAGAAAATCGGCATGGGCGGCCGCAGCCATCGCCAACAGATAATCATCATGCGGATCGGCACAAACAGCGACGGCAGGCAGGTCTGTGACCAGAACGGCGAGATCGCGCAGCTCGTTGATCAGCCGCCCGGCGAGCGCCGGTATCAAGCGCTCCCGGATTTTCGGATACCGGGTCACTCGCAGCAATTCGTCGAGCTGATCGGCCGATGTCAGCAGGTCGAAGCGGCCTTCTCGCCATAAAACAATGAGATGTGCCGGCAGCGACGTGCCGACCAGCAAGGCACTGATCAGGACATTGGAGTCGACGACCAGCCGCACGCATCACCCGAGTTTGGGATCGGGCGTCAGACGCGTGGCGGCGACCGCTTCGCGGATCTCCGCCTCCAGCAAATTTTCCGGCATGTCGGCGAACTTGCTGCGGGCTTCGGCGATGGTCTGATCCAGCACGCGCCACCTGACCGCTTCCTCGATGAATTTCGAGAGATCGCCCTTCTTCATGCCGCGCTGGGCAAGGAAGCTGCGCACGGCGATGTCGGTCTCCTTGGATACCGAGACCGTCCAGCGGGTCGTTTCGTCGGGCATATTGGATCACCGTATAAGCATCTATCCGCTTATCCGTATAACTGCTTAAGCGCGAAGTAGCAAGGTCGCTGCGGATTGGAGAAGAAAGGCAGCGCCCGTGACCCCCGCCCCCATCCGGCGTATACTCCGTCCCAACACCGGCCGCCGAGGTTCGGTTGGGCCGGATCGGGCGCCTCGCGCCTTGGTCGGCGTCGTGATCGCCCTCACCCTCGTTCAGGGAGGAACGATCATGGCCGTACGAAGCCTAAACCCCGGCATCGCCGAATCGACGCTGCCCCATATCCGCCGCATCGGCATGGCGGATCTTCAGGACGCGATCGCCCGCGGCGTCGATGATTTCCGCACCATGCCGAGCCATGTCGTGTTCCTCAGCCTGATCTATTCGGTGATGGGGCTGGTGCTGGGCAAGCTCGCCTTCGGCTATGAATTGCTGCCGCTGCTGTTCCCGCTGGTCGCGGGCTTCGCGCTCGTCGGTCCCATCGCCGCCCTCGGCCTCTACGAGCTCAGCCGGCGGCGCGAGCAGGGCTTGAGCACGAGCTGGGGCGATGCGTTCGGCGTCTGGCGCTCGCCCTCGATCGGCGGCATCGTGACGCTCGGCATCCTGCTGCTGCTGATCTTCGGCGCCTGGATGGATGCCGCCCAGGCTATCTATGTGCTGAGCTTCGGCACCGCCGAGCCGCCGTCGCTCGACGGCTTCGCCACGCAGGTGCTGACCACCCGCGAGGGCTGGACGCTGATCCTGCTCGGCAATGGCGCGGGCTTTCTCTTCGCGGTCGGCGTGCTGGTGATCAGCGTCGTCTCCTTCCCGATGCTGCTCGACCGGCGTGTCAGCGCCACCGAGGCGATCGCGACCTCGATCCGCGCCGTCGCCGTCAATCCCGGCATGATGGTGATCTGGGGTCTGATCGTCGCGGTTTCGCTCGCCATCGGCTGCCTGCCCTTCTTCGTCGGCCTCGCCATCGTGCTGCCGGTGCTCGGCCACACCACTTGGCACCTCTATCGCAAGATGGTCATTTCGTAGAGCCGCCCTCGGACGATCCGGAGGAGGACGAGACCGAGAGCAGCGAGGCGCGCCAGCGCCGGATCCTCGACGCGATCGAGGATTTCATCGGCCCATCGCCGCGCGGACCCGGACGGATCGATGATTCCTGACCAGGCGCCGAGGCTCGAACGACATCATCGGCCCCTGCGCAAACGCCACCCCCCGCATCTTCGCAGCGGCGGGAAGCCTTACCCTATGCGGCGAGCGTGAGCTTCCGCCGCCGGCCGTCGATGGTGGCGTGGCGGGCGATCGGGTGCCAGCGCTGGCGCATGACCACCGCCAGGATGGCGAGCGGCACGGCGCCGAGCGCCACCAACCAGGGATAGGCGGTGCCGATCTCGAGCCCGCTCTTCAGCGACGGGGGAACCCAGCGCGGCAGCGGCAAGGCGCCGGTGACGACGGCCAGAAGCAGGCCGGGCACGGTGGCGACATAGAGATAGAGGACGAGATGCAGCAGCCGCCCGGCGCGCGCGCTGCGGGCGGTGACGGCGCGCATCACCGTCGCCTCGCCCTCTTCCAGAAGCCGGATGATCCGGTCGAAATCATGGCCGCAGACATGCGCGATCAGCCATATGAGCAGCCCGACCATCAGCGACCAGCCGCTATCGAGCCGGACGAGATCGCGCAGCCCCACCCACAGCGCCATGGCGCCGCCGAGCGCGATGCTGCCGGGCAGCGGCCGGCACAGGATGGCGAGTGCTGCGGCGAGCAGATCCAGGAACAGCAGAATCGGCAGCATGAGCAGCCGCAGCCGCGGCGGCTCCGGCGGCGCTTCATCGGGCGGTTCGCCCGAATCGCTCCAGACGTCCGCCTGATCCTTCCGGAACTCGATCAGCTCACCCATGGAAGCTGCCCCTCCGCAGACAGCTTATACCAAAATTCTCCGGCCGAAACGGCTCAGCAAAGCGTCAATCGCAGAGCGCCCTCTTCCGTACGCTCAACTCTCGCGTCCCGCGCAAGCGGGCCCGATCCGGATTCACCCGTAGCTTTTCTCCAGCGCCGCGCCGATCCGCTCATTCTGCATCTCGGTCGATCCGTCGACGAATCCGGCGATGCGGGCGAGCGCGATATGCCGCCCGATCGGATGCTCCTCGCGCAGCCCCGCCGCCCCCATCGCCTGCAGGCAATCGCCCAGCCGCTGCTGGGCCATGCGCGCCGCGAACTTCTTGGCATGGGCGGCCGGAAGCATGGCGTTCTCGCCGCGCATGATCGTCTCGACCGCCCGCCAGGTCAGCAGCCGCGCCGCCTCGAGGTCGGTCGCGACATCGGCGAGCTGCCAGCGCAGCCCCTGGTGATCGATCAGCCGCCGGCCGAAGCTCTTGCGCTCGGCACCGTAACGAACAGCCGTGCGCAGCGCCTCGGCGACCATGCCGCAGCACATGGCGGCAACATAGGTCCTGGCGCCGTTGATGCTGGCGAGCGCATTGCGGAAACCCTGCCCGGGTGGATAGCGCAGCGCGTCGGCCGGCGCGCGATAGCCTTGGAGCCGGTAGCCGCCGGCGCCGATGGCGTGGCCGCCCATGAGCGCATAGGGCGGCAGCCGCTCGAAGCCGGGCCGGCGCGCATCGACGAGGAATCCGGCGATGCCGTCGCTGCCTTCGGCCAGATCGGTCCTGGCATAGACCATCATCACCTCGGCCGCGGCGGCGTTGGTGATCCAGGCCTTCTCGCCATCGAGCACCCATTCCTCGCCCTCGCGCCGGGCCGTGGTGACGATGGCGGGAAAGTCGCTGCCGGTCTGCGGCTCGGTTAGCGAGGTGCAACCCAGCATCTCGCCCGCGAGCAGCGGTGGCAGATAACGACCGATCTGCTCTTCCGTGCCGAATCGGGCGATCACCCCCGCCATATTCTGAGTGTTGATCAGGCTAAAGGCGAAGCCCATGCAGGAGCGGGCCAGCTCCTCGGCGATGAGGGCCTTGGCGGCGAAGCTCGCCCCCTGCCCGCCCAGCGCCTTCGGCACCTCGATGCCGGTGAGGCCGAGTGCCGCCGCCGCGCGGATGGCGTCGAGCGGCATCTGCCGGCTGTGCTCCCAGCGCGCGGCGTTTGGCGCCACCATGTCGCGGCGGAAGGCGGCCGCGCGGTCGAGGAGCGTTCGTTCGTCCGGGGTCAGCAAGTCGATCGCCGCCATTTGTCAGTCGCCGCCCGGCGTCGGATGGGCGAGCTCGGTCTTCGCCTCCTTGATGTCGTCGACGAGCTGGCGGCGGAACGACCAATCCTGGTCCTTCCAATAGAGGTCGACGATCCGCCAGCGCCCCTTGTCCCAGACCAGATCGAAATCGACCGAATCGGGCTGGTCGGCGCTGACGAAGGAAACGGTGGCCGCGGCACGGTCGGGAGCACCCGGATGCACGGCGACATCGACCTTCTTGATGTCCCAATCCTGACCGTGGGCGAAGATGTCGGTCTCGAGCCCGAGCGGCTCGCCGAGCTTGTCCTCCAGGGCCGAATGCTCCTTGACCAGGGCGGCGAGCGAGGGCTCGTAATTGTCCTGGAACTTCTTGTCGCGCATGAAGTCGGGCGGGGCCGATTCGTCGGCATGAACGCCGATATAGGGCGCGTAGATCGCGCGCAGCAGCTTCTCGGCCGCGGCGGCGTCGGGGCCGGCCGCGTCGGCGCCGGCAGTGGGCAGCAGAGCCAACATTCCGAGCAAGACAGGGCGCAGCAGCACGAGGTTTCTCCCTTCGTCTCAGCCTTACACAAGCGGCACCGGCCTGTCCAAACGAACCCGAGCCCGGTGGCGCGGCTCCATTCTATACCGGCAGTTAACACACCACTCTCTAATGTGCGCCCATGGCGACCACCGATCCTAAATCAGCGCGCCGCCGCGCCCCCCTCGGCATGCTCGGGCAGGCGCCGACACTTCCGGGCCGCTCCGGCGAAGGCTGGATGCTGCCGGCCGGCTGCGCGCTGCTGCTGGCCGCACTGTCGCTGCTCGCCGGCTGGGGCTGGTATCATCTCCCATCGACGCCGGCGGCAGCCTGCATCGCCGCCGCATCCTTCCTCGCCGGCTGCCTCGTCCCGGCTCTGATCCTTCATCGGCGCGACCATCGGCGACAGCGCGACGAGACAGCAATCCTGGCACGGCTGGCCGAAGGCCTGCGCGGCCTCGGCGACCATGTCGGCCTTTACGGGCCAGGCGGCGAGACGCTCCTGGCCGGCACGGGCGAGACGCTGCCGCCCCGGCGCGAGGAGACTGAAGACGGGCGCTGGCTACAGATACACGAGTCGGAAACGGCATCCGGCGATCTCGTCCGCTTCGAGGCCGACATCACCGACCTCAAGCGCACCGAGTTGGTGCTGCGCCACGCGATGGAGCAGGCGGAAAAGGCCGACCGCTCCAAGACCTCGTTCCTCGCCATGATGAGCCACGAGCTCAGGACGCCGCTCAACGCCGTCATCGGCTTCTCCGAGATCATGCGCACCCAGATGCTGGGCCCGATCCCGGTGCGCTACCACGAATATGCCAAGGACATCCACGAGAGCGGGCTGCATCTGCTCGAGGTCATCAACGACATACTCGACATGTCGAAGCTCGAATCGGGCCAGGCGGTGCTGTCGGAGGGGTTGTGCAGCCTGCCGGCGATCGTGGTCCGCTGCGAGCGGCTGGTAACGGAGCGCGCCGAGCAGGAGAATGTCCGCATCGAGACCTGCTTCCCGCCGGACCTCCCCAATGTCTGGGCCGACGAGACCAAGCTGCGCCAGACCATCCTCAACCTCATGTCCAACGCGGTGAAATTCACCCGCTCCGGCGGCAAGGTGACGGTCGCCATCAAGGATCTAGGGCCGGACGAGCATGAGGGCGGTATGATGATCGAGGTCGTCGATACCGGCATCGGCATCGCCCCCGAGGATCTCGCCACGGCGATGGCGCCGTTCCGTCAGCTCGACAACAGGCTCGACCGCCAATATGAGGGCACGGGCCTGGGCCTGCCGCTCGCCAAGGGACTCGCCGAGCTGCATGGCGCCGAGTTCCGGATCACGAGCACGCTCGAGGTCGGCACCATCATCCGCATCCGCCTCCCCGCCGGCCGCCGACGCCCGCCCATGGCGCCAGCCTATCCGGTCAGCATGTAGACTATCTTATTGGTCTGGTGGCTTCCGGTGGTTCCTGGCGATCCACTTGACCCAGAGAAACCCGGTGGCTATAAGCAGAAGAAACCAGAACAAACCAGGACCAGAGATCGGCAGCGACCGCGCGAGGACGGCGAAAACCTTCGCCATTCAGCTTGTCGCCGTCTCGCCCAGATGGCGGGCGATGATCAGGCGCTGGATGTCGCTGGTGCCTTCATAGATCTGGCAGACCCGGACATCACGGTAGATCCGCTCGACCGGGAAATCCCTGAGATAACCGTAGCCGCCCAAGGTCTGGATCGCGCCCGAGCAGACCGCCTCGGCCATCTCGGACGCGAACAGCTTGGCCATCGCCGCTTCCTTGAGGCAGGGCCGGCCGGCATCGCGCAAGGCCGCGGCATGCAGCACCAGATGACGGGCGGCCTCGATCTTGACCGCCATATCGACGAGGCGGAAGGAAACCGCCTGATGCTCGATGATCGGCAGACCGAAGGCGCGGCGCTCACCGGCATAGCGCTCGGCCGCGGCGAAGGCGGCCTTGGCCATGCCGACGGATTGGGCTGCGATGCCGATACGGCCGCCTTCGAGATTGGCGAGGGCGATCCGGTAGCCCTGCCCCTCGTCACCGAGCAGATGCTCGTCACCCAGCTCCAGATCTTCGAGCTGGATCTGCGCGGTGTCGGAGGCGTGCTGGCCGAGCTTCTCTTCGATCCGCACGACCTCGTAGCCGGGGGTATCGGTCGGCACGATGAAGGCGCTGATGCCCTTCTTGCCGGCCTCGACATCGCTGACCGCGAAAATGATGGCGATATCGCCGTTCTTGCCCGAGGTGACGAATTGCTTGGTGCCGTTCAGCACCCATTTGTCGCCGACCCGGCGCGCCCGCGTCCGGATGGCTGCGGCATCGGAGCCCGCCTGCGGCTCGGTCAGGCAGAAGGCGGCGAGCTTCTCGCCCTGCGCCAGCGGCTTCAGGAACCGCTCCTTCTGCGCGTCGGTGCCAAATTTCAGGATCGGCATGCAGCCGACCGAATTATGGACGCTCATGATCGTCGAGACGGCGCCGCAGCCGGCGGCGATCTCCTCGATGGCGAGCGCGTAGGCGACATGATCGACCCCGGCGCCGCCCCATTCCTCCGGCACCAGCATGCCGAGGAATCCGAGCGCGCCCAGCTCGCGCACAGCCTCGCGCGGGAATTCGTGATCGCGATCCCAGGCGGCGGCGAACGGCTCCAGCCGCTCGGCGGCGAAGGCGCGCGCCGTCTCGCGAACGAGAAGCTGCTGCTCGCTCAGGATCATGGCGGGCTCCTACCAGGGCAACTCGGTACCGTCATGATCGAAAAACCGGCCGGTCGCATCGAGCGTCAGCCCGTCGATGACCTTGCGCATGCCGGCGACGCTCTCGGGCGGCTGCAGGTCCGCTCCCGGCCCACCCATATCGGTCGCGACCCAGCCCGGATGCAGCACGACGCAGATGAGCCCGGCACCGCGCCAATCGAGCGCCAGCGAATGCCAGGCGGCGTTGAGCGCCGCCTTGGACGAGCGATAGACATAGAGGCCGCCATTGACATTGGCGCCGATCGAGCCGAGCCGGCTCGAGATCGCCACGACCTTCTTGCCCTGGCCCTTTTCGAGATTGCGCTTGAAGGCGCCGGCCAAGGCCATGGGCGCGATCGCATTGACCGCCAACGTCTCGAGCCAGCTGTCGCGATCGACCATCTCGGGCGTCATGCCGCGCGGGCCCGAGACGCCGGCATTAGCGATGACGAGATCGAGCGGCACGCTCTGCAGCTCGCGCGCCAGCCCGTCCAGCGAGTCCTTCTCGGTCACGTCGAGCCCATGAACGACGACGCTCGATCCCAGCGCCTTGAGGGCGGAGGCTTGGTCGGGCGACCGGCAGGCGGCATGAATCCGCCAGCCCGCCGCCGCATATTGTCGGACGAATTCGAGGCCGAGGCCCCGGTTGGCGCCGGAGATCAGCAGTGTGGGCATGGCTTTCCTTCCACTCACGTCACGTCAGGCCGTTTCCCGGAACAGCTCGCGGCCGATCAGCATGCGCCGGATCTCGCTGGTGCCGGCGCCGATCTCGTAGAGCTTGGCGTCGCGCAGCAGCCTACCGGTCGGATAGTCGCTGGTATAGCCGTTGCCGCCCAGGCATTGGATCGCCTCGAGCGCCATCCAGGTCGCCTTCTCGGCGGCGTAGAGAATTGCGCCGGCGGCGTCCTTGCGCGCGGTCTCGCCCCGGTCGCAGGCCTTGTTGACGGCGTAGACATAGGCCTTGGCGGCGTTCATCACCGTATACATGTCGGCGATCTTGCCCTGCATCAGTTGGAACTCGCCGATCGGCTGGCCGAACTGCTTGCGCTCGTGGATATAGGGCAGCACGACATCCATAGCCGCCTGCATGATGCCGAGCGGACCGCCCGCGAGCACCGAACGCTCGTAGTCCAGGCCGCTCATTAGCACGCGGACGCCTTGATTGAGCGTGCCCAGGATATTATCCGCCGGCACCTCGCATTCCTCGAACACGAGCTCGCAGGTGTTGGAGCCGCGCATGCCGAGCTTGTCGAGCTTCTGCGCGCGCGAGAAGCCTTTGAAGCCCCTTTCGATGATGAAAGCCGTGATGCCCTTGGAACCGGCCGCCGGCTCGGTCTTGGCATAGACCACCAGCGTGTCGGCATCGGGACCGTTGGTGATCCACATCTTGGTGCCGTTCAGCACCCAGCGATCGCCGCGCCGATCGGCCTTGAGCTTCATGCTGACGACATCGGAGCCGGCACCGGGCTCGGACATGGCGAGCGCGCCGACATGCTCGCCCGCGACCAGCTTCGGCAGATAGCGCCGCTTCTGCGCCTCGTTGCCGTTGAGCTTGATCTGGTTGACGCAGAGATTGGAATGGGCGCCATAGGAGAGCCCGACCGATGCCGAGGCGCGGGAGATCTCCTCCATCGCCACGACATGCTCGAGGTAGCCCAGCCCCGACCCGCCATATTCCTCGGGCACGGTGACGCCGAGCACGCCCAGATCCCCCAGCTTGCGCCAGAGATCCATGGGAAACTGGTTGTCGCGATCGATCTCGGCGGCACGGGGGGCGATTTCGTCGGCAGCGAAGGAGCGCACCGAATCGCGCAGCATGTCCGCCGTCTCGCCGAGATCGAAATTCAGCGACGGCAACTGATTGGCCAGCATAGGCGGCGACTCCGATTTTTTCCCTGTGTAGCTCCGATCGACGGCGCTGCACAGGGTCAACCGGCGGTCCTCAGATCGCGGACGACCTAGCGATGATCGACGAAGGCCCCGCAATTGGCCGAATGGAAGATCGCAGGGCCGGTCTGGTTCGTCGGCGCCTTGTCGAAATCATAGCCGGTCACGGTGCAGGAGAACGGATCGGGCTGCGCGCCCTTGATGCGGCTGCCGGTCGGCGCCACGTTCGGATCCGCCTGCGGAACCCCGAGCTGAGGCGTCAGCCTGGCCTGCTGATCCGCCGTCGTCGGTTCGGCAGTACATCCGACCAGCATGCTTCCCAGAGCCAGCAACGGCAGCAACGCAAAACGATGCATTCTCACCTCCATAGGCGGCGTATCCGCTCTCATGCATATAGACGGCCTGGTTCGAGTGTCCAGCCGGACCGCCTCGAACACAAGACGAAATCGCACAACGGATTATTCCTCGGGCTCGCCTCAGGCGACCGCCTCTTCCAGGCGAAGGCTCAGCACGGCGCGCAGCTTGTCCAGCTCGATCGGCTTGGCGAGATGCCCCTGCATGCCGGCGGCGCGGCATTCCGCGATCTCCTCCGGCATGACGTTGGCGGTCAGCGCCATGATCGGCACGGCGCCCCTGCGGCCCGGCAGCCCGCGAATGAGGCGGGTCGCCGCCAGCCCGTCCATCACCGGCATGCGCATATCCATGAGCACGAGATCGAATTCCTCGCGCGCCACCGCGTCGACGGCAGCGGCACCGTTACCGACCATCGCCACCTCGTGGCCCTCTCCGGTCAGCATCGCCTCGATCAGCAGCCGGTTCATCTCGATATCCTCGGCGACGAGGACGCGCAGCCCGAAATCCCGCCCGGCCCGGCGCAATTCAGGCTTCGCCCTGGGCTCGCCCGAACAGGCTTCGTACGGCACCTCGATCCAGAAGATCGAGCCGATATCGGCAGCGCTTTCGACGCCGAGCTCGCCCCCCATCAGCGTGACGATGCGGCGGCTGATCGCGAGGCCGAGGCCGGTGCCGCCGAATTCCCGAGAGATCGAGCCGTCGACTTGACTGAAATCCCGGAACAGCCGGTCGAGCTTGTCGGCCGGAATGCCGATGCCGGTATCTTGCACCGCCAACCTGAGGCGCGGCCGATCGCGGGTGCCGGCGGCCAGCACCATGATGGTGACCCCGCCGCAGCGCGTGAACTTCACGGCGTTGCTGAGCAGGTTGGTCACGACCTGGCGCAACCGATGCCCGTCCAGCTTGATCCAGCGCGGCACGGCCGGATCGAGCTCCAGCGTCAGATGCAGCGCTTTCTCGCTCGCCTGGGCACGAAAGAGCGCGGCACAGCTTTCCAGCAGCGCCTGCGGCTCGACCCGCGTCGCCTCGATCACGATCTCGCCGGCCTCGAGCTTGGAAAAATCGAGAATGTCGTTGATTACCGTCAGGAGGCCGGTGCCGGCTTCCTTCTGCAACAGCACATAGCGGTGCTGCTCCGGCGTGAGCTTGGTATTGAGCAGCACTTCGGCAAAGCCGATGACGCCGTTGAGCGGCGTGCGGATTTCGTGGCTCATCGTGGCGAGGAAGGTCGATTTGGCGGCGCTCGCCGCCTCGGCGGCACTCTTGGCCGCCTTGAGCTCGACCGCCTGCTCCTCGAGCCGACCGAGGAGCTGACCGAGCTGACGGGCATGCCGGCCGGCATCGTCGGCGATGATCAGCCAGACGAAATTGAAGTTGGCGCCGATCCAGAGCACGCCGATGATCAGCAGCACGACGCTGAGCGACGAGCCGGACCAGATCAGGCCGGGAGCGAACAGGCCGCCCAGCACCATCGCGCCGCGCACGGCGGAAACCAGCGCGTAGAAGCCGTGCAGCAATGCCGCGGCGACCAGCGGTTCGCGCAGATCGGCCCGCGCGGCGCCCAGCGCCATGAAAGCGGTCAGCACCTGAACCGGCACGCCGACGGTGGAGACGATGGCCTGATAGGTCGTCTGGCTGGCGCCATGCTGCCAGATGGCGGTGGTCATGAGCGCGCCGAACAGCAGAAAGGCCGCCGCGGCTCGCTTGAACCGCTCGTTCTCGGTCAGCACGGCAAAGCCGGCGAAGGTGCAGAAGACGCTGAGATAATAGACCGGCCCGGTCAGCGCGAAATGCAGCCAGCCCGGCATCTCGTTGCCGAGCTGCGAGCCGATCGCGCCGAACAGACCGGTGAAGTTGGTGCCGGCCCAATAGAACACATAGCGCCGCTCCGACCGGGACCAGGCGAGGAACAGCATGCCGATCGTCAGCAGCAGCGTCAGCGGAGCTGCCGCAAGGAAAAGGGTCTTGTCGTCCATGGGCAGCCTGGCGGCGCTCCTGAGATCAGCGTGTCGCCGGGCACTCTAGCGGGACGGAGGTTAAGACAATCTTCTAAGAAGCCTCGACCCTTACCTTTACCTCAGCCGGTGCTGTCTTGAGCATCATAGACCGCGAGCGCGCTCATATTGACGAGGCCGCGAACGGTGATGGACGGCGTCACGATATGGGCGGGCTTGCGCACGCCCAGCAGCGCCGGGCCGATCGCGAGCCCGTCACCTAGCGACTTCACCATGTTGAATGCGATGTTGGCGGCATCGAGCGTCGGCATGATCAGCAGATTGGCGCTGCCCTTGAGCCGCGAGTTCGGGAAGATGCGCTTGCGGATATCGGGCGAGAAGGCGACATCGGCCTGCATCTCGCCTTCGACCTCGAGATCGGGCGCGCGCTCGGTGACGAGCCGTACCGCCTCGCGCATCTTGGCCGCAGACGCCGCCTCGGAACTGCCGAAATTGGAGTGGGACAGGAGCGCCACCTTGGGCTCCAGCCCGAAGCGCCGCACCGCCGCCGCCGACTGCACGGTCATCTCCGCGATCTGCTCGGCCGTGGGATTCTCGATGACGTAGGGATCGGCCATGAAATAGGTGCCGGTGGGCAGGATCAGCACCGAGAAAGTCGAGGGCGACGCGATGCCGTCCTGCAGCCCCAGCACGTCGACGACATGGCGCAGATGCCGGTCGAAGCTACCGACGGCGCCGCACAGCATGGCGTCCGCCTCGCCGCGTGCGACCATCAACGCGGCGATGACCGTGGTGCGGGTGCGCACGATGTTGCGGGCATGATCGGGCGAGACGCCCTTCCGCTCCAGGAGCTGGTGATAAAGCGTCCAATATTCGTGATAGCGCGGATCGTCCTCGGGATCGACCAGCTCGAAATGCTCGCCGATGCGGATATGCAGGCTCAGCTTCTCGATCCGCCGCTGGACGACATCCTTGCGGCCGATGACGATCGGCTTGGCCAGGCCCTCGTCGATCACGGTCTGGACCGCGCGCAGCACGCGCTCATCCTCGCCTTCGGCATAGGCCAGGCGCTTAGGCTCCTGGCGAGCCCGGTCGAACACCGGCTTCATGACCAGACCGGAGCGGAAGACGAATTGCGACAGGCGCTGGCGATAGGCCGCGAAATCCTCGATCGGGCGAGTCGCCACGCCGGAATCCATCGCGGCCTTGGCCACGGCGGGCGCCAGCGTCGTGATCAGGCGCGGATCGAAGGGCTTGGGGATGATGTAGTCCGGCCCGAACAGCAGCGACTGATCGCCATAGGCGGCGGCGACCACGTCCGACGGCTCGGCCAGCGCCAGGTCGGACAGCGCCTCGACGCAGGCGATCTTCATCGCCTCGTTGATTACCGTGGCGCCGCAATCGAGCGCGCCGCGGAACAGATAGGGGAAGCAGAGGACGTTGTTGACCTGGTTCGGATAGTCCGATCGGCCGGTGGCGATGATCGCATCCGGCCGATGCTGGCGCGCCAGCTCCGGCGAGATCTCGGGCTTGGGATTGGCCAGCGCCATGATGATCGGCGCGTTGGCCATGCGCACCAGCAGCTCGGGCTTCAGCACGTCGGGCGCGGACAGGCCGAGGAAGATGTCGGCACCGTCGATGACGTCGGCCAGCGTCCGGGCGTTGGTGTCCTTGACGTAGCGGTCCTTGCGCGGGTCCATCTCCTCGACCCGGCCCCGATAGGCGACGCCGTAGCGGTCGGTGACCCATGTATTCTCGACCTGGAGCCCCATATCGACGAGCAGATCGAGGCAGGCGAGTGCCGCGGCGCCGGCGCCCGAGGTCACCAGCTTCACATCGGAGAGCTTCTTGCCGCCGATCCGGAGCGCATTGCGGATCGCGGCCGCGACGATGATCGCCGTGCCGTGCTGATCGTCATGCATCACCGGGATCTTCATCCGGGCGCGCAGCTTCTTCTCGATCTCGAAGCATTCCGGCGCCTTGATGTCTTCGAGATTGATGCCGCCGAAGGTCGGCTCCAGCGCCGCGACGACCTCGACGAACTGGTCGGGATCGAGGGCCGCCACCTCGATATCGAAGCAATCGATGCCGGCGAATTTCTTGAACAGGACACCCTTGCCTTCCATCACCGGCTTGGAGGCGAGCGGGCCGATATTGCCGAGGCCCAGCACGGCCGTGCCGTTGGTGACGACGCCGACCAGATTGGCGCGCGAGGTCATGTTGGCGGCTTCCGCCGGGTCGGCGACGATGGCGAGGCAGGCTTCGGCGACACCGGGAGAATAGGCCAGCGCCAGATCGCGCTGGGTGCCGAGCGGCTTGGTCGCGACGACCGCGATCTTTCCGGGGGTCGGGAAGCGGTGATATTCGAGCGCCGCCTCGCGCAGATCATCGGTCAAGGTCCGTCCTCCTGCTCGCAGCTCTCCCGTTCCCGGCCCGCCGATCGGGTCGAGCGTGCCGGTTGGGCCGGTTCTTGTTTTGTCGATGAGTTGGTGCGGTCGAGAAGACTCGAACTTCCACAGGGTTTCCCCCACAGCGACCTCAACGCTGCGCGTCTACCAATTCCGCCACGACCGCACGTCATGAAAGGGTGCCGGCGAGCCGGCCCCCGATTGGTTGGTGGGGAATAGCAAATCGATGATAGTGCCGCAAGGCGTAACTATCGGCGCGATCCCATATAAAGTGCGCATTGTGGAAATGAAGGAGCGAGAAGCGTGGAATGGCGGATGAGCGACGCGCCGGTGAGCTACCCGGACGCGCTCGCCGAAATGGAGGCGCGGGTCGCGGCGATCCATGCCGGCACGGCGTCGGAGCAGGTCTGGCTGCTGGAGCACCCGCCGCTCTTTACGGCCGGAACCAGCGCCAAAGCGGCGGATCTCATCGACCCGATGGGCTTTCCGGTATTTCAGACCGGGCGTGGCGGGCAATTCACCTATCACGGCCCGGGCCAGCGCGTGGGCTATGTGATGCTCAACCTGAAGCGGCATGGCGGCGATGTGCGCCGCTACGTCCATGATCTGGAGGAATGGCTGATCACCACCCTCGCCCATTTCAACGTCAAGGGCGAACGGCGCGAAGGGCGGGTCGGCATCTGGGTCGCCGAGCGCGACGGCAGCGAGAACAAGATCGCCGCCATCGGCGTGCGCGTGCGCCATTGGGTAACGTTCCACGGCGTGTCGCTCAACGTCGATCCCGAGCTCGGCCATTTCGATGGCATCATCCCCTGCGGGATAAGACAGCATGGCGTAACCTCGCTCGCCGCGCAGGGTATCCTGGTCTCCATGCCCGAAGTCGATGCCGCGATGAAGACCGCGTTCGAGCGAGTGTTCGGTTGAATTGGGGGAAGATCCGCACCGCATATTTCATAACTTTAAAGTCGGCTTCACCGACGATCCTGCTACCATAGGTTAGACGCGCCGAATGCCCGCCTGGCAACTTGCGGGGAACGGCGCGCGGCCGCCCCCTTTGTCGATCATCGTTCGGAAAGGCGGACGGAGCCCGGTTAACGCAGGGAGAAACAGATCATGCTGCTCGGCGACGTCGTCAATTTATTCATCGGACTATGCCTGACCTTCGCCTTGTTCGGTCTTTTGGTAAGCGCCGTGGTCGAAGGCCTGGCATCGCTCATGGACTGGCGCTCGAAGACAATGCTGAAGGGGCTCAAAGACATCCTCAATGACCAGCATCTTCAAGGCCTCGCCCGCGACATCCTGGCTCACGGCGCCGTCAATCCCCGTTCGCCGGGTCCGCGAGTAGATATTGCCGCGGCCGGCAGGGCCAAGCGGCCGATCGTACCCTCCTATATTCCCTCGATGCAATTCGCTGGCGCGCTCATCGATGTTCTGCAAAATCCGTCGAGCCGGCCGGGCTCTGAGATCGATCTCGCTTCCGCCATTGCCAGCATGCCGGACGCACAGCTTCGCGGTTGGCTTCAGGGCGTCTATATGCGTACCGCCGGCGACCTGAACGGGTTTCGTGCCGAAGTCGCCGATTGGTTCGACAATGCGATGGATCGGGTGAGCGGCGGGTACAAGCGGCACACGCAGGCCGTATCCGTCATCGTGGCCTTCATCCTCGCCACGATCATGAATGTCGATATTTTCTATCTGGGCAATGCGCTCTGGGCCCATTCGGCGATCATCTCCGTCTCGCCCGAACAGGTGGCGAAGCTGACGACCCCGCAGGACGCCTATGCCATGCTGACCAGCTTTCCGGTCGGCTGGGCCGAGAAGGATCTCGCGGTGATCAGCATCCTCCATCATATTCCGGGCTGGATCGCCGTCGCGGTCGCGGCCCTGTTCGGCGCGCCCTTCTGGTTCGATCTGTTGCAGCGGTTCGTGCAGCTGCGCGGCACCGGCATGGCCCCGTCGGACAAGCCGAAACCCGCCGTCGCCGGAAGCGGCTCGGTCGTGGCGGTGGCCTCCGCAGCCTGAAGCGTCAAGCAGGCGGCCCGCTCCTTCGTCGCGGGCCGCTGGGCCGATCAGTTCCGGAACGAGGGGTCGATCCGGTCGAGCCGGCGCAGCAGGGCCGGCCAGGCGAGCATGCTGCTCGGCGTCTCGCTCACCGCCTTGGCCTGGGCGCGGATGACGCGCAGGATGTCGTCGCCGATGCGCAGCAGCGCCCCGCCCGCCTGCGCCTTGATCTGGATGGCGCAGCTCGATTCGAACGTGTACATCGCGAGAAAGGCGTCGGCGATCGAGGCGCCGCAGGTTAGAAGGCCGTGATTGCGCAGCATCAGGTAATGATGCTGGCCCATATCGGCGACCAGCCTCGTCCGCTCATCCTCGTTGACCGCGATGCCCTCGTAATCGTGATAGGCCAGGTCCGAGAGCACCAGCAGCGATTGCTGCGAGATCGGCAGCAGCCCTTCGGGCTGGGCGGAAACGGCGACGCCGTTCTGAGTATGGGTATGAAGCACGCATTGCGCATCGTCGCGCCCGGCATGGAGCGCGCTGTGGATGACGAAGCCGGCGCGGTTCACCGGATAGCCGTTATCGAGCACGATCCGGCCATCGAGATCGATCTTGACCAGGCTCGAGGCGGTGATCTCGTCGAACATCAGGCCGTAAGGATTGATCAGGAAATGATGCTCGGGCCCCGGCACGCGCGCTGAGATATGGGTGAAGATCAGATCGTCCCAGCGGTAGTTCGCGACCAGCCGGTAGCAGGCGGCGAGATCGACCCGCGTCTGCCATTCCTCGGGAGAAACCAGCCCCCGGACCTCGTTCATCGTCACGCGTGACCCGTCCATCTCGTCGCTCCCATCGATGCTTTTATCTGTCGACCGATGTTCGCACCCGATCGGCCGATCGGCTACTCGAATTCGAGGATCATCTGGTCGACGGCCAGGCTGTCGCGCGCCGCGGCGTGGATCTTCTTAACCGTTCCGTCGCGCTCGGCGCGCAGCACATTCTCCATCTTCATCGCCTCGACCACGGCCAGCTCGTCGCCGGCCTTGACCGCCTGCCCTTCCTCGACCGCCAGCGAGACGAGCAGGCCCGGCATCGGCGACAGCAGGAATTTCGACATGTCGGCAACGGCCTTGACCGGCATGAGCGCCGAGAGCTCGCCGGTCCGGCGCGTGACGACGCGCATCTCGACGGCGGCACCGGCGCGGCTCACCTGCCAGACGATGCCCTTGCGGTCGATCTGCACGGTGATCAGCTCGCCATCGACCTTGCCCGTGAACAGCGTGTCGCCCGGCCGCCAATCGCTTTCCAACTGGCGCGTATGGCCGCCGAGCGTCACATGATCGCCTGCGACATCGACCGTGTACGCCTGACGCGGCAGCGGCCCGACCAGCACGGTCCAGCCCGTGGCCACCGCGACCGGATGACGATGACGGCCGGCGGACGCGTCGCGCCGCGCCAGGCGGGATTGCGCCAAGGCCGCGATCGAGATCAGCAGGTCGAGCGCCTCGCCCGTCTGCTCGGTGCCATGGAAGCCGTCGGGGAACTCGGTCGGGATGAAATCGGTCGAGAGCTTGCCGTCGCGGAAGCGCTGCCGGCCCATGATCGCGGCGAGGAAGCCGATATTGTGGCTGACGCCGCGGATGGCGAAGGCATCGAGGGCGGCGATCATGCGCCGGGTCGCCTCGGGCCGCGTCTCGCCGTAGGTGATGAGCTTCGCGATCATCGGGTCGTAGAACATCGAGATCTCGGCACCTTCGAACACGCCGGTATCGACGCGCACCGCCTCGCCCGAGGGCGGCCGGTAGCGGGTGAGCCGGCCGATCGAGGGCACGAAGTTGCGGAGCGGATCCTCGGCATAGATGCGCGCCTCGATCGCGGCGCCCTTGAGCTTCACATCGGCCTGGGTCAGCGGCAGCTTCTCGCCGGCGGCGACGCGGATCATGAGCTCGACCAGATCGAGCCCGGTCACCGCCTCGGTCACCGGATGCTCGACCTGCAGCCGCGTGTTCATCTCGAGGAAATAGAAATTGCGGTCGCGGTCGACGATGAACTCGACCGTGCCGGCCGAGCGGTACTCGACCGCCTTGGCGAGCGCCACGGCCTGGGCGCCCATGGCCTGCCGCGTCGCCTCGTCGAGAAAGGGCGACGGCGCCTCCTCGATCACCTTCTGGTGCCGGCGCTGAATCGAGCATTCGCGCTCGCCCAGGAAGATGACGTTGCCGTGGCTGTCGCCCAGCACCTGGATCTCGATATGGCGCGGCTCGACGATGTATTTCTCGATGAAGACGCGGTCGTCGCCGAAGGAGGAACGCGCCTCGCTGGTCGCCGAGCGGAAGCCATCGCGCGCCTCGGTGTCGCTGTTGGCGAGCCGCATGCCCTTGCCGCCGCCGCCGGCCGAGGCCTTGATCATGACCGGATAGCCGATCTCGCGGGCGATGCCCACCGCCGCCTCGGCATCGGGGATGACATCCATATGGCCGGGCACGGTCGAGACGCCGGCCTTGGCCGCGAGCTTCTTCGATTCGATCTTGTCGCCCATGGCCGCGATGGCGTGGACATTGGGGCCGATGAAGGTGATGCCGGCCGCCGCCAGCGCCTCGGCGAAAGCCTCGCGCTCCGAAAGGAAGCCGTAGCCCGGATGCACCGCCTCCGCACCGGTCTCGCGACACGCCTCGACGATACGGTCGATGCGCAGATAGCTGTCGGCCGCGGCCGAGCCGCCGATCGCGACCGCCTCGTCCGCCTCGCGGACATGGAGGGCGCCGGCATCGGCCTCGGAATAGACCGCCACCGTCTTGATGCCCATGGCGCGGGCCGTCCGGATAACCCGGCACGCGATCTCGCCCCGGTTGGCGATCAGGATCTTCTTGAACATCTTGGCCTGACCTCAAAGGGGAATGTTGTCGTGCTTCTTGGGCGGGTTCGAGAGCTGCTTGTCACGCAGCATGGCGAGCGAGCGGATCAGCCGCCGCCGGGTCGAGCGCGGCTGGATCACCTCGTCGATATAGCCGCGCGAGGCGGCGACGAAGGGATTGGCGAATTTCTCGCGATATTCCTCCGTCCGCGCCTCGATCTTGGCGGCATCGCCGATATCGCTGCGGAAGATGATCTCGACCGCGCCCTTCGGCCCCATGACGGCGATCTCGGCCGTGGGCCAAGCATAATTCACGTCGCCGCGCAGATGCTTCGAGCTCATCACGTCATAGGCGCCGCCATAAGCCTTGCGCGTGATGACGGTGAGCTTGGGCACCGTCGCCTCGGCATAGGCGTAGAGCAGCTTGGCACCGTGCTTGATGATACCGCCATATTCCTGGGCGGTGCCCGGCAGGAAGCCAGGGACATCGACGAAGGTCACGATCGGGATCTCGAAGCAGTCGCAGAAGCGCACGAAGCGCGCGGCCTTGCGCGAGGAATCGATATCGAGGCAGCCCGCCAGCACCATCGGCTGATTAGCGACGATGCCGACGGTCTGGCCGTCGAGCCGGCCGAAGCCGGTGATGATGTTGCGGGCATAGCTCGGCTGGGTCTCGAAGAACTCGCCCTCGTCGACGACCTTCAGGATCAGCTCTTCCATATCGTAGGGCTTGTTCGGATTGGCCGGCACCAGCGTGTCGAGCGAGGGCTCGATCCGGTCGGCCGGATCGTCGGTCGGCACGATCGGCGCCTTCTCGCGGCTCGATGATGGCAGGAAGCCCATGAAGCGCCGTAATTCCAAGAGCGCCTCGACATCGTCCTCGAAAGCCAGGTCGGCGACGCCGGACTTGGTTGTGTGGGTTATGGCGCCGCCCAGCTCCTCATGCGTGACGCTCTCATGCGTGACCGTCTTCACCACGTCGGGGCCGGTCACGAACATGTAGGAGGAATCCTTCACCATGAAGATGAAGTCGGTCATGGCCGGCGAATAGACCGCACCGCCCGCGCACGGCCCCATGATCAGCGAGATCTGCGGCACCACGCCGGAAGCGAGCACGTTGCGCTGGAACACTTCGGCATAACCGCCGAGAGAAGCCACGCCCTCCTGGATGCGCGCACCGCCCGAATCATTGAGGCCGATGACCGGCGCGCCGACCTTCATCGCCTGATCCATCACCCGGCAGATCTTCTCGGCATGGGCCTCGCTCAGCGAGCCGCCGAACACGGTGAAATCCTGGCTGAAGACGAAGACCAGCCTGCCGTCGATGGTGCCGAAGCCGGTGACGACGCCGTCGCCCGGAATGGTCTGCTCGGCCATGCCGAAATCGCGGCTGCGATGCTCGACGAACATGCCCCATTCCTCGAAGCTGCCCTCGTCGAGCAGGACATCGAGTCGCTCGCGCGCAGTGAGTTTGCCTTTGGCATGATGCGCCTCGATCCGGCGCTCGCCGCCGCCCTGGCGGGCAGCCTCGCGCTTCTCTTCGAGCCGGCGGAAAATCTGCTGCATGGTGGAAGGCCATCCGTTCGGCGGCGCTGCAAAGGGCGCCTAGTCAGGAGCGATGCTCCACAAAGGGCATGAACCTCGGATAACATCAACGCGCACGATGCGCCAGAGCGAGCAGGCGTAGGAGAGGCTCACATAAAGGCCGGCGCGGGCGCGCTTTTTACACGCCTAATCGCTCAACCATATCCTTTTTACGGCCCCTTTTGTGAGCACGAACAAAATCTCTACGTTCTCGTCAGAGAACGAGAGCGTGGGCCTATCCAGCACGACAGATTCGGGCTCGTCGTTTTGGCAGCCCAGATATCCTTTTGCACACGCGGTCCGATATTCCCCCGGAGGTGCCAATTTCAGGGTCAGAGTTCTTGGATCGTGCACAGTATCAAAGAGTTTTAGGGGATCCATTCCATCAGGCCCATAGATGAACGCAACGACGCTGGAATGGTCTCCATCCGTAACAAGCACCGCTCTTTCCATGTGGCCGGCGCCGCTTAGGTCGGCTTCGATATTATTGCCCTTTGAAAGTTGACTCAGATGCCATCCTGATGGGAGCAGATCTTCAGCGCCGGCGGCGAAGGACTGGGAAATCAGTAACAATGCCATTGCAACATTTCGCATCGGAGTCGCCGCCAATCAGTCCAACAGCGCCAACAACCGAGCCGCGGCGTCGAGGTCGCGCCGCTGGCGGTCGAGCCGGGCAGTGAGTTCGGCATCCTCGCCCCAGCGTTCGATCTGGAAGGCCTCGTCGAGGGTCGCCGCGGCGAAGGCGCCGGCGGCGTCAATCTCGCCGTCCCACAGCGCCAGCGCCAGGATGAGCGAGCCGGTGACGGCGGTGAGGTCGGCGACCGGCGTCAGCACCAGCGGCTCGAGGCCGTCGAGCGCGTGGCGCAAGGCCTTGAGGCTGTCGGGCGGCTGGGAAACGGGCAGGATGCCGGCCGTGACACGCAGGGGCGCGTCGAAGCGGAGGGCCGCCCAATCGAGCAAGGGCTGCCACAGCCGGGCCTGGCGATCGATCAGTTCCGGCGGGTGATCGGCGCGATAACAGAGGAGATCGCTCTTGGCGTAGTTGGCCGCCTCTTCCGCCACCGCGGCATGCTTATCCGCGACCAGGTCGAGGGCAGTGCTGACGAGCTTCATGAGCGGCATCGTCGCAGGCCGGATCTCGCCGTCCTGCGCCGCCCACTCCGCAGCCAACGCCTCGGCCGGTGCCAGGTACGGCAGAACCAGCCCGCGCTTGGCCGGCGTGCGCAAGGCCCGTCCGTCGAGGAGGACGCCGAAACCGCCCTCCACCTCGGCGACCGACACCTCCCGGTAGAAGCGCTTCACAGCTCGAGCTCGGCGAAGGGATCGTCCTCCGGCTCGGCATCGAAGCCGAAGAATTTCCAGGTCGGCTCCATATGGGCGGGCAGCGGCGCCGTCACCGTCAGTTCTTTGCCGTTCGGACGCTTCAGCGTGATCGAGCGCGCATGGAGATGGAGCTGCCTCGTGCCTTCGAGCCCCGACAGCATGGATTTTTCGCCGCCATATTTGCCGTCGCCCAGAATCGGCGTGCCGAGCTCGGCGCAATGGACGCGAAGCTGGTGCGTGCGGCCGGTCAGCGGCAGCAGCGCCAGCCACGCCGCCTTCTGCCCGGCACTCTCGACCACCGTGTAGTAGGTGACGGCATCGCGCCCATCCTCGTCGGCCACCACCTTCTCGCGATTGCCGGTCTCGGCCTTGGCGACGGCGAGATCGATGCGGCCCCGGCGCGGCTTCGGCACGCCCACGACCACGGCCCAATAGGTCTTGCGTGCGGTCTTCTCGCGGAAGGCGGCGGCAAGCCAGGTGGCCGCCTTGGCCGAGCGCGCCAGCAGCAGCACGCCGCTCGTATCCTTGTCGAGGCGATGGACCAGGCGCGGCCGCTCAGCCGCGTCGAAGCGCAGCGCATCGAGCATGCCGTCGACATGCTTCGCCGTGTTGGTGCCGCCCTGGACCGCGAGACCGGCCGGCTTGTCGATGGCGATCACGTCGGCATCGCGATAGAGCACCAGCGCCTGGAGCTTGGCGGCGTCGGACTCGCGAACGGGCTTGGGCGGCCTCGGCGCGCGCTCCTCGGGCGTCGCCGCCGCGCGATCGTCGAGCGGTGGCACGCGGACGATCATGCCCTCGGCCAGGCGGTGCGCCGCCTTGACCCGGCCACCATCGACCCGGACCTGGCCCGTGCGCAGCAGCTTTTCCAGCTGGACGTGATGGACACCCGGGAAATGCCGCTTGAACCAGCGATCGAGCCGGAGATCGGCATCGTCGGCCGCGACCGGGATCTGCTGCACACCACTCATTCAGGTTTGTTCCTCTCCCGGCGCAGCCGGTCCCAATAATCCAGGCGCTTCTGAATCTCGCGCTCGAAACCGCGTTCGACCGGGCGATAGAATTGCTCGCGCGCCATACCGTCCGGGAAATAATTCTGCGCCGAGAAACCATCTTCGGCGTCCGGATCGTAGCTGTAGCCCGCGCCGTAGCCCAATTGCTTCATCATCTTGGTCGGCGCATTGAGGATATGCATGGGCGGCATCAGCGAGCCGGTCTGGCGCGCCGACTTGTTGGCCGCCCCCATGGCGCGATAGACGGCAACCGATTTCGGCGCGGTGCCGAGATAGACGACGGCCTGGGCGATCATCAGTTCACCCTCGGGCGAGCCCAGCCGCTCATAGGCGTCCCACGCGGCCAGTGCCTGAACCAGCGCGTTGGGATCGGCCATGCCGATATCCTCGGATGCGAACCGGACCAGCCGGCGCACGACATAGAGCGGATCCTCGCCGCCCGCCAGCATGCGCGCCAGCCAGTAGAGTGCGGCATCGGGATCGGAGCCGCGCAGCGATTTGTGCAGGGCCGAGATCAGATTGTAATGGCTCTCCTGCGCCTTGTCGTAGAGCGGCGCGCGCCGCTGGATCTGCGCCGCCAGCCCGGCCGGATCGAGCGGCTTGGCATCGGCCGGCAAGGCCGCGATCTCCTCGACCATGTTGAGCAGATAGCGGCCATCGCCGTCCGCCATGGCCATCAGCACCTCGCGCGCATCGGCATCGAGCGGCAGGGAACGGCCGAGCTCCGCCTCGGCGCGCGCGATCAGGATCTCGAGCGCCGCCGAATCGAGCCGCTTCAGCACGAAGACCTGGCAGCGCGACAAGAGCGCGCCGTTGAGCTCGAAACTCGGATTCTCGGTCGTGGCGCCGATCAGCACGACGGTGCCGTCCTCGACGTAAGGCAGGAAGCTGTCCTGCTGGGCACGGTTGAAGCGATGGATCTCGTCGATGAACAGCAGCGTGCCCTGCCCGGCCTCGCGCCGGCGTTTGGCCGTCTCGAACACCTTGCGCAGATCGGCGACGCCGGAAAAGACGGCGGACAAGGGCTCGAAGGCGAGATCGGTCTTGTCGGCAAGGAGACGCGCGATCGTCGTCTTGCCGCAGCCGGGCGGCCCCCACAGCACCATGGAGGCGAGCCGATGCTGCGCCACCATGCGGCCGATCGCGGCGGCCGGCGCCAGCAGATGATCTTGGCCGACGACATCCTCGAGGATCGTGGGCCGCAGCCGGTCGGCGAGCGGACGTGGTGCCTGAGCTTCGAACAGCGTCGGCACGGCCCCGCCTCAATCCTTCGAGAGGTGGATAGTGCGCCCGTCGCGCCGCACGGTCAGACGCAGCGGCCCGCCTTTCGCCAGCACGGCCTGCAGTTCGCCGATTACCGCCAGGTCGACGCCATTGGCGACCAGGAGCACATCGCCGGTGACCAGCCCCAGCCGCCCGGCCGGCGAACCTTTGGGCACGTCGAGCACGATGATGCCGCGCGCCACGTCGCATTGCAGCTCGTCGGCGAGCGCCGGCGACAGATTTGCGATCGAGGCTCCCGCCAGCACCGAAGGCGCCTTCAGCGCCGTCACATTGCGCTTCGGCACCTCGGGCGGCGCCATCAGCTTGATCTCGAGCTGCATCGTCTCCCCGGCCCGCCAGATGCCGAGCCGGCCCGTCGTCCCGACCGGAAGGGTCGAGAAGCGGAAGTGAAGAGCGTCCTCGTCATCGACCGGCCTGCCATCGACCGATTGTACCACATCGCCCGGCTTCACACCGGCGTCTGCTGCGGGGCTGTTCTGCATGACATCGTCGACCAGCATGCCCGCCGGCTTGGAGAGGCCAAGGCGGCGGGCGGCACTGGCGCTCACCGTATGGCCGTTGGCGCCGAGCCAGGGGCGCACGATCGCCTGCCCGGTGCCGGAATGGGTGAGCAAGGTGCGCACCAGCGTGGTCGGGATGGCGAAGCCGATGCCGACCGAGCCTCCGCCCTCGGAGAAGAGTGCCGTGTTGATGCCGACGAGCCGGCCGTCGAGACTGACGAGAGCGCCGCCGGAATTGCCCGGGTTGATGGCCGCGTCGGTCTGGATGAAGGTGCGGTAATCGTTGATGCCGGCGACGGTGCGGGCAAGCGCCGAGACGATGCCGCTGGTCACGGTCTGGCCGACGCCGAACGGATTGCCGATGGCGAGCACGATATCGCCGACCTCGAGCTCGTCCGAATCGCGGATCTCGAGATAGGGCAGACTTTCGGCGCCGGCTTCGACATGCAGGATGGCCAGGTCGGTGCGGTCGTCGGAGGTGACGAGATGCGCCTCGAACTCGCGCCGGTCGGTCAGAACCACGGTAATGCCCTCCGCCCCCTCGATGACATGGCGGTTGGTAACGATCGTGCCGTTCGGATCGACAAGGACGCCGGAACCCAGCGATTGTTGCAGCCTGTCGTCCTCGTCGCCGAAATAACGGCGATAGGCCGGGTCGCTGTGCATCACGCCGGCGGCGCCGGACGGCGTGCGGCGCGAGAAAATATTGACGACCGCGGGCGCCGCGCGCCGGACGACCGGTGCGAAGCTCAACTGGATTTGCTGAGGATTGGCGGGAACAGCCTTGGGGTCGGCCGCCCGGCCATCCAGCGGCAGCAGCACGAGGCAAAATAGAAGCAAGAGGGAGGCGCGTGTCATGTCGGGCGCCAATTTAGGGAATGTTCGCGCAATGTACCAGTCTGCGAACGGGGTTCGGCGCCCATGACATTCGATATTGATCAGACTGTTGCGTCTCAGCCGATATGACCGGAAGCGGGCCACCGCCAACCGCCTCGCGGTTGAGTAAAAAATGACCAACCCATTGCGATCATATAGGGTCTGGCCGCCACCGACTCCCTGGCGCGATCTTCACCCTGCGTCCGGTTGCCCAAAACGCAAAAACCGCCGGTGGGACCCGCGAGCCCCAACCGGCGGCTGTAAATGCGAACGGCCTCAGGCGGCCGTTTCGTCTCCCTCGGCACCGGCTGCCGGACCGCTGTCCAGGCCCTTGGCCGCCGGATCGCGATCGACCAGCTCGATCATCGCCATGGCGGCGTTGTCGCCGTAGCGAAAACCGGCCTTGACGATGCGGATGTAGCCGCCCTTGCGCTCGGCGTAACGCTCGGCAATGGTCGAGAACAGCTTCTCGGTAATGGTCGTGTCCTGCAGCACGGCGAGCGCCTGGCGCCGGCAATGCAGGCCGCCGCGCTTGCCCAGCGTGATCAGCTTCTCGACGATCGGCCGCAAATCCTTGGCCTTCGGCAAGGTCGTCGTGATCTGCTCGTGCTTCAACAGAGCGTGGGCCATGTTGTCGAACATGGCCTCACGGTGTGACGAGGTGCGGCTGAACTTACGGCCGCGCATTCCGTGACGCATCAGAAACTCCCTTCACCGCCCCTTGGCGGTGATCAATATGGCTCGTCGAGCCGCTTGGCCAGCTCTTCGATATTCTCCGGCGGCCAATTCGGGATCTCCATGCCGAGATGGAGCCCCATATGGGCCAGGACTTCCTTGATCTCGTTCAGCGACTTGCGCCCGAAATTGGGCGTGCGGAGCATCTCCGCCTCGGTCTTCTGCACCAGATCGCCGATATAGACGATGTTGTCGTTCTTCAAGCAATTCGCCGATCGGACCGACAGCTCCAGCTCGTCGACCTTGCGCAGCAGATTCTTGTTGAACGGCAGTTCGGCCGGGCGGCTCTCCTCGGTCGCGAGCCGCGGCTCGTCGAAATTGATGAAGAGCTGCAGCTGGTCCTGAAGGATGCGTGCCGCGAGCGCCACCGCGTCCTCCGGCGTGACCGCGCCGTTGGTCTCGATCTGCATCGAGAGCTTGTCATAGTCGGTCACCTGGCCGACGCGGGTGTTCTCGACCTTGTACGACACCTTGCGGACCGGGCTGAACAGCGCATCGACGGGGATGAGCCCGATCGGCGCGTCTTCCGGCCGGTTCTGCGTGGCGGCGACATAGCCCTTGCCGCTCTCGACCGTGAACTCCATGACGATCTTGGCGCCCTGATCGAGCGTGCAGATCAGGAGATCGGGATTCATGATCTCGATGTCGTGCCCGGTCTCGATCTGGCCGGCACGCACCTCGCCCGGGCCGGTCGCCCGGAGCCGCATGCGCTTCGGTCCCTCGCCGCCCATGCGCAAACCCATGCCCTTGATGTTGAGCACGATGTCCGTCACGTCTTCGAGCACGCCGGGAATCGAGGAGAACTCATGCAGCACGCCCTCGATCTGCACCGAGGTGACCGCAGCACCCTGCAGCGACGACAGGAGCACCCGCCGCAGCGCATTGCCGAGAGTCACGCTAAAGCCGCGTTCGAGCGGCTCGGCCACGACCGTCGCGAAACGCGACGGATCATCGCCCGGCTCGACCTGCAACTGCTTCGGCTTGATCAACGCTTGCCAGTTTTTCTGAATCACGAGTGGAACCTCATGCCGAACGGTGCCGCCTCCGATATCCTGATATTGGGATATCGGAGGGCGGACTGTTGAAACCCTGGGACCGCCGGCCTCGGGTAAATATCCGGCCGGTTATCCGTCAGACCCGGCGCCGCTTGGGCGGCCGGCAACCATTATGCGGAATCGACGTCACGTCGCGGATCGAGGTGACGGCGAAGCCAACGGCCTGCAGCGCGCGCAGCGCCGACTCGCGGCCCGAGCCGGGGCCTTTGACCTCGATCTCGAGCGTGCGCATGCCATGCTCCATCGCCTTGCGGCCGGCATCCTCGGCCGCGATCTGGGCGGCGTAAGGGGTCGATTTGCGCGAGCCCTTGAAGCCTTGCGCCCCCGAGGACGACCAGGCGATGGTGTTGCCCTGGGCGTCGGTGATCGTGACCACGGTGTTGTTGAACGATGCATTCACATGCGCAACGCCCGAGGTGATGTTCTTACGCTCGCGGCGACGAATACGCGGCGAGTTGGCGACGGCTTTGGCCATGTCGTGTCCTTAAACCTCCAGCCTGTCGGCTCGTTACTTCTTCTTGCCGGCGATCGGGCGAGCCGGGCCCTTGCGGGTCCGCGCATTGGTATGCGTGCGCTGGCCACGGACCGGAAGGCCCTTGCGATGCCGAAGGCCGCGATAGCAGCCGAGGTCCATCAAGCGCTTGATGTTCATCGCGACGACGCGGCGAAGATCGCCCTCGACCGTATAGTCGCGATCGATCAGCTCACGGATCTTGAGCACCTCGTCATCGGTGAGCTCGTGCACGCGGCGCTCGACGGGGATCCCGACCTTATGGCAGATCTGGTCGGCCGTGGTCCGACCGATGCCATGGATATAGGTCAGCCCAATGGCGACGCGCTTTTGATTCGGGATATTGACGCCAGCAATACGCGCCACGTCTGGACTCCTCAAGAAACAGAATAGCGTCGGCCGACCTGGGGCAGATCGACCGAGGCCGCGCAGTATATGAATTTTTGTAACGCGGTCAACCCAAAGGCCGCGTCACATCGTCACAGAGACCCCAATACCCTGTCGATTTGTTGGGTTACGGCGTCGATATCAGCCATGCCGTCGACGCACCGCAAGATGCCCTTGGCTTGGTAGTAGGGCAAAATCGGCATTGTCTGGGCGCGATAAGCCTCGAATCGCTTATGCACCGTCTCGGGCTTGTCGTCATCCCGCCGTACGAATTCCGTCGAGCCGCAAACGTCGCAGACGCCGGGCACCTTGGTCGGGGCGAACTTGTCGTGATAGCCCGCCCCGCATTTGGCGCAGGTGAAGCGGCCGGATATCCGTTCGACCAGCACCGCCTCCTGCACCTTCATCTCGATCACCACATCGAGCTTCCAGCCGAGCTCGGCCAACATATGGTCAAGCGACTCGGCCTGCGGCACGGTGCGAGGAAAGCCGTCCAGGATAAAGCCGTTGCGACAGTCCGGGCGTTGGATTCGGCCGCGAATCATCTCGACGATGATATCGTCCGAAACCAGCTGCCCCGCATCCATCACGGCCTTCGCCTTCACGCCGACGGCACTGCCGGCCTTGATCTCGGCCCGCAGCATATCGCCGGTCGAGAGCTGTACGAGCCCCCGGCTGGCTTCCAGGCGTTTGGCTTGCGTTCCCTTCCCAGCTCCCGGCGGTCCCAGGAGGATTAACTTCATCGATCGCGTCTCCCGCGCAACTTCGACTTCTTGATCAAGCCTTCATATTGGTGCGCCAGGAGATGAGAATGGATTTGCGCCACCGTGTCCATAGTGACGCTCACCACGATGAGCAAACTCGTGCCGCCGAAATAGAACGGCACATTGTAATTCGAGATCAGGAACTCAGGCAGGATGCAGACGGCGCTGAGATAAGCGGCACCGACCACGGTCAGTCGGGTCAGCACTGTATCGAGATAATCGGCCGTATTCTTGCCGGGCCGGATGCCCGGAATGAAGCCGCCATACTTCCGCAGATTGTCCGCGGTCTCGACCGGATTGAAGACCACGGCGGTGTAGAAGAACGAAAAGAAGACGATGAGCCCGACATAGAGCGCCATGTAGAGCGGCTTGCCGTGACCGACATAGCTGGCGATCGTGGCCAGCACGCCCTCGCCGCCATTGGCAGATTGGAAGCTCGCAACGGTCGCCGGCAGGAGCAGCAGCGACGAAGCGAAGATCGGCGGGATCACGCCTGAGGTGTTCATCTTGAGCGGCAGGTGCGAGGCCTCGCCGCCATAGACCTTCGTGCCCATCTGGCGCTTCGGATATTGCACCAGGATGCGTCGCTGCGCGCGCTCCATGAAGACGATGAAGGCGATGACCGCGATCGCCATGAAGAAGAAGAAAATGATCGCCGGGGTCGAGATGGCGCCGGTGCGCCCCAGTTCCAGCAGGCTCGCCAGCGCGTGCGGCAGGTTGGCGACGATGCCGGACATGATGATGAGCGAGATGCCGTTGCCGACGCCGCGCGCCGTGATCTGCTCGCCCAGCCACATCAGGAAGATGGTGCCGCCGACCAGCGTGATCATGGTGACGAGACGGAACGCCAGCCCAGGTTCCAGAACGGCCGCGACCGTCCCCGAATGCACGCTCTCCAGCCCGACCGCGATGCCGTAGGCCTGGACGATCGCCAGCGCCACCGTGCCGAACCTCGTATATTGATTGAGCCGCTTCCGGCCCGACTCGCCCTCTTTCTTCAGCGCTTCCAGCGTCGGCGAGACGGCGGTCAGCAGCTGAACGATGATCGAGGCCGAGATATAGGGCGTGATGTTCAGCGCCAGAATCGTCATGCGCCCGAGCGCGCCGCCCGAGAACATGTCGAAAATGCCGAGGATGCCGCCGGCATTCTGCTGAAAAATCTGCTGCAGCGCAGCCGGATCGATGCCCGGAATCGGGATATAGGTGCCCAGCCGATAAACGAGCAGCGCCCCGAGGGTGAACCAGAGGCGCTGCTTGAGCTCCGTCGCCTTGTTGAAGGCGCCGAAATTGATGTTCGCGGCTAGTTGTTCGGCAGCTGACGCCATTCAAGCATTCCTAATATCGGAAAAAACGGCGTTGGGCGGCTCAGGCAGCCGCCTCTGCCGCCTCGCCACCACGCACCACGACCTTGCCGCCGGCCGCCTCGATCGCGGCGATCGCCGCGGCCGACGCACCGTCGCACTCGACCGTGAGCGCCGCCTTGATCTCGCCCTTGGCCAGGAGCCGGACGCCGTCGCCGAGCTTCGACAGCATGCCGAGTTCGATCAGCCGCTCCGGCGTCACGGTCGCGCCGGCTTCGAGCTTGCCGGCCTCGACCGCCTTCTGCAACCGGCCGACATTGATGACCTGGAACTTCGGCTTGAAGATATTGGTGAAGCCGCGCTTCGGCAGGCGCCGATGCAGCGGCGTCTGGCCGCCTTCGAACCCGTTGATGAACACGCCGGAACGCGCGGTCTGGCCCTTGCCGCCGCGGCCCGACGTCTTGCCCTTGCCAGAGCCGATGCCGCGGCCGAGGCGCTTGTACTTGTAGTTTGCGCCCTTGTTATCGGCGATCTCGTTGAGCTTCATTCTCTCTTCCCCTGGTCCCGCCGCGTGCCGGCAGGACCGTGAAATACTATCTTACTCGCTGGACTCGACGCGCACCAGATGGTGCACCTTGTTCACCATGCCGCGCACGGCAGGGGTGTCCTCGAGCTCGCGCGTCCGGTTGAGCTTGTTGAGGCCGAGGCCCTTCAACGTCGCCTCCTGGTCCTTGCGGCGCCCGATCGGCGAGGCGATCTGCGTCACGACCAGTGTCTTCTTGTCGCTCATACCGCGCCCTCCCGCGCCTCGGCTTCCCGACGGCCGCCGATGAGGTCGGAGACCTTCTTGCCACGGCGGGCTGCGACGGCGCGCGGGTTGGTCGCCCGGCCCAGCGCTTCGAAGGTCGCCCGGATCATGTTGTGCGGATTCGAGGTGCCGACCGACTTCGCGACGATGTCGTGAACGCCCAGCGCTTCGAAGATCGCGCGCATCGGGCCGCCGGCGATGATGCCGGTACCCGGCTTGGCGGCGCGCACGATGACGCGGCCGGCGCCGTAATGGCCTTCCATGTCGTGATGCAGCGTACGGCCTTCGCGCAGCGGCACGCGGACCAGCGCGCGACGCGCGGCCTCGGTCGCCTTGCGGATCGCCTCGGGCACCTCACGGGCCTTGCCCGTGCCGTGTCCGACCCGCCCCTTGCCGTCGCCCACGACCACGATCGCGGCGAAGCCGAAGCGGCGTCCACCCTTCACGACCTTGGCGACGCGGTTGATACCGACCAGCCGTTCGACGAACTCGCTCTCTTCTCCGCGATCACGCGGCGACCGATCGCCATCGGAACCGCGTCCCCGACCGCCGCTGCGGCCTTCGCCCGGTGTACGTGCCATACTCTTGGGCCCTTCGTCAGAAAGTCAGTCCGGCCGCACGGGCCGCGTCGGCCAGGGCCTTGACCCGGCCATGAAAAATATAGCCGCCGCGATCGAACACGACGGTGGTAATGCCCTTCTCGGCGGCGCGCTCGGCGACGAGCTTGCCCACGGCCTCGGCCGCGGCCTTGTCGGAACCGGTCTTCAGCGCTTCCTTGAGCGCCTTGTCCATGCTCGACGCGGCGGCAAGCGTGATGCCTTGGGCATCATCGATCACCTGGGCATAGATATGCTTCGACGACCGGAACACCGAGAGCCGGGGACGGCCACCTGCGACCTGCCTCAGTCGAGTCCGCACCCGCTGCTGCCGGCGCAGAAATAGGTCTTTCGAGTTCAACATCTCTTTAGATCCTTACTTCTTCTTGCCTTCCTTGCGGCGGATAGTCTCGTGGACGTACTTCACGCCCTTGCCCTTATAGGGCTCGGGTCCACGGAACGAACGGAGCTTGGCGGCGACGGCGCCGACGCGCTGCTTGTCGGCCCCCGAAACGGTGATCGCAGTCGGCTTCTCGCAGACGATCGTGACATCCGACGGGATCGGAAACTCGATGTCGTGGCTGAAGCCCAGCTGCAGGTTAAGGACCTTGCCGTTGACCGCGGCACGGTAGCCAACGCCGTTGATCTCGAGACCAACGGAGAAGCCCTTGGAGACGCCGTTCACCACATTGCTGATGAGGGCACGGGTCGTCCCCCACATCATGCGGGCCCGCTTGCCGTCATTGGCAGGCTTGACCACGACATGGCCGTCCTCGACGGCAGCGGTGATCTCGGCCGTGAGCGGCATGCTGAGGGAGCCGAGCTTGCCCTTGGCGGTCAGGATCTGGTCCGCAATGCGGACATCGACGCCGGCCGGCACGGGAACGGGATGTTTACCAACGCGAGACATGGCTCGTTTCCTCAGAAAACACGGCAGAGCACTTCGCCGCCGACATTGGCGGCGCGTGCCTCGCCATCCGACATGACCCCGCGCGGAGTCGACAGAATGGCAATGCCCAGCCCGTTATAGACCTTCGGCAGGTCCGCGATCTTGGAATAGATCCGCCGGCCCGGCTTCGAGACGCGGGAGATCTCCTTGATCACCGGTTCGCCGTCCAGATATTTGAGCTCGATCGTGAATTCCGAGATGCCGGGACGCACATCGACCTTCGAATAGCCGCGGATGTAACCCTCGCGCCGGAGCACTTCGAGCACGTTGGCGCGGACTCGCGAAGCGGGCGACACCACGCTCGAGGAGCGCGCGCGCTGGCCGTTGCGGATCCGGGTCAGCATATCCCCCAAGGGATCGCTCATCGTCATACTGAGACTCCCTTACCAGCTCGACTTGACCATGCCAGGAATCTGGCCGGTCGAAGCGAGTTCGCGCAAGGCGATGCGCGAGAGCTTGAATTTGCGATAGAAGGAGCGCGGGCGCCCGGTCAGCTCGCAGCGGTTGCGGATGCGCGTGCGCGAGCCGTTGCGCGGCATCGCCGCGAGCTTCAGCTGCGCCACGAAGCGCTCTTCGCCGGACACTTGCTTGTCCTCGAGGATCGCCTTGAGCTTGGCGCGCTTGGGGGCATACTGCTCCGTCAGCTTCTGGCGGTGCTTGTTCTTTTCGACCGAACTGGTCTTTGCCATGATCTAAATCCCCGCCGGCTCAGTTGATGAACGGCATCTGGAAGCCCTTGAGCAGGGCCTTGGCCTCGGCGTCGGTCTTGGCCGTCGTGCAGATGACGATATCCATGCCGCGCACCACATCGATCTTGTCGTAATCCACTTCCGGGAAGACGAGCTGCTCCTTGAGGCCGAGCGCATAATTGCCGCGGCCGTCGAAGCTCTTGCCGTTGACGCCGCGGAAGTCGCGGACGCGCGGCAGCGCAATGGTGATCAGCCGGTCCAGAAACTCGTACATGCGATCGGCGCGGAGCGTGACCTTGCAGCCGAGCGGCATGTTCTCGCGCACCTTGAAGGTGGCGATCGAAGTCTTGGCGCGGGTCACGACCGGGCGCTGACCGGCGATCGCGGTCAGATCCTTGACCGCGGCCTCGATCTTCTTGCTGTCCTGCACGGCCTCGCCGACACCCATATTGATGACGATCTTGTCGAGGCGCGGCACTTCCATCGGGTTCTTGTAGCCGAACTCCGAGATCAGGGCCTCGCGGACCTGCGAATTGTAGTGCTCACGAAAACGGGCAACCATCGCTCACCTCACCGGTCGATGACTTCGCCGGACCGCTTGGCAAAGCGGACCTTGCGGTCACCCTCGATCAATTTGAATCCGACGCGGGTCGGCTTCTCGCTCTTCGGGTCGAGATGCGCGACGTTCGAGACGTGGATCGTCGCTTCCTTCTCGATGATTCCGCCCTGGCTGGTCTGCGACGGCCGGGTATGACGCTTCATCATGTTGACGCCCTGGACGATCACACGCCCCTCGGTCGGCAGCACCTTCAGCACTTCACCGGTCCGGCCCTTGTCCGAGCCCGAGATGACGACGACCTTGTCGCCCTTCTTGATCTTGCTCGCCATGGTCAGAGCACCTCCGGGGCCAAGGACACGATCTTCATGAACTTCTTGGCGCGCAGCTCGCGGGTCACCGGCCCGAAGATACGGGTTCCGATCGGCTCGCCCTGCTTGTTGATCAGCACGGCCGCATTGCGGTCGAAGCGGATCGAGCTGCCGTCGATCCGACGGATCTCCTTGGCGGTGCGCACGATCACGGCGCGATGGACGTCGCCCTTCTTCACGCGGCCGCGAGGAATGGCTTCCTTGATGCTGACGACGATGACGTCGCCGACCATCGCGGTCTTGCGCTTCGAGCCACCCAGCACCTTGATGCACTGCACCCGGCGCGCCCCGGAATTGTCGGCCACGTCCAGGTTGGTTTGCATCTGAATCATGGTTTACGCTCCTGCCGTCACCGGCTCGGCTGCCTGTTCGGCGAGCACGACCCAGCACTTGTTCTTCGAGATCGGACGGCATTCCTGAATACGAACGACATCGCCGGTCTTGAAATTGTTCGACTCGTCATGAGCCGCGTACTTCTTCGACCGGACGACGAACTTCTTGTAGACCGGATGCATCACGCGCCGCTCGACACGGACGACGACCGTCTTGTCCTGCTTGTCGCTGACGACCAGCCCTTCCAGTATGCGCTTCGGCATTTTCCTACTCCGCTCCGCCGGCACGCTGGCCCAAAACGGTCTTGATCCGCGCGATGTCCCGGCGGACCTGGCGCACCCGCGCCGTATTCTCGAGCTGGCCGCTCGCCCGCTGAAAGCGCAGATTGAACTGCTCCTTCTTGAGGTCGACCAGGTTGGTCTTCAGCTCGTCTGCGGTCTTCGCCCGCACGTCAGCGCCCTTCATCTCAAGCCTCCTCGCCGACGCGCTGCACGAAGCGCGTGCTGATCGGCAGCTTCGCCGCTGCCAGCTCGAAGGCGATCTTGGCCGTGTCGGCCGGAACGCCGTCGAGCTCGAACATGATCCGGCCCGGCTTGACGCGGCAGATCCAGTATTCCGGCGAACCCTTGCCCGAGCCCATGCGGACTTCGGCCGGCTTCGTGGACACGGGAACATCCGGGAAAATCCGGATCCAGACGCGGCCGACGCGGCGGATATGGCGGCTGATCGCGCGGCGGGCCGCCTCGATCTGACGCGCCGTCACGCGGCCGGGCTCGACCGCCTTCAGGCCGTAGGCGCCGAAATTCAGCGCCGTGCCGCCCTTGGCCAAACCGTGAATGCGTCCCTTGAACGCCTTGCGGTATTTGGTCCGTTTTGGACTAAGCATGGGTCATAGACCTCTAATGAATTCCATCAATTCCGCGGCGTCCGATCGCCCCGGCCGGGACGATCTTGGCGCTCGCGGTCGCCGCGCTGGTCCGGACGGTCGCCGCCGGCCATCTGCTCGGCACGCTTTTCCGAGGCCATCGGGTCGTGCACCAGGATCTCGCCCTTGAACACCCAGACCTTGACGCCGCAAGTGCCGTAGGTGGTCTTGGCCGTACCGGTGCCGTAATCGACGTCCGCGCGCAGCGTGTGCAGCGGCACGCGGCCTTCGCGATACCACTCCATGCGCGCGATCTCGGCGCCGCCGAGACGGCCGGAACAGTTGATCCGGATGCCCTGGGCACCGAGGCGCATGGCCGATTGCACGGCCCGCTTCATCGCGCGCCGGAAGGCGACGCGGCGCTCGAGCTGCTGGGCGATACCCTCGGCGATCAGCTTGGCGTCGAGTTCCGGCTTGCGGATCTCGACGATGTTCAGGCTGACCTCGCTGCCCGTCATCTTGCCGACTTCGAGACGGAGCTTCTCGATGTCCGCGCCCTTCTTGCCGATGACGACGCCGGGACGCGCCGTATGGATCGTCACGCGCGCCTTCTTGGCGGCCCGCTCGATCACCACCTTGCTGATGCCGGCCTGGTTGAGGCGGGTCATCAGATGATGCCGCAGACGGAGATCCTCATGCAGCAGGGTCGCGTAATCGCGGCGCGCGAACCAGCGGCTGTCCCAGGTCCGATTGATGCCGAGCCGCAGCCCGATCGGATTGATCTTTTGGCCCATTACGCAGTCTCCTCGTCCCGCTCGCGGACGACCACCGTCAGATTGCTGAAGAACTTCTCGACCTTGGCCGAACGACCGCGGCCGCGCGTATGGAAGCGCTTCATGACGAGAGCGCGCCCGACCGTCGCCTCCTTCACCACCAGCCGATCGACATCGAGCTGATGGTTGTTCTCGGCATTCGCGATCGCCGACTGCAGCGCCTTCTTCACATCGGCCGCGACGCGGCGATGCGAGAAGGTGAGCTCGGCCAGCGCCGCCTGGGCGGACTTCCCACGAATGAGCTGGGCGACCAGGTTGAGCTTGCGCGGCGCGATGCGGATGGCCTTGACGAAGGCCATCGCCTCGGTCTCGCCGACGCGGCGCTCGGATTGTGGCTTGCTCATCGCGCTCAGCCCCTCTTCGATTTCTTGTCGGCCGCGTGACCGTAGAAGGTACGGGTCGGCGCGAACTCGCCCAGCTTGTGGCCGACCATGTTCTCGGTCACCAGCACGGGGATGAACTTATGGCCGTTATAGACGCCGAAGGTCAGCCCGACGAATTGCGGGAAGATCGTCGAACGGCGCGACCAGGTCTTGATGATTTCATTACGGGTGGACGCACGCGCCTTGTCGGCTTTCTTCAGCAGATAGCCGTCGACGAACGGGCCCTTCCAAACGGAACGTGACACGAGCTTGTCTCCGTTACTTGGCGTTGCGACGACGGACGATAAGACCGTCGGTCGCCTTGTTGTGCCGTGTCTTCTTACCCTTGGTCGGCTTGCCCCAGGGCGTGACCGGATGGCGGCCACCCGAGGTGCGGCCTTCGCCGCCACCATGCGGATGGTCGATCGGGTTCATCGCGACACCGCGCGTGGTCGGGCGGATGCCCAGCCAGCGAGACCGTCCGGCCTTGGCGATGACGATGTTCTGCTGGTCCGGATTGGACACGGCACCGACCGTCGCCATGCATTCGGATCGCACCATGCGAACCTCGCCGGAGGCGAGCTTCAAGAGCGCGTAGCCGGCATCGCGGCCGACGAGTTGCGCATAGGTGCCGCCGGCACGGGCCATCTGGCCGCCCTTGCCCGGCTTCATCTCCACATTATGGATGATGGTGCCGACCGGCATGTTCTTCATGGGCATGGCGTTGCCCGGCTTCACATCGACCTTCTCGCCGGCGATGACGCTGTCGCCCACCTTCAGGCGCTGCGGCGCCAGGATGTAGGCAAGCTCGCCGTCGCTGTAGCGAAGCAAGGCCAGGAAGGCCGTGCGGTTCGGATCATATTCGAGACGCTCGACCGTGCCGGGCATATCGAATTTGCGCCGCTTGAAATCGACGATGCGATAGCGCCGCTTATGACCGCCGCCACGATGGAACATCGTGATCCGGCCGGTATTGTTGCGGCCGCCATGGCTGCGCAGACCTTCGGTCAGCGCCTTGATTGGATCGCCCTTCCACAGCTCGCTGCGGTCGACGATGACCAGCTGCCGCTGTGACGGCGTGGTCGGCTTGTAACTCTTCAGTGCCATGGCGTCAGATTCCCGTGGTCACGTCGATCTTGGAACCCTCGGCGAGGGTCACCATCGCTTTCTTCACATCCTCACGCTTGCCCGGACGACCGCGGAAGCGCTTGGTCTTGCCCAGCACGCGAAGCGTGTTGACGGCCGTGACCTTGACCTTGAACAGGGTCTCGACCGCCACCTTGATCTCGCGCTTGGTCGCGTCGAGCGGCACGCGGAACGTGACCTGATTGTGCTCGGAGGCCATCGTCGCCTTCTCGGTGATCACCGGCGTGCGCACCAGATCGTAGATCCGTTCGGCCGACAGCTTGGGCGTCTCGTTCGGAATGACGCGGAACCTGCTCATTTCAGCCGAGCCTCCAGATGTTCGACGGCGGTCTTGGTCAGGACCAGCGTGTCGCGGCGCAGAATGTCGTAAACATTCGCCCCCTGTTGCGGCAGGACATCGACCTGCGGGATGTTGCGCGCCGCGCGGGCGAAGCCCTCGTCGACCTCGGGACCGTCGATGATCAGCACGCTCGCCCAGCCGAGCTTCGAGAAGCGCTCGACCAGGAGCTTGGTCTTGGGCTGGTCGATCGCCGCCTGGTCGATCACGATCAGCTTGCCTTCGGCCTGCTTGGTCGAGAGCGCCGTCTTGAGCGCCAGCTTGCGGACCTTCTTCTGCAGGTCGAAGGCGTGGCTGCGCACGACCGGCCCGAAGATCACAGCACCACCGCGGAATTGCGGGGAACGCAGGCTGCCCTGACGGGCGCGGCCGGTTCCCTTTTGCTTCCACGGCTTCTTGGTGGTGCCGGAGATATCGCCGATCTGCTTGGTCTTATGCGTGCCGGCACGGCGCTTGGCGAGCTGGTAATTGACCATGCGGGCAAGGATATCCTTGCGCACCGGCAGGCCGAACACCGCTTCGTCGAGCTCGATCGAGCCGACTTCCTGGCTATCCAGGTTGGTGATGGACAGTTTCATCGTCATTCGCCCTTCGGCTCGGCGTCGGTTTCGACCGCGGCCTCGGCCGGCGCACCCTCGGCGGCCTTGATCGCCGCCGGGAACGGCAGGTCCTTGGGCTGCTTGCGCTTGACCGCATCGCGGATCGTCACATAACCGCCCTCGCTGCCGGGGACGGCGCCGCGCACCAGAATGAGACCGCGGACCGGATCGGTCGACACGACCTTGAGATTGAGAGTGGTGACGCGATCGACACCCATATGTCCGGCCATCTTCTTGTTCTTGAAGACCTTGCCGGGATCCTGGCGCTGACCCGTCGAACCATGGCTGCGATGCGATACGGACACGCCGTGGCTCGCGCGCAGGCCGCCGAAATTGTGCCGCTTCATGACGCCGGCGAAGCCCTTGCCGATCGTCGTGCCGGTGACATCGACGAACTGGCCGGCGACGAAATGCTCGGCCGACAACTCGGCGCCCACTTCGACCAGCGCGTCCTCGGACACGCGGAACTCGACCAGCTTGCGCTTCGGCTCGACCTTCGCCTTGGCGAAATGCTCGCGCTGCGCCTTGGTCACGTTCTTGACCTTGGCCTTGCCGACACCGACCTGCAGGGCCGCGTAACCGTCCTTCTCGACGGTCCGAACCGCGACGACCTGGCAATTATCGACCTTCAGCACCGTCACCGGGACATGGCTGCCCTCTTCGGTGAAGACGCGGGTCATGCCCACCTTCTGGGCCAGGAGACCGGTACGCATGATCAGATCTTGATCTCGACATCGACGCCGGCGGCGAGGTCGAGCTTCATCAGCGCGTCCACCGTCTGCGGCGTCGGGTCGACGATGTCCAGCACGCGCTTGTGGGTGCGGATCTCGAACTGCTCGCGCGACTTCTTGTCGATATGCGGCGAGCGGTTGACCGTGAACTTCTCGATCTTGGTCGGCAACGGGATCGGGCCGCGCACGCGCGCGCCGGTCCGCTTGGCCGTGTTCACGATCTCGCTCGTCGACTGGTCGAGCACGCGATGATCATACGCCCGAAGGCGGATGCGGATGCTTTGACTATCCATAACCATTCCACTCAATTGGGAGAGGGAGGCCGGCGCCGGTTGGTGCCGCCTCCATCCCGATCCATCGACTGGCGGCGTTCACTCCCATAGGGGGAGACGGTGCCGCCGGGACCCTTGATTGTTGTTCTTCGCTTACGCGTACTTAACCTTACTTGACGATGGACGAGACGACGCCGGCGCCGACGGTGCGGCCGCCTTCGCGGATCGCGAAGCGCAGGCCCTCATCCATCGCGATCGGCGCGATCAGCTCCACATCCATCGCGACATTGTCGCCCGGCATCACCATCTCGGTGCCTTCCGGCAACGTCACCATCCCGGTCACGTCCGTCGTCCGGAAATAGAATTGCGGACGATAATTCGTGAAGAACGGCGTGTGACGGCCGCCCTCTTCCTTGGTCAGGATGTAAGCCTCGGCCCGGAACTTCGTGTGCGGCGTGATGCTGCCGGGCGCCGCCAGAACCTGGCCGCGCTCGACTTCCTCGCGCTTGGTGCCGCGCAGCAGCGCGCCGATATTGTCGCCAGCCTGGCCCTGGTCCAGCAGCTTGCGGAACATCTCCACACCCGTCACCGTCGTCTTCACCGTCGGCTTCAGGCCCACGATCTCGACTTCCTCGCCGACCTTGACGATGCCGCGCTCGACCCGACCCGTCACCACCGTGCCGCGGCCCGAGATCGAGAACACATCCTCGATCGGCATCAGGAACGGACGATCGATCGGACGCTCCGGCTGCGGGATGTACGTATCCACCGCCGTCATCAGCTCAAGGATCGCGTCATGACCCATGATCGGGTCCTTGCCCTCCAGCGCCATCAGCGCCGAGCCCTTCACGATCGGAATGTCGTCGCCCGGGAAATTGTAGCTCGACAGCAGCTCCCGAACCTCGAGCTCGACCAGCTCCAGAAGCTCCGGATCATCCACCATGTCGACCTTGTTCATGAACACCACCAGCGACGGCACGCCGACCTGGCGCGCCAGCAGGATGTGCTCCCGAGTCTGCGGCATCGGACCATCGGCCGCCGAAACAACCAGGATCGCGCCGTCCATCTGCGCCGCGCCCGTGATCATGTTCTTCACATAATCCGCATGGCCAGGGCAGTCGACATGCGCATAATGACGGTTCGCCGTCTCGTACTCGACATGCGCCGTCGAAATCGTGATCCCGCGCGCACGCTCCTCAGGTGCCTTGTCGATCTGGTCGTACGCCGTGAACGTCGCCCCACCAGTCTCCGCCAAAACCTTCGTGATCGCCGCCGTCAAAGACGTCTTGCCATGATCAACATGGCCAATCGTCCCAATGTTGCAATGCGGCTTCGTCCGCTCAAACTTCGCCTTCGCCATGGCCGTATCTCCGCTGCGTCAGTGCTTTGCGCGCCCGGCCGAAGCCGGCACCCGATCCAGGATCACTGGAGCGGCGGGATCGCAAAGCGTGTCCCCGGTTGTTGTGTGCTGGAGCCCCGTCAGCGCCACGATATCGCCCGCACGGGCTTCCTCGATCTCTTCCGCGTGGTTCGCATGCATGCGGACCATCCGGCCAATGCGCTCCGGGCTCGTGGTAATGGAATTCAGCATCTGGCCACCCGTGGCCATGACGCCTGAATAAATGCGCACGAAGGTGAGCGTGCCCGCCGTCGGATCCTCGACCGTCTGGAAAGCGAGGCCCGCGAAGGGCTCGTCGTCCGCTGCGCGGCGCGCCACGGCCTGGCCGTCGGCGGCAACCGCCTTGAGCAACAGTTCTGACGGCGCCGGCAGATAATCGACGATCGCATCGAGCAGCCGGCGCACGCCGCGATTGCGGAAGGCCGAGCCGCACAGGACCGGCAACACCCGCCCCGCCAGCACCGCCTCACGCAGCCGCTGCTTCAGCGCCGCCGCGTCGATCTCGTCCGCCTCGGGCGCCACCAGCGCCACGATCTGCTCACGCATCGCCGCAGTCTCGGCCGCGAGCTCGGACGGCACCGGGCCGTCGGCTCCCGGCGTCTCGAAGCCCGCGGACCAGATGGTCGCTTCGCCCTCGACGACATCGATCAGGCCTTGCAGTCCCGGCCCGATCGGCAGCTGCACCAGCACGGGCTTAGCCCGGCCGCGCGCCGCGATCTGCCGAACCACCGAGCCGAGATCGGCATCCGTGCGGTCGAGCTTGTTCACGAAGACCAGCAATGCGATGCCGCGCGCCTCGGCCTCGTCCAGCGCCGCGAGCACCACCGGGGTAAGGCCTGCAACGCCGTCGATGACCAGCACCGCGCCGTCGAGGACGGCGAGCGCGCCGTGATCGGCCTGGCGTTGCGCCACCGGCAGCTCGACGATGTTGATGCGGCAATCCCGCCAGAAGCAGCTCGTCGCCGCCGAGGTCTGGGTGATGTCGCGCTCGTTATCCTGCTCGATCCAGTTCGGCACGCGACGATCCCCCAGCGCCGGCGCGTCGCCGCAGCCGGCGACCGAGAGCAAGCGCTCGGTCGTCGTGGTCCGGCCGGCATCAAGGCTCGCCATGATGCCGATGTTCCGGTACCGATCGAGGGGGATCGTGCGGGTCATGATTGGATCAGAGCCAGTCGCTTACCACCGGTAATGGGAGAACGCCTTATTGGCGTCCGCCATGCGGTGGGTGTCTTCGCGCTTCTTGACCGCGGCGCCACGGCTGTTCGAGGCATCGAGGAGCTCGCCCGACAGGCGCTCTTCCATGCTGTTCTCGCTGCGCGAACGCGACGAGCCGATGAGCCAGCGGATCGCCAGCGCCTGGCCGCGATCCGTGCGGACCTCGACCGGCACCTGGTAGGTGGCGCCGCCGACACGACGCGAGCGAACCTCGAGCGCCGGGCGAACATTCGCCAGCGCGTCGTGGAACACCTTGAGCGGATCCTGTCCGGTCCGCTTGCTGATACGCTCGAACGCCGTATAGACGATCGTCTCAGCGATCGACTTCTTGCCTTCATACATCAGGCAATTGATGAACTTGGTCAGGACCTGATCGCCGAACTTCGCGTCCGGCAAGACTTCCCGTTTGATCGCAGCGCGACGACGCGACATGCTCGAATTCCCCTTTCGCTTCGCTTACTTCGGCCGCTTGGCGCCGTACTTGGACCGGCGCTGACGCCGATCCTTGACGCCCTGCGTATCGAGAGTGCCGCGAATGATGTGATAGCGCACACCCGGCAGATCCTTGACGCGACCGCCGCGGATCATGACGACCGAATGCTCTTGCAGGTTATGCCCCTCGCCGGGGATGTAGCTCGTAACCTCGAATCCGTTGGTCAGCCGCACGCGCGCGACCTTACGCAGCGCGGAGTTCGGCTTCTTCGGAGTCGTCGTGTAGACCCGGGTGCAGACGCCACGCTTCTGCGGGCATGCTTCGAGCGCCGGCACCTTGTTGCGGGCCACTTGCGGCACCCGGGGACTCCGGATCAACTGATTGATAGTCGGCATTACTCTCGCACCCTCGCCGTAAAACGAAATCGCCGAGCGACGCGAACTTACGCCGCCGGCACACCACGCTCGAACCACCAGCCCTCGGACGAAAACGCCGGCCCGAGGGGCCGGCAGCGCCAAATTCCGATAGTCGTTATGAGCCGCGTCTAGGTTGGCGCACCTACGGCCAGCTCGGAAAACCGGCGGAACCTATACTCGACCTGGCGGGCCGTCAAGCGGAATAGGTGCAAATCAAGCAATCCGGACGCTGATCAGCCCATCGCAATTGGAAGGCCTGAGTCCGCGAGGCCGGCTGCGGCGGAGCCCCGCTTGGTTACGGATGTAATCCAGCTTTCCGATGCTGAAATCAGTCTGTAGCACCGAACCGTCACCTTCCGGTTGCCGGCATCCGACAACGCCGGGCTTTTCAACCGAGCAGGTCAGGTCTCTTGAACCCCAGTAAAGCCGCACCTCGAATTGTAATCAAGCACCTGGCCGGCCGGCAGGCACACCGGGTCGAGCAATTCGAGCTCGATGGCACGCATGAGCTGGTGGTCGGCCGCCATCCGGGCGCCAATATCGTCTTCGACGACGCGCTCGACGATACCGTCAGCCGCCGTCATGCGCTCATCCGCGTCAGGCGCGACGGGCGAATGCGCTTCACGATAGCCGACCTCGGCAGCACGAACGGCGTTCGCGTCAACGGTAAGGGCATCACCGGCGAGCGGGAGCTGATGCCTGGCGACATCGTCGAGCTGGCGCCCGACGGCCCGGCCTTCAGCATTGCAATCGAGCCCGAATCGGTTCCCCCCGACGGCGCCGTCCCGACAAGGAGCCGGGCCCGCCCGGTCATCTACGGCACGGCGGTGGCGGCGTTCGGCATCGTCCTTGGCGCGCTCTTCTATGAATATGCCGGCGTCGCGGCGATCCGGCCGCCCGCTTCCGGACAGATGGTCGCGATCGCAGCATCACCGCCGGCCAGCTCGCCGGCGGCCGAAGCGGCTGCGGTCAGCGAGCCGCCCGATCGCGCCAAGGACGTGCCGCAAGACGTGCCCAAGCACAGCACTTCGCCGGCCGAAGCCACACTCTATCTGGCAGCGCGCTGGCGGCTCTTCGACGGCTTCACCGGCAAGCCCGTCTTCCAGAAGGTGCTGACCCGGCGTGGCCAGCGCCTCCCTTGCTTTGTCGAGCTCGCCAACCACCAGATCGTGCCGTGGCTCACGACCGAGGATGAGGAGCATACCAACATACCCATCGGCGGCAGCGTCTCCGGCAGCGGCTTCATCGTGAGCGAGCGCGGCAGTATCGTCACCAACAAGCATATCGCGGCTGCCTGGACGATGCGCTATCGAGGCGCCGATTGGGCCGGGCGCGCCGCTCTGTTCAAGGCGCAGACCGATCCCGCCCGCGAGGCGCCCAGCACGCTGATCGACCTGGGCCAGCCCGACGGCGAGGCCGCCCGGCTGACCGCCTGGATTCCCGGCAATGGCGGCCTGCTCTTTCGTGCCCGCACGCCGGTTCAGATCGGCCCGTCGCCGAGTCGGCTCGAAGGCCGCAACGAGGCCCTGAAGGTGCGTTTCCCGACCGGCAGCGTGGATTTGCCGGCCCGGCTCGCCCGCGTCTCGGACAAGGCCGATCTGGCCGAGCTCAAGATCGATTCGGACCGGCCCCTGCCCGCGCTCGATCTGGCGTCCGACACGGAAGCGACCATCGGAGAGCCGGTTACGGCACTCGGATATTCGGTCGCGGGGCAAGCCGGCGTCCCGGGCGCCGACGGGATGGGCGACCCTGCGGAAGGCCCGCCGCCGACGCTCACCGCCGCCGACACCACAATCAGCGGGCTCGACAAGACGGCCGGCTCCCAGACCGGCTTGTTCGAGCTGAGCGCGGCCGCCGGCGCGGGCGCCGATGGCGGCCCAGTCTTCGCGGCCGACGGCAAGGTGCTAGCGGTCGTGGCGTCGGGCACCACCGGCAAGACCTATGCCTATCCAGCGAAACTCGTGCGCTCTCTGCTCGATCGGCAGTAAGCGCCAGGAGCCCTCATATGTGTCCCGCCCCCACCGCCGTGACCATGCGCGACCAGCCCGAGCGGCTGCTTCTCGCCGGCGCAATGCAGACCCATCCGGGACGGACGCGACTCCTCAACGAGGATGTCGTGGCCTATGTCCTGCCCCGCCCACAGGATTTCTTTGCCGGCAGCGGCGCCTTGGCGATCGTCGCCGACGGCATGGGCGGGCACGCCGCCGGCGAGGTCGCCAGCCGGCTCGCCGCCGACGTCATCCGGCGCCGCTACTATGAGCTCGCCGGACCGGTTCCGGACATCCTGGCCGCCTGCTTCGCGGCCGCGAACAGCGCGGTCTACGAGCGCGGCGCCGCCGATCCCGAGCTGAACGGGATGGGGACCACCTGCACCGTCCTCGCCGTGCGCGACGGGCGTATCTATCTCGGCCATGTCGGCGACAGCCGGGCCTATATTCTGCGCGGCAACCGTCTCAGGCAGATCAGCCAGGACCATTCCGTGGTCGCAGAGCTGGTCCGCAGCGGCGCCATCACCGCGGCGGAGGCGTCGAAAAGCCCCTATCGCAACGTCGTGCTGCGCGCGCTCGGCATCAAGTCTTCGGTCGAGCCGCTGATCTGGAGCGAAGGACTACCGGTGCTTCGCGGCGACTCGATCGTGCTCTGCTCCGACGGTCTGAGCGACCTTGTCGATGATACCGAGATCGCCGACAAGGTCGGCCGCCTGCCGCCGGCGGAAGCCTGCCGTGCCCTGATCGCCGCAGCCCTGGCCAAGGGCGGCCGCGACAACATCTCTCTCGGCGTCTTCACCGTGGGAGCCGGCGGCGCCGACGCTGACCCGACGGCCGTCACGCGGGCCGTCTCGATCGGCCATCTCGCGGGAGATCCGAAATGATCGGCCGTACCCTCGGTCCTTACGTCATCGAAAGGCTGCTCGGTTCGGGCGGCGCCGGCCATGTCTACTCGGCTGAGGACCGGGACCATGATCGTGCCGTCGCCATCAAGGTTCTCCGGCCCGAACTCAGCGACGATCCCGACCTGCGAGAGCGCTTCCGGAACGAGGCCGAAAATCTGGCGCGCCTGACCCATCCCAACATCACCGAGCTCTATTCGCTCCACAGCGAGACGATCGGCGGGCAGGAAAGCCTGTTCATGGTGATGGAGCTGATCGACGGATTGACGCTGGAGACGGTGCTGTCCCGCGCCGGCCGTCTGGGCCAGCCCGGCGCCATGGCCATCATGGCCCAGGCGATCGCCGGGCTGGCCCACGCGCATTCTCTCGGCACGATCCATCGCGACATCAAGCCGTCCAACCTCATGCTGGACGAGTCCGGCGTGCTGAAGATCACCGATTTCGGCATCGCCCGGGTCGAAGGCTCCCAGCGCCTGACGCGGCAGGGCATGATCGTCGGCACGCTGTCCTATATCGCGCCCGAGCAGGTCAAAGGCTATGGCGGCGATATGCGGAGCGATATCTATAGCCTGGCCTGCGTCTTCTACGAGCTGCTGGCGGGCATGCGCCCCTTCCAGGGCAACAACGAATACGAGCTGATCCGGGCGCAAATCGAGACCGAGCCACAACCCTTGTCCGAGTTGATGCCGGATCTGGCGCCGCATGTCGGGCAAGCGGTGATGCGCGCGCTGGCGAAGGCCCCGGAAGACCGGTTCGCGTCGCTGGCGGAATTCGCCGACGAGCTCGGCGTCGCCGCCTACAGCGAAAATGCCGCCGCCATCGTCCGGGAGCAGGTACTGCCGGCCGTCCGGCGCGAGGGACCGCAAAGCGATCCGGACGGCGAAACGGTGGCGGCCCCGTTCGAGCTGCCGCCGGCACGCCGAGCCGCCGCGCCTGCAATCGAAGAGCGGGCGAAGGACGGCACGATGATGCGACGGTCGGCACGGTTTGCCGCCAGGCCGGCGATCGCGGCACTGGCCGCCGGCATCGCCGTCCTGGCGCTGGCCGGTGCCGGCTATGCCGCCTATCGGTCGCACCAAGCGACGACGCAACTCGTCGCCGAGACCGGTCAGAGCGCGCCTCACGAGGAAGCGCCGCCCCAGAATCCCGGCCCCGCCGCGAAGGCCCCGGAGCCGGCGGCCAGTCCCGCCGCAGCCAGCCCCGCCATCGATCCGCCCGTGTCGCCGGCTCCCGCTCCGCCCGCGCCGGCGCCCTCGGCGCCGCCTGTGCCGCCTGTGCCGCCTGTGCAGCAGGCATCTCTACCGCCCGACAGCAGCACAACCGCGCCGGCTCCTGCCCAACCGGACCAGCCACCGTCGTCGATCGCCGGGACCGTCTCGTCCTACGCCGACGATGGCTGGCCGGTGATCGAGGGGCATGTCGTTCGGCTCGACGGCGTCGACGCCCTGCCCGGCGATGCCGTCAAGCCCGCCTCGGAGTGGATCAAGGCACACGGCAACTATCTCGATTGCAAGCTGGTCGCCGGCGACAGCTATCGCTGCCTGACACGCCAGAATTTCGATTTGGCTCAAGCCATCCTGTTGAATGGCGGCGCTCGCACCAGCGCCGATGCCGCCCCTGCCTATCGCCAGGCCGAAGACCAGGCGCGCAAGGGAAAAAGAGGTGTTTGGCGATGAACTTTCATAGGTATTCGGAATGATGCTCAATCCATCCCTGCCCCTGGCGCGCCCGATCAGGGTCGCCGCCGCCGCGGGCATTGCCTGCCTCCTGGCCGCCTGCGCCGCGAAACCGGCGACCGGCCCCGCGCCGATCGCGGCTGCGCCGTTTGCGACCGACGATCAGGCGATCGAAATGCTGCGCAGCGGCAACGCTTCCCTCGATTGCGGCACGGACTGCGCCGGAAGCTGGAGCCGTGCCCGGCCCGAGCTGTCGCGCCGGCTCGCCGCCGGTGATTGGCGCGGCTTGGCGGCTCTGGTGCTGCAGACGCAATATCGGCAGGACCTGGGCTACTACTATCTCGGTCGCGCGGCCGAAGAGCTCGGTGCCGGCAACGCCGCGCTGCGCTATTACCGGACGGCGCTGTCGCTGACGACCGGAACGGCACCAGAGGTCCGGTGCGCCACCAGCAAGGAAGGCTGCGACGGCGCCAGCCTGCCGAACGACGAGGTTCTGCATATCCAGATGGCCCAGGGCGGCCTCGGCCGGCGCCCGGCCGTCGCCCGTGCCCAGCCGAAACCCGGCTCGGCGCCGGCAGGGACCGCGACCGCTCCGGCGGCCGATGGCTGGGTCGATCCGCCGCCGGCGAATCAATGAGCAAATAGGCCGGAGCTCGACGGAGCCCCGATCGGAAAAGAAAGGGCCCGCACGAGATCCGTGCGGGCCCTTCTGCATTCCGGGACTGCCGCTCGCACCATTCGGTGCGAGCGGTTTGTTCCAGGCCTTCAGGCGATCTTCTCTTCAAGCGCCGGCGCCGCGGCCTCGGCAGGCTGCAGCTGGCGATCCCGCTCGGCGGCGATTTCGCGCCACCGGGCCATCACGCTGCCCGTACCCGCCGGGATGAGCCGGCCGACGATGACGTTCTCCTTGAGGCCGATCAGCCCGTCGACCCGGCCGCTGACCGAAGCTTCGGTGAGCACCCGCGTCGTTTCCTGGAAGGACGCCGCCGAGATGAACGACTTGGTCTGCAGGCTCGCCTTGGTGATACCCTGCAGCACCGGACGACCCTTGGCCGAACGGCCGCCATCGCGCTCCGCCTTCTGGTTCTCTTCCTCGAAATCGCCGCGATCGACCTGCTCGCCGACCAGGAAAGTCGTGTCGCCGGGCTCGTCGATCTCGATCTTCTGCAGCATCTGGCGAACGATCACCTCGATGTGCTTGTCGTTGATCTTCACGCCCTGCAGACGATAGACCTCCTGGATCTCGTTGATGAGGTAGCTCGCCAGCGCCTCGACACCCAGAATGCTCAGGATGTCGTGCGGCACCGGATTGCCGTCCATCAGCAGATCGCCCTTGAGGACGAAGTCGCCTTCCTGCACCGAGATGTGCTTGCCCTTCGGGATCAGATACTCGACGGGCTGACCACCTTCCTCGGTCGGCACCACCATGATGCGCCGCTTGGTCTTGTAGTCCTTGCCGAACTCGACCCGGCCGTCGGACTCGCTGATGATGGCGAAATCCTTGGGCTTGCGAGCCTCGAACAGCTCGGCCACACGCGGCAGACCGCCGGTGATGTCACGCGTCTTCGAGGATTCGCGCGGGATACGGGCGAGCACGTCACCGGCCCGGACCGCGGAGCCGTTCTCGACCGACAGGATGGCGTCGACCGACATGAAGTAACGCGCCTCGATGCCGTTGCCGAGCAGCAGTACGCCGCCATTCTCGTCTCTGAGCGTGATGCGAGGCTTCAAATCGTTGCCGCGCGGCTGCTGCTTCCAGTCGATGACGACCTTGGAGGCGATGCCGGTGGCTTCGTCGACGACCTCGCGGACGGAAACGCCCTCCATCAGGTCGACATAGTGGGCGATACCATCCTTTTCCGTGATGATCGGAATGGTATAGGGGTCCCACTCGGCCAGCTTCTGGCCCTTCTCGACCATCGCACCTTCATCGGCCAGCAGCTTGGCGCCGTAAGGCACGCGATGGCGTGCCTTCTCGCGGCCGACCTCGTCCAGCAGAGTCAGCTCGCAATTTCGTCCCATCACGACCGGCACGCCGGACGAGTTGATGACGACGTTGCGATTCTTGATCCTGACCTTGGCCGTGAAGGCGGCATCCACCGACGACTGCTCGGCGCCGCGCTGCACCGCACCACCGATATGGAAGGTGCGCATGGTGAGCTGAGTGCCGGGCTCGCCGATCGACTGCGCCGCGATGACGCCGACGGCCTCGCCGATATTGACGATGGTGCCGCGCGCCAGATCGCGCCCGTAGCAGAGGGCGCAGACGCCGATCCGCGTCTCGCAGGTCAGCACCGAGCGGATCATCACCTCGTCGATGCCGGACCGATCGATGCGATCGACCAGCGCCTCGGTGATGAGCTCGCCCGCCTTGACCACGACCTCGCCATTGAGCGGATCGACGATGTCGATCGCCGGGGTCCGGCCGAGGATCCGGTCGGCCAGCGGCGAGATCACCTCGCCGCCCTCGACCACGGCCCGCATGGAAAGGCCGCGCGTGGTGCCGCAATCATGTTCGACGATGATGGCGTCCTGCGCCACATCGACCAGGCGGCGGGTAAGGTAGCCCGAGTTCGCCGTCTTCAAGGCGGTGTCGGCCAAGCCCTTGCGGGCGCCGTGGGTCGAGTTGAAGTACTCGAGCACGGTCAGGCCTTCCTTGAAGTTCGAGATGATCGGCGTCTCGATGATTTCGCCCGAAGGCTTGGCCATCAAGCCGCGCATGCCGGCGAGCTGCTTGATCTGCGCCGCCGAGCCGCGGGCGCCGGAGTCGGACATCATCCAGACCGCGTTGATCGGCTGACCGACCACCGTCTGCTTGATGACCTTCATCATCTCGTCGGCAACCTTCTCCGTGCAGTTGGACCACACGTCGACGACCTTGTTGTACTTCTCGCCCTGGGTGATCAGGCCGTCGAGATACTGCTGCTCGTACTCCTTGACCTTCTCCTGGGCCGAGGCGACGAGATCGGCCTTGGCGGCGGGCACGATGAGATCGTCCTTGCCGAAGGAGATGCCGGCCTTGAACGCCTGATGGAAGCCCAGCCCCATCAGCCGGTCACAGAAGATCACCGTCTCTTTCTGGCCGCAATGGCGGTAGACCTGATCGATGACGTTGGTGATCTCCTTCTTGGTGAGCGGCTTGTTCACCATCTCGAAGCCGAGGAGATCGCTCTTGGGCAGGATGTCGGTCAGCAGCAGGCGGCCGGGCGTCGTCTCGATGACGGCGATCTGCGGCTTGCCGTCGCGCACGATCCGAACCCGCGCCCTGACCTTGGCATGGAGCGAGACCTGCTTGAACTCCAGCGCCTGCTGGGCTTCCTGCAGGTCGCGGAAGACCATGCCCTCGCCCTTCTCGCCGTCGCGCATAAGGCTGATGTAGTAGAGCCCGAGCACGATGTCCTGCGACGGCACGATGATCGGCTTGCCGTTCGCGGGCGACAGGATGTTGTTGGTCGACATCATGAGGACGCGCGCTTCGAGCTGCGCCTCGAGCGAGAGCGGCACATGGACGGCCATCTGGTCGCCGTCGAAATCGGCGTTGAACGCCGTGCAGACGAGCGGATGCAGCTGGATCGCCTTGCCCTCGATGAGGGTCGGCTCGAACGCCTGGATGCCCAGGCGATGGAGCGTCGGCGCGCGGTTCAGCAGCACCGGATGCTCGCGGATCACCTCTTCGAGGATGTCCCAAACCTCCGGCCGCTCCTTCTCGACCATGCGCTTGGCCGCCTTGATCGTGCTGGCGAGACCATAGAGCTCGAGCTTCGAGTAGATGAACGGCTTGAACAGCTCGAGCGCCATCTTCTTGGGTAAGCCGCACTGATGCAGCTTGAGCTCCGGTCCGACCACGATGACCGAACGGCCGGAATAGTCGACGCGCTTGCCGAGCAGGTTCTGACGGAACCGGCCCTGCTTGCCCTTGAGCATGTCCGAGAGCGACTTCAGCGGACGCTTGTTGGCGCCGGTGATGACGCGGCCGCGACGGCCATTGTCGAAGAGGGCGTCGACCGCCTCCTGCAGCATGCGCTTTTCATTGCGCACGATGATGTCGGGCGCGCGCAGCTCGATCAGCCGCTTCAGACGGTTATTGCGGTTGATGACGCGGCGATAGAGGTCGTTCAGATCCGAGGTCGCGAACCGGCCGCCATCGAGCGGGACGAGCGGACGCAACTCCGGCGGGATGACCGGGATCACGTCGAGGATCATCCATTCCGGCCGGCTGTTCGATTCGACGAACGCCTCGACCAGCTTCAGCCGCTTGACCAGCTTCTTGCGGCGGGCCTCCGACGCGGTTTCCTTGAGTTCGACCCGCAGGCGCGTCAGATCTTCCTCGAGGTTGATCTGGGCCAGCATGTCCTTCATCGCCTCGGCGCCGATCTTGGCGGTGAAGCTGTCGTCACCATACTCGTCCTGCGCGCGGAAATGCTCTTCCTCGCTCAGGAGCTGGTGCATCTTGAGCGGGGTCAGGCCCGGCTCGACCACGACGTAATTCTCGAAATAGAGGACGCGCTCGAGATCCTTGAGCGTCATGTCGAGCAGCAGGCCGATACGGCTCGGCAGCGACTTCAAGAACCAGATATGAGCGACCGGCGAGGCCAGCTCGATATGGCCCATGCGGTCGCGGCGCACCTTCGACAGCGTCACCTCGACGCCGCACTTCTCGCAGATGATGCCGCGATACTTCATGCGCTTGTACTTGCCGCACAGGCACTCGTAGTCCTTGATCGGCCCGAAGATGCGGGCGCAGAACAGGCCGTCCCGCTCAGGCTTGAAGGTCCGGTAGTTGATCGTCTCGGGCTTCTTGATCTCGCCGAACGACCAGGAGCGGATGCGCTCCGGGCTCGCGATCGAAATGCGGATCTGATCGAAGCTTTGCGGGCCGGTCACCTGGCCGAAGATGTTCATCAATTCGTTCATGAACGAAGTCTCCTGGTATCTCTGGCCGTACGCTTAGACGTCGCGCTCGTCGAGCTCGACATTGAGCCCGAGCGACCTCAGTTCCTTGACGAGGACGTTGAAGGATTCGGGGATGCCGGCCTCGAAATTATCGTCGCCGCGGACGATCGCCTCATAGACCTTGGTACGGCCGGACACGTCGTCCGACTTCACCGTCAGCATCTCCTGGAGCGTATAGGCGGCACCGTAAGCTTCGAGCGCCCACACCTCCATTTCACCGAACCGCTGGCCGCCGAACTGGGCCTTGCCGCCCAGCGGCTGCTGGGTGACGAGGCTGTAGGGGCCGATGGACCGGGCATGGATCTTGTCGTCGACCAGGTGATGGAGCTTCAGCATATAGATGTAGCCCACGGTCACCTTGCGGTCGAACGGCTCGCCCGTCCGCCCGTCGACCAGCGTCACCTGGCCCGACCGGTCGAGACCGGCCTGCTCCAGCATGGCGACGATGTCGTCCTCGCGCGCGCCGTCGAACACCGGCGTCGCCATCGGCACGCCGGGCTTGAGGTTGTGGGCGAGTTCCAGCATCTGGCCGTCGTTCATCTCCGCGATCGCCGCGCTGTCCTCGGGACGCGGATAGATCGTGTCGAGCAGCTTCTTCAGCCCGTCCATCTCGTTGGTCTTCTGCACGCTCTGCAGCATCGCCGAGATCTGACGGCCGAGGCCGGCCGAGGCCCAACCCAGATGGGTTTCGAGAATCTGACCGACATTCATGCGCGACGGCACGCCCAGCGGGTTCAGCACGATATCGACCGGCGTGCCGTCCTCGAGATAGGGCATGTCCTCGCCCGGCATGATCTTGGAGATCACGCCCTTGTTGCCGTGACGGCCGGCCATCTTGTCGCCCGGCTGCAGCTTGCGCTTCACCGCCACGAAGACCTTGACCATCTTCATGACGCCGGGCGGCAGCTCGTCGCCGCGCTGCAGCTTCTCGACCTTGCTCTCGAACCGGTCCTGCAGGATCTGATTGCCCAGATCCATCTGCTTCTTGAGCGCCTCGACATCGGCCATGCGCGCATCGTCGCGCACGGTGATCTGGCGCCACAGGCCCTGGCTGTACTCGCCCAGGAGCGCTTCGTCGATCGCCGAGCCGGACTTCATGCCCTTGGGGCCGGTGACCGCTTCCTGCCCGATCAGCAGCTCCCTGAGCCGAGCGTAGTAGCTCCGCTCCAGGATGTGCCGCTCGTCGTCGCGGTCCTTGGCCAGACGCTCGATCTCGGCGCGCTCGATCGCGAGCGCGCGCTCGTCCTTGTCGACGCCACGGCGGGAGAAGACGCGGACCTCGACCACCGTGCCGGACACGCCCGGCGGCAGGCGGAGCGAAGTGTCGCGCACGTCGGAGGCCTTTTCGCCGAAGATCGCGCGCAGCAGCTTCTCTTCCGGGGTCATCGGGCTTTCGCCCTTGGGCGTGACCTTGCCGACCAGGATGTCGCCCGGCTTAACCTCGGCACCGATATAGACGATGCCGGCCTCGTCGAGATTCTTCAGCGCCTCTTCGCCGACATTCGGGATGTCGCGCGTGATTTCTTCCTGGCCCAGCTTGGTATCGCGGGCCATCACCTCGAACTCTTCGATATGGATCGAGGTGAACACGTCCTCGGAGACGATCCGCTCGTTGATCAGGATCGAATCTTCGAAATTGTAGCCGTTCCACGGCATGAACGCGACCAGCACGTTCCGGCCGAGCGCCAGCTCGCCGAGCTGGGTCGAGGGGCCATCCGCAATGATATCGCCGGCCTTGACCGTGTCGCCCACCTTCACCAAAGGACGCTGCGTGATGCAGGTATTTTGGTTCGAGCGCTGGAACTTCAAGAGGTTGTAGATGTCGACGCCGGGAGTCGCCGCCGAGCTTTCATAGGCCCGGATGACGATGCGGGTGGCATCGACCTGATCGACCACGCCGGCGCGCTTGGCGATGATGGTGACGCCCGAATCGCGGGCGACCGTCTCTTCCATGCCGGTGCCGACGAGCGGCGCCTCGGCGCGGATGAGCGGCACGGCCTGACGCTGCATGTTCGAGCCCATGAGCGCGCGATTGGCGTCGTCATTCTCCAGGAAGGGAATGAGCGCGGCGGCGACCGAGACCAGCTGCTTCGGCGAGACATCGAGGAAATCGATATCCTGCGGCCGGGCCATGACGAAATCGCCGTTCTTGCGGCAATTGGTCAGGTCGGCGAGCACGAGGCCGGTGGAATCGACCTCGGTATTGGCCTGGGCGATCGCGTAGCGGCCTTCCTCCATGGCGGAGAGATAGATCACCTCGTCCGTCACCTTGCCGTCGACGACCTTGCGGTACGGGCTTTCGATGAAGCCGTACTGGTTGACGCGGGCATAAGTCGCGAGCGAGTTGATCAGGCCGATATTCGGACCTTCCGGCGTCTCGATCGGGCAGATGCGGCCGTAATGCGTCGGATGCACGTCGCGCACCTCGAAGCCGGCGCGCTCGCGGGTGAGACCGCCGGGCCCGAGGGCCGACAGACGACGCTTGTGCGTGATCTCGGACAGTGGGTTGGTCTGGTCCATGAACTGGCTGAGCTGCGAGGAGCCGAAGAACTCGCGCACCGCCGCCGCCGCCGGCTTGGCGTTGATGAGATCGTGCGGCATGACCGTGTCGATCTCGACCGAGCTCATGCGCTCGCGGATCGCCCGCTCCATGCGCAGCAGGCCGACGCGGTACTGATTCTCCATCAACTCGCCGACCGAGCGGACGCGGCGATTGCCGAGATGGTCGATATCGTCGATCTCGCCGCGGCCGTCCTTGAGGTCGACCAGCACCCGAAGGATGGCGATGATGTCCTGCTTGCGCAGCACCCGCACCGTATCCTCGGTCACCTGGTTCAGGCGCGAGTTCATCTTGACCCGGCCCACGGCCGAGAGATCGTAGCGCTCGCTGTCGAAGAACAGGCCCTTGAACAGCGCCTCGGCCGTTTCCAGCGTCGGCGGCTCGCCCGGGCGCATGACCCGGTAGATGTCGATGAGCGCATCCTCGCGCGTCTGATTCTTGTCGATCACCAGCGTGTTGCGGATATAGGCGCCGACATTGAGATGGTCGACCGCCAGCACCGGCAGCTCGGTGGTGCCGAGATCGGAGAGCTTGTCCAGAAGCACCTGGGTGAGCTCGTCGCCGGCCTCGGCATGAACCTCGCCGGTCTCCGGGTTGATCACATCCTCGGCCAGATACTGGCCGACGAGCTCCTCGTCGGCGACCAGCACCTCGGCCAGCCCGTCCTCCTGGAGCTTGCGGGCGAGACGCGGCGTCATCTTGGCGCCGATTTCGGCCCTGACCTCGCCGGTCCGCGCATCGCGCAGATCGACCGCGAGCTTGCCGCCGCCCTTGTAGCGGTTCGGATCGAAGGCGGTGGACCAGCCGTTCGCGGTGCGGACGTAGTTGTTGGTCTCGTAGAAATTCCGAAGAATCTCTTCCTTGCCCATGCCGGTGATGTGCGCGCGGTCGGGAGTCTTGCTCTCGGCTTCGCAGGCGGCGAGATAGGCTTCCGTCGTTTGGTCGTAGAGGGCGAGCAGCAGCGTCGTCGCCGGCAGCTTGCGGCGACGGTCGATGCGGACATAGACATGATCCTTGGCGTCGAACTCGAAGTCGAGCCAGGAGCCGCGATAGGGAATGACCCGCGCCGCGAAGAGATACTTGCCCGAGGAATGCGTCTTGCCCTTGTCGTGATCGAAGAACACGCCGGGGCTGCGATGCATCTGCGAGACGATGACGCGCTCGGTGCCGTTGATGATGAAGGTGCCGTTCTTGGTCATGAGCGGCATGTCGCCCATGTAGACATCCTGTTCCTTGATGTCGCGGATCGAGCGCGCGCCCGTATCCTCGTCGACATCCCAGACGACCAGGCGCAGCGTCACCTTGAGGGGCGCCGCGAAGGTGATGCCGCGCTGCTGGCATTCCTCGACATCGTATTTCGGCGTCTCGAGCTCGTAGCGGACGAACTCGAGCTGGGCACGGTCGGAGAAGTCCTTGATCGGGAAGACCGACTTGAAGACTTCCTGGATACCCAGGCTCTGCCGGTCCTCCGGCGCCACACCCATCTGCAAGAAATGATCGTAGGAGCTCTTCTGCACCTCGATCAGATTCGGCATCGGCGCGACCTCAGGGATACGTCCGAAGCTCTTGCGGATGCGCTTGCGACCGGTGAAGGATTTAGCCATGCATGCCTCTCGTCTCTTGGCCATCGGGCGACGGCCGGCGCTCATGTTCCGATGCTGAAGGACGGATCCCATCCGCCAGCATCGGAACATCAACCGTTGATTCGCTTCCGGCGAGAACCGGAAACGGCGTCAGCCGGTCGCCGCACCATGCGACGCCCGGCTGAAATGCTCTCGTCTTATTCGCCGGAGGGACGGTAACCGTCCCTCCGGCCGAACCATGTGCCATGCAAGGTCGTTTACTTGACCTCGACCTTGGCGCCCGCGTCCTCGAGCTGCTTCTTGAGCTTGGCGGCCTCGTCCTTGGACACGCCTTCCTTGACCGGCTTCGGAGCAGCCTCGACCAGATCCTTCGCCTCTTTCAGGCCGAGCGAGGTGATCGCGCGGACTTCCTTGATGACGTTGATCTTCTTCTCGCCGGCGTCGGCCAGGATGACGGTGAACTCCGTCTGCTCCTCGACCGCCGCGGCGGGCGCGGCGCCACCACCCGCGGCCGCGGCAACCGCGACCGGCGCTGCGGCGCTGACGCCCCACTTCTCTTCCAGCATCTTCGAGAGCTCTGCCGCTTCGATGACGGTCAGGCTCGACAACTCATCAACCAACTTACCGAGATCAGCCATTTCCAAACTCCTGGGATTTGATCACATCAACTAGACGCTCAGGCGGCTTCATCGCCCTTGGTCGCATAGGCATTGAGCACGCGGGCGAGCTGTCCGCCGGGCGCTTGCAGAACCGAGGCGATACGCGACGCCGGGGTTTGCAGGAGACCGAGAAGCTTGCCACGCAGCGTGTCGAGCGACGGCATGGTAGCGAGCGCTTTGACGCCGTTAACGTCGAGCTGAACGGCATCGAGGCCACCCCCGATGATCGTCAGCTTGTCGTTCTTACCGGCGAACTCGACCGCCACCTTCGCTGCGGCCACGGGATCCTTCGAATAGGCGATAGCCGTAGGACCCGTGAACAGCGAAGACAGTTGCTCGAACTTCGTGCCTGCGAGGGCGAGACGCATGAGCCGGTTCTTCGTCACCTTGTAGCTGCAGCCTGCGTCCCGCATCTGCCGCCTCAACGACGTCACCTCGGCGGCGTTCAAGCCGGTCTGGTGCGTGACGATGAGGCAGGAGGTGGCCAACATGGCCTTATGCAGATCGCCGACCAGCTCTTCTTTCGATGACCGGTCCACTATTCGTCTCCGACCTTGCTCCGGTTGCCCGGAGCGTTGCACGAGGGTTCGCCGATCTTGGATCCGCGAACCCGGTTCGCCTGTCCCAGAAGTCTCGGCCGTTCTCGGATTTGCCGTTCAGGCATTTCCGGGCGCGGTCGTCGAACTCCCGTCTCATGCCGGCAGCTTCGTCGCCGAAGCTCTTAGGGCCCGCCGCCGTAACGGTGAGGACCACCCGCAGTCTCGGACAGGGTGGGAAACCGGAAATCCGGCCTCCCGGCGCCCGAACCAGCCATTCCGAGGAACGACCGACCCGGTACCAAAGTCCCTCGGCCTTACTCGGCGGCGAGGGTAGACAATTCCAGCTTGAGGCCGGGGCCCATGGTCGAGCTCAGCGACACCTTCTTGATGTAGGTGCCCTTGGCGCCCGAGGGCTTGGCGCGATTGATGGCGCCGACGAAGGCCTTGACGTTCTCGACCAGATTATCGGCCGCGAAGCTCGCCTTGCCGATACCGGCATGGACGATGCCGGCCTTCTCGGCGCGGAACTCGACCTGGCCGCCCTTGGCGGCCTTGACCGCTTCGCCGACATTCATGGTCACGGTGCCGAGCTTCGGGTTCGGCATCAGGCCGCGCGGGCCCAGGATCTTGCCGAGCCGACCGACCAGCGCCATCATGTCCGGCGTGGCGATGCAGCGATCGAAATCGATCTGGCCGCCCTGCACCTTCTCCATCAGCTCCTCGGCGCCGACGATGTCGGCACCGGCGGCCTCGGCTTCCTTGGCGCGATCGCCGCGGGCGAAGACGGCGACGCGCAGCACCTTGCCGGTGCCGTGCGGCAGCAGCACCGTGCCGCGCAGATTCTGGTCGGCCTTGCGGGTGTCGATGTTGAGGTTCATCGAGATCTCGACGGTCTCGTCGAACTTCGCCTTGGCGTTCTGCTTGATGAGGGCGACGGCCTGGGCCAGCTCATAGACCTGGTTGCGGTCGATGGTCTTGGCGGCGTCTTCGAGGCGCTTTCCGATGAATGCCATGATCCGTTACTCCCCCACGACCTCTAGGCCCATCGAGCGGGCCGAGCCGATCAGCATGTTGCAGGCACCCTGGAGATCCTTGGCGTTGAGATCGGCCATCTTCTTCTGGGCGATCTCGCGGATCTGATCCATGGTCACCTTGCCGACGAGGGCGCCCTTGCCCGGCGTGGTCGTGCCCTTCTCGATGCCCGCCGCCTTCTTCAGGAAGTAGGTATTGGGCGGCGACTTGGTCTCGAAGGTGAAGCTGCGATCGCCATAGGCGGTGATCACGACCGGAATCGGCATGCCCGGCTCCAGGCCCTGCGTCTTCGCGTTGAACTCCTTGCAGAACTGCATGATGTTCAGGCCGCGCTGACCGAGCGCCGGACCGATCGGCGGCGACGGGTTGGCCTTGCCGGCCGGAACTTGCAGCTTGACGTAACCGACTATCTTCTTCGCCATTTCTCCAGTCCCCTTTCATGGGCACGGCGCGGTAACGGCCTGGCGAGCCTCCCGCACGTTATCCCGCGCGCAACGGCGCGGGCCTCGATCGAATAAGGTCAGACCTTCTCGACCTGCGAATATTCCAGATCCACGGGCGTCGCCCGGCCGAAGATCGAGACTGCGACCTTGAGCCGCGCCTTTTCCTCGTCGACCTCTTCGACCAGCCCGTTGAACGAGGTGAACGGCCCGTCGCACACCCGCACCTGCTCGCCCACTTCGAAGGTGATGGACGGCTTCGGCCGATCGATCCCCTCCTGCACCTGGCGCATGATCCGGGTCGCCTCGGCCTCGGTGATCGGCGCCGGGCGCAGACCCTTGCCGCCGAGGAAGCCCGTGACCTTGGGCGTGTTCTTGACGATATGCCAAGTCTCGTCGGTCAGCTCCATCTTGAGGAGCACATAGCCGGGGAAGAATTTCCGCTCGGCCGCGACCTTCGAGCCACGCCGGACCTCGACCACCTCTTCGGTCGGCACGAGGATCTCGGTGAACATGTCGGCCATGCCCTTCTGCTCGGCCTGCTCGCGGATCGATTGCGCGACCTTTTTCTCGAATCCCGAATAGACGTGCAGCACGTACCATCTATGAGTCATGGCTTCAGGCCCCCAAGGTCAGAATCCAGCGCACGAACTGCGCCAGGACCTGATCGGCCAGGAAGAAGAAGATGGCGGCGACGAAGACCATTACGAAGACCATGGCCGTCGTGATCGCGGTTTCCCTACGGGACGGCCAAGTGACCTTGGCCACTTCCTGGCGCACCTGCCGCGCAAACTCTGCCGGGCTCGTTCTTGCCATGTTACTTGATCAAACCACCCGAAACGCCGCGCCACGGGCAAAGCCCATGGCGGGAACATGCACATATGGCGACATGCCGGTCGTTCCGAAAGGAGCGCCGGACGTCATACCAGCCTTGGCAGGAGTGGAGGGTCTCGAACCCCCAGCCCCCGGTTTTGGAGACCGGTGCTCTACCAATTGAGCTACACTCCTATAGGCACCGGCGCAACCGACGGCGGCCGAAGCCGCCTCCGGTCGCGATCGGCCGGACGTTATAGGCAATTTCGTTCTGATTGGCTATCAGAACTTTCGCCCTGCCTTTAACCTTACTTGACGATGGACGAGACGACGCCGGCGCCGACGGTGCGGCCGCCTTCGCGGATCGCAAAGCGCAGGCCCTCATCCATCGCGATCGGCGCGATCAGCTCCACATCCATCGCGACATTGTCGCCCGGCATCACCATCTCGGTGCCTTCCGGCAACGTCACCATCCCGGTCACGTCCGTCGTCCGGAAATAGAATTGCGGACGATAATTCGTGAAGAACGGCGTGTGACGGCCGCCCTCTTCCTTGGTCAGGATGTAAGCCTCGGCCCGGAACTTCGTGTGCGGCGTGATGCTGCCGGGCGCCGCCAGAACCTGGCCGCGCTCGACTTCCTCGCGCTTGGTGCCGCGCAGCAGCGCGCCGATATTGTCGCCAGCCTGGCCCTGGTCCAGCAGCTTGCGGAACATCTCCACACCCGTCACCGTCGTCTTCACCGTCGGCTTCAGGCCCACGATCTCGACTTCCTCGCCGACCTTGACGATGCCGCGCTCGACCCGACCCGTCACCACCGTGCCGCGGCCCGAGATCGAGAACACATCCTCGATCGGCATCAGGAACGGACGATCGATCGGACGCTCCGGCTGCGGGATGTACGTATCCACCGCCGTCATCAGCTCAAGGATCGCGTCATGACCCATGATCGGGTCCTTGCCCTCCAGCGCCATCAGCGCCGAGCCCTTCACGATCGGAATGTCGTCGCCCGGGAAATTGTAGCTCGACAGCAGCTCCCGAACCTCGAGCTCGACCAGCTCCAGAAGCTCCGGATCATCCACCATGTCGACCTTGTTCATGAACACCACCAGCGACGGCACGCCGACCTGGCGCGCCAGCAGGATGTGCTCCCGAGTCTGCGGCATCGGACCATCGGCCGCCGAAACAACCAGGATCGCGCCGTCCATCTGCGCCGCGCCCGTGATCATGTTCTTCACATAATCCGCATGGCCAGGGCAGTCGACATGCGCATAATGACGGTTCGCCGTCTCGTACTCGACATGCGCCGTCGAAATCGTGATCCCGCGCGCACGCTCCTCAGGTGCCTTGTCGATCTGGTCGTACGCCGTGAACGTCGCCCCACCAGTCTCCGCCAAAACCTTCGTGATCGCCGCCGTCAAAGACGTCTTGCCATGATCAACATGGCCAATCGTCCCAATGTTGCAATGCGGCTTCGTCCGCTCAAACTTCGCCTTCGCCATAATCAGACGCCTCGTCTCATCGAATCCAGATCGGGTACGCAGTGCAACGTCACGGTCCTAAACGCGGCCTTGGAGCGGGTGAAGGGAATCGAACCCTCGTCGTAAGCTTGGAAGGCTTCTGCTCTACCATTGAGCTACACCCGCCCATCGCCCGCTCGCGCCTTCCGCCCGGACAAACAGCGCAACGCGCGGCGGCTGGTGGAGGGGGTTGGATTTGAACCAACGTAGACTTCCGTCGGCAGATTTACAGTCTGCTGCCATTGACCGCTCGGCCACCCCTCCCCGCGCCGCTGCCGCTTCCGGCGCAACGGAGAGGCGCACTATGTAAATTTCCCGTAGCTTGTCAATTGGTGATTGGACAATCTTCCCTGCCGTCCTGCTCATGGCCCTCTGCGCCCGTTATCGAAAGCTCTCTTTCATGCCCAAACACAAGCCGGCCGGCCGTCCTCCGCATTCCGATTCGCGCCCGTCACCGGCGCCCCGCCCGGCCGCCCGCGCCACTCCGAAGCCGCCGGGCGAGAGCGGTAACTGGCTCTGGGGCCGCCATGCCGTGCTGGCGGCTCTCGCGAATCCGGAACGCAAGCTGCTGCGGCTGGTCGCGACCGAGGAGGCCGCGGCCGAGCTGGCGCAGACCGAGCATGCTTCCCGCGTGCAGCTCCTCGGCAAGGACGAGCTCAATCGGCTGCTGCCGCCCGGCGCCGTGCATCAGGGCCTGGCACTCCAGGCGAAGCCGCTCGCCGTCCCCGCCGTCGAGGATCTGATCGAGGGGCTGGGCGACCGGCCGGATGTCGTGCTCGTGGCGCTCGACCAGGTGACCGACCCGCACAATATCGGCGCCATCATGCGCTCGGCCGCGGCCTTCGGCGCCCGGGCGCTGCTGCTGCCCGAACGCAACACGCCGGAAATCTCGGGCACGCTCGCCAAATCCGCCTCGGGGGCGGTCGAGCACCTGCCGCTCATCCGCGTGATCAATCTCAACCGCACGCTCGACCTGCTCAAGGAGAGCGGTTTCTGGATCGTCGGCCTCGACGGCGAGGCCGAGAAGCGCCTGTCCGAGCACAAGCTCGACGGACGGATCTGCCTGGTACTCGGCGCGGAAGGCGACGGGCTGCGCCGCCTCACCCGCGAGGCCTGCGATCTCATGGCGCGCCTGCCCACGGCCGGCCCGATCGCCAGCCTCAACGTCTCTAATGCTGCCGCAATTGCCCTCTACGAGATCGCCCGGAACAGGTGAGGCGGCAGGTCGGATGCGGGTTGGCGGGTGGACGGCGATTGTTCTGATCGGGCTCTGCGGGCCGATCGCCGCACGCGCGGCGGAAACGGTCGATGCGGCGCTGGTGCTGGAGGTCGATGTCAGCCTCAGCGTCGACGACAAGCGCTACGAGCTGCAGAAGGAAGGCATCGCCGCCGCCTTCGAGAACCCGGACCTGGCCAAGGCGATCGCGACCGGCACCGAAGGCGCCGTCGCGGTCGAGATCATCGAATTCTCCGATCCCGACCGGCAGATCCCGGTGATCGGCTGGACCCGCATCGCCACGGCCGAGGATGCGCAGGCGCTGGCCAAGCGCATTCGCTCGGTCCATCGCACCTCGCGCGGCCTCACCGGCCTAGCCGACGCGCTCATCGCCGCCGAGGAGGCGTTCGCGGATCTGCCCTACGCATCGCCGCGGCGCGTCGTCGATGTCTCGGGCGACGGCATGAGCAATATCGGCACGGAGATCACGGTCGCACGCGACCGGCTGGTCGAGGCCGGGATCACCATCAACGGCCTGCCGATCCTCTCCGAGGAGCCGTGGCTCGAAACCTACTACACCGAATATGTCGTCGGCGGCCCGGGCGCCTTCGTCATCCCGGCCGAAAGCCTCGACAGCTTCGCCGACGCGATGAAGCGCAAGGTGCTGCAGGAGCTGGTCGTGTCAGCCCTGCCGGCAAAGGACCGGCGAGGCTGACCCGGACCTGACCCCGCATAGAGCCTGATGACATTAAGTCGGTTCGACTTAATGTCTGAATCAGTCTCTAAACATATGGCTAGACAGCGATTCAGACTTTAGGTCGATCCGACCTAAAGTCATCGCGGTCTAGCGGGTCAGCGGCTTGAACTTGAAGCGGTGCGGCTCGTCGGCCTCGACGCCGAGACGGCGCTTCCGGTCGGCTTCGTACATCTGGTAGTTGCCCTCGAACCAGACCACCTTGGCATCGCCCTCGAAGGCGAGGATATGCGTCGCCAGCCGGTCGAGAAACCAGCGATCATGGGTGATGACCACGGCGCAGCCGGGATATTCCTCGAGCGCGTCCTCGAGCGCGCGCAGCGTATCCACGTCGAGATCGTTGGTCGGTTCGTCGAGCAGCAGGACATTGGCGCCGGCCTTGAGCATGCGGGCGATATGGACGCGGTTGCGCTCGCCGCCCGATAGCTGGCCGACCTTCTTCTGCTGATCGGCGCCCTTGAAGTTGAACAGCGCCACATAGGAGCGGCTGTTCATCTTGCGGCGGCCCAGATCGATCTCGTCGAGCCCGTCGGAGACGACTTCCCAGACGTTCTTGTCGGCCGGCAGCGTATCGCGCGACTGGTCGACATATCCCAACTTGACCGTGTCGCCGACCCGGAAATCGCCGGAATCCGCCTTGTCCTGGCCGGTGATCATGCGGAACAGCGTGGTCTTACCGGCGCCGTTCGGGCCGATGACGCCGACGATGCCGCCCGGCGGCAGGCGGAAGTTCAGATCCTCCATCAGCAGCTTGTCGCCGAAAGCCTTGTTGACGTGGCTGGCCTCGATGACGAGGTCGCCCAAGCGCGGACCGGGCGGCAGCACGATCTGAGATGTCTCGGGCGCCTTCTCCTTGGACTGCGCCACCAACTCGTCATAGGCCTGGATACGCGCCTTGGATTTGGCCTGCCGGGCACGCGGGCTCGCGCGTACCCATTCGAGCTCGCGGGCGATGGTGCGCTGGCGCGCGACCTCGGTCCGGTTCTCCAGCTCCAGCCGTTTCTGCTTCTCGACCAGCCATGAGGTGTAGTTGCCTTCATGCGGGAAGGTGCGGCCGCGATCGACCTCGAGGATCCAGGTCGCGACCTCGTCGAGGAAGTAGCGGTCATGGGTCACGGTGATGACCGTGCCGGTGTAATCCTTGAGGTAGCGCTGCAGCCAGGCGACCGAGGCCGCGTCGAGATGGTTGGTCGGCTCGTCGAGCAGCAGCAGGTCGGGCTTCTGCAGCAGCAGCCGGCATAGCGCCACGCGACGGCGCTCGCCGCCTGACAGCTTCGTGACCGGGCTGTCGCCGGGCGGGCAGTTGAGCGCATCCATGGCGATCTCGACCGTCCGTTCGAGCTCCCAGCCATTGACCGCGTCGATCTTCTCCTGCAGCTCGCCCTGCTCGGCGATGAGCGTGTTCATCTCGTCGTCCGAGAGTTCCTCGGCGAAGCGGGCGCTCACCGCCTCAAACCGGTCGAGCAGATCCTTGGTCGAGGCCAGGCCCTGCATGACGTTGCCGCGCACGTCGAGGGAGGCATCGAGCTCCGGCTCCTGTGCCAGATAGCCGACGCTGGCGCCTTCGGCGACCCAGGCCTCGCCGTTATAAGCCTTGTCGACGCCGGCCATGATTCGCAACAGGGTCGATTTACCGGCCCCGTTCGGGCCGAGCACGCCGATTTTGACGCCCGGCAGGAAGCTCAGCCACACATCCTTGAGGATCTCGCGACCGCCCGGATAGGACTTGTTCAGGCCCTTCATCACATAGACGTACTGATAGCTCGCCAAAATATTGATTCCCTTGTGATATCTTGACGCCCTCGGGCCGATTGCGGCCCGCAGCCGATCGTTCGGCGCATAAGCGATCGGATCGGTCCGATCGGAAACGATCTCACTCTACGCATCGCATTTCACTCGCGCGCTGAGAAGATCAAAATACGCGCCCCGGCCGAGACCGGGCAGCCCGTCACGCTGCCTGGCCGGACTCGTCCCGCCATTCGCTTTCGTCCAGCCGCCAGTAGATCCCGTGCTCGCGCGCCAGCATATGGTATCCGATCATCTCGCGGCGCAATGTCGCGCTGTCCCAATGACGGCGCTGGATCAGCGCGTTCACCTCCGCCTCGGGGTAGCGCCGCCCGGCCTCGAAATCACGCAGCATCCAGGCGAGCACGATCCGGCGCTTCTTCCGGCTCGCCGGAATGGTCTTGAGCGTGCCGTCGGGAAGCACGAAGGCGCCGAGCACATGATCGTCCCATGCCGCCGGCGGCACATCGCCCACGAGCGCCGCGATCTGCTCGTCGCCGAGGACGGATCTGGCGAGCCCGGCCAACGATCCCGGCTCGAACCGGTACCAGCGGGTATTGCCGTCCTGGCGAACCCGCACCAGGCCCAGAGACTTCAGCATGGCGAGATGATGCGAGGCCGTCGGCTCCTTCAGCGCGAGCAGCATCGCCAGCTCCTGCACGCTGCGCTCGCGCTGGGCGACCAGGCTCAACAGCCGAAGTCGGCTCTCATCCGCCAGCGCCTTGAAAAAGCGCAGCAACGTCGGGAGATCGCTTGCCACAATCGCCTCTCGATAATATTAGATGACCATCTAATTAGATAGATATCTAATCTTTCTTCCGGACGCACGCGTTTTTTGCGCATGACAAGCCCGTTTCATGATAGCGACAAGGGACTAGGGGCCGAGCGCGCGCCGCCACCGCTGGTTCGGGTGTTCGCGCCGATCAACGGGCTGCACTGGCTCAGCCACTCGAGGATGCCACTGCGGGGCGCCGGCATTCCCGACACGATCGATCCGTCCGGAGATTTCGTCTATACGGGATGAGCAAACCTATCGCGTCCCGTCAATAATTGAGGCTTTCTCATGCTTTCGGTCGATCCCGTCCTGCGCCATCTCGAACAGGATTTCGACAATGCCGTCGAACGCTACATGGCGCTGTTGCGGATTCCCTCGATCTCGACCGATCCGGCCTATGCCGCCGAGACGCGCCGCGCCGGCCAGTCGCTGACCGACGAGCTGGCGGCGCTCGGCTTCAAGGCCACCCTCCACGACACGCAAGGCCACCCGATCATCGTGGCGCACTATCCGGGTCCCGAGGGCGCCAAGGGCCCGCACCTGCTCTATTACGGCCATTACGACGTGCAGCCGCCCGAGCCGCTGGAGTTGTGGCACAGCCCGCCCTTCGAGCCGGTCATCGTCGAGGCCGAGCATGGTCCGCGCATGGTCGCGCGTGGCGCGGTCGACGACAAGGGGCAGGTCCGAACCTTCATGGAGGCGTTCCGCGGCTGGCACTCGGTGCATGGCAAGCTGCCGGCGCGCATCACCGTGCTGCTCGAAGGCGAGGAAGAGAGCGGCAGCCCGTCGCTGCCGCCCTTCCTCGAAGCCCATAAGGCCGAGCTCGGCGCCGCCGATGTCGCCATCGTCACCGACACCAATTCCTGGGACATCGATACACCGGCCATCACCTACATGCTGCGCGGCATGATGTATGTCGAGGTGACGCTGCATGGCCCGTCGCGCGACCTGCATTCCGGCCTCTATGGCGGCGCCGTGGTCAATCCGATCAACGCGCTGACCAAGATCCTGGGCCAGCTCCACGACGAGCGCGGCCGGATCCAGATCCCCGGCTTCTACGACGACGTCGTCGAGATCGATCCGGCGGAGGCCGAGGCATGGCGCAAGCTGCATTTCGACGAGAAGCGCTTCCTGGGCGAGATCGGCCTCGCCAGCTCGGTCGGCGAATCCGGCCGCACCGTGCTGGAGCGGCTGTGGTCCCGCCCGACCTGCGACATCAATGGCATCTGGGGCGGCTATACCGGCGCCGGCGCCAAGACCGTGATCGCCTCCCACGCCTCGGCCAAGATCAGCTGCCGCCTGGCCGTGGCGCAGGATCCGGAGCGCGTCTTCGCCGAGCTCAAGGGTTTCCTCGACGCCCGCACGCCACCCGATTGCCGCTGGGAGATCAAGCGATTCGGCGCCTCGCCCGGCATCCGCGTGCCGACCGACAACCCCTATATGACCGCCGTCCGCGCCGGGCTGAAGGATATCTTCCGGCGCGACGCCGTGCTGACCGGCATCGGCGGCTCGATCCCCGTCGTCGGTTGGATGCAGGACTATCTAGGGCTGGATTCGATCATGGTCGGCTTCGGCCTCGAAGATGACCGCATCCATAGCCCGAACGAGAAGTTCGAGCTGAAATGCCTGAAGAACGGCATCCTGAGTCACGCCGCTATCCTCGCCCGACTGGCCGGGCTGAGCAGCGTCGGCGCTTGACGATCGGGACATCTGCTATCAATTTTATCCTATGAACCGGCTCTTGCAGTCCCAGCGCACTACCACCCGGACGACCCGCCTCGGCGGGCCGGCGGGTATCGTCATGCGCTGAAGCCAGTTCGCAATCGATCCCAAAGGCCCCGCCCGGCGACGGACGGGGCCTTTCTCATTCCAGGCACAGCCTCTCCGCCGCCTATCCCACATGACGGAGAGACGCTATGGACGACCATGATCATCGCAGCCTCGGCAACCGGCTCGAGCTCTTCCACCAGCAGGAGGAAGGGCCGGGCATGGTGTTCTGGCACCCGCGCGGCTTCGCGCTTTACCACCTGATCGAAGAGCATATCCGAAACCATATGCGCGCTGCCGGCTATCGCGAAGTGCGCACGCCCCAGATCCTGGCCCGGAAGTTGTGGGAGCGCAGCGGCCATCTGGAAAAGTACGGCGACGCCATGTTCAGCTTCGAGCAAGCGGACGGGCGGGCCTGGGCGGTGAAGCCGATGAGCTGCCCTTGCCATATCCAGATCTTCAACCAACGCTTGCGTTCCTTTCGCGAGTTGCCGCTGCGCTACGCGGAATTCGGCAGCTGCCATCGCGACGAGCCGTCGGGCGCTATGCATGGGCTGTTCCGTGCGCGCCAATTCACGCAGGACGACGCCCATGTCTTCTGCACGGAAGCCCAGATCGAGAGCGAGGTCGAGCGCTTCTGCATGCTGCAGCGGCGCATCTATGCCGAATTCGGCTTTCCCGAGGTCGAGGTCGATTTCTCGACGCGCCCCGAGCGTCGGGCCGGTACGGACGCGGTCTGGGATCGGGCCGAGTCGGCGCTGGAAGCAGCCGCGCGGGCAGCCGGGCTCGATCCGATTCGGCAGGAGGGCGAAGGCGCCTTCTATGGCCCCAAGCTCGATTTCCATCTGCGCGACCGGCTCGGCCGGCGCTGGCAGTGCGGCACGGTGCAGCTCGATTTCGTCCTGCCCGAACGGCTCGATGCGGCCTATCGGGACGAGGTCAACGGCAAGGCCGTGCCGGTGATCCTGCACCATGCCGTGCTCGGCAGCCTGGAGCGCTTCATCGGCATCCTGCTGGAGCACCATTCCGGACGGTTGCCCGTATGGCTGGCGCCGGAGCAGATCCTCGTCGCCTCGATCGGTGCCGCCCAAGCGGAGGCGGCCGGCGCCGCCTTTGCGGCCTTCGAGGCCGCGGGGTTGCGCGCCGTGCTCGACGATGGGCCGGACACGCTCGCCCGCAAGATCGTCGCCGCCCGTGAGGCGGCCATCCCGATCGTCGCCATCGTCGGCGCGCGCGAGGCCGCAAACGGCACGGTGGCGCTGCGCCGTCACAATGGCAGTCAGCAGATATTAACGATCGCGGCAGCGATTCGGCAGGTGCGAACGGAGGGGTTTAGTCGAGAATAGTTTCACGCTGAAGAGTAGCCGACCCGATACGGGCGGTCAGTTCTGGATCTGCACGGCTGACGAGCAGGCGTGGACTTGGCGCCACGCCGCCAAAGACATATTCCAACAGCGACTTTATCGTTTGACAGGTGTGGTCGTGGCGAGGCATTCCTTCGTAAGTGCAGCTTGCACCGGAGCATATTCGACCATGAGTTTCCCCAGGCTAATCCCTACCGTTGTTATGGTAGGCTTGGTTGCCGGCTGCACGACGCCGCAGAGCACGCGCCCCCAGGCGCCGGGGGATACCAACCCGGAGGCGGTCGCGCAGGCTCCGGCTACTCAGCCAGCGCAGCCGGCGACGAGTTCGTCTGCCTACGCCTCCAATACCGTCGTCGGCCAAAAGGCCCGCGAGCTGGAGCTCGACACCGATCGGCTGGAACAGGCGACGGCGGACCATATCAGCGCCCATAGCGAGGTGACCGCAGAGCGCGCACAGCTATCGAGCGAATATTTCACGCAGGTGGCGCAGATCAATTCCCGCCTCGAAGCGGGAACGACGCCGGGCAACCCCGAGTTGGTCGCGGAATGGCAGAACGCGCGCCGCGCGCTGAGCAGCCTCGATGCCGCCGCCGCCCGCCTCACCGATATTTCGAGTAAGTTCACCGACGATACGGCCCAGGCGACCTATCTGTCGCAGACGGTTCGCGCCGCCTTCACCCTGCGCGGCGCCGTCGATGCCGACCATGCCGTGCTGCGCAGCGTCGCGGGACGGGTTGCCTCGACCAGTGCCGGCCTGGAACAGACGCTGGGTCAGGTGCTCGACGAGCTGAACCGGCAGAACGAGATGCTGGCGGTCGAGCACCGCAACTTGACCACGCTCGCCCGTGCGATCGAGGTCGGCCAGTTGCTGGGCAGCAACCTTGGCCTCAGGGCCGGTCCGCTGCCCGGCTGGACGTCGCAGCCGCTGCCGACGCCGCCGGCCGCCGCCGGCGCGCCCGCGCGCCTGCACCGGAGCGGCGTCCCGGTCGGCAAGCCCGCCACCGAAGATGGCACCAAGCCGCCGCGTTCGAGGCATCACGGCAAGCGCCTCACCACGCACAACAACGCCGCCACCGCGACACCCGCCCCCGACACGTCGGCACCGAGCGGAACCGCGGACGGCGCCGCGACGCCCGACAATCCGCCTCCCGCGCCGGCGCCGCCGGCGGCAACGCCTTCTCATCGCCGCACCGGTCACAGTCATGCGGTCCATCATGTGCCGGCAGCGGCGATCAAGGGCAAACCGCTTATCGTCATTCCGGTCGCCACGACCGATGATTCCTATCAGCGGCAGCTCTACAGCGCCGTTTCCGCTGCGCTGGAATCGTCGCCGACCGTGAAATTCCTCGTCGTCGCGGCCTCGCCCGGCAATCACAATCGCGGCCAAGCCGTGCTCGATGCCGCCAAGGCGCAGCATCAGGCCGAGGATGTCGCCCGTTCGCTCGTGGCCTTCGGTCTGCCGCAGAATCGCGTGCTGACGGTTGCCACCTCGGCGCCGGCAACCGCGCAAGGCGAGATCCGCGTCTTCGCCAAGCCCGAATAAGCCGAACTATCCGGCCTTAACGAGGATCTCGTCGGCGAGCGCGCGCACCTCGCGCGCGGCCACGCTGCTGGGTGCCGTCTCCATGACGGTCAGGCCAGCGGCCATGCTCGCGGCAAATCCGGCACGATTGCCGAGCCGTGCCGCAGCCAGTCCCGCACCGAGTGCCGCCGCCTCGGCCGCCATGGTCTCGGCGATCGTGCTGCGCGCCGGCACCCGATTCAGCGCCAGCAGGACGGGCCGTCTCGCCTCGGCCGCGAGCTCAAGCGTCGGACGAGTCGCCCAAAGGTCGAGTGGACTCGGCTGAACCGGCACGATGACGAGATGAGCGGCACGGATGGCGAGCTTGGCGTCGGTCTGGGCATGCGGTGCGCTGTCGACGATTATAAGATCCGCCTCGCGCTGATGGCGCTCGATCTCCGCCGTGGCGCGCCAGCCGCTCACCGCCACGAAGCCGATGCCAGCGCCGCCGGCTCCGAGCGTCCGTTCACGCAATTCGAACCAGCGGGCAAGGCTGCCCTGGGGATCGACATCGATGAGCGTGACCCGCAGGCCCAGCCCGTGCCAGGCCAGCGCCAGTTGCGCCGCCAGGGTCGTTTTTCCGGCGCCGCCCTTTTGCTGCGCGATCGTGATGACCTTGGCCATGCGCTCCCCGTCCGTTCGAGCAAGGTCCGGTTAGGTCGAAACGACCTAATCGGTGAACCTTGCTCTACTTCAACACATTAGAGACCGATCCAGCTATCAGAGTTGCCCTGGCAGCACCGGGCTCTAAGCCGAATGCGCGCCGGCTATCGGGTGGAATTGATATGTACTTTACCGAATCTTATTCGATTTAGGGTTCACAAGAAGGGCATTGTTGCTCGGAATCGAGCGGGCGCCTGTTGCCCCGCCCGGCCGTCACGCAAACGGGTCAGCATGGACGTTCAAAACCACACCGACGAGCAACGCTGGCAACGCTTCGAGGCGGCTCGGGGCCACATGATCAAGCACGGCCATCCGCCCGACCCGGATGTCTACGCGGTCTGGTGCGCCTACGAGGCAGGCGGGGACCCGCTCCTCGTCGACAAGCTGAACCGTTCGATGAGCGCCTGTCCGACGCTGCCGGTCGAAACGATCAGAGCCATCTACAGCGAATATTTCGTGCGCGAGCAGGAGGGCGCGATCGTCCGCGCGACCGGCGACAAATTCGCGACCGAGTTGGGGCGCATGCTGAAGGTGCTGGAGGGTGCCGGGCGCGATACGTCGAGCTTCGCCACGGCACTGGAGCAGATCGCCGGCAAGCTCACGCCCGAGGGCGATTTGCGGCGCATCATCGAGACCGTCGTGCTCGCCACCCGACACATGGAGGCGCGCACCCGACGGCTCGAATCCGAGCTGGAGCATTCCTCGGCGGAGATCCGCACGCTCCGGCAAGGGCTCGAAGCCTTCAAGCACGAGGCCTTGACCGATCCGCTGACCGGCCTGTTCAACCGCCGCGCCTTCGAGGATCGTCTCAAGGAGGCAGCAGCCACCGCCGTCGAGACCGATTCCGAGCTGTGCCTGCTCTTTGCCGATATCGATAATTTCAAGAAGCTCAACGATCGCTGGGGACATCAGGTCGGCGACGCGATCATGCAGCTCGTCGCCGGCGCCATCAAAGAGAAGCTGCGGCCGGGCGATGTGGCGACTCGCTTCGGCGACGACGAGTTCGCCGCTCTGCTCCCGGGGCTGTCGATCGCCGAAGCCTATCTGCTGGCCGACGAGATTCGCGAGCTGGTGGGCCGCAAGCGGCTGCGCGACGCGGCGACCGGCGAATCGATCGGCCAGCTTTCGATCTCGGGCGGGCTCGCGAACTACGTGCTGACCGAGACGCTGGAAGAGTTCGTCCGCCGCGCCGACACCGCGCTCTTCGCCGCCAAGAAGGCCGGCCGCAACCAGGTCAAGGTCGAGCGCGCGCCGGACGATCACCCGCGCTGAGCCTGCGGATCGCCGTCAGTGCGATCGCGGCAGTAGCTCGACCGCGGCATCCACGCTCATCGACACGGTCGCCTCGCCGGCTTCGACCGCCGGCGGTGCCGCCGACCGAAGCATGCCGAGATTGACGACGGCGATGGGAATGCCGCCGCCGACCACGCGCAGCTCGCGATAGGCCACGATCCGCGCATCGAGCGTCATGGCGATCCGCTCGGCCCGGAGCTTCAGATGGCGGATCGCCTCGTCGGTCAGCTCGTCACGGACCGCGCGGGCGGCATCGCGCGACAGCTCCGCATCCAGCCGGCGCATGACCAGCCCCTGCTCCTGCAGCGCGCCGGCAAGCTGCTGGATAGCCGCGAAATCCCTGCTCGAAAGCTGCAAGGACTGGCTGCCGTGCCAGACTGAGGCCTGATCGGTCTTCTCGGGTTGGGCGGAATAACCCAGCGTCTCGATGGTGATGCCCTTGACCGCCTTGGCCTTGGCGAGGGCGGTTGCCATGCCCTGATTGATCGCGGCCTGCAGCTTGCCGGCATCCTCGTCGCTCAGCTCGACCGCGAGCTCGGCATGCAGCTCGTCCCGCGGCAGCCTCCGTTCCGCCGTTTCGGTCAGGTGGAGCATGGTCGCGGGCTGCTCGGCCGCCACCGGCGGCGGGGGCGGGGGCTTGGGCGGATCGGCCGCCAGCGCCGGCCCAGCCAGCAGCAGCGCCAACAGGCCCTGCCCCATCGAATATCGAATCATATCGCTGCTCCATGCATTTTGTCGTCCTTCAGCATAGCGTCGTCGGATAGGGTGCGGCATCTGGGCGCCGTGGCTTTTCGCCGATCGCTGCTAGATCACAGACTGCACAACCAGTGCTTGGCGCCGGAGGGCGTCTGCGCCACACTCCGGCCCGGTTTCTCATGTCAGGACGAGACCCAATGCTGAACAAGACACGCCACTCGCTCGCCATCATCCTGGCCGGCACTTTCTGCACCGTCGGGCTGACGGTCGCGGCGCAGGCCGCCGATAACGATGTCGCCAAGAACAAGGCGATCGTCCAGGGCTTCTGGCGCGACGTGCTGATCGCCAAGAACGTCGATGCGGCACCGCGCTATCTCAAGCCCGACTATCAACAGCACAATCCCCACGAGCCCAACGGCCTGATCGGGTTCGAGAATTTCTTCCGCGACGTGTTCCAGCACACGCCGCCGAACTTCAAGCTCGAAATCGTGAAGATGGTGGGCGAAGGGGACATCGTCGTCACCTACAACAAGTTCAGCGGCACGGGGCCGGACGGCAAGCCGTTCGAGGGCACCGGCTTCGACATGTTCCGCATCCAGGACGGGCTGATCGCCGAGCATTGGGACCAGGTCGATCCGGACGAGCAAGCACCGGCCGGCGCCCCGCCCGCCGCGGCTCCGCCCCCGCCCGCCAAGCGCTAGCGAACGGGCCATGCCGCCCTCGCCCGACCATGAGCCGCCGCCGATCGCCGCGGCAGCGGAGCATCTCCGGGCCGGGCGGCTGGTCGGCTTTCCGACCGAGACGGTCTATGGGCTGGGCGCCGACGCGACCGACGATCGCGCCGTCGCCCGCGTCTTCGCCGCCAAGGGCCGGCCGCGCTTCAATCCGCTGATCGTGCATGTGCCCGACCTGGCGGCGGCGGCCCAGCTCGTTTCCTTCACGCCGCAAGCGCGCAGGCTGGCCGATCTGTTCTGGCCCGGCCCGCTCACGCTCGTCCTGCCGCGCCTGCCCGATTGCCGGGTGAGCCTGCTGGCTAGCGCCGGGCTCGACACGCTGGCGGTGCGGGTGCCGGCTCACCCGCTGGCGCAGGCGCTGTTGCGCGCGACGATGCGGCCGCTGGTCGGACCGAGCGCCAATCGCTCGGGGCGGATCAGCCCGACCCGGGCCGAGCATGTGCGCGAGGAGCTGGGCGATCAGGTGGCGCTCGTCCTCGATGGCGGCGCCTGCCGGATCGGCGTCGAATCGACGGTGCTGGACATGAGCAGCGATCCGCCCCGGCTGCTGCGCCCGGGCGGTGTCGCCACCGCCGCGATCGAGGGCGTGATCGGGCCGCTCGCCGCCGCCGAAGCGCTGGCGGAGGATGCGCCCCGCCCCGGTCCCGGCCTGCTCGCCAGCCACTATGCGCCGGGCCTGCCGGTACGGCTGGAGGCGCTCGATCCGCGCCCGGGCGAGGCCTTTCTGGGCTTCGGCACGCCGCCGCCCGGCATCCGCGCGCCCGACCTGCAATTATCGGCGGATGGCGACCCGAACGAGGCGGCGGCCCATCTCTTCGCCGCCCTGCGCAGCCTGGACCGGCCCGAATTCAGCGGCATCGCGGTGATGCCGATCCCGGAAGACGGGCTCGGCGCCGCCATCAACGACCGGCTGCGCCGCGCCGCCGCGCCACGCCCTTAACCTCGCCGTTTTCCATGCTATTCTCGCCGTAATGCGACCGGGAAAGGCGCGTTGCGGGAGGGTATCGATGCCTGAGGTGCTTGATCGGCTGAAGGATGTGGTGGGGCCGGCGGGTTGGGTGGCCGAGCCGGACGCGATCGAGCCCTATCTGGTCGAATCACGCGGCCTCTATCGCGGCGCTACCTCGCTGGTGCTGCGCCCCGCCAGCACCGAAGAAGTCTCGAAGCTGGTGCGGATCTGCGCCGAGGCCCATTTGCCGATCGTGCCGCAGGGCGGCAATACCGGCCTGGTCGGCGGCGGCATCCCGAGCCCGGCCGGTGGGAACGTCGTGCTGGCGACCGGCCGGCTCAACCGCATCCGCGCGATCGATCCGGCCAATTTCACGCTCACGGCCGAGGCCGGCTGCATCCTCGCCGACATCCAGAAAGCGGCCGACGAGGCGGACCGGCTGTTTCCGCTGAGCCTCGGCGCCGAAGGCTCGTGCCAGATCGGCGGCAATATCTCGACCAATGCCGGCGGCATCCAGGTGCTGCGCTACGGCAATACCCGCGAGCTGGTACTGGGGCTCGAGGTGGTGCTGCCGGACGGGCGCGTCTGGAACGGGTTGCGCACGCTGCGCAAGGACAATACCGGCTACGATCTGAAACACCTCTTCATCGGCGGCGAAGGCACGCTCGGCATCATCACGGCCGCTGCGCTGCGGCTCTATCCCAAGGTGCGCGACCGCGCCGCCGCCTTCGTGGCGTTGCCGAACCTCGACGCGGTCATGCGGCTTTTCGCCCGCGCCAGGGCCGTCAGCGGCGACCAGGTCACCGCCTTCGAGCTCATCCCACGTATCGGCATCGAGATGTCCGCCCGGCATGTGCCGGGCGTGGTCGATCCGCTCGAAGCGCGGCACGAGACCTATGCGCTGATCGAGCTGAGCTCCTCCAACCCGTCGGCCGGCCTCGGCACCGTGCTGGAGACGTTGCTGGCCGATGCGCTCGAAGAAGGCGAGATCGTCGACGGCACGATCGCCGCGAGCGAGGCGCAGCGGCTCGGCTATTGGCGGCTGCGCGAAGGCATCGTCGAGGGCCAGAAGCACGAGGGCGCCTCGATCAAGCACGATGTCGCGGTGCCCGTGGCGTCCGTGGCGCGTTTCCTGACCGAAGCGCTGGCGGCCGTCAGGAAGCGCCTGCCGGGCATCCGGCCGGTGCCGTTCGGCCATATCGGCGACGGCAACATCCATTTCAATCTGAGCCAGCCAGAAGGGGCCGATCCAGAGCAATTCCTCGCGCGCTGGCAGGAATTCAACGATATCGTGCATGGCATCGTCGCCCGCTTCGACGGCTCGATCAGCGCCGAGCACGGCGTCGGCATCATGAAGCTGAACGAGCTGCCACACTATAAATCGGCGCTGGAGCTGGAGCTGATGGCGCGGGTCAAGGCGGCGCTCGATCCGCAAAATCTGATGAACCCCGGCAAGATTCTGCCGGCGGCCGGGAAGGCATAGGCCATGACCCTCTACACACCGCCGCTCGCCGATATGCGTTTCACGCTCGAGGAGGTGGCGGGCCTGGACGAGATCGCCGCCCTGCCCGGCTGCGAGGCGGCTTCGTCCGAGACGGTGTTCGCCGTGCTCGACGAGGCGGCGAAGCTGGCGCGCGACGTGCTCGCACCGCTCAACCAGATCGGCGACCGGCACGGCGCCGTGCTGGAGAACGGCGTCGTCACCACGCCGCCCGGCTTCAAGGAAGCCTACCGGACTTATGTCGAGGGCGGCTGGAACAGCCTGCCCTTCGAGGAGGAATGGGGCGGCCAGGCGCTGCCGGCCGTGGTGGCGCTCGCGGTCAGCGAGATGTGGAATTCGGCCAACATGGGTTTCGCCCTTTGCCCGCTGCTCAATTTCGGCGCGGTCGAGGCGTTGCAGGCCCATGGCAGCCCCGAATTGCAGCGCACCTATCTGCCCAAGCTCGTCTCGGGCGAATGGACCGGGACCATGAACCTGACCGAGCCGCAGGCGGGCTCGGATGTCGGCGCCCTGCGCACGCGCGCCGTTCATGACGGAACAGATTGGCGCATCACCGGCCAGAAGATCTTCATCACTTACGGCGACCATGATTTCGCCGAGAACATCATCCATCTGGTGCTCGCCCGCACGCCCGACGGGCCGCCCGGCACGCGCGGCATCTCGCTGTTCCTGGTGCCGAAGTTCCTGGTCGGCGAGGATGGCTCGCTCGGCCGGCGCAACGATTTGCGCACGGTCAGCCTGGAGCACAAGCTCGGCATCCACGCCAGCCCGACCGCCGTGCTCTCCTACGGCGATGACGAGGGTGCCGTGGGCTACCTGATCGGCCGCGAGAATGCCGGCATGGAATGCATGTTCACCATGATGAACAGCGCCCGGCTCAATGTCGGACTGCAAGGCATCGCCATCTCGGAACGGGCCTATCAGCAGGCGCGCGATTACGCCATGAACCGCGTTCAGGGCAAGCCGCTGGGAGCGCGCGGCGACGGTCCGTTCCCGATCATCCATCACCCGGATGTGCGGCGCATGCTGCTCACGATCAAGACGCGGACATCGGCGGCACGCGGGCTCGCCTATTTCGCCGCCGCGTCGATCGACAAGGCGCGGCATCTGCCCGATCCCGAGGCGCGCGCCGCGGCCCAGGCACAGGCCGACCTGCTGATCCCGCTGGTCAAGGCCTGGTCGACCGATCTCGGCGTCGAGAATACCTCGCTCGCCGTGCAGATCCATGGCGGTATGGGCTTCATCGAGGAGACCGGTGTCGCCCAGCATTACCGCGATGCCCGGATCGCGCCGATCTATGAGGGCACCAACGGGATCCAGGCGCTCGACCTGCTCGGGCGAAAGGTCGCGCGTGATCGGGGCGCGGCGGCCGGGCGCTTCATCGGGCTGATGCGGGAACTGAGCTCGAAGCTCGGCGCGCAGCCGGGCGACGATCTGGCGACCATCCGCATGGCGCTCGACCATGCGCTCAACGCCGTCGAACGGGCGACCGGGGAGATGGTGACGGCGTTTGCCGAGGATAGCGCGCGCGCCGCCGCCGGTGCCGTGCCCTATCTCAACCTCTTCGCCGTCACGGCCGGCGGCTGGGTGCTGGCGACGGAGGCGCTGGCGGCACAGCGCAGGCTGACGGAGCGGGACGGCGATCCCGGCTTCAACGAAGCGAAACTCGTCGGTGCCCGCTTCTATGCCGAGCAATTCCTGATGGCGGCCGCTGCGTCGCTGCCGGCGATCACCGGCGGCGCCACCATCCTGGCGATGCCGCCCGAACGCCTATAGCGCTGCGCTGTTCAGGCTTTCGGCCGCTGCCGGCCGGTCGATGCCGTTGCTGCTGCGCGGCATGGGATTGAAATGCAGCACAGTCACGGCCCGCCGAGGCTGTGCACCGCCGAGCCGGGCTGCAAGCGCACGGATCGTGCGGCTGCCCGTGGTCGTGCACAGGAAGGGAAAGACCGCGTGAACCATGCAGGCCGCCCCGGCGACCATCATGGCCGTGCCCGTGCGCGTGGCAAAAGCCATGTGTTGCCAGTAGGTTTCACCGACCGATTTCGGGTGCTCAATAAACAAGCGGAACATCTTTCGACCTATCGATGCTGCCGTTACACCATCTATTAAATACATGCGGCGGCATCCTTGTCAAAGCATCGCGCCGGGCGCCCCAAAAAAGACTATATACTGTCAATATTGTCCGATTTCTCTTCTATTACAGCAGAGGACGGTAATAGGCCGGAATTGTCCTCACCACTTCGGTACGCAGGGCCCTGCCGTGTAATCGAAGGCGAAGAGCTGAAAGGTCGGCGTCAGATAGAGCGGACGCAGGCAGTCCTGCTGGATCTGAAAAGGTTCGCGGTCCATCAACACGACGAAATCGAAGCCTTTCAGCGTTCTAAGGATCGTGCCGTGATCGCGGCCGTCGCCATGGAGCGAGCCCCAGACATCCTCCGGCACCGCCTCGGAGACCGGCGTGACATAGGGTTCGCGCACCAGCACCGGTTGCTGCGACGGGATCGCGAACAGGGTCGGGACCAGCCCGTCGCGGTCGAGCACGGTCAGAGTCGGCAAATGCACGTCCGACACCGCCGTGACATTGACCTCGCGCTCGGGAAACCCGACGGCCAGGCGGGCGCCGACCGGCAGTTGGTCGAGCGCCGCGCGCGCGGCATCGAAGATCGGCACGGTGGCGACCCAGGCGCGCTCGATCACCGCCATCCGCACCAGGAAGATCGCCCCCAGCAAACCGCCGATGCCGAGCGCCCAGCGCCGGTCGAGGCGCGGCATCGAGACCGCGACGAACAGCACGAACAGCATGACCGGCATCCGGTGATCCGCGCCCGACCCGCCCAGAAGCTGGCTCGGCAACAGCAGATAGGCCGCCACCAGCAGGCCCAGCGACCAGGCCGGCCCGCGCGCGAACCCCAGCCGGCGCCGGGCGGCGAGCACGCCCAGCGCGCCGATCGTCAGAGCGAAGCAGACGGCGTCGAAAGCCCGATTGTAATCGTCGAAGACGCTGAACAGCAGGTCCGCCTTGCGCCAGAACCGGCCGAAGCCGAGCTCACCGTCGGCATCATCGTGCCATGTCGACAGAAAGACGAGGATGGGGGCAAGAAAGGGTACCGCGAGGAGGATCGTCCGGCGGCCGAGCCCCCGCCAATCCCGTCCGCGCAGGGCTTTCCAAAGCGGCTCGATCTCCGCGCCGGCGACCATGAGCGCATAGGCGCCGAAGGCGGCGATATGGCTGAAATAGAGCAGGATCGCCAGGGCCGAGGCGGTGAGCAGGCGTAGCCATGGATGCCGCAGCAGCCTCAGCCACAGCGCCAGGCCGCATAGCGCCAGCCCGACTCCGAACAGATAATTGAGAAAGCCCCAGAGCAGGACACGGTTGTAGAGGAACAGGAAGGCGGCGAGCGGCCAGAGCGACCAACGGCGATAGATCGTGCGATGCAGCCACAGGGCGCCGCCGGCGATGAGCGCGAAGATGATCAGGATGAAGAGCCGTCCGGCCGTCTCCAGCGGCATCAGCCGTGCCAGCGCCGGCACCATCATGTCCATCGCCAGATTCGGCTGCCACGCCCAGTTCGTGGCGTAGTAGCGGTCGAGCGGCTCGTTATGGCCGGCCGTCATCAGGATGTGCATGCGGGCGAGATGGTTCGGATAGTCGACGAGCGGTGGCAGGCTCACCGTCAGGACGGGCAAGGCGGCCACGGCGAACAGCAGAATGAAGCCGAGTGCTACCTGTCGCGCGCTCGTCACCGTCGCTTCCAGGTGATGACCGAGCTCACGGCGTAGTTCCAGACCGAGCTCATCGCCGCCCCCGCGACGCCCGCGAGCCACCAGGAGGCATGCTCGCGCCCGAGCAGGAAGGCGGCGATGCCGACATTGGCGATGGCCCCCACGCCGCAGATCAGGCCGAAGGAGACGAGGCCGCGCAGGAAGCCCCAGCCGACCAGCCTGCGGTCGCTGTAGGTGAAGAAATTGTTCAGCGTGAAATTGCCGATCATCGCCGTGATCGTGGCGATCGCCTGGCTCAGCGCGAACTCCAGCCCGATGACGTTATAGGCCAGCCCGAGCACGGCGAGATGCGCGCCGAGGCCGACGAGACCTACCAGCGAAAACAGAATGAACCGGACCGGCAGGATATGGCCGACCAGCTTGTCGGCCAGCAGCATCAGATATTCCCAGGCGACTTGGCTATCGAGCTTGCTCTCGCCGGCGACGCGCGGGCGGAACTGATAGGGCAGCTCGCGTACGCGCAACGGCACCGTCGAGGAGGCTAGCAGATCGATCAGGATCTTGAAACCGAGCGCTGACATTTGACGCACGGCACCGTCGAAGGCCTCGCGGCGGACCATGAAGAAGCCGCTCATCGGATCGGCGATGCCGACACGCAGCACCAGCCGGCCGAGCCGGGTCGCGAGGCCGCTGATGCTGGCGCGCTTACGGTCCCAGCCGCCGACGCCGCCGCCCTCGATATAGCGGCTGCCGACCACGATATCGATCGGCTCGGATTTGAGCGTGGCGAGCATGCGCGGCAGCAGCGCCTCGTCATGCTGGAGATCGGCATCGATCACGGCGGCGTAAGGTGCGGTCGAAGCCTGGATGCCCTCGATGCAGGCCGAGGCCAGGCCGCGACGGCCGATCCGATGCACGATCCGAGCCCGACGGTCGGCTTGCGCGAGGCGATGCAGCTCGGCGATCGTGCCGTCGGTCGAATCATCATCGACGAAGATCGCTTCCCAATCGAGGCCGGACAGGACCCGGGAAAGCCGGTCGAACAGCGGCCGGATATTCTCGCGCTCATTGCGCGTCGGCACGATCACCGACAGCTCCGGCCCGGTCGGGCTGGGCATGGCCGCCGCAACGACGGCGCGCCTCGCCGTCTCCGTCAACCGACCGCCTTCCACCGACAAACGCATCTCCTCAGGGCGCTGAAGCCGGTTCTCATTACGGCATGACCGGTTCGCGCGTCAGCAAAATCCGGCGCCGGGGCGGCGTGGCACTTGCGCCCGCCTCGATCTTGCGGCTGAGATCGCGGGAATTCCGCAAGGCAGCTCATGACCGGCGCCCCCGCTACCCCTATCTCGGAGATGCCGCCCCTGCCCGATTCGCAGGTTTTGGCGGCGGCTGTCAACGCCGCCCTCGGGCGTTATATCGAGGCCCGCCGCCGGCGCATCCGGCCCTTCATCGACCGGCATTTCTCCTTGCGCGGCAGCCTCCGCCTGCATCGGCGCGCCATCGGCTGGGACATGTTGAAGGCGCCGGCCAACCTCGCGCTCGGCCTGCCCCACGCCGCGTTGCAGCTGACCGGCGCCGGCATCTCGAGCCTGGGCGCGCGGCGCTTGGGCGCCAGGCTGCGCCGCCGCTCCCTGCTGCTCGACACCGCCGTCGGACGCGAGATCGAACGACTGGTCCAGACCGAGCTCCTGGAGCTGCCCTGGAACGGCAAAGGGCGGGACGCGCTGGCCGAGGAGATCGTGAACGATCCGACGATCGGTGCTGCCCTGACCCGGCTTCTGGCGCCGGCCGGCGAACGGATCGGCGACGAGGCGTTTCGCGCGCGCCTGGCCGACGATCTCGCCCGCTACGTCGCCAGCCGGCCGGCCGCCTCGGAGCTGGCGGTGGCGCTCATCTCGGTCGGCACCGGCGCCCTCGCCTTCGAGCGGCTGACACCGGGCGCCATGACGCTGGGTCCGATCCTCGCCGGCACGCTCGCGCAGAACGCCGCGGTCGCCAGCTTTCCGCTCGGCCCGACACTCGGCTCCCTGTGGTACGGCATGTTCCCCGCGAGCGTGCCGTTGGCGCTCACGGCAGGCGTCACCGGCGGGCTCATGGCGGGCACGGCGGTGCTGGCGGCCTTCGCCGGCGTCGCGGCCGATCCGCTGCAGCGCCGGCTCGGGCTGCATGAGCGCCGTCTGCGGCGGTTGATCGACGCGCTCGAACGATCGCTGGCCGAGCCGGACGGTCCCGGGCTGGCGCTGCGCGACCATTACGTCGCCCGGCTCGCCGATCTGCTCGATGTCGCGGCAACGGCCTGGCGGGCCGCGCGGGGCTAGAACAAGGTCCTTTGGAACAGCGCCAGCATCCAGCCCATCGCTTGCAGAAACAGAGCCGGGTCGTAGCGTGGTCCCTCGTCGCGCAGAAAGGCGTGGGCGGCGTTGACCTCGTGCCATTCGTAGCGTGCGCCGACCGCCTCGAGCCGCTCCCGGATCGCCTGGCGTCCCTCGAAGGGGACATGCGGATCCTGCCGTCCCCAGACGAACAACGTCTCGGCCTTGAGCTCGGCCATCCGGGCCAGGCTGTCATCCGCCTTGCCGGCGCCGAGCGTGCCGGTATGGATGTCGGTGGCGTAGAAGCAGGCGGCGGCGGAGACCGAAGGATCGAGTGCCGCGCGGTAGGCGAGATGGCCGCCGAGGCAGACGCCCAGCGTCGCGAGCCGGCCGGTGCAGGCCTCGTGCCCGCGCAGGAAGGCCAAAGCCGCCTTGGCATCGGCATCGAAGGCGGCGATCGGCTTGGTGGTCTTGAGCGAATTGCCCCGATCAGTACCGGCCTGGTCGTAATTGAGGACGGTGCCCGGCTCTTCGTACTCGTGATAGACCTCCGGCACGGCCACCACATAGCCCTGGCCCGCGACCATGGCGGCGAGCCGCCGGATCGGCGCCGTCACCTGATAGATCTCGGAGAAGAACAGCACGCCGGGAAAATTGCCGGCGACGGCAGGGCGGAACAGACGCAGCCGCATCGTGCCGGAAGCACCCGGGACGGAGATGTCCGCGGTTTCATCGCTCAGTATGATCATGATCGAACTCTATCCCATGATGTCGCCGAAGCGGGCGGGCAGCACGAAGCCATGGCCGAGCGGATCGCCCGGCTCGACGGTGAAGCAGGCCTCGCCGGTGTAATGGGCGGTGCCGCCGACGCGCACCCGGACGCTCTCGCCTTCGACCGCGACGATCTCGCCGGTGAAGGCGCCGCCCGAGATGCCGCGAAATTCGCGCCGCCGCCCCTGCGCCATGCGCCCGCGCGCCCAATCCAGCGCCATGCGCGCAGTGACACCGCTGCCGGTCGGCGAGCGGTCGATCTGGCCTTCGGCGAAGATGCAGAGGTTCCAGCTCGGCCGTGCCGCATCGGGCGGTGTCTCGTCGGTGATGATGGTGCCGTAGAGAAATCCCAGATCGGGCTCGGACGGATGTCGGATCGGCACCGATGCGCGGACCGCTTCGGTCAGCTCGACGCCGGCCGCGACCAGCTCCGCGAGCGGCGCGGCGGCCAGATCGAGCCCGAGGCGAGAGGCGGGCAGGATCGCGTAGTAGGCGCCGCCGAAGGCGATGTCATACGCGACCTCGCCCCGGCCGGGGAGGGTTATCCGCCTGTCGAGATGGCTGGCGAAGGAAGGCACGCTGTCGAAGGCGACGCTGCCGTCGGCGGCGACATCGACCCGCACCACACCGCATGGCGTCTCCAGCCCGAACCGGCACCCACCGACGCGACCGCTTTCGACCGCCCAGCGGCCGACGGCGATCGTGGCATGGCCGCACATGGTGCTGTAGCCCTCGTTATGGGTGAACAGAACCGCGAGCTCGGCCCCGGGCGCCGAAGGCGGCAGCGGGATCACCCCGTACATGCCGGCATGGCCGCGCGGCTCCAGCATCAGCGTGCGGCGGATATGATCGAACCGCGCGCGGGCATCGCGCCGCCGCTCCAGCAGCGTGGCACCGGCGAGCGCCGGATAGCCCTCGGTAACGATCCGCACCGGCTCGCCGGCCGTATGCATGTCGACGGTCCGGTAGAGCTGCTTCAACGGCGCCTCCTATCCCAGAGGTTGCGGAGCGGGGATGAATACGAGGCATGGTGCGTAGAAGCCTCGAAGGAGGCAAGCATGGCAATTTCCCTGGACGAGCCCGTTCTTCCCGAAACCGGAGCGACGCTTCGGCAATTGGCCGCGGCCGGCGAGCTGCGCCTGACGCGCAGCGGCTGCTATCGGCCGCATCCGGACGCCCCGGCGCGCCCGGCCTGGTGGGCGATCACCGTGGCCGAGGAACGAAGCTACGAGATCTCCGGTCCCGATTTCCGGGCCTTGCGCCGGCTTCGCGTCCCGGAAATCCGCCGCTCTCAGTCGGCCTCGACGATCTCGACCTCGTGAGTGAGCTCGGCGGTCTTGGCGAACATGATCGAGGCCGAGCAATATTTCTCCGCTGACAGCTGGACCGCGCGATCGACCTTGTCGCGCGGCAGCGCGCGGCCGGTCACGCGATAGCGCAGATGGATGCGGGTGAAGACCTTGGGGTCGGTCTCGGCCCGCTCGGCCTCGACATCGATCGTGCAGCCCATGATCTTGACCCGGCCACGCTCCAGGATATGCACGACATCGATGGCGGTGCAGCCGGCAAGGCCGATCAGCAGCATCTCCATCGGCCGGATGCCGGCATTGCGGCCGCCGATATCGGGTGCCCCGTCCATGACCATGGCGTGCCCGCTGCCGGACTCGCCGACGAACATCCGGTCCTCGACCCAGATCGCACGCGCTTTCATGGCATCAGCTCTCGCATCGAATCAGCTCTGAGTCCAGGGCAGGCCCTCATGCTGCCAGCCTTCGACCATGCCGCGATGCTTGGCGCCGTCATGCTTGCCTTGGAAGCCGCCCGAGATGTTGTAGCAATTTCGCCAGCCCCGCGCCGTGAGCAGCTCGGCCGCGGCCTTGCTGCGCACGCCGGAACGGCAGAGCAGCAGCACCTTCTGGTCCGGCCTGATCCCGGCCGCGGCGATCTCGTCGGCGAAGGCGGCATTGACCGTGCCGTCGGGCCAGCTCTGCCATTCGATCTTGACCACCGGCTTGGCCAGGCTCGACAGGTCGGGCAACCCGACATAGGACCATTCCGGCCGCGTCCGCACATCGACCAGGACGGCGTCCTTGTCCTCTCCCAGCGTCTGCCACGCCCGGGTCGGGCTGATGTCGCCCGCATAGCTTTCCGTCATCCGATCCTCCTCAACGAACGGCGCGGGCGGCGTCGAGCGCCCGGCCAATATCCCGCGACAGATCAGCAAGGCTTTCGAGCCCGACCGACAGGCGCACCAGACCGTCGGTGATGCCGGCAGCGGCGCGGTCTTGCTCCGGCAAGGTGCGATGGGTCGTGGTCGCGGGGTGGGTAACGAGCGATTTCGCATCGCCCAGATTGTTCGAGATATCGACGATCTCCAGCGCGTTCAGGAACGCGAAGGCGGCCCGCTTCGAGCCCAGATCGAACGAGACCAGCGTGCCGCCGGTCGCCATCTGCCGGCGCGCCAGCTCGACCTGCGGGAAATTCTCCAGGAACGGGTAGAACACCTTGGCGACGGCCGGATGCGCGCCGATCAGCCGCGCCAGCGACAGCGCCGTTTCGCTCGACCGCTCGACCCGGAGCGCCAGCGTCTCCATGCCCTTGAGCAGGACCCAAGCATTGAATGGGCTGAGCGCCGGGCCGGTATGGCGCATGAAAGGCTGGAACTCCTTGGCCAGCCATTCCTCCGACGCGAGGATGGCGCCGCCGAGCGCCCTGCCCTGGCCGTCGATATGCTTGGTCGCAGAATAGATGACGACGTCGGCGCCGAGCCGCATCGGCTTCTGCACGATCGGGCTCGCCAGCGCATTGTCGACGACCAATCGGAGGTCGTGGGCATGGGCGAGATCGGCCAGGCCCTTGAGATCGATCAGCGCCAGCGTCGGGTTGGCCGGGGTCTCGATGAAGAACGCCTTGGTGTTCGGGCGGATCGCCTTCTCCCAGGCGCCCAGATCGGCGCCGTCGACCAGCGTCGTCTCGATTCCGAAGCGCGGCAGCAGCGTCTGCACGATGACGATGCAGGAGCCGAAAAGCACCCGGCTCGCCACCAGGTGATCGCCGGCCCGCAGATGGGCGAGCAACCCGGCCCAGATCGCCGCCATGCCGCTGGCCGTGGCGTAGCAGGCCTCCGCGCCTTCGAGCGCTGCCAAGCGTCGCTCGAACATGCGGACGGTGGGGTTGCCGTAGCGCGAATAGATGAAGCCCGGATCCTCGCCCTTGAAACGCGCCTCGGCCGCTTCGGCGCTGTCATAGACAAAACCGGAGGTGAGGTAGATCGCTTCCGCGGTCTCGCCAAACGCCGACCGGTCAAGGCCGCCGCGCACAAGCAATGTTTCCGGATCGAATTCTGTTCCCACCGCGAGGCCCTTCCATGCAAACCGCGCCGGCCGGACAGGTGGAAACGCTCGGATCGAGCCTCCGACCTTTTAGCGGTTTTTAACGTGGTCGCAAGCCGGCCGGCCAAATCACCACGGTTGCACTAGATCACGATTGCCGCTTGGTGGCAAGCGGCGAAGCGCCGCTAGCGCGCGGCAAGATCAAAAATGGTCGCACCCTGAGCTCAATCGCTCAAATCTCCGTCGAATACTTGGCGATATCCCGGATCGTCAGGACAGAAGATCGGGTTTTGTTAATAAATCCAAGGATAGGATGAAGCCATCCGAATAATCGAACGGTTCGATCGCCATCGCACCTTTTTGGCAAATCCATCACCATTCAGCGCATCAAGAGGGTTCAAATGATTATCGCCAGCGGCGGCAATTCGGCCCCGCTCCCGTTGCCTTGCCCCAATGCCCCGTCCCAGACCGCTGTAAGCACGCGCCGGCGCGGCACGCTCGCCTGGACGGGTAGCCTGCTCGCCGTCCTGTCGGCCGCGTTCGTCGCGACCCCCGCCCAGGCCGTGCCCTACGCCTATTCTTCGACGCTCGGGCAGACCGCCGTCGCCGGCGCCGATGCCGGTCATTTCAATTTTCTCGGCCGGAGTACCGTCGACACCGTTCATGGCCGGCTGCTGGTCGCCGATGTCGGCAATCAGCGCGTCCAGATCTATGACAGCGCCACGCTCGCCTACGTGGGCACGATCGGTGCTACCGGTGTCGCTGGCGGCGACAATGGGCATCTCGATCAGCCGGTGGATGTCGGCTTCGACGCCGCCAACGACCGTATCCTGGTCGCCGACCAGGGCAACCAGCGGGTCCAGGTCTTCGACGCCCAGAGCTTCGCCTATATCGCGACGATCGGTGCCGCCGGTGTGGCCGGCGGCGACAACGCCCATTTCAGCTTGCCCGCATCGGTCAAGGTCAACCCGGACGCCGGCCAGATCTATGTCGCCGATGCGCTCAACCACCGTGTCCAGATCTTCAACGCCCAGAGCTTGGCTTATGTCGCCACGCTCGGCACCTCGGGCGTGGCCGGCGCCGATGCCAGCCATCTGAGCGAGCCGGCCGACGCCGAATACAATCCGGTGCTGAACCAGATCATGGTCGCCGATCTCGACAATGCGCGCGTGCAGTTCTACGACGCCGCCAGCCTGCAGCCGCTGTCTCAGCTCGGCGTGACCGGTTCGCCCGACACCGACAATGCTCATTTCGACCTGCCGGTCTCGGTCACCTTCGATCCAATGGGCAAGCTGATCCTGGTAGCGGACGGCAGCTCGAGCAATCGCGTCCAGATCTACAGCGCCACGACCTATCGCTTCATCGCCACGCTGGGCACGACGGCTGCCGGCGCCGACAGCAATCATTTCGCCGGACCGTTCGGCATCAGCGTCGATCCCGTCCATTCCCGGATCTTCGTCGGCGATTCGGAAAATAACCGCCTGCAGATCTTCACGGCACTTCCAACACCGCTGGTGACGAGCGTGCTGCCGGGCGCGCGATCGGTCCAGATCGGCGCCACGCCGACCATGTTCGCCAACATTCTCAATGTCGGCACCACGCCGCTCAGCAATTGCGGAGTGGCCCTGCCCGCCTCGTCTCCGGCCGGATTGAGCATACAATTCCGGACCACGGACCCTGCGACCAACACCGCGATCGGCACGACCGGCGTGGCGGCAAGCCTGGCGGCAGCACCGGCAGGCAGCGTCAGCGTCCAGACCTTCGTCCTGGCCTTCGACAGCGGTGCGGCATTGGCGCGAACTGGCCTGCCGCTGGAATTCGCCTGCGACGGCGTGGCGCCGGCGACGGTGATGCCGGGCGTCAACAACGCCGACCTCATTTTCTCCACCAGCCCGGTGGCGGACGTCATCGCCCTTGCAGCCACGGCCAAGAATGACGGAATCGTCCATGTTCCGGCCGGCGGCTCCGGCGCCTTCGCGGTCGCGTCGATCAATATCGGCGTCGCCGGCAACCTCATCGTGGCGGCGGATACGGGCGGCGTCTCGCTGCCATTGACCGCGAATATCTGCGAAAGCCAGGCCAACGGCCAATGCCTGGCGGCACCCGCGAGCTCGCTGCCGATCACCTATGCCGCCGGGGCGACCCCGACCTTCTCGGTCTTCATCACGGCCTCGGGCTCGATCCCGCTGGCCGCCGCGACCTCTCGCATCTTCGTGAAATTCCTGGACGGGGCGGGCGCCCTGCATGGCGAGACGAGCGTCGCGGTCGAAACCCAATAAGCCGCGATTTGCATAGGTGTTACCATGGGATAGGGTCCGAGGCTCCACTCGTTGGAAGGTCTCCATGCCGGCTATTCGTTGCCGACACCGAGAATGACCGGATTCAGATCTACGACACGGCGACCCTCGGCTATATCCGTTCGCTCGGCGGCGATGTGTTGCGCAAGCCGGCCGATGTTGGCTTCGACACGGCCAACAACCACATCCTCGTGGCCGATACCGGCAATCATCTGATCCGCCTGTACGATGCCGATAGCCTGACGCAGGTCGCGGCGATAGGCACGGTGGGCCATCCGGGCCGCGATAACCGCCATCTCGACCAACCTCTATCGGTGGCCCTCAACGAAACCGCCGGGCAGATCTATGTCGCGGACGGCGGCAATCGCCGGATCCAGATCTTCGATGCCAAGACGTTCGCCCACATCGCCTCGCTCGAAACGGCGGGCACCGAGGCGATTTTCGATCCTGCAGCGAACCGCATCCTCGTCGCCGATCCGGCCCGGATGCGGGTCGAGAGCTACGATGCGTCCCGCTTCACACGCCTGTCGCAGATCGGCACCACCGGCAGGCCCGGCAATGACGCCAATCATTTCGCAGCACCGGCTGCCCTCGCCTTCGACCCGGCCGCCAAGACGATCCTGGTCGCGGATGGCTTTCCGAACGACCGGGTACAGATCTTCGAGGCCACCGAGCTTCGTTTTCTCTCGACACTCGGCAATACCGCGGAAGGCTCGATCTCGAACAACCTCGCCTTTTCGCCCGGAGGCATTGCCGTCGATCCAGCCCATGGCCAAGTCTTCGTCAGCGATCCGGACAATGAGCGCGTCCTCGTCTATGCCGCCGTGCCTTACATCATCGTGCTGGCAGCAACGGCGCGCGAGGATGGGATCGTTCATGCCGCGCTCGGCAGCGCGACCGCCTTCGCCGTCTCCTCGATCAATGTCGGCGCGTCCGGAAAACTTGTTGCGACGCTCGACACTGGCGACGCCACGCTGCCTTTGACCGCGACGATCTGCCAGACGGGCCCGGAAAGCGTCTGCCTGGCGCCGCCCGCGCGCTCAGTCTCGCTCGCTTATCCAACCGGCGCCACGCCGACCTTCTCGGTCTTTGTCACGGCCTCGGCCGCGATCACGCTCAATCCATCGGCGTCGAGCCTGTTCGTGCGTTTCGTCGACGATGCCGGCAAGGTACGCGGATCAGTGAGCGTAGCTGTAGAGGCGGGTTGACAGCCTGAAGCTCGATGCTTCGAACTTCCCGCCCCTATCTCGGCAGGACGATCCGCGCGCGCAGGCCGCCCTGGGGCGAGGTTTCGAGAAACAGGTCGCCACCATGACCGCGCATGATGTCGCGCGCGATGGTGAGGCCGAGCCCGACGCCGCCGGTCGAAGGGTTGCGCGAGCTTTCCAAACGATAAAAGGGCCGGAAGACCTCCTCGCGCAGCTCGATCGGGATGCCTGGCCCGTCATCGTCGATCATCAGCTCGACCGCCGCGCGGTCGGCGACGAGCGTGATCCAGACATGGCCACCATAGCGCTCGGCATTGCCGACCAGGTTGACGATGCAGCGGCGGAAGCTGTCGCGGCGGACCGGCACGTAAAGCTCGTCCGGTGCTGCCAGGCTGATCTCGGCGCCGCCCCGCCGGGCAGCCGCGACCAGCTCTTCCAAGAGCTCGACGATATTGACGACTTGCTGCGCCTCATTGCCTTCGCCGCGGGCGAAGCTCAGATAGCCCTCGATCATCTGCTGCATCTCGGAGACATCCGATTTGAGGCCGACGATCTCCTCGGTCTCGTCGAGCAGCTCCAGCTCGAGCTTCATGCGCGTGAGCGGCGTGCGCAGATCGTGCGAGACGCCGGCCAGCATCTCGGTACGCTGGGTCATCTGGCGCTGGATGCGTTCGCGCATAACCAGGAACGCGGCCGCCGCCTGCCGCACCTCGGTCGCCCCCTCCGGCCGGAAAGGCTCGACATCGCGGCCCTTGCCGAACGCCTCGGCCGCGATCGCCAGCCGGCGCACCGCGCGCACCTGGTTGCGCAGCACCATGGTGGCGATGCCGAGCGACAGGAAGGCCGAGCCGGTCATCCACAGGAGGAAGACATAAGTGACGGAGGTATAGATCCGGTCGCGCGGGACGGTTACCTGCAGCAGCCCCTCGGGCAACTGGATATCCGCCTGCAGCGAGGTCGGCAGGCCGGACGCATCGACCTCGAACGGTCCGAGCCGCTGATCCGCCAGGGCAGAGGTAAGGAAGCGCTCGATCGAGGTCTCCGGCTCCGATGCCGGCAAGAGCGGCAGCGTGCCGCCATGGATGAAGTGGAATTCGAGCCCGGTCTTGCTGTTGACCCGCGCGAACACCCGGTCATCCTCGTCGGAACGATGGAACGGCCGACGATCGACGACCAGCGAGATATTGGTGGTGACGCCGGTCGCCAGGCGCCGCATGACGGTCGACCAGAAGCGGTCGTAGAACACCTTGGTGCCGACCAGCTCGCTGATCAGCAGCGGCGCCACCAGCAGCAGCACGGCCCGCGCGAACAGGCCGTGAGGCATGAGCGCCTTGATGCTGCGCAAAATCCGGTTCATGGGCGAAGGCGGCTCTATCCCCGATCGAAGCCGGGATCATAGGGGGCGGCAACAGACAGGGCGAGCGTCATGAGCGTGCCGAGGCGAAGCTCGGACGCAGCCTATCGCCGATAAGCCGCCGAAGCGACCTCGTAGGGGACGATCTCCTGGCCGATCGGCCAGAGCGCCATGCCGGCCAGCTTCAGGTGTTGCCAGGCGAAGGGGATCCCGATGATGGAGCAGGCGAGCGGAATCGCGATCGCCACATGGCCGAGCGCCAGCCACCAGCCTATCAGCACCAGCCAGATCAGATTGCCGAGCGTGCCGAGCGTGCCGGTGCCGAGATCGCCGCGCCCTGTCAGCTCCGCGCGCGGCACCGCCGTCTGACCGAACGGCCAGAGCGAGAAGAGGCCGATCATCGCCGCTGCCCGCGCCCAGGGCAATCCGACGATGGACAGCGCGAACAGCACCGCCGCCAGCAGCCAGGCGATGCCGGCGAGCAGACCGCCGAAGACCAGCCAAAGAAGGTTCAAGATCAGCCGCATCGACGCCTCCATCCAAGCGCTTGGCAGCGCCGGTTTTTGAGTTGGTAACGGTGGCGGCGCTCGACAAGGCACGAAACTGCGCGACAAGAGCGGGGAGCCACGCTATCTCGGCGGGATCGGACTTTCCAGGCTTGCCATGCTGTTCAACTCGCTCGGCTATATCTTCGATTTCCTGCCGCTGACGCTTCTGGGTTGGTGGGGGCTGGCGCGCTGGTCGCGGCGCTGGGCGCTGGGCTGGCTGACGGCGGCGTCGCTGTTCTTCTATGGCTGGTGGGACTGGCGTTATCTGGCGCTGCTCGGCGGCTCGATCCTGTTCAACTACCTGGCGGCGCGGCTGATCCTGGCCGCGCCCGACCGCCGCAAGCTGCTGTTGGGTTTTGCGATCGCAGCCAACCTCGCCCTCCTCGCCTGGTTCAAATACGCCGATTTCCTGCTGCAATCCTTGGCAGCGCTCCTGGGCGTGCACTGGCCGCCGCTCGGCATTCCGCTGCCGCTGGGCATTTCCTTCTTCACCTTCACGCAGATCGCCTTCCTGGTCGATACGGCCCAAGGTAAGGCCCGCGAGCCGGATCCGCTCAATTACGGCCTGTTCGTCACCTTCTTCCCGCACCTCCTGGCCGGGCCGGTGCTGCATCACGGCGAGATGATGCCGCAATTCGCCGATCCTTCGGTCGGGCAGCCGCGCGCCGAGATGATCTCGACCGGCCTCAGCCTGTTCCTGATTGGGCTCATCAAGAAGACCGTGCTCGCCGACGGCATCGCACCGATCGCGTCGCTGGTCTTCGACGGCGCGGCGCACGGCGCGCTTCCCGGCACCGCCGAAAGCTGGGCGGCGGCTCTCGCCTATAGCTTCGAGCTCTATTTCGATTTCTCCGGCTACAGCGACATGGCGCTAGGGGCGGCGAGGATGTTCGGCATCGTGTTGCCGCTCAATTTCGCCTCCCCCTATCAGGCCGTGAGCCCGATCGAATTCTGGCGGCGCTGGCACATGACGCTGTCGCGCTTCCTGCGCGACTATCTCTACATCCCGCTCGGCGGCAACCGCCACGGCCCCCTGCGGCGCTATCTCAATCTCGGCCTGACCATGCTGCTGGGCGGACTCTGGCACGGTGCTGCCTGGACTTTCGTCGCCTGGGGCGCCTGGCATGGGCTGCTGCTGATGCTGAATCATCTGGGGCGTTCGATCCTGGACCGGCTCGGCCTCGCGGCGCTGGCCGCAACCGCGCCGGCGCGGCTGGCCGGCTGGGCGCTCACCTTCTTCTGCGTGCTGCTGGGCTGGGTCGTCTTCCGGGCCGACGGTTTCGCCGCGGCGGGACGCATGTTTGCCGCCATGGCCGGAACACCCGGCGGCTTCGCCGCCTTCACGCCCGATGCGGAGGTGTGGGTCAAGCTCGCCGGCCTCGGCGCCATCGTCTTCCTGGCGCCGAACAGCCAGAGCCTGATGCTGGGCGGCGCCCCTCGCCTCGTGGCCTGGCGCCCGAACTTGGTCTGGGCCGCAGCATTGGCGGCAGGCTTCCTGCTGGCGCTCGGGCAGATGTCCGATGTCAGCCCGTTCCTCTATTATCGGTTCTGATCCCGATGCACAGCCGCTACACGCAGTTACTGGTCGGGCTGATGATCAGCCTGACGTTCGGTTTCGGCCTCTGGGCACGCGGCCTCGAACCGCTCTGGGGCGATCTCACCCGGATGGGCTGGCGCAGCGAGAATGATTTCGGCTGGACCGTGCCCAAGGAACGCTTCCAGCCGCTCGCGGCTGAGGTGGGCGCTCTCGACCGGCACTACGACGTCGTTGCGATCGGCGACAGCTTCACCGGCGAATCACGCTGGCGGCCGGGCACGAGCTGGCCGCATTATCTGGCGCATGATACCGGCCTCAAGGTCGGCATCTTCGACAGGGATTTCGATCTCCTTGGCCGGTTGCTCGCCAGCCCGGGTTTCGCCGCCGATCCGCCGTCGGTCGTCATCTACGAAGTCGTCGAGCGCCATCTGGCGCAGAGCAATCCTTGGCCTGCGGATACAGCCTGCCCCACGGCGGCCGAGCCGCCGCATGTGACCCTGACGCAAGGGCTGCCGAGCGCACCGCCGATCGAGGATCGGCGCCGTACCGAAAGATACTGGAACGAACTGCCGGTCAGCTATGGCCTGGCCTATCTGGAGCGGAACGCGCTCCGTGCTTTGATCGGGCACGAAACCACCGAAGCGGTCGAGCTCGACCTCGCGCGCGGCGGCCTGTTCTCCAGCCGGCAGGATCGGAAGCTCCTGGTCTATGGCGAGGATTTCAACAAGCTCGGCTGGACCGAGGCGCAATGGCGAGGTGCGGCCTGCAGCCTGCTGAGCTTGCAGGCCCGCGTCGAAGCCAACGGCCGCACGCTCTTCCTGGCCATGGTCGCGCCCGACAAGCTCACTGCCTATGGCCCCTATCTCGCGGATGCGCCGTTTCGCGGCATCAGCCGACTGGATCTCGTCGCCGTGCCGGGTCTCAACCTCGTCCGCTTCGATCAAGGCTTCGAACCGACCGAGCATATCGATCTCTACCTGCCGGACGACACGCATTGGTCCACCGTCGGCCACGCGCTGGCGGCGAAGCTGGTCGAGCGGAAGCTCAGGGCGTTGGGCGCGCTGCCGCCGCTCGCCGCTTCGCTCAGCGCGCCAGCGGACGATCCCAATACGGATCCGGACCGATCCGCGCCGCCAGAAAATCGGTGAAGGCCCGCACCCGGGTCGCGATATGGCCGCGCTGCGGATAGACGGCATGGATGATGCCGTCCGGCGCCGGGAAATCACGCAGGATCGGCACAAGCGCGCCGCTCTCCACGGCCGATCCGACCAGGAAGCTCGGCAGTTGTGCGATGCCGTGCCCGGCGATCGCGGCCGAGAGGAGCATGTCGCCGCTGCTGGCATGAAGCCGCCCGCGCACCGGTAACGGCACCCATTCCTCGCCGATGCGGAACGGCCAGAGATCGGCTCGCGCAGCACCGCTATAGATCAGGCAGGCATGAGCGCCGAGATCGGTCGGATGCAGCGGCGCGCCGTGTGCCGCCAGATAGGCGGGGCTGGCGGAGACGACGAGCCGCGACGGGGCGAGGCGCCGGGCGACGAGCGTGCTGTCGGGAAGGCGGCCGACGATGCGGATCGCCATGTCGTAGCCGCCCTGGACCAGATCGACGACCCGGTCATCCATGTCGAGATGCATGTCGAGGCCCGGATGCGCCGCCATGAAATCGAAGATCGCCGGCTGGAGATGCAGCAGCGCGAAGCTCAAAGGCGCTGCGATCCGGATGGCGCCGCGCAGCTCGCTGCCGTGCCGGCTCGCCTCCTCCTCCGCCTCCGCCGTCTCGCGCAACGCGCGGATACAGCCTTCGAGGAAGGATTGCCCTGCCTCGGTCAGGCTCAGCCGCCGCGTCGTGCGGTTGATGAGGCGTACGCCGAGCCTCGCCTCGAGATCGGCGATGCGCTGGCTGATCATGGATTTGGACATGCCCAGGCGCTGCGCCGCACCGGTGAAGCTCAGCGCTGAAGCCGCACTCTGGAACGCCTGCATCTCCTCGAAGCGGCCCATGATCGATCTGGATTTCCGAACAGTGTTTCTGGAATGAGCCCGATTATCCAACCATGCGAAACAGTCTAAATCTAGCCCGTCGTTTTGCGACCACGCGGCCGCACGTCCTCAGGAGCCTTCGATGTCCAAGATTCTCGTCCTCTATTACAGCAGCTACGGTCATGTCGAGACGATGGCCAATGCCGTCGCCGAAGGCGCGCGCTCGGTTGCCGGCACCGAGGTGGCGGTGAAGCGCGTGCCCGAGACGGCGCCGCGCGAGGTCGCCGAGAAGGCGCATTTCAAGCTTGACCAGGCGGCGCCGATCGCCACCGTCGAGGAGCTGGGCGATTACGACGCCATCATCTTCGGCACGCCCACCCGGTTCGGCGTCGCGGCCTCGCAGATGCGCAGCTTCCTCGACCAGACCGGCGGCCTTTGGGCGCAGGGCAAGCTGATCGGCAAGGTCGGCAGCGTGTTCGTCTCGACCGCCTCGCAGCATGGCGGGCAGGAGACCACCATCACTTCCTTCCATACCACGCTGCTGCATCACGGCATGATCGTCGTCGGCGTACCCTATTCCGAGCAGCGCCAGATGGTGCTCGATCAGGTGAGCGGCGGCACGCCCTATGGCGCCACCACCATCGCCGCCGGCGACGGCAGCCGCCAGCCGAGCGAGAACGAGCTCGCCATCGCCCGTTTCCAGGGCAGCCATGTCGCCGGAATCGCCGCCAAGCTGGCGCGCTGATCGGGTCGGGCTCCGCCGGGGCCGCTTCGTGGAATAAAGCCGATACCGTGCCCGTCATCATTGGCATACGGTTATCGGGCCGCGGAGCGGTCCCCAGAGCGGAGCTCGAAGATGCGAAGAACCCTTGTTCCGGCAGTGCTTTCCCTGCTGCTGCTTGCCTCCTGCGCCATGCCGACCCCGTTCAAGGCCGCCGATCCGGACGGCTCCAACGGCTATAGCGTGCAGCAGCTCGAGGCCAACCGCTACATGATCGGCTTTGCCGGCAACGCCTCTACCCCCCGCCCGACGGTCGAGAGCTACCTGCTTTATCTCGCCTCGCAGATCGCGGTGAAGGACGGCTACGACTATTTCGTGCTAAACGAGAAGAGCCTCGACAAGTCGGTCAATTACGAGACCTTCGATACCGGCTTCGGCGGCGGCTTCTTCGGCCGGCGACGCGGCTTCGGCGGCGGCTTCGACACCGCCTACACCACCCCTTACAACAGCTACAGCGTGCTGGCCGAGGTCCTGCTCTATAAGGGCCCGAAGCCCGCCAACGATCCCAAGGCCTATGATGCGCACGCCGTGTCCAACAGCCTGACCCCGCAGGTCGTCCGGAGCGTGCCGCCGATCGGTCCCTATTAGAGGAATCCCGTAGATCGATCTGGATATCCGTTTTCCGATCGTATATTTTGCCGTTGACTCCGGTCGGCGGCCGTACTAATCCTATGTCTACAGCGCCGATTTGAGCATCAGCTTGCGGGCGCTTTACAAATGCAGCTAAAGCGAGGCGTGCGAACCGCCCCGGCCATGCTGCTGCGGCGGTTTTTTCGTCTTCGCGAGATACCGCCTTCTTGAAACGGCCAGGGTGATTACATCGCCCGGCCCAGCGGAAGGGGCGAACATGAACTCGATCTCCGATCTGGCGCGGCGCGTACGGCGGACGATCCTTCTGGGCATGGCCGGTGCGGCGATGCTCGGCGCAAATGCGCGGGCCGAGACGACGGTCTCGCTCGATTATGCCTATTACAATCCGGTGAGCCTGGTGCTGAAGGACAAGCATTGGGTCGAGGAGGCGCTGGGTCCGGACGTCACCGTGCAATGGGTCTATTCGGCCGGCAGCAACAAGGCGCTCGAATACCTCAATGCGCGGAGCATCGATTTCGGCTCGACCGCCGGCGCCGCCGCCCTGCTCGGCCGTGCCAACGGCAATCCGATCAAGTCGGTCTATGTCTATTCCAAGCCGGAATGGACGGCGCTGGTAACCCGTGCCGATTCCCCGATCAAGACGGTCGCGGACCTCAGAGGCAAACGCATCGCCGTTACTCGCGGCACCGATCCGCATATCTTCCTGCTGCGCGCGCTCGCCTCCGCCGGCCTTGGCGAGCGCGACGTGAAGATCATTCCGCTGCAGCATGTCGACGGGCGTATCGCACTCGACAATGGCAATGTCGACGCCTGGTCGGGCCTCGATCCGTTCATGGCGCAAGCGGAGCTCGAAAGCCACGACCGCCTGTTCTTCCGCAATCCCGACCTCAACACCTACGGCATCCTCAATGTCCGCGAGGCGTTCCTGGCCGAGCATCCGGACCAGGTGGAGAAGGTCATCGCGGCCTATGAGCGCGCGCGCCATTGGGCGCTGGAGCACAAGGACGAGCTGGCGCAGACGCTGGCCGCGGCGGCGAAGCTCAGCCCCGAGGTGGCGGCCCGGCAGCTGGAACGGACCGATCTCACCAACCCGGTGCTAGGCGACGGGCCGCGGCAATCGATCGCTGCCGCCGGTGCGGTGCTGAAGGCGAGCGGCGTTGTGCCGGACGACACCGACACCGACAAGGTGCTGGCCGATCTCCTGGAGCCGCGCTTCACCCGCCAGCTGGCGGCGCGCTGAGCCACGATGGCCGACCTGACCTTCAGCGACCTCCAAGCGGCGCCGGTTCGCAAAGGCGCGTCAAGGCTGGCCCTCGGCCTGATCCTGCCGCTGCTGATCGCGGCGGCGTGGGAACTCGTATGCAACGCGGGCCTGGTGGCGCCCAACCTGCTGCCGGCGCCGAGCGCCATCGGCAGGGCGATCTGGTCGCTGGCCGAGAAGGGCGAGTTGCAGACCCATCTGGTTGCGACCTGCAGCCGGATGGCGTGGGGCTTCCTGCTCGGCGCTGCCGCCGGGACGCTGTTGGGGGCGATTACCGGCGCCTGGCCGCTCGCCCGCGCGCTCGTCGACCCGCTGATCCAGGCGCTGCGCAGCGTGCCCTCGATCGCCTGGGTTCCGCTCTTCATCCTGTGGCTCGGCATCTTCGAGGCCTCGAAGATCGTGCTGATCGGCGTCGGCGTGTTCTTCCCGGTCTATCTCAATCTCATGACCGGCATCGCCCAGGTCGACCGCAAGCTGATCGAGGTCGGCCAGGTGCATCGCCTGTCGCGGCTGGCCCAAATCTGGCGGATCCTGCTGCCGGCCGCCCTGCCCTCTTATGTCACCGGGCTGCGCAGTGGATTGGGGCTCGGCTGGATGTTCGTGGTCGCGGCCGAGCTGATGGGCGCTTCCGAAGGCCTGGGCTTCCTGCTCGTCGACGGGCAGCAGACCGGACGGCCGGCGATCGTCATCGGCGCTATCCTGCTGTTCGCGCTCCTCGGCAAGCTGACGGATCTCATCCTGGCGCTGATCGGCGCCCGCCTGCTCGCCTGGCAGGATATTGCGGTCGAGGCATGACATGACGGAACTGCTTGAAATAGACGGCCTGGTGAAACGGTTCGAGCGCGCCGAGCCGGTGCTGGGCCCGGTCGATCTGGCGCTGGAGACCGGCCGCATCGCCGCCGTGATCGGCCGCAGCGGTACCGGCAAGAGCACGCTGCTGCGGCTGCTCGCGGGCCTCGACCGGCCGAGCGCCGGCGCCGTCCGCCTGAACGACGAACCGATTCGCGCCGAGGATATCGGCGTCGTGTTCCAGGAGCCGCGGCTGATGCCCTGGCTCACCGTCGCCGGCAATATCGGATTCGGGTTGAAGCATCTGCCCCGCGCCGAGCGCGAGGCTGCCATCGCCGAGGCGATCGAGGTGGTGGGCTTGAGCGAGGCCGCGCACAAGCTGCCGAAGCAGCTTTCCGGCGGCATGGCGCAGCGTGTGGCGCTGGCCCGCGCCCTTGCCGTCCGCCCGCGCCTCCTGCTGCTCGACGAGCCGTTCAGCGCGCTCGACCCGTTGACGCGGCTGTCGATGCAGGATCATCTTCTCGATGTCTGGCGGCACTATGGACCGACCGTGGTGCTGATCAGCCATGACATGGACGAGGCGTTGGCCTTGGCCGACCGGATCATCGTCCTCGATGGTCCGCCCGGCCGTGTCGTCGCCGAGTTCAGTCCCGAATTGTCGCATCCGCGCCGACGCGGCGGACCCGGCTTCCAGCGGTGGCGCGATCGTCTCGTCGATATGCTGGGTGCGGATCGCCGTCCGGCCTATCCGGAGATGAAATATGCAGTCTGACGAGCTTCGCGCCCTCCAGGCCCCGCTCAAGGACCGATACCGCAGCGAGCCCGGAGCGGCGCTCATCACGCTCGCGGCCCGCGGCACGCTCGATTCACTTGGCCTCACCTGCAAGGTCGAGACCGGCAAGGCCATGGTCGAGGCCGGCCTCCATCCGGCCACCGGCGGCGACGGATTGTCGGCCTGCTCGGGTGACATGTTGCTGGAGGCGCTGGTCGCTTGCGCCGGCGTCACCGTGCGGGCGGTTTCGACGGCGCTCGGGATCGAGCTCAAGGGCGGCACGGTCCATGCCGAAGGCGATCTCGATTTCCGCGGCACGCTCGGCGTCGACAAGCAGGCGCCGGTCGGATTCAAGGATATCCGCCTGAGCTTCGATCTCGATACCGACGCCTCGCCCGAGCAGCTCGCGAGCCTGCTCAAGCTGACAGAGCGCTATTGCGTCATCTACCAGACCCTGCGGCAGCCGCCGCCGGTCGAGGTAGCCTTGAACACCACCCAGGGAGAGCATGCCCATGCCACGGCTTTATAGATGCGCCGGCGAAGAGCCCACCCTCGAGGAGGTCTTCGCCGATCCGATCGTCCACGCCGTCATGCGCCGTGACCGCGTCACTCGCGAGACGCTGTGCAGCGTGGTCCAGACCGCCCGGCAACGGCTTGGTCTGGTCCCCTCGGGCGTGGTGCTGCTGCCCTGTGCCCAGCCACCGGCGTCGCGATGTCCAGACGATGCCCGTCGAATGAGATGCGGCTGACTTCCTTCTGAAAGCCCTCCTGTCCTTATGATTTCCTGGTTGCCGGCCGTGCTCGGCCTCGCGAGTCTCGTCGCTTGGCTCTATCTGTTGCTGTTGCGCGGCCGGTTCTGGGCGCTGGCACTGGCCCCCGCCCCGGCCGGTGCGCCGAGCACCGCGCGAATCACGGTCGTCATCCCGGCCCGCGACGAGGCCGCCGGCATCGGTCCGGCCGTGACCTCGCTGCTGAGCCAGAACCATGCCGGCCCGGTCCGGATCGTGCTGGTCGATGATCATTCGACCGATGGCACCGCCGAGATTGCGCGCCGAGCGGCCGAGGCGATCGGCGCCCCCGACCGGCTGACCATCCTCCAGGCGCGCGACCTGCCGCCGGGCTGGACCGGCAAGCTCTGGGCGGTGAGCGAAGGGCTCGCTCACGCAAAAAGCATCCCGTCCGACTTCCTGCTGCTGACCGACGCCGATATCGTCCACGGCCCCGCCAACCTCGCGACTCTCTCCGGCCGGGCCGAGATCGAGCAACGTGATCTCGTCTCGCTCATGGTCAAGCTGCGCTGCCGCTCGCCGGCCGAGCGCGCCTTCATCCCGGCCTTCATCTTCTTCTTCTTCATGCTCTATCCGCCGCGCTGGATCGCCGATCCCGCTTCGCGCATGGCTGGCGCCGCCGGCGGCTGCATGCTGGTCCGCCCGGCCGCCCTCGACCGGATCGGCGGCATCGCCGCGATCCGCGGCGCGCTCATCGACGATTGCGCGCTCGCCGCCGCGGTGAAGAAGAGCGGCGGCCGCATCCGGCTTGACGTGACGGAAGACGCCCATTCGATCCGCGACTATGCGGGCTGGCGCGAGATCTGGGCGATGGTGGCGCGCACGGCCTTTACCCAGCTCCATTACTCGACGCTGATGCTGGCCGGCACCGTGCTGGGCCTGGCCGTCACCTATCTGGCACCGCCGCTGCTCGCAATCTTCGCCACCGGCCCGGCCCGCTGGCTCGGCCTCGCCGCCTGGCTCGCCATGGCGACGGCGTTCTGGCCGACGGTGCGCTTCTACCGACTCCATCTCGGCTGGGCCCTGGCGCTGCCGGCCATCGCCGCCTTCTATGCCGCCGCCACGATCGGTTCGGCGGTGAATTACTGGCGCGGCAAGGGCGGCCAGTGGAAGGGCCGCGCCCAGGCGATCCGGTCTACAAATCCTTCGTCATGAAGATCCGGCTCGTGCCGGGCGGATCGCAAGCGATCTCGCCGAATCGGCGCCAGCCATTGCGCGCATAGAATTCCGGCGCCTGGAAGCTGATCGTGTACAGCACGGCGGCCCGGCATCCGCGCCGTCTTCCCTCGGCCTCGAACCGCGCCAGGATCTCGGTGCCGAGACCGGCGCCACGCAGCGATGCCGGCAAATGAAAGAGTTCGAGGAAGAGCAGCCCCAGCGATGACCGGCCGAGAGCACCGCCCAGGATTTCCCCGGTCTCCGAATCCTCGACGATGACCGCGAGCGGCCGGCGATCACTATAGCCCGTGACCTCGTCGTTGAAGGCGTTCAACCCGTCTCCGACCGCCGCGCTGATCGGCGCATCGACCGCATCCGTAACGACGATATTGTGATGCATGGAAACCTCCGACGCACAGCATATACAAGAACAAAGAAAGAACAATACTGGGCCTGAAGTTCCTACTTCGCCTCGTTGAAGGCGATCATGTTGCCGTCCGGATCTTCGAGCACGAACCATTCCGCGCCCCAATGGGTCGCCTCGGGCGCGATGCGGACATGATCGCCCGGAGGGATCTCGGCGAAGCGCTCGGACAGCCCCTCGACCGACAGATGCAGCGTCGGCGCATGGCCGCGCCTGCCTTCCCGCCAGGCATGGTCCGCCTTCTCGTCATGCGGCTCCGCCAGCACCAGCGCGACGCCGCCTCGTCTCAACATGGCGCCGCGCGGTTCACCATCGCCGCCCCAACTCGCCGTCACTTCCATACCGAGAATGTCCCGGTAGAAGGCGAGCGAGGCCGCGAAGTCGCGGGGTGCGATGAAGAGGTGATCGAATCGGTCGGTCATTCCGCCTCCGGTACAATCCCAGGCTTTGGAAGATCCGTTCCCGCACGGCCCGCGTCAAGGCGAAGGTCCGTTGACCGGTCACCGCCTTTCCGCTTAGATCGTTCCATTAGACAGATCATAATTCTGTCAGATAGAACAGTCAGGGAGTGTAACAGGCAATGACTCGGTCGCGTCTGGTCGTTCAGATGCCGCAGGGTGTGCCGTCCAGCGGCGTCGATGTGCTCGATCGCGCCTTCGCGGTGCTTTCAGCCTTCAGCGCGTATGATCGGGGGCTGACGCTCGCCGAGCTCTCGCTGCGCACCGGCCTCTATAAGAGCACGCTGCTGCGGCTGGCGGGCTCGCTCATTCAGCACCGCTTCCTATCGCGGCTCGAAGATGGCCGCTATCGGCTGGGGCCGGCCGGCTTCGTGCTGGGCAGCCGCTACCAGGCCAGCCTCGACCTCGGCGACGTCATGCTGCCGATCATGCGCGAGCTCAATCTGGCGCTGGGCGAGGCCATCTCCTTCCATATCCGCGACGGCGACCGGCGCATCTGCCTTTACCGCATCGCCGCCACCTTCTCGATCGGGCATCAGGTCCGCGAGGGCGCCGCCCAGAGCCTGGAGCGCGGTGCCGGCGGCCGGCTGCTGCTCGCCTTCTCCGACGAGCCGGGCGAGCCCTACGACACGATCCGCCGCGACTATTGCGCCATGTCGTTCGGCGAACGCGATCCCGAGGTCGCGGGCATCTCCGCTCCCGTCTTCGGCGTGCGCCAGGTGTTGGTCGGGGCACTCGGCATCGTCGGCCCTCTTACCCGCGTCGACCGCGCCTTCATGACCAAGGAGCGCGGCCGGTTGCTGTCGAGTGCCGCGGAAGCGACCGAGGCGCTCGGCGGCGATCCCGCCAGGCTGCGCCAGGCGGCGCTCGAATAGCTCGAAAGGAACGTCATGTCGGAGCCCAAGAAGACAGCTTTGGTGGTCAGCGCCCATTCGGCGGATTTCGTCTGGCGGGCCGGCGGCGCCATCGCGCTCTATGCGGCGCGCGGCTACGAGGTCACCATCGTCTGCCTGTCCTTCGGCGAACGCGGCGAATCGGCGAAGCTCTGGCGCGAGCCGGGCATGACGCTGGAGAAGGTCAAGGCGGCTCGCCGCGAGGAAGCCGAGAAGGCCGCCGCCATCCTGGGTGGCAAGCTCCACTGCCTCGATCTCGGCGACTATCCGCTGCATGTGCCGAACGAGACGCTGCTGGCGCTGGCCGATCTCTATCGCGAGATCGATCCGGCCTTCGTGCTGACCCATTCGCTCGAAGACCCCTATAATTTCGATCATCCGCGCGCGACCAGGGCGGCGCAGGAGGCGCGGGTCATCGCCCAGGCTCATGGCCATCGGCCCGAGCAGGGGCGCGTGCTGGGCGCGCCGCCGGTCTTCCTGTTCGAGCCGCATCAGCCGGAGCAATGCGGCTGGATGCCCAACACGCTGCTCGACATCTCGCCGGTCTGGGAGAAGAAGCGCGCCGCCTTCGAGACCATGGCCGCGCAGGAGCATCTCTGGGAATACTATACGCGCGTAGCATTGCAGCGCGGCGCCCAGGCGGCGCGTAATTCCAACGCCAAGATCCGCTATGCCGAAGGCTATCAGCGCCTGTTCCCGCAAGTGACGGAGGCGCTGTCGTGACCGCTGGAATCGTCGTCACCCGGAAGCCGAGCTTCGCCAAGGAAACCGCCGAGCGCCTCGCGGCGCTGGGCACGGCCACCTTGCACGAGGCGATGGGGCGGACGGGCCTCATGCGGCCGTATCTCAGGCCGATCTATGAGGGCGCCCGCATCGCCGGGCCGGCCGTCACCATCCTGGCGCCGCCCGGCGACAACTGGATGCTGCATGTCGCGATCGAGCAGTGCCGGCCGGGCGATGTCGTGGTGCTCGCCTGCATGGCCGAGAACAGCGACGGCATGTTCGGCGATCTGCTCGCCACCTCGATGCAGGCGCGCGGGGTCGCGGGCCTCATCCTCGATGCCGGCTGCCGAGATGTCGACACGCTGCGCCAGATGAAATTCCCGGTCTGGTCCAAGGCGATCCATGCTCGCGGCACCGTCAAGGCGTCACTGGGTTCGGTCAATATCCCGATCGTCTGCGCCAATGAGCCGGTCCGGCCGGGCGACGCCATCGTCGCCGACGATGATGGCATCGTCGTCATTGCCCATGGCGGGATCGAGAAGGCGCTGGCATCCGGCGAGGCACGCCTGCGCAACGAGGAGCAGAAGCGCGCCCGGCTCGCCGCCGGCGAGCTCGGGCTCGACATCTACGACATGCGCCCGAAGCTCGCGGCGCAAGGGCTGCGCTACGTCGAGTCCCTCGACGATCTGTACAAATAGCGGCACGAGAAGAACATCCGGGGAGGCGGGCATGGCGGGCTGGTACAAAGAGATGAATGTGCGGGAGAGGCGGACTTTCTGGGCCTGCCTCAGCGGCTGGGGCCTCGATGCCATGGATACCCAGATGTTCGCGCTGACCATTCCGACATTGATCGCGCTCTGGGGCATGTCGAAGAGCGAGGCCGGCATCCTCAGCACCGCCGTGCTGGTCATGGCAGCGCTGGGTGGCTGGATCGCCGGGCTGCTCGCCGACCGGATCGGCCGCGTCCGCGTGCTGCAGATCACCATCGTGTGGTTTTCCGTCTTCACCTTCCTGTCGGGGCTGACCAACTCCTTCTGGGAATTGCTGGCGGCGCGCAGCATCCAGGGGCTCGGGTTCGGCGGCGAATGGGCGGTCGGCGCCGTGCTGATCAGCGAGACGATCAGCCCGGGCGTGCGAGGGCGTGTCGTGGGCGCGGTCCAGGCCGGCTGGGCGTTGGGATACGGCCTCGCCGTGCTGCTGTCCTATGTGCTGTTCACCCAGTTGCCGCAGGATGTCGGCTGGCGCGTCTTCTTCTTCCTTGGATTACTGCCGGCGATTCTGGTGCTCTGGATCCGGCGCAACATCAGCGAGGCGCCGATCTTCGCCGAGGACCAGCGCAGCGGCGCCGCCGCGCCGGAACGCGCGAAGCTTTGGGAAATCTTCAGTCCCGAGGCACTGCCGACTACGATCAAGGCGACGCTGCTCACGACCGGCATCTATGGCGGCAACTACGTCATGATCTCCTGGCTGCCGAGCTATCTTCGGCTATCGCTGCACCTGCCAACCGGCAATGCCAGCCTCTACCTCGCCGTCAATATCTGCGGCAGCTTCTGCGGCGCCTTTCTCAACGGCTGGATGGCGGACCGGTTCGGCCGGCGCAAGACCTTCATCAGCATCGCCCTGCTGCAGATCGTCATGGTCGCGATCTATACCGGGGCGCCCATCGGCGCCGAGATCACGATCGCCCTGGGTTTCGTACTGGGCCTGCTGCAATCGGGCACGTCGGCCGGCACCGGCGCCTTCCTGGCCGAGCTGTTCCCGACCCGGATCCGCGCCAGCGCGCAAGGCTTCTGCGGCAATGGCGGCCGGGCGTTGGGCGCGGTCCTGCCGGCGCTGGTAGGCTATCTCAGCGAGCGGATGCCGCTCGGCACAGCCATGGGTTTCTGTGCCGCGTCGTCATATCTGCTGATCGTGCTGTTCGCCGCCTTGTTGCCGGAAACGCGCGGGCGTGATTTGCGCGCGCTGAGCATGGCAGCCGATTGAAGAATGCAAGGAATAACACCCTAGCAGCGCAATCAATTCTCAACCTCTGCTGTCCAATTATGCGGATGTAATTGGGGCCTACATCCGGAGACGCCTGAACATGCGAGCAATCTTCCGCGGCATTAACGGTCGCATCCTGCTTATTCCGGTCGTGGCTCTCGCGGCGTTGGCGCTCTTGGGCACGGTCTCGGTCCGCTCGATCAGCCAGCTCACGCTCGAGCAGCATCAGGACCATTCCAGGATCGCGGTCGAAGCCTCGGTGAAGATCGTCGAGATGTACGAGGCGAAGGCCGCCGCCGGCGAACTGTCCGAGGCAGACGCCCAAGAAGCGGCGAAGGCGGTGCTGCGCGCCATCCGCTATGACGGCAACGAATATATCTCGGTCCATGATGCCGACAACGTCACGCTGGTGAACGGCGTCTTCCCGCAGCAGGAAGGCAAATCCTCGAAGAACTCGCAGGATGCGAACGGCGTCTATTTCGCGCGCGACATGCAGACCGCGGCCGAGAGCGGCGGTGCCTATACCTACTATGTCTACCCCAAGGTGCCGAACACGCCGGCGATCCGCAAGGTCGCCTACAACAAGCTGTCGCCGCGCTGGAAATGGGCCGTCACCTCCGGCGTCTATCTCGACGATGTCGACGCCGCCTCGCGCGCCAATGCGCTACGGACGATCGGCGCCGTCTCCGTGCTGGCGCTCATCACCTTCGCGCTCGCCTTCTGGCTCGGCCGCCGGATCGCCCGCCCGATCCTCGGCCTGACCGTCGCCACCAACAAGCTGGCCGAGGGCGATCTCTCGGTCGAGATCCCCGGCCAGGACCGCGTCGACGAGATCGGCGTGCTCGCCCAGGCGATCGGCGTGCTCCGCGAGAAATCGGCCGAGGCCGAAGGGTTGCGTGCCGAGCAGGATCGCCTCAAGGCCGAAGCCGCGGCCGAGCGGCACCGGGCGATGCAGGATCTGGCCGACGGCTTCGACGCCTCGGTCCGCCGTGTCGTCGACGGCATCGCCGCCTCGGCCACCGAGATGGAGAGCACGGCCAATACCATGAGCGCCGCCGCCGGCGAGACCGATGGCCGGACCAGCTCGGCCGCCGCCGCCGCCGAGCAGACCAGCAGCAATGTCAGCACGGTCGCTGCCGCCACCGACGAGCTGAGCGCGTCCATCCACGAGATCGCCCGCCAGGTCACGCAATCCTCGGAGATCGCCGCCGGCGCCGTCGCCGAGACGGAGCGCACCAACGGCGTCATGGCCGAGCTCAATGAATCGGCGAAGCGCGTGGGCGACATCGTGGCCCTCATCGGCGGCATCGCCAGCCAGACCAACCTGCTCGCCTTGAACGCCACGATCGAGGCGGCACGCGCGGGTGAGGCCGGCAAGGGCTTCGCGGTCGTGGCCTCCGAAGTGAAGGCGCTCGCCACTCAGACCGCCAAGGCGACGGAAGAGATCCAGACCAAGGTCGCCGAGATCCAATCCATGACCGGCACCGCCGTCTCGGCGATCGTCAGCATCGGCCGCACCGTCGGCCAGATGAACGAGATCACCACGGCGGTCGCCGCCGCGGTCGAGGAGCAGGGAGCGGCCACCGGCGAGATCGCCAACAGCGTCCAACAGGCCGCGACCGGCACGCGCGAGGTCTCAGTCAACGTCGCCGCCGCCCAGCGCGCCGCATCGGAGACCGGTGCCGCCGCGACCACCGTTCTGACGGCGGCCGGCATGCTGTCGAGAGAGGCCGAGATGCTGCGGACGGAAGTCGACAGCTTCCTCGCAGGCGTGCGGGCGGCGTAACAGCCGCCCTAGTCGACCGGCGCTGCTTGCCGGGGCTACAGCCCCGCCCCATCCGCCGTCTGCCGCACCGCCTCGCCATTCACCCGCCGCACCTCGCCCACCGACGCGCGCCCCGCGGCCAGCCGATGGCAGGTCAGCACCCATACCTCTGTCCCTGCTTTGGAGTCCGGCGCCCTGCGTTCGAGCGTGAAACGACAGGCGGGTGCTGAATCGGCCGGCTGGTCCGCCACCGCGACCGGCCGGGAGAGTACCAACATGCCCAGAACCAGGACCGGGACGGCGATGAGCAGCGAAGCCTTGGGCATCTCGGGCCACTCCTCTCGGGGCCGGCACCGGGCAAGCCGGGGCCGTCGACGGAATGGGCTCAAGGCCCCTCCGCCCTGGTTTCGGGAATGCTGATCGGGTTGGAAGCTTCAGGCGTTCAGGTCGCGGAACTTCTGGCGCAGATCGAACTCGTCGGAAGTCACGCGACGCTCAATATCGGAAACGCGCCGGTCGAGGGAGCGGAAGCGGCTCTTGAGCTCGCCCGTGGTCCGGTTCGGCGAGCGCGCGACGCTGCGCCAGAATCGCTCCTCCTGCGGAGTCTCGAAGATCTTGTCGGGCATCGGCTTCAGCACCAGGGCCAGGATGACGTAGGTGACGACGATCGCCGGGAGGAACCCGAAGATCATGCCGAGGATCAGCGCCAGCCGAATGTAACGGACGCGGACATCGAAGTAGTTGGCGAGCCCGGCGCACACGCCGGCGATCCGCGCATTCTTCGTGTCGCGATAGAGGCGAAGCGGGTTGTTCGACCAGTGGAATTGCCTGTCATTCATGACCGCCTCCTCCAATCCGGCGCGGCGGCGTCGAGCAGCCGCTCCAGATTATCGATCCGCGCATGCAGCTGGTCGGCCATGTCGCTGAGCTCGGCGAGCGTGCGCTCGCTGTCCGCGGTCAGCATCTTCGCCTGCCGCCAGCGCGTGCCGTAGTGGAGAAACAGCCAGAGCGGCATCACCACCACGACCAGCAAAATTACGACCGCCCAAAAACCGCCGAGATCGATGGTGGTCGGTCCGCCGGGAATAAGGTGCATTTATTTGGCCTCGTTCTTCTGGGCGAGCCTGGCCTTGAGAGCGGCGAGCTCGCTATCGACCTGATGGGACGCCTCGAGCTCGGCGATCTCCTCGGCGACACCCTTGGGACGGATATCATAGACATCGACCCGGCCTTCGAGCTCGTCCAGCGCGCGCTCGACCTGCTCGAACCGCGAGAACGCGTCGGTCACGCGCTCGTCATAAAGGGTCGTGCGGATCTTCAGCCGGTTGGTCGCGGTCTTGTGGCGGGCGACCATCGTGGCTTCGCGCGCCTTGGCGTCGGCCAACTTCTGCTGCAGCTTGACGACATCTTCGCTCTGACGAGCCAGGCCCTCCTCGATCTGCTCCAGCTGCTTCGACATCGCTTCGATGTCTTGGCTGAGCCGCGCCTTGATCTGCAGGGCGCCCTTGGCCAGATCCTCGCGCTCCTTGGTGAGCGCCAGCTCGGCCTTAGCCTCCCACTCGTCGCGATCGCGGGAAAGAGAGGCGAGCTTGCGCTCCAGCTCCTTCTTCTCCGCGATGGTCCGAACCGCCGAGGAGCGGACTTCGACCAGCGTATCCTCCATTTCCTGGATGATCAGCCGGATGATCTTCTCGGGGTCCTGCGCACGGTCGAGGATGGAATTGAGGTTCGAGTTCACGATATCGCTGATGCGCGAGAAAACACCCATAACCCGATACTCCTTGCTTCAAGCCTTTCAAGCTTTCGATCCGTACAATTCACGTCTCGTGCCAAGTCGGGAATGTTCGATAAGTGTTTGTTCTAAAAAGAGAAAATATGACGCTTGCGAGAGGCGCCATCGATCGATAGCGTAAATCGCGACTTTTTGGTGGATTTCGTCACAAGCCGGAGCGCTTCCCGCTATGTCCCTCGACTCCTCCGATCTGCCGTCTCCGATCGGCCGGTCGCCCAGCTTCCTCGAATGCATGTCGACAATATCGCTGGTTGCACCGCTGACCAAGCCGGTACTGGTGATCGGCGAGCGCGGCACCGGCAAGGAGCTGGCGGCGGCCAGGCTCCACTATCTTTCCGCGCGCTGGAACCAGCCTTTCATCAAGCTCAATTGCGCCGCGCTCAGCGAGACGCTGCTGGAAACGGAGCTGTTCGGCCATGAGGCCGGGTCCTTCACCGGTGCGCAGCGGCGGCGGATCGGCCGGTTCGAGCTGGCGCATCGCGGCACGCTCTTCCTCGACGAGATCGCCAATGCGCCGATGACCGTGCAGGAATCCATCCTGCGCGTGGTCGAATACGGCACCTTCGAGCGCGTCGGCGGCTCGGAGACGGTCAAGGTCGATGTCCGGCTGGTCGCCGCCACCAATGTCGATCTGCCGGCCATGGCCGAAGCCGGCAAGTTCCGCGCCGATCTGCTCGACCGGCTGGCCTTCGATGTGGTGACCTTGCCGCCGCTGCGCGAGCGGCAGGACGATATCGAGCTGCTGGCCGAATATATGGCGGTGCAGATGACCAAGGAACTGAAGCGGGAGATGTTTTCCGGCTTCACGCCGAGGGCGATGCAGAGCCTGTGCGAGTATGATTGGCCCGGCAATGTGCGTGAGCTGCGCAACGTGGTCGAGCGTGCGGTCTATCGCGTCACCGATCCTGAGCAGCCGATCGACGACATCGTCTTCGATCCCTTCGCTTCGCCCTGGCGGCCCGCGGCACCGCCCGCGTCCGCCCCGTCCGTGGCCTTGCTGCCGCCCGAAAACAGTTCAGCCGTGACGGCAAACGGTGCCCCGCCGGTGCCGCTTTCGGTCGCCTATGATTTTGTCGAGCATATGCGGCAAACCGAGCGAGAGCTGCTGCGCTGCGCGCTCGAATGCAACGCGCACCACCAGAAGAACACGGCCAAGTTCCTGGGCATGACCTACCATCAGCTGCGCAATTACCTGCGCAAGCACGGCCTCATCGGCAACGATCAGCCTTCGGCCTGACCGCCGTCCGCGCGCGGCTCCATGAACTGCTTCTCGGCCAGCAGCCGCTCGAGCTTGCGCGACATCTCCTGGAACGGCCCCGGCGCATATTTGAGATCGCTCGTATAGAATTGCGCGAGCGAGGTGATGCCGCGCTTTTCCGCCTCCACCATCACTTCCGGCAGCGCGTTTCGGTACCGCTCCCAGCCCTTGATCTCACGATCGGCATAGAGCGACAGCAATTGCTCGTCGGAGGGCGCCTGATAGCGCTCGCGATGGATGAAGCTCCGTAACGGCAGCCGGTCGCGATTGGCCGGATCTTCATCGGGATAGCCCACGACCAGGGTCGTGATCGGCACGCAGGTCTCCGGCAGCTCCAGGAAATCCGCGATCTCCACGCAGGACATGAGTGTGGTGCCCATGTAGCAGATGCCGAGGCCGCGGGCCTGAAAGCCTAGCGCCGCCGACTGAGCGGTGATCGCCGCATCGATCGCGCCGACCATGAAGCTTTTGAAATTGTTGAAATTATCTCGCGCCTCGCGAAGCTTCAACCAGCGCCTTGTGCGGTTCGTATCGGCACAGAAAGTGACGAGCAGCGGCGCCTGCAGAATCATCGGCTGCTCGAAATGCAGCTTGTACAGCGCCTCCTTGCGGGCCGGATCCTCGGTCAGCACGATCGAGACCAGATTGAGGTTGCCCGAGGAGGAGGTTCCGGCGATCGCCTGGCGGCACACATCCTCGACCAACACAGGATCGATCGGATCGGGCTTGTAGCGCCGGATCGAGCGGTGTCGTCCAAGGAGATCGGTCAGGCCCGAGGTCAGCGCGTCGCTCATTGATCGCCCTCACAAGGCTGGGATATCGATATGATGGCAGGCGGCAGTGTGGCCGGCACCGTAATTCTTGAGCATCGGCTCCTCGGCGGCACAGATCTCCGTCGCCTTGGGGCAGCGTGTGCGGAAGCGGCAGCCCGAGGGCGGGTTCGCCGGCGACGGCAGATCGCCGGTCAGCCGCACGCGCGGCTTGGCCCGCTCGAGCTTTGGATCGGGCAGCGGCACGGCCGAGATCAGCGCTTGGCTGTAGGGATGGAGCGGCCGGCGATAGAAATCGTCGCGATCGGCGATCTCCATGACCTTGCCGAGATAGAGCACCATGACTCGATGGCTGATATGGCGCACGACCGAGAGATTGTGCGAGATGAAGAGGTACGAGAGACCGAGCCGGCCCTGCAGCTCCATCAGCAGATTGATGATCTGCGCCTGGACCGACACGTCGAGCGCCGAGACCGGCTCGTCGCAGACCAGCAATTGCGGCTTTAGGATAAGCGCCCGGGCGATGCCGATGCGCTGGCACTGTCCGCCCGAGAATTCGTGCGGATAGCGATCGAGCCAATGATGATGGCCGCCGACCAGGGTGACCGCCTCCGCCACGCGGGCGCGGCGCTGCTCGGCACTTTCGGTGGTCGAGAAATTCAGGAGCGGCCGCTCGACGATCTGGGCCACGGTCATGCGCGGATCGAGCGACGCCAGTGGATCCTGGAAGATGATCTGCATGTTGCGGCGTTCGAGCCTGAGCTTCTCGCCGTCGAGCTTGGAGAAATCCTGGCCGAGCCAGACGACCTTGCCGCCGGTCGGCTCGACCAGCCGCAAGGTGGCGCGGCAGAGCGTGGACTTGCCGCAGCCGGATTCACCGACGATGCCGAGCGTCTCGCCCTTGATGAGGTCGAAGCTGACCCCGTCGACCGCGCGCACGACACGCGCCGGACCGCCGAACAGGCTCTTGCGCTGCCCGAAATGAACCTGCAGGTCGCGGACCTGAAGCAGTGCCTCGCTCATAGATGCGCCTCGTGGCAGGCGAGGCTGCGCCCTTCGGCCGCTTGAATTTCGGGCCTGACCGTCGCGCAATGCGGCCGGCGGAATTCGCAGCGCGGCTCGAACGGGCAGCCCGGCGTCGGCAGCGCCAGCGAGGGCGGCTGTCCGGGGATGGTGTGCAGGATGCCGTGCGTCTTCTCGTCGAGCCGCGGCATCGATTGCAGCAGCCCTTTGGTGTAGGGATGCCTCGGATCGCTGAAAATCTGCTCGGCCGGCCCGCTTTCCATGACCCTGCCGCCATAGAGCACGATGACCCGGTCGCAGATCGAGGCGACGACGCCGAGATCATGCGTCACCAGTACCACGGTGGTGCCCATCCGCGCGGTCAGGTCCTTGATCAGGTCGAGGATCTGCGCCTGCACGGTCACATCGAGTGCCGTCGTCGGCTCGTCGGCGAACAGGATCGAGGGCTGGCAAAGCAGCGCCATCGAGATCATCACGCGCTGACGCATGCCGCCGGAGAATTCATGCGGATATTGCCGGATGCGCTTCTTGGCATCGGGGATGCTGACCTGCTCCAGCATGTCGATCGCGTGCCTGGTCGCCTCGGCCTCGCCCATGCCGCGATGCTTGACCAGCACCTCTGTCAATTGCGTCTGGACGCGCAGGAACGGGTTCAGCGAGGTCATCGGATCCTGGAAGATCATCGACATCGCGGCACCGCGGAAGCTGTCGAGCGCATTCTCGCGCAGCCCCAATATCTCCTGGCCGCGCAGCTTGACGCTGCCGCTCGCCTTGCCGTTCTTCGCCAGCAGACCCATGCTCGCCAGCAGGATCTGGCTCTTTCCGGAGCCCGATTCACCGACGATGCCGACGGTCTCGCCCGGCGCCAGCGCGAAGCTCACATCGTTGACGGCCGCGACGGTCCCGGCATCGACCCGGAACTGGATGCGCAGATCCTTGACCTCGAGAATGGGGGCCGAGAGCGCCGGCACCTGAACAGGCGCCGCCGTGGAAGCGAGTGTCGATGCCATTCTTCAGCGATCCTTGGGATCGAAGGCGTCGCGCAGGCCGTCCGCGACGAAATTGAGGCTGAACAGGGTCAGCGCCAGCGCCAGCCCGGGAAACTCGATCTGCCAGGGCGACGTGTCCATGGCCTCCGCCCCCGCGGCGATCAGCGTGCCCCAGCTCGATTGCGGCTCCTGCACGCCGAGGCCGAGATATGAGAGAAAGGATTCGCCGATGATCACTTCCGGCACGAGCAGGCTGGCGAAGACGATCACCGGCCCGATCGCGTTCGGAATGATGTGCCGCCGGACGATGGTCAGCGACCGCATGCCGCCGGCACGCGCCGCCTCGATGAACTCCTTCTGCTTCAGGCTCAGCGTCTGGCCGCGCACGATGACGGCGATGGTCAGCCAGATCAGCGAGCCGATGGCGATGAAGATCGCCAACATGCCGCGGCCGAGCAGCATGGTCAGCATGATGACGAAGAACAGGAATGGCAGCCCGTAGAGAATGTCGACGATCCGCATCATGGCCTGATCGACGGCGCCGCCGAAGAAGCCGGCGATCGAGCCGTAGCCGACGCCGATCACCACGGCGACGATCGTCGCCAGCACGCCGATCGTGAGCGAGGTTCGCCCGCCGATGAGCACGCGCATCAGCAGGTCGCGCCCGAGATCGTCCGTGCCGAACAGATGCCCGGAGGCGAAGGAAGGCGGAACGTTGATCGCGCCGAAATCGGCCTGGTTCGGATCGAAGGGCACGATGAGCGGACCGAACAGGCAGGCGAGAGCGATGAAGAGCAGAATGAAGATACCGACGACCGCCGCGTGATTCTTGCGCAGCCGGCCGAAACCGTCCTTGAACTTGCTGCGGCTCGGTGCCGGAGCCGCAGCGTCGGCACCAAGGCCGAGGCTCGCGTCACTCATAGCGCACCTTCGGATCGAGCAGGGAATAAGTCAGGTCGACCAGAAGGTTGGCGATGATGATGAGACCGCCATAGAAGATGACCGTTCCCATCACCAGCGTATAGTCGCGGTTCGATGCCGCCTCGACGAAGTAGCGGCCGATGCCGGGGATCGAGAAGGCGCGCTCGATCACGACCGAGCCGGTAACGATGCCGGCCGTCGCCGGCCCCAGATAGGCGATGGTTGGCAGCAGCCCGCCCAGCAGCGCATGGCGCCAGACCGTGAGGCGAACGCCGAGCCCCTTCGCCCGCGCCGTGCGGACATGGTTCGAGCGCAAGGATTCGATCATGCTGCCGCGGGTCAGCCGCGAGATCGCCGCGATCGGCGGTAGCGACAGGGCCAGGACCGGCAGCACCATATGCTGCCAGCCGCCATCCCAGCTCGCGACCGGCAACCAATGCAGCCACAGGGCAAAGACGAGCTGGAAAAGCGGGGCGGTGATGAAGGTCGGTACCGCGATGCCGACCATGCCGAAGGTCATAACCGCATAGTCGATGGGAGAATTCTGTCGAAGCGCCGCCACGGTCCCGATCGATATGCCGATGATGGCCGCGATCAGAAGGGCCCAGAGCCCGATCTGCGCGGAGATCGGGAAGCCGCGCAGAATCAGTTCCGAGACGGTGTAGTCGCGATATTTGAAGGACGGACCGAAATCCAGATGCATCACGCCCCAGAGATAGCGGCCGAACTGCTCATAGAGCGGCTCGTCGAGATGATAGGCCTTGTTGAGGTTGGCCATCACTTCCGGTGTGGCCTTGCGGTTCGCGTCGAACGGACCGCCGGGGGCAATGCGGATCATGAAGAAGGAAATGGCGATGATCGCGAACAGCGTCGGGATCGCCACCAGAAGCCGGCGCAGGAAATACCTCAGCATCGCGGCGCCTGATCCTCCTCGCCGTGCAAATTGGAAAAATAAGGCCCGTCTCTAGCAGGACTCGTCGATGCTGAGCAAGATTATTACAAGCATCTTGCATGGCGCTTTGTGACGCGGGGCAAAAACAAGAACGGCGCGGAGTTGCCCCCGCGCCGTCCAATGCCACAAACCAGGTTCGGTCTAGAACTTGATCTGCACCTTGGTCCAGATGAAGCGGCCGATCGGATCGTAGCCGCCACCGGTGATCGTCTGCGAGACCGAGACGCCGCCGGCAATGAAAGGCGGCTCCTTGTCGAGCAGATTGTCGACACCGATCGACACATGCATGTTCTTATAGTCGTAGCTACCGGACACATCCGTATAGAACTGACCCGGAGCATGGCACCCGAACTCGGTCGGCTCCGTGCAACCCTCTGAAGATTGCGAAGCCTGATCGGGCTTGACGCCGCCATAGTAGCGCTCGGTCATGGTCAACGACCAATTGTCCTTGGCGAAGGTGCCGGACAGTTGCGCCTTCCAGCGCGGCTCCGCCGTGTCGTTGTTCAGATCGTAGGTACCGGCATTCTGGGTTACCACGCCGCCCGTGATCTGGTTGTCGGACAGCAGATAGGTTGCCTGTCCGTCGATCGCAAACCGGCCGCCGAGCCCAGGCAGGCCGATCTTGTCGGAGTTGAACGCGTAGCTCAGGCCAATATCGATACCGTCGGTATTCTCGGCACCGAAGTTGATGAGCGGATCCGCGACCGAGATCAGCACGCCGTTGCCTGGGTTGCGGATGACGCCGGCGCAAGGATCGGCAAGGCCGGACGGGGAGGAGCCCGGCGTTTCGCACGCGTTGAGCGGGTCGTTGGCCAGCGCAATGGCGTTGCGGATCAGCACGGTATAGTAGTCGACGGTGACCGACAGGCCGGGCACCCAGCGCGGGGTGAAGACGCCGCCAAGGGTCCATTCCTGCGAATGTTCCGGCTTCAGGCCGGGATTGCCACCCTGGATGGTCGAGATCTGATTGAGCTTGTCGGAGAAGTTGGCGATCTGATTGGCGTTCAGGCCCGCCTTGGTCAGGTCGGCCACGCACTGCGCCGACGGGGTCTTGGTACCGCCCTTGGTATCGCAAGGATCGGAACCGGACGGCTCGTTGAGGAAGTCGCCACCGAACAGTTCCTTGACCTGCGGTGCCCGGAAGCCGGTCGAGTTGCTGCCGCGGAACCGGAAGTCATCGGTCACCGCCCAGTCGAGGCCGGCCTTGTAGGTCAGCGCCCGGCCAAAGGACGAGTAATAATCATATCGGCTCGACACGTCGAAGTTCAGGGTCTTGACGAAGGGTAGGTCCTTCAAGACCGGGATATTCAACTCGATGTAGCCGGAGCCGACATTGTAGGAACCCGAGCTCGGCGAAGCGTTCAAATTGGCGTCGCCCTGAACTTCAGTCGAGTCGGGCTGATCGAAAGTGCTCTCGTTGCGATACTCGAAACCGACAGAAGCCTGCAGCGGACCGGCCGGCAGCTGATAGATCGGGCCGGTGATGTTGCCGTAGTAATAGCCTTCCTCGATGTCGCTGGTGCGCGTGTTCGTGAAGGTCAAATACTTCGCCTGGGCCGGCGTCAGCGTGTTGAAGCCGAAGAAGTTGGCAAGGCAAGGATCGCTCGCCGGACCGTTCAGACCGGCGGCCTTGGCTTGAATGGTATTACACGACGCCAAACCCAATTCCTCGGCGGCATGCTCGAAATTGACTTCGTTGAACACGCGGGCGGTCACGGTCGACTTGCCGAAGACGTAGCCGGTTTCCCAGTCATACTTGTCGAGGATCGTGCCCTGCAAGGCCGCATGCAGGCGATAGGTATCCACATCTTCCGTGTAGAAACGATCACCGTTCTCGAAGCGGCGGGTCAGGAAGCTGGTGATATCCTGCTGGGCGGCGATAGGAAGGCCGCCCGCCGTGACGATGTTGCCCGCCACGGTCGGGTTTGCGAGATTCGGGATCGGAGCACCATCCGGGCCGAACAGGTTTACACCGCCGTTCTGCAGGAATTGCGGAACGAACAGGCCGCCCGGGAACTTGGTCGTGGCGACGTTGTTGCCCAACGGCTCCGGATTGAGCTGCTGCTGCGACGTGCGGTTGGTGTAGAACGCGTCGACAACGGCCGTGACATTCGGAAGAATGTCGTAATGACCGGCGAAGTTGACCTGATTGCGGTCGACCTCGCCCTGGATCAGCTGCTGCAGGGTCGTGTCGAAGAAGGGCGTGTTGCCGCCGCCCGGAACCCCGGTAATGATGCCCGGCGGGAAGATCGACGAGGCATTCGCCGGCGGCGTGTTGATATTGAAGGACTGACCACCAACACCGAAGTAGATCTTATTGGGGCCGATCCCGGCGAGCGCGCCAGGGACACGCGACGAGATTGCGGGATCGCCGAAATCGGAACCCGTATGCTGGTCCGAAGAATAGGCGCGGTCGCGCTGGAAGATCGGATCGGTGTGATCGTGGCTGACATTGATGATGATGTTGCCGCGATCGAAGTCGGAACCGAGCGTCGAGGAGACGCCGTAATGCATCCCGTCGCTCTTGTCGGTGATGCCGAAATCACCGTCGAACTCGAGACCGTTGAAGTGCTTCTTCAGCACGATGTTGATGACGCCGCCGATGGCGTCCGCACCGTAGATCGACGAGGCGCCGTCGCGCAGCACGTCGATATGGTCGATCATCTGAACCGGGATGTTCTGCAGATCGACTTCAACCTGGCTGGTCTGGTTGTCGGTCGCGACCATGCGCAGACCGTTGATCAGGACCAGGGTACGCTGGGCGCCGAGGTTGCGGAGGCCGACGACCGAGTCGCCGTTGCCGCCGTTGGTCTGCGCCGAAGACACGCCGCCCGCGAAGTCGACGGACGGCAGCTTCTTCAGAATGTCTTCCGCCGTGGTGGCGGAGGTCTTGGCGATGTCGTCGCTCGTCACGACCGTGATCGGGTTGGCGCTCGCGGCATCGGCATTCTTGATGCGCGTGCCGGTCACTTCGATCGTTTCGGTCTGCGGTGCCGCTTGCGCCGTCTGCGCGCTTTGCGCCAGCGCCGGCATCGAGGCCAGCATCGGCATCAGCGCCACGATGGCGACCGACCCTGCCAGGCGAATGGGGAGCGCCAAAGGCCCTGCCCCCTTATTGAATTCCCTCATGAACCACCCCCTGTAGCAAGCGCGCCGAGACCACGCAGCCCCAGCGCGCTCAGTGACCACAAACGTGTAACCTCGCTGTTACATCTTTTTCCCAAATGGGGCGGTAAAGACAACTGCCATGGTCTGACCGCATGGACAGAGTTGCGACCTGTTGCCGAAGCGCCACAAATGATTTCAGTCGCTGGGCGGCATACGCGCCGAGGGTGGGCGGCTCCGCCGTGGATCGGCGTCTCCCCGCGCATCTGTTACGGCCGACACACGCGGTTACAGAAACAGACCGCTCAGGCCGCGGGAGACGGCGTTCCGAGCCGGCGGAGCACGCCCATCGCCGCCGCCCGGCCCGTGGCGAAACAGGCCTGCAGCAGATAGCCTCCGGTCGGCGCTTCCCAATCCAGCATTTCACCGGCAACGAAGGTCCCCGGCCGGCGCCGCAGCATCAGATCCGCATCGATCTCGTCGAATCGGACGCCGCCCGCGGTCGAGATGGCCCGAGCGAGCGGCGCCGTGCCGACCGCCCGCAACGGCAGCCGTTTCAGCAACTGTGCCAGTTCGCCAGCACGCTCCGGCACCGCAGCCTCCGTCTCGCGCAGCAGGGAGGCTGTGATCGGCGGCAGGCCCGCCGATTTGCGCAGGAAATTTCCGAGGCTGGCCCCGCGCCGCGGCCGGTCGAGCCGGTCGGCCAGCACGGCTTCGGACCAGGCCGGCTTCAGATCGAGCTCGATCACCGTGCCGCCCGCCGCCAGGGCGCCATCGCGCGCGGCGGCGCCCAGCGCGTAGACGGCACCGCCCTCGATGCCGGCCATGGTGACGACCGCCTCGCCCGCGACCGTCCGATCCCGATGCCGAAGCGCGATGGTCTTGAGCGGCGTGCCGGCCCAACGCTGGGCGAACGGAACCGACCACGGCACGATCAATCCGCAATTGGCGGCGCGAAGCGGCGCTATCGAGACGCTCTCTCCCTGCAACGGCCCCTGCCAAGCGCCGTCGGCGCCGAGCCGAGGCCAGCTCGCGCCCCCGAGCGCCAGGATTGCGGCGTCGGCGCACCGGACCATCGGCCCGCCCGGCGTCTCGAAGCGCAACCCGTCCGTGCCCTCGAAGCCGATCCAGCGATGCCGTGCATGAAAGCGAACGCCGAGGCCGTCGAGCCGCGCCAGCCAGGCGCGCAGCAGCGGCGAGGCCTTGAGCGCTTCGGGAAACACCCGTCCGCTCGTGCCGACGAAGGTGGCGATGCCGAGCCCGTGCGCCCAGTCCCTGAGCGCCGACGAATCGAAGGCTTCGATCAGCGGCGCCAGAATTGGCGCGGCAGTGCCGTAGCGGGCGAGAAAGGGCTCTAACGCCTCGCTGTGCGTGAGGTTGAGCCCACCTCGCCCGGCCATCAGGAATTTGCGCCCGACGCTCGGCATCGCTTCGTAGAGATCGACCGCACAGCCGGCGGCGGCCAGCGTCTCGGCCGCCATCAGGCCGGCCGGTCCGCCACCGACCACGATCACGGGGCGGTCGTTCGTCATCTTCGGATTGTTGCTGGCCATGGCGCGAAGATCTAACCTGCCCGCAACGTCAATACCAACCGTCCTGATCCATGCCAGAACTGTCGCCCGCCAACGCCCTCCTGTTCCTGCGCGACGAAGAGCTGCGCCAGGGCTTCGATCAGCTCTATTTCGCCTATCGGGATCTGGAGGCGGCGAGCGAGGCGATATTGGCGCCGCGCAAGCTCAATGGCGGGCACCGGCGTGTTCTTCATTTCCTGGCGGCCCGCGCCGAGATCGCCGTCAGCGAGCTGCAGCACCTTCTGGGACTGACCAAGCAGAGCCTCGGCCGGCTGGTCGACGAGTTGGTCGATCAGGAGCTGGTGAAGCAGCGCCAGGGCGTCGAGGATCGCCGACAGAAGCTACTGTCATTGACCGAGAGCGGCCGCGCGCTCGATCGCGAGCTGTGGGAACCGCAGCGCATCCGTATCGCCCGCGCCTATCGCGATTGCGGCCCGCAGGCGGTCGAGGGTTTCCGGCGTGTGCTCGCAGGCCTCCAGGACCGGGCGCGGGCGTCGGGAGGGCGCGGATGACTCCGTCCGAAACGCTGCCGTCCGAAGAGCCGGAAGAGCCGCCGCATCTGCTGATCGTCGATGACGACAGCCGGTTGCGGGCCGTGCTGCGCCGCTATCTGCAGCGGAACGGCTTCCGCGTCTCCGAGGCGGGCAATGCACCGGAGACGAGGACGCAGATGCAGTCCTTCGAGTTCGATCTGATCGTGCTCGACGTCATGATGCCGGGGGAAAGCGGCTTCGACCTCCTGTCGAGCATCCGCCGGACCAGCCGGGTGCCGGTGCTCATGCTGACCGCCATGAGCGAGGCGGGCGATCGGGTCAATGGGCTGGAACGCGGCGCCGACGACTACCTCGCCAAGCCGTTCGAGCCGCGCGAGCTGGTACTGCGGCTGAAAAACATCCTGTCGCGCGTACCGATCGCGCCTGCCGCCGAACCCAACCGGCAGCTCAGCCTCGGCGAATGCCGCTTCGACCTAGCGCGCGGCGAGCTGCTGCGCGGCAACGAGCCGGTCCATCTCACCGCCGGTGAAGCAGCACTGCTGGGGGCACTGGCCGCCAAGCCGGGCGTGCCGATGTCGCGGGAGGCGCTGTCGGCCTACAGCCAGTTCAGCGGCAACGAGCGGACGGTCGATGTTCAGATCACCCGCCTGCGGCGAAAGATCGAGCGCGACCAGAAATTCCCCCGCTATCTCCAGACGGTGCGCGGCACCGGCTATGTGCTGAAGCCGGACTGAGAGGCTGTTTGAAAATGCGCGGCACCACCGGCCCAGAATCGAAAATGCGTCATCCGCGCATTTTCAAACAGTCTCTGGAGCAGCTCAGAACAGCCGGCCGCCATTCGGCACCGGCAGGTCCGGCGCCACCAGCACGACCGCGCCTTCCGCATCGGGAAAGCCCAGCACCAGCATCTCGGACATGAACTTGCCGATCTGTCGCGGCGGGAAATTCACCACCGCCGCGACTTGCCGGCCGACGAGCTGTTCCGGCCGATAATGCACCGTCAGCTGCGCGGAAGAGCGTTTCACGCCCAGCTCCGGCCCGAAATCGACGGTGAGCTTGATCGCCGGCTTCCGCGCCTCGGGATAGGGCTCCGCCGCCACGATCGTGCCGACCCGGATATCGACCGCGAGAAACGCGTCGTAACTGATGGTCATGGGCGATCGTACGCGCGTCCCGATGGCTACTTCTTGGTTGGCTTCTGCACCAGGTCGCGCATCTCGTCGAGCCCTTCGCCGACCCGGCGGTTGAGGACATCGAACGCCTCATTGCCCGATTTGGCGACGATCTCGGCCAGTTCGCGCGCATTGCCGAGCGCGCGCTCGATCGCCTTCTTCGCCGCTTCGGCCTGGCGTGCCATCCGATCCTCGGGGCTTTTCGACTGTATCATCTCGCGCAGATGCGCGGACGCTTCTTCGATGCCGCCGCGCAGGATCTCGGCCTGCCGTCGCGCCACCGCCTGCAGCCCTTCGATCGCGAGCTGGTTCGCCTTGGTCAGCGCCGCGATATTCTTGCGCTGGGTCGCCATAACGGTCTCGATATCCACCCCCGGCACCTTGAACTCGGCCAGGAGCTTGGTCACGTCCATTTCGAAAGGAGGAGTGGGCGGCGTCTTGGTCATGATCCGGTCCTCTACCGTGGGGAAAAACGACTGGATAGCATAGGCTCGCCGTAGCAAGAAATTCTACTCTTACGAGAGAATCGTCAAGGAATTCCACGCCGCTTCTTGCGTTTTGGCCTGCGTCCCGCCATCCAGCCTCAAAAAGGGCTCGGCCCGGCGCAGGGCCCGGTCGAGCGCAGCCATCGTCCGGGTCAGATCCGGCGATTCATCGTCGAGATAGGTGCGCAGCACGGACAGGTATGCGAGGCACAGAACCTTCACTCGCACGGCCCCGGCGATGCCGGTCGAAGAGATATGGGCGGCTTCGAGCATCCAGCCCATCGAGCGCGGCAGACACAAGGCCATGGGAATGGGATCGAAGCGCAGACGACGCGTATCGGCGACCATCCGGCGCAACGCCGGCTTGTAGGGCGCCAGCGCGTCGAAGCGCCGCATCAGGATATCGAACAGCCGGTCGCGCGGCCGCTCTTCCGGATCGGTCGCGACGGCAAGTGCTGCGGCATCGACGCGGCGCGAGAATTCCCTGAGGATCGCCGCCTTGGAGGACAGCAGGCGATAGAGCTCGACCACGCCCAGTTCGGCGGCATCGGCAATCTCGGCGAGCGACAGCGCCTGCCAGGGCCGCTCGGCGGCCAGCCGCATCGCGGCATCGACGATGGCGAGTTTCTGATCCTTGGGCGGCTCGGCCTTCTGGGCGGGCTTGCGCGGCATAATCGTCTCCGATCCTATCCATCCGATATGGGAAGAGCCGGCGCGAAAACCCAGGAAAAAGAGCGTGCTTAGCTATCCTGCCAGTTCGCGCGACCGGTTGGCTGCGGCAGCCACGGCCCGGTCGAACAAGGGCTGGATGCCGTCCGGCGCCATCAGCACATCGAGCGCCGCCTGGGTCGTGCCGGCCGGGCTGGTGACATTCTTCCTAAGTTGCTCGGCGCTATCGGGCGAAAGGCGCACGAGCTCGCCCGCGCCGGCGATCGTGGCCCGCGCGAGCCGCATCGCCATCTCCGGCGGCAGCCCGGCCTTGGCGCCGGCGGCCGCGAGCGCCTCGACGATCAGGAAGACATAGGCGGGGCCGCTGCCCGAGACGGCGGTGACCAGATCGATGATCGCCTCGTCCTCGGCCCATTCGACCGCGCCGACCGCGCGCAGGAGCCGGTCGCAGAGCGCCCGGCCTTCGTCGGGAACGCGGGCATTGGGCACGGCGACCGAGACGCCGCGGCCGATCGCGGCCGGCGTGTTCGGCATCGCCCGCACCATCGCGGCAGGCCCGAAATAGCGCTCGAAGCTCGCGAAGGTCTTGCCGGCGGCGATCGAGAGCAGCAGCGTGCCACGCTCGACCAGCGCCCGGTAGGGCGGCATCGCCGCATCCATATATTGCGGCTTCACGGCCACGACGATCACATCGGCCCGGTAGTCGGCCGGCAGCATCGCGGCCTCGCTCAGGAGCGTGACACGCGCCTCGCCGGCGAGAGCGGGCGCGCCGGCCGGATCGACGGCGGTGACGTGGCGGACGACGCCGCCATCGAGCCAGCCCTTAAGCAGGGCCTGGCCCATCTTGCCGCAACCGACGAGCAGGACCTCCGACGCAGCGTCGAGGCTCACGCCTCCCCCATCGGCTCGATCATCGCCGAGATCACCGCCTCATCCGGCGTCTTGCCGCCCCAGATCACGAGCTGGAAGGCCGGATAGAAGCGCTCGCACTCGGTGAGCGCCATATCGACCAGATCCTCGAGCTGCTCGACCGAGGCGCCGAGCGCGCCGCGCAGCAGGATCGCATGACGGAACATCGGCAGGTTGGTGTCGGAGCAGACATCGAAATGCCCGAGCCACATCTTCTCGTTCATGATCGCGAGCAGCTCGTAAACCTGCTGGCGTCGCGCCTTCGGCACCTTCATATCGAAGCTGCAGGAGAAATGGAGCGCGCTGATCTCTTCCTGCCAGACGAACAGCAGGCGGTAATCGCACCAGCGGCCGGCGATCTCGACCACCATCTCCTCGTCGCTGGCTCGATCGTGTGCCCATTCGTTGGCGAGCACGATCTCCTCGACGATGTCGATCGGATTGCCGCCGACGATGCTGTGATCCGTCGAAAGCGCGGTCATGGTTACCCTCCTTCCGGGGGCGTTGGGCGGCATTTCACACCGGCCATTGTGTGGCCTGCCCCGCCACACTCTAGATGTAGGGTGCCAAACCGCGGCAGATCGCGCAAGCGTCGATCGGTGCCGGATCGGCACCCACCAGGGCGGGCGGGCGGCGACTCGGCCGCCTCAACCCTTGGGCGCGGGCTCGGCACGTTTCTTGGCCGCGGCCTGCGGCGCTTGAGCCGCCTCGGCGAGGCGCGACTCCAGCATGGCGAGGCGCGCTTCGAGCGCTTCCTGCGCCGCCCTGGCGTTGGCCGCCATGGTGCGCACCGCCTCGAACTCTTCCCTGGTCACGACATCCATACGTGACAGCACCCGCTCGAACTGCTCGCGCAGGCGGGTCTCGACCTCCTCGCGCACGCCGGTGAGCGCCGCGAAGGCGCCGGTCGCGACGCGCGACAGATCGTCGAGCAGGCGATTATCGACTTGCATGGCGGATCTCCCACAATCCTCAAAATCGCCGTTCTCGGCAGCGCTAGCACAATTCGGATGAACGGCAAACGAATTATGGGCCGGAGCCGCGCTTGCCCGCTATCGATCCTTCCGCCTATAAGCACCGGCATCATGATCGTCATCACCGGCGGCGCCGGCTTCATCGGATCCAATCTGGTCGCCAGCCTCGAAGCGCGCGGCGGTGCCGGCCTCGTTGTCGTCGATCGGCTGGGCCAGGACGATAAATGGCGCAATCTCGGCAAACGCGAGTTGCTGGAATTCGTTCGACCGGAAGCGATGTTCGACTATCTCGCCGCGCATCGCTCGCAGATCGAAGGCGTATTCCATATGGGCGCCATCTCCTCGACCATGGAGACCGATGCCGATCTCGTCCTCGACACCAATTTCGCCCTCTCGCAGCGCCTGTGGCGCTGGTGCGCCGATAATCGCGTGCGCCTCATCTACGCCTCCTCGGCCGCGACCTATGGCGACGGGACCAACGGTTTCGACGACGACGCGACCAGCACCGCGCTCGCCAAGCTGCAGCCGCTCAACGTCTATGGCTGGTCGAAGCATCTGTTCGACCGATGGGCGGTGCGCCAGGTCGAGCGCGGCTATCCCTGCCCGCCGCAATGGGCCGGGCTCAAATTCTTCAATGTCTACGGCCCGAACGAGTACCATAAGGGCGGCCAATTGAGCGTGGCGCTGCAGATCTTCCGCACGCTCGCGGCCGGCAAGGAAATCACGCTCTTTCGTTCTCATCGCAAGGACGTGCAGGATGGCGAGCAGCGACGCGATTTCGTCTGGGTCGAGGATATCGTCGACATCATGCTCTGGCTCTACGACCAGCCCAAGGTGAGCGGCATCTTCAACGCCGGTTCCGCCCAGGCGCGCAGCTTTCTCGATCTCGCCAAAGCGGTGGCCGCGGCCACGGGCAATGCCGAGCCGCCGATCCGCTTCATCGACATGCCGGCCGAGATGCGCGGCAACTATCAATATTTCACCCAGGCTCGGATGGACCGGCTGCGCAAGGTCGGCTACACCAAGCCGCCGACGACGCTCGAGGATGGTGCCGCCCGGTACGTCCAGACCTTCCTGACCCGCGCGGACATCTATCGATGATCCTGACCATTCCCTATCCGCATCTCGACCCGATCGCGCTGTCCATCGGTCCGCTGGCGATCCGCTGGTACGCGCTCGCCTATATCGCCGGCCTGGTGCTCGGCTGGCGCTACTGCCTGGCGCTCGCGAAGCGGCCGCCGGTCATGATGAAGCCGATCGATATCGACGATTTCCTGGTGTGGGCGACCATCGGCGTCGTGCTCGGCGGGCGCGCGGGCTACGTGCTGTTCTACCGGCCCGGCTACTACGTCGAGAATCCTTCCGAGATTCTCCAGCTCTGGCACGGCGGCATGTCGTTCCATGGCGGTTGCGCCGGTGTCGCGGTCGCCATGTGGCTGTTCGCGCGCCGGCGCAACATTCCGATCTTCGGCCTGTCCGACATCGTCGCCTGCGCGGCGCCGATCGGCCTGTTCTTCGGCCGGATCGCCAATTTCGTGAATGGCGAGTTGTTCGGCCGGGCGAGCGACGTGCCCTGGGCGATGGTGTTCCCCAATGGCGGGCCTGAGCCGCGCCATCCGAGCCAGCTCTATCAGGCCGGCATGGAAGGCATCCTGCTGTTTCTGCTGCTGCTGATCCTGGCCCGGCGCGGTGTCCGGATGCGGCCGGGCATCGCCACCGGCGCCTTTCTGATCGGCTATTCGGTGGCACGCAGCGTCGGCGAGCTCTTTCGCGAACCCGATCAGCAACTGGGCTTCCTCGGCGATTTTCTGCGCACCGACGCGGTCCCGTCGTTCCTGCACCCGCTCGCCCCGCTGGTCCAGGGCGTTACCATGGGACAATTGCTGTCGCTGCCGATGCTGATCGGCGGGATCTGGCTGATCATGCGGGCGAAGCCGATCCCCAGCTCCGCCGAGGCGTGACGCCGCTCGCCATCAGGCTGGCGGCGCGCATCCGAGAGGAAGGTCCGATCGGGGTCGACCGCTTCGTGGCGGCGGCCTTGGGCGATCCCGAGCACGGCTATTACATGATCCGCGACCCGCTCGGCCGGGCCGGCGACTTCATCACGGCGCCCGAGATCAGCCAGATCTTCGGCGAGATCGTCGGCCTCTGGTGCGCCGAGCATTGGCGCCGCATGGGCATGCCATCCGAATTCGCGCTCGTCGAGCTCGGCCCCGGCCGCGGCACGCTGGCCGCCGACATGCTGCGCGCGATGAAGGTCCTGCCCGCCTGCCGTGCCGCCGCGCGGCTGCATCTGGTCGAGACCAGCCCGGCCCTGCGCGCCCGCCAGCGCGCGACCCTGACCGAAATCGAGCCTCACTGGCACGACCGACTGGAGACGGTGCCGACGGGACCGATGCTGCTCGTCGCCAACGAATTCTTCGATGCGCTGCCGATCCGGCAATGGCAGTTTCGGAACGGCGCCTGGTGCGAGCGCCTGATCGGGCTCGAGGGCGACAGCTTCGCCTTCGTCGCCGGGCCGCCGGGCGAGCCGCCGGTGCCGCCGCCCGCCGCGACGGAGGGGGCACTCTTCGAAACCTGCGAGCCGGCGCTCGCCATCGCCGAAACGATCGGCCGGCGCCTCGCATCAGGCCCGGGTGCTGCCATCATGATCGACTATGGCCACGGTACCACCGCCATCGGCGAGACGCTGCAGGCCGTGCGCGCGCACCGCTATGCGCCAGTGCTGGAGGATCCGGGCGAGGCCGACCTCACCGCCCATGTCGATTTCGCCGCCCTCGCTGCGGCGCTGCGGCGCGGCGGCGGCGAAACGGCGCCGTTGACCACGCAGGCGGGCTTCCTCATCGCGCACGGCGCCGAGTACCGCGCCCGGGCCCTGGCCAAGGGCAAGGGACCGGATGGGGCGGCGGCCATCGACCAGGCGCTCCGGCGCTTGCTCGATCCCGGGAAAATGGGCAGACTCTTCAAAGTCCTCACCGCCACCACACCGGGGCTCGCCGCGTGATCACCCTGCCCGTCCTGGATGGCATCGACGGCGTCCGCCATGCCTTTTTCACCCGCGAAGGCGGCGCCGGCGACGGCCTTTACGCCTCGCTCAATTGCGGCTTCGGCTCGTCCGATGCGGCCGAGATCGTCGAGGCCAACCGCGCTCGTGCCATGGCCATGCTCGGCCTGCCGGCCGCGGCGCTGGTCACGGTGCATCAGGTTCATTCCCCCGACGTGGTCGTGGTCGAGGAGCCCTGGCCGCGCGAGCGCAACCCCAAGGCCGACGCGCTGGTGACGCGCCGCCCCGGCCTGTGCCTGGGCGTGCTGGCCGCCGATTGCGTGCCGATCCTGTTCGCCGATGCCGAGGCCGGCGTGATCGGCGCCGCCCATTCCGGCTGGAAGGGCGCCGTCACCGGCGTGCTGGAGGCGACGGTCGCGGCGATGGTCGGGCTCGGCGCCCGCCAGGATCGCATCCGCGCCGCGATCGGCCCGGCGATCCAGCAAGCCTCTTACGAAGTCGGCCCGGAATTCCCCGCCCGCTTCACCGAGCGCGATGCCGAGGCCGAGCGCTTCTTCCGCCCCTCGACGCGCGCGGGCCATTTCATGTTCGACCTGCCCGGCTTCGTCGAGCATCGGCTGAACCGACTGGCGCTGGACGCTGTCGGCAATGCCGGGTTCGACACCTGCGGCGATGAACGCCGCTTCTTCAGCTATCGCCGTGCTACGCTTCGCGGCGAGCCGGATTACGGCCGCATGCTCGCCGCGATCAGCCTCTGAGCCGTGCCGTATCTCGCCATCTTCCTGTTCGTGCTGATGCTGGGGCTTTTGGTCAGTTGCTTCTTCTAAATCGAGCCTTCCGCCTCTTCGCTGCGCTGACCCTGCTCGGCCTTGCCGATTGCGGCGAGCTGCCCCATCCGTTCGAGGACACCAAGCTCGAGCCGCATGCGCCGATCATCACGCTCCCGGACATGGCGGTGATCGTCGTCGACCCGGTGCAGGGCGCGCCCGGCGACACCGGTGCGGCCCTGGCCGAGACGATGGCGTCGGCACTTCAGGATGCCGACGTGCTGGCGAGCGCCAAGCCCGGCAATCCGACCAGCACTCATCTGATCGGGAGCGCGGACGCGACGAGCGTGGCCGGCGGCGTGGCGAATCTGCGCATCCGCTGGACCATGCGGGCGGCTGACGGCACCGAGATCGGCACGGATCAACAGCAGGACACGGTTCCCGCCGCGGAATGGGCGGCCGGTTCCGGGACCGTCCTCGACGAGGCCGTGCATCGCGAGGCGCCGCGGCTCGCCGCCATGGTCCAGGTCTCGGTCGGCGAGGAGCACAAGCCGACGCGCCAAGTCTTCGTGCGGCTAGTCGAGGGCGCCACCGGTGACGGCGACAAGGCGCTGCCCCGCGCGCTGGTCTATCTGCTGAAGCGCGGCGGGGTCACCGTCACCGCCGACGAGCATGCCGCGGACACCGTGACCATTGCCGGCAAGGTCGCGGTGACGCCGGTCGATCCATCCCAGCAGCATGTCGCCATCACCTGGCGCGTGCTCAAGCCGGACGGCTCGGAAGCGGGCCAGGTCAAGCAGGAGAACGATATCCCGCGCGGCACGCTCGACGGCAATTGGGGCGATGTCGCGATGGCGGTCGCGAGCTCCGCGCTGCAGGAGATCGTCCATGTCGTCAACAGCGTGCCGGGCGGTTGAGCTTCGCTCCGATCGTCACCAAAGCGGAAAGGCCGGCTCGGGCCGCGTCGAAGAGATCACCACGGCATGGATGACGACCTCGCCTTCCTCGCCGAACTCGCCGTCATCTCCACCGTCTCGCGCAGGGAGCGGGATGGGATTTTGAAAGGCCGGATCGTCGGAGCATGGCCATAGCCATTTGCTGCCGTCCCGCTTGTCGATGCGCAGTTCCTTGACCGTCGCCTCGACCATGTCGTGGGCGCCCTTCCGATAGACGACCAAGCGCATGCCGGGCTCGATATCGCCTTCGAAATCCCAGAGCTTGATGCAGATGATTACCGTGCCCTCGGGATAGATCAGATTCATCGAAGTGCCATTCACCTTGAGGCCGAAGGCCTTGCCTTGAAAAGCTCGCGCCAGTGGCGCCTCGACATGGCCGAGATCCGCAGATTCGAGATCGAGCGCGGGCATCCATAGGCCCGCCTGAACGAGGCCGATGATCTTGATGCCTGGCGTCTCGATCTCCCGCACAGGAACAGCGCCGATCAGGTCTCCAATGGCCGCGCCGGCCGCGTCCGCGAGCTTCTCAAGGCTGCGCTGCGAGAGGGACTGCGACCCGCCATTGAGGAAATTATATAGCACGGACGGGGCGATCTGCGCGGCTCTTGCCCAAGAGGCGGGCTCGAGGCTTCTGCGCTTTATGAAGGCGCGGAGATGCTCGCGCCGCTCTTCCGCTGTCTTTTCGGCCAAGTTCATCATCACATAATACTGTGATCGGATCGGCCTTTCCAGAGAGGATGCGCAGTCGAGCATCTCATCATCATGAGATTTCGGACTTGCACATCTCATGGTTGTGTGATGAACTCGCCGACATGAGCGACGTCGATGCGGTCATAAATCGGATTAGGGCCTTCGCGGCGGCGCGCGGGCTTTCCGCCTCCGGCCTCGCTCTCGCGGCAGGCCTCAGCCCGAACGCCCTGCGCGGCTTTCTTCGCCCGAATTGGAGCCCGAGAGCAAGTACGCTTCGGAAGCTGACGGCGCTCATTCCCGACGATTTCGAAACCGGCGCCGAAAAGACCGGCCATGGAGCGGCCGCATGAGACCTTCGCACCGTTCCTGCGGCTTTTGCGGCCGATCCGAGGCGGTGGCCGGCACCTTGTGCGATGCTCGCGGCGCCCGCATCTGCGGCAGCTGCCGAGAGATTCTCGTCCGGTTCAGCGACGAGATGGACGAGATGGAGCGGCGCGGCGAGCTTTTCCCGCCATTCCCAAGCAAAAAGCGTTCTGCGGCAGACCGACAGGCGACGCTCCTATCGGTCGAGTCCCACCATCGCTGCAAGGTCCGGAAGAGCCGGCCGACGCTCAATCAGCGAGCTTCATCCCCGCATCGACCTCGGCCTTGAGCCGTTCCAGCTTGGCTTCGACCTGCCGCGGCGCGCGTCGCCACTTCCATCAATTGTCCGCAAACCGATTGGAAGCGGCGAAAATCGAGCAGATAAAACCGATACCTGCCACTCCGAATGTTCTCTCCCACACAGGATCGCCGATCCATTGCCAGAACATAAAGAGAAGAGCGTGCGTGCATAATTTGCAACTCTCGATACGTTGTTCCTTCATAAGCCATGTGCTTTAGAACAGTACGTCTAAGCGATCTTGCCAAGACAGATGCACGCATTCGTACCCATCTCCGCCGAGCGCGGACGGTGCCGGCTGCGGTGTGATGGAGACGATATGTCGGTCGTTAAACGATACGGAATCTGCGCCGCGGCCCTGATGCTGGCCTCGCTCCGCGCCCACGCCGCCGAGGATGGGGCCGATCCCTGGACCGGTCTTTATGGCGGCGTCTCCGCCTCCTATGGTTTTGGCAGCTCGGATAGCGGCCTCCATTTCGTCGAGAACGGCGCTTTCGCGAATGTGCCGCCGGAATCGCCCTCCTCCTTCAGCCCGGACCGCAGCGGTTTCCTCGGCGGCTTGCATGGCGGCTACGACTACCGGATCGACCGCTTCGTGATCGGTTCCCAGGTGGATTTGGAAGGCGGCAGCATCCGGTCGAGCGCCGACCAGACGGGCACCAACTCGGGCCCCGGGGCTCGCCCCTTCATCGCATCGCAAGGCTCGTCGATCGACCGGTTCGCCACGCTGCGCGGCCAGGCCGGCTTTCTTGCGACCGACGATCTGCTGCTTTACGGCTTCGGCGGCCTGGCGGTCGGCCGGGTCGATAACGACAGCGGCCTTAATTTCGGCGGCGCCAACGGCGCGCGCTACAATGGCGGCCGCTCCCAGACCATGCCGGGCTGGATGGCGGGCGCCGGCGCCGAATATCTCATCGACGACGCCTTGGGGCTGAAGCTCGAATATCTCCATTACGATCTCGGCACCGCCACGGCGATCGGCTTCCAGCAGGGGCTGTCGCCCTTCCATACGCAATCGGACTTCAAGGTGTCGGGCGATCTCGTCAGTCTCGCCCTGGACTACCATTTCGGCGATTTAAGCCGCCTCAGCGGCGAGAACGAGGCCGACGAGATGCCCTGGGATCCGCTGATCGCGGCACTGAGCACGCTCAAGTACCAACTCGGCACGGGCTATTTCTACAGCAGCGGCACGACGCGCTATAATTTGCACAGCGCGGGTGGCGGCAGTCCCGAAATATCCCGTCTGTCCTACACCGATCTCGATGCCAATTCGGGCGAGCTGGTCGGCCGGATCGAGCATTCCTCCGGCCTGTTCGTCAAGGCGATCCTGGGCGTGGGCTCGGTCGGCGACGGCAATCTCGCCGACGAGGATTTCGAGCCATTTACGGATCCTGCCTCGCGCACCTCCAGCACAGTCAAGGACAGCACCCTGTCCTACGCGACGGTCGATATCGGCTACCCGATCTTCGATGAGGAAGGCATCCGCATCGCGCCGTTCGTGGGCTATGCTCATTATAACGAGCAGCTCAACGCCTTTGGCTGCGCTCAGAATGGCGGCAATCCCGGCATCTGCGGGCCGGGCACCGTGTCCTCGAGCACGCTCGGCATCACCCAGACCGACAGCTGGGACGCGCTCCGCGTCGGCCTCGGCGGCACCTGGACCACGCCTTGGCATGGGCTGTCGGTTTCGCTCGAAGGGGCGTGGCTGCCCTATGGCGGTCTCGACGGCACCGATGCTCACTCACTGCGCATCCGGACGCCGGACGAGGATTCCTTCGCCGGGCCGCAGCAGCAATCGGGCATCGCGCGCGGCATGCAGCTCGAGGGCAGCTTCACCCTGCCTCTGACCGACTCGATCGATGCCTCGGCGGGTGCGCGCTACTGGTACCTCTATTCGCACGGTACCACGCTCTTCAACACGGTGTTCGAGGGGCGCAGCACCCAGGCGACGGACTTCTCGGTCCGCCGCATCGGCGGCTTCGCCCAGATCACCGCGCATTTCTAAAGAAAGGCAGGCTAAAGGAACTTCGGGGCGATCCGTAGACAGGCATGCACGGCGCGCGGGTTGCCCGCCCGCGCGCCCTTTGTTACAAGTTCGTGCCACTGCACCGGCCCGGATCGCGCGATCGATGAAAGTCATTACCTGTAACAGCAATCGTCCGATGGCCGAGGCGATCGCGGCCTATCTCAACCTGCCGCTGACCAAGGCCAGCGTGCGGCGGTTCGCGGATATGGAAGTGTTCGTCGAGATCCAGGAGAATGTCCGCGGCGAGGATGTCTTCGTGATCCAGTCGACCTCCTATCCGGCCAACGACAATCTGATGGAGCTGCTGGTCACGCTCGACGCGCTGAAGCGCGGCTCGGTCCGGCGCGCCACCGCCGTCATTCCCTATTTCGGCTATGCCCGGCAGGACCGGAAGTCCGGCCCCCGCACGCCGATCTCGGCCAAGCTCGTCGCCAACATGATCACCGCCGCCGGCGCCGACCGCGTGCTCACGCTCGACCTCCATGCCGGGCAGATCCAGGGCTTCTTCGACATTCCGACCGACAATCTCGTCTCCGCACCGGTCTTCTCCCGCGACATCCGCGAGAAGTATGATGGGGAGGACCTGATCATCGTCTCGCCCGATGTCGGCGGCGTCGTGCGTGCCCGCGCCATTGCGCGGCGGCTTGACGCCGACCTCGCGATCATCGATAAGCGCCGCGAGCGCGCCGGCGTCTCGGAAGTGATGAACATCATCGGCGATGTTAAGGGCCGTCGCTGCATTCTGGTCGACGACATCGTCGACAGTGCCGGGACCCTGTGCAACGCCGCCGTGGCGCTGGTCGAGGCCGGAGCCGCCGGCGTCTCCGCCTACGTCACCCACGGGGTGCTGAGCGGCGGCGCGGTCGCGCGGGTGTCGGCGGCGCCGATCGAGAAGCTGGTCACCACGGACACGATCCAGGCGACCGAGGCGGTGCGGGTGTCGCACAATCTCCGCCAGCTGTCGGTGGCGCCGTTGATCGGCGAGGCGATGCGGCGGATCAGTGAGGAGCGGTCGGTCTCGTCGCTATTCGACTGAGGCGCGCTCGGATGGAATTTTGACGGGGCCGTCCGCAAGGGCGGTCCTGTCGTTTTGTTTTCGCCGTTCGGCTTCGGGCCGGGCGGCAACCGAGGAGCGGCACCCCTGGAGGCCGCCTTCGGCCGGCCATGTCGGGCATCGGGCCCGGCAGCCGAACGAGAGCAGGAGAGTAGAATGTCTACCAAGATCGTCGTCCTGGAGGCCCAGGCACGCGACCGGGCTGGAAAGGGGGCCGCCCGGGCCACGCGCCGAGCCAACCGGGTTCCCGCGGTCATTTATGGCGGCAAGCAAGAGCCGCTCATGATCAGTCTCGACCCCAAGGTGCTGGCACGCGAGCTCGGCCATGCCGGCTTCCTGTCGCATCTGGTCGAGATCAAGCTCGACGGCAAGACCCACCGGACGCTGCCGCGCGACGTGCAGCTGCATCCGGTCACCGACCATGCGCTGCATGTCGATTTCGTGCGCGTCGGCAAGGACACCAAGGTCCATGTCAACGTCCAGGTGGTCTTCGACAACCAGGACAAGTCGCCCGGCCTGAAGCGCGGCGGCGTGCTCAACATCGTGCGCCATGAGGTCGAGCTGACCTGTGCGGCCGACAACATCCCCGACCGGCTGCATGTCGATGTCGGCGGCTACGACATCGGTGATTCGATCCATATCTCGGCCGTCTCCCTGCCCGAGGGCACCACGCCGACGATCGATCGCGACTTCACCGTCGCCACCATCGCGGCGCCGACGGTGAAGGGCGAGGAAGTCGCCGAGGCGACCGAAGCGACCCCGGCAGCCTGATCGGGCTCGTGAGGCGGAGCCAGGGATGAAGCTCGTCGTCGGACTGGGCAATCCGGGTCCGAAATATGAGCGGACCCGGCACAATATCGGCTTTCTGGCGGTGGACGAGATCGTCCGCCGCCACCGCTTCCGGCCACCCCGCGCCAAGTTCAACGGCGAGCTCCATGAGGGCGAGATCGGCATCGAGCGCGTGCTGGCGCTGAAGCCGATGACTTACATGAACAATTCCGGCGAGAGCGTCGCCGCGGCCGCGCATTTCTTCAAGATCGAGCCGGCGGACGTGATCGTCATCTATGACGAGCTCGACCTGCCGCCCGGCAAGCTCAAGGTGAAGCGCGGCGGCGGTGCCGCCGGCCATAACGGGCTGCGCTCGATCGACGCCCATCTGGGCCAGGATTACTGGCGGATCCGGCTCGGCATCGGCCATCCGGGCGCGCGCCCGCTGGTGCTGCGCTATCTGACGGAGCAGAATTTTCCACCGGAAGATACGATCTGGCTCGACAAGCTGCTGCCGGCCGTGGCCGAGGCGATGCCGATCATGATCGCGGGCCAGGATGCGGCCTTCATGAGCAAGGTCGCGCTGCTGATGGATCCACCGCCGGCGAAGCTATCAGAAAGACGGGAATAATCATGGGCTTCAATTGCGGCATCGTCGGGCTGCCCAATGTCGGCAAATCGACCCTCTTCAACGCGTTGACCGCGACCGCCGCGGCCGAGGCCGCGAACTATCCCTTCTGCACGATCGAGCCCAATGTCGGCCGCGTCGCCGTGCCCGACCCGCGGCTCGACAATCTGGCCAGGCTCGCCAAGTCGCAGAAGATCATCCCGACCCAGCTCGAATTCGTCGATATCGCCGGGCTGGTGCGTGGTGCCTCGCGCGGCGAGGGGCTCGGCAACCAGTTCCTCGCCCATATCCGCGAGGTCGACGCCATCGCCCATGTGCTGCGCTGCTTCGATGATAGCAACATCACCCATGTCGAAGGCTCGGTCGATCCGGTGCGCGACGCCGAGACGGTCGAGACCGAGCTGATGCTGGCCGATCTCGACAGCCTGGAGCGGCGCGTGGTGGCGGCGCAGAAGAAAGCGCGCGGCAACGACAAGGAGGCGAAGGCCCAGCTCGACGTGATGGAGCCGGTGCTGGCCGCCCTCCGCGACGGCAAGAGTGCGCGCACCGTCGAGCTCGATCCCGACCGGCAGAAGGTGCTGAAGGGGCTGAACCTCATCACCGCCAAGCCCGTCCTTTATGTCGGCAATGTCGAGGAAAGCTCGGCCGCGACCGGCAATCACTATTCGGCCAAGCTCGCCGAATTCGCCAAGGCGCAGGGTGCTGCCTCGGTCGTGATCTCGGCCGCGATCGAATCCGAGATCTCGCAATTGAGCGACGAGGCGGAGAAGCGCGAGTTCCTCGAGACGCTCGGCCTCGATGAAACCGGTCTCGCCCGCGTCATCCGCGCCGGCTACGGGCTTCTGGGCCTGCTCACCTTCTTCACGGTCGGCCCCAAGGAGGCGCGCGCCTGGACGGTCGAGAAAGGCTCGAAGGCCCCGCAGGCGGCCGGCGCCATCCATACGGATTTCGAGAAGGGCTTCATCCGCGCCGAGACCATCGCCTATGCCGACTTCATCGCCTGCGGCGGCGAGCAAGGCGCCAAGGATGCCGGCAAGATGCGGCTCGAAGGCTCGGAATATCTGGTCCATGACGGCGACATCTTCCATTTCCGGTTCAATGTCTGAGGCGCGCTCCGCGCTAATGTCTAAGGCCCTCCCCGTCAGTGTCTGAGGCCCTCCGCGCCTTCGCCTCGCCTCTCGTCCAAGCGGCCCTGCCCCTGCCCTTCACCGGGCCGCGCTTCGTGCTGCGCGCCGAGATCCATCCCGGGCTCGGCGCCGTCGACGGCCTCGCCTGCGAGCAGAGCTTCAAGCCCGAGCATGACCGGCTCGCGGCTGCGGGCTATCGCACCGAGCCGGCGCTCGATGGGCGCTGGCCGCAGGGGCTCGTACTCCTGACCCGGCATAAGGCGGAAAACCTCGCCAACATCGCCCGTGCCTGGACCATGCTGGAGCCGGGCGGCTGGCTGCTCTGCGCCGGCGGCAACGAGGTCGGAGCCGCCAGTATCGAGCGCCAGCTCCGCGCCATCGCCGGCACCGTCGGCGGCACTGCCAAGCATCATTGCCGGATCTTCTGGTGCCGGGCGGGAGGAGAATTGCCGGAGCCATGCCGCGCCTGGCTCGAAGCGGGCGAGATGCGGCGCGCGCCCAAGACCGGCTTCCTCGCCCGTCCCGGCATCTTCGGTTGGGATGCGATCGATGAAGGTTCGGCCCTGCTCGCCGAGCATTTCACCGACCGCATCGCCGGCAAGGTCGCCGATCTCGGCGCCGGCTGGGGCTATCTGTCGGCGAAGCTGATCGAGCGCTGCCCCGGCATCGCCAGCCTAGACCTCTACGAGGCCGAGAAGCTGGCGCTCGACGCCGCCCGTGCCAACATCACCGCCCTCAGCCCGAGCCAGAAGGTGGGCTATCACTGGCACGACGTGACGGCCGGCGTTCCGGGCGGTCTCTCGGGCGGCTATGACTGGATCGTCATGAACCCGCCCTTCCATCACGGCAACGCCGCCGATCCGGCGCTCGGCCGCGCCTTCATCCGCTCCGCCGCCAAGGCGCTCGTCATCGGCGGCAAGCTGCTGATGGTGGCGAACCGTAACCTGCCCTACGAGGCGGAGCTGCAGGAGCATTTCCGCCACCGGCACATGCCGGTCGAGACCGCCGCCTTCAAGCTGTTCGAAGCGCGGCGCTGAGTTCGGTGCGGACCGTATCGAGCACGCTCGCCCAATCGCCAGGACTCGGCTGACGGAACTGCCGGAGCGACGGATACCAGGGGCAATCGTCGCGCTCGGTCAGCCAGACCCAATGCGGATCGAAGCGGTTGAGCAGCCAGACCGGCTTGCCGAGCGCGCCCGCGAGATGAGCGATGCTGGTATCGACGGAGATCACCAGATCGAGCCCGGCGATGAGTGCAGCCGTGTCGGCGAAGTCGTCCAGCGCTTCGGTCCAGTCGGCGAGTGGAATCGAGGGGCGGTCGGCGGCACCCTTTTGCAGCGAGACGAAGCTGACGCCTTCGATATCGGAAAACACGTCGAGTTTCCGGACCGTGATGGAACGACGCCGATCGTCTTGATGCTCCGGATTGCCGGCCCAAGCGAGACCGACCCGATATCCCGATAGCTCGTCCAGCCGCGCCCGCCACATGGCGGCAAGGACGGGATCGGCACGGAGATAAGGGCTCACCGGGATCGTGTCGAGCCTCGTGCCGAAGGCGAAGGGCAGGCTCGGCAGTGGGCATTGAAGATCGAAGGGGGGCAGGGCTTCGCCGGCCGCGACCATCTCGACATTCTTCAGGCTCGCGAACAGCCGGTGGAGCGGCGCCGGCGCTTCCAGCAGGACCCGGCCCTGCTCGGCGGCGAGCGGCGCGTAGCGGCTGAACAGGATCGCATCGCCGGCGCCCTGCTCCGCCGTCAGCAGCAGCGTGCGGCCGGCCAAGGGCTCGCCCCGCCATTGCGGCTGCGGGAAGCGCGGGGCGCCCCCGCGGGCGCGGTTGCGCCATTCATATTCCGCCCAACCCGCCTCGAACCGCCCGGTCAGCAGCAGGAGCCCGGCGAGATTATAGTGCAGCGGTGCGAAATCGGGCCGGAGCCCGAGGGCCTGCCGATACGCTTTCTCTGCCTCGGCCAGCCTGCCGCCGTTGCGGAGGATGTCGCCCAAATTATTGAGCGCCTCGACATAATATGGGTTGAGGCGCAGCGCTGCCCGGCAATGCGCCTCGGCGGCATCGAGCCGTTCGAGGCCTGCCAGCGCCACGGCCAGATTGGCATGCGCCTCGACATAATTCTGATCGAGCGCCAGGGCCGCGCGATAGCTCCGCTCCGCCGCCTCGAAACGATGCTGGGCCAGCCGGATATTGCCGAGATTATTATGCGCCTCACGATGATCGCGCTTGAGCCGCAAAGCCATTTCGTGCGCCACGGCGGCTTCGTCCAGCCGGCCGAGCCGGCCGAGCGCCAACCCGAGATTATTGTGATAATCGGCCTTACGCGGCTGCAGCCGGATGGCGTGCGCGATCAGATCGATGGCGGCGTCGTTGCGGCCGATCTGGGCCGCCAGCACGCCGAGCAGATGCAGGCTGTCGGCATGCTCGGGCTCGGCGGCCAGGATGCGGCGATAGAGGATCTCGGCCTCAGCGAGCTTGCCGGCCTGATGATACTGCACCGCCTGCCGGAATAGACGCTCGCTCACGCCGTCGGCCGAACCGGGGTGAAGGCGGCCTCGAGATGCTTGATGCCGGCGATGAAGTTGCTGCGCATGCGCTGCGGCGGCTCAATCGCGCGGATATCGGGCAGCCGGCGCAGCAATTCCTCGAACATGATGCGGATCTGCACCTGGCCCAGGCGCGAGCCCAAGCAGAAATGCGGACCGATGCCGAAGGCCAGATGCTCGGAGGCGTTCTTCCGTTCGATATCGAAACGATCCCCGTCCGGAAACACATCCTCGTCGCGATTGGCGCTGCCGTACCACATGACGACCTTGTCGCCCGCCCGCATCTTCTGGCCGCCAAGCTCGGTATCCTCGGTCACGGTCCGGCGCATATGCATGACCGGGCTGACCATGCGCAGCATCTCCTCGACCGCGTTCGACAGCAGCGCCGGATTGGCGCGCAGCTTGGCATATTGATCGGGGTTCCGCGTCAACTCCCACAGCCCGCCCGAGATGGTGTTCCGCGTCGTCTCGTTGCCGGCGATGACCAGCAGCAGGAAGAAGCCGTCGAGGGCGCCGGGCGGCAGCTCCGCGCCGTCGATGGTGGCGTTGGCGACGATGCTGCACAGATCCTCGCGCGGCGCCCGGCGCCGTTCCTCCAGCAGGGCGCGGCCATAGGAGAAGAGATCGAAGAAGACCTTCACCACCTCCTGCTGGCCCTCGGCGTTGGGGTTGAACTCGGGATCGCCCTGCCCGGTCAGTCGGTTGGTCCAGCCGATGATGCGCGGCAGGTCCCTCTGGGGTGCGCCCAGCAGCTCCGCCAGGGTCCAGATCGGCAGCAGCTCGGCCAGCGCCGTGACGAAATCGCAATGGCCGTCGGCCGCCACCCGATCGATGAGCTCGTTGACACGCGCGCGGATGCGCGGCTCGAAACCGGCGATCGCCTTGGGGGTGAAGGAGGGCACGCAGATCCGGCGATAGGCCATGTGCTGAGGCGCATCCGTGCCGATCATGCCGCCGATGAGCGCGTTCACCACCTGCGGGTTCATCACCTCGGGATCGCCCAGCGTGATGTTGATGCCCTTGGCCGAAGAGAAGATCTGCGGATTCTTCGAGATCTGGACGATGTCGGCATAGCGCGTGATCGCCCAATAGCCGGGCTCCCAGCTCGTCCGGTGCTCGTCCTGCCAATAGATCGGCGCCTGGTGCCGCATGCGCTTGAAGGCCGCGTGGGGCGGACCGTCGAGATAGATGTCGAGATTGTTGAGGTCGACGATCGGTGCCGTCGGATAGACCGGGCGGGTGAACGGGCCCTTCTCGACGATCGCAGGCATGAAACGGCCTCTTGTTACGACGAATGCTTCAAACTGATCCGAACGGGACCGATGAGCAAGCGTGACAGAGTCGTCGAGCACAACGCGGAGTCGTCAGGGGTTCGGCGGGTCCGGCCGCCGGCTTCGGCGCTACGCCATGCGCGCATGGATATTGCCAAGCGCCTGATATCGAAGCGTTCCATGATCGCCACCGGCGATGTCACGGTTTTTGTGCGGTGCCGCCGTTGCGTGCGTCCGATACCGGTAGTAGGAATGATCGAGCCCAGTCAGACAACTTCTTGATCGGAGTGGCGCGCAGATGCGCCTTCATCTTTTTACTATTCGCCGCCCGTCTCGGCACTCGATGATCCGATCCTTCGCAATTTTGGCCTTCGGGCTGCTTTCTCTCGCCGCCGCAGCGACGGGCAGGGCCGAGCCGCCGGCGCCTCGCATCATCGCCGTGTTCGGCGATTCGCAGGCGCAAGGCGTCGCCGGCGCGCTGCAGCGCATGGCGCTGCACGATCGCGGCATCCATGTCGTCGACAAATCGGTGCCGGGCACCTCGATCAGCCAGAAGCAGCAGCTCGACTGGGCCGCCACGATCGAACAATTCCTGGCGACCGAGCATCCCGACGTGGCCGTGATGATGATCGGCGGCAACGACCGGCTGGCGATGCGGACGGAAGCGGGCGGCCATCCGATCGCGTTCAAGACCGACGCCTGGAAGGCGATCTTCGCCGAACGACTGACCCATATCCTCAAATCCTTCGCCGACGCCCATGTGCCGGTCGTCTGGCTGGGCGAGCCGATCGCCCGGGAGCCGACCTATTCCGGCGACATGGCCTATCTCAACGGCATCTATGCCGAGACCGTCACCGGCCCGGGAACCACCTGGATGCCGCTCTGGGACATCGTCACCGACGAGACCGGCGCCTATGCCGCCTATGGCAAGGGGCTGGACGGCGAGACCAAGCGGCTCAGGCTGGATGACGGGGTGCATTTCACACCTGCCGGCTACGATATCGTCGCCCAGAAGCTGCGCACACAGATAGACGGGATCCTGTCGGCCGCGGCCCCGGCCGCCGTCGCAGCGCATTCGTGAGTTTTCTCCGCCGCTGCGGCACGGCCGCGCTCGGCGCGGTCTCGCTGCTGCTTACCGCCTGTCAGCCGCAAGCCAAGGTAGCGCAAGCCGACGCGGCCCCAGCCGCCGAGACCGCGCGGCCGCTGCTGACCCCAGTCGCTTTCACCCGGCCGAGCCCGCCGCCCGCGCGCAAGCTGCCCAGCGATCCGCATCTGCTGAAGGCGCTGGGCGACCCGGCGCGACGGCTGCTGCCGCTGTTCACGGCCTTGGAAGAGATCGAGCGCGGCAGCGCCCGGAAGCCGATCGACCTGATCCAGATCGGCGATAGCCATACCGCCAACGGCGCCTTCGCCGGCCGGATGCGCGAGCTGTTCCAGGAGCGGTTCGGCGGCGCCGGCCGCGGCATGCTGCAGCCCGGCATTCCGTTCGATTACTACAAGCCGCAGCTGGTCACCGTGACCGAGCCGCTGCGGTGGTCGCTCGCCAGCAGCTTCCACCAGAATGCGCGCGAGCCCTGGGGCATTTCCGGCACGCGCGAGACCGGGCAGCGGCCGGCCGAGCATATGGTGCTGACCTCGACCGAGGATGGCGGCTTCTCGCACGCCTTCGTCGAGGTGCTGCGCCAACCCGGCGGCGGCCGGCTCGATGTTGCCATCGATGCGGTGCCGGGAATCCCGATCGCTACCGGCAGCAGCGATACCGGGTCGGGCTGGATCAGCATCCCGGCGCCGCCCGGCAGCCACGAGCTGAGCCTGACGCCGCATGGCGATGGGCCGGTCGACATCCTGTCCTGGGGCACGGAGCGCGAGGGTGCCGGCATCCTCTACGAGAATTTCGGCATCATCGGCGCCACCGTCGACATCATGGGCCGCTGGGACAAGGACATCGTCGCGGCCGAGCTGGCGCAGCGCGACCCGGCGCTGGTGGTGATCGCCTTCGGCACCAACGAGGGTTTCGCGCCCAATGTCGATCCGGTCGCCTATCACACGCTCTATGCCGAGCGTGTCGGCATGATCAAGGCGGCGGCGCCCAATGCCGCACTCGTGGTGATCGGACCGCCGGACGGCAACCGGCTCTATCGGCGCGAGCGCGGCCAAATCGGCGCCTGCGTGCCGCGCGTGGCGGGAGATGCCCAGATCGCCGTCTCCAGCACAAGACAGGCCAATGCCAGATCGGGCGCCCGCACGGTCTGGGCGCCGCCGCCGAAGCTGGCGGAGATCCGCACCGCCCAGCGCGAGGTCGCCGCACAGAATGGCTGGTATTTCTGGGATTGGTCGGCGGCCATGGGCGGTCCCTGCTCGATGCATCGCTGGACGAGCTTCGATCCGCCGCTTTCGGCCGAGGATCATGTGCATCTGCGCCAGGACGGCTACCGCAAGACCGCCGAGCTGCTGTTCAACGAGCTGATGGCGCAATATGACCGCTATCGCGCGCTCCGCCCGGTCGCCGCCACCGCTCGCTAAGCCGATCCAGTGCTCTTCCCGACCCTCGACTTCCTGCTGTTTTTCCTGGTTGTGGCACTGGCGAGCTGGGTGCTGCGCGACCGGTTCGAGGCGCGCAAGCTGTTCCTGGTCGCGGCCAGCTATTTCTTCTACGCGCAGTGGAATTGGCGTTTCTGCTTCCTGCTCGCCGGTAGCTCGCTGGTCAGCTACGCGGCCGGGCTCGCCATTGCCTACAGCCCGGAGGCGCGAAGGCGACGCTTGATCCTCGCCGGCGCCGTGACGATCCATCTGCTGGTGCTCGGCACCTTCAAATATTTCGATTTCTTCGTCGAAAGCTTCAACGAGATCGGCCATCGGCTGGGCCTCGCGCGCGAGTTGCCCTTCTTCGAGATCATCCTGCCGGTCGGCATCTCCTTCTTCACCTTCCACGGCATTTCCTACGTCACGGATGTCTATCGCGGCGATGTGCCGGTCTGTCGGCGCTTTACCGATATGCTGCTCTACATCTCCTTCTTCCCGCAGCTCGTCGCCGGCCCGATCGTCCGCGCCTCCTATTTCCTGCCGCAGCTGGTGCGCCCGGCCGAGAGAGGCCTGCCGCTCGGTCCGGCTCTCGTGCTGATCCTGGGCGGCCTCTTCAAGAAGGTGGTGATCGCCAACTATCTCGCGACCGATCTGGTCGATCCGGTCTTCGCGGCACCGCTCGACCAGACCGGGCCCGACCTGCTGTTCGCCGCCTATGGCTATGCGGTGCAGATCTATTGCGATTTCAGCGCCTATAGCGACATGGCGATCGGTCTCGCCGCCATGCTGGGCTTCCGCTTCCCGCGCAATTTTGATCAGCCCTACCGCTCGCAGCGCCTGTCGGAATTCTGGCGCCGCTGGCACATCTCGCTGTCATCCTGGCTGCGCGACTATCTCTATATCCCGCTCGGCGGCAACCGGAAGGGCGCTTTGCGGACCTACGCCAACCTGCTCATCACCATGCTGCTGGGCGGCCTCTGGCACGGCGCCTCGCTGAAATTCGTCTTCTGGGGCGCCCTCCATGGCGGCGGGCTGGCGGTCGAACGCATGATCGAACCCTTGATCGGCGCCGCTCCCAAGAGCTTCCTGGGCAAGTTCGTCTCGACCCTGATCGTGTTCCATTTCGTCTGCCTCGGCTGGATCTTCTTCCGGGCCGAAAGCTTCGATACGGCCTGGCTCTATCTCGGCGCGCTGTCCAGCGGCTGGAACGCCGGCCTGATCCAGACCGCGCCCTTCACCCTCGGCCTGATCGTGATCGGCATGGCCGGTCAATTCGCGCCGCGATACTGGCTCGACAAGGTCGCGACAGGCGTCGGCACCATGCCCTATTGGAGCCAGGGCGCGCTGGCCGGGCTCGTGATCGCCTTCATCGACGCACTCGGCCCCGACGGCGTCGCCCCCTTTATCTACTTTCAATTCTAATGCAGCGCCCGCCCCCGCCCAAGATCACCGATGGCATCCCGGCCGGAGCGAGCCGGAACACGCCGCTTCAGCTCGTGCTGATGCTGGTGATCGGCACGGCGCTGCTGGCCCTCTTCGCCTCGCGCAGCCTGCCGACCTGGGCCGAGGCCAAGGGCGACGGCACCATCGCCATGGTGGTCGACGATTGGGCCGAGCGCTGGGCCGACGGGTTGGAGCGGCTGGGCCTGACCCGGCCGCACGATGTCGTGCGGCGCGCGATCAGGCGCGCCGAGCTCAAACGCTGGAAGTAAGATTCCGCCGGAACAGGTCGAACAGCCTTTCCCAATGGGTTTCGGCCGCCGCCTTGTCGTAGGCCTGCCGCTGAGGAAAAGCGAAACCGTGATCGGCACCGCGATAGAGTTCGATCTCGGCCCTCACATCGCCCTCGCGCAGTGCCGCCTGCAATGGCGCCATCATCTCCAGCGGCGCGTAATGATCGGTCTCGGCCCAGGCGATATAGATCTCGGCCTTAGCCTTCCGTGCGACCAGATGCGGGCTATCCGACTGATCGGTGACCAGCTTGACGCCATAGATCGAGGCCGCGGCCTTGATGCGATCGGGGTGGCGGGCGGCGGCGCTGATCGCGAACTGGCCGCTCATGCAATAGCCGACGCAGCCGATCGGTCCCGCGGACGCAGCACTATCGGTCCCGGCGAAACCGATCAGCGCGTCGGTATCCTCCATCACCATCGAGATGGTGAGACCACCCATCAGATCCCGCATCCGCTCGCGCGTGGCGGCCCCGGCATCGCCGATGAACGGGCCCAGCTCCTCGGCACCGGCGCGGTAATAGAGATTCGGCAGCATGACGTAGTAGCCGACGGTCGCGAGGCGCCGCGCCATGTCCCGCAGCTCTTCGCGAATCCCGGGCGCGTCCATGTAGAATAACAGGACGGGATGCGGCCCATGCCGTTCCGGATGGCAGACGAAGGTGCTCATCCGTCCGGCCTTCGTGGTGACGTCGATTTGCTTCTCGATCATCGAAGCGTTTCCCCTATCGTTGGTGTCTGCGGGACTATACCTTTTCCCCAACAAGCCGCGCATTGCCAGAGCGGCCCGGCTTGGCGCAAGTTCGACACAGCCGATCCCTGCTCCAGGAGTGATGCCATGTTCTTCACCGCTCCCCCGGAACCGCTGCCGAGCCAGGCGCAGAACGCGCAGGCCGCCGGATATTCCTACCACCTTGCGGGCCAGCTCGTGCCCGTCCTGGCGATCGATCTCCAGCCCGGCCAGTCGGTCTATTTCGAGCATCACATCCTGCTGTGGAAGCCGCCTTCGATGCAGTTCGGCGTCCGGCCGCTGAACGGCATGGTCAAGCGGCTGTTCGCCGGCATGGATCTGCTCGTCACCGAGGCGAGCGGACCGGGCCAGATCGCCTTCTCGCGCGACGGCGTCGGCCAGATCTTCCCGATCATGCTGGCGCCGGGCCAGGAGATGCATGTGCGCGAGCATCAGTTCCTCGCCGCGACGGCCAATGTCGACTACAGCTGGGAGCGCAACCAGGGCATCAGCAACATGCTGTTCGGCGGCACCGGCTTCTTCATCGACAAATTCTTCGCCGGCCAGAGCGAAGGCGTGGTCTGGCTGCACGGGCACGGCAATGTGTTCGAGCGCGTGCTGGCGCCGGGCGAGCAGCTCGATGTCGAGCCGGGCGGCTGGCTCTACAAGGACCCGTCGGTACGGATGGAAACGACCTTCATCGGCGTGACCGCGGGTTTCCTGGGCGGCATGCAGCTCGCCTGCAATCGCTTCACCGGACCGGGCCGGCTCGGCCTCCAATCCATGTCCTACAACCCGGTCCAGTCCATGACCGATCGGGCCGGCCAGGCCGATGTGGAGACCGCCGGCGCCGCGGCCGGTGCCGCGGCCATGGGGCTGGTCGGCGCGCTCGCCTCAAGCATCTTCGGCGGCGACCGCAACAAGTAACCACCCATTCCATCATCCATTATCGAGGAACAATATGGGCGAGACCATTCATCTCACCACGTCGGACAATCATCGCCTGGCCGCCTATCGCGCCGTGCCGGCCGGCACGGCCAAGGCCGGGCTCGTGGTGCTGCAGGAGATCTTCGGCGTCAACCACCACATCCGCGATGTCTGCGACCGTTTCGCCGCCAAGGGCTATCTGGCGGTGGCGCCGGCGCTGTTCGATCGGGTCGAGCGCGATGTCGAACTGGGCTACCAGCCATCCGATATCGAAGTAGCCCGGACGATCCGTCCCAAGATTCCGCTCGACAGCACGATCGCCGACATCGCGGCGGCCGTGCCGATCGCGGCCGCCGCCGGCAAGGTCGGCGTCGTCGGCTATTGCTGGGGCGGGTTCCTCGCCTGGGTGGCGGCCGGTGAAATCGACGGCGTCGCCGCGGCGGTTGGCTATTATGGCGGCGGCATCGCCGGCCGGCTCGACCATCCGCCGCGCGTGCCGACCATGCTGCATTTCGGTGAAGAGGATCACGGCATCCCGCTTACGGATGTCGACAAGATCCGCGCCGCCTATCCGCAGGTGCCGATCCATCTCTACCCGGCCGGCCACGGCTTCGCCTGCGATGCCCGCGCCAGCTACGACGCCGCCAGCACCGCCCAGGCGCTCGACCGGACATTGGCCTTCTTCGAGAGCCATCTCGGTCAATAGGCCGATTTCGGCGCTGCACAAATTTGTTGCATAGCGAGATCGTAGTGAGACAGATTTGTTTCGCCCGATCTCGCAAGCAGCAATAAGAGGCCGTTGATGGCAGTTCTGAAAATAGGTCCCGAGCGACGCGGCTATTTCATCGACGAACTCTCGATCGGGATGTCGGCAGGTTTCAGCAAGATCATCACCGATGGCGATGTCGTCAGCTTCGCGGAGATCTCGGGCGACGACAACCCGGTCCATCTCGATGAGGACTATGCCCGCCAGACCTCGTTCGGCGGCCGTATCGTCCACGGCATCCTGTCGGCCGGCCTGATCTCGGCGGCGATCGCCGCCAAGCTGCCCGGGCCCGGCACCATCTATCTCAAGCAAAATCTGAAATTTTGCGCGCCGGTGCGCATCGGCGACCTGGTCGAAGCCAAGGTGACCGTGGCCGAGATCATCGCCGACCGCAATCGCGTGGTGCTCACCACGATCTGCACCGTCGGCGAGACCGTGGTGATAGAGGGCGATGCGCTGGTGCTGCCGCCGAAGCGGCCCGAGGCATAGGGCAGCCGCATACGATCTACCGCCCCGGCACCACCACCACCTTCACCTCCTCGTCCGGATTGGCCAATGCCGCGAATGCGCCGGCCACGCCGTCGAGGCCGACCGTGCCGGTCAGCACGGGACGGACATCGATCCGGCCCTCGGCGATGTGACGGAGCGAGGCCGCGAATTCCTCGGGCGTGTAGCCCAGCACGAACCGGAAATCGAGCTGCTTGGAAATGCACAGGAACGGCTCGATCCGATCGGTTTCCATGCACACGCCGGCAACCACGATGCGGGCGCCGGGGGGCGCCTCCTCGATCACGCGCTGAAGCATGCCAGGAACGCCTACGCATTCGAAGATGATCGGTCGCCGGCCCTGCCTTCCGGTCATGCGCGCAATCGACTGCTCGGCCAGGGTCGCCGGCACGTCGAGCTCGCGCCACTTGCCGTGGGGCGACTCCGCCTTGGGATCGATGACGATGTCGGCGCCCATGATCTCGGCCACGCGCCGACGGGCCGGCGAGAAATCGGCGGCGATCACCGGACCGAAACCGCGCGCCTTCAAAGCGGCGATGACGGCGAGGCCGACCGGCCCGCAGCCAAGCACCAGCGCCACCGATTGCGCGTCGATGCCGGACTGGGCCACGGCGTGCTCGCCGACCGCGAAGGGCTCGGTCATCGCCGCCTGATCATCCGCAAGGCCGTTCGGCACCTCGAGCAGCAGCGGCTCCATCAGCACCATGCGTTCGGCGAAACCGCCGGGATACCGGTCGGAATAACCCACCGTCTCGAACCCCGCCTCGGCGAGCATGATCGGCATGGATACGACGCGCGTTCCAGCTTTGAGGCGGGTCGAGGTGCCCGGCCCGTGATCCAGGATCTCGGCGCAGAATTCATGGCCGAACACGATGTCGCGCGCGGGATCGGTCTTCGAGGCGGAGCCGGCGCGACGGCCGAGATCCAGCATATGCTCGAAATGATGGAGCGCATGCAGATCCGAACCGCAGATGCCGCAGGCGAGCGCGCGTACCAGCACCTGCCCTGCCGCCGGCACCGGCTCGGCGATCTCGTCCGAGACCAGTTGCTTTTGCCGCCGCACCACTGCCCGCATGATGTTCTCCCCCTGTTTTTTATCTTGGACGATGACGATCCTGCCTCCTTCCGGCCCCTTAAGGAAGCGCGCCCTGGAACAAGCGCGATCGAGCATGCGCTGGTTTTGACATGCCGCATTCAAACCGCCGATATGGCTGGATAGACGGACCCGAACGCCGAGCCCACCCGAGAGGTCATCATGCATCCTATCCATCACCGTTTCGTCGACAGCAACGGTATCCGCATGCATTTGGCCGAGCAGGGCGAAGGACCGGCGGTCATCCTGTGCCATGGCTGGCCGGAATCCTGGTATTCCTGGCGCCACCAGATGGCGGCGCTGGCCGAGGCTGGCTACCGGGCCATCGCGCCGGACCAGCGCGGCTACGGCCAGACGGAGGCGCCCGCCGCGGTCGAGGCCTATCACATGCTGAATCTGACGGCCGACATCGTCGGCATGGTCGACGCTCTCGGTATCGAGCAGGCGACCATCGCCGGGCATGATTGGGGCTCGCCGGTCGCCTGGAATTGCGCGCTCCTTCGTCCCGACATCTTCCGGCGGCTGATCCTGCTGAGCGTCCCTTACCTGCAGCGGAGATGGAACGCCCCTCGCCCGACGGATATGATGCAACGGCTCGGCGACGACGAGCACGAATATTACCAAGCCTATTTTCAGGAGCCAGGCCGGGCCGAGACTGCGTTGGAGGCTGACGTCCGCGGCACGTTCGTCGGTCTGTTCAACGGCGCGTTCGGCAACTCCAGGCCGGGCCTGCCGATGGTCCCGAAGAAGGGCGGTTTCATCGAAGGCTTGGGTGGGCACGGCGGCGCCCTGCCCGATTGGATCACCGAAGCGGATATCGATTTCTACGTCCGGGAATATAGCCGCACCGGGTTCCGTGGCGGCCTCAACTGGTACCGCAATATCGACCGGCTTTGGGAACTCGGCGCGGTCCTGAGCGGCGCCAGGATCCGGCAATCCTCGCTCTTCATCGCGGGCGGGAACGACACGGTCGTCAGGGATATGCATCCCGACGCGTTCGCGACCCTCGAAGAGACCATGCCAGGCCTGACGAAGAAAGTGCTGCTGCCCGGCGCCGGCCACTGGGTGCAGCAGGAGCGCGCTGCCGAGGTATCCGCGCTGATGCTGGAATTCCTGCAGCGAACCAACCCTTGATCGGGGCTTCCCAACGCATCCTCTCGGCCCCTCGCCTGTTGAAATACGGCAGGGGTTGGAGGACGAAATGGATCAACGACGCGATGGCATGTATTGGATTCGGCTCACGGAGGATTCTGAGCCGGAGGTAGCCCGCCTGAGCGGCGGGCTTTGGTATCTGATCGGACATCCGGGTGGGGTCGAGCCCGCGATCATCTATTCGGCCGGCCCTCGGGCCGAGCCCGAGCCGGACTGCTTCCGGGATGCAGCCATAGGCCGAGGCGGGAGCACTCGGTGACCGTGATGCGGACGCTCTCGGATCGTCCGCAGCCCGGTCACCGGTCGAAATGCGTCTATTCGGCCGCTTTGGCGACCAATCCCAACGCCTGCGCCACGCCGTCGCCATAGGCCGGGTCGGCCTTGGCGCAGTTGGCGACATGGCGTTCCTGGATATGACGCGCCGCACCGCCGATGGCGCGCGCGGTATTCTCGAACAGCACCTGGCGCTGCGCCGGATTCATCTTCCGGAAGAGATTACCCGGCTGCTCCCAGTGATCGTCGTCGACCCGATGGTCCCAATGATCGCCTGCCCCCTGGATCTCCAACGGCGGCTCGGCGAATTCGGGACGGTTCGCCCATTCGTTCCGGGTATTCGGGTGATAGCTGACCGTGGCGCCGAGATTGTCGTCGGTCCGCATCTGGCCGTCGCGATGATAGGAATGGAACGGGCATTTCGGCGCGTTCACAGGGATATGGTTGAAATTGACGCCCAGCCGGTAGCGCTGGGTGTCACCATAGGAGAAGAGCCGGGCTTGCAGCATTTTGTCCGGCGAGAAGCCGATGCCGGGGACGATGTTGGCGGGCGAGAAAGCCGCCTGTTCGACCTCGGCGAAGTAATTCTCGGGATAGCGGTTCAGCTCCATGACCCCGACCTCGATCAGCGGATAGTCGGCCTTGGGCCAGACCTTGGTGAGGTCGAAGGGGTTGTGCTTGTGAGTCCTAGCCTGGGCCTCGGTCATGACCTGGATGAACAGGGTCCAGCGTGGGAAATTGCCGGCCTCGATGTTTTCGAACAGGTCGCGGCCATGACTTTCGCGGTCCGTGCCGACGATCGCCTCCGCCGCCTGGTCGGTGAGATTGTCGATGCCCTGCTGCGTGCGGAAGTGGAACTTGACCCAGACGCGCTCATTGGCGGCATTCAGCATCGAGAAGGTGTGGCTGCCGAAGCCGTGCATATGGCGGAAGCTCTTGGGAATGCCGCGCTCCGACATGACGATGGTGACCTGATGCAGCGCCTCGGGCAGCAGCGACCAGAAATCCCAGTTATTGTCGGCGCTGCGGAGCCCCGTGCGCGGATCGCGCTTGATCGCGTGGTTGAGGTCGGAGAAGCGCAGCGGGTCGCGGAAGAAGAACACCGGCGTGTTGTTGCCGACGATGTCCCAATTGCCTTCCTCGGTATAGAACTTGACCGCGAAGCCGCGGATGTCGCGCTCGGCATCGGCCGCCCCGCGCTCACCCGCGACCGACGAGAAGCGCAGGAAGAGCGGCGTCTCCTTGCCGATCTCGGAGAAGATCTTGGCCTTGGTGTAGCGGGTGATGTCGTGGGTGACCGTGAAGGTGCCGTAGGCGCCCCAGCCCTTGGCATGCATGCGCCGCTCCGGGATCACCTCGCGATCGAAATGCGCCAGCTTCTCGATCAGCCAGATATCCTGCAGCAGCGCCGGGCCGCGCGGGCCGGCGGTCATGATGTTGGTGTTGTCGGCGACGGGCGCGCCGGTCGCGTTCGTCAGCTTTCCGATATCGGTCATCGCATCGATCCTTCGTTGGAGAGCTTTTCGGCCTTTGAGGCCGGCGGCAGCCGCGCTTTGGACACCGCATTTGGCCATGCGGTCATGCCGCCGGCGTGGATAGAAGGAGCGCGTTTTGTCGGGTTGTAGCGAATTGTGGAATGACGCGGCAGGGCCGGCGCGGAACCCGAAAATGCGCTCGCCTATTCCCGGCCGGCCTTTCAGCTCGGCCAGTCCGAGCCGAGAATGATACTGCAAAAATTGAGACGCTTGTAGTTCGGATCCTTGAGCGCCAGCACATCGGCCTTGACGTTGCCGAAGGTGGTCAGCGGCTTCTTGATCGTGCCTTGGGCGAAGGCGTCGATGATGCTTTCCTTGAAATGCTCGCCGCGCGGATGATGATCGCACACATGCTGCCGCTGCTCGACCGAGAAGTCTTGGTAGGCGATACCGAGCACATCCATCTCGACGCCGGCCGTCACCAGCGCCACGGTCGGCCGCATATGCTCGGGCACGCCCGGTGTGGTGTGCAGCGCGATCGAGGCCCAGACATCGTCGATATCGCGCTCGCTGATATTGTAGCCCTTGAGGAAGTCGCGCGCGGCATTGGCGCCGTCGACCTCGAAGCGCAGATCCGCGCTGCTGTAGGCGGGGGTCAGGCCCATATCGTGGAACATGGCGCCGATATAGAGCAACTCGGGATCGTATTTCAGGCCCTTGCGCCCGCCGGTCAGCGCGCCCCAGAAAAAGACGCGGCGGCTGTGGTGATAGAGCAGGTCGTTCTCGGTATCGCGGACGAGCTGGGTCGCGGCGCGCGCCATGGCGCTGTCGGGCACGGTGATGCCGGCGATGGTCTTGGTCATTCCAATTCTCCTGGCAAAGGCGTCAATCGCAGCGGCTGAGCGAGATCGGGTCGCTGGCGGGGAAAGTGTCCTCGAGCGCGTGGTCGAGCAGCCGTTCGACATGGTCAAACGCGGGCCGGTTCGGCTCCGAGCGCTGCGGAAGCGCGGGCGGCACGACATGCATGCTGAAACACGTCATCTTCGATCTCCCGGGTAGGCGGCGTTGCTTCGATGATCCCTATGTCAGCGTTTCCGGCCTTGGCGGCAATTCCGTCGGACCGTCGGATCCTGCCAATGACACGTGCTTTTCTGCATCGATGCGGATCGACTATCGTCGCCGGCTGGAGGATTCATGCCGGTCAGGACCGTTGCGATCATCGTGCATGAGGGCGTTCAGGCGCTCGACGTGGCCGGCCCGGTCGATGTCTTCGCCGAGGCCAACGCCCATGTCGCGGCAGGGGATCGCTATGAGACGATGCTGGTGGCGCCCCATTGCCGACCGCTGCGCGCGTCCAACGGCATGAGGCTGATCGCCGATCTGAGCTTCGAGGCGGCGCCGGATGGGTTTTCGGTCGTGCTCGTCGCCGGCGGCCCCGACTTGCCGGACGCGCCGCCGGACCAGCACCTTTCGACCTGGCTGATCGAGGCGGCGGCGAAGGCCGGGCTCTACGGCTCGATCTGCACCGGCGCTTTCGCGCTGGGCCACGCCGGACTGCTCGACGGCAGGACCGTCACGACTCATTGGCAAAATGCGCCGCGGCTCGCCGAGATGTTTCCGGCGGCCAAGGTCGAGTTCGACCGGATCTATCTACGCGACGGCCGGCTGGTGACCTCGGCTGGAGTGACGGCCGGGATCGATCTTTCGCTGGCACTGGTCGCGGCCGATCATGGCGCCAAGGTGGCGCTCGCCGTCGCGAAGCGGCTGGTGGTCGTGGCCCAGCGCCAGGGCGGCCAATCGCAGTTCAGCCCGCTGCTCACGTCGTTGCCGGACGGTACCTCGCCGATCGCCAGGGTCCAGGCCCATGTGCTCGACCATATCGGCGATCAACATTCGATCGGGGAGTTGGCCCGGATCGCCGGTATCAGCGCGCGCAGCCTGGCGCGGCTGTTCGTGGAGGAGACAGGTGCGACACCGCACGCTTTCATCGAGCGCGCCAGAGTCGACACCGCCCGCGCCTTACTCGAAGGCGGCGATCTCGCGTTGAAAGTCATTGCCCACAATTGCGGCTTCGGCTCCGCCGATCGGATGCGCCTCGTCTTCGCCAAGCATCTAGGCATCTCGCCGGCGCAGTATCGCGAGCATTTCCGGCGGCGATAGTCCGCCGTCGTTCAGACCGCCGCCCGCGACGCCTCGCTCCAATTCCGGACCACCAGCATGAGAAGCTGGGGAACGGCCGACAGCAGGGAACCCGAGACCGCGCCATCCAGCAGGATCTGCAGCGTATCGAACAGCATCACCTGAGCCCGGAAATCGGGAAGGTGACGGGCCGCGAGGGGCAGCAGCGATGGCAGGGCGTAGCTCATGCCGAGGAATTTGCGCGATTCCCCCGACTGACTGAATAGCCGTAGAATGCAATGAATTGTTCCGATTTTCGGAATTATGGGACCCGTATAATTTCCTTGGGTTCGCCAGGCTCGGCCTTATCCTTTGGCCCTCAGCACTGAAGGGGTTCGCGCCATGGTCACCCGTCCTTTCGATTTCGACAGCCCCGGCGGCTATCGCCTCGCCGGACGGATCGAGCTGCCGGATCCGCCGGTGCGCGGCTGGGCGCTGTTCGCCCATTGCTTCACCTGCGGCAAGGATGCGCTCGCCGCCGTGCGCATCGCGCGCGGCCTGGCGCGGATGGGCATCGGCGTGCTGCGCTTCGATTTCGCCGGGCTCGGCACGAGCGGCGGCACGTTCGGCGACGAGGGCTTCGCGGCCGATGCCCGCGACCTGGTCGCGGCCGGCCAGGCGATGGCAGCGGCAGGCATGCCGCCGGGGCTGCTGATCGGCCATAGCCTGGGCGGTGCTGCAGCACTGGCAGCCGCTTCGGAGCTGCCGACGGTGGCGGCGGTCACGACCATCGCGGCCCCGTTCGAGGTGTCGCACCTGCTCCACCTCTTCGATCCCGCCGGCATCGACGCAATCGAACGGCAAGGCCAGGCCGAGGTCGAGCTGGCCGGCCGTCCCTTCATCGTGCGCAAGAGCTTCATCGAGGATCTGAGACGGCAGGATCAGGCCACGCGCATCGCCCATCTGGGCAAGCCGCTGCTGATCATGCACGGGCCGCTCGACGACACGGTCGGCATCGATAACGCCACCGGCATCTTCATGGCGGCGAAGCATCCGAAGAGCTTCGTCTCGCTCGACCATGCCGATCATCTGCTGACGCGCCGGGCCGATGTCGATTTCGTCGTGGCGGTGATGACGAGCTGGGCCGCACGCTACCTGCCGACGGTCGCCGAGACGCGCGAGCAGGGGCAGGAGGGCGACGTCGTCGCCGAGGAGACCGGCGCCGGCAGGTTCCAGACGGCGATCCGCGCCGGCGGCATCCGGCTGCTCGCCGACGAGCCACAGAGCGCCGGCGGCCTGGGCTCGGGTCCGACGCCCTATGATCTGGTCTCGGCCGGCCTCGCCGCCTGCACCACCATGACGCTGCGCATGTACGCCGAACGCAAGGGTTGGCCGGTCGAGCGCATCCAGACCGCCGTCGGCCATATGAAGCAGCCGGACGCCACCCCGGCCGATCTCTTCACCCGCATGATCGATATCGAGGGGACGCTCGACGAAACCCAACGCGCACGGATGCTCGAGATCGCCAATCACTGCCCGGTCCACCGGACGCTCGAGCGCGGCGCCCGCGTCGAGTCCAAGCTGGCCGAGCCGCCCGCCGCCGCCGATCCGGTCGAGGCGCATGCCGAGGCGATGACGCAGTTGGTCGAGCGCGAAGCCTAACGCTTCGCATCCTGCACGATATATTGCTCGATCCGCCCGTCGGCGACCAGCAGCATCGATACGGACAGGGGATGACCGCCCGCAACCACGTCGTAATTGCGCGCGGTGATGCTGTCCGTCATCTCCTCGCTGCGCAGCACGAAGCTCCGGAGCGGGCCGAGCGGACCGAGGCTCGCGGCATAGGCCTGGACCATCGCCGGATCGAGATAGGCATCGAAATCGGGCGTGAAGCGGCTGCGATCCGGCGCGCCTGCTTGCAGGAAGGCGAATTGTTTCCGCGCTTCGGCGTCGGCCGCGGTCGGCGGCACGATCAGAAATTCGATCTGATCGGCGATATCCCGGAACGCCGCCGAGGCGCTCGAATTGGTCAGCACGATAATGGCGGCCTGCTCCGCCGGATAGATCCGGTTGACGGCCAGAAAGCCGAGCCCCTGGCCGATATGGGAATAGACCGTTCGGCCATCGCGGTTCGAGACGAACAGTCCGAGCGCATATTGCGCATGCGCACCGCCGGCGAGCGTAGCCGGTGTGGTTTCCTCCTCGGCCTGGCGCTGCGAGAGCAGGCGCCGTTTCAGGAACGCCGCGTCCCAGCGCGCCAGATCAGATGCGGTGGTGACGATCTGCCCTGCGGCGAACGACCAGCCGGCACCTTCGGCCGGCGCGGGCCGCAACGAGGCGAGCGCCGGGCGGACATAGCCGACGGCGTCGGCTTCGACCTTGTCGAGATCGACCGTCCGATCCATGCCGAGCGGCGTGAAGATGCGGTGCTGCATGAGATCGAACAGGGGCTCGCCGCCGGCCTTCTCGGCGATACGCCCGGCAATGACGTAGTTCATGTTCGAATAGCGCCATTGCGTGCCCGGCGCGAACAGCAGCGGGTGATGCCCCCACTCGGCGATCAGCGTGTCCGGCGTCGTCGGCTGGCCGCGCGGACCGGCGGGATAGGATTGCGGATAATGGTCGGGATATCCGGCCGTATGGCTGAGCAGCTCGCGGATCGTCGCATCCTTGCCGCCGGACAGGCCGGGCAGCCAATGCTCGACCGGGTCGTCGAGGGAGAGCTTGCCCTCCTGCTCCAGCAGCAGCAGCGCCTGGGCGGTGAAGCTCTTGGAGATCGAGGCGAGCTGATAGCGGGTTTCCACCGTCGCCTTTTCCGGCGGCGCGAGCCGGGCGGAGCCGAACGCCGCTGCGTAGGCGAGCTCGCCGTCACGGGCGATCGCGATCGATGCGGAGGGTGCCCCATCCTGCGCCAGGCACCTTTCAACAACGGCATCCACCTCGGCGGCCAGCGCCGGCGGCAGTTCCCCGGCCTGGACAGGTCCGGCGAGGACGGCAGCGGCTATCACCACGAAACTGAGCATTGCGACCCGTTTCATCGACGCCCCCCGGCCCTGAAGATGCCATGCAGACTTGCGCCGGTACAATCTCTGCCATTCCCATTCAAGTTGGCAAGGACATCGAAGATCGATATACGATCTCTTCATACTAATGTTTTGAACATCAATACTAATGGAATTGGAGTGTCCATGATCACAGCCGGCCAGATGCGGGCGGCGCGGGCATTGCTCGGCATCGATCAGCGTCAGCTGGCCGAACTGTCCGGCGTGTCGTTGCCGACCATCCAGCGGATGGAAGCGAGCGAGGGTGTCGTCCGCGGCGTGATCGACACGCTGACCAAGGTAATCGAGGCGTTGGACCGCGCGGGCATCGAGCTGATCGGCGACAATGCGGGGAGCCGGGAGGGCGGTCGCGGCGTCCGCCTCAAGCCGCCGCGGGGATGAAGAGATAGCCATGACCGCCCGGCCGCACGAACCGACCTTCATCGAGCTCTTCACCCCCAAGCTGCTGACCGTGCTCAGGGAGCGGTACGGGCTGCAGGACCTCAAGGCGGACCTCATCGCCGGCCTGACGGTCGCGATCGTCGCCGTGCCGCTCTCCATGGCGATCGCCATCGCCTCCGGTGTCACACCGGATCGCGGCCTCTATGCCGCGATCGTTGGCGGCTTCGTGGTCTCGGCCCTGGGCGGCAGCCGCTTCCAGATCGGGGGGCCGGCCGGCGCCTTCATCGTGCTGGTCGCGGCCACGGTCGAGCGCCACGGCGTCGATGGGCTCATCCTCGCGACCTTCATGTCGGGCCTGATCCTGCTCGCCATCGGCTGGGCGCGGCTCGGCACCTTCATCAAATACATCCCCTATCCGGTCACGGTCGGTTTCACCGCCGGCATCGCCGTCATCATCTTCGCCAGCCAGGTCAAGGATCTGTTCGGCCTCGACCTGGCGAAGGAGCCGGGGGCGTTCATATCCAAGCTCGAAGCGCTATGGGCAGCCTTGCCGACAGCCAATCCCATGGCGATCGGCGTCACCATCTTCTCGCTCGCGATCCTGCTCGCCGTCCGGCGCTACCGGCCGCACTGGCCCTCCTATCTCATCGCCGTCGGCCTCGCGGCGGTCCTCGCCTGGCTCTTCGGCCTCCCGATCGAGACGATCGGCACGCGCTTCGGCGGCATTCCGAGCTCGCTGCCGGCACCGCACCTGCCCGCCTTCTCGCTCGACAAGGTCTCGGAGATGCTGCCCGCCGCCCTCTCCTTCGCACTGCTCGGCGGCATCGAGAGCCTGCTGTCGGCCGTCGTCGCCGACAGCATGACCGGCCGGCGGCATCGCTCCAATTGCGAGCTGGTGGCGCAGGGTGCGGCCAACATCGCCTCGTCGCTCTTCGGCGGCATCTGCGTCACCGGCACCATCGCCCGCACCGCGACCAATGTCCGCGCCGGCGCGCACGGGCCGGTCTCTGGCATGATGCATTCTGTGTTCCTGCTGCTGTTCATGCTGGTCGCGGCACCGCTCGCGAGCTACATCCCGCTCGCCGCCCTCGCCGCCGTGCTCGCCTTCGTCGCCTGGAACATGGCGGAGAAGCATGAGTTCGCGATCTTGCTGCGCGCTTCGCGCGGTGACGCGCTGGTGCTGCTCGCGACCTTCCTGCTGGTCGTGTTCCGCGATTTGACCGAAGGCATCCTGGTCGGCTTCACCATCGGCACGCTGCTGTTTCTGCACCGCATGGCCCAGGCGGTCGAGATCGAGAACGCCATGCCCGGCATCGGCGCGGAGGATCGGGCCGACGGCACCGGCAGCGACCGCACGCCCTATGACGCGGCGCTCGCGACCGACCCCGACATCGTCGTCTACCGCATCTCGGGCGCCTTCTTCTTCGGTGCCGCCGCCAGCGTCGGTGCCGCGCTCGACCGGATCGGCGAGCAGCCCAAGGCCTATGTGATCGACTTCTCCGCCGTACCGATGCTCGATTCGACGGCCGCGGCCACGATCGAAGGCTTCGCCCGCAAGGCGCTCCGCCGCAAGGCCAGGATTTATCTGGCCGGCGCCCGCCCCTCGGTTCGCCACACGCTGCTGACCCACGGCGTCCGGCCGCCGGAGGTGCGGTTCAAGCCGACCCTGGCGGCGGCCCTCGCCCTGGCGCGGCAGGATCAGTCGGGAAAGCCGTAGAGCCGCGCCGGGTTGCGGGCGAGGATGCGCTGGCGGATATCGGGATCCGGCGTCCATTCCTGAAACAAATCGAGGAGATGGCCGGCATTGGGCATCTCGCCCTCGATCCGGGGATGCGGCCAATCCGTGCCCCAGACCAGCCTGTCGGGATTGGCGCGCACCAGCGCCTCGTGGAACGGCCGGGCGATCGCATAGTCGGGCCATTCATTGCTGAGCCGATGCGCGCCGGACATCTTGACCCAGCAGCCGCCTTCGCCGACCAGCCGCAACAGCGCCTGGAACCCCGCCGTCTCCGTGCCCTTGGTCGCGTCGGTGCGGCCCATATGGTCGAACACGACCGGCACCGGCAGACGCTGCAGCTCGGGCAGCGTATCGGGCAAATCCTTGACATCGATCCAGAGCTGGATGTGCCAGCCGAGATCGGCCATCGCCGGCGCCAGGATCTTCGCGACGTCGAGGCCGATGCCGCCGCGGTAATGCAGCTTGCCGTCGCGGAAGAAATGGTTGAAGCGCAAGCCCCGCACCCCGATCGCGTCCCAGCGCTTCAGCAATTCGGGCGTGGCCTCCGCCCCGGCCACCGCGACACCGCGCAGCCGGTCGGGATGGCGCTCCATCGCATCGAGGATGGCGCTGTTGTCGGTGCCGTGGGCGCTGCCCTGCACGACCACGCCGCGCTCGAAGCCGAGCGTGTCGAGCATGTCGAGATAGGCCGACAGCGGCGCGTCCGGCGGCGTGTAGCTGCGATCGGCGGCATAGGGGAAGCGATCGGCCGGCCCGAAGATATGGGCATGCGTGTCGCAGGCTTTGGGCGGCAGCTTGATCTTGGGCGCCACCGGGGGCACCGACGGCTTGCATTCATCGCTCATGACGCAGTCCTTTCCTTGAGGGCGTCCCGGTTAACGATATTCGCCAAGCTCAGGGACCGGCCCGTCAGCACATCGATGATATTGTCGGCCGCGATCGTGCCCATCCGTACCATGGCCGCCTTGGTCATGCCGGCGATGTGAGGTGTGAGCAGCAAATTCGGGGCCGTGAGCAGCGGGCAATCCGGCGCCGGCGGCTCCTCGGCCAGATTGTCGAGCGCCGCCCCGGCGATGCGGCCGGCCTGGAGCGCCGAGGCCAGCGCCGCCTCGTCGACGAGCCCGCCGCGCGCGGTGTTCACCAGCAGCGCATCGGGTTTCATCAATGAAAGGGCGCGCGCATCGATGAGCCCGCGCGTCTCTTCCGTCAGCGGCAGATGCAGGCTGACGATGTCGGCCGACCGCAGCAGCGTGCCGAGATCCGGCATCTCCTCGGCCAGGTCCGGATCGACCGAGCCGGGACGCCGCGGCAGAGCGACAACGCGCATGCCGAGCACGCGCGCGACGAAGCCGACGCGCCGGCCGATGCGGCCGAAGCCCACGAGACCCAAGGTGCGCCCGGCGATCTCGCGCCCGACATAGGAGATTCGGTCCCAATGGCCGGCCTTGGTGCGGGCGTCGAGCGGCAGCAGATCGCGCCCGAGCGCCATGATCAGCGCGATCGTGTGCTCGGCCACGGCGGCGGCGTTGGAGTCGGCGGCGATCATGACCAGCACGCCGGCCTCGGTCGCGGCCGCGAGATCGACGGAATCGACGCCGGCACCGTGCTTGGCGATGACACGAAGCTGCGGCATGGCGGCGATCACGGCCCGAGCGATCGGCGGATTGCCACGCATCAGGATGGCATCGACACCGCGCGCGGCCGCGTCGAGCAGCGTCGCTTCCGTCACCTTGCCGGTGAGCGTCTCGATCTCGGCGCCGCCATCGGCGAGCTTCTGCGCCGCCTCCGGCACCAGGCCGGCGCCTGTGACCAGGACCCGGAAACGCTGCGGCATCAGGAGGCGAGGTCCTGGTCGAGGGCCGAATGGGTGCTGGTCTCGCGCAGCGCCAGCGTGGTCAGCAGCGTGCACAGGATGCAACCGCTGACATAATAGAAGAACAGCGTCTCGTGCCCGGCCTGCTTCAGCCACAGGCCGACATATTCGGCGCTGCCGCCGAAGAGCGAGGTCGAGATCGTATAGGGCAACCCCACGCCGAGCACGCGGATGCTGACCGGGAACAGCTCGGCCTTCACCACCGAATTGACCGAGGTATAACCCGAGACGATGAGAAGCGCCGCCATCAGCAGCAGGAAGGCGGTCCAGGCGTCGTGGGTCCGGGTCATCGCCGTCAGGATCGGCACGGTGCAGATCGTGCCCATGATGCCGAACCAGAGCAGGAAGGGCTTGCGCCCGATCCGGTCCGAGAGCGCGCCCAATGCCGGCTGGATCAGCATGAACAGGAACAGCGTGGCGCAGGAGACGAAGGTCGTCTGGTTGTGGTTGAGCCCGACGGAGTTGCTGAGGAACCGGTGCATATAGACGGTGTAGGTGAAGAAGGCGACGGTCCCGCCCACCGTCATCCCGGCGACCAGCGCCAGCTCGCGCGGATGGCGCAGCAGCTCCAGGCTCGGCCGCTTCGGCACGGCGTGGCGCGCCGCCTCGTGCGTGAAAGCTTCGGTCTCGTCGATCCGCCGGCGCAGCCGGTAGGCCACGACCGAGCAGGCGGCGCCGATCAGGAACGGGATGCGCCAGCCCCAGGATTCGAGCTGGGCCGGCGTCAGCAGGAATTGCTGCAACACGAGCAGCAGCACCGTCGCCAGCAACTGGCCCGAGATCAGCGTCACATAGTTGAAGCTGCTGAAGAAGCCGCGATGCTTCGAGCCCGCGATCTCGGTCAGGTAGACGGCACTGGCGCCGTATTCGCCGCCGAGCGAGATGCCCTGGACCATGCGCGCGAGCAGCAGCAGCGCCGGGGCGGCAAGCCCGATCTGGGCATAGGTCGGGCAGACCGCGATCATCAGCGAGCCGAGGCACATCAGCGTCACGCACAAGGTGAGGCCGGCGCGGCGGCCGTAGCGGTCGGCATAGACGCCGAACACCCAGCTGCCGACCGGGCGCAGCAGGAAGCCGAGCGCGAAGATGGCGGCCGTGTTGAGCAGTTGCACCGCCATATCGTCGGTCGGGAAGAACTGCTTGCCGAAATAGAGCGAGAAGGCGACATAGACGTGGAAATCGAACCACTCGATCAGATTGCCGATCGATCCGCCCAGGATCGAGATCAGCCGGCGGCCGATCCTCGGTTCCGCCGCCAGTTCTATGGCTGGCGCTGTGCTCGCTCGTGACGACATTCTATTTCCGTCCGTGAGCCTGCTCGAAGCGGCGGGTGAACAGCACCTGGACGCCGCCCAGGAAGGACAGGACGGCGAGGCAGATCAGGCCCCAGCCGAAGCTGCCGGTCTCGTCCTTGATGAATCCGACCAGATAGGGCGGCAGGAAGCCCGAGAGATTGCCCAAGGCCGTGACCATGGCGATGCCGCCGGCGGTTTTGCCGCCCGAGAAGCTTTCGGTCGTGAGCGACAGGAACGGGCCCTTGACGCCGTAGATGCCGATGGTGGCGAAGCAGATCGCGACGAGCTGCCAGATCGGCGCCGAGATGATGACGGACGCGACCAGCGCGGCGGCGGCGAGGAAGGTCGAGGCGGCCGTCGGCCAGATGCGCTCGCCGATCCAGTCGGAGAAGCGGCCCCAGACGATCATCGACACGGCGCCGAAGAAGAACGGGATGGCGGCGACGAAGCCGGTCTGCAGATTGGACAGGCCCGTGCCCTTGATAATCTGCGGCAGCCACAGGCCGAGCCCGTAGCTGGCCGAGGTGATGTTGAAGAAGATAAGCGCATAGAAGATCACGCGCGGCTCGCGCATCATCGCGAGGAAGCCGCCATCCGTGCCGTGCGACTGCTTCGGCTCGCGCGCCAGCTCGGCCGTCAGCCAGTCGCGCTCGTCGGGCCGGAGCCAGCGCGCCTTCTGCGGCGTGTCGTCGAGCCAGAACAGCAGGCCCACGCCCACCAGCACCGCCGGCAGCGCCTCCAGCAGATACATCCATTGCCAGCCATGAAGACCGAGAGTGCCGTCGAGGCCCAGCAGCATGCCGGAAATCGGCGCGCCGATCAGGCTGGAGACGGCCATGCCGACCAGCATCAGCCCGATATAGCGGGCCCGGTAGCGGCGCGGGAACCAGTAGGTCATGAACAGCAGCAGGCCGGGGAAGAACCCGGCCTCGGCGACGCCCAGCAGGAAGCGCATGACGCAGAAGCTGATCGGGCCGCCGATGAAGGCCATGCCGGCCGAGACCAGCCCCCAGCTGACCATGATCCGCGCCAGCCAGCGCCGCGCGCCGACCTTCTCCATGATCCGGTTGCTCGGATATTCGAACAGGAAATAGCCGACGAAGAAGATGCCGGCGCCCCAGCCATAGACGGTGGCCGAGAGGTTCAGGTCGCGGTTCGCGGTCAAGGCCGCGAAGCTGACATTGACCCGGTCGAGATAGGAGATGATGTAGGCGAGCGCCAGGATCGGCACGAAGCGCCAGACGATCCTGCGGATCGTCGCCGCCTCGTCCGCCGAGGTTTCCACCAGCTCGGCCGTCGCCTCGGAAATGTCCATCGTTCCTCCCCGCTTTCCGACCGCTGCTGCGGCTTCGTCTTATCCCGGGCCGTCTATCGTCAGTCTGGGCCGGCCCCCAGCTTGGCGATCGCGGCGGCGTCGAGCGTATCGGTCGTCCTGAGCGTGGCGAGCAGCGTTTGCGCGGCAGCCTTGCCGACCGGCGGCGTCGCCAGCTCCAGGAACTTGTCGGCGAGCTCGTCGTCGGTGAGCGGCGCATCGGGATCGCCCTTGCGCGTCGGCTGGTGGCGGCTCAAGCGCCGGCCATCATCGAGCTCGATCTCGACCGTGGCCGAGCGGCGCGCCGGGAACGCGGCATCGCAATCCGGATCGACCACCATCTCGACCCGTTTCATCAGTGCCTGGACCTGCGCGTCGGCGAGCCGTTCCGGCGTCACGGCGTTGAGCCGCACGCTGCCATGGATGATGGCGCTCGCGACGGTGAAAGGCGTGCTGAAACGCCCCTCGAACGGGGTCGCGACGCTGGTGCGGTTGGTGACCTCGAGGGCCGCCTTGTAGGTGCCGACGCGGATGCGAGAAATCCCGGCATCGCCGATCTCCGGCCGCAGCGCCAGGGCCGCATCGATGGCGGCGAAGGCGTGGCCGCAGCAGCCGTGATTCTTGAAGGTCATGGCGGCGATGTTGTAGCGCTTGCCCAACGCCTCGGTCGCCTTGTCCCAATGGGCGCCGGTGCTCATGGCGGCGCCGAACCCGGCCTTGCCTTCGAGCACGTCGAGCGCGCCGGTGACGCCGCGCCCGGCGGCCAAGGCGGCGAGCGCCCCCGCTTCGGCGGCATGGCCGGCATGGAGCGGCTTCGACATGGCGTCCGAGCGGAAGGCCTGCTGCAAGCCGGCGGCCATGGTCGCGGCCGTCGCCAGCGCATGCGCGGTGCCGGTCTCGTCGAGCTGGAGCAGGCTCGCGACCGCGGCGGCGGCACCGAAGGTGCCGATCGTGCCGGTGGTATGCCAGAAATTATAGTGCGAGGGCTGGACCGCGACGCCGATGCGGGTCGAGACCTCGTAGCCGGCGATGATGGCGCGCAGCAGCGTCATGCCGTCGGCGCCGCGCGCCTGGGCCGCCGCCAGGGCGGCGCCGATCACCGGACAGCCGGGATGGTAGACCGCGTCGCGGAAGATGTCGTCGAACTCGATCGTGTGCGAGGCGGTGGCGTTGATCAGCGCCGCCGTGCGGATCGGCGCCCGCCGGCGCGTGCCGTAGATGACGGCGCCGCCGAGGCCCGTGCCCAGCTCGTCCTCCAGCGCCGCCACCAGCAAGGTCGCGGGCGGCAGTGAGGTACCGGGCAGCAGCGCCGCGAACCAGTCGATGAGCGCGCGCTTGGCGTGATGGATCACGTCCGGCGGTAGCACTTTGGTACGGTCGGCGACGACGTAGGCGGCGAGTTTCTCGATCACGGTCGGCATGGCGCTCGCTCCCTCGGTCAATCGCGATAGGTCGGGTCGATCCGGTCGAGCTTGCGCATGAGCGCCGGCCATTCGAGCACGCCGAACGGGCGGCGCACCTCCGGCCGATAGAGATGGTTGGTGTGGGCGATTACCTCGGCCGAGGGCATGACCAGCTCGGTGCCGGCAGTCATCGCCATGAGCTGCGCCTTGCAGGCGAGCTCGGCGCGATAGATGTTGCTGAAGGCCTGCGGCACGGTCGGGCCGACGGTCAGCAGCCCGTGATTGCGCAGCACCATGAGATCGGCATCGCCGAGATCGGCGACGATCCGCGCCTGCTCGTCCAGGCTCACCGCCACACCCTCATAGTCGTGATAGGCGACCTTGGCGAAGCGCATGGCGGTCTGGGTCAGCGGCAGCAACCCGCATTTCATCGAGGAAATCGCCATGCCGGCGGGCGTATGGGTATGGATGACGCAGGCGGCATCGTGCCGCGCGCGGTGGACGGCGCTGTGGATGACGAAGCCGGCGCGGTTGACGCCATAGTCGAAATCGGGCTTGGCGATGATGTTGCCGTCGAGATCGATCTTGATCAGGCTCGAGGCGGTGATCTCCTCATAAAGCAGCCCATAGGCGTTGATGAGGAAATGCTCGGGCTCGCCGGGAACGCGGACCGAGATGTGGTTCGCGATCATGTCGGTCATGTCCCAGAGCGCCACCAGGCGATAGCAGGCGGCGAGATCGACGCGCGCCTGCCATTCCTCCGGCGAGACCTTGTCCCGCATCGACGGCAGGTCGAGATCGTATTTCTTGCCTTGCAGACCGGCGATCATGGTCGTCATGCCGTCACTCCCTATCCGCCTATGCATGCCGCGGCGTGCGGGCGCGATCGTTGCTCGCCGCGGCCCGGCCGTCGTTCTCTACGAACGCCGGCAATGATCGAGGGGTATCATGCGTGCGACAATTTTCACAAGTGCGAAATTTGATCCGACTAGCGGATCAACCGGCGCATGGCGGTGACGATCTGCTCGCGATTGGGCTCCAGCCGTACGAGCGGCCCGGCGACACCGATGACGGTGTTGCGGCCGTCGGCCATCTTGGGCGCCAGCATGGCGATGGTCCCCGCCCCTTCCGTGACCTGATTGGCCGACCAGGCGTAGCCGGACGAGCGCACCTCGTCCAATTGCCGCTGCAGCAGCACCGCATCGACCGAGAGGCCGGCCCGCTTGTTGAGCTGGCGGACCAGCCGGGCCACGGCATCGCGCGACTGGTGGGCGAGCAGCATGAGGCCGGCCGCGGTGCAATGGATCGGCCGGAGCGTGCCGGGATGGAGATGGTAGCGCAGCAGATGCCGGGCCTGGACGACGTGGATGTACTGGACATGGAGGTCGTTTTGCATGCCGAGCACGACGGTCTCCCCCGTCGCTTCCTGCACCTCGGCCATCAGGCTCACGATCACACCGTCGCGGAAAATCAGCTTCTGCACCCAGGCACCCAGCATCGCCACCTTCATGGTCGGGCTGTAGGTGCGCTTCTCCAGATCGTAGGAGAGATAGTCGAGCGCCTGCAGGCTCTTGAGCAGGGCCGAGGTGCTGGACGGCGGATAACCCAGGCTGCCCGATATCTCCGTCAGCGATTGCGGGCGCTGGACATAGTCGAAATGCTCCAGCACCTCCAGCACCCGTCGCGCCGATTTCACCGCCGCGGTCGGCAGCAGCACGGGCTCGCGGTCGCTCGGATTTTCCAGGGTCGGCACGGACGACAAAGCGCATTCCTTTCATATATGTGAAACGAAGCTAGCACACGAGATCGAGTCCAAGGAAGTGTGGAAGAGCGTGCGCACGCGGACAGCCGCGTGGAACCGTCCAGATCAGATCAATATCATCTAGCGAGAATTTCTTGCCGCAAGACTTATCCATGGTTAGGATTTCCAATCTAACCAACCGAGAGTTGTCGTGTCCGAGATACTTGACCAAGCTTCGCAGAGAGCACTGCGACGTGGCTGGCTGGAGCGCGTGCTCAACATCACCCTTCAAGCCGCGAGCAGCGGTCCGACTGCAGCGGATAGAAGTGCAATCGCGGAAAGTGCCCAGACATTGCTAAGCTTGCTTCCGCGCGTGCGGGCTGCGGTTCTGGCCCGATCGCCACGCGCGGCGGTCCTTCAGCGCCTTGTGAATGAAGCGCATGACCTCGTGCAATCGCGCGACGCGGAAGGCGCCCGCTCGAAGCTCACGGAACTCGGCGCGGAGCTGGCCGGAGACGGGAGGTCGCCCCTCCCCCAAGCGCCAGGCATCGCATTCAGATCCGCCCGCCTGCGCTGGGACAGTGCCCGGAAGGATTTCGCGGCGGAATTGACCAAGTTGGAAGTGGCGATTCGTGAATATTATGCCGACAAGCCGGACGAGGCCGAGTTGGCGGGGCGCGCCAAGAACGTGCACCGCGTCATGACGGGGCTCGACGACCAACTCGGCGATGCGCTGGACAGTTGCATATCGAGCGAACCCGCCAAACTGAAGCCGCCTCTGGACCAGGCTTTGACGGTCCTCAGGGGCTATGCGGCCTTCATCGAAGGCGATGAGATCATGCGCCAGCTGCCGGGCAATCCGTTCTTGCCGATCCGGACCAATGCGATACGCCAGACCGTGTACGATCTTCTGACGACCCTGAGGAATATCCAACCATGATTTCCGAGCAACCTTCCAAAGGCCGCAGTCATAGTGGGAAAAAGCTCAGCTTTCGCGAGACGACCGTGAAAGAATTCTGGAACAGGGCAGGGAAGAAAGCAGAGGAAGTGACGATCATTGTCTTCGGTCAAAAACAAACAGATCTCTATTTTCAGTGCTGCACCTGCAAACGGGGATATCAATATTCGGCCATACAGATCGGACATAAGATCGAGTGGAAGCAGTATTTCGCCAGAAACGGGATAACGTCGACCTCTCCCTGGAAAAGGGCGATGGAAGTTTTCAACGACCTCGACAATCTCGAGCCGCAATGCAGCACCTGCAACACATCGCACGACTGGGAAACCGTAAATTTCGAGGACGAGGACGATACGAAGTTCGAGGAAAGATACGGCGAACCGAATCAATACGAAGATGAAACCATGGACGGTTTTATCCTCCTTGAGACCTGCTCTACGTGCGGCAGCGACTTGAACGAGCTATTCAATCATCTCGTCTGCAATAAATGCCACGTCGTATCCTGCTTGGTTACGAACAAAAACGTCCCCTTCGACAATAAAATGATATGTACAGCATGCGCGAGCCCCTTGAGGGCAATCACCGAAAATGACTATCAAGATACGATGTACCCCGAAAATTGCCCGAATTGCGGAAAGGAGCATATCGAGCTCTACAATCACCTGGCTTGTGATAATTGCAAAATGCAATATTGCCACGCCAAAATGAAGAGAATGTCTTTCGACCAAACTTTGAAATGCTATGCTTGCGATTCAGCACTCAGGAAGATAGAAAAGAACGATTTCATAGATACACTGAAATAACGCGCACCAAGAGCAACTCCTTTCGCCACCCTCCTGCTTATTCGCGCCTGATCGGCCTTCTTACGGGACCTTCCCATACCCAACACGCTCGGCGTCTTGAATGAGCTTCAGTCGCGAACGCAGTGCCTCGCGGATATGGGCCCGCGCCAGCGCCTCAGCCTTGTCGGCATCGCGCGCGGCGATCGCGGCGAGGATCACCTCATGTTCCTGGGCCGCCGTCGGCGGGCGCCCGCCGACGCTGAACGTGGTGGTGCCTAGCAGTGCGATCGCGTCCTGCAGCTCCTCCAGCGCGTCGCGGAGGTAGCGGTTGCGGGCGGCCCCGACGATGCCGCGATGGAAGAGCCGGTTGAGCCGCGCCATCTCGGCCGCGTCCGGCTCGCCGCCGAAGGCCGATTCGAGATCGGTGAGCGCCTCGATCTCGGGCGGCGAGGCGTGCTGCGCCGCGAGCCGGGCCGCCGCTCCTTCGAGGATCTCCCGCATGGCGTAGAGCTCGAGGATCTCGGGCGTGCCGAGACTGCGGACGATGAGGCCCTTCGCACCGGGCTCGACGAAGCCCTTGCCCAACAGCCGCCCGAACGCCTCGCGCACCGGTGTCCGGCTGACATCGAGCTCGCGGGCGACCTCTTCCTCGCGCAGCCGATCGCCCGGGCGGTAGCGGCCATCCTGCAAGGCCCGGCGCAGCGCGCGGAACACCGCCTCGCCCAACGGCAACCCCGCTTCGCGCCCTTCGAGCTCCATCTTGTGACGCTGATCTTCCGGCACGCGACCTCCTCCGACAGGGGCGCATTCAAGCATGACGGCCCTGCTCTTGACTATGGCATGCCACTGTATACAACGGTACTCAGAGGCATCGGAGCGGGCATGGTCGATCTGTCGAGACATTGGGACGTGCTGGTCATCGGCGGCGGCAATGCCGCCCTCTGCGCCGCCATCACCGCCCGCAGCGCCGGCGCCTCGGTGCTGGTGCTCGAAGGGGCGCCGAAATTCTACCGGGGCGGCAACACCCGGCACACGCGCAACATGCGCTGCGCCCACGACGCCGCGACCGAGACGCTGACCGGCCCCTATACCGAGGACGAGTTCTGGGACGATCTGCTGCGCGTCACCGGCGGCGAGACCGACGAGGCGTTGGCGCGGATGATGATCCATCAGTCGAAGGACATGCTGACCTGGATCACCCGGCAGGGCGTGCGCTTCCAGCCCTCGCTCGGCGGCACGCTCAGCCTCGGCCGGACCAACTCCTTCTTCCTCGGCGGCGGGCGGGCGATGTTGAACGCGCTCTACGCCACGGCCGAGGCGATGGGCGTCGAGATCCTCTATGACGCGCCGGTCGTCGATCTCGATATCGATGGCGATACCTTCCGCTCGGCTTCGGTCGAGCGCCACGGCACGCGCATCGATGTCAGGGCGACGGCCCTCGTCGCCGCGGCTGGCGGGTTCGAGGCTAATATCGAATGGCTGAAGACCTATTGGGGCGAGGCCGCCGACAATTTCCTCATCCGCGGCACGCCCTATAATCGCGGCTCGATCCTGAAGCTGCTGCTCGACCGGGGCGTCATGGAGGTCGGCGATCCGACCCAGTGCCATGCCGTCGCCATCGACGCGCGCGCTCCCAAATTCGACGGCGGCATCATCACCCGGCTCGATTGCGTCGTCTTCGGCATCGTCGTCAATAAGCACGCCCAGCGCTTTTATGACGAGGGCGAGGATGTCTGGCCCAAGCGCTACGCCATCTGGGGCCGGCTCGTCGCGGCCCAGCCCGACCAGATCGCCTATATCATCTTCGACGCCCCGTCCCTGAAGCTGTTCATGCCGTCGCTGTTTCCGCCGGTCGAGGCGCCGAGCCTGGGCGCGCTCGCCGGCAAGCTCGGTCTCGATCCGGCGGCGCTCATGGCGACGGTCGAGGGCTTCAACGCCGCGGTGAGGCCGGGGAATTTCGACCACACCATCCTCGACGATTGCCGGACGGAGGGGCTGGCCCCGGCCAAGAGTCATTGGGCGCGGAAGCTCGTGACGGCGCCCTTCTATGCCTATCCGGTCCGGCCGGGCATCACCTTCACCTATCTCGGCACGCGCGTGAACCAGGAGTCGCGGATGCTCATGAAATCCGGGGCACCGGCCGCCAACATGTTCGCCGCCGGCGAGATCATGGCCGGCAACGTGCTGGGCCGCGGCTATGCCGCCGGCATCGGCATGACCATCGGCAGCGTCTTCGGCCGCCTGGCTGGACAGGGAGCCGCTAAACATGCACGCGACTGAGGCTTTGGCCGAAGCCGACCGGCTGATGACGGTCTGCAATTCCTGCCGCTATTGCGAGGGGGTTTGCGCGGTGTTTCCGGCGATGGAGACGCGCCGCGCCTTCCTCGACGGCGATCTCAACTACCTCGCCAATCTGTGCCATAGCTGCGGCGCCTGCTTCTATGATTGCCAATTCTCGCCGCCGCACGAATTCAACGTCAATGTGCCGAAGGTCATGGCCACCGTGCGGGCGGAATCCTACGCCGCCTATGCCTGGCCCGGCGCCTTGGCCTTTCTCTTCAAGCGCAACGCCGCGGCGATCACCATCATCACGCTGCTGAGCATGCTGGGCTTCGTCGCCGGCTTCGGCGACCATCTCGGCGCTGTCGAGACCGGACCCGGCGCCTTCTATCGGTTGATGCCGCACGACGCGATGGCGCTGCTGTTCGGCGCCGCCTTCCTCTTCGCCCTGTTGGCGCTGGGCATGAGCCTCGGCCGCTTCTGGCGCGATATCGGCGAGCCCGCCGCCACCCTGGGCGAGCCCGCCGCGCTCGGCCACGCGCTCCGCGATGCGGGCGAGCTGCGCTATCTTGGCGGCGGCGGGGCCGGCTGCATGAACGAGGATGAGCGGCCGAGCCGGAAGCGGCGGCTCTATCATCATTTCACCTTCTACGGCTTCCTCCTCTGCTTCGCCGCCACCTCGGTCGCGACGCTCTATCACTATCTGCTCGGCCGCGAGGCGCCCTACGCCTGGTACGATTTGCCGGTGCTGCTCGGCACGCTCGGCGGCATCGGGCTGCTGGTCGGGCCGATCGGCCTCCTCGCCGCCAACCTCGCCCGCGATCCGGCGACGCGCGATACGGACCGGCGCGGCATGGACCTGATCTTCCTCGCGATGCTGATCGTGACCGCCGGCACCGGCCTCGGTTTGCTGGCCCTGCGCGACACCGGCGCCATGGGCACGCTGTTGGCGCTGCATCTCGGTGCCGTCTTCGCCCTGTTCATCACCATGCCCTACGGCAAGTTCGTCCACGGCCTCTATCGCTTCGCGGCGCTGGTCCGCTACGCCAAGGAACGCCGGACGCTCGCCGGCCACTGACCCGCTCACCTGATCGCGGCCAGACAGAAATCGGTGAAGGCGCGGACCTTCGCCGGCTGGTGCTGGCGCGACGGGTAGAAAATATGGAGCGGGAACATCTCGCCGTTCCAATCCGGGAACAGCTCGATGAGGTCGCCCCGCGCGATCAGGGCTTCGACCCCGAACGCCATCACCTGGGCCAGGCCGGCCCCGGCGATGCAGGCGCTCTGCATCGTGCTCACATCCGAGACGATGAGCCGTCCGACGGCCTGCACCTTCAGTACCTCCCCGCCCTTGTGGAACTCCCAATCGAAAGGTTGGCCGGTCAGCGGGTCGCGGAAGTGGATACAGTTATAGGCGGGTATCTCGCTCGGATGGGCCGGTCTGCCGTGCCGGGCGATATAGGCGGGCGAGGCCACGGTCAGGATGCGCGTCTCGATCAGCTTGCGCGCGATCAGCGAGCCCGCCGGCGGCGCGCCGAACCGGACGGCGAGGTCGAAGCCCTCGGCCACCAGATCGACGAGCGCGTTGCTGGTGATCAGTTCCAGGGCAAGCTCGGGATGGCGGTCGAGGAAGCCGGCCAGATGCGAAGCGAGGACGAGGCGTGAGAAGAACGGATCGACATTGACGCGGAGCCGCCCGCGCACGATCGCTGCCGAGCCGGAAGCGAGGATCGCCGCCTCCTCGATACCGGCCAGCAGGGGACCGACCTGCTCGTAGAAGCGCCGCCCCTCGTCGGTCAGCGTCACCGATCGCGTCGTCCGGTCGAGCAGGCGGATGCCGAGCCGCCCCTCCAGCCGGGCGAGCGCGCGGCTGACGCCCGAGGCCGAAAGACCCAGCGCCTCCGCCGCGCGGACGAAGCTGCCGCCCGCGACCACGGCGGCAAGGACCCCCACGCCGGAAAGCAGCCTGCTGTCGAAAGCCATCGATCATTCCTGATTTTCAGTCAGCAATGATGTGACAAACCCGCACTTAAGTCAAAGCGACCGGACACCAAATATCCCCCGACACGAAAGCGGGAGGTCGCCCCTGAAGACCGAACGCGGCCTGGGCACGGAGGAGAGATAGAGATGTATGCCATCATGGGCGTTACCGGACAGGTCGGGGGCGCCATCGCCCGTACGCTGCTGAAGGACGGGCACCGGCTTCGCGCCGTGCTGCGCGACGAGAGCAAGGCCGGGCCCTGGCGCGATCGCGGCGCCGAGATCGCGATCGCCACGGTCGAGGATGCCGCGGCACTGAGCGCCGCTTTCGCCGGTGCGGAGGGCGTGTTCGTCATGGTGCCGCCCGATTTCGCGCCCGATCCGGATTTCTCCAGCGCCCGCGCCGCCGCGGCCGGCGTGACCGCGTCCGTGGTCGCGGCCCGACCGAAGAAAATCGTCGCCCTGTCCTCGATCGGCGGACAGCACCAGTCCGGCCTCGGCCTCATCACCCAGGTCCATATCCTGGAAGAGACGCTGGCGCCGATCGCCATCCCGACCGCGATCCTCAGGCCCGGCTGGTTCATGGAGAATTCGGCCTGGGACGTGCAGCCGGCGCGCGAGACCGGCGAGATGGCGAGCTTCCTCCATCCGCTCGACAAGCCCTATCCGATGGTCGCCACCGCCGATATCGGCCAGGTCGGCGCCTTGACGCTGACCCAGAACTGGACCGGCCGGCGCGTGATCGAGATCGAGGGGCCGAAGCGCTATTCGCAGCGCGAGATCGCTTCTCTGCTCGGCACGGCGGTCGGCCGGACGGTCACGGCACGGGAGATCCCGCGCGCCGACTGGGAAGCGCGCTTCCAGGCCGGCGGCACGGACCGGCCGGCGCCGCGCATCGAGATGCTCGACGGCTTCAATTCCGGCTGGATCGATTTCGAGCCGGGCCGTCACGAGCATGTCGTCGGCACGACCCCGTTCGAGACGGTGCTGGCCGATCTCGTCCGGCTGGGCTGAGGTGTTTTCCTCACGCGGCCGGCTTGTTATGCAGGATGATGAGCTGCGCGATCCCGCCTTCGCCGAGCGTGAAGTAGAAGGTCAGGATCAGCGGGTCGGGCACGCCCGTCTTCTCATATTCGCCATCGATCCTGGCGGCGACATGCACCTGGCCATGATGGGTCGAGGCCTTGACGATTTCCATCGTCACCTTGGCGCCGATGATCTCCTTGTCGGCCCAGGCCTTGATCGCCGGCCGCCCGAAGAATTCCCGCTGCATGTCGTTGACGAACGCATCCTCGATGAAGCTCGCGGCCAGGGCCGCGCCGTCGTGATTGTTGGTGGCGTCGATATAGTCGGCGATCGGCTTCGGCAAGTCTGAATGGGTCAGCATCGGGAACTCCTGTGATGAGGTGACAGGCCCGAGACTGCGCTCACTCACTGTCAGTTCTTGTCAGGAGTGCGCTTTGCGTCCGCACCCGCCACGCTTCGAGCAGGGCCGCGCGGCGTCCGGGATAGCGCTGCTCGACCGGCTCGGCCGCGGCGATCCGGTCGGTGCGGAAGCTGCGGTAATCCTGCCTCACCTCGCACCAGGCGACGAGCACGCGCGCCTCGTTCATGAAGCCCAGCGCCAGCGGCCAGACCAGGCGCCGGGTCCGCACGCCGGCGGCATCCTCGTAATCGAGGCGCAGCTTGGTTTGCGCCCGGATCGCCGCCCTGAGCGCATCGAGCGCCACCTCATTCCGGGGAAAACCGAAGCCCGGCGGCCCGGGCATCGTCACGGGATTATCCAGCGCCTCGCGCGCCGAAGGCGGCAGCACCGCGGCGATCTTGGCCCGCGCCGCCGACGCGGCCTTGCTCAGCGTCTCGTCGCCGCGTTGATCGACATAGCGCAGGCCGAGCAGGATCGCCTCGGTCTCGTCCTCGCTCAGCATCAGCGGCGGCAGGAACAGGCCCGGCCGCAAAACATAGCCGATCCCGGCCTCGCCGTGGATGGGAGCGCCCTGGGCCGTCAGCTCGGCGATGTCGCGATAGAGCGTGCGCTCGGACACGCCCAGCTCGGCCGCGAGCGACGCCGCCGTCGCCGGCAGCCGCTTGGCGCGCAACAGCTGCAGCAGCGCCAACAGACGCGCGGTGCGCGACATGGCCGCTTCAGACCGAGGATCGAGACATGATCGAGCGCAGGGCGCACCGGCCTCTCACGGCGGATCGCTGCCCGTCGCGATTCGCGGCGGCGCCGGCTCCTCCGCGCCGGCTGGGGGCCGGTCGCTGTTCGCGGCCGGACGGCGGCCGGCATAGGGCGAACCCGGCACCCCCGCCTCTGCTTCCGCGATCGCCCAATCCTCGCCCTCCCACAGGCGCCAGTCCGGCTTGATGCCGAGGCCCCGGCAGATGCGCGCCACGACCTCGCTGACCGACCGCTCCCTTAGATCGGCCAGGATATCCTCATCTTCGAGCCGCTCGTTCAGATCGGCCAGCAGATTTTCGACGTCGCTCTCGTCGACATCGCGCTCGATCGCCTGACGGACGGCATGCTTGACCCGGCGAACGCGCTCGTTCGAGCGGTTCCAGGCGAGAGTCCGCCGGCGCTGCTGCGCCTCGCTCTCGGCTGCCTCCGCGCGCTTGCGGGTCGCGCGATCGCGATCCTCGATCAGCTTGTTCTTGAGCGCGATCGTCAGGCGGACGGATTTGGTGATGTGGGCGAAGGCCGTCGCCGCTTCGCCGGCGCCGAGCTTGCCATCGGGATCGAGCGCCTGCTCGCGAACCGAGCGGGCCAGATCCATGCCGATATCGATCAGCTCTTCGAGCAGCCGGACATCCTTGCCGGTCCGATCCTCGCGGGCACACGTCTCCGTCCGAGCCCCGGCAGGGTCGGCTGGTTGCGTGTGCGCCTCGGGGGCGGATTTCCGGTTCAGTTCCATGAACGAAACAAGAACACACAGATTGTTGCGGGTCAAGCACGCGCTACGATCAAGGTGCTGCCTGTGGATTGTATGTCGAGAGCCCCCTGATCAGGATAGGGACGCCGGCGGTACTCCGACTGTGGATTGGTCGAAGCGACCGGACTTATCTCGGCCCCGCCGGCGTCACGGTCTGACACGCGCACGGTAGAGAGGGCTCTCGCCCGTATTACAATCCGGCGTGCCGACCAAGCAGTCCCAGGATTATGGAGGGCTGAGCCATGGCGGACAAGGTTCTCATCGGTGTCGATGTTTCGAAGGACTGGCTCGACGCTTGGGACGGCCAGTCGGCCGTGCGGGTCGACAATGAGGCGACCGCGATCGCGGCGTGGCTGGACTGGTTCT